>Ga0153929_1000011_pt1 | contig 214814 bp, 202 predicted proteins | sample TSNJ013MetaG_FD_104689 | JGI IMG/M metagenome (GOLD analysis project Ga0153929, IMG submission 104689) | Attine ant fungus gardens microbial communities from New Jersey, USA - TSNJ013 MetaG | ecosystem: Host-associated > Fungi > Mycelium > Unclassified | place: USA: New Jersey, Wharton State...
CCGGCCTGGATAGACAGTTCGTGCGCGGTGAGCAGAATGGGGCTCAATGCGAATGTTCACGTCGATTCCATGTCACGCCTGTCGCATGCTTCTGAAACGAATTGTGCAGACGGTCCTTAGCTCGTATGACGCGCAATATAGCACTGCGCCTTATCAGTATCTCTTGCCACTGCAAAGATATAGGTCTCTCGGACGACCGCGGGCATCGGCGCAGTTTGGTAATACGTTCGGCTCATTGACGCGCTCCGCGATCGAGGTCACTCCGCGTGAACGCTTGAGCCGAATGGAGGATGCCGCTGGAAGCGCCCGGATCCCACATGTCCACGAGATTTCGTTGAGTCGACCGACAGGAAACGAGCGCCAGGCACTCTCGCGATCCTCAGTCGACGGATGAATATCACCGTTAAGCGAAAGCGCTGCTCATGTGAAGCGTGCCATTCACACCCGCTGGAAAGAAACCTCCCTGCGAGACTGCGCCCTTGTTCAAATAGACTATGTTGAGTACATCGTCGTAACTACGACTGAAAGCAATGCCGTTGTTATCTAGCGGAACGATATTCGAGACCTGGGTATTCGCGCCCGTAATGCCCTGGTCCACGTCACTAGACGAATCCAGCGAATCGCGCGCATCGGAGATCGCTTGCGTTGCGGTCACGAGGCTTGGCGTTTGCATGCCTTTTGAGTAAAGAACGGTTCTGACAAGCCCTGCATGATAGGCCTCGGCAGCAAGAATACCGGCAGCAGCTTCCAGGTAGGTCTTATTGGTGATGAGCGGTGATGCGCCCTTATATGCGGTCACCCCGACATCTTCAAAGATGAAAGCCCCCAAAAGGAAATTATTGTCGTTGAGATATGGATTGAACGCGGTTCCAGCTGGCGCAAGACCGGCTGCTTGCGCTGCGATGGAGAATGCACCGTTGGGGTCGGTTCCGCCCACATCAAGTGAAGGCATGGCGACTGCAGCGCCGCCCAGCGCGCTGCGCAAGAAAGCCACATGTTCGAGTTCATCCTTGGCGATCTCGCGAGCGTAGGCGGCCACGACGGGGTCCGAGAAAGGGACCTGCTGGCCGGGAACAACCTTGCCTGGAGTGCCGGTTCCGCTTACCAGGTTCGAAGGAAGGCCGGCCCCGGTCGTCGCATACGCATAAAAGGTCGCCTCCAGATACTCGAGGTTCAACGCAAAGTTGAGGATCTCGGCGTCGGTCGGCCCGGTCGCCGCCTGCGCGCTGTCTCCCGAACCACCGCCGCATGCGCCAAGGATCGTACCGCCCACTAGCCCAAGCCCCAAGCCGCCGGCACTTCGAAAGAATTGGCGGCGTTTTTCACGGCGCTCGACGCGCCGGTCGAGTACATCGGTCAGTGCAGATTTGTCAGCCATGTCCGTCTCCCTGGAGTTACGTTGGCGGTGCCGGTTCGGGCCATGCGCGCATGGCCCGACGCACCAGGAACAGGAAAGCAGCGCGGGCCGCTCTCGGTCACTGATACGGAAACGTTTCGAGGACGGATTCAGTGGGTAACGAATGGTTACATAATCGCGTGCGCGGCGAAGCGCCATGCATGACGTTGCCGAGGTGCGCGATTGGGAGTAGCAATTCGATGACGTGGGAAAAAAATGACATTCCATCGAGCTTGGGGTGGAGGAGCTCGTCTCGTCCTTCAAAGACGTAGTGATAGGTCATGCGCGGTAGCTTTGCTGCCGCTGCCGTGCAAAACTGTTTCGCTCCCGCTGCGAACGTCTGCTCATGGGCCGCTTTGCTGTCTCCGACCAATTGAATCCGTATTAGAGAACGGACCCCTTCCGGCGCCGCTACGCTTTTCGGCCGCGATGCTCATCGATTCACTTCTTTCGACCATCGATCTGCGCCGGTGCCATCAGCGCCATAACCGCTAAAATTGCAGATTTGGCCCGGAATACGAACATGTCTTTTGCCTCGCTTGGCCTGCTCGATCCGCTACTGCGTACCCTGCAGGACCTCACTTACCAGACACCTACACCGGTGCAGGCCAAGGCGATTCCTGCCGTGCTAAGTGGCAGGGACGTCATGGCTGCCGCCCAGACCGGCACCGGCAAAACGGCGGGATTTGCGCTGCCGCTGTTGCAACGGCTGGTGCAAGACGGCCCGTCGGTGTCCAGCAACCGCGCGCGTGTTCTGGTGCTGGTGCCCACGCGTGAACTGGCTGAACAAGTGCTGCAAAGCTTTATCGATTACGGCAAAGGCCTCGATGTGCGATTGATGGCCGCCTACGGCGGTGTGAGTATCAACCCGCAGATGATGAAGTTGCGCAAAGGCGTGGATGTGCTCGTTGCCACGCCGGGCCGTTTGCTGGATCTCAATCGCCAGAACGCAGTGCAGTTCGATCAAGTACAAACGCTCGTGCTGGATGAAGCCGACCGCATGCTGGATCTGGGTTTTGCGCGCGAACTCAACGCCGTCTTTGCTGCCTTGCCCGCACAGCGCCAGACCTTGCTGTTCTCCGCCACGTTCACCGCTGACATCCGCGCCATGGCGGCGAGCATTCTGCGCAGCCCGGTCGATATCAGCGTCAGCGCGCCCAATGCAACGGCCAGCAATATCGAGCAATGGGTGGTGACCGTCGATAAAAGAAACAAGCCCGGCCTCTTCATGCACCTCGTGGCTGCAAACAACTGGGAGCACGCGCTGGTCTTCGTCAAAACCCGCAAAGGCGCGGATTACCTGGCGGCCATGTTGGATGATGCGGGCTATGCGGTCGACACCATTCACGGCGACAAACCGCAGCCCGCGCGGCTGCGTGCGCTGGAGCGCTTCAAAACAGGCGAAGTAGATATGCTGGTAGCCACCGATGTGGCTGCGCGCGGGCTGGATATCGACGACCTGCCGTTGGTGATCAACGTCGATCTGCCGATCGTGGCGCATGACTATGTGCACCGTATTGGCCGTACCGGCCGAGCGGGCGCGAGCGGCGTGGCGGTGTCGCTCGTGTGTGCCGATGAGGCGCCACAGCTGGCCGCGATTGAAGCGCTGATTCGGCAAACGCTGCCACGCGAGGAAGAGCCGGGTTTTGAAGCAGAACACCGCGTGCCGGAAACCAGCGCGACGGGCCAGATCATCAAGAAACCCAAAAAGGCCAAGAAGCCCAAAGTGCTGCAAGCGACCTCTGGCGCCATGCAGATGCCTGCCAAAAAGCCGCGCCCGCAAGGTGGCTTAGACAAGCGCAAGCCTGCAGTGGAGCGCGTTGTGGCGGCGGGTAGAGGGCCAAGCTTGTCGAGCACTAATCCGTTCGAGGTGAAAAAGCTACGCAGCAAGGGTTCCAGCAAGTTAGCTACAGGTGCACGTAAGCCGGCGAACAAAGCTGCTGGTGCCCCGAGCAAACGCAAACCCTGATTCGCGGCATGAGTGACGTCGGCCCTCGAACAGGTGGAGGTTTTGCGACACGCTGGCGGGCAACGGCGCAATGAGGTGGTCACTGGCGAGCGAGTCCGCTTTCCACACGAACGCCATCATTGGATCGCGCTTATCTCGAGCCACCGCTTTGGGTCGTGAGTGCAAGTTCGCTGATGAAGGCAAGTGCGGTCCTTGCGCACGACGCCGCCAACATCAGCATTCCGCCGGGCTGCCGACGTTGAACGGGGACCGGCTTCAATGCACATTCGCCGCGACGGCCGCGCTGCCGACGAGCGCGGCGGTACAGAAACAATTGATGTCGGCTGGTTGTCAGCGCCGGGTGGATTTCAAGCTACGAAGCGGCACTGGGAGGCTGGCGTGCGGGTGTCCATGTTGCGTCCCCGGTTCAAGTGATCGTCGATTTCCGCCGCGCATCCGAGCATGCGGGGATAAAGGAAGATCGTAAACGCGGCGCTTTCGAGATCGCGCTCGGTCAACTCACCGCGTTGAAGCGGCTGCCACAACATCTTCAGCAGCAGGGCCGCGATCACCGCATCGATGTTGACGCAGTACACGTTGCGGGACACGCCGGCATCGAACAACGCCTGTACCACTTCGCGATAGAACGCATGGAACACGCTGTAGTCCCCGCGCTTCTCGCACAAGTTCGCGATGAACACCTCGCGGGGGTCGTGATTGACGGGCCTGTCCTTGAACACCGGATGATTGACGCCCGGGAGCTTCGCGATGTCGAGGCTACCCGCGCTTTTCTGCCGTGCCTTGTACTGCGCGTAACGCTCGACCGCGCGCTCGGCCAGCGCGCGCAGGTCCACGCCATGTCCAGGGTCGGCCGGATCGTCGAGGCCGCTGTTCCGGAACGCTTCGATCAGGAACGCGACGCCTTCATAGCCGTTGCCGCCATGCGTATAGCCGGTATGCGAAAGAAAGCCGACCAGCGCCTTGTTGAGTTGCACGCGCTCAGGGCTTTCCGGACCGTCGGCCGAGACGGCGCCTTTTGCACCCTGCGCCGAGATGGCTCCTGGACCGTTGGTGAGCAGGAGACCGACGAGCGTCTTGAAGGCGAAAAGATCGTCGCGGCCGGGTTCGAAATCGAGCAATGCGGCGAAACAAACCTCGGCAAGGCTGCGTTCACCCAAGAGCGATTCGGTGGTGAAGCCGCAGAAGCCTTCCGGGGCGTGACGAGATGCGTCCGCCGAAGCGCCGATCAGACGTCCGAACAGCATCGTCCACCAGGGCAAGCTCTCTGCGGTCACGCGCGACACACGCTTGCGCATGAGCGGACCCCACGCCAACGTGGTCGTGATCGCGGCGAGCACGGCATCCGCCGTCGGGTGCGCCGGCTGCGACGCCAGCCAGCGGATCAGCACCGACCTGGCTTCACGCTTCGCAAGTCCCGCGAGCATCGCTTCGGCGCGCGGATCGCGGGTATCTGCGAAGAGCGGCTCGCAACCGGTGGTGTCGATCTGGCGGATATCGAAGCTCTCATCGAGCGCGTTGGTGAGGCCCGCAGCCGCGAAGCGATCGATCAGCCATTTCGCGGCATCGCGCGCCGCGCGCTGACGGTTCGGCCCGACAATCGATGCCGCAGCCGCCAGAATCGCGTTGGGGGCATTGCCCGCCTCGCGCGCCGCCTGGGCCGCGACGAGTTCCGGCGTTCCATGCAGATTGACCGATGCCGCGATCGCTACGCTGATCAGCCTCTCGTCGTTCTCGCCGCCGGATTCGTGCAGCAAGGCAAGGTTCACATTCGCTTCGAGCGAGCGCGTCGCGGCGTCGAGCATCGAGGTTCCGTGCAGGCTGCTGACTTGCGTTTTGGCGTCCATTTGCGACGCGCCCGATGCGTCCTTGAGCGTCTGGCGCGGCGCAATCGCCCCGATCTGGCTGTTGACCTGCACGACTTGCTCGTCATACGGAGCGACCGCGCCGACCACGGGAATTGCAAGATCGGACGGCAACTCGATACCCTGATCGGAGCCAAACCACGGCTTGAGCGCGAGGCTGCCTTCGGGCTCGAAGTCGGGCATCGTCGCGTTGGCGCGCATGACGGCGGTCAGCGCCGCCGGTATATGCGCTATGTTCGTGACGACCGCGCCCTTGGCCGAGCAGCACGGATCGTCGGGGCTGAAGAGCCGGTCGACGCCGAACTTCTCCATGAACCAGCGTTCCTTCGCTTGCGCGTCATCGGAACCGCCGGCCATCGCGCCGGCATGACCGACCGCGCGCGTCAGCCGGCTTTTCCACCGCCCCACCACGCAGGCAACCACCGGTTTGGTAAAGGCCGCATCGGCTTCATAGTAGCCGCCCGGTTCGCAATAGAGCACGGCGGCCTTGCTGCGCGCATCGTTGGCGAGCGCGAATGCGAATTCCGCCGCGGCGTAGTGGATGTAGACGTCCTTGCCGCTCGAAATGACGGTCGACGTGCCCCAGCCGCTCATCCGCAGATATTGGGCGATCGTCGTGCTGAATCCACCGGAGTTGGAGAAGATAGCGATCGAACCTTTGCGCAGGGAATCGTCGGGATTGTCGCCGCCGAGCGCTCCGCCGATTCTCACTCGATTCCACGAGTCAGCAACGCCCAGCCCGTTCGCCCCGAAGATGTCGATGCCCGCTTGCTGACCCATCGCGCGGATTTCGCGGGCGTCGTGCACGGCGATCTTCTCGGTGATGATGAAAATCTTCCTGAGGTCGGGATTAACGCGAATCAGTTCGGCGACGCCGTCACGGGCAGCCGATGGCGGCAGATACACCACGCCGCAGTTGAAGCGGTGCCCCGCTTCCAGCCCTTCGCGGACGTTGTTGTACACCGGGATATCGCCGGCCGATGTCGAGAGCGTTTGCCCGCCCTTCCCCGGTGACGTGCCAAAGACGATGTTGCCGCCCGAGAAGGCATGACTCACGGGCGTCACATCCGAAGACTCACCGCCGAGAATATTGAGCACGCACACGCGGTCGTCGCGCGTGGCGATCTGCGCAAGCGAGTTCACGCCGACGAAGTACTTGAACGGGTTGCTGTGTTGTTTATGCATGTCGTGCTCCTCAAGCCTGTGCCGTTTCGGGTTTCACCGCAGTCGCGCCGATCCGTGCTGCGATCTCGGCCCGGCCACCCTCTCGCATCCACGCATCGGCCTTTCGTGCGTACTGGATGACTTCGCTGATGTCGGAGTCGAATCCGAAGAGTCTGTAAGGCAGGCCGAGCGAGTCGCAGGTGTCTCGCAACGCCGCCATGCCGCGCACGAGATTCGGCCCGCCGCGACCCAGCACCACGTAGAGCGGCGTCGGTCCATGCTCGCTGAAGTGCTCGCGAAGGGCATCGGCCATCGCACGCAGCGTCTCGAAGATGTCGGTGTTGTTCGACTTGCCGCCGATAATGAAAAGCACGTTCGACTGCTTGAGCCAGTGCTTGAAACAGATACGGGCTACTTCCTTCATCTTCGCGTAGGGCGGATTGCCCCCGAAATCCGACGAAATTATCGCGGCGTCGCCGAGCATCTCGGTGACGAGCGAGTTGGCGCCGCCGCCGAACGTCGGCGCGAGGATCGTTCCCTTGTCGTTGATCACGTACACATCGCTTTGGCCCTGATGCGTGCGCAACTGATTGATCTCCTGCTCGAAGTCGGAGTAGTCGGCGGCGAACAGGTGTTGCGGCAGTCCAAGACGCGTCCAGCGCGGGTCGTCGCGATCGAAGCCGCACTTGAAGTCGCAGGCGACCGGTGTCAGCCGTCCGTTCTTGTCCTCGCGCATCCGGATCGGATTGAGCTCCAGCGTCGTCATGCCGAAGTCGTGAAAGAGCTCCCAGAGTTTCGGCAACTGCTGCACGAGCGGTGAGATGATCTCCTTCGGCGCGCCGATCTCGCTCAGCGCGTTCGCCACGACGAACGCCTTGAGGCCGGTCAACGCATCGAAAGGCACCATCGCCACGTGTTTCGGATCGACCTCTTCGATATCCATGCCGCCCTTGTGCGAGAGCGTCATCGTCGGTGCACGAAAGCGGGTGGAATCGGTGATCGAGAAATAGACTTCGTGCTCGGCCGGCACGCCGGCTTCGAACGTCACGCCATTCGCCTTCGCTGTCAGGTGACCGACGGCATGCTGGGCAAAGTACAAGCGCTCTTTCTCGATCAGCGCCGTCTTGAGATCGGCGGCGCGGCCGAGCAAGCCCGCTTTGCCCTTCTTTCCGACTCCGCCCTTGAAGACAGGCTTGATGAAAATCTGGCGATGGCGATCGATCAAGGTCTTGATCTCCTCTTCGCTCGCGCTCGGGCCGAGGATTTCACTCGCCGGGAACCCGACGAATTGGAGCAGGCGCGCGCCGTGCAACATACCGGTGATTTGCATGAAGTTTGTCTCCTGAGGGCATTGCGATAGATAAGAGCTGATGTCCGAACGAGCGCCGGACGTGACAAAGCGGCCGCCGCGCCATTTGCGCTCGGGTTGCGATGTCCGGGATGGGTTGAGGCTGGGCCACGAGAATGAGCGGCCCCGGGTGGCAATCGTCAGCCGCGTCGAATGCGCTTTGCGTCGTGCATGGCTTGTCTCCGATGCGTTTTATTGCGTTCCACTTTTAGCGGGAATCTTGAGTACAGATAGTCACGCAAATTAATTGACACGATAAGTGCAATTTTTTTAAGCATTGATGTGCAGGCGTTATCAATGCAGTTGGGGACATGAGGAGGCGGAGATGGCAGACCAACACAAGCCCGGTTCGAAGGTTCAGACCTCGGACATCTACAAGGTAGTCAAGGAAGGTGACGGCGGCTAATTTTGAGGTGACGTGCGTCGAGTGCGAGCATTTTCCGCCGACGCGAAGCGGCAAAGGCGCTCAATACGAACTCGTCAATGCTGCCACGCATTCACACAAGCAGAGAGAGATCGGCAGCAGCGACAAGTAGCTGTGCTGATCGTCAATGGCGGTTCGCGCCTGACGACACGGGTATCGATGTGTATCCAAGGGCAGCCGTCACCGAACCTCCGACCTGCACGATCAGCGACTCCTCGTGACACCCTGAAAAAAGGTCATGCAACTACCGTCGCGTACATCGGTGTCATGTCGCTGCCGCTCGCGAGATGCGCTGCGGGCGGCACCTTACCGACGCCGGAGCAACGCTCCTCCAACGATGGCGCAACACCACGGCGAGCTCCCGCGCTAGAGAAAGCGGGTTATGACGCATCGCCGTGATGTGACGTTTCACGGATGGAGCGGGCGGACAGTGCCGCTGCTGTGGTCGCCCAGATAAAGGCCGTAGTTCCCCAACTGGCTTTCCTTGCGGTAGCGCTCGAGCATGTTTGCAAGCGCACTGTCCTGTAACGTGAGCGTTCCGATATCGTCGAGATCGACGAACTTGCCCGAGGCGGCGGAATCATCCGGCGCGCTGCACAGGAACGTGATGTACTGGTGCCGGGTTTCCGTGTTGTTGTACACCGAGTAGATAAAGCTCGCCGATGCCTCTGGCTGATATTCGCGAAAGAGTGCCGCGAGCGTCTTGTCCGCGCCTTCCTTGCCCATCTCGCGCGATGGCAGGCCCCACGTGTCGTTGGGCCTTTTCACTAGCAACACCTTGTCATCCCTCGCAATGATGGCGCTGACGATCACGCTCGGGCCGGCGATGACTTCGGCCGAGACCTTCGCCGGGGTGAAGTAGCCGCCGCGGTAATAGCCGAGACCTGCATAACCCGCCGAACGGAACGCTTCCACCTTGCCGATGATGACCGCGTGGTCGCCCGCATCGACGATATGGTGCGTCGTGCAGTCGAACCATGCGCTGACGCCGCCGAGCAGCGGATTACCATTTGCGCTCATTTGCCAGTGAACGTTGGCGAAGCGGTCGTCGCTCGGACGAGCGAACGTATTCGACAAGTCCTTCTGTCCTTCCGCAAGGATGTTGATCGCGAAATGGCCGGTCGACGAAAACGCCTTGTAATTGCTCGACGTCTTGGCGATGCTGATCAACAGCAGCGCCGGATCGAGCGACACGGACGAGAACGAGTTGGCGGTAAAGCCGCGCGGCTTGCCGTCACCGGTCGCGGTGGTCACGATCGTGACACCCGTCATGAACGCGCCGAACGCGTCGCGCAGTTCGCGGGTGTTGATGGGGACTGTCTCCTGGCTCACCTCGAACCTCCGACTCGATGATTGCTACATACGGCTCGACTTGCAGCCATGCCGCAATGGTACGCCCCGTACTATCCGGAGGATCTGCAGGCCGCCAGCGACTGGTGTGCCAGATGAGTCACCCTACGCCAATAACCTGATGGGCGGAACCGGCAATTCATCGCCTTCGATAAAAGCCGTCGCCGAGAGAATCGCGAAGTGCATTGCACACTCTTCGTTGGCGAATAAGCCCCACCTTCCGAGCGAGGTCACATGACCATCCTCCTCGAAGATGGACGCTGTTGCGACGAACGATTTCCCGTCGCGCAGGACGTTCGGCTCGAACGCCGCTCCTCCGTGATAGATGATCATCGGTTCTCTCTCAGGTTCATAGGCAGACCGGCATTCTTTGGTGCCGTCTCCTGCCGGTTTGCACGCCCCCGCGGTCGTTGATCGACCGTTCGTTCGAAGCGCTATCGTCATACGGTCGGCTCTGATGTTTGATCTTACCGGTCCGATATTCGTCCAATAGTAGTTTTAACCCCTAACGCGTAGGCGCTCTGTCCGAGGATGAAACCGGCCGCCTGAAGCAACGCGAGGTTGTCCCGGCGACGCCTTGACTACTTCGATTCAGAGGAGAATCGATAGGACATCAACCAACTCTGCAACGGGACCATATCGCGGCACTCGGTCCTGGGGCTGCAGCGCAAGGGCATCGTCGGCGTTCGTGCAGGTCGTACTGATGAGATTGCCGTGATCGGCGCGCTTTATGCTGACGATTGAGCGGAGCATCTTGATGACGGCATCGCCGCGATCCAGATTCTCAGCGATCGCGCGAGCGGTGCGAGCGGTGCGAGCGGTGCGAGCGCGATTTTGTTGGCTTCTGGGCGAGCGCGAGCCGTCATCCGCTTCGAAGCGCAACCGATGGAGCTCCTCGGACAATCCGAGCGGTGCAAGCTCGTGTGAAACAATGATCGCATTCGAATTGAACGTAGCTACCGTGGCTGGATATCGATAGCAATCGAACCTACGGTTTTTCAAGAACCTTGGCCCGCAGCCGTTATACAGAGCTTAGATTCCTCGGCCGAGGGGCTACAGCGGCAGCGGTCGCACTTACGCCATCTCCAGCAATGCAAACCACGCTCATTCACCTGCCATCCACGCCGCGGCATCGCGCTATGGCCGCCGCTGCGGCAGCCTTGTCGATTATTGCCGCCGTCCTCATCTGGCCATTTGCCAAGAACCCCGGGCCGGTCATTCCCGCCTTTTTGCCGATATTCGCCACTTGGGTCACCGTCACCGAGGGGCTGACCGCGCTGCTGCTCTGGACCCAGTACGTCGTCTCGGGAAGGTTGCTGTTCGCAGCGCTCAGCGGGGCGTACGCGTTCACCGGCGTGATCGCCGCCATTCAGTTACTTGTCTTTCCCGGCATCTTCTCGCCAACAGGTCTGCTTGGCGCAGGGCCGCAAACGGCGATCTGGATCTGGGTGTTCTGGCACGGCGGCTTCCCTGCTCTCGTGACAGCCTCGTTGATTTCCCGCTCCGTTTCATCGAACCTGACTCACCGGGCGCGCGGCAGAGCAGTCGTCGTGGGGGCGGTCGCCTTGGCGATCGCCCTTTGCGTAATTGCAACTGTCGGCCAGTCGCACCTCCCGCCGATTGTCGCAAAGTCTGGTTCATATGCGCAGCTATCGAGCAGCCCTGCTGCACTCATTGTCGAAGCGACGTGTCTCGCAGCGCTCGGACTCCACGTCTCGACCACTCGCCTGCGGTCCCTGATGGACCTGTGGCTGGGAGTCGCGCTGCTCGGCGCGCTGATCGATGTGACGCTGACCCTCTCGGCGAGCGCCCGTTACAGCGTGGGCTGGTACGCCGCGCGCGGGGCCTCGATGATGTCATCGAGCGCTGTGCTTGGCATGCTGATCTATGAGACGACGGGCCTCTACCGCCGTCTGTCCGAGACTCACCGGAGATTGGTGGAGACGTCGGCACGTGACGGCCTCACGGGTGTGTTCAACCGCGCCTACTTCGATGAGCGCTTTGCGCAGGAGTTCTCCCTGGCTTCCGCCAGCAGCCAGCCGTTGTGCGTCCTGCTGATCGACGTGGACCACTTCAAGCAATACAACGACACGTTCGGGCATCTGGCAGGCGATGAGTGCTTGAAACAAGTCGCCGGCGCGCTCGCGAGCACCTTGCGTCGTCAAAGCGATTTCATTGCACGATACGGCGGTGAAGAGTTCGTCGTCGTGCTGCCCGCGTGTGAATCGGAGGCGGGACTGCGCGTCGGTCAGTCGCTCAGGGGGGCGGTGGAGGAACTCGCAATTCCATCGGCATCGCCGAGCGGCGGACCCGTCACCGTCTCGATCGGACTAGCTTGCACGTTCCCGAACCAGCCTGAGTCGGCGCAAGCGCTGCTGGGCATGGCAGACGCCGCTCTGTACCGGGCGAAGTCGCGCGGCCGCAATCGGGTGGTCGATGCGTCGGAAATCGTCGACCACAAGACTGCCTTCAGGACCACCGCCGGCCGCGAGCGGTTCAGCCACTAAGTCCGGACGCGGCGCGGGACCTTTGGTTTAGCTCTATCAACGACCGCGTAATCAACGACGCTTGAATAGAACCGACCGCGCCAATTCCTCCGCTCCGAAAAAAAAGGCCGCTCAGAAGAGCGGCCCCGATCGAATCAATCACATCAAGAGAACTCAATCCTCCAGCAACGACAAATCCCTAACCGCACCCTTATCCGCCGACATCACCAGCTTCGCGTACGCCTTCAGCGCCGCCGACACCTTGCGCGGGCGCTGCTTCGCGGGCTTCCAGCCTTTCGCGTTCTGCTCTTCACGGCGCCGGGCGAGTTCTTCATCGGACAGCAGCACGTCGATCGTCCGGTTCGGAATGTCGATGCGAATCCTGTCGCCGTCGCGCACGAGGCCGATCGCGCCGCCCGCCGCCGCTTCCGGCGAGCAGTGTCCGATCGACAGACCCGACGTGCCGCCGGAAAAGCGCCCGTCCGTCAGCAGCGCGCACGCCTTGCCGAGCCCCTTCGACTTGATGTAGCTCGTCGGGTAAAGCATTTCCTGCATGCCCGGTCCGCCCTTCGGGCCTTCGTAACGGACGATCACCACATCGCCCGCCTTCACCTTGTCGTTCAGGATGTTCTCGACCGCCTCGTCCTGCGACTCCGTCACGTGCGCCGTGCCTTCGAACACAAGAATGCTTTCGTCGACACCGGCAGTCTTCACCACGCAGCCATCCAGCGCGATGTTGCCCGTCAGCACCGCAAGGCCGCCCTCTTTCGAGAACGCGTGCTCATACGAGCGGATGCAGCCCTCGGCGCGATCCGTGTCCAGGCTCGGCCAACGGGTGTTCTGACTGAACGCGACCTGCGACGGAACGCCTGCCGGGCCGGCCATGTAGAACGTCCTGACCGCTTCGTCGTCGGTAAGCCTGATGTCCCACTGCGCGAGCGCATCCTTCAGCGTCGGCGCATGCACGGTCGGCACGTCGGTATGCAATTTGCCGGCGCGATCCAGTTCGCCGAGGATCGCCATGATGCCGCCCGCGCGATGCACGTCCTCGATGTGATACTTGTTCGTGTTCGGTGCGACCTTGCAAAGCTGCGGGCACGGTGCGCGAGAGGCGGTCGATGTCCTCCATCGTGAAGTCGATGTCGGCTTCGCGTGCGATCGCAAGCAGGTGCAGGATCGTGTTGGTCGAGCCGCCCATCGCGATATCGAGCGTCATCGCGTTCTCGAAGGCCTTGAAGCCGACCGAACGCGCCAGCACGCCCGCCTCTTCCTGTTCGTAGTAACGGCGCGCCAGTTCGACGATGCCGCGTCCCGCGCGCTTGAAAAGCTGCTCGCGGTCCGCATGCGTCGCGACCACGGTGCCGTTGCCCGGCAGCGAGAGGCCGAGCGCTTCGGTCAGGCAGTTCATCGAGTTTGCCGTGAACATGCCCGAGCACGAGCCGCACGTCGGGCATGCAGAGCGCTCGACTTCGGCCACGTCCGCGTCGGAGTACGACGAGTCGGCGGCGATCACCATCGCATCGACGAGATCGAGCTTCTTCAGTTCGATGGCCTTCGTCTTCGGGTTGGCGAGGCGCGTCTTGCCCGCTTCCATCGGGCCGCCCGAAACGAAGATCACCGGAATGTTCAGGCGCATCGCGGCCATCAACATGCCGGGAGTGATCTTGTCGCAGTTCGAGATGCAGACCATGGCGTCGGCGCAGTGCGCGTTGACCATGTATTCGACCGAATCCGCGATGATGTCGCGGCTCGGCAGCGAATAGAGCATGCCGTCGTGGCCCATCGCGATCCCGTCATCGACCGCAATCGTGTTGAATTCCTTGGCCACGCCGCCCGCCGCCTCGATTTCGCGGGCGACGAGCTGACCGAGGTCTTTGAGGTGGACGTGACCCGGCACGAACTGGGTGAACGAGTTGACGACGGCGATGATCGGCTTCGAAAAGTCTTCGTCTTTCATGCCGGTGGCGCGCCAGAGCGAGCGAGCACCCGCCATGTTTCGGCCCGCGGTGGAAGTTTTGGAACGGTATGTAGGCATCGTGGTGGCTGTTTGATATCGCGAGAAGAAAAGCAGGCCACGAGGGGTAACGGGCCTCGCGCGCATCGGTCGACGACCTTGTGGGCCGGCCGGGCGCGGGTTAAGGATTATCACATAACCGCTGTGTTCATTCCCGGCCCGCTTGCTGGCCTCAACCTAACGGTGTTCGTCGCTCTGACGCGCGATCCCGACGAGAATATCGACGAATTCTTCTATCGGCTGCGATGCGATTTCGTTTTTTCGCGTAATGACGCTGTAGTTAGTCAGCGTGCGCCGAATGGGAACGCTTAGATAACCTAACAATCCGTTCTTTACGTACTTGTCCATCGCGGATTGCGGCTGCAGCGACAGCATGTCGGTAGCCTGTAACAGCTCCAGCGTCGAGAAGATGGAAGGCGTCTCCACGATGCCGACCGGCGCCACCATGCCCGCAGCCGCGAACGTCTCCTCGAATAGCTGCCGCATCGCGGTTCCCGGCGGATAAAGAATCCACGGCCATCGTCCCAGATCGGCAATCTCCAGTTGCCGCTGCTTCAGCAACGGATGATGCTGCCCGACGACCGCGCACGCGGGCTCCGCCAGCAGATCCACGACATCGAAGAGCGCCGCGTGGCGCGGCTCGGTCGGGCGGCCGACCATCACGTCGAGGCGCTTTTCTTCGAGCCACGTCGCCAGTTGATCGCTGCTCTGTTCGACGAGCTTGATGATGAGCCGTGGCCGCCTGCGCTGAATCTCCTTGATCGCGGCAATGACCAGTTGCGCAGCCGACGCCGGTATGAAGCCCACCGTCAGATGACCGTAGCCGCCGTTCCTGAGCGTGGCGAACTCCCCCGAGAACTTGCTCAGGTTGGCGAGGGTCGTGCTCGCATAACGCACCGACAACTCACCCAGATAGGTCGGCCGCATCTCGCGCGGCAGCCGGTCGAAGAGCGGCGCGCCGAGCATCGCTTCGACATCGCTCAGGATCTTCGTCGCCGCAGGCTGCGTGACGTGCATCTGTTCGGCCGCAAGGCGCAGGTTGCGAGTACGGCCCAACAATTCCAGCAATTGCAAATGCCTGAAGCGCAGCTTCGTTAAAACCTGAAAGGTCGAAATGGCGGAATCGTGGGACATAAGGGTAAACGCACACAGCCTCATAACCGGATGGAATGGATTCTACGCAATTAGCGATTGGACGCTTATCGAACGGCCAAACGACAATCGACGAGCGCAGTAAATCCAGACTCAATCCAATCCATAGACTCAGCCAAATCATGAATGCAAGAGTGCGATATTCCGCTACCGAGCTGCAACGCTTTGCACAGGACCTGTTGGTCAAAGCGGGCCTGGATGAACTCAAGGCCCGAGCCGTTGCGAGCACGCTCGTCGACGGCGACCTGATGGGACACGACACCCACGGCCTCGCGTTGCTCGCCCCTTACATCGGCGAGATAGAACGTGCGGCAATGACATGTTCCGGCGAACCGGACGTGATCTCCGACCGCGGCGCGAGCCTGCTGTGGGACGGACGGCGTCTTCCCGGCCCGTGGCTCGTTTTGCAGGGCATCGAAACGCTCGCTCCAAGGGCGCGAGAATATGGAAGCGCGACGCTCGTGATTCGCCGCAGTCACCATATCGCGTGTCTTGCAAGCTATCTGGAGAAGGCCACGGCCGACGGCTTCATGATCGTGCTGAGCAGTTCGGACCCGGCGGTGCAAAGCGTCGCGCCGCACGGCGGCACACGTTCGGTCTTCACGCCGAATCCGATCGCCGCCGGCATTCCGACTTCGGGTACGCCTTTCCTGATCGACATCTCGTCATCGACGGTGACGAACGGCATGACCGCGCGCCTGCACAAAGCCGGCGAACTGTTCGACGAACCCTGTTTTATCGATGCGAACGGCGAGCCGAGCCGCGATCCCGGCGTGTTGTCCGCCGATCCGCCCGGGTCGATCCTGCCGGTTGGCGGCATGACCTGGGGACACAAGGGCTTTGGGCTGGCGCTGCTGATCGAGGCGATGACGGGTGGACTCGCGGGCCACGGTCGAGCCGATCCCGCTGACGGATGGGGTGCGACCGTGTTCCTGTCGCTATACGATCCGGCTGCGTTCGGCGGCCCCGCCGCGTTCAGCAGGCAGATGGACTGGATCGGTGACGCATGCCGCGAGAATCCGCCCCGCCCCGGTTTCTCGAATGTCCGGATGCCGGGCGATCGCGGACTGAGCCTCAAGCGCGAGCAACTGCGCGACGGCGTCGCGCTGTATCCCGGCATCGCGCCGGCGCTGGAAGCCTGCGCAGAGCGCTATGAGCTGCGCTTTCCTGCGGCACTGACTGCATAGTTTCTTCTTCGAAGCACCCGCGACGATCATCGCGGGTGCCATCTTCAGCCGCTTCTTTTACGCATTGCGCGTCTGCACGGCCGCCGGTATCGGCTGACGCACGAGCACCCAATAGCCGACTACCGCGATAGCGGCCACCGCGGCTCCGACGAACAACGCAGGCTGGAACGAGTGCGACTGCTGCACGATGAAGCCCGTGACGACCGGCGCCAACGCACCTCCGAAGTACCCTCCGAAGTTCTGCATCGCGCCGATGGATGCGGTGCAGTTGGCCGGCGCCGCCACGGAAGCCATCGCCCACGCCGCGCTGCTCGATACATACAGCAGCAACATCGAGATGGAGATGAAGACGACCGCGAGCGTCGCGCTGTGCGTGAGGCCCGTCAGGACCGTGAAGAACGCGACGCCCAGCAACGATGCAGCCATCGGATACTTGCGGCTGTTGATCGCGGAAACGCCTCGCTTCGCGAGCACATCGCACACCTTGCCGCCGGACAGACTGCCGACCACGCCGAAGAGATACGGAACCGCCGCGACCCATCCCGACTTCGCGATCGTCAAATGGAACTCCATTTGCAGATAGGTCGGCAGCCACGCGTTATACAGCCAGAGCACATAGATCGTGCCGAAGAAGCCCAGCAGCATGCCCCACGTCGTACCGAATCCGAACAGGCGGCGCCAGTCGTTCCATGTCGGGCGCGCTGCGACCTCTTCTTCGCCGTCATTCAGATAGGCGCGCTCACGCTGCGTCAGATCGACCTGATGCGGATCGCGATGCACGAGGTAGAAGCCCAGTGCGACCACCAGTCCGGCGATGCCCATGATGCCGAACATCCATCGCCATCCGACCGTCAGCATGACGACTGTGAGCAACGGGGCCGATATCGCGGTACCCAGGGTCGATGAACTGTTCCATATGCCAGTGGCCGCACCGCGTTCCTTCTTGCCGAACCAGTCGCGAACGACTTTTGCGCTCGTCGGGAATTGCGGCGCCTCGCCGATACCGAGGATCATGCGCGCCGCGAAGAACTGCCCGAAGCTGTTCACGACGCCGCCGAACGCCTGCGCCACCGACCACGTCGCGAGACTGACCGACAGCATCACGCGCGCGCCGAAGCGATCGACGAATGCGCCTGCGGGCAATTGCGCGAACGCATAGGCCCAAAGAAACGCCGAAAGCAGCAGGCCCATTTCCGCGACTGAGAGTCCGAGGTCTTGTCGAATGAGCGGATTGGCGATCGACAGCGTCGCACGATCGATATAGTTGATGATCCCACTTAGTAGGAGCAACGCGAGCGCAGTGCGCTGAATTCTTCGCACTCTTGGCGATGCCTTGTCGCTCGCGGCGAAGTCGTGCGCGCCGCCTGCATCGGAATGCGGCGCACCTGAAACGGGGGACGACTGCTCCATGTATGAGTCTCCTGGCAAGATAGTTATCGTGGCTGATTCGTTTTCGACGCCGCACGCGCTGCTCGCAACTGGCGCAGCATGCACAGCAGGTGATCTGCGCACGATATGTCTGCCTCTGCGGGAAATCCAATCAAATTTACCGTCGAACCGATTCCATCTGTTTATGGCGGGCTAGGTGCAAACCCGCGCACGCTTGTTTGTCGACGGAGATTTCGATGCCAGGCGATGAACGCATTGCCCTTGCCTGCATCAACGCGCTCGCGTATCGCTGGCACGCACGCCTGCCAGCAGCGCGATGCCGCTCACCGTAAGCAAGCCCGCCAGCATGTACACCGCGAGATCCATGCTGCCCGTGCTCGTGCGAATCATGCCGATGACCCACGGACTCACGATTCCACTCGTGATGCCGATGCTGCTGATCAACGCGATGCCCGCCGCCGCCGCGTTCCCCGACAGATAGCTCGGCGGCACCGCCCAGAAGATCGGCAACGCGGCGAAGATGAGTACGGCAGCTGCCGAAAGAATCGCAAGCATCGCGGGGAAGCTGGCGAGATGAAGCGTCAGCGCCGCGAGCGCGATGCCGCCGCCGATCGTGCAGAACGCGAAGTGCTTGCGGCGCTCGCCCATGCGATCGGAGTGGCGCGCGATGAGAATCAGGCCGATCGCGCCGATCGCATTCGGTATCACCGTGTAGAGACTCACCTGCATCACATCCTTGATGCCGAAGTCACGGATCATCAGCGGCATCCAGAAGTTCAGCGTGAGCGAGGCACACGTCAGCGAAAAATAGATGAACGCGAAGAGATACACGCGCGGGTTCAGGAGCGCCGCCGCGAAAGTGCGGGCATCGTGGCCGCTCTTCCCGGTGCGTTCCTGCGAACACAACGTAATCAGACGCGCCTTTTCTTCGCTGGAGAGCCATGCCGCGTGCTCCGGCCGATCCACCAGATAGAACAGCGCGACGAACGCAAGCAGCACAGCAGGTGCGCCTTCGATCGCGAACATCCATTGCCAGCCGTGAAGGCCCATCACGCCGCTCATGTCGCGCATGATCCAGCCGGACACCAGTCCGCCGAGCACGCCCGCCACCGCCACGCCCGCGAAGAACACGGACATCACCGCCGCACGGCGATTGGCCGGAAACCAGTACGTGAGGTACAACACGATGCCGGGGAAAAAGCCCGCTTCGAACACGCCGAGCACGAAGCGCAGCAGATAGAAATGCGATGGCTTGCTGACGAACATCATGCCTACCGACGCGGCGCCCCAAAGCAGCATGATGCGTGTGAAGGTCCGGCGCGCACCGTACTTCGCCAGCAGCATGTTGCTGGGCACTTCGCAGAGCACATAGCCAAGGTAGAACACCGCCGCGCCGAGGCCGTACATGGCGTCGGAGAAGCCCAGGTCGTGCTTCATCTGCAACTGCGCGAAGCCGATGTTGATCCGGTCCAGAAAGGATACGACGTAACACAGGAACAGGAACGGAATGATGCGCCACGCGACTTTGGCGATGAGGCGATCGTCTTGAACCGAAACGTTACGGATTCCTGATGATGCAATGTCGACGGATTGATGCATTGTCTCTCTCCAGAACGCCGCCTCAACAGGGGACGGACGCGCGCTCGCTGCCCGGACGTCTTTCGCGTCCTGGAACGTTAATCGGGAAAAGGGCCCGGTGCCGGGCCCATGAGAATAGCGACGAAGATCAGTCCTGCAGCGCGGCCCACATCTCCTTGTCGCGCTCAGCCGTCCAGATGCGCGGATGCTTGATGCCGCTCGCTTCGTCGTACGCGCGAGAAACATCGAACGGCAGGCAGTGTTCGTAGATGAACACGTTGCCGAACTTCGGGTCCATCGACTTGCGCGCGAGCGCCATCGCGTTCTTCAGATCGAGCTTCTGCGCGACGGCGTCGCGTCCCGCTTGCAAGAGCGTCGTCACGAAGTCCTTCGTGTAGTCGATACCCTTGTCGACTGCCGCCGGATCGAGCAGCGCGGGACCGCGTCCCGGCACGAGCTTGTGCGGCTCCAGCTTGCGCAGCGCTTCGAGCGTGGCAGGCCATTCTTCGAGTTGCGCGTCGCCGCAGTAGCAGGCTGCGTCGTATTCGACGAGATCGCCCGAGAACAAGACCTTCTGCGACGGCAGCCAGACAACCGTATCGCCCTTCGTATGGCCCGAGCCGAGATGCGCGATCTTCACTTCCAGCTTGCCGAGCCACAGCGTGATTTCCTTTTCGAACACGAGCGTCGGCCAGGTGAGGCCCGGCACGGTTTCGACGCCGGCGAACAGACGCGGAAAGCGCTCGATCTCCGACTTCATGTCCTGCTCGCCGCGCTCGACGATCATTTCATACGTGCCGCGGCTCGCGATGATCTGTTGCGCGCCCTCCTCGAAATACGCCGATGCACCCAGCACGCGCACCGCGTGATAGTGCGACAGCACCACGTATTTGATCGGCTTGTCGGTGACGGTGCGAATTCTGGCGATCAGGTCTAGCGCCATTGCGGGCGTCGCGGTCGTATCGACGATCAGCACGCCGTCGTCGCCGATGACGACGCCGGAATTCGGATCGCCCTCGGCCGTGTAGGCCCATGCGTTATCGGAAAGCTGCGTGAAGGTGATCTTCTTCTCTTCGAGGTCGGCCTGGGATGCGAACGCCTTTGCCATGTCTGTCTCCATTGATCGGCAGGGATGATGCATGGTCGCGCCGCCGTTGATATTTGTCAATAGCAACGTTATTTGCTATACGTGAACTACGGGAAAACCCCGGTTCTATGATGGACAGGCCGGATGCGCTAGCATCGGCCGATCGGACTGCGCGCAGGAGCGAAGCACCCTTGAAAGAAGTCACAGAAAAACCGCAACGAGGCATACAAAGTGTCGAAGTGGCCGGGCGCATTCTCGAAGCGCTCGCGAAACGCCGTGAGCCGATCGCATTGAGCGAGCTCGCCAACGCCGCCGCGCTGTCGACGGCGCAGGCGCATACCTATCTCGTCAGCCTCACGCGGCTCGGCCTCGTCAAGCGCGACGGACTCACCGGCTATTACGAGCCCGGCCCGCTCTCGTTGCGTCTCGGGCTGATGTTCGTCGAGCAGCAGGAGGCGTACCGCGTGGCCGCGTCTCATGCGGCGGGGCTCGCGGAAAGAATCGGCTATAGCGTAGCGGTGTGCGTTGCGGGCGCTCAGGGGCCGACCATCGTCCGGTATGAACGCGGCGGCTATCCGCTGCACGTGAACCTGCACGTCGGCACGGTGATGTCGCTGCAAACCACGTCCACCGGGCGCGTGTTCAGCGCGTTTCTCGATCCCGGCCAGCTTGCCGCGATGATGAAAGGCCAGGGCATCGACCGGCCGCGCATCGGCATGGACGATACGGCTGCCCCGGATCAAGCCGTCTGGCAGGCCAGCCTCGATGACACGCGAAAGCGCGGCATGGCGCGCAGCGTCGACATGCCGAGCCCCGGCATCAGCAGCCTGAGCGTGCCGGTCCTCGACGCCGATGGGCATCTGCAACTCGCGCTGACGGTCATCGGACCATCGGGCGCGATGGACGTGACCTGGACCGGCGACATCGCACGCGAGCTGCGTGACGTCGCGCGGCGCATCACCGAAGCACTGACTCAGCCGTCATCCATTCATGCCCTCTGATTTTTTCCCGAACCCGTACGACGCCGCGTCGTCCGAAGCGAAGGCGCAGCGCGGCATCAATGCGCTCGACAGCACGGGCGAACTGCTGAACGCGCTGGTGTCGGCGAGCCGCCCGATGAACCTGCGCGATCTCGCCGCCGCTGCGGGCATGCCGCCCGCCAAGGCATTTCCGCACCTCGTCAGTCTGCAGAAGATAGGCCTGCTCTCGCGCGACGACGACGGCTGCTTTTCCGCGGGCGCACTCGGCTTCGAACTGGGTCTTATCGCGCTGCAACGCCTTTCGCCGACGCGCGATGCCGAACCCGAAATCGTCTCGCTCGCCGCCGCGACGCAACTGAGCGTCGCCGCCGCCACGCTCGGTCCGCTCGGGCCCACGGTGATCCGGCTGGAAGAGTCCGCGCGGCCGCAGCACATCAGCCTGCGCGTCGGCACGGTGATGTCGCTCGTCAATACGGCAATCGGGCGCGTTTTCGCGGCGCACATGTCGGAAGACGTGCTGGAAGGTTTGCTCGCACAGGAACCGATCCGGCTCGCCGGCGCGGCAACGAAGCGGCCGCTCGAGCGCGAGTATCGGGAGCGGCTGGAAAGCATCCGCGAGCGCGGCATCGACGAAGCCTTCGATGCGCCGGTTCCCGGCGTCGGCACGTTCGCCGCGCCGATTTTCGACCATACCGGCAGCATCCGGCTGGTGATCGCGGTGATCGGCTCGTCGCGCGGCATCGACCGCGACTACGACGGCCCGGTCGCGCGGGCGCTGCTTGCGGCGACACAGCGGCTTTCGTGGCGCTTCGGCGCGGGCGCGACGATGACGGGCCGGTGAGCGGCATCGTGATGAGCGATTCCACTCGAACAACGGGAGACGGCAACTGATCTGGCGGGCGTCTTCGACAGCGCCGCGTGTCGTCGACGAAGCGATCGATCTCTAACGCACTGAACGGCCGATGCCGCTCCGCATACAGCCTCTTGCGACGCGCTGCGGCGAATCGAGTCCAGCGCGCGGCACATCGTTGCCAAAGCCGATTCATACGCACCGCGTTGTCCGCGCGTGAGCGCCGCGATGCGCTTCGGACATCATCGTTCCGTCGAGTGCGTGAGAACGCTGGCGCAATCGCCTTCAATCACGCCTACGCCCGAGCGGGCTCTCGCAAACGCCTCGACGAGCACGTCCATATCGCCGATATGATTCGCGAGCAGCAGCACGAGCTTGGCATTGACCGTCTGGCTGTCGGCATCGGAGAGGCCGTTGTGCGTGTCGATCAGACGCTCGTAAAAGGCGTCCATATCCGCGATGTTCGGTTCGAGATTCAGATGGCTCATCGTCGTTCATCCGTTGACTTGGGCATTGCAGGTCGCGCGGTTCACGGCTGCGCGGACCGAGGCGACGTTGAGCGTGCGCCAGCGTGCGCAGACGTGCTGATCCGGACGCAGCAAATAGAACGTGCCGGGGCGCGCATCGAAGCGATGCGTCACGATGCCCTCCACGTCCTCGATCACCTTCGCGTCGGCGATTGCAGGTGTCTTCATGCCGCGCGGCGCGACGATCAGCGCACGCACGCGCACCGGCAGCCGTGCGAGCGCGGCGAGCCGTTCGGCTGTCTCTTCGATGTCGTCGTGCAGCCCGCAGAAATACACGCCCGTGAACTGGCCGCCTGAAGTCTGGGGCAAGAACCACGCGTCTTCGCCATCGACGGCGACGGGCGCATCGGTGCAAACCGCGCCGGGGACCATGGTGCAGGAGAACGCATCGGCGGAATCGTCCGGCGTGTTGAGCGGCGAATTCGACAGCACCGCCGGCACGGACAGCCGCCCGCTATTGACGATGCGGCGCGCGAATGCGCTGTCCTTCGCGAGCTTCAGCGCCGCGTCGCGGAACAGGCGCGAGACCGCGCTCTTGGGCGTGATGAAATCGGTCGCGCGGGTCGAATTGCGGATGTTTTCATCGGCGGCGTATTCGCGCTCCGATGCGTAGGTGTCGAGCAGCGCCGATGGCGCAGCCCCGTTGACGACGAGCCGCAACTTCCACGCGAGGTTGTCGGCGTCCTGCACGCCGCTGTTCGCGCCGCGCGCACCGAACGGCGAGACGCCATGCGCGGAATCGCCGGCGAACAGCACGCGGCCGTGCCGGAACGAATCCATGCGCAGACACGAGAACGTATAGACACTGACCCATTCCAGTTCGAATTCGACGTTCTCGCCGAGCAGCGCCTTCACGCGCGGAATCACCCGCTCGGGCGCCTTCTCGGCAACCGGATCGGCGTCCCATCCAAGCTGGAAGTCGATCCGCCATACGTTATCCGGCTGGCGATGCAGCAGCACGGACTGATTGCGGTGAAACGGCGGATCGAACCAGAACCAGCGTTCGGTCGGGAACGACGCCTTCATCTTCACATCGGCGATGAGAAACCGGTCCTTGAACGTGCGGCCCCGGCTATCGAGACCGAGCATGGCGCGCACGGGGCTGCGCGCGCCATCGGCGGCGACGACATACTGCGCGCGCAGCGGATACGTGCCGTCAGGCGTCTCGATCTGCAATTCGACGTGCTCATCGTGCTGCGTCAAGCCGACGACGTTGCTTTTCCAGCGCATCTGCAGGTTGTCGAGCTGCATTGCGCGATCGGCAAGAAAGCCTTCGACGTAATACTGCTGCAGGTTGATGAACGCAGGCCGCGCATGGCCCTTTTCCGGCAGCAGGTTGAACGTATAGATCAGTTCGTCCTGAAGGAACACCTTGCCGACGTTCCAGCTCACGCCCTTTTCGACCATGCGATCGCCGCAGCCCAGCCGATCGAAGATTTCGAGCGTGCGCTTGGCAAAGCAGATCGCGCGCGAGCCGGTCGACAGGGTGTCATCGTTATCGACGAGTACGACCTTCACGCCTTGCTGCGCGAGATCAATCGCGGTGGAAAGCCCGACCGGCCCCGCGCCGATCACGACAACCGGATGCACGGCGTCCGACGGCGCATCGAGCTCGGCCGGCCGGACGTAGTCGAATCGCAACTTTTGATAATCGGTCTGCATGCCGCGTCTCCCGCCACTCAATTTATTTATAGCAACTTCTCTTGCTATACGCGAATTGATGCTCATTGTAGGACGCGGCAGGAAGTTGAAAATCTGTGTAAACCCTAGGGACGTGCGTCGTGCCGGGATGGCGCTCGCCCTCATCCACGGCACGCCCCCTGCTCATTCGATTTCACACTCACGAGCGCCCGATGCCCCTGCCCTTCTACACCGTCGGCCATTCCACCCGGACCATCGACGAGCTAGCCACGCTCTTGCGAACAGCGGACGTGCAGCAGGTAGTCGATATCCGCACGGTGCCGAAATCCCGGACGAATCCCCAGTTCAACGCCGACACGTTGCCCGCGAGCCTCGCGCCCTACGGCATCGCATATGAGCGAATCGCCGAACTGGGCGGTCTGCGCGGCAAAGCGAAAGACATAGCGCCTGATGTGAACGGCTTCTGGGAGAACCGCAGCTTTCACAACTATGCGGACTATGCGCTGTCGGACTCCTTCCGTAGCGGTCTCGACGAACTGATCCGCCTCGGCCGTCGGCAACGCTGCGCCGTCATGTGTTCCGAAGCGGTCTGGTGGCGCTGTCACCGGCGCATCGTCGCGGACTATCTGCTCGCGCACGGCGAGACCGTATTTCATTTGATGGGCGACGACCGCATCGAAGAAGCGCATCTGACGCAAGGCGCCGTCGTCTGCGCGCCGGGCATCGTTCACTATCCGGTTCAAAATCCGGCGACATGACGCAGCAGGATCGTCCTATCCGCGCCCCGGGCAGCGTGTCAAAGTGACAGGCATCTTCCAACGTGGAGCATGCCGTGTCGGCCGCCGAAACATCCGCTCTTCTCTACCGCCCTTTCACCGTCGATGACATCCCCGCCGCACACGCGCTCTCGCTCGAAGTGAAATGGCCGCATCGCGCCGACGACTGGCGCTTCGTGCTCGATGTCGGCGCGGGCTTCATCGCGCAGGATGGCGAACGCGTCGTCGGCACGGCGCTCTGCTGGAAGCACGGCGACGCGGGCGGATCGCTCGGCATGGTCATCGTCGCGCCCGACAGCCAGGGCAAAGGCATCGGACGCAAGCTGATGGAACTGCTGCTCGAGGCGCTCGGCAGCCGCATCACCGTGCTGCACGCAACGCCCGCCGGCGAGCCGCTTTATGCGAAGCTCGGATTCAAGCGCATCGGCGCGGTTCATCAGCATCAATCCGCGAGTTTCTCCGTGCCTCTCGTGAATCTGCGGCCCGGCGAGCGCATTCGCGCGATCGAACCGGGCGATACCGCCACGCTCGTCGCGTTGGCATCGCGGGCAAGCGGATTCGATCGCAGCGCCGTGCTGCCGGCGCTGTTGCGCGTCGCGCAAGGCGTGCTGATCGAGCGCGAAGGTCGAACGCTCGGCTTCGCGCTCATCCGCGAATTCGGGCGCGGTCATGCGATCGGCCCGGTCGTCGCGAGCACCGCCGGTCGAGAGCACATGCGCCATGCGCAGGCGCTCATTGCGCATCTTCTGGCACGGACCGAAGATCGCTTCACGCGCATCGATACGCCTGGCGAAAGCGGCCTGTCGGACTGGTTCGCGGCGCTTGGCCTGCCGCGCGTCGATACCGTCATCAAGATGGCGCGCAACGGCACGCCGCCGCACGATGAATCCGTCGCGCAGTTCGCGATCATCAATCAAGGGCTGGGCTGATTCATGACGATCCTCTACAAGGCCGATCCCGAGCGCGGCAGGCAATGGGCGCAGCACTTCGCGCAAAAAGCCCCGGACGTGCCCTTCCGGTTGTGGCCCGATATCGGCGACGCCGCCGCCGTCCGCTATCTCGCCGCATGGCAGCCACCCGTCGGCATCATGCAGACGCTGCCCAATCTCGAAGTGATCTTCTCGGTGGGCGCGGGCATCGATCAGTTCGATCTGTCCGCCGTGCCGGAGCATGTGGCGGTCGTGCGGATGACCGAGCCGGGCATCGTGGAAGGCATGACGGAATACGTGACGCAGGCGGTGCTCACAATTCACCGCGACCTGCTCGACTACGCGGCGCTGCAACGCGAGCGTGCATGGCGCGAGATGCCGGTGCGCGCCGCTTCGACGCGGCGCATCGGCGTGCTCGGCCTCGGCATGCTCGGCACGGCAGTGCTGAAGACGCTGCGTCTCTTCGGCTTTCCGTGCGCGGGATGGAGCCGCTCGCAGCACGAGATAGAAGGCGTCGAATGTTATGCGGGCGATGCGTCCTTCGACGCCTTCCTCGCCCGCACCGATATCCTCGTCTGCCTGCTGCCGCTCACCGCTGCGACGCGCGGCGTCATCAATCGGCACGTCTTCGCGACGCTGCCGAAAGGCGCGTCGTTCATCAACGTCGGGCGCGGCCCGCACGTGATTCAGCAGGATTTGCTCGATGCGCTCGACAGCGGCCATCTGCATGCCGCCATTCTCGATGTGACCGATCCCGAACCCTTGCCGCCGACGCATCCGTTGTGGACGCATCCGCGCGTGCGCCTGACGCCGCATATCGCGAGCGCCACGCGCCCCGAAAGCGCCGTCGACGTGGTGCTGGACAATCTGCGGCGTCATCGTGCGGGGGAACGCATGATCGGCGAGATAGACCGCACGCGCGGCTACTGAAGCCATCGGCTGGAGCGTGCAGCACAAAATGCTGCACGGCCCCTGAAAACGCGGCATTTTCGCTATTTGGCGATTTTTTTGGCGATGCGCGCGATGCCTTCCTGCCGATACGATGGAAGCGGTCAAGAGCCATTCCGAACACTTCGCGAAGAGGAAGCAGCATCATGTCGATCAAGTCGCTCGTCGAGTCCGACCGCAAGCATCTGATTCATCCCGTCGTCAGCTATCGCGCGCATGAAGCGCGCGGCGTCACCGTGCTCGATTCCGCCGATGGCGTGTTCCTGCGCGATATCGAAGGCAATCAGCTGCTCGACGCGTTCTCGGGCCTCTGGTGCGTGAACACGGGTTATGGGCAAGCGAGCATCGTCGAAGCCGCTACGAAACAGATGGCGAAGCTGCCTTATGCGACCGGCTATTTCCACTTCGGCTCCGAGCCCGCGATCGAACTGGCCGCGAAGCTCGTCGAACTTGCGCCGGCATCGCTGCAGCACGTGTACTTCACACTCGGCGGCTCCGATGCAGTCGACTCCGCGCTGCGCTTCATCACGCACTACTACAACGCAACGGGCCGTCCGTCGAAGAAGCATTTCATCGCGCTGCAACGCGGGTATCACGGATCGTCGTCCATCGGCGCGGGGTTGACGGCCTTGCCCGCGTTCCATCGCAACTTCGATTTGCCGCAGCGCACGCAGCATCACATTCCGTCGCCGTATGCGTATCGCAACGATTACGCGGACGACGCCGCGCTCATCGACGCATCGGTGAAGTCGCTCGAAGCAAATGTAGCCGAACTCGGCGCGGACAACGTCGCTGCGTTTTTCTGCGAGCCGATCCAGGGCTCGGGCGGCGTGATCGTGCCGCCCGCCGGCTGGCTGAAAGCGATGCGCGATGCCTGCCGCAAGCTCGATATCCTCTTCGTCGCCGATGAAGTCATCACCGGTTTCGGCCGCACCGGTCCGCTCTTCGCTTGCGAAGGCGAAGGCGTCGAGCCGGACCTGATGACGGTCGCGAAAGGTCTGACGGCAGGCTATGCGCCGATGGGCGCGGTGCTCATGTCGGACGCGGTCTATCAGGGCATCGCGAATGGCGGCGATGCAGCGGCGCCGATCGGTCATGGTCATACCTATTCGGCGCATCCGGTGAGCGCGGCCATCGGTCTCGAAGTCATGCGGCTCTATCACGAAGGCGGCCTGCTGGCGAACGGCCAGGCGCAAGCGCCGCGCTTCGCACAAGGGCTCGATGCGCTGCTGGATCACCCGCTCGTCGGCGATTCGCGTCATCGCGGCTTGCTCGGTGCGCTCGAACTCGTTGCGGACAAGGACAGCAAGCGCGGCTTCGATGCCTCGCTCAAGCTGCCCGATCGCATCGCGGCGGCGGCGTATCGCAACGGGCTCGTGTTTCGCGCGTTCGGCGACAACATTCTCGGCTTCGCACCGGCGCTTTGCTATACGGAAGCGAACTTCGACATGCTGTTCGAGCGGCTCACCAAAACGCTCGACGACGTGCTCGCCGCAAGCGAGGTCCGCGCTGCGTTGAAGGGCGTTTCCGGATGCAGTTCCCGCGCGGCAGCGTGATAACATCGACCGACCGCCGACATGCAAGACCGACCCCGCCACGATGAGCAACGACAGCAAGCTGGACCGCCTCGATCTCCGCATTCTTTCGCAATTGCAGAAGCGCGGGCGCATCACGAACGTCGAGCTTGCCGATGCAGTCGGTCTGTCGCCCAGTCCTTGCCTGATTCGCGTAAAAAGGCTGGAAAAAGCGGGGTATATCGTCGGTTACGGTGCGCAGATTCAACTCGAGAAACTCGGCGACGTGCAGGTGGTCTTCACCGAAGTCACGCTCGCCGATCATCGCCGCGAGGACTTCATCAACTTCGTGAATGCGGTGAAGGATGTCGACGAGATCGTCGAGTGTCATCTCGCGAGCGGCGGCTACGACTATCTGCTCAAGTTCGTCACGCGCAGCGTGAGCCATTATCAAAGCATCATCGAAGGGCTGCTGGAGCGCGGCATCGGCATCGAGAAGTACTTCAGCTACGTCATCATCAAGACGTCGTTCGTGAAGTCGCACTATCCGCTGGAAACGCTCTTCTCGCAGCCGCAACACTGAGGCGCACGCCTCGTCTCTTTTTCGTTTTGTCGAAGGCACGCTCGCGCCAGTGCACGCGCGTGCTTTTTCACGTCGATCAACTTCACGCGGAGTAATCCATGTCCAGCACCTATCGCATTGCCGTGATTCCGGGCGACGGCATCGGCAAGGAAGTCATGCCCGAAGCACTGCGCGCGCTCGATGCCGTGAGCAAGCGTTTCGGCATCGCGCTCGAATACCAGCAGATCGAATGGGCGAGTTGCGATTACTACGCGCAGCACGGCCAGATGATGCCCGACGACTGGAAAGCCCAGTTGCAGGACGCCGATGCGATTCTGTTCGGCGCGGTCGGCTGGCCGCAGACGGTGCCGGACCACATCTCGCTGTGGGGCTCGTTGCTGAAGTTTCGACGCGAGTTCGATCAGTACATCAATCTGCGTCCCGCGCGCCTTTTCGAGGGCGTGCCTTCACCGCTCGCGAATCGCAAGGCGGGCGATATCGACTTCATGATCGTGCGCGAGAACACCGAAGGCGAGTATTCGGCGGTGGGCGGCGTGTCGTTCGAAGGCACGGAGCGCGAGTTCGTCTCGCAGACTTCCATCTTCACGCGCAAGGGCGCCGAGCGCGTGCTGAAGTTCGCATTCGATCTGGCGCAAAAGCGCGAGAAGAAGATCACAGTAGCGACGAAGAGTAACGGCATCTCGATCAGCATGCCGTGGTGGGATGCGCGCGCCGCCGAGATCGCGCAGCAGTATCCTGACATCGAGTGGGACAAGCAGCACATCGACATTCTGTGCGCGCGCTTCGTGCTGAATCCGGATCGCTTCGACGTGGTCGTCGCGACCAATCTCTTCGGCGATATTCTTTCCGATCTCGGCCCGGCATGCACGGGCACCATCGGCATCGCGCCATCGGCCAACATGAACCCCGAGCGCAACTTTCCGTCGCTGTTCGAGCCGGTTCACGGTTCCGCGCCGGATATCGCGGGCAAGGGCATCGCCAATCCCATTGCGATGATCTGGTCCGCCGCGATGATGCTCGACTTCCTCGGCGAACGTGACGCGCACGACGCGATACTCGCCGCCATTTCCGCGGTGCTGAAAGAAGGCCCGCGTACCGGCGACCTGGGCGGCACGGCGAAGACGGCGGACGTCGGCGCGGCGATCGCCCAACTGCTCGGCTGATGTTTCGGGAGACCATCATGATGCAACGATACGAGTTGAGCGATCTCATTCGCGCCGATAACTTCATCGACGGCAAGTGGGTCGCGGCTGCAAGCGGCAAGCGCTTTGCCGTCACCGATCCCGCGACGGGCGAAGTCATCGCGCAGGTTGCCGACAGCGGCCCCGCCGATGCGCGCGCCGCCACCGATGCCGCCGCACGCGCGTTCCCCGCCTGGCGCGATGCCTTGCCGAAGGAACGCGCGGCGGTGCTGCATCGCTGGCATGCGTTGATCGTCGAGAACGCCGATGCGCTCGGCCGTCTCATCTCGCTCGAACAAGGCAAGCCGTTCGCGGAAGGGCGCGGCGAAGTGATGTACGGCGCGTCCTACGTCGCGTGGTTCGCGGACGAAGCCACGCGCATTTACGGCGACATCATTCCGCAACAGCAGCGCGGCAAGCGCATGAGCGCGGTGAAAGAACCGGTAGGCGTCGTCGCGGCGATTACGCCGTGGAACTTCCCGCTCGCGATGATCGCGCGCAAGATCGCGCCCGCGCTCGCGGCGGGCTGCACGGTCGTCGGCAAGCCGGCGGAAGACACGCCGCTCACCGCGCTCGCGCTCGTGCTGCTCGCGCATGAAGCGGGCGTGCCGCCGGGCGCGTTGAACCTGATCAGCGCGTCGCGCGAGCACGCGCAGGAAGCGGTCGCGGACTGGCTGGAAGACGGCCGCGTGCGCAAGATCACGTTCACCGGCTCGACGCCCGTCGGCAAGTATCTCGCGCGGGAATCGGCGGGCACGTTGAAGAAGCTGTCGCTCGAACTCGGCGGCAACGCGCCCTTCATCGTGTTCGACGACGCCGATATCGAAGCCGCTGTCGCGGGCCTGATGGCATCGAAGTTTCGCAACGGCGGACAGACGTGCGTGTGTCCCAATCGCGTGTATGTGCAGTCATCCGTCCATGACAGGTTCGCCGACTTGCTGACGCAGCGCGTCGCCGCGCTGAAGGTTGCGCCCGCCACCGATCCCGACGCGCAGATCGGCCCGATGATCAACGCACGCGCCGTCGAGAAGATCGAGCGCCATGTGAACGATGCCGTGAAGCGCGGCGCTCGCGTGCTCACCGGCGGCAAGCGTCTCTCGCAGATCGGACCGAACTATTACGCGCCCACCGTGCTGGCCGACGCCACGCCGGAGATGCAGCTGAGCTGTGAAGAGACCTTCGGTCCTGTCGTGCCGTTGTTCCGTTTCGACGATGAAGCCGAAGCCATCCGCGCCGCCAACGATACGCCTTTCGGCCTCGCCTCGTACTTCTACAGCCAGAATGCAAAGCGCATCGACCGCGTCTCGCGTCTGCTCGAAGCGGGAATCGTGGGCATCAATGAAGGTGCGCTGGCGAGCGAGGCCGCGCCGTTCGGCGGCGTGAAGGAATCGGGCTACGGACGCGAAGGCTCGAAGTACGGTCTCGACGATTACCTGTCGATCAAGTATCTGTGCCAGGGCGGCCTCGAATGAACGCTTATCCGATCGAGATCGCGTTTCCGGACATCGGCGCGCATGAGGCGGGCAATACCGGCGTGCCGTATGTGCATACCTTCGATTCGGGCATCGACGGTCCGCATGTGATGATCAACGCGCTCACGCACGGCAATGAAGTGTGCGGCGCGATCGTCGTCGATCAACTGCTGCGCGCGGCACTGCGGCCGAAGCGCGGCAAGCTCACGCTCGCGTTTGCCAACGTCGATGCGTACCGCCGTTTCGATGCGGACCAGCCCGACGCTTCGCGCTTCGTCGATCAGGACTTCAATCGCGTGTGGACCGCGCAAACGCTCGATGACGCGTCGCGCGATTCGAGCGAGCTGCGTCGCGCCCGGGCGATGCGGCCCGTCATCGACACCGTCGATCTGTTGCTCGACCTGCATTCGATGCACGAGAAGAGCAAACCGTTGATCGTCGCGGGGCCGCTCGACAAGGGCATCGAACTGTCGGCGCGGCTCGGCACGCCCGCCACCGTGATCTGCGACGAAGGCCATCCCGAAGGCCGGCGCATGCGCGATTACGAAGGCTTCGGCGATCCATCGAGTGCGAAGAACGCGTTGCTCATCGAATGCGGCCAGCATTGGGAAGCGAACGCGGTGACGGTCGCCCGCGATGTGACCGCGCGCTTTCTCGTGCTTTCCGGCGTGATCGACGAACAAGACGTGGCCGAAGGATGGATACAGCCATCGCCGCCGGAAATGCTCGTCGTGCGCGTGACGCAACCCGTCGTCGCAACGAGCATGGATTTCCGCTTCGCCGCCGATTACACCGGTCTCGAAGTGTTTCCCGATGCGCGCAGCGTCATCGGCTGGTCGGAAGGCAAGCCTGTCGAAACACCGTACGACGACTGCATGCTCGTGATGCCTTCATTGCGGCAACTGCGGCCCGGCGTGACGGTCATGCGGCTCGGCAAGATAGAGCGACGAATCCAACGTACTTGAGAGCGAGACATGAAAGTTCAGCAGATCAGGCAGAGCGTGGCGATTGAAGGACTCGAAGACTGGGGCACGGCCGGACTTCCGGGCACGCGGGAAATCAGGGTATCGGGCGTGCAGAAAGTCATTCCCGGCAGCGAAGCCATCGATACCGGCGTGTTCGAATGCACGCCCGGCACGTATCGTCGCGCGGTGAAGCAGGCGGAGGTCATGCATTTTCTCGCGGGCAGCGGCCGCTTCACGCCCGACGGCGAAGACACCGTGCACTTCGCGGGCGGCGATACGCTCTTCTTTGCGGCGAACACCGAAGGCACTTGGGAAGTCGATGAAACCATGCGCAAGGTCTATGTGATCTTCTGAGCGGCATAACATCAGGTCATGGTCACTCCAACAATTGCGGCGTTGCCCTCGCCTAATTGACTCAATATATTTTGAATCATCCCCGCGTCGTCGCCGCTCCGGACTAAACCGGGCGGGGCCGCGCGACCTGCAACAGGTCCACTGCTTCAACCTTGTCGAGGAAAACGCCGTGATGAAGATTGCAAGGTTCCGCTGTCCGCACATTCCCGTTCGTCCGCTCGCCATGACATTGCTGCTGTCGGTCGCGGGCGCAGCGCCCGCCTTCGCGGCCGGCAAGATCACGTTCGTGTCGCAAGGCGGCGCCTATCAGGAAGCGCAGACCAAGGCGATTCTCGATCCCGCCGCGAAAGAGCTGGGCATCACCATCAACCAGGACAGCATTCCGGATGCGTGGCCGCAGATCAAGGCGCAAGGCGCGACGGGCAAGCCGATCTGGGACGTCGTCGACACGCCGACATCGAACTGTCTGCGCGGCGGTCGCGAAGGCCTGCTCGAAAAGCTCGACTTTTCGAAACTGCCCAATGCCGCGAGCATTCCCGAGAAGTACCGCACGCCCTATTCGGTGCCTTACGAGTTTTATTCCACCGTCATCGGCTACAACAAGAAGACGCTCAAGAAAGTCCCGCAAAGCTGGAAAGACTTCTGGGACGTGAAGAACTTCCCCGGCACGCGCGCCTTGCGCAACGATCCGACGACCGTGCTCGAAGCCGCGCTGCTCGCGGATGGCGTAGCGCGCGACAAGCTCTATCCGATCGACGTGGATCGCGCGTTCAAGAAGCTCGAAGAGATCAAGCCGCACATCACGGTATGGTGGACATCGGGCGGCCAGTCCGCGCAATTGCTGCATGACGGCGAAGTCGACATGACGATGATCTGGAACGGCCGCGCAAGCGCCGTGATGAAGGACGATCCGAACGTCGCGTTCACCTTCAACGACGGCATCCTGCAGAACACGCAGCTTTGCATTCTCAAGAACGCGCCGAATCTCAGCGACGCGGTGCGCTTCGTGAACGCAGCGGTATCGCCGGAATTGCAGGCGAATCTGCCGCTTTATATCGACTACGGTCCGGGTAATCCCGCTGCATTCAAGACCGGCAAGATCACCGACAAGCGCGCGGCCGAATTGCCGAGCGCCCCGGCCAATGCAGCGAAACAAGCGTTGATGTCGGAGGATTGGTGGGCGTCCGAGCCGGGCATTCAGGCGAAGGCCCGCTGGCTCAAGTTCATGCAGTGACGCGGCTCGCGCGCTCGCCGTGTTGGACGTGTTCGACTATCTGATCCTGGGCGGCGGCTCGGCCGGCTGCGTGCTGGCCGCGCGTCTTTCCGAGGATGCGCGCACGAGCGTCTGTCTCGTCGAAGCGGGCCGCGATATCTCCGCCCACTCGATGCCCGATGCGATCCGCAGCCGCTATCCAGGCCGCGCCTATCTGGATACCCGCAACATCTGGCAGGCGCTGAAAGCGCGCATGAGCACGCGCCCGGGATCGCGGCGTTATGAGCAGGCGCGGCTGCTTGGCGGCGGGTCGGCGATCAATGCGCTGATGGCCAATCGTGGCTCGCCCGCCGATTACGACGAATGGGACGCACTCGGCGCAACGGGCTGGAACTGGCAAACCTGCCTCCCCTATTTCCGCAAGCTCGAATCGGACTGCGACTTCAGCGGCGAATATCACGGCAGCGACGGACCGTTGCGCATCCAGCGCACGCCGCCTTCGCGCATCTCGCCGTTCGTGCGTGCCGTGCTCGCATCGCTCGCCGAGCAAGGTCATGCCCTGCACGACGATCAGAACGGGCCGTGGCAAGACGGCACGTTCATCGGAGCCATCGCGGTGAGCGCGCAAGGCGAGCGCATTCCGACTTCGGTCTGCTATCTCGACGATGCCGCCCGCTCACGCAGCAACCTCACGCTGCGCACCGATGAAGTCGTCGAGCGCATTCTGTTCGACGGCAAACGGGCGATTGGCGCGCGCATCGTTCGCGGCGACGGCACGCGTCACGATCTGAAAGCACGGCGCGTGATCGTATCGGCTGGTGCGATTCACAGCCCCGCATTGCTGATGCGAAGCGGCGTCGGGCCTGCGCAAGAACTCGCCGCGCTCGGCATCGATGTCGTTGCGGATCGGCCCGGCGTCGGTCGCAACCTGATGGAGCATCCGTCGATTGCCGTGTCCGCATTCCTGCCGCGCGCCGCACGCACGCCGTTTCCCGACGAGCATCACGAGCAGGCCATCGTGCGTTTCTCTTCCGGCCTGCCCGATACCGTTCAGGGCGATATGCACGGCGCCATTCTTTCGCGCTCGGGCTGGCATTCGGTGGGTTATCGGCTGGGCACGATTTTCTTCTGGGTCAACAAGTCGTATTCGCGCGGACGCGTGACGCTTGCATCGCCGAATGCGTCCGATGAACCCAACGTCGATTTCGCCATGCTCAGCGATTCGCGCGATCTCGAACGATTGAAACTTGCGCTGCGCTTCGGCGCTGCGACGCTCGCATCGCCGATGATGAACGCCTCACGCGATGCCGTGTTTCCGTCGAGCTATTCTCCGCGCGTGGCGGCTGTCGCTGTGCCGGGCAAGTGGAATGCGCTGCAGCGTGGCGCACTGAGCGCGCTGCTCGATGTGGCCGGCCCGTTGCGCGGCGCGTTGATCAAGAGCGTCGTGACGCAAGGCGTGACGATCGCAGACCTGCTACGTGACGACGACGCGTTGACCGCGTTCGTCATGCGGTCGGTCGGCGGCACGTGGCATCCATCGGGCACATGCCGCATGGGTTCGTCGCGCGACATGTACGCCGTCACCGATTCGAGCGGCGCGGTCTACGGCGTCGACGGCCTCTATGTATGCGATGCCTCGCTGATGCCGTCGATTCCCTGCGCGAACACGAACGTGCCGACGATCATGATGGCGGAGCGCATCGCCGATGCATTGCGCGGCGCACGGCCAGCCGAACCGGCGAACGCCGCGCAAGCGGCGAACTACGCCCCGTAGCCTACGATGCCCTTCACTTCGAGAAACGCCTCCAGTCCCCACTCGCCGTACTCGCGTCCGTTGCCCGACTGCTTGTAACCGCCGAACGGCGAGCCCGGGTCCCACGCCGGATGGTTCACGTAGACGCTGCCCGCGCGCATCCTCATCGCGACGCGGCGCGCCCGCTCCCGGTCCTTCGACTGCACATAAGCCGCGAGACCATAGGGTGTGTCGTTGGCTATCGCAACGGCTTCTTCTTCATCGCGATACGGCATGATCGCGAGCACCGGCCCGAAGATTTCCTCACGCGCGATGGTCATCGACGGATTCACGTTCGCGAACACCGTCGGCTTCACGTAGTACCCGCGCGCCAGTCCTTCGGGACGTCCGGGGCCGCCCGCAACCAGCGCCGCGCCCTCGCTCATGCCGATCTCGATCATGCGCTGGACACGTTCGAACTGCACGTCGCTGACGACGGGGCCCATCGTCGTGCCGGGCGCATCGGCGGGGCCTACGCGATGCTGCCGCGCCGCGCGCACCGCGATGTCCACCGCCTCGTTGTGACGCGATGCGGGCACGAGCATGCGCGTCGGCGCATTGCACGATTGACCGCTATTGCTGAAGCACGCGTTCACGCCCGCCGTCACCGCCGCGTCGAAATCGGCGTCATCGAGCAGGATGTTCGCGGACTTGCCGCCGAGTTCCTGATGCACGCGCTTCACGGTCGGCGCCGCGAGCTTCGCAATCTCGACGCCCGCGCGTGTCGATCCGGTGAACGACACCATGTCCACGTCCGGGTGCGCGGACAGCGCCGCACCGACGGTGGGGCCATCGCCGTTGACGAGATTGAAAACGCCTTTGGGCACGCCCGCCGCATCGACCATTTCGGCAAAGAGCACCGCGTTCATCGGCGACACTTCGCTCGGCTTGAGGACCACCGTGCATCCGGCGGCGAGCGCGGGCGCAACCTTGCACACGATCTGATTGATCGGCCAGTTCCACGGCGTGATGAGCGCCGCTACGCCGACAGGCTCGTGATTGATGAGCGTGGAGCCCTTCATGCGCTGCCACTGGAAACGCTCGACCGTTCGCAGCGTCTCCTCGATATGCCGCTTGCCGAGCCCGGCCTGCCACGCATGCGCGAGCTTCTTCGGCGCGCCGATCTCGCGCATGATGACGTCGGCCATTTCGTCGTAACGCGCGAGATACGCGTCGAGCAAACGATGCAGCAACGCGACGCGCTCTTCGACGCGGCTCGCGGCGAACGATGCAAACGCACGTCGCGCGGCGGCTACGGCGCGATCGGCGTCGCGGGCATCGCCGAGCGCGACTTCGCCGATCGGCTCTTGCGTCGATGGATCGATGACGGCCAGACGCCTGTCGCCGATCGGGTCGACCCACTCGCCATCGATGTAGAACTGCTGCAAATGTCGCATGTTTTCAGGGGTGAAATGGTCAGGCTCGCGCCACGGAAGAAGAGCGCCGGCTCACGACGACGATCATCACGAGGCACAAGGTCAGGGCCGTCAGCATCGTGCTGATGGCGGCGATAGTCGGATCGATTTCATCGCGCAGCGTGACGAACATGCGGCGCGTGAGCGTTTGGTTGTTGCCGCCCGAGATGAACAGTGCGACGACGGTTTCATCGAGCGCCTGAATGAACACGAAGACGGCGCCGGAAATCACGCTCGCCTTGATTTGCGGCAGCGTCACCGCCATGAACGCGCGAAAGCGGTTCATGCCGAGACTGCGCGCCACCATCTCCTGCGTGCGGTCGAACGTGCGCAGATCGGCGCCGACGGAAATGAGGACATAAGGCAGGCCGAGCATCGTATCCGCGATGACGAGACCGCCTAGCGTGTTCACATAACCCATCTGCGTGAAGACGAAGAACACGCCCACCGCGACGATGATGATCGGGACCATCAGCGGCAGCATCAGCAGCGGACGCAGATAGCGCAAGGACGGATGCGATCCGTACTGAATGCCATACGCCGCCGCGATGCCGAGCGGCGTCGCGATCAGCGCCGCGCACGAGGAAGCCGCGAAGCTCGTCTTCGCCGCATCGATCCACGCGGGGTTATCGAAGAACGCGTGATACCAGCGCAACGAATACGCGGGTGGCGGGAACGTGAGAAAGCGCGCATCGGAGAAGGAAAGCGGCACCACGATCACCACCGGAATCATCAGGAACGCGAGAATCAGCATCACCGATGCACCCAGCGTCACGCGGCCGAACGACCATGTATTCATTTCGCCCCCAGCGTCTTTTCGAGCGGAATCACGCGGCTCACGGCATAGAAGATCGCGAACACGCAGATGAGCAGCACCACGCTCACCGAACTTGCCGCGCCCCAGCTGTTGTAAATCTCGACATTGCGGCTCACGATCATCGAGACCATCATCGACTTGCCGCCGCCCATCAGCTCGGGCGTGATGTAGAAGCCGAGACACAGCACGAAGACAAGCGTCACGCCCGCGAGCACGCCGCTCATCGAAAGCGGAAGGAACACGCGCAGAAACACATGCAAGGGCGATCCGCCGAGACTCGCGCCCGCTTGCGACAGATTGGGCGCGATCTTCTGCATCGCGGAGAAAAGCGGCAGCACCATGAATGGCAGGAGAATGTGCACCATCGCGATGATCGTGCCGAACTGGTTATATGAAAGCTGCAAGGGACGGTCGATCAGGCCCATGCCCAACAGCGCCTTGTTGATGAGACCCGTGCGCTGCAACAGCACGAGCCACGCATAGGTGCGCACGAGCACGCTGGTCCAGAACGGCAGGATCACCATGCCGAGCACGAGCGCGCTCCATCGCGGCGAAAGCGACGCCGCGAAGTAAGCGACCGGATAGCCGAGCAACAACGTGATGAGGGTCACGATGAAGCTGAGCTTGAAGGTCAGCAGGAACGTGTCGAGATACGCGCCCGTGAAGACGCGCTTATAGTTCACGAGCGATAACGCGCCATCGTGCACGAACGATTGCCACGACAGCCACGCGAGCGGCGCGACCAGCAGCACGATCACGACGAGCAGCGCCGGCGTCATCAGCAGCAGCATCGTGCGGTCTTCGCGGCGTTGATGGCGCACCGTGGGGTCGAGCGTCGCGGCATGCATCACGGCGGTGTCCTGGAGTATCCGTTTGGCTGTCGTCATCATGCACCTACCGCGTCTAGAAACTGATACCACGCGGCGACGAGCCTCACGCCCGGCGCGCGCAGCGTATGAAAGGGCACCGGCCGCAGACCGTTCTGCGCGAGCAAGGCAAGCTCGGGCGTCTCACCGAGCGCGAGCGCAGCCGCATGCTGGCCGATGAGACTCGCCATCGCGACGCCCGCGCCGTTATAGCCGAGGCAGAACGTCGTCGCATCGTCGCTGCGGCCCACGTGCGGCAGCGCGTTGAACGTCATGCCGACATAGCCCGACCAGCGATAGTCCACCGCCACGTCCTTCAATTGCGGGAAGAGCGCGATCATCGCGCGTTGCAGCGCATCGAAGCCGGTCGGTTCGCCTTCCTTGCCGAATGCATCGCGGCCGCCGAAGAGCATGCGGCCATCGACCTTGCGGAACCACTTCATCATGCGCCGCGTTTCCGTGTAGCTGCGGCGATTGACCATGAGTTGGGCGTCGAGATCGGGCGGCAACGGCGCCGTCGCGATCATCGCGCTTCGGAACGGCACGAGCTCGCGATGATACGAAGCGGTGGCATCGGTGAGATTGGAATACGCGTTCGTCGCGACGATGACCTGCTTCGCGCGCACACTGCCGCCGGGCGCACGCAGATGCACCCGGCCGTCCTGAGCGCGCGACATCTCGATGACGGGCGTCGATTCATAGATCGGCACGCCGCGCGCGGTCATTCCCGCCGCGATGCCGCGCACGTATTCGAGCGGCAGGATGGTGCCCGCATCCGCGCTCAACACGCCGCCGACGAAGCCCGCCGATCCCGTCTCGTGCGCCACTTGCGCACGCGACTGCACAGTCATCGACGTATCGTTGAGGGACGCGCGCAGCCAGTCCGCTTCCGCGCAGATCGACGCGAAGGCGCGCTCGGTATGCGCACACCGCAAGCTGCCGGACCGTTCGAAACGAGCGCGTTCGAGCTTGAATTCGTCGACGAGCGCCTCGACCGTACGCACGCCATCGTGCGCACGCCGATGCATGCGCTTCGCCACGTCGATGCCGTGCGCGCTCGCGATCGCCGGGAACGACACGCGAAACTTGGACGACACCACGCCGCCGTTGCGCCCGCTCGCGCCCCAGCCGACCGGATTCGCATCGAGCACCGCGCATTCGACGCCGCGCTTTTGCAGCGCATACGCGGCGCTCAAGCCTGAATAGCCCGCGCCGATGATTGCGACTTCGACATCGATGTCGCGTGCGAGCGGCGCGCCCGTGCTGACTGGCGCGTCGAACGCAGGCACGCGGGCGGCCATCGCTCGCCATAGCGATTCCGGTTGCGGGCGACGCGGAGCGGACGGAGCGCGCATCGTCAGGCCGCAGCGCGGACTTCGTCGTCGACGGCATCCGCGAGCGCGGCCAGCGTCGCGAACTTCCACGTCGGTTCGGTGACGGCTTCCGGCACCGGCGTCGCGCCGAAGCCTTTCATGCCCTGACGCCGTTCGATCCAGCACGTCGCGTAACCGAGCTTCGTCGCGATGCCGATGTCGTGATACTGGCTCTGCGCCGTATGCAGAATCTCTTCGAACTTGTAGCCGAACGCGGCCTGGCGTCCGCGGTTATAGGCAAAGAATTGCGGATCGGGCTTCGCGACGCCGGTTTCATCGCAACAGACGGTATCGTCGAACGGATTGCCGAGCGTGTGTGCATACGCCGACAACGCGACGCGATCCGCGTTCGTCATCGCGACGAGACGGAAGTGCTTGCGCAGGCGCTTCAACGCAGCCACCGAGTCTTCGAATGCAGGCCATTCGAGCACGTCGCGCTGGAATGCAGCCGCCGATTGCTCATCGTCCGGGAGACCTAACTTCTTTGCCAGATGCAGATACACGTTCGCCATCTCATGGCTCGAACGGCCGGGATACGTCGCGCGCCCTTCCATGTAGGGCTCGAAGATCTGATCATCGGTCAGATCACGGGCTTTCGCGCCGCCGAGCCGGCGCACGGAATCCAGCACGCCCTTTTCGAAGTTGATCAGCGTGCCGACGACATCGAACGTCAGAACCTTGAAATCGGTGAGATTCATTGCTTCATCCTCTACGGGTTGCATCGCTACGTTGACAGTCGAAATCGCCCGTGCACAGGCGGTGAATGGAGATCAGGCCGCGACCACGATCGTGTCTTGAGGATCGAGCGCCACGGTCATCGAGCCGCCCGGCGCGGGAATGCGCTTGCGGGCGTCATGGCCGCCGGGCTGGCGAAGACTGATCGCAGTGCCGTCGGCAAGGGCCGCGAACACACGCAGGCTTTCGCCCTGATACAGCACTTCGGTCACGCGGCACGACAGGCGGTTCGCATGAGCATGACGATTCTCGCCGTCGATAACGAGCTTCTCCGTCTGCACCGCGAGCAACAGCTTCTGACCGCGCGGCAACGGATGCGCCGTGCGCAGGATCGTGTCGCCGAGCCGCACGGCATCGTCGCCAGCGCGCGTGACGTCGAGCATCGTCGCCTCGCCGATGAAGCTCGCGACGAATGCATCGCAAGGGCGGTCATAAAGGCGCTCGGGCGTGTCGATCTGCACGAGCTTGCCGTCTTTCAGCACCGCGACGCGATCGCTCATCGTGAGCGCCTCGCGCTGATCGTGCGTCACGTTGACGATGGTCGCGCCAAGCTGACGATGCAGCCTGCGCAATTCGATCTGCATCGTCTCGCGCAATTGCTTGTCGAGTGCGGAGAGCGGTTCGTCCATCAGGATCAGTTGCGGCTCGAAGACGATCGCGCGTGCCAGTGCGACGCGCTGCTTCTGCCCGCCCGAAAGCTGATGGATGCTGCGGCTTTCATAGCCTTTGAGTTCGACCATCGCGAGCGCGTCGGCCACGCGTTTGGCCCATGTCGATTTCGGCTCGCGGCGTGCGCGCAGCGAGAACGCGACGTTCTCGCCCACTGTCATATGCGGAAAGAGCGCGTAGTTCTGAAAGACGATGCCGATGTTCCGCTTGTGCGGCGGCGCGAATGTAATGTCACGCTCGCCGACCCACACGCTGCCCGAAGTCGGCTGGACGAAGCCGCCGAGAATGCCGAGCAGCGTCGTCTTGCCCGAACCCGAAGGCCCGAGCAGCGAGACAAATTCGCCGGGCGCGATATCGAGCGAGACGTCATCCAGCGCAGTCACCGCGCCATAGCGCCTCGTGGCGGACCTGATCGACACTCCGGTTTTAGCGCGTGCGTCCATAACGTTCGTCTCGTCCAAAAGAGAGAGGTTGAGGAAAATACTAAGCCGCGATGTTTTTGACGGCAATTCCAAAATTGTTGGATCGGGCATAACATGAAGTCATGCCCAACCTTCGAAAGAAACTGCCGAGCGCCAATGCGCTCTTCGTGTTCGAAGCGGCCGCGCGCTGCGGCAACTTCACCCGTGCGGCGCAGGAGCTTTATGTCAGCCAGCCTGCGGTCAGCCGCATGCTCGCACGCATGGAAGACCATATCGGCGTGCGGCTGTTCGAGCGCGTGCGCGGCGGCATCGAACTGACGGAAAGCGGCGAGATTCTTTATCGGAAGATATCGGAGGGTTTCAGCGGCATAGAAAGCGCGATACGCGAAATCGAAGCGCGTGCGACCGGTGTGGAAACCGTGACCTTGTCGGTGTCCACCGGCTTCACCACGCACTGGCTGATGCCGCGCATGAGCCGTCTGAATGAGGCGTTTCCTTCCATCGACTTGCGCTTCCAGTTGATTTCGGGGCGCATAGGCGGGCCGCTCGTCGATGTCGATCTCGGCATGCGCTTCGTGCACGACGAGGACATCGATGAAAACGCCGTGCTGGTGATGCCCGAAATCCTTCTGCCGGTATGCAACCCGCGTTATCACGAGCTTGCGAAGACGCCGGCGGCGCACGCGCACGGCGATACGGTCATCGTGATGGACGACGAAGAGCGCGGCTGGCACGAGCGTTTTCATGCGTTCGCGTCCAGGCAACGTCATGCGGCCGGCATGCTGCGCTTCAACGACTATGCGATCGTCGTGCAGGCGGCCTTGCTCGGTCAAGGGCTCGCGCTCGGCTGGCTCAACGTGACATCGCACTGGCTGGCGCAAGGCGCGCTGGTGCCGGCCGAAGAAGAGCTGATCGTCACGAGCCGGCGTTGCTGCCTGCTCACGCCGCCGAACCGGCCTGTGAGGCCCATCGTCGCGGCCGTGCGTGAATGGATCATTCAGGAAGCATCAAGCGACATGCGCACGGTCGAAAGCACTTACCCGCGCCTGGGCCTGCGCAACGCGCTTCTTCAGACCGGCATCGAACTCGGCTGAACGCGCCTTCTCGCGCGTGCGTTCGATGAACGCGCTCGGCGTCATGCCGCATAAGCGCTTGAAATGCCGCGCGAGATGGCTCTGATCGAAGAAGCCCACTTCCGTGGCGACGACCGATCCCGGCACGCCCGCGAGCAACAAGGTCTGCGCGCGGCGCACGCGCAGCTCGCACAGATACTTGTACGGCGACAGCCCGAATTGCTCGCGGAACACCGTCGCGAAGCGCGATACGCTCAGCGCCGACAAATCCGCGAGTTGCGCGAGGCTCACGGTCTTGTCGAAATTGGATTCGATATAGGCGAGTGCATCGACCAGATTGGCTTGGCTCATGGCGAAGTTTCGGAAGTCACCGATTCGGCTTGCGTCGACGATGTACGTTGAAATCGTCTGATGGAGAACGATGAAAGGTCGATGGGCGTGCTGCCGGTATCGAGCAGCTCGGCGAGCGTTTCACCGACGCCCGGGCCGATCTGAAAGCCCGATCCGCTGAAACCGAATGCGTAGAACAGGCCGTCGACTTTTGAGCTCGGGCCGATGATCGGCTCCGAATCCGGCAGATAGCTTTCCACGCCGCTCCATACGCGAATCACTTGCAGCGGGCGCATGGCGGGCACCATGCGGACGAACTGCGCCAACTGCGCGACGGTGTTCTCGGGCAACACGGATGCGCGGCGCGTGACCGGGTCGGCGGGACCGGGCGGACCGCCACCCAGCACGATATTGCCGCGCGCCACCTGCCTGTAGTACACGCTCTCCTTCTTGATCGACGTATAAACGCCCATCGACGTGCTGAACACGTAGGGCACCGGCTCCGTCACGGCCATCTGCGGACCGCGTGCGACGAGCGGCACCGGCTCGCCGGCTTGCGTCGATAGCGTATTGGCCCATGCGCCCGCGCAGATCAGCACTTGCTCCGCGCGATAGATCCCGCCCGTTGCGCTTTCCACGCGAAAGCCGCCCGCTTCCTTGTCGACACGCACGACTTCCGTGTTCTCCACGACGCGCGCGCCCAGCCGCGATGCCGCGCGTCCGAAAGCGGGCGCGGCGAGTCGCGGATTCGCGTGACCATCGAAGGGCGAAACGGATGCTGCGAGCACCTCGCGGCCAAGATGCGGATAACGTCTGAACATCGCTGCGCCATCGAGCACTTCGAGATCGAGGCCATGGTCGCGCGCATCGGCGGCATAGCGATGAAAGTATTCGGCGTCGTGCGCGTGATAGCACACGCGCGTATGACCCGACGGCATGAACTCGACGTCTTCGCCCAGCAAATCGCGCGAACGCCGCCACGTTTCGAGCGCGCGATTGGACATCGCAAGCTGTTGGAGCGCACGCCCTTGCCGGCGCACGCCGCCAAAGTTGACGCCGCTTGCCTGCTGCCCCGTCAAGCCGCGCTCGAGCAGAATCACCGATCGCTGGCGGCGGCGCAGAAAAAAGGCAGTCGTCGTGCCGACGATGCCGCCGCCGATCACGATCACATCGGCGCGTTCGCTCATTCGCTCGTCTCCATGTCTGCTTGCGTCGCGATCGCCATCGGCAGCGGTTTGACGGGCGCCTGTCCGCGCAGCCGCCCCACTGCTTCGAGCGGCACGCGTGCTTCCGCCGCGATGACCTCCGCGCCTGCATGGGCGCAGAAGCGGCCCTGGCATCGGCCCATGCCGACGCGCGAAAACGCTTTCGCGCGATTCGCTTCCTTCGCGCCCATCTCGTTCACGACGCGCCGCAATTCACCGGCGGTAATCGCTTCGCATCGGCAGACGATGGTGTCGTCCGGCAGTGCGGCGGCGAACTGAGCGGGCCACGGAAACGCGGCGCGCAGTCCGGCGGCGAAGCGCGTGAAGCGCTGCAACTGCAGGCGCAACCGGTTGGCTTCGTCTTCGTTGCGGGTGACGCCGGTATCCGTCAACACGGCCAATGCAGCGAGACGTCCCGCGCGTTCGGCTGCATCGGCGCCTCGCACGCGTGCGCCATCGCCCGCGAGATAGACGCCCTTCACATTGCTGCGGCCGTCTTCATCGGCGATGGGAAGCCACTGCTGCAACGCATGATCGAAGCGGAATTCGCAGCCCGCAAGGTCCGCAAGCTGAGTCTCCGGGCGAAGGTGATAGCCGAGCGCAACGGCATCGCATGACACGTGCAGCGTCGCGCCATTGGCCTGCTTCACGCGTACGTTCTGCACGCCGTTCTCCGGCGTTCCTTCGATGGCAACCGGCGTAACGCCGCGATGAACCGGCACGCGCGCATCCTTGAGCACACGCATCAACGCGATGCCTTTCGTCAACGTCGACGGAATCGCGAGCAGTTGTGGCAATGCGCGCACGCGTTGAGCGAACGTCGATGTATCGAGCACTGCGCTGACCGTCGCGCCCGCCTTCACGTATTGCGCAGCGACGAGATAGAGCAATGGGCCGGTGCCCATCATCGCGACGCGCGAGCCGATTGCGCAGCCCTGCGACTTCAACGCAACCTGTGCCCCGCCGAGGCTATACGTGCCCGCGTGATGCCAGCCGGGAACCGGCATCAGCCGGTCCGTCGCGCCGCTGCAAATGATGAGCGCATCGAACACCATCTTGCGATGATGCGTGCCGCTCACCACATGGACCGCGTTCGGCTCGATGTTCCACACGAGCGTATCGGGCACGTAGTCGATGTTCGCGCGCAACGCATCGAAGTCGCGATGCAAGGAACGCGCACGTTCCGCTTCTGTGCCGTAAAGCGCCTCGTAGGTGCGCGTGAATCCTTCGGGCTGCCGGCGATAAATCTGCCCGCCGTCGCGCCGTCCTTCGTCGATGACGACCGGACGCAAGCCCGCCTCGACGAGCGCCTGCGCCGCGCGCACGCCCGCCGGTCCCGCGCCGATCACGATTACAGTCGCGGCCATAACCCCTCCCTGTCCGCCAGCCGTGTGACGATCGACATGCCTTCGACCGCTGGCGTCGTGCACGCGCGCACGCGTTCGCCGTCCGCCGTCCACACCCAGCAGTCCTGGCATGCGCCCATCACGCAGAAGCCGGCGCGCCGGCCATCGCCGAATTCGGAATCGCGCAGGGCGTCCTGCGATGTCAGCAGCGCGACCATCAACGTGTCGCCTTCGGCTGCGAGCGCGCGCTGGCCGTCGATATGAATGGCGAAGGTCCTGCGCCCCTTCTCCGCGACTCTCACGAAACGTCCGCTCATGCGGTCACCGTTTCGAGCGACTGCATGCGCGCAAGATCGTCCGCGCTGTGATGACACAAAATCTGCGAGCCCGATGGCAGCGTCTTCTTCGCGGGCGGCGTCACGTTGCATTTACCGTCGATACGCGCGGCGCACCGCGAGCGGAAGCTGCAGAGTTCTTGCGCACCGCTTTCGGGGCCCATTGCGGGCAACGCGGCAAGCGCCGTCGCACGTCGCGCGTCGAGCCAGCCGGGACGCAACGCCGGAACCGAATCGACGAGCAAGCCCGTGTACGGGTGATACGGCGGATGCGAAAGCGCATCGCGCTGTCCGGCTTCGACGCACTGGCCTGCATACAGCACGATGACGTCGTCGCAGATCGCGCGCACCGTCGATATGTCGTGGCTGATGAACATATACGACACGCGCAGTTCGCGGCGCAGTTCCGCGAGCAGATCGAGAATCGCGGCGCCGACGACCGTATCGAGCGCGGACGTCACTTCATCGCAGAGAATGAGTTCGGGATTTGCCGCGAGCGCGCGCGCAAGATTCACGCGCTGCTTCTGCCCGCCCGACAAACCGCCCGGCTGACGCTTCGCGATGGCTGCGGGCAGCTTCACCAGATCGAGCAATTCGAGCATGCGCTTTTGCGCCGCCGCGCCGCGCAGGCCGTGATAGAAGTTCATTGGCCGCGCGAGAATATCGGCGATGGTGCGGCTCGGGTTCAGCGCCGTATCGGCGTTCTGAAACACGATTTGCACACGGCGATACTGGTCCAGCGTGCGCTCCGACAGCTTCGCGGGCAAGGGCTTGCCGTCGAGCAGAACGTCGCCGCGCGCACGATCGACGAGACCGGCGATCACGCGAGCGAGCGTCGTCTTGCCCGAGCCCGATTCACCGATCACGCCGAGCGTTGCGCCGCGTGCGATGGTCAGGCTCACGTCATCGAGCACGCGCACGGCCGGAACGCCGCTCGCATCGACGCGGCCATAACCCGCGCTCAGATTGCGTATCTCCAGCAGCGGCGTTGCCTTCGCTGTTTGCGCGCCGTCGAGTTCGAGTTCTGGACGGCGCGTCGCCTCAAGCAACTGGCGCGTGTAGTCGTCGGCGGGCGCATCGAGCACTTGAGCCGTCGCGCCGTTTTCACGCACGCGTCCGTTATTCAACACGACGATGCGGTCCGCCATCTGCGCGACCACGGCCAGATCGTGGGACACGTACACCGCCGTCGTGCCCAGTTCGCGCACCACGCCCTTGAACGCGGCGAGGACTTCGATCTGCGTGGTTACATCGAGCGCGGTGGTCGGTTCATCGAATACGACGACAGCGGGATCGGTGATCAACGCCATCGCCGCCATCAGGCGCTGCAACTGCCCGCCGGATACCTGATGCGGATAACGGTCGCCGATGGTTTCAGGATTCGGCAACGCGAGCGAGCGAAAGAGTCCTATGGCTTTCTGCCGCGCGGCGGCGGCCGTCATCAGCTTGTGGAGCAGCGCGGGCTCGGTCACCTGATCCATGATCGTGCGCGCCGGATTGAAGCCTGCCGATGCGCTTTGCGCGACATACGCGACGGTGCGCGCACGCAAGGCGCGGCGGCCCTTTTCATCGAGCGCGAGCACATCGACATCGCCGATTCTCACCGAGCCGCCCGCGATCGCGCATCCCGCGCGCGCATGGCCGAGCAGCGCCAGCGCAATCGTCGTCTTGCCCGAACCCGACTCGCCGATCAGCGCAAGCACTTCGCCCTTCTTCACCGTGAAATCGACGCCCTTCACGATCTCGACGACCGCATCGGGCGCGCTGCCCGCGATTACACGCAAACCCTTTACTTCGATCATGTCCGTCGTCATTTCGCGCCTCCGTGCGAACGCGCGCCATGACGGCGCAGGCTGTCGATCAGCAGGTTGACGCCGACCGTCAGCGTCGCGATGGCGACCGCCGGCATCAGCACCGCGGGCGCACCTTCGGAAAGACCGCCGATGTTCTCGCGCACGAGCGAGCCCCAGTCGGCGTTCGGCGGCTGCACGCCGAGGCCGAGAAAGCTCAGGCCCGACAGCAGCAGCACGATGAACACGAAGCGCAGGCCGAAGTCCGCGAGCATCGGATGAATCATGTTGGGCAGCACTTCCACGCGCGCGATATAGAAGAGCTTTTCGCCGCGCGCCTTCGCCACCTGCACGTACTCGAGCGTCATGATGTTGACCGCCAGTGAGCGCGAGATGCGGAACGCGCCGGGGATATAGGCGAGCGCGGCGACGGTCATCAGCATCGGAATGGACGAGCCGAATGCCGCGATCACGACGAGCGCGAGTATCTTGCTCGGGATCGAGATGAGTGCATCGAAGAGACGGCTCAGCACTTCATCGATCCATCGGCCCGCGACGGCGGCGATGAGACCGAAGCACGTGCCGATGACGCTCGCCGCGACCGTCGATGCAAGCGCGAGACCGACCGTGTACTGCGTGCCGTACAGGATGCGGCTCAGCATGTCGCGGCCCAGGTAGTCGGTGCCGAGCAGATGCGCCGCGCTATATGACGCGAAGATTTCCGTCGACGTAAACGCGCCGCCTTTATACGGCGCGACGAGCGGCCCGATGAAGGCGACCGCGAGCCAGAACACGACAAGCGCGAGACCGATCAGGCCAAGCACGGAAAAGCTATGCACGAGGCGGCTGACCGCGCCGCGCCTCGCCGGAGCGGGTGCCTGCTCTTGCGGGACGTCGGCGGGCGGCTGGTCGTATAGCACGGTGGTGGCGTGAGAAGAGACGTTCCGATTCATCGTTGACGCAGCCTCGGGTTGGAGACGATCTGAGCCAGATCGGCGATCAGAACGAGCGCGAGATACGCCGCGCAGAGCACCATCACGCAGCCCTGCACGAGCGGCATATCGCGATTGGTAACGGCATCCACCATCAGGCTCGCAAGGCCCGGATAGTTGAAGATGGACTCGACGATCACCACGCCGCCGAACAGATACGACAGCGACAGCGCGACCGCATTGGCAATCGGTCCGATGGTGTTCGGCAACACATGCCGTAACACCACGCGCATCGGGGAAGCGCCCTTTAGCACGGCCATCTCCACATACGAGGCGTTGAGCTGATCGAGCACCGCCGCCCGCGTCATCCGCGCCATCTGCGCGACGATCACGCAGCAAAGCGTCATCACCGGCATCGCATAGGTACGCACGAGCGCGCCGAACGACGACACATCCGACAGATATGACAGCGCCGGCAGCCAGCGCAGCTTCACCGCGAAGATCAGCACGGCAATGGTCGCGACGAGGAACTCGGGCACCGCGACCGTCGACAACGTAAGGACGTTCAGCGTGCGATCGAGCAGCGAGCCGCGATACATCGCCGACAGAATGCCGATGGTGAGCGCGAGCGGCACGGACACGAGCGCCGTCAACCCCGCGAGCACGAGCGAATTCGGCAGGCGCGTCGAGATCAGTTCACTGACCGGCAGATTGTTCGACAGCGACGTGCCGAAGTTGCCCGTCGCCACATGTGCGAGCCATTGCAGATAGCGCGTGACGGCCGGTTGATCGAGACCGAACTGATGCCGCAGCGCGGCGACCTGCTCGGGCGTGGCCGCCTGGCCGAGCGCCTGCTGTGCAGCATCGCCCGGCAGGAGGCCGGTGATGCCGAATACGATCATCGACACGATCAAAAGCGTCAGCAGCGCGAGGCCGAGGCGCGCGGCGACGAGTCGTTGCGCGTGAACTTTCATCGGATATCGCCTCTCGTTCGAAGGGTTGATATCGCGCGCCGTAACGTAGAGACGGCTTGCGTCCGCTGCTAGAGCACGCTCATGCCTCGAGCCACACGTTCTCCGCGAACATCCAGCCCATCAGGCCCGCGAGCGGAATGCCGCCCAGACCCTTGAGCTTCGCGGTGTGCGCGTCGAGCGAGCTCTGGAACATCGGAATGCCGACGCCGCCATCCTTGTGCACGAGTTCCTGCATGTCGCCGTAGATCTTCTTGCGCTTCCCATCGTCCGGCTCGCCTCGCGCGGCCACCAGCAGTTGATCGAACTGGGCGCTCTTCCAGTTCGCTTCGTTCCACGGCGCGTCGGACTTGAAGAACTGCGTGAAGATGACGTCCGCGCTCGGGCGCGCATTGATGTTGCCGAAGCCGAGCGGATGCTTCATCCAGTGGTTCGACCAGTAGCCGTCCGACGGCACCCGAACGACCTGCAGATTGATGCCGGCCTGTGGCGCGACCTGCTGCATCAGCACGGCCATCTCGACCGAACCCTCCGCCGCCGGCGATGCGTAAAGCTGAATCGGCGCGTTGCCGAGCTTCGCCTTCTGGAAATAGAACTTCGCCTTCTCGGGATCGAACGTGCGCTGCGGCAGGCCCGCCATGTAGTACTTGTTGCTCGGATCGATCGGCTGATCGTTGCCGATCGCACCGTAGCCGCGGAAGATAGTCTTGCGCATCTGTTCGCGATCCATCAGGTGCATCATGCCGCGCCGGAAGTCCGCGTTGCCGGTGATGCCGCCGTCGTCGCGCATGATGAGATCGGTGTATTGGCCGGTCTTCGTTTCGAGCACCGCGAAGCCCGGCGTTCCCTTGATGCGCTCCGTCGAACGCGCGCTTACCGCGTTGATGAGCTGCACGTCGCCGGACATCAGCGCATTCACGCGCGCCGGTTCATCTGCAATCCCGATCAATTCAACTTCGTCCAGATGCGGCATGCCGGGCTTCCAGTACTTCTCGTTGCGCACGCCCACGGTGCGCACGCCCGGCGAAAATTCCTTGAGCTTGAACGGCCCCGTGCCGACCGCCGTTTTGAAATCGGTCGTGCCGTCCTTGATGATGAGAAAGTGCGAAGCCGCGAGGATCACCGGCAAGTCCGCATTCGCGCCCGTCAGCGTGATCGTCAGCTCGTTCGGACCGGTCGCCTTGATCTCCTTGAACTGATCGGCAAGCGTCTTCGCTTTCGAGCCGACCGCCGGGTCTTTATGGCGCATCAGCGAATGGGCGACGTCCTGCGGCGCGAGGGATTTGCCGTCGTGGAACTGCACGCCGCTGCGCAGCTTCACGACCCACACGGTCGCGTCGTTCGTGTCGAGCGATTCGGCGAGCGCCATCTTCGCGCCGAGGCGGTTATCGAGTTCGGTGAGACCGCTATAGAACATGAAGGCGCGGGCGTAGTCGGTGCCGAGCGCGCCCTTCGCGGGATCGAGCGTATCGGCGGCGGACGACGATTGCGTCGCCACGCGGATGCGGCCGCCCTGCTTCGGCTTGTCTTGCGCGAAGGCCGCACCGCTCGCGGTGAGCAGGCCCGCGCCGGTCATCGACAGCAGCCCGCCCGCGGCCATCGCGCGAAGGACGTTGCGCCGCGACGCGCCACGGCGCGTCAGTTGTTCGAGCCGTTGGCCGGCATCGGCGTGGGCGATTGCTTCAGGCGTTTTGTCGATGCTCATGGACTTCTCCGCGATTGGGGGGCTATGAATGTGCGACGGCTTCGTTGTTTGCTGCGGGCCGCCTGTCCTTGATGCCGTTGCTTCCGTTGCTACCGTTGCTTCAATAAAACACGTCTTTGATCGAGTAATACGCGCCGACGAGCGGCAGGAACCACGGCTTGCCCGTGTGGCCCGGAATCGCGGGCCAGGCGAATTCGCGCCACGGGTTGGCATCGGCATTGCCGTTCATCACGTCGGCCATCACCTGGCCCATGTGCGTCGACATTTGCGTGCCGTGGCCGCTGTAGCCCATTGAGAAATAGAGGCCGTCGTGCTGGCCCGCACGCGGCAGGCGGTCGGCGGTGACATCGACGAGCCCGCCCCAGCAATAGTCGATTCGCACGTTCGCAAGAGTCGGAAAAATCGAGGCCAGGTTGCCTTGCAGAATGCGCCCGCTCTTTTCATCCGATGGACGCTCCGATGCGGTGAACCGTGCGCGGCCGCCCAGCAGCAGCCGCGAATCGGGCGTGATGCGAAAGTAGTTGTGCATCAGGCGGCTCGTCGTGTACGAGCGGCGGTTCGGCATCAGTTGACTCAAACGATCGGCGGCCAACGGCTCGGTCACGATGATGAACGAGCCGACCGGCGCCATTCTTCGCCGATACCACGAGAACGGACCGTGTTTCGATGGGCCCGTTGCGATCAACACTTGCTTCGCGCGAACCGTGCCCCGCTTCGAATCGATCCGATAGGCTCCACTATCTTTCGCAATCCCCGTTACTTCGGCATGCTCATAAAGCCGTGCGCCTTGTCTTGCCGCTGCCTTCGCAAGTCCAGCGGCGAACTTGCCCATGTGCATCTGTCCGCCATGACGCTGCAACAGGCCGCCGTGAAAGGCATCGGACTGCACTTCATTGCGGACCTGTTCGCGATCGAGCAAGTCGATGTGCGGATCCACTTCTCGGCGAATCAATTCGGCGGTCGCCGCGATGTGTTCCAGATGATGCGGCTTTGCGGCCAGCTTCAGCTTGCCCGACGCGAGGTAATCGCAATCGATGCTCTCTTCGCGGATCAGGCGCTCCACGGTGCTCACCGCCGCCGCATACGCGCGATAGCAGCCCTGCGCACGCTCGACGCCGAGTTGCGCACGCAGCGCCGCATAGTCCTGCGCGACGCCCGTGTTGCACTGGCCGCCATTGCGGCCCGACGCGCCGCCGCCGATGCGCCCGGCATCGAGCACCACGACCGACGCGCCGCGCTTTCCCAGCGCGAGCGCCGCCGACAAACCCGTGAACCCGCCGCCGAGCACGGCGACATCGGCTTGACCATCGACCGGGCCTTCGCACGCCGAGGTCATCGCGGGCGCGGTGTCGAGCCAATAGGAGTCGAGTTTCATCGGCATTGCTCGCGTGATGGAGTGCGTTTACAGACCGAGCTGGCCGGCGAGCTCGCCGATGGTTTCCACTTCGTAATACTCGTAGTAGGGCGTGCCCGGCTCATGCCCGCGCTTCACGAAAGCCTTGTGTTTGATGCCCATGTCATGCGCGGTCATCAGGTCGTAACGCAGGCTGGACGACACATGCAGCACGTCTTCCGGATTGCAGTCGAGCTGATCGAACATGTACTCGAAGCCCTGCATGCGCGGCTTGTACGACTGCGCCTGCTGCGCCGTGAACACGCGATGGAACGGCGCACCGAGCAGGTCGACGTTGCTTTGAATCTGATCGTTCGATGCGTTCGACAGAATCACCAGCTTGTACTTTTTCGCGAGCCGTGAGAGGCCTTCCGGCACGTCCGGATGCGGGCCCCAGGTCGGCACGGCGAGATAGAACTTCTCGGCTTCGGCTTCGTTGAACTCGACGTTCATCCGCGCACATGCCCGGCGCACCGAATTGACGATCACATCGCGATACGGCTTCCACGCCCCGAGCACTTCATCGCGACGATAGCCTGCGAAGAACTTGACGAATTGCTCCAGGTCGTCGCCTTTCAGGCGGTCGGCGTACAGTTCGCGGGTCATATCGGCCATGCGGAACTTCGTCAGCGTGCCGTAGCAGTCGAACGTGATGTACTTCGGCTCGAAATCGATCATGGTTTCAGTCCTGTCGTGTAGTGAACCCGCCCGGAGTTCAGTGGTGGAAACAAGGAACAGCGAACTGTCGAGAAAATTTAAACAAGGCAAAAATGACTGCTGGCGTCGAATGCGTGCGTTGCGACGATACAAGTCATGCGTTTTCAAGCTCCGCAACAGCACAAAATGCGGTGTGCTTTTATGCACGGTCGTGCAACTCAGCCGTCCGTGTCGATGAGCACACTCTTGAAGCGCAGATTCGCTTCATACGACTGGCGGCCAAGATCCTTGCCGATGCCCGAGCGCTTGTACCCGCCCGTGGGAATCACGAAATCGCTCGTGCGTCCATAACGATTGACCCATACCGTGCCCGCTTCGATGCCGCGCACCATGCGCAGCGCGCGGCCGATATCGGCTGTATGCACGCCGGCGGCAAGTCCATACTCGGGATGCGACGCGAGTTCGAGCGCTTCTTCTTCCGTGTCGAACGACTGGACAGTCAGCACGGGGCCGAAGATTTCGCTGCGCACCGCTTCGCTTTCCTGCGTGACATCGCAGAGCAAGGTCGGCGAATAGAATGCGCCGGGCGTTGCCGCATCGGCGCGTGTGCCGCCGTATCGCAAGGTCGCGCCGCTCGCAATGCTGCGCTGAACGATCGCGTCGATGCGCGCTGCCTGCGGCTCGGAGATGATCGGCGGCAAGGTCGCGCCTGCGGCCCATGTCGGTCCCGCCTTCAGTTCGCTGAAAGCTTGCGCAATGCGTTCGATCAGTTCATCGGCTATCGCGCGTTGAACGAGCAGGCGCGATCCCGCGACGCATACCTGTCCCGCGTTGCCCGTGATTGCGCCCGCAATGCGCCTCGCCACTTCGTCGATGCGCGGGGCATCGGCGAATACGATCTGCGGGCTCTTGCCGCCGAGTTCGAGCGTGACGGGCTTGGTGCCCGTCTCCGCGCACGCGGCCATGATCGCGGCGCCGGTGCGCGTCGATCCGGTGAACGTCACCTTGCCGACGCGCGGATGACGCACGAGCGCATCGCCGGTGATGCGGCCATCGCCCTGAACGACGTTGAAGATGCCGGGCGGCACGCCTGCTTGCAGCGCAAGCTCGGCCAGCCGCAATGCGGAAAACGGCGTCATTTCCGAAGGCTTGAGCACGACCGCATTGCCCGCCGCGAGCGCGGGTGCGACCTTCCATATGCCCATGACGAGCGGAAAATTCCACGGTGCGATGGCGCCGATCACGCCATACGGTTCGGCGATCGTCATGCCGAGATGACGATGATCCGTCGCCGCGACTTCGCCGCCCATCTTGTCGGCAAGCTCCGCGTAGAAGCGGATGCTCTCGGCGGTGAACGGAACGTCCCAGTGGTACGCATCGCGCACGGGACGCGTCGAACCGACGGCTTCGAGCGGCGCGAGGTTCGCGGCATCCGCCGCGACGAGATCGGCGAACTGGCGCAACACGCGGGCGCGCTCGCGCGGCGCACGGCGCGCCCAGTCGCTTCGTTTGAACGCGGCGTATGCGTTCTGCACGGCATAGTCGATCATCGCGTCATCGGCGACGGGCACCGATGCATACGTGAGGCCATCCGATGGCCGCGCGACGTCGATGCGCGACGCGCCTGCATCGATCAGTTCGCCGCCGATGAAGTGCCCGCTCCTGATGCCGATGCTGGCGGGATCGAAACGGTCCATATGCGTGAATCCTCCTCGGGATGCTGCGTTGGCATGACATCATCGTAGGACCGGAGGCCCGGCATAAATCGCCGACAAAATTGCCGATACAGCACAGCGCGCGCGTTGTCGGCGCAATAACCTTTGCTTTTGCGTTGCACCACATCGCGCGGTCCATTGCCTATGTGGGACAGGAAGATCGTCCTAGCCATGCACGCGGCGCGGTGTCACAGTCACGGTAATAGTGTTCAAAATGAGGAGGCCGGCGTGCCCGACTCGAACAATCGCGATGTGGTCGAATACCGGGCTTTCACGCTCGACGACATCCCCGCCGGGCATGCACTTTCCATGTCCGTCAAATGGCGGCATCGGGCCGACGACTGGCGCTTCGCCGCACGTCTCGGCCGCGGTTTTGCCGCCGTCGATGCGCAAGGCGCGCTCGTCGGCACCGCGCTCGCCTGGCAGTTCGGCGAAAGCGCCGCCACGCTCGGCATGTTCATCGTGTCGCCCGAGCATCAACGTCAGGGCATCGGGCGTGCATTGCTCGACCGCCTGATCGCGGCGCACCCCTCGCGCATGCTGCTCAGTCATGTGTCCAATGAAGGCAGGCACTTGTGCGAGGAACGCGGCTTCACGCGCATCGATACGATCCATCAACATCAGGGCGCGGCCTTTCAGCCGCCGCTCGTTTCACTGCCGCCGGGCGAGCGGCTTCGCCCAATCGGCGCGAAGGACACGCTACGTCTCGCCGATCTCGCGACCCGCGCGACGGGCATGGATCGCACCGAAGTGATGCCGCACCTGCTCGATGTCGCGAGCGGTATCGCACTGGACCGCGATGGCGAACTGATCGGCTTTGCGCTGTTCCGGCGTTTCGGCGATGGCCATGTGATCGGCCCGGTGATCGCGCCCGAATCGCCGGACCAAAGCCGCGCGAAAGCGTTGATCAGCTACTGGCTCGCGCTGAACGCTGGCATGTTCGTGCGCGTCGATACCCCGCTGCGTTACGGGCTTTCAGCGTGGCTCGAAGGACAAGGCCTGCCGCTCGTTGATACCATCGAGCAGATGGCACTGAACGGCACGCCATCCACCGATGCATCGCTCACGCAGTTCGCCCTCACGAGCCAGGCGCTCTGGTAAAGCCAGGCACGCTCACGCCTTCGCAAGCCACGCGAATTCCGCAAAGCGATAGCCCATCACCCGGCCCGACGGACTGCCCTTCAAGCCACGCAACGTCGAACTCTGCGCATCGATGAAGTTGATGAACGCGGGTATCACGATACTGTTCTTCTCGTACACGATGGACTGCATATCGCCGTAAATCTGCTTGCGCTTGGCATCGTCGCGCTCGCGGCGCGCCTGCACCAGCAGTTGATCGAACTGCTCGTTCTTCCAGCCCGATTCATTCCAGTTCGCGTTCGAGCGGAAGAACTGCGTGTACAGCAGATCGAGCGTCGGGCGCGGCAGGATGGAACCGTAGGTCATCGGGTACTTCATCCAGTACGTGCTCCAGTAACCATCGGCAGGCACGCGGCGCACGTTGATGTCGACGCCCGCCTGCTTCGCCGCTTGCTGAACGAGCATCGCGGAATCGAGCGCCGTTTCCACGGATGGCGGCGCGATGATTTCCGCCCGCGCGCTCTGCGTGCCTGCCTTCTTGAAGTGGAACTGGGCCTTGTCCGGGTCATAAGCGCGCTGCGGCAATCCCTTCATGAAATACGGATGCCACTCCGGCACCGGATGATCGTTCGCGAGCGTGCCGTGGCCGCGCAGCATCGCGTTCACGATGCGTTGCCGGTCATGCAGATATTTGATGCCTTCGTTGAAGTCGGTACTCTTGGTCGGAAGCATGTCCTGACGCAATGCGAGGTCCGAATAAAGCTGCGCCGGACTTTCCAGCACGGTCGCCTTGCCGGTCTGCTTGATGCGGTCGACATCGCGTGCGGGCAGCGGCGAAATGAGCTGCACGTCGCCCGCGAGCAGCGCATTGGTGCGCGCGGCATCGTCGCCAATGCCGATGACTTCCACTTCATCCAGATAGGGCTTGCCCGGCTTCCAGAAGTTCGGATTGCGCACGCCGATGCAGCGCTGCGCCGGCGTGAACTCCTTGCAGATGAACGGGCCGGTGCCGTTGCCTTTCGAGAAGTCCGTCGTGTTCGCCGCGACGATCACGAAGTGCGGGATCGCGAGCAGCGCGGGAAGATCGACGTTCGGCTCCGTCAACGTGATCTCGACCTTGAGCGGCCCGGCCGCTTTCACCGATGCGATGCCGTCCGCGATGGACTTCGCCTTCGACGCCGTCGCCGGGTCTTTGTGACGCATCAGCGAAAACACGACATCGTCGGCAGTGAAGGGCTTGCCGTCGTGAAAGTGCACGTTGGGCTTGAGCGTAACGTTCCACTTAACGAAGTCGTCGGATTCCAGCTTCTCGGCCAGTGCGTTCTGCGTCTTGAAGTCGGCGTCGAGTTCGGTGAGGCCGCTATAGAACATATAGGCGCGCGAATAGTCGCCGGTATGCGTGCCCTTCGCGGGATCGAGCGAGTCCATCAGCGACTGATTCGCGAGCGCAACGCGAATGCGTCCGCCGCGTTGCGGCGCGGCTTCCGTCGCGGCGAATGAAAGCGACGATGCACCCGGCAGAACGAGCGTCGCGGCGCCCGCGGCGGCCAGCGTTTTGATCGCCTTGCGGCGGGAAGGATCGGCGACAACTAAGTCTTTCGGCAATGTCATGGGCAGCCTCGCTCGGTGATGTCGTCATGCGGATGGATGGGTCGGTCCGTCACAGCGCGAGGCAAAGCCTGTACGCGTCGTAGATGGCCGTATGGATGTCGCGCGACGCGCTTGCATCGCCGATGCGGTACAGATGGAACTGCCCTGCCTCGCCTTCCTGTGCGGCGGGCTGCGGCCTGGCTGTCGCGAAGGCTTCGAGATCGGTGTAGCCGTCGTTGACCGAATACATGCGCGCGGCTTCGAACAGGTCTTCGACGGCGAGCATGCCGCGCTCGACGACCACATGATCCGCTTCCACTTCGACCAGTTCGTTCGTCAGATGATGGCGGAACACCGCGCGCCGCTTGCCGTTCGCTGACGCGCTGACTTCGATCAGTTCGACATTGGTCCGCACCGGCACGTCCCAGTGCGCGATGTGGCGCATCCATGCCTGGTCGTCGCCGCGTCCGCCCGTTTCCTGCGCGGGCGTGCTGTCGATCAATGCGAGCGATACGTCGAGGCCCGCATCGACATAACGCTCGGCGCACAGATAGGCGTTGTGCCGGCCCGTGCCGTCGTACACGAGCACGCTGCCAGCGCGCGGCGGCGTTTCCGTCAGCGCGTCGAACACCGACTTGCAGAGTTCGCCACCCGGCAACGCATCGAGGTCGGGCAGGCCGCCCGTCGCAATGATGACGGCATCCGCGCCGTGACTGAGCACGTCGCTCAGTTCGGCATAGTGGTTGTAGCGCACGTCGACGCCGAGTTGTTCCAGTTGCGACACGCGCCAGTCCACGATGCCGATGAGATCGCGCCGCCAGCTTCCCGTCGCCGCGAGCAGCATCTGTCCGCCCGCCGTCGAATTGGCTTCGAGCACGGTCACGTCATGGCCGCGTTTTGCGCTGATGCGCGCCGCTTCGAGACCCGCCGGTCCCGCGCCGACGATCAGCACCCGCTTCTTGTGCGCTGCCTGTGCAATGTCATGCGTGAGATACGTCTCGCGCGATGTCGCCGGATTATGGATGCAGGTCGCGCGGAAATTGCGGCAGAACGATGCGCCGACGCAGGGCCGCGCTTCGTCTTCCTTGCCCGCTTCGACGAGCTTCACGAGATGCGGCTCCGCGATATGCGCGCGCGTCATGCCGACCATGTCGAGCAGCCCTTCGCGGATCGCATAGCGCGCGGTGGCGAGGTCCGCGATCTTCGCCGCGTGGAACACCGGCAAATCGACTGCGCGCTTGAATGCCGCAGCTTTCGGCAGCCACGGCGCGGACGGCACGAACATGCCCGGCATCGAATTCACCGCGAGCGACATCTTCGTGTCCATGCGCCCGAACGTGACGTTGAAGAAATCGAATAGCCCGGTGCGCTGCAAAATGCGCGACATTTCGAGCCCTTCTTCGAAGCTGCATCCGTCTTCGAGCGCGAAGCGAAAGCCGACGATGAAATCATCACCCGTCTGCTTGCGTATCTCTTCATGGACTTCAATCGCAAAGCGCACGCGATTAGCGGTCGAACCGCCATATTTGTCAGTGCGCAGGTTCACGGTCGGGTCCATGAACTGCCCGATGAGATGTCCCCCCGCATGCGTTTCAATGCCATCGAGGCCGCCATCGCGGCAACGCTTCGCCGCGAGGCCGAAGTCGCGGATCACGCGCTTGATGTCGGCGTCGTGCATGGCCTGAGGTATCGCGCGATGCAGCGTTTCGCGCACCGCCGATGGCGCGATCATCGGCAGCCACGGCTCCGTGTAAGCATCGCCGCGCCGTCCGAGATGCGTGATCTGGCACATCAGCGCCGCGCCATGCGTGTGGATGCGATCGGCGAAGCGCCGCAGATGCGGCACGACGGCATCGGTCGATACGTTGATCTGCTGGAAGGTGTTGGGACTGTCGATGCTGACGTTGGACGAACCGCCGAACATCGTCAGCGCAAGCCCCCCTTTCGCTTTTTCCTCGTGATACCGTTGATAGACCTCTTGCGGGAATTCATCGCGCGTCAGACGGCTTGCGTGGCTCGTGCTCATGACGCGGTTCTTGAGGACGAGATGCCTGAGGGCGAATGGCTGAAGCAACGGGTCCGACGATGCGGGTGCGGCGGCGCGGTGATCGGTGTGGGGTGTCATGGCCTGCCAGATGAGTTGAGCGTCGGACTCAAGGTAGGAAGGCCAATATCTGCCGTCAAATTACAAATCGATGCATGCCCCATAACATGGTGTTGTATGAGTCTGCGACTTCCTTCGCTTCAGGCACTGCTCGTATTCGAAACATCCGCGCGGCTTCTGAGCTTCACCAAGGCGGCCGGCGAACTCAACGTGACGCCCGTCGCGGTGAGCCGCATGGTGGCGCGTCTTGAAGACGCGCTGGACTTCAAGCTCTTCGAACGCACAAAGCTAGGGCTAACCCTGACGGATCGCGGCGCAACGCTGCAACGTGCGGTCGCATCCGGTTTCGGTCAGATCGGCGACACCATCGACCAACTCAAGCGCGATCATGCGCGAGGCGAGATCGTCACGCTATCGCTCGCAAGCGGTTTCGCCGCCTTATGGCTTCTGCCGCGTTATGCGGACTTTCGCAAGCGCTTTCCGTCGATCAATCTGCGTCTGCAGGTCATGCCGGGCCGCCTGTACGGACCGCTCGAAGACGCGGACCTCGGCATCCGGCTGCACGGTCCCGGCTCGGAGAGCGATCCTTCGTGTCTTTGCCCCGAGATCATCGTTCCTGTTTGCAGTCCCAACTATCTCGCTGAATCGGGACCGCTCGATGCGCCGAAGTCGCATGAAGGTCATGCCTATATTCATCTCGACGTGATCACGCATTCATGGGCGGATTTTCATCGCGCGACGGGGCTTTCAGATCAAGGCATCGGTGAAGCGGTGCATCACACGGACCCGGGTCTCGCGGTGCAATGCGCGATGCTCGGCCAGGGCGTCGTGCTCGGGTGGCTGCTGGCTATCGCCGCGCCGCTCAACGAGGGCAAGGTGATTCCCGCATGGGATCGCTATATTGAAACGGGCTGCCATTACGTGCTCGAATATCGTTCGTCGAATCCGTCGGACGGCACGCGGCATGTCGCGCGATGGCTGATCGAGCAACTCGGGGAGGAAGTCGAGCGCGCGCGACGCTTGCTCGCGCCGATGAATGCTGTTTCGCGAGGGCGTATCGGGCAATCGGCGCACAAAACGGACGCCAAGGATTGCCCGATGCACTAAAGAACCGGCACCATGACGCCGTTAATACGTCGGGCGAAGCCGGAGTAATCCGGCGACGCATAACAAAGTTGCCCGTCGCACCGAGGCGGGCCAATCGACAAGATCCCGACGACGGGCGTAAGGAGGACGAATGAAATTCATCAAGGCAAGCATAGTGGTGTCGTCGATCGCATTCAGCGGCGCTACGCTCGCGGGCACGACGGCGAGTACGGCAAGCGCGCCGGTTACGTTGGTCGTGCCTGCCTATTTCGATGCAGCGAGAGGCGTTGCGAACTGGGACGCGCTCACGGCAACGGCGCGCAAGATACCGACCACCGCGATTCTGAATCCCAATAGCGGTCCGGGCATCACCGCCGATGTGAACTACACGGCCGCCATCGCACGATTGCGCGCCGCGGGCGGCAAGGTAATCGGCTATGTATCGACGTCTTACACGAAGCGATCGCTTTCCGCAGTCGTGGCTGACATCAATAGATATATCGCGCTATATGCGGTCGACGGATTCTTCATCGACGAAATGACGGCGGACAACGAGGCGTCGCATATCCAGTTTTATCAGTCGGTCTACAACTACATCAAGGGGCTGAAGCCGACTTATACGGTCATCGGGAATCCGGGTACGAATATCCCCGAGCTTTACGCGAGCTTGCCGACTGCCGATCAATTCGTCGTGTTCGAAAGCAATGCGAGGAGCTATGCGAACTATCAGACGATGGGATGGCAGGCGGCTTATCCGAAGAGCCGGTTCGTGCATATCGTCTATAACGTGAGCGCCGCGCAATTGCCGCGCGTGGTGACGTATGCAAAAACGCATGGTGCCGGAAGCGTGTACGTCACTTCGTTCACGCTGCCGAATCCATACAAGGCGCTTCCCGCGTACTGGAACAGCGAGGTGGCGGACGCGCTTGCGCCGTAACGCGGAAGCCTTGCTCGCGCTTCGGGATCAAACCCTGGCGCGATGGGTAGCCTTTACCGCCTTGGCCTGAACCGGTGGCCAGTCCGGGAGCGGCGGTTCACGGTGGTCGACGTCGGCCATGCCATATGCCAGCGCGTAACGTCTTGCAGATAACGCGCATGCAAACTGGCCGAGCGCGCCGCTCGCCCGCATTTCGCCATCGGCCGTGCGCATGATGAGCATCGCCGTGTAGAACGGGCCGTCCTCAACAGCGAGTGGCGACAGCGTGCAGCCCTTGTAGAGCACTTCGTAATCGCTTTCCATTACCGCGTTCTCTCAGATATGTTGGAATGTTTTACCTGGATTTTACGAAAATAATGCGGTAATTAAGACCCTACGTATACCCTAGTACAGGCAAATTCTTCAGATCATGGACACGCGGCAAAAAGTTCAATCGAGTGACAGGCGCGCAGCGAACGCAAGCAGGGTCGCGCTAAACGTCCAACGCTGAACTTGCTGCATGCGAGGATGACGCGTGAGCCAGCGTGAGAGGCGCGTCGCGCCGGCCGCAAGCGTCAGGTCGAAGGCCGCGCCCACGACAACGAGCACGACGCCAAGCTCCATCACCTGCGACCACACCGCGCCGGCCGCGGGGTCCACGAACTGCGGCAGAAGCACCGAACAGAACAAAAGCGCCTTAGGGTTCAGTAAATTGCCCAAGACGCCTTTTGCATAGGCGCCCGAAAGCGACGGCCCGGCGCCTTCGCGTGCTCGCGCCTCCATGCCGAAAGCGGGCGCGCGAAGAATCTGCACGGCGACATACGCCAGATAAAGACCGCCCGCGATACGCACGCCGTTATAGAGCCAGGGCGCGCTGCGCAACAGCGCCGCCACGCCCAATGCGGAAAGCGTGACATGCGCGGCGCGGGCCGTCGCAAGACCGCCGGCCACGGCGACGCCTTGTCTGAACCCTCGCCCAGCGCTGGCCTGTAATACGAGCGCCATATCGGGTCCGGGAAGCGCATAGACGACGGCGAGCGCGCCGATAAAAAGCCCGAGTACGTGAATTGAGACCATGATCGATTCCTCCATTATTTGCGATCATGGTGCCACTCGTTTAGCGCGGTTTTCCGTCGAAACGCGGGCCCTGCCGTGCAAATCGAAGCGCTTTCCGCTAACGTTGCGGGATTGTGTGGAGGAAACCGATGCTTGAACTGGACCGCATCGACCGCGCCATTCTGGCGGCGCTTCAGAAGGACGGACGGCTCCCGATTGCCAAGCTCGCCGAGCGCGTCGGCCTCAGCGAGACGCCCTGTGCGCGGCGCCTGAAGCGCCTCGAAAGCGATGGGTACATCGAGGGTTATCGCGCGCTGCTTGTGCGCAGGCGGCTCGAACTCGGCGTCGTCGCTTTCGCGCAGGTGCGCTTCAGCGTCCATGATCGCGCACTGTCCGACCGCTTCGAGCGCGAAGTACAGGGCATCGAGCGCATCGTGTCGTGCCATAACGTGTCGGGGACGGCGGATTACCTCTTGCAGATCGTCGTGCGCGATCTCGACGAATACGGCGTCTTCATGCGCGACGTCTTGCGGACCTTGCCCGGTGTAACCGCCGTCGAGTCGATGCTGTCGTTGCGCGAAATCAAGCGCGATACGTCGCTGCCGATTTCATAGCGCCTCAGACACGCGTCGCAAAGCGCTTTCGATACTCCGACGGCGTCACCCCGACATGCTTGACGAAGCTCCGCCGCAACACATCGGCGTTAGCGAATCCGCACTTGGCGGCGACCTGTTTCGGCGTATCGCCGCTCGTCTCGATCAAGCCCCGCGCCGCCGCAACGCGAGCCGATTCGACCCATGCGGCCGGCGTCACGCCCACTTCCGCCTGAAACAGGCGCGCAAAGTGCCGTGGACTCAGACGCGCACGCGCGGCGAGACTCGCGACACTATGGTCCAGATCGGGACGCGCGGCGACGAGGCGCTGCACGTCCTGCAACACCGAGCGGCCCGCTGGCTGCGCGTGTCCTTGACGGCTGAACTGCATCTGCCCGCCCGGACGCTTGAAGAACATGACGAGCTGGCTGGCGACACGCATCGCGACCTCGCGTCCCAGATCTTCTTCGACGAGCGCCAGCGCAAGATCGAGCCCGGCCGTCACGCCGGCCGCCGTTCGCACTTTTCCGTCTCGCACATACAACGCGTCAGGCTCGACGCTGATGCCGGGATACCGGCTCGATAACTCATCGACGCACGACCAGTGAGTCGTGATGCGCCGTCCCTCCAGCAAGCCCGCCTCCGCGAGAATGAAGGCTCCGGTGCATACCGAGCCAAAGCGCCGGCAGCGCTTCGACATTGTTTTCAGCCACGTACGCAGCGTGCTCGGTAACGTCATCGTCGATGCATGCGGCGCGCCCGCGACGAGCAAGGTATGAGCGGAAACGAAGGCGTCGCCTGCTATCTCGTCCGGCAGCAGGCGGGCGCCGGACGAGCTTCTCAACTGGCCCGCCTTAGTTGCGACGATCTTCAGTTCGTATTCGATGCGGCCCGCTTCGACATTCGCCTGCGCGAATACATCGAGCGCGGTCCGCACACGTCGAGCATTTGCACGCCGGGCATCGCCAGCATCGCAATCGTTTTAGCCACGCCAATTCACTCCAGGTCCGAAAGCCGCGCGAAATGGCAGGAATCGACGGTTCCCGCCTGTTGTTGCCAAGCGTATCACGTCCGAGAATGAGCTTTCACCCCTTCCCGGAGAACGTCATGAGCGCAAGCGTCAGTGGCATTGCCATTCCCGACAGCAAGCTGGCCCGCGAAATCACGGAATTCATTCGCGCCACGGAGACCGAACTTCTCTTCAATCATTCGAGCCGCGTGTATCACTTCGGCGCACTGGCCGGACAGCATCGCGGTCTTACGTTCGACGCCGAGTTGCTCTATGCCGGCGCGATGTTCCACGATATCGGCCTCATGCCGTCGCACAGCAGCACGAACCAGCGATTCGAAGTGGACGGCGCCAACGCCGCGCGTGACTTCCTGAAGCAACGCGGAATCAGCACTCAGGATATTGATCTCGTGTGGACATCCATCGCGCTGCATACGACGCCAGGCGTGCCCGAGCACATGCATCCGGTGATCGCCCTCGTGACGGCCGGTGTCGAGATGGATGTGCTCGGTCTGACGTATCCGCAATACAGCGACGCCGAACGCAGCGCAGTCGTCGGCGCTCACCCTCGCACGGCGCATTTCAAGGAGGACATCATTCAGGCCTTTTATGACGGCATCAAACACAAGCCTGATACGACTTTGGCAACGTGAAGGCCGATGTCATCGCGGACAAGGAGCCCCTATTCAGGCCGGGAAATTTCTGCTCCGTGATCCGCGAATCCGCATGGCGCGGATGAACGTCTCGACTCTTCGGGCGCATGCCGACGTTGCGTTATGACCGCACCGCGAGCGTGAGCGGCATCCGGTCCGGCACCATCGTGAACGCCGATACTTCCTTGATGGTCGCGGGATCGGTGGCGAGTTCGATATCGAAGTGCCTTGTCATCATCGATATGACGAGGCGCATTTCCACGGCGGCCAGATAGCGCCCCGGACACACGCGCGGACCCGCACCGAACGAGAGGTAAGCCTTTTGTTCGTGCGGTGTGCTTGCTGCTGTTCGATGTTGCAGCCAACGGTCGGGAAGAAACTCGTCGGGCTGCGCGAAGTTTGTCGGGTCGAGCATGCAAGGCCGCGTGAGGTAGAACATGCGCGTGCCGGGCGGCAAGAGCACGCCGCCGACGTTCACCTCAGTTAGCGGCTCGAATGTCTGTATCGCGGCGACGGGCCGCAGGCGCAGCGCTTCGCTGCACACCGCTTCGCACAGATCGAGCCGCTTCAGTGCGTCGAAGTCCGGGCATACGCTGCGATGGCCCAGCGTATCGAATGATTCGTCGAACACGCGACGCTGCAAGTTGTGATCGGTGGCGATGTACATCAGCGCCCACGCGATGGCGTTCGCTGTCGTATCCTCGCCCGCGACGAGCAAGGTCAGGACGTTGGCCGCGATCTGCTCGTCGGTGACGGCGGAACCGTCGTCGTCATGGGCCAGCAGCATCGCTTCCAGCAGGTTGCCGGGCGGCGCACCGGGACATGCGGACAAGCGCCTTCGCGCTCGCTCGATCATCGTATCGACATACTCGTGCACGCTTGCCATGGCGCGCGCAAGACGCCTGTCCTGTGGAAGGCTGAAGTAACGCCAATATGGAAAGAGCGCCGAGACGCGCTGCATCAGTGCAGGCGGTATCAGCGCGAGGTGTTCCTGAATGACGCCGCGATCCCGTTCCAGCGTGTGCGGGTCCTCACCGAATGCGAGCGTGCTCGTCACATCGACCGTGTAGCGCTTCAGCTCGTCGGTCATTTCGAGCGTTCTGTGTGCGTTCGCGGCCTCGCGCAGCCGGACGAGAAAGCGCTCGGTGATGGCGGCCAGCGCCGGGAAAAACGACTTGATGTTCGATGGAGACAGCGCGTGCATCACGAGCCGGCGCTGCGGCGCCCATGCCGCGCCTTCAGCGGAAAACACGCCGTTGCCGCCGAGTTCCGCGAGCACGGATTCCATCGGCGCGATGCGTCGATAGACATGAGGCCGCTCGCGCATCACGGTCTGGAATAGGTCTGACTGCGTCCACACGGTGATCGGCAGCGTGCCGAGCTGCACGCGATAAGGCGACCCATAGCGCTTCGCCCAATGCTCCAGCGTCAGATGCAGCTTCGGCGGCGCTAGCTGAAAGAGATTGCCGAGAACGGGCAGACCGGGCGGGCACGGAAGATTCTTCACCGTACGCAGCGCGCCGCCAGCGCCATGCTGAGTGCAGGCCATCACTCACCTCCGTGTTTCGGACTCGACGGCTCCTATCCAGAGGATAGAACATCGGGCGGCATCAGTGAAAAAGGCGCACCGTTCGACGCGCCTCCGTTCCTGACTTTCGTTTGCCCGACTTCTTGAACGCGGCTTTGTCGCCCGCGAACATCATCACGCGCGGCAGTTCCGGCCACGAATCGTTGCACGGAGAAGCGCGGGCTTAAACTAATACGTCCCGTTGTTCGCGACGTCATTGAAGCTCGCCGTCCTTTCAAATCGGAATGAATGAGGATCTGTCGTGGATTCAGTCAAGCGCGTGAACCGCGTACGCCGGCTGCTGTCTTATCGATCGATGCAGCATCCACATTCCCGATTCCCAAACCCTGAGCCTTTACCGACACCATCATGCACATCGATCAAGACGTCGTTCGGAGGATTGCGCCTGAAGGCAAATTGCGGGCATCCATCAATCTCGGCAATCCGATTCTCGCGAACAAGCGCGCGGAAACTGGCGAGCCGTTCGGCGTATCGATCGATCTCGCGCGTGAGTTCGCACGGCGGCTCGGCGTCGATATGGAACTCGTCGTCTTCGATACCGCCAGCAAATCGGTCGAAGCGGTCGCGAACGAACAGGCGGATATCGGCTTCTTCGCGATCGATCCGTCGCGCGGCGCAAGCATCGCGTTCACGGCGCCGTATGTGCTGATCGAAGGCTGCTATCTCGTGCGCAACGAGTCGAGCATCCGGCGCAATGAGGACGTGGACCGCGAAGGCGTGCGCGTGACGGTCGGTAAAGGCAGCGCGTACGATCTCTTTCTGACGCGCGAGCTGAAGCATGCGGAAATCGTGCGCGCGCCGACATCGCAGGCGGTCGTGCAGACGTTCGTCGAGCAAGGGCTGGATGTGGCGGCGGGCGTGCGTCAGCAGCTCGAATCCGATGCGGCGCGCACGGCTGGATTGCGGCTGCTTGGCGAGCGCTTCATGGTCATCCGGCAAGCGATGGGCACGCCCAAGAGCCGTGGCGAAGCAGCAGCGGACTTACTGCGTGCATTCGTGGAAGACGTGAAGGCGTCGGGCTTCGTCGCGGACGCGCTGAAGCGGCACGGAATCGAAGGCGCGTCGGTGGCGCCGGCGCAATAGAAGCGGCTCGCGCGTGGGCAAGCATCCACTCATCGACGCAACGCCCACTCCAGCCGCTGCGCCTGATCGAGATGCAGTATGCAGGCTGGCCGCGACGCAGCCATCAGCGCCTTGACGTCCGCACTCGTCGTCGTGCGGACGAAGTCATCGACCGCCGCGATCGTCCGCTGATGCCACGCGATGTCATGCTCAAGATACGCAAGGTCGAAGTCACGGCCTTGCACATCATCGAGCACGGCGAGGTCATCGCGTATCTGCCGCGATAGCGACTCACTCATCGCGCTGGGCCGGGCCTGTTCGCCAAGCTGCTGCAACATGGCGGCCACCTGACGGTTCATGCTGTCATGTTCAGCAATCACTCGCCGTGCGTAATTCTGCACGCTTCGCGACTGCGTTCTACGCAACGCAAGCTCGCCCGCCGCGACTTCCGCCTGATTGGCGACGATGAAGACGCCGACCCTTTGCGCATCGGTGAGACGCATGTTCTGAGCGTCTGCACGCAGGCTGGATGAAATAAGTACAAGCATGACTGCAATGCGCGATAGGTACTTCATGTCTCGCCTCGTGAGGACACACGGCGTCAGCGAATGAGTGCGGCTCGGGCTATTGCATCGAATTCACTCGCTGGCTATGCAGCGCGGCAGACCAGACTATCACAGCAGTCACTCGCTCGCGGACGCGGGCAACTTTTAGAAAGTCTCCCAGTCCTTGTCCGACGACGCGGTCGCCATCGCCGGGGATGCGGCTTTCACCGATTCGCGTTTCGGTGCTGCGGGCGCGGTGCGGCTTTGCGTGCGTTTGATCGTCGCCGGCCGGGGCTGGCTTTCGATAACAGAAGCAACGCCTGCACTGTCCCGGCTCGTTCGGAAAATCGCGACCGCCTGACGAAGCTGTTTCGCCTGATCGTCGAGTGAGCCTGCGGCTGCTGCGGCCTGTTCGACGAGCGCGGCGTTCTGCTGCGTCACCTCGTCCATCTGCGTGATCGCCTGATTCACCTGCTCGATGCCCCGGCTCTGCTCATGCGATGCCGACGCGATCTCACCCATGATATCGGTCACGCGCTGGATCGCGGACTGCACGCCGCGCATCGTATCGCCGGCCTTCGCGACCAGTTCCGTGCCCGCGCCGACGCGATCGCCCGATGTGTCGATCAGCGCCTTGATCTCTTTGGCCGCGCTCGACGAGCGCTGCGCAAGGCTGCGCACTTCGCTTGCCACGACGGCGAAGCCGCGGCCCTGTTCGCCTGCCCGCGCGGCCTCCACCGCTGCATTGAGCGCGAGAATGTTGGTCTGGAAAGCAATGCCTTCGATGATGCCGATGATATCCGCGATCCTGCCGGAGCTTTCCTGAATGCCCGCCATCGTTTCCACCACCTGGCCGACGATGGCCGCGCCCTCGTTCGCCACCGCGCTCGCGTTATCGGCGAGGCCGCTTGCCTGACGCGCGTTGTCGGCGTTCTGCTTCACGGTGCCAGTCAGTTCCTCCATGCTCGCCGCCGTCTCTTGCAGCGAAGCGGCCTGCTCTTCCGTGCGCGCGGACAGGTCCGTGTTGCCGGCGGCGATTTCATTGGTCGCGTTCGCAATGGCCTTCGCCGATGACGTGACCGCGCCAATCGCGTCGAGCAGGCGATCCTGCATCGCCCGCACGGACGCCATCAGGCTCTTCTCATAACCGGCGGGAACATGAACCGATTCGGTCAGGTTGCCCGCTGCGATACGTTCGCATGCGTCGGCGACGTCTTGCGGATCGCCGCCCAGTTTTCTCAGCACGTTACGGATGATCCAGCCGATCGCCACTGTCAGCAATACACCGACGACGCCGACGATTCCAAGCATCTCGATGAGCCGCACGCCGAATTCGCGATCGATGTCATCGACATAAGTGCCGGTATAGACGTGCCAGTCCCATGCGCGGACGTATTCACCGTAAGCGCTTTTTGGAAGCGCTTCGGTTTCGCCCGGCTTCGGGTAGAGATAGCTCGTGAGGTGAGTGCCGTCGAGTCCGTGCTTGACGATTTCGGCGGTGAAATGCTTGCCCGTCTTGTCGACGAGATCGTTGATCTTGTTTTCGGTCTCGGGGCGAATCGGGTTCAGCAATTGCAGCATGTTCGAATCGACGACGAGCATGTAGCCGCTTTGACCGTAGCGAATGGGCCGCAAATGGGCGATGGCCGCCTGTTTCGCATCGGCTTCCGACATCGCGCCGCTTTGCGCCTGCTTGACGTAGTGATTCACGACGCTCACCGCCGATTGCACTTGCTCGGCCAGGCCGCGTTCGCGGTCGTGCATCATCATCGTGCGGGTCATCGTCGCGCTCAATAGCGACAGCACGATCAGGCTCACCCAGATGAACCCGACGGTGCTCCACAATGTCGCCTTGAAACTCAGTCTTCTCATTTTCTCCGTCCTCTTCGCATTACGCGCGCGTCTCGATCTTTCGTCGGCCTTTCGGCCACTGGATGAAATATCGGCGGATGAAGAGGAAAGTTGAGCGTGGACGCGATGGCGGCGTCGAGGCGATGAGAACTGGCAGTCCCGGCCCATCAAGTTCGACGCGAAGATGCCGTAAACCAGAGACGTGCCGTCGTTCAGGGCGTGTCGACGAAACGCGTAGGCACACTGCTACTGATGCTCGACGCTCGCGTTCTCCAGTCGCTTGAACAACGCTTCATGCTGCGAGTAGAGGGCCACGAGTTTCGACCTGTAGTCGTCCGCCACGCCCAGCCCATCTTTCACAGCGCGATTGCAGCCCGCGCGCCGCAGTCGCTGTTTTCTCTGCACGAGTTTCATCCGCAGACGTTGTTTCATGGCTGGTGAGAAGCGATAGTCTGGCGGCCTCGTCAGAACGTTAGAGAAATGACACTTCGCTGAACAGAACGCACAGCGACGAAGCAATGCGATTTGTCAGTCGCACTCCTGCAGACAAGCGAATCGGTTTCAGCGCCCGAACTCATTCCGCAATCCGTTTGAAGGTCACGTAATAATCGTCGGTGTAATAGCAGTCGCTCGTCTGCTTGCGCGGCCCGCCACACACGATGCGCCGTTGCCCGCGCTCTGTCGAACCGGGCGTCCGCACCGTGTATGCATGGTAGTAGCCGCGAGGATGCTGCGGCAACAATGTCGAGCTGTTGCGAAACAGGACGCCGTCCTCGCCGAAAGGATAGGGCCCGCCCGCCTTGATCAGACGCAGTGTTTCCACTGCTTCGGCCGGCAATTGCGCCTTGGCGACGGCGGACAACGCACCCCGTTCCTGCACGCTCGATGCGGCAGTTACCGCGCTCGCCGCGCTCGCCGCCTGACTCGCCGAAGCGCCGGATTCCTGAGTCGCGTTCCGGGACCCATCCTTATTGCATCCGCAAATGATCGCGCTTACGGCGATCATGCAGGAGAAAGCCAAAGCGCGCTTCATCAAACGGTTGTCTCCGGGTTGACCCGCATTCAACGACGACGAACGATTCAAGGATATCCGTAGTAGCAACCCGGATCAATGATCGGCCGAAGATCTCGTCAGGCGAAGCGCGTTACTCCGACAAAATCAGACAGCCTGATTCGATGCTGCGAGCGCCGACGTTTCAGCACCGGATGCTCCCGCGTTATTCTTCGCGGCGGCAGGCGCGGCCTTTTTAGAAGCGGCCTTTTTCGATGCGGCCTTCTTGCTTACAGGCTTCTTCATCGAAGCCGACGCTTTCTTCGCCGATGCCTTTTTCGAAGCAGCCTTCACCGTCGCTTTCTTGCGAGCGCCTCCGGTAGCGGCTTTATCGCCCGACGACTTCGCGTCCGAGCCGGCTTGCGCCGCATCGATCAGAAAGCGGGTTCTGTCTCTCGCATTGGCCAGCCACGCCGGCGCCTTGCCTCGGCCGCTCCACGTCGCGCCCGACTTCGGATCGCGATACTTCGCCGGCTGCGGGCCTCTCACATAATTGCCGCCCGCAGCAGACGCCTTCTTGGTCGTTACCGTTGCGCTCGCCGCATTACCGTCGATTAGAAACCGATTCCGATTTTTTGCGTTCGCAATCCAGCCCGGCGCGCGACCGCGGCCGCTCCATTCAGCACCGCTTTTCGGGTCGCGATATTTCGCGGAAGCAGTCGATTCGGTTTTAGGTTCAGCGCTTCGAGTTTCGTTTCGAATGCCTTGACCGAGATCATCGACGGTTAAACCGTGTTCCTTCATTAGTCGCTGAATTCGCGAAATGACGCCCGCCGACTGCTTTTTTCTAAGCGCTTCAGCCTGTGCCTGCAGCTTCGCAATCCTTGCGTTCAGGCTATCAATCGTTGCCATTGTCTTTCTCCCATTTAATGACGATGTCGCGACTATGCCATATAGAGGGCGCACTGAGCGAATAAGTCGCGAACATAGATCGTTTAAATCGCAACTTTTTATCGCTTCGATGATTCGCGAACCGATTTCTCACAGAAATGAAAAGAGTTGTAGGGTGATTTCTCAGTGAGATGAAATCCATTCGATTCGACACAGGAAATCGGCAGTGGCCGAAGGCCGTCCATCGACGCGCCTTCCTCGCCGCTCTTTCATCCGGCGCCGCGCTGATTACCTAGGTAATTGGCACGTATGGACCTAGGTAATTTGAGCCTCTACTCTCGTTTGGACACCGCAAGGCACCGACACTTGATGAGGAGAGGCACCATGCCAGCGCAACACACGCAGGAAGTCGACACCGGAACGTTGCGACGCGTCATCGCCGCCGCCTCGATTGGCAACTTCGTCGAATGGTTCGACTTCGCCGCATACGGATTTCTCGCCACCATGCTGACGCGCGAGTTCTTTCCGAGCGGCGACCCCACGGTCGGATTGCTGAAGACATTTGCGGTCTTCGCAGTCGCATTCGCATTCCGGCCGCTGGGCGGATTGTTCTTCGGCATCGTGGGCGATCGAATTGGCCGCAAGCGAACCCTCGCTTTCACGATTCTTCTAATGGCCGGATCGACGACGCTCATCGGCCTGCTTCCGACATACGCAACCATCGGTTACTGGGCGCCGCTGCTGCTGACGGTCATCCGCTGCGTGCAAGGGTTTTCCGCAGGGGGCGAGTATGCGGGCGCTTGCGCTTACGTGATGGAACATGCGCCGCGCCGTCGCCGCGCGTTCTTCGGCAGCTTCGTCCCGGTATCGACGTTCTCGTCTTTTGCCTGTGCCGCCGTGGTCGCGTATCTGCTCGAGTCGTCGCTGTCGCCGCAAGCGATGATCGACTGGGGCTGGCGCGTGCCGTTCCTGATCGCGGCGCCGGTCGGTCTCATCGGCGTCTATCTGCGTGTGAATCTCAACGAAACGCCCGCGTTCAAGGCGCTCGAAGGGAAGCATGAAGTCGCGCATGCGCCCCTGATGGAAACCCTGCATTCGCAGTCGTGGAATATCCTGAAGCTCGGCGCGTTCGTGTCCGTGACGGCGCTGTCGTTCTATACGTTCACGACGTATTTCGCAACTTATCTGCAAGTGGCCGGGCATCTCTCTCGCGGCACGTCGCTGCTCGTGACCGTGCTCGCTCTCTTCTTCGCCGCGGCCCTCTGCCCGCTCGCCGGCTTGTTCTCCGATCTGGTCGGCCGCCGCGCGACGATCGCGACCACGTGCATTTTTATTATCGCGTCGGTGTATCCGGCATTCTCGCTGGGCGGCTCCGGTGTGTTGTCGCAGTCCTTGTTGGGCGTCGCGCTGCTCGCCATCGGCGCAGTGCTTTCGGGCGTGGTGACTGCGCCGCTGATGTCGGAAGTGTTTGCGACGAAGACGCGCTACACCGCGTCCGCCATCACCTACAACCTGGCGTACACGATCTTCGGCGGCACCGCGCCGCTCGTCGCGACGTGGCTCATCTCGTCCACCGGGACGAATCTGTCGCCTGCGTACTATCTGATCGCAGTATCGATCTTTGCGATGATCGGCGGCCTGTCACTGCTCGAAACGTCGAAAACCGCGCTGGAAGATGCCGGAGCCGCGACGGATAGCCGAAACAAAGCCGCCAGCGTCAAGCGCGCATACTAAGCGCACCGTCTGAGCCGCCTTCATGGAGAACATCGAACAATGACCACGCTTCACGGCTCCAGCATCATCATCGACGGACTGAATATTTCGAAGTTCGAGCGTTCAGTTTTCGAAGACATGCGCAAAGGCGGCGTGACCGCCGTCAACTGCACCGTTTCGGTTTGGGACGACTTCCAAAAGACCATCGACAACATCGCGGAAATGAAGCAGCAGATTCGCGAATACAGTGAGATTCTGACGCTCGTACGCACCACGGACGACATCCTGCGCGCGAAGAAGGAGAACAAGACCGGCATCATTTTCGGCTTCCAGAACTCGTATGCGTTCGAGGACAACCTCGGCTATATCGAGGTATTCAAGGAACTGGGCGTGAATGTCGTGCAGCTCTGCTACAACACGCAGAATCTCGTCGGCACCGGTTGTTATGAGGCCGACGGCGGTCTCTCGGGCTATGGCCGCGAAGTGATCCAGGAGATGAACCGCGTGGGCATCCTGGTGGATCTCTCGCACGTCGGCGCGAAGACGTCATCGGACGCAATCGCGTGTTCGAAGAAGCCCGTTACGTATTCGCACTGCTGCCCGTCGGGGCTCAAGGAACATCCGCGCAACAAGACCGACGAGCAGCTGAAGGAAATCGCCGATGCCAACGGCTTCGTCGGCGTGACGATGTTCGCACCGTTCCTGAAGCGCGGCGCGGAGGCGAATGTCGATGACTATCTCGAAGCGATCGAATACGTGATCGATGTGATCGGCGAAGACAAGGTCGGCATCGGCACGGACTTCACGCAAGGCTACAGCACCGAGTTCTTCGACTGGATCACGCACGACAAGGGCCGTTATCGCCGGCTGACGAACTTCGGCAAGGTCGTGAATCCGGAAGGCATTCGCACGATCGGCGAGTTTCCCAATCTCACCGCCGCGATGCAGCGCGCGGGCTGGAGCGAAGCGCGCATCAAGAAAGTGATGGGCGAAAACTGGCTGCGCGTGTTCGGCGAAGTCTGGAACGGCTGAGTCGAACGCAGGCCGGCTACACTACATAGGAGCCTACGTACGCGAAAGACCCCATGCCGACCACGACCGATACGACGCGCAATCTCGACTACGAGGACCTTTTCAGGCATCTGCCCGTGGCGGTCATCGTGGCGCGCGAGCGAATCATGGTCGACTGCAACATGCGGGCTCTCGAACTGTTCAGAGCGGAACGTAGCGACATAGTCGGTCAGTCGTTCTCCCGCCTTTATCCGCAGCAGAAAGACTTCGCGACGACCGGCCGCCGCCTCGGGCCGCTCATCGCGAAGCGCGCTGTTTTCAGCGACGATCGCATCATGCGCCGCATCGACGGCACGCATTTCTGGGTGACGGTGCGCGGCTTCGGCTATAACCCGAAGCGTCCTTTCGAACTGGCGATGTGGACGTTCACCGATCTCTCGGAGAACGTCAAGCAAACCGACGTCGCGAGCACATTGACCGAGCGCGAACGCGATGTCGCCGCCTGTCTCGTGCACGGCATGACGAGCAAGGAGATCGGCAAGGAATTGAATATCAGCCCGCGCACGGTCGACATTCATCGCGCGAGCCTGTTGCGAAAGTACGAAGTGCGCACGACGCCCGATCTCATTGCGCGGCTGCTTGCGTGAGTAGCAAAGTCCCGAACGCCTTTGTGCTACTGAAAGCCGATTGAGAGCTTCCGGACATATGAGGGTCATCGCGCTCTCGCAATATGCGCGGGGACCATCATAAGGACACGGAAAGCCGATGAAGCGCGATCGTAAGACCTCTCTATCCGCAATAATGAAGTTGTCGCTGGCACTGACTGCACTGGCTTTGGCGCTTGCAGCCTGTCATGGCGACGGAAACAACACGACACCCGCTGCGCCCACTCCCGCCGCTTTCTCGACGCTCGACGGCAAGATGCCGCTCGTCATCGGGCATCGTGGTCTGCCGGGCCTGCGCCCCGAAGAAACCCAGCCGTCATACGAACTGGCCGCAACGAACGGCGCGGATGCGCTCGAAGAAGACCTGCACTTGTCGAAGGATTGCGTGCTCGTCGCGCGCCACAATCCGTGGCTGTCGGACAATACGAACATCGCGGATGTCGCGAAGACCAACGCATCCGTTGCGGCGAGAAAACGCACGGTGCCGGGCGTCCTCGTCAGCGTGAAGTGGCAGACCACGCCGCAGACCGGGCCTTCGCAATATCTGACGGACCTGACCGATCCGAACGATCCGAAGTCGGTGTTGAAATCGCTGATCGTCGATGGCGAAGATCACACCGGCGACTGGTCGATCACGGACTTCACGGCCGCCGAACTCGGCACGTTGATCGGCGGCACGACCTACGATGCCGCCAGCGAGCGCCCGACTGAATACAACGGCAAGTATCCCGTTCTGACGTTCCAGCAGATCATCGACATTGCGAAGGCGCAGAGCGCCGCGACGGGCCGCACGATCTCCGTCTATCCCGAGACGAAGAACCCGACATGGAACAACGCGCAGGCCATCGCCAACGGATGCGGCGCGCCGGGCAGTCATCCGCTCGAAGATGCGCTCATCAAGATTCTCAACGACAACAATCTGAACACGCACGACGCCGCCGTATTCGTGCAGAGCTTCGAGCCTTCGAGCCTGCAATACATGCGCGCGCATGGCCTCAACACGAAGGCCGTGCAGTTGATCGACGGCTATGACGTCGACTATCGCACGGGCGCGGTCATCTACAACGAGATCACGGATAGCCGTCCGTTCGACTGGACCGTCGCCGGCGATCCGCGCTGGTTCGACGCGATGCTCACGCCGCAAGGTCTCGCGCAGATCAAGACGTATGCGGATGGCATCGGTCCGTGGAAGCCGCAGATCGTGCCGCTCAAGATCTCGCCGTTTCCCGCGACGAACGCGGATGGCTCGCCCTTCGTCGGCTCGACGGCACAGGCGACCTCGCAACCGGCGACGAGCGTCATCGCCGATGCGCACAAGGCCGGCCTCTTCGTGCACGTCTTTACGTTCCGCAACGAGAAGAAGTACCTTGCTGCGGACTACAACGGCGATCCGGCGGCGGAGTATCTGAAGTTTTACCGCCTCGGCGTCGACGGCGTGTTCACGGACTTCGCCAATACCGGCTATGCGGCGCGTGCGGCGTATCTGAAGGAACTGGGGCGATAACACACCCCGGCATCACGTTCCGCGCCGCGTGACCTGCGCATGACCCCGCACGGCGGGCGTCATGCGCGCAAAGAAGACGATGACGGCAGCCGCTACCGACACCACCGCGAGCGCTGTCAGCCCGCCCTGAATCGAGCCGGTCTTTTGTTCGAGGAAGCCGAACGTCGCCGGCGCAACGAAGCCGCCGAGATTGCCGATCGAGTTGATGAGCGCAATCACCGGGGCGGCGATACGTGCATCGAGATAGCCTTGCGGAATCGGCCAGAACAACGAAGAAGCCGCCTTGAAGCCGATTGCCGCGAAGCAGATCGCGACGAACGAGAACACCGCGCTGCCCGTCCCCGCCGCGTACATCCCCGCCGCCGCGATCAGCAACACGCACGCGACCCACGCCTGTTGAAACTTGAAGCGCGCCGCCAGCGCCGCGAACACGTACATCGCGACGATGGAAATAAGCCACGGAACCGAGTTGAACAGGCCGACCTGAAAGTCGTTCAGATGCCACATCTTGCGGATGATGCTCGGCAGCCAGAACGTTGCGCCGTAGATCGTCAGCGACACCGAGAAGTAGATCAGGCAGAAGATGATGATCTGCGAATCGCGCAGCAGGCTCAGCGCCGATGGCCGCGCGACATGCGTGGCTTCGCGCTCGCGCTGCTCTGCTTCGATTTCGCCGACGAGCGCATCCTGCTCGGCGCGCGTGAGCCACTTCGCGTCGTGCGGCTTCGAGTCGAGCCAGAACCACACGAAGCCCGCGAGCACCACCGACGCCATGCCTTCGATGATGAACATCCACTGCCAGCCATGCAGCCCATGACCTTCGATCAGCAGCAATGCGCCGGAAATCGGCCCAGAGAACACGGAGGCGAGTGCCGAGCCCGAGAGAAAGATTGCCATGGCGCGGCCACGTTGATCGCGCGGCAGCCATTGCGTGAAGTAGAACACCACGCCGGGAAAGAAGCCCGCTTCGGCCGCGCCAAGCACGAGACGCATCACGTAGAACGACGTCTCGCCTCGCACGAACGCCATGCCGACCGCCGCCAATCCCCACGTCACCATGATGCGCGTGAGCCACGCTTTCGCCCCGAAGCGCTGCAACAGCATGTTCGACGGCACTTCGAACACCGCATAGCTGACGAAGAAAAGCCCCGCGCCGAGACCGTACGCCGCCGCGCCGATGCCGAGATCCGCGCTCAAATGCTGCCGCACGAAGCCGATGTTCACGCGGTCGATGTAATTGACGATGAACATCACCACGAAAAGCGGCAACACGTGCCACTTGATCTTTGTGACGGCGCTGTGCAGCGCGTCGGCTCGATTGCTCATTGAATCTGTCTCCTTCGTTATGGGGGTCGAGCGTCGAGCCGGTCAAAAGCGCGGGTTCTTGCCGCTGAACTCCGGCTGATACTTGCGCATCTGCGTGAGGTCATCGCGATTGCGCACGCCGCAGGTCAAATATTGCTCGTGCAGCACGGCAAGCTGCTCGCGGTCCAGTTCGATGCCGAGACCCGGTGTCGTCGGCACGCGAACCGCGCCGTTGTCGAACTTGACGCGGCCGCCCTTGATGATCTCTTCCTCCTGCCACGGATAGTGCGTGTCGCACGCATAGGTGAGATTGGGGATGCTCGCGGCGACATGCGTCATCGCCATCAGGCTGATGCCGAGATGCGAATTCGAGTGCATCGACATGCCGAAGCCCCACAGCCGGCACATGCGCGCGAGCGTCTGCGTGGCGCGCAAGCCGCCCCAGTAGTGATGATCGGAGAGCAGCACCCTGATCGAGCCCATCTCGCATCCGCGACGGAAATCGTCCATCGTCGTGATGACCATGTTGGTCGCGAGCGGCAGCTTCGTATGCTTCTGCAACTCGGCCATGCCTTCGAGACCGGGGCACGGATCTTCGTAGTATTCGAGAATTTCATCGAGTTCGGGGGCGGCCTGGATGCTCGTCTTCAGTGTCCAGTTCGCGTTCGGATCGAGGCGCAGCGGCATGCCGGGGAACGCCTTCGCGAGCGCCTTCATGCACGCGATTTCATGCGATGGCTCGAACACGCCGCCCTTCAGCTTGATACTTTGGAATCCGTAAAGATCGATCATGCGCTGCGCCTGCGCGACGATCTGTTCCGGGCTGATGCCCTCGCCCCACGCATCCGGCGCGTAAGGCCTGTCGATATGCTCCGCGTACTTGAAGAACAGGTAGGCGCTATACGGCACTGCATCGCGCACCCTGCCGCCGAGCAGATCGACGACCGGCGCACCGACGATCTGCCCTTGCAGATCCAGCATCGCCACTTCGAGCGTGCTGATGACCTTCGGCGCGTTCTTGGCCGCGTGGGAGCCGGGCGCAAGCTCGAACTCCACCGCGCCGGGCGTCGCCTTGATCGTCGCGCGGACGCGCTCTTCCATCGCGTTCAGGTCGAACGGCGAGAGGCCGATAGCCAGCGACTTTGCCTGGTCGAGCACGCGCAGCATCGGTTCGTCGCCGTAGGTCTCCGAGATGCCGACGCGGCCATCGCTCGTCTCCAGTTCGACGATCGCGCGCAGTGCCCACGGCTCGTGAATGCCCGCCGCGTTGAGCAACGGACCGTCGCGGAAGGCGATCGGCGTGATTCTGACCTGGGTGATGGTGATGTCGCGCGTCATGTCGGAGATCCGGTAAACAAGGAAGTCCGTGCATCTTAAACACTAATATATTAGTGTTTTATCAGTGAAAGTACCGAGGGCGGCCAATTGTTCGGCCTGGCCGCGCGGATTGGTATGCTAGGGCCGAATCCGTCTTCCACTCAGCTTTCAGCATGAACCTCAACGACGCACCACCGGGCGCGCATCGCCTCGACCGCTCCCGTCACGCCGCACCGCAAGTCTTCGAACGCCTGCGCGCGATGATCGTTTCGCTGGAACTCGCGCCCGGCAGCGTGCTGTCGCGTGCCGATCTCGCCGCGCAATACGGCCTGAGCCAGACGCCGGTGCGCGACGCACTGATCAAGCTCGGCGAGGAAGGGCTCGTCGATATCTTCCCGCAGCACGCCACGGTCGTAAGCCGCATCAGCGTCAGCGCCGCGCTGCAAGCGCATTTTTTGCGCCGGTCAATTGAAATAGAAGTGGTCCGCACGCTGGCGATCGAACGCGACGCCGCGCTGATCGGCCGTCTGCGCGCGACCATCGACGCGCAAAGCCGCGTGCTCGATCCCGCCGATAACGAGCGCTTCGTGCTGCTCGATCAGGATTTTCACCGGCAGATGCTGGAGGCCGCGGGCGTGCCGCAATTGTGGGAACTGGTGCGGCGGCGCAGCGGGCATATCGACCGGCTGCGGCGGCTAACCTTACCCGTCGAGGGGAAGACGTCGGCGGTCGTGCGCGACCATACGGCCATCGTCGATGCAATCGAAGCGAACGAGCCCGACGCCGCGCAAGCCGCGATGCGCAGCCATCTGTCGGGCACGCTTGGACAGATCGACCAGATTCGCGCGAATCATCCGGACTTTCTGACGGATCACTAGCGGCACAACGTCAGAACGTGGCCCAGTCGCCTTCCGCCGTGGCAACGGCCTTGGCGGCGCGCTTCGGTTGCGCGGCGCTGCGCGTCGACGCAACACTGGCCGATGCCGGTGCGCCCGTGCGGAACACCGCGACCGCCGCGCGCAACTGCTCGGCCTGATCTTCGAGCGAGCCCGCCGCGGCCGCCGCCTCTTCGACGAGCGCGGCATTCTGCTGCGTCACCTCGTCCATTTGCGCGATGGCCTGATTGACCTGCTCGATACCCCGGCTCTGCTCGTGCGATGCCGACGCGATCTCGCCCATGATGTCCGTCACGCGTTGAATCGCGGTGCCGACGTTCTGCATCGTCTCGCCCGCGCGGGCCACGAGTTCGGTCCCCGCCTGCACGCGGCTGCCCGACGTTTCGATCAGATCCTTGATCTCCTTCGCGGCAGTCGACGAGCGCTGCGCGAGGCTGCGGACCTCGCTTGCCACGACCGCGAAACCGCGGCCCTGCTCGCCGGCGCGGGCGGCTTCGACTGCCGCGTTGAGCGCGAGAATGTTGGTCTGGAACGCAATGCCCTCGATCATGCCGATAATCTCGGCGATCTTGTCCGAGCTTTGCTCGATGCCGGCCATCGTCTCGACCACCTGACCGACGATCGCGCTGCCCTCGCTGGCTACCGCGTTGGCGGTATCGGCGAGGCTGCTCGCCTGCTTCGCGTTATCGGAATTCTGCTTCACCGTGGACGTCAACTGCTCCATGCTGGCCGCCGTTTCCTGCAGCGACGCCGCCTGCTCTTCGGTGCGTGAAGACAGATCGGTATTGCCCGCCGCGATCTCCTTGCTGGCGCTCGCGATTGCCTCGCTGCTGCTGCGCACGCTGCCGACGGTGACCGCGAGCTTGTTCTTCATCGCCGCGACGCCGGCGAGCAGCTGGCCCATTTCATCGTGACTCCTGATGATTACTTCTCGCGTCAGATCGCCGCTCGAAATATGTTCGAAGTGATCGAGCGCCTGAGCAAGCGGCGTCATGATTGCCCGACGCAGGAAGTACCAGCCCGATACCGCGGCGGCGATACCGACGAGCAGCGAAAGCATGCCGATGATGCGCAGCGTCAATACCTTGCTGTCGTTTTCCGCGTCCTGACGAGCCGCATCGGTGAGCTGATACTCTCGCAGCGTCCTGAACGCGGCGCTCACGCGATCATACGACGCGGGCAGTTCCTTCAGCGCCGAGCGGCGAACCTGTTCCTGATCGTGCCGGTCGATAGCCGCACCGAACGTTTCAATGGCCTTGCGCATGTCGGCGCGGGCCGCGATGACATCCTTCGCGATCGCCTCCTCGTCCGCGCCGCGCGGAATCGCGTCGTACTTCTTGTACCAGTCGTCGGAGTTGTTCAGCAGGCTCTCGGCGCGCGCACGCATTTGGCTCGCGTCCGGCGCATCGGGATCGAGTGCATACGCGTCCAGTTGCATCCGTGCACGGCTCATATAGATGTCCGAGACCCCTAGCGCATTGACGGACGGCAGCGTGCTGAGACCCAGGTCTCTCGCCGATGCGTCGATCGCGTTCATTCCGTACAGACCGAAGCCTACGCAGACAGAAAGCAGAACGCCCAGAAAAGTCATGGTGAGCGCAAGCCGCGCCCGGATTGTCAGAGTCTTCATCTATTTCGCCTATGCGCGCGCCAGGAACAGTATCCTCGCGCCGGGTCTTTGGGTGCTTACGTGGGTGCTTCTGCTTATCGGCCCGCATGCGCGAAACTGTAATGAACCTGTAGTCTTTACGACGCAGAGAGATCACGCCCTTGCGGTGATGACTATCGCCTGCATCGCGCCCTCGACGGGGCCGTGCCCGAAGCTATCGGCGATGGCGGCGGCGCATGCATCCGTGGCAGTCGATAACGCATCGGGGCCGCGCACTCCCAGTTCGAAGCGCAACGGCGTGCCCTGGCAGAAGCCGATCGCGGCCATCATCGGCGAATCGGCATGACTGCTGTCACGCACGACTTCGAACGACATATATTTGTCGAAGCCACCCGCACGGAGGTCACGCTCGATGACCGAACGTTCGTAATAAGCGTGCGGCGTACGTGCGAAGAACATCGGCGGATCGGCGGGAAAGATGCGCGACATCGTCTCCGTGACGATTGAAGCGAACGCGTTGTTTTCGATGCAGTCCCATACGTTGAAGATCAACGCGCCACCGGGGCGCAAGACGCGATGCATCTGCGCGAAGGCCTCGGGCTTGCCGGGGAAGAACATCGCGCCGAACTGGCAGACGACGACATCGAAAGACGCATCGTCGAAAGGCAAGTGCATCGCGTCGGCCTGTTGCCACTCGACGGGTCTCGCCGTGCCGACTGCTTGCGCGCGTTCGAGCATGGCCGGGTTCAGATCAGTGGCGACGATGACCGTCGATTCACTCAGCGCATTGGCCAGCGCGCGCGTGACCACGCCCGTCCCCGCCGCGACTTCGAGCACGCGCGTTGGCCGTTGCGACGCGACGCGAGCCGCGATGTCGTCGGCATAGCGTGCAAAGATCAGCGGCACGAGGCAGGTGTCGTATATCTCGGGGATTGCTCCGATGAAGCGCTTGTCGGCGTTGTCCTTGTCGATCATGTCGCGCTCCCTTTGCCGTGCATGCATGGGCGGTCTAATGAGTCTAGGTGATCGCGGCCTCTTCAAGCAGGCTTTCGCACAATCCGTCACACTAGGGCGATGACATCGTTCAACTCACGCACGAGCACGCAAAACAATGGATAAACGAGCACTGATCATCGGCGCAACGGGCATCGTCGGACGCAATCTGTTCGAGCATCTTCAAACGCACGGCGACTGGTCGATCGCGGGGCTATCGCGGGGCCGAACGCCTGCGCCCGCCGGCATGGAGTCGATCACGGCCGATCTCACATCGGCGTCATCGGTCGCAGATGCCCTGAAAGACCAGGAATTCACGCACGTCTTCTTCACCGCATGGTCGCGCCAGGCGACCGAGGCCGAGAACATCCGCGTGAACGGCGCGATGGTGTCGAACGTGCTGGACGCACTGGGGCCTTCGGGCGCGATCACGCACGCCGCGCTCGTCACGGGCCTGAAGCACTATCTGGGACCGTTCGAAGCGTACGCAAAGGGCAGCGTTCCGATAACGCCGTTTCGCGAGGAGCAAGGCCGGCAGCCGGTCGACAACTTCTATTACGAGCAGGAAGACCGGCTCTTCGACGCGGCGGGGCAGTTCGGCTTCGGCTGGAGCGTGCATCGTCCGCATACGATCATCGGCTATGCGGTCGGCAATGCGATGAACATGGGCGTGACCCTCGCCGTCTATGCGACGCTTTGCAAGGCGACCGGCCAGCCGTTCGTGTTCCCCGGCTCCGCTGCGCAGTGGAACGGCCTCACCGACATGACCGACGCGCGCCTCCTCGCGCGGCAACTCGAATGGGCCGCGACGTCGCCGATGGCGCGCGACGAAGCGTTCAACGTGGTCAATGGCGACGTGTTTCGCTGGAAGTGGATGTGGGAGCGTATCGCCGGATATTTCGGCATCGAGCCCGCGCCCTTCGATGGCGAGACGCGGCCTCTGGAGAACCGCATGCAGCACGCGGGCAAGGCATGGGCCGACATTGCAGCACGCCATGCGCTGGCCGAAGCGGACATCGACAAGCTCGCTTCGTGGTGGCATACCGATGCCGATCTAGGCCGCCCGATGGAAGTGCTGACCGACATGTCGAAGAGCCGCAAGGCCGGCTTCCTCGATTATCAGAGCACGCCCGATGCGTTCTTCGAGCTGTTCGACCGGCTGAAGGCGGAACGCATCATTCCGGCCTGAACCGGCGGCCAGGCGTGCATCGCTGCACGCCTTCCGTCCGACGATTGCATCACACCACGCGAATGGTGACGTCGATGTTTCCGCGCGTCGCCTTCGAATACGGACACGTGCCATGCGCGCCCTCCACGATGGCCGCGGCCACGTCGCGCTCGATGCCCGGCAGCGTCACCGCGAGCCGCGCACGCAACTGGTAACCGTCGGCGTTGGTGCCGAGATCGACTTCGGCGTCGACGGCGGTATCGGCGGGCAGCTTCACCTGCAACTTCGCGGCGGCCTTGGTCATCGCGCCGATGAAGCAGGCCGACCAGCCCGCCGCGAATAGCTGCTCGGGATTGGTGCCCGCGCCCGCCGATCCGGGCGGCGAGAGTTGCAGGTCGAGCCGGCCGTCGGTGCTGCGCGCGTGGCCCTCGCGGCCTCCCGTGACATCCGTGCTGCCGGTATAAAGAACAGTGTCGATGGGCTTGATCATGGTGTGATCCTCAAGGTGGCGTATTGATCGGGCGGCTTAGCTTCCGCGATACAGGTTCGACAGCGCGGCGAGCTGCCCGCTCTTCTGCGCCTGCACGAGTTCGTTGCGCACTTCCGCGCGGGTCTTGCCCATCTCGCGATGCGCCTGCGCTACCGACGGATTCGGCATGGCGCTGCTGCTGGTCACGGCAGCTTGCGCGGCTCCGGCGAAAGCACTGGCGGCGAGTACGAAAGCGATGATCGAAGTCTTCATGATGTCCTCTGCGATTGGATGTACGGCGATTAAGTGGCAAACGACGCTTCCGATGCCTGCTTTGCCTGCTTTGCCTGCTTTGCCTGGCGGCTTGCATCGGTTGCTGCCGTTGACGTATTGAAACGCCGCGGTGTATCCGTCATGTTTCAGCGAGAGGGTCTGCTCGAATCGTCATGTATCGCGTACGACAGCGGATACACTGCGATACAAAACGCCCCGGCCAGCAGTCGAAGGGCGGCGCGTTTCGCGATATAAAGCTTGCATCGTCCATCATGGAGCCATGTCGTGAAGCGTATTCTCGCAATCGTCGCCATCGTCGCAGGACAGATCGCGACCGAACTGGCGCATCCGGTGCAATGTCTGCTCATCGATCCCGCCCGGCTGCAAATCAAGCGCAGGAAGTCCTGAACGAGCAATGGAACACACCGACCATGTGCTGATCGTCGACGATGACCGCGGCATCCGCGAGCTTCTTGCGACGTATCTGGAGAAGAACGGCATGCGCGTGTCGCTTGCCGCGAATGGGCGTCAGATGCGCGCGGCGCTGGAACAGGGCGCGCCCGATCTGATCGTGCTGGATCTGATGCTTCCCGGCGAAGATGGCCTCGTGCTATGCCGCGAATTGCGGGCGGGCAAGTTCCGCGCGGTCCCTGTATTGATGCTCACCGCGCGCAACGAAGAAGCGGACCGCATTCTCGGCCTCGAAATGGGCGCGGACGATTACTTGCCGAAGCCCTTCGCCGTGCGCGAGCTGCTTGCGCGCATGCGCTCCGTGCTGCGGCGCACGCGCATGCTGCCGCCGGGCATGCAGGTCACGGAGACCGCGCCGTTGCTCGCGTTCGGCGACTGGCGGCTCGACACCACGGCGCGTCATCTGCTCGATGCGGAAGGCACGATGGTCGCGCTCTCGGGTGCTGAATATCGCTTGCTGCGCGTGTTTCTCGATCATCCTCAACGGGTGCTCACGCGTGACCAGCTGCTCAATCTGACGCAAGGCCGTCAGGCAGACGCGTTCGATCGCTCGATCGACCTTCTCGTGAGCCGTCTGCGTCAACGCTTGAGAGACGAGGCGCGCGAGCCGCGCTACATCAAGACGCTGCGCAGCGAAGGCTATGTGTTTTCAGCCGCCGTGACGCCGCTTGGCGGGGCGCAATGAACACGCACACGGAAGCATCGGCAAGCGCGCCGGTCATCGCGTCTTCGTGGCTACACTGGCCACGCACGCTGTTCGCACGGCTCGCGTTGATTCTGCTGATCGGTCTCGCCCTCGCTCAAACGGCCGCGTTCTGGCTCACGATGACCGAGCGCGACCAGAGCATGACGAACGTGATGACCGGTTATGTCGAACGCGAAGTGGCAAGCTCCGTCGCGCTGCTCGATCATCTGCCGCCGGACGAGCGCGCCGCGTGGCTGCCACGGCTCGCGCGACGCAGTTACGAGTTCATCCTCGGCCCCGGCACGGGCGGCGTGGCCCCGGACGCCGCGTTGTCGGCGCGCTTCGCGCAGTCCATTGCCGATGGCATCGGCAAGCGTTATCCGCTGACCGTGAACGCGATTCCCGGCGATACCCAGCGTTTTCAGGTGCACTTGCGTCTCACCGACGGCTCGCCGCTCACCATCGACATGCGGCCGATGCAGGGCACGCCCGTATCCGGCTGGCTGCCGTTCGTGCTCGCGCTGCAACTCGCGGTGATCGTCGCGTGCTGCTGGCTGGCCGTGCGGCTCGCGACGCGCCCGCTCGCTCAACTCGCGCGCGCCGCCGACACGCTCGGCCCCGATCTCAAGGGCCAGCGCCTGCCCGAACAAGGACCGGAGGAAGTCGTGCACGCGGCGAAAGCGTTCAACGCGATGCAGGACCGCGTCGCGATGTACATGGCGCAGCGCATGCAGATCCTCGCCGCCATCACGCACGACTTGCAGACGCCGATCACGCGCATGCGCCTGCGCGTCGACGTGATGGACGACGATGCAACCGGCGCGAAGCTGCGGCAGGACCTGCAGGAGATGGAGACGCTCGTGAAGGAAGGCGTCACCTATGCACGCACATTGCACGGCACGCAGGAAGCGGCTGTGCGCATCGATCCGGACGCGCTCATCGAAAGCATCGTCGATGATTATCGCGACGCGCGCAGGGACGTGTCGCTCGAAGGACGCATCGGGCATCCGCTGGTGACGCGTCCGCAAGCGTTGCGGCGCATCGTCGGCAATCTCGTCGACAATGCGCTCAAGTTTTCGGATGCAGCGGAAATCCGCGTCGAAGCATTGGCCGATGGCCGCACGCGCGTTTCGGTAATGGATCGCGGGCCGGGCATACCCGACGCATCGCTCGAAGCGGTGTTCGAACCGTTCGTGAGGCTCGAAGAATCGCGCAACCGAAGCACCGGCGGCACGGGCCTGGGGCTCGCCATCGCGCGCCAGCTTGCGCGCGCGATGGATGCCACGCTCACCCTGCACAACCGCGACGGCGGCGGACTCGAAGCGCGGCTCGTGCTGTGATCGCGTTGCGGTTAGCCGAACGTGAACGCGAAGGCTCGCGCGCCGGCATCGAGAAATTCGATCTCGAAGGTGCGATCGTCGACGGAACCGCTTTGCCGCACGAGCTGATACAGGCGAGCAGCGGTGACGACGCCATTGCCTTCGGCATCGACATCCGCGCCATGTGATGCGCCCGGCGGCTTGCCGTCGAGCGTGACGCGGATGCGAACCGGCTTGCCATCGTCAGCAGGCGCGAGCACGAGGTGCAGATCGCGTGCGTGGAAGCGATAGGCAACGCGTGCGTGCGCGGCCGCCGGCACGGCCGCCTCTGCGCCGACGTTCCACTGTCCGCCGAAAGCCCACTCGTTGAGCGCAAGCTGTTGCGGCAATGCGTAGGTCGACGAAGTATCTCGAACGATGCGCTGGTCCAGCGCAAGGCCTTCCGACTCGCGATAGCCAAGATACGTTTCATTCGATGCGACGTGCGCGACATCGGCGGCCACTTGCGTGCCGTTCGCCGCCACCAGATTGCCATCCGTTGCGCCCGGCGTCTTGCCAAGCAGTTGACGGATCGCGCCTTCGGCCTCGTCGTAACCGCCTTCGCCGAAGTGGTGATAGCGCACGCGCCCCTCTGCATCGACGATATAGAACGCAGGCCAATAACGGTTGCCGAACGCTTGCCAGATGCGGTAATCGTTATCGACGGCTACCGGATACGACACATGCAGATCCTGCAAGGCGCGCTTTACGTTGCGCGTGTCGTGCTCGAAGCCGAACTCAGGCGTATGCACGCCGAGCACGATGAGCCCGTCGCCGCCGTAACGCTGCGCCCACGTCCTGAGATACGGCAGCGTGCGCAGGCAGTTGATGCACGAATACGTCCAGAAGTTGACGACGACCACCTTGCCGCGCAACGCATCGCGCGACAGCGGCGGCCCGTTGAGCCATTCGGTCGCGCCATCGAGCGCGGGCAGTTTGCCTTCCACGGGCAACGCCGATGAAGGCGTCGATGGCGGCGTCTTCGGCGTCGCGGACGCAAAGCCGATGAGCCTGCTTTCGATGCGATCCGTCGATACGCCCTTCACGCTTGCAAGCACGCGCGTATCGGCGCCGGATGCGATCGCCGCGACGGTCAGCAGCACGAGCGCACCCATCGCGCGGCGCACGTGTTCGCCGATACCGAACGAACGCTTGAGCGCATCGAGCGCGCGCTTGCCGAGCGACGACGCCACGGCGAGCGCGACTGCGGCGCCCGTCGCGTAAGCCGCGAGCGCAGCAGCGGTCTTCCACGTTGCGCCATCGAGCGCCGCGCCCGAAAGGATCGCACCGAGTATCGGTCCAGCGCACGGCGCCCACAGCAGGCCCGTCGCCGCGCCGAGCAACGTGGCGGAGAGCACGCGGCGCGACGCCATCTGCAAGTGCGAACGCGCGATGATCCGGTCGGCAAGCGATGACAGCGGACGTGTGACGCGTGCCGCAATCGACGGAAACACGAGCGATGCACCGAAGAGCGCGAACAGCGCGAGCGCGGTCCCTCGGCCATACTGGCTGAATTGCGCGGCGCCGGCGAGGCCCGCGGCACCGAGGCCGGTGACGAGCGTGAACGTGCCCGCGAGCCCTGCAAGAAGCGGCAGACGGTCGGTCAGAAAAGGCCGGTCCGTGCGCGCGAAGACGAACGGCACGACCGGAAGTATGCACGGACTGAGCACGGTGAAAGCGCCGCCGAGAAACGCGATGACGATGAGTAGCACGAGGGTCTCCACGAGGTTGAGCGATGACCCGTATTTGAAGGCTCGCATGTATCGCGTGAGTGTCCGAAGCGCGGCGGTTGTGTATCGCAATGTATCTGCGCGACGCGCGGATACACGGCAATGCGATCTCTTCCGATGGCCGACACAGTGCGGATACACCGCGGCGCTTCAATGCACTCCATCGTCAATCATCTTGGAGAGTCGTCATGTTGAATCGTCTCAGGATTGCAGCCGTCGCCGTGGGTCTCGCCGCGACTGCTGGTATTGCGGCCTTCGCATCCGGCAATGTTTCGGCGCTTGCGCCCGCCGCCATTGCGACCGGTGCGGATGCGCCCAATTTTCAGGGCATCGACAACTGGTTCAACAGCGCGCCGCTGGACCTCGCGAAGCTGCGTGGCAAGGTGGTGCTCGTCGATTTCTGGACCTTCGATTGCATCAACTGCGCGCATACGCTGCCGTACATCAAGGCGTGGGATGCGCGTTATCGCGACAAGGGACTAGTCGTCGTAGGCGTGCACTCGCCGGAGTACGCATTCGAACGCGATACCGGCAATCTGAAGAAGGCGATCGAGCGCAATGGCATTACTTATCCGGTCGCACAGGACAACGGTTTTGCGACATGGCGCGCGTACGGCAATCAGTACTGGCCCGCGCTGTATCTGATCGATCAGAACGGCAAGCTCGTTTATAGCCACTTCGGCGAAGGGCAATACGCGCAGACCGAGGAGAAGCTCCGCAGCCTGCTCGCGAACGAAGCGAAGTGACCGATACGCGGCTCATGCGTTCGTCGTGCGATAGCCGGCCTTCAGTGCGTCAAGCACGAGACTGACTGCGCGCGACGATCGCCGTCGGCTCGGATAAAAAACGTGATGGCCGACGAAGGTCGGATGCCAGTCTTCGAGAACCCATCGAAGCCGGCGGCGCGCGACGTGCGGGGCCGCGAGGTCTTGAGGGATATACGCAAGGCCGAAGCCCGCGAGCGCCGCGTCGAGCATCTGGTAGGTGTTGTTGAAGACGAGCTGGCCGCCTACCCTCACTTGCAGTTCCCGCCGCCCCTTCTTCAGTTCCCACGCCAACAGCGAATCCCGAGTGGGAAGACGCAGGTTGATGCAGTTGTGAAGCGTCAGGTCTTGCGGCGTCCTGATCGGCGGGTTCGATCGAAGATACGCCGGCGCCCCGACGATCGCCATCGTCATATCAGGTGCGATCCGCACCGCCACCATGTCCTTTTCGACCTGATCGCCCAGCCGGACACCGATGTCATAGCGGCCCGCGACGATATCCGTCAGCCCGTAGTCGTTGATGATTTCGAGCTTTACTTCGGGATACTGCCGCAGCACGGTCTGGACACGAGGCCACACGAACGTATTCGCTGCGTAATCGGTCGTCGTGATTCGAACGGTTCCCGCTGGCCGGTCCGTCGACGACTTCAACGAATCCAGCTCTGCCGCGATTTCTTCGAACCGCGGCGCAACCGCCGCAAGCAGCTTTTCGCCGGCCTGCGTCACGGATACGCTGCGTGTCGTGCGCGTGAGAAGCGGCAGACCCATCCGCTCTTCGAGCGCGCGGACGGTGCGGCTCAGCGCGGATTGCGACACGCCCAGTTGCGCAGCGGCGCGAGTGAAGTTTCGCGCACGCGCGACCGCCATGAAGGCGGCAAGGTCGTTGAAGTCGTGCATCGATTCATGCTCCTGTGCATAAGGGCATGGCGATTTTGCCACCTAGTCGCACGCGTGACGAGTGCCTATAGTGGTCGGCAGATCATCAAGCTCCGGGAGTGTCTCGTGCAACTTAAACGCGCTGGTTCTCAGCCCTCGATCAGAGGTCCGGAAGAATGGTTCACGGGCACGGTCCGCATCGATCCGCTTAATGCTCCGCCGCCGCCATCGCGCGTCTCGTGCGCGAGCGTGACATTCGAGCCTGGCGAGCGCACGGCGTGGCATACGCATCCGCTTGGACAAACCTTGCTCGTGACTGCCGGATGTGGCTGGACGCAATGCGAAGGCGAGCCGCGTGTGGAGATTCGCGCGGGCGATGTGATCTGGTGCCCGCCTGGACACAAGCACTGGCATGGCGCGACGACGACGACCGCGATGACGCATATCGCGATACAGGAGGCGCTCGACGGCAAGAACGTCGAATGGCTCGAGAAAGTAAGCGATGAGCAGTATTTGTCGGGCGACGTTCAGAGCGGGGTGACGGAATGAAGCGTCTCGTTGCCGCTGTCTTGTCGGTCGCATCGATTGCGGCGTCGGCGGACGATGCGCCGCAAGCGGGCATCGCGATTACACATCCGGGGTCCGTGGCATCGGTCAAGGGAGCCACGCAGCGTTTCAACGGCGATGTGCGCATCGACATGCTCTTTCAGGCGGAGCCGCCCTCGCGTCTTTCGGGCGGCATCGTGACGTTCGAACCCGGCGCGCGCACCGCGTGGCATACGCATCCGTTGGGGCAAACGTTGATCGTCACCGCTGGCAAGGGATGGGTTCAGCCATGGGATGGTGAAAAGCGGGAGATCGTCGCGGGCGACATCGTCTCGATTCCCGCACGCGTCAAACACTGGCACGGTGCGACGGCAACGACCGGAATGACGCACATTGCGCTTCAGGAGGCGCTCGATGGGAAGAACGTCGAATGGCTGGAACAGGTGGCCGATGAACAATACCGCAAGCCGTAGCCCGTCATGGCGGCGTCTTCACGTACTCGCCGTCGTTTCGGCGAGTGTGATGTCGTCGGCATGCAATCACTTGGAAAGGACAGACCGTATGCAATCGCCAGAATCACTCGCGGACATGAAATCGGCAACGCCGGCCCTTGCCCGTTACACGACGCACACGCTTTTCGATGGCGTCTGGAAGCGCCCCGGCTTGTCGGCACGCGACCGGAGCATCGCGACAGTGTCCGTCCTCATCGCGCGTAATCAGTCTGGCGAGATGCCGTTTCACTTCCGCTTCGCGCTGGACAACGGTGTCAGGCCTGCCGAGCTTTCGGAGATCATCGCGCATCTTGCGTTCTATAGCGGCTGGGCCAACGCGACGGCAGCCGCGGCAATCGCGAGCCATGTGTTCGAAGACCGTGGCATCGACGCTAGCCAGATTCCTGCAGCGGACGTGGCCTTGCTTCCGCTCGATGAAGCAGCGGAGAAGCAACGCGCGCAAACGGTCGATGCCAACTTTGGCGCAGTATCGCCGGGCGTCGTTCAATACACGACCGACGTCCTCTTTCGCGATCTATGGCTTCGTCCCGCACTTGCCCCGCGCGACAGGAGTCTCGTCACGGTGAGCGCGCTTGTTGCGAATGGACAGGTCGCGCAGATCCCCTATCACCTCAACCGCGCGATGGACAACGGTTTGACAAAGACCGAAGCCTCGGAAGTGCTGACTCAACTCGCTTTCTACGCGGGCTGGCCCAACGTATTTTCAGCGATGCCGGTGTTCAAAGATGTAGCGAGTAAGCGCGGGCTTTAAAAGCCGCGCGGCGTAATGTCTTCCAGATACCGACACTCAATAGAACGCTCGATCGCCGTATTGCACTGTTCTTGCTTCCTGATGCATCGCGTCCTTGATCATATCGACGCATGATCCCGCCACATACGCCCGGCCAATGGCCCGGCACGGAGAAGCGATGCATCGCGCCGCAATCAAATCCTCTATTCGTTCTGCAATTCTTGCCGCGACGATTGCACTGCTTACCGCGTGTGGCAGCGGAGGCGACTCGAACAACACCAGTCCGTCCGCGCCCGCAGGCGGCGTCCAGTTGCAAGTCGTGGCGTTCGGCGACAGTCTTTCGGACGCCGGCACCTATGCGCCGATCGCCAGCGTGATAGGCGGCGGGCGCTTCACCACGAATCCGGGCCAGGTATGGGCTCAGGACGTCGCGCAGCATTACGGCGATACGCTGACGCCCGCCTACACGATCGACCTCGGCCATCAGTTGCGTGCGCAAAGGGGACTCGATTATGCGCAGGGCGGCTCGACAGTCGCCACGCCAGCCGATCAATATCAATTCCTGACCGATGTGATCGGCGACATTCAGATGCCGGTCACGCAACAGTTATCGAGCTATGTCGGCACGCACGGCAGCTTCAACGCGAACCAGCTCGTGCTGGTCTGGGCAGGCTCGAACGATGTCCTTCGCGCGGGCAGCCCGCCTGCCGCGAACGCGACCGTCGAGACCGCGGCAACTACGCTCGCGCAACTCGTCGCGCAGATCGTGCAGCGCGGGGCGGCACATGTTGTCGTGGTGAATGTGCCGAACATCGGCATGTCGCCGCAGGGGATCAAGTCCGCCGATGGCGGCGCGAACTATACGCAGCTCTCACAACTGTTCAACGCGACGCTGAACGCCGCTTTACAGACGAATGGCGTGCAAGGCAAGGTCATTCTCGTGGATGCGTATACGTGGACGACGCAGACCATCGCGAACTATCAGGCCAACGGCTTTGCAGTGTCGAACACGGGCCAGGCGTGCGATCCGTCCAAGACGCCGCGCGATACCTCGCTGCTGTGCTCGCCAGCGACTTACACGACGTCGAACGCCGACCAGACGTACATGTTCGCCGATGAACTGCATCCGACGACGCGCATGCACGCGCTGTTTGCGCAATACGTGCAGACGCAGATCGCGGCGAGCGGCCTGGGCCGGTGAATGTGGCGAAGGCGTTGGTGTCGATGTTGATGCGAAGGCTGTGATATGCAGGTCGCTTTGCTCACGCGGCCTGTTTAACGCCTTCCTTCCTGGCAATCCGTTGGACCGCGACTAGAGTTTGTGCGCGACGTTGCGCCAGACTCGCCGAGACTGCGCATCACACGATGATCTCAACGCCCTTCATTCGATCAGCAATTCGAACTGCTCGACGGAAAAGCCGTTGAAGTACCCCGCCTGCGCGAAGAGCGCAATGTATCGAAGCCGTTCGGCGCGCGATGCGTCGCCATCGTATGAAGCGTTGCAGGCGCATTCCCTCATCGCGCGTTTGGCCTCGCGCAAGGAGCGGCGCTCGCGCGCACGTTTCGCGCGCTCGGACAAGGTGCTTAGAATCGAGTGCATCGCAATCACGCGACCTTTAAATCGCGCCCCGCAAAGAACTGATCGTCCGGCACGACATTTAGCGCAATCGTCAGCCGGTTCGCGTAATTGAAGAACGCCGCTATTTCCAGCACTTCCGTCACCGCTTGCTGCGTGAAACCTATTTCCCTGAGCCGCTGCAAATCGTCTTCGCCGATGCGCGACGGATCGCGCGTCAGCCGTTCCGACACTTCCGCGAGCGCAGTTTCCTTCGGCGAGAGCCGCACGTGATGAAAACCCTGCGCAATCCGCTGCGCACGCACCGTATCGCCCGTGACGCTTGCAAGCGCCTGCGTATGATTGAACACGCAATAGCTGCATCCGTTTGCCGCCGATGTGACGACCGCGATCAACTCGCGCTCCGCCGCTGTCAGATGACTGCGATGCGGATCGAAGAGATGCTCGTACAAGGTCACGAGCCGGTAAGCGGTATCCGGATTCACCGATAACGCCGCGAGCCAGTTCGGCACGAAGCCATACTGCCGGCGAAACTGCGCATGAATCGACGCAACATGCGTCGGCAGGCGTGTTTCGTCGGGCACGACGAAGCGTGAGATCGGCTCGCGACTCACGTTGGCATCGGCGAGCGAGTCTTGTTCTGGCGCGAGCGTGGACATCGTCTAACTCTCCTGGCGCATGTAGAAGAGCTTCACGTTAGCGCACGATCGCGGTCACCGGTACGACTCATTTTTCATAAGCTAAGCGATGAATGCGCTGTTCGACTCCTCGCGCTGGGGGAATGCATATCGCAAATCGTTATCGGATCGCGCTGGAGGACGATGGACATGATGGCCCGCAGAAGGCGCGGGGTCACGTTCTTGGCTGTCGAACAAAATCAGCGCTTTACTCTGGTCCCATGCAAAGAACCGGATTTAAGCGCCAGGGTGTAACGTACTAAAAAGCCAACACAAAACAGACACCCCTATCGCCGAAGAACCTGTTGTGATCGCCGATCGAGCACCCCCGCCATTTCCAGCCCGACGCCAGAAGCATCGCCGTCCAGCGCAACAGGCCGTTCATCTTCCCCCCGACGGCAACGCCGCCACCCCGCCGGCGGCATTCCGAACTCCCGCTTGAACGCGCGATTAAAAGCCGCCTCGGATTCGTATCCGACATGCTCCGCAATCCCCGCAATCGATCGCGTTCCATTGCGCAACTCCTGCGCGGCAATCTGCAAGCGCCAGCGTGCAAGATATTGCATCGGCGGTTGACCGAGCAATTGCGTGAAGCGCTGCGCAAGCGCCGAACGCGATAAGCCCGCCTTGCGCGCCAGTTCATCGACCGTCCAGCCATGCTCCGGCCGGGCATGGAGCATCGCAAGCGCGCGACCCACGAAACGATCGCCAACGCCTGCAAGCCAACCCTTGCGGTCCGCCGGCAACGCATCGATGCAACGCCGCACCGCCTCGACAAACAACAGCTCCGACAGCCGCGCAAGCACGATCGCGCTGCCTACGCGCCATTCAGCCGCCTCGAGCGTCGCAAGACTCAACGACGATTCGAGCCACGCCGAACGCGGATCGTTTCGCATGTCTACCTTGAAAAGTCGCGGCAATACCGACAACACCGGGTTCGTCAACGTATCGTCACTCGCAAGAAAGCCGCATATGACTCGCGTGCGAGGCTCGCCACCGCCACCGTAAGTCAGCTTCATCACTTCGCCGGGCGTCGTCTTCAGATAGTGCGCCATCATCTCTTCCGAACGCGCAGGCGTGATCGAAAGCGAACTGCCCATCAAATGCGGCTCACCCTGCGGCACCACGAGCAATTCGCCCGCATCGACACGTATCGCGGACGATGGATCATCGACGAGACAAGCCCAGCAGCTTCCTTCCGTAACGAGGTGATACGACACGATGCGCTCGGCGCGAGGCAGGAACGTCGCGCTCAATTCCTGCGAAGCCTGACCGACCACGCACCACGGCGCAGTGAAGTCGCCGTTTAGATAAACCGCCCCGCTAAGTCGCACGAGACGCAGAACGTTCGATAGCGCATCCATGATGCTCGCTCGTGAAATCTGGCGTCTTTCACAAAACTTCTGGACGCGCAGTCATTCATTCATTCGGCTTGCGTGCCGATACTAGCACTCGCACGGACCCGCAACAACGAACCCGCGCAGCACGCCGCCACCGGAGGCCATGTGAACCATCCACACGTTTATCGCGCTCGATGCATCTGCGGTTGCGTGCGCTTCACGCTGAGCGGCGAGCCGGCAGGCGTGGGCTACGGAGGGCACATCATTCCCGTCGACGCATTCGTTCTGTGGACGCAAGAAGCGTTGCGCGTGACGCGCGGCGTGAATGACATCGGCGCTTACAGAACGGACCCGCGTGAATCACGGCATTGGTGCAAGTCGTGCGGCGCTTATCTGTTCACGGAGCATCCGAGGCTCGGACTCGTCGATGTCGATGCGTCCATCCTCGGCGACGCACGTTGCGAAGAAGCCGTTCGGCTCATGAACGATATGCGCATCGGCTATCGCTCTTCATAGATTCGATCGCGATGCGCCCGTCTGCCGCGCGGGCCATTCGTATCGCTGTGCCGCGGCGCCAACGAACGCACAACGCATGCATTGCGCGTCGTGCCGTTCGCATACTGTCCGCCTATCAGGAGTCTGTTATGTCCGCTGTCGAATCCGCTGTCTCTCCCGCCATCGATTTAGCGGCCGTCAAGGTCCGCCAGCAAGCCGCCTGGTCGACGGGAAACTATGCCGTCGTCGGCACGACGCTACAGATCGTTGGCGAAAGCCTTTGCGAAGCGCTCGATGTGCGCGCCGGCAGCCGCGTGCTCGATGTCGCAGCGGGCAACGGCAATTCGACGCTCGCCGCCGCGCGACGCTGGTGCGATGTCACGTCGACCGATTACGTGCCTTCGCTGCTCGAAGCCGGGCGCGCACGCGCCGAAGCGGAAGGCCTCACCGTGGAGTTTCAGGAAGCGGACGCGGAAGCGCTGCCGTTCGCGGACGCATCGTTCGATGTGGTGGTATCGACCTTCGGCGTGATGTTCACGCCGGACCAGCAGCGAGCGGCCCACGAACTCGCGCGTGTCTGCAAGCGAGGCGGCAAGATCGGCCTCGCGAACTGGACGCCGGAGAGTTTCATCGGTCAGGTCTTTAAGACAATAGGCCAGTACATTCCGCCAGCGCCCGGAATGAAATCGCCGGCGCTGTGGGGCACGAAGGCGCGGCTGGAAGAACTCTTCGATGGCCGTGCACGCAGCATCAGCGCGACGAGCCGCGAGTTCACGTTCCGCTACACGTCGCCTGCGCATTTCATGGACGTGTTCCGCACCTACTATGGGCCGATAAACAAGGCCTTCGCCGCGCTCGAAGGCGAGCGGCAGGCCGCGTTTATCCGCGACCTGATGGCGCTGATCGAAAGCCGCAACCGGTCGGGCGACGCGACTCTCGTGCTGCCGAGTGAATACCTCGAAATCGTCGTGGAGCGATCGTGAACATCTTGAGACGCGGGCTTACTGCCCTCCCCGAATGTGTATGGCATGTATGGTCGTCGGCCTGCATGATTCGCATCCGCTATGGCTCCGGACTGTTTGCGCTACCGCTGTGCTCGTCCGTATGTCTCTTCGGCCTGCGCATCGTGCTGGCGGCGGCTGGCGTGTCGGTTTGATTCGTTCGTCACACTTATGTTTTGCTTCGCCACGATTGCGTTCGTGGCGGAGCGCTTTTCGATGGATCGCTATGACTTCGTGAAAGGCGGCGGGTAATAGATGCCATCGTAGTATCTAAAAGTCAGGCGATACGTCATGCGGCGTGCGCAGCTATTGATCTACCGATAAGAGAAGCGACTGCTCCGCCGGCGAACAGTGCCAAGGGGACGAGGCGCCTCCGGCCTGACTTATCCACAATTTTAGTGGACAAGCCTGTATATAAGTCCGTTACAACGACCGAATTCATAGCGACAAGCACCGTCGCCTGCTCTTTAGTATTCTTGTGCCGGGCGCTTCCGGCCGCAGCCCGATGCCCCGGAAAGCGGTCTATCAACGTTGACACAATAAAGGAGCTGGAATGACGATCGAGAAAGTCCTGTACCGTGCCCACGCGCATGTCACCGGCGGACGCGATGGACGCGCCACCATCCCCGAGAGCAACATCGATCTGCGGCTGACGACGCCGAAAGAACTGGGCGGCGGAGGCGGCGACGGCACGAACCCCGAACAACTGTTTGCGGCAGGCTATAGCGCATGCTTCATCGGTGCGATGAAGTTCGTCAGCGCACGCGACAAGATCAACCTGCCGAAGGATGTCGCCATCGACGGCAGTGTGGGCATCGGTCAGATTCCGAATGGCTTCGGCATCGAAGTGGAGTTGAAAATCTCGTTGCCTGGCATGGATCGCGCCGAAGCGCAGGAACTGATCGAGAAGGCGCACGTCGTCTGTCCGTATTCGAATGCGACGCGCAATAACATCGACGTCAAGTTGACGTTGGTTTGAGCTTCCACCAGCGCATGCAACCCTCCATGCGTTAGACGAAACGTGAGCGAGCGGCAGAGTTGCCGCTCCCGTGGCACTGGCTCAGCGTCGTGCTTGGACATGGCACGCAAGCCGTCGGAGTTTAAGCTGTTTCCGTATCTGGGACGCAATCGAACCCCCGCCTGTCCGCGCTCATCACCGCAACCGCTCATCCGTGGTAGTCCTCATTTCCGTGCATGCCCCATTCCGGACCGGAAATGCATCATTTCGCGGAACAAATCGACTCGTCTGTTTATTTACATGAACGTCAATGCGTAGCGAGCTTACGAACGAACGTTTAAAACAGACGTACGGGATATTTTTATGATGCGGCCGGCACCGATCGCGATTATGCTACCGCGTAATGCAGCATCATCCGGTTCTCCTCAATAACGAGAGGTATCGTTTCATGCATGCCGATGCAGTCCAGCGAGCCCTGTCCGACCCGATTCGAGCGCTCTCCTACGTCAAGAACCTGACGTTGATCGACAGGAGGAAGCTCTATCAGCAATGGGAGACGTCTCACCTCGAGAAGCTCTTCGCCTATCTGAAAGTGGACTGCGTGTTCGACATCGGCGCGAACCAGGGGCAATACGCGACGATGCTTCGTCGCAAAGTCGGCTATGACGGTTGGATCTTCTCCTTTGAACCGAACCCTGTAGACGCCGCCGTCGCTCGCGAGCGCGCCAGGGGCGATGACAAGTGCAAAGTGATCGAACTGGCGATCTCCGAGAGCGAGGGCGATGCCGAATTCAACGTCATGCGGTCGAGCGAATTCAGTTCACTGAGCCTCCCGAAGCACGACGAGGTCTCGCTCTTTCGCGAGATGAATGCGGTATCTCATGTCGTCACGGTCAAAACGGAAAGACTCGAAACCGTCTATCGGCGGCTGAAGGAAGAGTACGGATTTCAGCGCCCCTTCCTCAAGATGGACACGCAGGGCTTCGACGTCAAAATTGTCAAGGCGTCGCCGAATGTAATGCGCAGCTTCGTCGGACTTCAGAGCGAGCTGGCCATCAACAAGCTCTATGCCGACTCTGTGGGTTTCCGCGAAGCGCTGACCGAATACGAGCGATGCGGCTTCATTCTCAGTGCGTTCGTACCGAACAACGCAGGCCACTTCCCCCGCCTGGTGGAGACGGACTGCCTGATGATCCGCGAAGATCTGGCCGGCTGAAAGGGTACACGACACTTCGAGCAGGCCATGCCGGGCCGGGATGCGCCACGCCGTTAGCGAATAAAGGAGAGTTCCATGACGCAAGAGAAACGGGCGGTCATCATTTGTTCGCAAGATGCTTTCGCAAACGGCGTGAAGCCAAAAGAACTCGAAACCTACCTGAAGCGCAGCGGATTCACGTCCGTAATCCGGTTCGATTCCGGCAAGCTATCGCGGCTTGCGAAAACCGGCGTGCGCCGGCTCGTGCCCGCTTTGCATCCGTTGAAGATGGCCCTTTATCTGCACGAGGCGGTGCTCGCTGTCGCGGTGAAGATGGGCGGCGTCGCATGCCATTCCGCGACGTCGAATCTGCTTTGGCGCATCATGGTGTTACGCGGCAAAGTGCTGCAGACGACCTTGCGCGAAAGTGGCCATTTCGATCTGCTCATCTGCGAGAGCAATATGGATCAGACCGTCACGCTCGGCAAGCGGGTGGCCGACGTGCAGATCCTCGATCTGCCTTCGCCTTTCGCGGAAGAAATGATGTTCGGCGGTGAACTCACTCAAGCGGGGTACGAAAAGCTGCGCGAGGTGGAAGTCGCGTCTTACACTGCCGCCGATTATCTTTCGTTTCACTGGCATACCTACGCGGACTATGTGCGCCAGAAGAAATACAACGGCAACAACTTTCTGCCCATCACGTACGGCACGCACAAGAAGACCTTGCAGGCCCGTTATAGCGAGCAGCCCAGAATCATTTTTCTGGGCTATCTTGGGGGCTACTGGGTCAATCTTCCACTGCTGTCGCGGCTATGCAAGCTCTACCCGAATCTGGATGTGTACGGCGGCCCCGAGCCTGCGGCGTCGCTCGGCATCAACTACAAGGGATACGCGCCCTCCACCGACGTCATCGCCGAATACCAGTTCGGGCTTATCACCATCAGTGACGACGAGTTGCGGCAGCATAGCTTTTCGTCCAAGCATCTGGAATACATCTCGTATGGCCTGCCGGTACTCACGCCCGCCTGGCGACAGGATGCAGCGCTCGATGATAGTTCGATCTACTACACAGCCGACAATTTCATCGAACAGGTCGAGCGCGCGAGCACGCGCGAAGCGTGGGAAAGCCTTCATGCCGCAGCACTCAGGGATGCAGCGCGGTTCAGCTGGGACAATGCGCTGAAGGCGCTTGACGTGAGCATGAAGCGCAGCGAAGTCTGGGAGACGAGCACCGAGCAACTGGAGTCTGAGCAGGCCGTGATGCGGACGTATCCCTGATCTTCTTCGCGCCGTTTCGCGACTGCGTCGGCGTGCAAGACCAGGCGCCAAGCCCGCGCAAACGAAATGCATATGACGCCCTAGACCATAGCGTTATGCATATTCCTACGTTTGCCCGCCAGCCCGCGCGCTTTAGCATCTGGAATCTTTCAAATGCCAAAGCGCCGATTCCCCATGTCCGAACCGAAGAAGTCCACCGACCGTCGCGCGTTTTTGTCTTTCTCCACTCGCACCGCACTCGCCACTGCAATGCTGGCCGCCGCGCCTGCTTCCTTCGCGCAGCAAGCAGCGCAAGGACAGTCGCGCGTGCTGCGAGTCGGGAATCAGAAGGGTTATCTGAATCTGTTGAAGGGACGAGGAACGCTCGAGAAGCGGCTTGCTCCGCTCGGTGTATCCGTGAGCTGGACCGAATTTTCCGCCGGGCCTGTGCAGCTCGAAGCCCTCAACGTAGGCTCGATCGACTTCGGCGATGTAGGCGAAGCACCGCCGATTTTCGCGCAGGCCGCCGGCGCACCGCTCACTTATGTCGCGGCCACGCCGACGCGGCCCCGGTCTGAAGCCGTGCTCGTTCCCGCGCAATCGTCGATCAGGACGGTTGCGGATCTCAAAGGCAAGCGCGTCGCGTTGAACAAGGGCAGCAACGTCCACTACTTTCTCGTGAAGCTGCTGCAACAGCACGGCTTGCAATACAAGGACATCGAGCTTGCCTTTCTGCCGCCCGCCGATGCGCGCGCTGCGTTCGAGCGCGGATCGATCGATGCATGGGTCATCTGGGACCCGTTCTTCGCCGCCGCGCAACAGACGCTGAATGCGCGCATCGTCGCGGATGCGAGCGGCGTCGTCGGCAATCGCGCTTTCTACTTCTCGTCGCAGAGCTATGTGGCGAAGAATGCCGATGTGATCCGCATCGTCATCGAGGAAATCAAGGCGGTCGATCAATGGGGCAAGCAAAATCCCGATGCACTTGCGAGCGAACTCGCGCGGCTATGGGGCTTGCCGAAGCCCGTCGTCGATCTTGCGGTGAGCCGGCAGGTGTTCGGCACCGTGGCGATTACGCGCGAGATCATCGGCGAGCAACAGCAGATCGCCGATACGTTTCTCGATCTCGGCCTGTTGCCGAAGCATGTGGATGTGGCGAGGGCCGCGCCGCCCGGCCTCGCCTGAACCTCGTGCAGCGCGCGCCGCGTCACGAGTCGCGGCGCATGCGATGAGTGCGCTGATCGATCCATAGACGGGCCCAGCGCACCGCATAGGCGACTGCGTGATCGGCTTCGAAGAAGTAGTCGAGCGCATCGAACGTGAACGATGCGCTGCGCGCGGACTTCGTTGTCTCGATGATCAAATTGGCCGCATAGAGGCCGCTCGGCAGCGCGTGTGCGGATGGTGCTACCTCGTATCCCTTGTATTGCATGATGGCTTTCCTTGCATGTGGGCGTCATCGCCCCGAACGCATCATGCTAGTGACCGATACGCGCTGCGCAAACGAATGCTTTGACGTAAGCAAATCAGCGATGAGTTCAATTGGCTCGTTGCAGCGGTGCTTTCTTGCAAGCTGGTTTCTTGGTGAATTCCGTCGCGTCTCCAGTTTGCAGTCGCGACGCGGGATGGACAGTTAGTTGCGCGGTGGGCGCTGACACTCGCCCTCATGCGCGCCCGAATGGCTAGACCGCCGGTCCTGGTCTGCGGTTTGCTCGCGTTCGGTCGAGTCAGAAAAACACCGCAGATAAGGAGTGATCGCCGTGACGCCATCAGGAACAGCAATCCTTGTCCAACGCGAAGACCCGTGGTCGAAGGACGCGCAGGCGCTTCTCGACGAACTCAGCGCCATGCTGGCCGTCTACTCCGGGGATAGCGGCCAGTCCCGGTTCTGCTTGCAGGATGTCTGCTCGGCGCGAGGTGCATTCCTCGTCGCGCGGAATGAACAGGGCTTCTCGCTCGGATGCGGTGCATTCCGCCGCTTCGACTATGGCGTCGCCGAAGTCAAGCGGCTCTATAGCCGCCCGAATACCTGCGGCGTCGGAAGCGCGCTTCTCGCACAACTCGAAGCTGAAGCGGCGGCGGTGGGCTATCACAAGCTGTTGCTCGAAACGCGAGCGTTCAATCGACGCGCCATCGCGTTCTATCAGCGCAACGGCTTCCGTGCCACGAACCCTTATGGCATCTACGTGCACCAGCCCGATGCGCGGTGCTTCGAAAAGGTCATCAGCCCCGGAGCGAAGCAGCGTCGGATGGACGAGTGTTGAACTCTTCGAATCACCGCAAAATCCCCGTAGAAGACGCGGTATTTATTCGGACACTGCTTCTTTCGTGATACCGTACACCCGTTCTTCGACAACATGAAGAACACGTTCTCGGGGCGGGGTGCGATTCCCCACCGGCGGTAATCGTCGATATGAGTCTTCATGCGACGTAGCCCGCGAGCGCTCATCGATGCACCCTGCAAGGTTGCATCGAGCGAGGTCAGCAGACCCGGTTGGATTCCGGGGCCGACGGTATAGTCCGGATGAAAGAGAACAGGACAGCCGGTATTTTTACGCCCGACGTGCGTGCATTTCTCGCGTGCGCAGGCGCGGCTGTCCTTCGCCCTGTTCACACAAAACAGGCTGAAGTCCATGAACGCACCCAACATCATCGAATCACAAGCGGTATCCGCTACACGTTCCAATTGTCCTCGCATCGCGTTTGTCCAGGCTTGCTGGCATCGCGATATCGTCGATCAGTGCAAGACGTCCTTTCTCGAAGCCATGCAGCAATACGGCTACAGTAACGACGATATCGATCTCTTCGAAGTCGCCGGCGCATTCGAAATTCCGCTGCATGCGAAGCGCCTTGCATCGAGCGGTCGGTATGCGGGGATCGTTGCGGCGGGGCTGGTCGTCGACGGCGGGATCTATCGGCATGAGTTCGTCGCGCAGGCTGTCATCAATGGCTTGATGCAGGTTCAGCTCGAAACCGGCACGCCGGTGTTCTCGGCGGTGCTCACGCCGCATCATTTCCATCACGGCAACGAACACGTGAGCTTCTTCCGCGAGCATTTCCTTGTGAAGGGCCGCGAAGCTGCGCATGCGTGCGCCGATACGGTCAGCAACCTGAGCGCCTTGCCGGTCGCATAAACGGCTGTACGAAACTCACGGGCATTGCGCCCGTGAGCTGGACATTCACGCCTGGCGCTCGCGCAGCTCCATCCAACCGCTACGACATGAACATCCCGCCATCCACATTGACGGTTTGTCCAGTGATATAAGCCGCATCATCCGATGCGAGAAACGTCACGAGGCCGGCCACATCGCCGCCATGGCCCGCGCGCTTCATCGGAATGTTGGCGACCCACTCAGCCATCAACTCGCCGGGTTTGTAATCGCCCAGCAGCTTGCCCCACGCTTCGTCGTTATACGACCACATGTCCGTCGTGATGATGCCCGGGCAGAACGCATTGACCGTGATGCCCGTCGGCGCAAGCTCTTTCGCAAGGCTCTGCGTAATTCCGAGCACACCAAACTTGCTCGCCGCATAGTGCGGCGTATAGACGAAGCCCTGACGCGCCTGACCCGACGCCGTGTTGATCAGGCGGCCGCCCTTGCCCGCTCGCAGCATGCGCGTCGCAGCCTCCTGACAGCACAGGAACACGCCTTTGGTGTTCACTGCCATCACCTTGTCCCATTCGCTTTCCGTGAGATCCGGCAGCTTCGCGATGGTGATGACGCCCGCGTTCTGCACCGATACATCCACCTCCCCGAGCTTCGCCGCGACTTCTTCATACAACGCGACGACCTGGCTCTTGTCGGTGACGTCCATCTCAACGGCGAGCGCATCGAAGCCCGCATCGCGCAAACGCGAGGCCGCATCGTGGACGCTCTTCTCGTTCGCGGTCACGCAGACCTTCGCGCCTTCCTGCGCGAAGCGCTCCGCGATCGCCAATCCGATGCCGCGACTGCCGCCCGTCACGACGGCGACCTTGTTCTCGAACCGCTTTGCTTCGTAAGCCACGTTGCCTTCTCCTGAAAGCGAAAGTTATAGACGTTCGATCCAGCGCAGCCATTGCGCATGGTTCGCCGCCGCCGCATCGACGCCGCTGCCCGGCTCGACACGCCGCGCAATCACGCGCTTGCTCTGATACGTTTCGAGCGATGCGATCAGCCCACCCTTCCATGCCGCAAGCGTAGCCGCACCCGCCGCCGATATCTCGCTCAACGCGAGCGTGCTGACCGGGCGATCGAGCGTATCGGACAAATACTGCAGAAGGAACGGACGCTGCACGAGGCCGCCATCGAGATACAGTTCGCGCAGGCGCACGTTGGCCGCCTGCTCCATCACCGTGATGACGTCCTTGATCTGATAGACGATGGATTCATACGCCGCGCGCGCGACATGCTGCCAGGACTTCGAGAAATCGAGCCCGACGATCTGCGCGCCGCCCGGATACTTCCAGTGCGGACAGCCGATGCCGGAGAACGCGGGAAGCACGAACACGCCGCCGTTGTCGTAGTCGATGAAGGCCTGCTCCGCTTGCGCGAAATCGTCGAAGAGACGCAGCTTGTCCTTAAGGAATGCGGGCGTGGACCCCGCACTGATGACGATGCCTTCCAGCGCATAATCCACGCGCTCATCGCTTGCGAAGCATAGTGTGGACACGAGGCCATGCGCCGGTTCTTGCGGATGCGCACCGACGTTCATCATGATCGACGAGCCGGTGCCCATCGTCGCTTTCGCCACGCCCGGATGCAGGCATCCTTCGCCGACGGCCGCCGCGTGCGAATCGCCGATCATCGAGAGCACGGGTATCGCGCGGTCGAGCAGGCCGTCGAAGTCGGTTGCGCCGAAGTCGGAGGCGGAAGGCATCGGCTCGGGCAAACGCAGACCTCGAAGGCCGAACTCATCCACCAGTTCGCGATCCCATTGCAGCGTCGCAAGGTTGAAGAGCATCGTGCGCGACGCGTTCGTAAAGTCGGTGCGATACGCCGCGCCCTTCGTCATCCGATACAGCAGCCAGCTATCGACCGTGCCGAAGTAGGCATCGCCCTTTGCGATGGCATCGCGCACGCGTTCGTCGTTCTCGTTCAGCCAGATGAGTTTGGAGCCTGAAAAATACGGGTCGATCAGCAAACCCGTCTTCTTCGCGATGACAGGCCCGAGTCCATCGGCCTTCATGCGCTCGCAGATGCCGAGCGATCGCTGACACTGCCACGACACCGCAGGCACGATCGGCTCGCCTTGCGCATTCCACAGCACGACAGTCTCGCGCTGATTCGAAATGCCCACGCCTGCGATGTCGTCGCGCGATCCTTCGAACTTGCCGATACACTCGGTCACCGCACGCAGTACCGATTCATACAGCGCTTCAGCGTCTTGTTCGACGAACCCCGTGCGCGGATGGGTGCAGGCCACCGCCGCGAAGCCGCGCGCATGCACCTGCCCTTCGCTATCGAAGATCAGCGCCTTGGTGCCGCTCGTGCCCTGATCGATCGCCAGAACGTATTTCATTGGACGGTCCTTGTCTCTCTTTCGTGGCGCGCATCAGGCGGTGAGCGACACCATGCGCGACTGCAGGCGCTGCTGCAACTGATCGACGACCACCGCGAAGATGATCACGAGTCCCTTGATGACCATCTGCCAGAAGTCGCTGATGCCGCACATCACCATGCCGTCGCCCAGAATGCTGATCACGCACGCGCCGATCACCGAGCCGAACACGGTGCCGCGTCCGCCCATCAATGCGGTGCCGCCCAGCACGACCGCTGCGATCGCGTTCAGTTCGTAGGTTTGCCCGGTGAGCGGGTGAGCGGTCTGCAACTGCGCGGTGATGACAAGCCCGACGAGCGCCGCGCAGAAGCCCGAGAACATGTAGACGAACAGCTTCACGCGATTCGTGCGGATGCCTGAAAAGCGCGCGGCCTGTTCGTTGCCGCCGATCGCATAGATGCGGCGTCCGAGCGGCGTCTTGCGTGCGATGAAGATGGTCACGACTGCGAGCACGAGCATGATCCAGACAGGCATCGAGAGGCCGAGTATCGTGCCGTTGCCGATGAATTCGAACCCCGTGTTGCCGAGCGCCGGATTGCCTTCGAGGTCTGCATACGTGCTGCCGTTGTTGACGAGCAGCGCGGCGCCGCGCACCACGTACAACATGCCGAGCGTCGCGATGAACGGTGCGACATTCAGCATCGTGATCAGATACCCGTTCACCGCGCCGATGAGCGCACCGAGCACGCACGCAATGATCGTGACGCCGAGCGGACTGAAGAACACGATGTGATGCCCGATTTTGACGCCTTCGAGCAGCAGATAGCCCGCGGCCATCCCGCTTATGCCGACGATGGATCCCACGGACAAGTCGATTCCCCCGGTCAGGATCACGAGCGTCATGCCGATGGAAAGGATCGCGACCACGGTCACGTGCTTCGCCATGATCAGCATGTTGCTGGTCGAGAGGAAGTTCTCCGTCGCCAGCGAGAAGACGATGATGATCGCAAAGAGCGCGATGAAAATCCGCAGCTTGAGCAGGTTCACCGCGATCCGCGATGCGACATACGCGGTATGCCGGCTGTGCTTCGCATGCACCGGATGCACCGGCGGGTTGCTGCTGTTGGGAGTGTTCATGGTTTCGATCTCGGTTTGCTTCTCTCAGACCACGGCGGTCGCGGGCGTCGATGCGCGCACGATCCGTTCGCTGTCGAATTCTTCGCGCCTGATGTCGGCGGTGAGCTTGCCGCTCGCCATCACGAACACGCGATTGGAGACGGCCATCGCTTCGTCGAGTTCGGACGTCGCGTAGATCACCGCGATGCCCGATTGCGCGAGCAGGCTGATCGTCTTGTAGACGTCCTCTTTCGCGCCGACGTCGATGCCGCGCGTCGGCTCGTCCATCAGCAGCACCTTCGGCTTCGTGAGCAGTGCCTTGCCGATCACCACCTTCTGCATGTTGCCGCCCGATAGCGACATGATGGGCGCATCGACGGACGACGCCTTGATCGCCAGACGCTTGACGATATCGCTCGCGGCTTCCACCTGTTTGTCGCGTGCGAGCGACCCGACGAAGCGGCGCGTGAACTTCCCGAGGCTCGACAAGGTCATGTTCTCGAGGATGGTCATCAGTTGCACCATGCCCTGCTTCTGCCGGTCTTCCGGCACGAGCGCGATGCCCGCTTCGATGCGCTTCGGTATCGGCAAATCTTCGATAGCCTTGCCCGCCAGTTCGATTTCGCCGAGCGCGAGCGGCTGCGCGCCGAGCAGCGATTCGAGCAGCTCCGTGCGGCCCGCGCCCATCAGCCCGTAGATGCCGATGACTTCGCCCGCCTTCACCGAGAAAGACACGTGATCGACCGCATAGATGCCGTTCGAACGCTTGAGCGCGAGGTCCTTCACGTTCAGCACTTCATCGCCGATGGCGTGCTGCTCGAACGCGAAGCGCTTCTTCGACGAACCCACCATCGCTTCGATGATCCACGGAATGTCGATGTTGGCGATATCGTCTTCGGCAACGAGACGCCCGTTGCGCAGCACCGTGATGCAATCGCCGATCGCCATGATCTCTTCTAGGCGGTGCGAGATATAGATCACCGTCACGCCCTCTTCCTTCAACTGGCCGATGATCTTGAAGAGAATCTCGACTTCGGTTTTCGAAAGCGCGGACGTCGGCTCGTCCATGATCAGCACCTTGATGTGCTTCGACAGCGCCTTCGCAATCTCCACGAGCTGCTGCTGGCCGACGTAAAGATCGCCGAGCCGCGTGCGCGGACTGATCGGAATGCGCAGGCGATCGAGCAGCACCTTCGCCTGATGATTCTCCATCTTCGCGCGGATCACGCCCGAACTCGTTAGCTCGTTGCCCGCGAAGATGTTCTCCGCGACTGTCATGTCGGGAAAGAGATTCAGCTCCTGAAATATGATGCCGATGCCGTGATGCTCCGCACTGCGCACATCGGTGATATGCGCGATCTGGCCATCGACCCATATCTCTCCAGAGGTGGCCGTCTCCGCGCCCGCGAGCAGTTTCATCAACGTGGACTTGCCGGCGCCGTTCTCGCCGATCAGCACGTTCACCTTGCCGCGACGCACCTTGTAGTTCACGTCGACGAGCGCGGCAGTGCCGGGATATTGCTTCGACAGGGCGCGCGTCTCGATCACGTTCGCCGTGTTCATGTTGCGCGGTTCGCTCGGGGTTTCGTTCATTTCCAGGCCACCGGTATCGCGCGAATCTCGCCTGTCGGCTCGCTCCATGTGCTGTAGACGGCGGCGACATCCACCGTCTCGCCGACCTTCAGCTTCATCGATTGCACGCGGTTCACGACGAGCTTGTTGAGTTCCTGGCCGAACGCGGCGAAGCGCGTCTGGTCATCGAAGTCGCTGTATTTCACGCCGGGAAAGCCATCTCGCACACCGGTGCCGACCACGACCGGACCGGTCTGCAACACGACATGAACGGGTTCGCCGCCCGAGGCCGGAGCCACGTCCACATATGCCTTGCCGACCCGCGACGATCCGTCGATGCGTGTCACCTTGCCCTGCACGCGCAACCAGAAATTGCACGGGAACGCCGTGCTCTGACGAAAGCCGTATTGCTTGCACGCATCGTCGAAGTTCGAATTGAGTGCGGCGATCACCTGCGAAGCAGGCTTCGCGTTCTTGTCGGCATAGGGGATGAGTTGTTCGCTCAGGATCTTGCCGGCGTCCGGGCCCTTGTGCTGGCCCTGGTTGCGGATCGCCGCGAGTTCGGTATCGGTGACTACGTGGCACGCGCCGAGACTTGCCGCACCGAGCACGAAGAGCACGGTGAGCGCGCGCCGGGCTGCGCAGATTGGATGAACCATGACGACCTCACATGACAAGCCTTGCACGGGCGCGGCGATCACCGCGCCCGTCCAACATCGCAGTGCGTTACTTCGTGTAGTAGAAGTCCTTGACCTTCGACGCGTTGTCCTTCGTGATCAGGATGCCGCGGAACAGTTGACGCTCCTGCTCGCCGGTCTTGCCGGTGGCGATGTACTTGTCGAGCAGATCGACGCCGTGAATCGCAATGCCTTGCGCCTGCAGCATGACCGTGGCCTTCAGCTTGCCCGCGAGAATGGAATCGCGCTCGTCGTTGCTGCCGTCGATGCCCATCACGACCACGTCCTTGCGTCCCGCCGATTCGAGCGATGCGATCGCGCCGAGCGCAACCGGACCATTGCCGCTGATGACGCCCTTGATCTTCGAGTGCTCCTGCAGGATCGAATCCATCGCCTGCTTGCCGGGCAGGAGCGCGCCCTTCGCGTCTTGCCGCGCGACCATCTTCAGTTCGGGATATTGATCGAGCACCTGATGGAACGCTTGCGAGCGCGTCACGCAGTTCTTGTCCGCGAGATTGCAGGTGAGCTCCACGTATTCGCCCTTTTCGCCGATGGTTTCGACGAAGCGTTGCGCGACTTCGGTACCTGCTTGCAGGTTGTTATGGCTCAACTGCGCGATCGCGATACCGTCCTTCGGAATCTCGCGATTGATCAGCACGACGGGCACTTTCTTGTCGACGGCGGTGCGCACCGTGGCGACGCTCGCGTTCGAATCGGCGTTATCGAGAATGATGCCCTTCACGCCCTTGCCGATCACCAGATTGACGAGCTCGTTCTGCTTGTTGACGTCTTCGCCATGCGAAAGAACGATGGTGTCGTAGCCGAGCTTCTTCGCTTCGCTTTCCGCGCCCTTGGCTTCGGCGGCATAGTACGGATTGTCGAGCGCGTTCACGAGAATCGCGATGGTGCCCTTGCCCGCCGCATTGGCGACGCCCGGCACGGCGGCGCCGAACGAAACGGCCACCGCCGTAGCGACTGCTAGCTTCTTCCACATGGTGTTGTCTCCGGTTGATTTGTGTTCTTAGAGCAATGACGCATCAGGCGATCGTGTAGCCGCCATCGATCATGATGTCGGCGCCGGTGATCATGTCCGCGCCGTTCGACAGCAGGAACAGAATCGCGGCGGCGATTTCATCGGTATAGGCGAAGCGGCCGACGGGAATCAGCTTCTTCATGTTCTCGCCCTTCTCGCCTTCCCATGCGGCCGCGCCCATTGGCGTGAGCACGACGGTCGGCGATACCGTGTTGACGGTGATGCCGCGCCCGGCCCATTCCTTCGCGAGCACTTTCGTCATGCCGATGAGGCCGGCCTTCGCGGACGTATAGGCGCAATGCTGGTCGATCGCGACGGTCGCCGCCTGCGATGCGATGTTGACGATCTTGCCGCCATGCCCGCTTGCCAGCACGATGCGCGCGAAATGCTTGGAGCAGAGAAACGGCCCCGTGAGATTGACGGCGATCTGACGCTGCCATTCGTCGTAGCCGATCTCTTCAGCGGGCGTCAGCGTGATGCAGCCTGCCGCGTTCACGAGCAGATGCAGATCGCCGAAGTGCGTATGCGCGGCCTTGATGGCGCGCTCGACATCGGCTTCGTTGGCGACATCGCACGCAAAGGCTTGGGCGTTGTCCGCGCCCAGTTCGTCGATGGCGGCTTGCACGCGCGGCTCTTCGAAGCTCGGATAAAGAATCGCGACGCGAGCGCCCTTTGCGATCAACGCGGCGTTCGTCGCCATCGCGATGCCGCCGAGACCGCCGGTCACGACGGCAACCTTGCCGTCCAGACGGAAATCGAAATCGACGCCGTGGCGCAGCGACATGTCGTACTGAATGCCCATCTGTGTCTCCTGATTCGTTCTTTGGCGCGTGTTTCAGTTGGCGCGCTGCGCGCGGATCGCATCGGCGATGCCGGCTGCATCGATACCGTAATGGCGGCGGATGCCCTTACGCGTGCCGTACTTCGCGAACTCGCCCTCGGTGATGCCGAGCATCGTGAGCGGCCGATTGATCTGACGCCGGGCCATCAACACGGCCACCGTCGCGCCGACGCCGCCATGCAGCGAATGCTCTTCGACGGTGACGATCGCGTCGTGCCGTTCGATGATCGCGGCGAGCGCGTCCTGATCGAGCGGGCGCAGCGACGAGAGGTTCACGAGCGTCGGCGACATGCCGCTCTCTTTCTGCATCGTCTCGCATGCATCGAGCGCCTCGCCGACTACCGAGCCCATCGCGATGACCGCAACGCGCGAGCCTTCGATCAATACATCCGGACGGCCCGGCACGAAGCGATACGACGCGTCGTGCACGACCGGAAACTTGGCATTGTCGAGACGGATGTAGACGGGGCCGTCGAAGGACGCTGCATAGTCGATCATCTGCACGACTTCGACTTCGTCGCAGGGGGCAAAAATCTGCACGTTGCCGAAGCCGCTCATGATCGAGAGGTCGTCGATTGCATGATGCGTCGATGCAAGCGGCCCATACGCGACGCCCGCATTCAGGCCGAGCATCTTCACGTTGGTGCCGCTATAGCAGACGTCGTTTTTGACCTGCTCGTTCGCGCGTCCGACGAGAAACGGCGCGGCATTCGCCGTGAACACGATATGTCCGCCGAGCGCGAGACCCGCCGCCATGCCGACCATGTTCTGCTCCGCGATGCCGACGTTGATCACGCGCTCGGGATAGTCCTTCATGAACGGGCCGATCTTCGAGGTGGACGTGGAATCCGCCACCATCACGATGATGTCTTGCCCCGAAGCCGTCAGCCGGCCGAGTGCGCTTACCGCGCCGTCCCGCAAGTCAGCGTAGTCACGCATGGTCCAGCTCCTTCAGCGCCTGCTTGAGTTGATCTTCATCCGGAAACTTGTGATGCCAGGCCGGCACGTTCTCCATGAACGACACGCCGCGCCCCTTGATGGTATGCGCGATCACAACCTTGGGCTTTCTGTTCGCGTAGTCGAGACTTTCCAATAGTTTCCAAATGGAGTCGGCCTGGTTTCCGTTCACGTCGTGAACTTCGAAACCGAAAGCGCGGAACTTCTCGTCGAGCGGATCGAGATCCATGATGTTGTGCGTGAAGTCCGCGAGTTGCAGGCGATTGCGGTCCACGATCACAACGAGGTTCGAGAGCTCGAAATGCGCCGCAGCCATCGCGGCTTCCCAGTTGGAACCCTCTTCGAGTTCGCCGTCGCCGGTCAGCACGAACACGCGCCCGGTCGGGCCTTCGTGTTGCGCGGCGTGACGCTGCTTGGCCATCGCGAGACCGGCTGCGATCGGCAGACCGTGACCGAGGCCGCCGGTGTTCACCGTGACCCAGGTCGGCAGCTTCTGACGCACGGGATGGCCCGGCAGACGTGAATCGTCCTTCAGATAGGTGAGCAGTTCGTCGTCCTTCAGCCAGCCGAGTTCCGCGAAACAGGCGTACAGGCCGCCGACGCCGTGACCCTTGCTCAGGATGAACTCGTCGTGCCAGCGCACGCTGCTGGCGGCATCGGTCTCATAGCGAAGCACATGAAAATAGAGCGCCGCGAGGATATCGGCCTCCGACATGTCGCCGCCCGTGTGACCGCTCTTCGCCGTGGCGTTCATCACGCAGATTTTCTTGCGGATCTCTTGCGCCCGGCGATGCAGCGCGTCGCCCGACTGCTTGAAGGGGTTTTCCATTCCCTGCTCCCAGACTCCCGTTTGCTTGAGACAGAGTTTCTTTTGGTTTCTTTCGAAAGTCAAAGGCAAATCAATCGAAAGAGGGAAAACCCCTAAAACGAACGCGGCGGCGTTTCTGATCAGGCAGAATACGGCTTGGGGCGGCGCGGGATAGCGCAAGCGCAGGAAGGGCGGAATGGATCAACGAACCAGAACAGAGAAGATTTTCGAACGTGTGCGTGCGGCCAAGCTCGTGAAGCTCTCGGAGTTGTCGAGTGAGTTTGGCGTGTCGATGCCGACCATTCGAAAGGACATCGACGAACTGCAGCGGCTCGGGCGAGTCGAGCGCGTGCACGGCAACGTGCGGCTGCGAGCCGAGCGGCTAGAGCCGGCGAGGCGCAGCTACGAGACGCCGGTGTTGCCGACGAGCGCGGAGAAGGCGCTGATCGGGGCGAAGGCGGCGAGTCTGATCGAGAACGGGGATTCGATCATTCTGGACTGCGGCGCGACCGCGACCGAGCTTGCAAAAAACCTGCTGGATCGCCAGAACCTGCGCATCGTGACGAACGCGCTGAACATTGCGATTCTGCTCGGCGCGGAACCGACGAATCGCGTGATGCTGACCGGCGGCATCTTCAAGCCGGAGACGATTGCGGTGTCGGGCGAGAAGGCATCGACGTTCTTCGAGGGGATGTTCGTCGACAAGCTGTTTCTGGCGGCGGGCGGGGTGTCGATGGAGTCGGGCATTTCGTATCCGGACTTCATCGACTTGCACGTGAAGCGCGCGATGATCGACGCGGCGAAGACCGTCTATTTGCTGGCGGATTCGAAGAAGTTCGGCAAGCGCGAGTTCGCGGCGTTCGGCGCGATGGACCGTATCGATTATCTCGTCACCGACGACGGGCTCGGCGAAGAGTTCGTGCGATGGCTCGATGGCAACGGGACGAAGATTCTGTATGCGTGAGGGGTTACTTGCTGTTTTTAATCGAGGCGGCGGTGGTCTTCATAGCTCGCCCGGCGAGGGGCGAGCTAGCAGAACGGCGCGCAAAACGCCCCGACAGGGAAAAGAGCCTACTTCTTCCCATCCACCACAGCCACGACCTCGTCTCGCGAATACTCCTTGTTCGCGAGCGCGCCCGTCGGCGTCTTGGCCAGCACCGCATCCAGTTCCTCGGGCTTCACTTCGAGCACCGGCATCCGGATATCATGCGGCACCTTCTTGCCCGCCAGCACCTGCTGCGTCACCCAGAACGCGAACGACGATGCCCCCGGCGGAATCGTCACCGACATCGTTTCATAGCCGCTCTTGCGCTGTTCCGCCCACCACGCAAGCTCCTCCTGACGATTGCCGAGAATGATGATCGGCGTCGGTCGCCCCGCCGCCTTGATCGCCTGCGCCGCGCCGAACCCATCGCCGCCCTGCGTGACGACGCCATCGATCTTCGGCAGCGTCGGCAAAATGCCCGCGACCTGTTTCTGCGCGACGGTCTGCGTCCAGTCGCCATGCACCGAACCGACGATCTTCAACCCCGGATACTTCTTGATCTGATCGACGATGCCCTGATGGATCTCGTCATCCACCGACACGCCCGCGAGCCCGCGAATCTCGAGCAGGTTGCCCTTGCCATTGAGGCGCTTCGCCAGATAATCCACCTGCATCCGGCCCATGCCCTGGAAATCCACGGCGATTCGATACGCGCACGGCTCGGTCGCGATGCCATCGAACGATACGACCGTCACGCCCGCACCGCACGCCTGCTTGATCACGCCATTGAGCGCGGTCGGCGAGACGGCGTCGACGGCAATCGCCTTGTAGCCCTGCAAAATGAGGTTCTGTATCTGCTGGACCTGCTCCGTCGCCTGGCTCTCCGCGGTCGTGAAGCTCGGCGCGGACGCCACGATCTTCTGCTTCACCGCGGCATCGGCGACATTGGACCAGCTCTTGAGCATCTGCTGACGCCAGCTATTGCCCGCGTAGTTGTTCGACAACGCAATCTTCATCGACGACGTATCGCCGTTCGCGACCTGCGCCATCGCCGACACGCTCGCCAGCGCCACGCATGCCGCCGCTATCATCTTGAGCATCTGCACTCTCTGTCTCCTTGTTTTATCGATCAGCGCGCCGCGCCGCGCACGCCCACATGAACCGCATACACCGATGAAGTCGCGGTGATGAACAGCCGGTTGCGCCGCAGCCCGCCAAACGTCAGGTTCGCGACGACTTCGGGAATGAGTATCTTGCCGAGCAGCGCGCCATCCGGCGCATAACAGTTCACGCCGTCTTCCGCGCTCGTCCACACGTTGCCTTGCTCGTCGGTGCGCAAGCCGTCCGGCACGCCGCTTTGCATCTCGATGAACACGCGGCCATTGCGCAACGCGCCATCCTTCTCGACATCGAAGACGCGAATGTGACGCGGCGCATCGTCATCGTGCGAGGCAGCGGAATCCGCGATATAGAGCTTCGATTCATCCGGCGAGAACGCGAGGCCGTTGGGCTTCACGAAGTCATCGCAGACGAGGCGCACTTCCGTTTCGCCGGGCGCGACGCGATACACGTTGCATCGGCCGATCTCGCTCTCTGCGCGATATCCCTCGTAGTCGCTGATTATTCCGTAGTCCGGATCAGTGAACCAGATCGCGCCTTCCGAATCGACGATCACATCGTTCGGCGAATTGAGCTTCTTGCCGTCGAAGTGCGATGCGATCACCGTCACGCTGCCGTCGTGCTCCGTTCGCGTCACGCGCCGCGCGCCGTGCTCGCAACTTACGAGACGTCCCTCGCGATCGCGCGTGTTGCCGTTGCTGAAATTCGATGGCGCGCGATACACGCCGACGCCCATCCCCGGCGCCCAGCGCAGCATGCGGTTGTTCGGAATGTCGCTCCAGATGAGCAAGTCCGTCGCCGGAAAATAAACGGGGCCTTCGGCCCACAGGCAATCGCCGGTCAACTTCTCGAGGAATGCGTTGGGCTGAAGCAGCAGCCGAAAGCGCGGATCATGCACTTCGTAGTCTTGGGATTTCATGTCTCCTTGCCCTTGTTATGAGTTGATTCACGGCGCTTCAACGCGTCTTCAGCGCGCCGCCTTGCCGCCCGCCGCCACCGTCACCGCGATAATGAGCACGCCATAGACGATCGAACGCACACCCGCATCCGCACCGACCGCATTGAGGACGGCGTTGGTCAGAAACAGGAACATCGATGCGCCCCACACGCCGGCTATCGTCGCCTTGCCGCCGGCAACCAGCGTGCCGCCGATCACGACCACGGCAATCGAAATCAGCATGTACTCGACGCCCATATCGAGCGAGGCCCCGCCCGATGTTGCCGCGATCAGCAGCGCCGTCAGCGACGCGATCATCGACGACATCACATAGGCAAGGCAGCGCGTGCGATGCACGTCCACGCCCGCGAGCCATGCGGCCCGCGCGTTTTGTCCGATCGCCGAAAGCCTGCGCCCATACACCGCGCGATGCAGCAGCACAGCCAGCGCAATCGACAACGCCAGCGCGACCAGCGCGATATACGGCACGTCGAGGAAGCGCCCGGTGGCGAACGCGCCGAGTCCGGGCGGCGGCGGCGGAAGCTGCCTGCCTTGCGTAATGGCGATCGACTGAATGATGAAGCTCGATGACAGCGTCGCGATGATCGGCGGAATGCGCAGCATGCGAATGAGCGCGTAATTCGCGAGCCCGATAGCGATGCCCACGCCGAGCGCCGCCGCCACGCCAAGCACGATGTTCCCGTTCACGCCGCCCATCACGTGCATGCCGACGACGCCGGCGAGCGCAATCGTCGATGGCACCGACAAGTCGATATTGCCCACGCCCGAGGTGATGACGAGCATCTGCCCGAGCCCGACCAGCACCATGAAGACGCCGTACGTCAGCGCCGTTTGCGCCACGTTGCTCGCGATACCGAAGCCGAAGATCGCGACGATGGCGAACCACACGAGCACTGCGCCGACGAAGGACCACGCCCACGGCGCCTGAATGGCCTTGATGCGCGACCACGCGCTTCCGTTGTTGTCTGCGATGGTGTTCATCGGCGCTCTCCGCGTTGCAGCAGCACGCGCAACGACAAAACCACGATCAGGATCGCACCCTGCATGCCGACCTGCCAGTCCGACGAAATATTAAGGAATGCGAGGAATGATGCGGCGAGCGTCAGCGTAATCGCGCCGAGCACCGCGCCGATCACGGAGACGCGCCCGCCCACGAATTCGCCGCCGCCGAGAATCACGGCCGCGATGGACAGCAACGTGTAACGCAACGCGAGGTTCGCGTCGGCGGAGGTCGTGAGGCCCAGCAGCGACAGGCCCGACAACACGCCGAATACGCCCGCGACGCCATATAACGTCGCCTTGCTGCGCACGAGCGACCAGCCGAAGCGGCGCATCGCGCGCGGATTGCCGCCCGCGCCACGCACGCGCACGCCCGCCGAGGAGCGCATCAGCAGCAAATGACCGATGATCGCGATCAACACCGACCACACGATGGGCGCCGCGATGAACGGCGTCTGATAGTTCATCGCCGCGCCGAGCCATGTGGGGCTCGTGCCGCCCGGCGATGGCAACAGCACGATGGCAAGCCCGCTCCACACGAAGGAAAGTCCAAGCGTCACGACGATCGACGGTATCTGCCGCAACTCGATCAGCGCGCCCACGGCCGCATAAGCCAGCACGCAGCCGGCGAGCGCGAGCGCGCCGAGCCACGGCGTCTTCACGAGCAGCGTCGCGCCGATGCATGCGACAAGACTCACGAACGGCCCGATGGAAAGATCGAGATCGTTGACGGTGATGATTGCAAGTTGCGCGAGCGTCGCGAGCACGATCGGCACGGCGAGATTCAACAGCAGGCTCGACCCGAAGTAGCTCATCACCGCGGGCTGCATGACGAGGATCGGTATCAGCACCGCGACGAGCGATATGGCGGGAAGCATCGCGCGCAAACGGGCTTGCGTGAAGGCGAGAGTCATGCTGCCTGCTCCTCGAAACTCGCCGCGAGCAACGCTTCTTCCGTGCATTCGTCGGCATGGAGCACGCGCGTGACGGCGGCCGAGCGGAACACGTAAGTGCGGTCGCAATGCGACAGTTCTTCGTTTTCGGTGGTGTACCAGATGAAGGTGCGGCCCTTCGCGGATTCATCGTGAACGAGTTGATAGATGTCCCGCTTCGTGCCGACGTCGACGCCGCGCGTGGGATCGTCCATCAGGATGAGATCGGCATCCGATGCGAGCGCCCGCGCGAACAGCACCTTCTGCTGGTTACCGCCCGATAGCGACAGAATGCCCGCGCTCATCGCCGCGCCGCGTATGCCGATCTTCAGGCGCCACGCTTCGACGACGGCCCGCGCCGCCGCGAGATCGACGAGACCGCGCCTGCGTGTCGCCCCGCCCGCGAGCCAGCGCACATCGAGATTCTGCGCGATGGACCAGATCGGAAAGACGCCGTCGCGGCCGCGATCCCCCGCTACGAAAGCCACTTTCGCGCGGCCCGGCCCACGGCGCGACGCGGCTTCATAGATCGCAAGCAACGCTTCGGTTTGTCCCTGGCCCGCGAGTCCCGCGAAGCCGACGACTTCACCACGCGCCGCTTCTATCGGCGTGTGACGCTTGACGCCCACGTTCCACCTGAAGTGCCGCTCGGTGCTGCGCGCGACTTGCGATTGCGTCGCGCCCGGCGTCTTGTCCGCTTCGAGATGCTGCCCCATCGCCTGAATGATCGATGCGCGGCTCGACTGCGCACGCGGCAACACGCTGACGATGCCGCCATCGCGCATCACCATCACGCGGTCGGCCACGCGCTCGATCTCGCCGAGCATGTGCGTGATGAGCAGGCACGTGATGCCGCCCTGCGCCGCCTTGCTCACGAACGCGAGCAACTGCTCGGCGGTATGGGCATCGAGCGATGAGGTCGGCTCGTCGAGAATTACGAGACGCACGGGGGTATCGTTGACGGTGAAGCCTCGCGCGATCTCCACCATCTGCTGCTGCGTGAGCGTGAGATCCGAGACGAGTTCGTTGCCCTTCAAGCCGTTGCCCGGAAAGATTTCTTCGAGCTTCTCGCGCATGAGCCGCGTAGCCGTGCGCCGCCATCCACGGCCATGCAGTTGCGGATGGACGATGCACATGTTCTCCGCGACCGTCAGGTTCGCGCACAGCGACAACTCCTGAAACACGCAGCGCACGCCGGCTTCGCGTGCGGCGTTGGCGTCGTAATGCGGCGCGTCCCGGCCATCGACTTCGATGCGTCCCTGCGTCGGCGCATGCACGCCGGCCAGCACGGCCATCAGCGTCGATTTGCCCGCGCCGTTGTGCCCCGCAATGCCGACGCATTCGCCTCGCATGAACGCGAAGTCGATACCGTCGAGCGCGCGCACGCGCCCGAACGTCTTGCCGATGCCTTCGAAGCGAATCAACGCGTCATCGCCGGCAATCGTGTCTCCTGCTCCGCCCATTCACATGCTCCATGCGTGGCGTTAGATTGAAATGCTCAGTTATTCTGACTATTTTTTCTTGTCGAGCAGCGCGACCGTCTGCGGCAGCGTATAGGTGACGTCGCTGATGCCGCCCGGCGGGGTCGCCGCGAGCTTCGCCGGCAACTCCTGCTGCGTTATCTCCAGCAATGGCACGTTGATGGTCACGTCCTTCGGGATATTCTTGCCCGCGAGCACTTGCTGCGCGACCCAGAACGCGAACGTCACCGCACCCGGCGGATTCGACAGCGAGCGCGACTGATAGCCGTTCTTCGTCTGCTCGTTCCACCAGTTGAGCTCGGGATACGTGCTGCCGATGATCATCGGCGGTGCCGGGCGATTCGCCGCCTTGAACGCCTGCGCAATGCCGAACGACATCTCGCCTTCGGTCGCGACGCCATCGACTTGCGGCAGCGTCGGCAGGATGCCCGCAACGGCTTTCTGCGCGACCGATTGCGTCCAGTCGCCATTCACCGATCCGACGAGCTTCATGCCGGGGTACTTCTTCATTGCTTCGAGCACGCCTTCATGCATGAGGTTATCGACGGAAATGCCCGCGACGCCCCGCACTTCGAGGATATTGCCCTTGCCGTTCAGACGTTGCGCGAGATAGTCGACGCCCTGCGCCGCCCAGCCCTTGAAGTCGAAGTTCACGCGATACGCGCAAGGCTCATCGACGATGCCATCGAAGGACACGACCACGACGCCCGCCGCGCACGCCTTCTTGATCGTGCCGTTGAGCGCGGTCGGCGAGACGGCGTCGATAACGATTGCGTTATAGCCCTGCAAGATCAGGTTCTGCACCTGTTGCGCCTGCTCGGTGACCTGGTTTTCCGCGGTGGTGAAGGCGGGCGCGGCCGCGATCTTCTTGTCGGCAACGGCCTGTTGCGACACGCCGTTCCAGCTCTTCAGCATCGACTGACGCCACGCATTGCCCGCGAAGCTGTTCGACAACGCAATCTTCTTCTGCGACGTATCGCCGGTGGCGACCTGTGCATGCGCCGCGCCGGCGATCATGCATGACGCTGCGGCGAAGGCCATCGCCGCCTGTTTTGCTGAGCGGGACATCCGAGTCTCCTTATTATCGTGCTGCGTGTTTTTGTCGGTTCAATGCGTGCAGCGCGCGTGGCTAGGCGCGTGCTGTGTCAGTGCGAGCGATACGAAGCGCGCTGAAAGAATGACGTAATGGGCGAAGCAGTATGTGCGCGCTCGATGCGAACGCCGGAGCGGAAAGCCTGAAACGACATCGTCATGAGCATGCCTCTTTGGAGCGCATCAGCGAGGACGCCGACGCCTTGCTTTCAAACAGTTGCCTTCGGGACTGCCTTCAGTTGCATTGCGGTCAGGCCAATGAGAGTGGTCAGGCCAACGTACCGCCGAGGCAGTATAGCGATTGCCCTTGCGCGATGCAATTCGATTGTGACCGGTAACAGACCGGTACGTATGCCGCTTTTCGGTGGAACGAAACATGCAAACGCACATGTCCTGACAAACACTGGACAAGCACATGGACACCTTACGTTTCACATCCAAAGTGGTCATCGTGACGGGCGCTGGCTCCGGCATCGGCGAAGGCGCGGCGCGCCGGTTCGCTGCGGAAGGCGCGAACGTCGTGCTGGCCGGACGCACGCAAGAGAAACTCGAACGCGTCGCACGCGACCTCGATGCCGCGCGCACGCTGGTTCACGTTTGCGATGTCTCCCGCTATGACGACGCGGAGCAATTGATCGAAGCGAGCGTCGCGCGCTTCGGGCGCATCGACGTGCTCGTGAACAACGCGGGCGTCGCGCCGACGGGACGCATCGATGAAGCATCGCTCGAAAACTGGCGCGCGATCATGTCGACCGATCTCGACGGCGTCTTCTATTGCAGCCGCGCGGCCATCCGTCACCTCATCGCGGCTAAGGGAGCGATCGTCAATGTGTCGTCGGTGTCGGGGCTGGGCGGCGACTGGGGCATGAGTTTCTACAACGCGGCCAAGGGCGCGGTGACCAACTTCACGCGCGCGCTCGCGATGGATCACGGCCGCGACGGCGTGCGCGTGAACGCCGTCTGTCCGAGCCTGACCGCGAGCGATCTCACGCAAGACATGCTCGACGACGAGCCGCTCATGGCGAAGTTTCGCGAGCGCATTCCACTCGGCCGCGCCGCCCAGCCGGACGACATCGCCGCGGTCATTGCCTTTCTCGCCAGCGACGATGCGCGCTTCGTGACGGGCGTGAATCTGCCTGTCGACGGGGGCCTGAGCGCATCCAACGGCCAACCGCCGCAAGCATGAAACACGCGCCCCCGTGATTCGGTATGTCCATTGCTCGATTGTCCGGCAAGGAGGAATCGAGCATGGAGCTGGACTCGGCCGCGTGGTTCGGCAAGGCGTTCTCGGAGCTGTGCAGGAAGCAGCGGTCTGCCGCGACCACCATCACGTTCGTGCTGGGCGCGGGCTTCTCGAACTCATGGGACCCGCGCTATCCGACCGGCGCGGCGCTCTTCAATCTCGCCCATGACGACTGGACGGCGTGGTCGCCCATTCTTGCCGAATTCCTCACGATGATCGGCTTTCCTGCCGAACGCACGACGCTGGATCGCGAGCTGTTTCTCGACATCGTGTATCAGGTGGGCATGTTGAGAAAGTATCCGCCGATACGCAACCGCTTCGTCGACGACTCCTGTCTCGATGCGATCGAGCGCGAGCTGCGCTACATCGTGTATCGCAAATTCAACGATACTGCGCCGCCGCCGAAAATGCTGGATGGCCGCTTCCGGCTGGATACCACCGGCTCGCCGGAGAAAGACGCGATCCTCTCGCTTTTCTCGGTGCTGATGCATCCGTCTTGCGCGAACGCGGCGCATGGACCAGAACGCGCGCTGCAAGTGAGCTTCGTCACGACCAACTATGACTTCGTGATCGAAGCACTCGTCGATAGCGCGAATCCGCAGGAGCGGCATGCGTCGCGCAGGCTTTATCGCGGCATTACGCCCGTTTCGTGGTGCGGAGAAGATGCGTTGATCGCGGGGCACTTGCGACCGTCGGGCAATCTATTGAAGGTCAATGGCGGCTTCGATCTGGTCATGACGCACGAAGGCTTGCAAATCGATTATCGCGAGCGTGATGACGAAGCCGTGCGCCGTCATCCGCCGCAAATCATGCTGCCGTCACGCGCGCAAGACTACGATCAGCCCTATTTTCAGGCACTGTTTCCGAAGGCGGTGCGCTTGCTGCAGGAATCGCGCGTCGTGGTGCTGGTGGGTTACGGGTTTCCCGAAGAAGATGCGCTGCTGCGGCTTCTGCTTCGGCAGTTCGCGGAAGCGCCCGCCGATGGCCGGCAACGCGTGCTGCATTACGTCGATCTCGCCGACGAGCGTACGCAACTGGTTCGCGCACGCCGCGCGTTTCCGCACCTCGGACGCGATGGCGGCCTGGTCGTCAAGCCGTTCGAAGGCTCGTTCGGACAGTGGTGCAAGGACGTGCTGAAAAACCTGTCGATATGAAGAACGCGTGCTTACGACACGCGTAATTGCAACGCTTACCAGCCCTGCGAGCCGCCCGCGTCGTGCTTCGTGGCGGGCGACGGCTTGCCGCTTTGCGCGCCTGGCACGCCCGTGCCGCCCGTATCGCGGCTCGTGCCGCTGCCCGCGCCGCCCGTCGATACGGTCCCGTCCGGTTGTCCGTTCGGCGCGGCGTGGATGCGCGGTCCGTCTGTGGATGATCCTGCCGCAGCCCCGGCCTTCCCGCTCGCACCCGAGGGCAGCCCCGCGCCCTGTCCGCCGGACCCGCCGCCCGGGCAGCCCCCGCCGCCGCAGCCGAGGCCGCCGCCCGCCGCGTGGACGCTGCCCGCGAGCGCCAGCAGCGCGCCGGATATCGCCAGCTTGATAGTGTTCGCTTTCGTCGGCTTCCGGCTCACAGCGCCAGCGCCTCGTGCTCGTCGATCCACGCGATCGCGCTTTCTTTCGCGAAGGCCATCGCTTCGTTCTCGTCGACGAAGGACAGGCGAAACTCCATGTCGTGCGATTCCATCGCGTCGCCGTCGTTCGCGGTTGGCAGATAGATGCGCGCGTTGCCGACAATGCTTCCATCGTCGATGCTCGCCGATGTATGGATCGTGCATGACCGGTACTTGATTTCCATGACGTGCCTCCGCGCGGAATAGGAAAGATGCGCGACAACGCAGCATAAGCCGTGCCGCTCGCTTTACTGTCGGGCACGCTGCATGCATCGACGTGCTCAATCGACGAATCCATGAACAACAGTGAGGACGCAATGCAGAACGCAGAAGGAAACCCGTCACAGGCACAACAGAACGACATGGCGGCGAAAAGCCCGGTCAAAACGCCCGCCACCGGCACCTCTGGCCCTGACGCCGCCAAGCAGGCCGAAGAGTTCGGCAAGACGAAGCATGCCGGTTCGGCTGAACCCGGAGCGTCCGACGACAGCTCGCCGCTTCCTTCGTTCAACGAGTCCGCCGATCAGTCCGCCGCACGCGATTCGGGCGATCCGGTTCTGCGCGCGAAGGGCCGTATCCGTTCGGTCGATTCGGATGGCATGGAATCCACCGACGACACCGTCGATGCCGATGCAAAATCCATCGAAGCGCGCCGCGACGTGTCGGAATGGCATGACAACGTCATTTCGTCGAACGCGACGCTCGACAACAACGTGCCCGCGCCGGCGGCGGGGCTGGGCGGCATCGACAGCCGGCCAACCGGGAATGCGCCTTCGATCCTGCCGAAGGAGGGTTATCGCGTCGTCATGGGCGAAACGGAGTACGAGCAACAGCTCAATGGCTCGAAGACATCGCACGTGATCACGCTCGAGCGCAAAGAGGAAGTCTGAGCGTGCGTCAGGCACGTTGTCCTTCGCTTTCGAGCCACGCGCAGAACAGCTTCACCACTTCGTCGGCAGGCCGGTTCTCCGCTATGTACGTGCAATAGCTCCGCGATGGCAGGCGCGGACCTGCGAACGGCATCACGAGCCGGCCAGCCGCGAGATCGTCCGCGACGAGCGCGGTCGGTCCCATCGCGACGCCTATCCCGTCGATCGCGCCTTGCAGCGTCAGATAGAAGTGATCGAAGGTCACGACCGCCGCTGGCCGCAGCGCGGGAATCTTCGCCTTCGTCAGCCAGTCGGGCCACAGCCGCGGCAGGCTCGACGTATGGAGCAGCGTGTGACGATGCAAGTCATCGGGCGTGCGCAGCGGCATGCGTTCCATGAGCGCGGGACTGCATACGGGCAGCCGTTCTTCCGCGAGGAACGGGCGCATCGAATAGCCGTAGAACGTATCGGGGCCGCCGCGGATAACGACGTCGTAGCCTTCTTTCAAAGCTTCCAGCGGCTCGTTCGATGTATCGACCTTCACGTCGATGTCCGGATGCGCCGCGCGAAATTGGGCGAGCCTCGGCACCAGCCAGCGCAACGCGAATGTCGCGAGTGCGTTCACGGATAGCGTCCGGGGCACGGCTTTGGGAACGCCGTACCTCGCCGTCGCCTGTGCGAGTTGCTCGAACAACGGCCCGATTTCCGCAAGATATGCTTCGGCCGCGCCCGTCAGCACGACGCGCCGGTTCTTTCGCTCGAACAACGATGCGCCGAGCCATGCCTCCAGCAGACGCACTTGCTGACTCACCGCGCCCTGCGTGACGTGCAGTTCCGCCGCTGCATCCTTGAAGCTGCCGAGCCGGCCCGCCGCCTCGAAAGCACGCAACGCATTCAGTGAAGGCAGGTCTCTTTTCATTCGCAATAGAAAAACTCACGCATCGGGCCAATTTATCTGGTTTGTGTGGCGTTCCCAAGATAGATATTCTTGCGCATATCTTGAACGTTCAGAGGAACCTGCATGTTCAGCTACACAGGCGGTGTCGTGCTGTTCGCCGCGCTGCTTCACGCAAGCTGGAACGCGATGCTGCACGGCAATCGCGACCGCTTCCTCTCGATGACATGGATGAGCATCGCGATTGCGGCGGTATCGTCGGTGGCGGTCATCGCGTTGCCCTTGCCCGCGGCTGCCGCGTGGCCCTGCATCGTCGCCTCGGGGCTCGTGCATATCGTCTATAACGTGAGCCTCGTGCGCTCGTATCGGCGAGGCGATCTCGCGCAGGCATACCCTATCGCGCGCGGCTCGTCGCCGCTGCTCGTCACGCTCGGCGCGGCGCTCTTCGCGCACGAGGCCATCGGGCCGCTGCATGCTTTCGGCATCGCGCTGATTTCCGGCGGAATCCTGGCGCTGGCGTTGCAGGGGCGGCATGTGTCGCGATCGAGCGCGCTCGCCGCGTTGACCACCGGCGTGACCATCGCGATCTATACGGTCATCGACGGCATCGGCGTGCGGGCATCGAACGGACAGGCGCTCGCCTACACCGCGTGGATGTTCCTCTTCTACTGGCTGATGCCGCTGCTCTTCGTGACGATGCGCGGGCTTCCCGCACTGTGGACGCCGATCCGCACCGCGCCCCTGGCCATCGGGTCGTCGCTGGCGGGCGGGCTCGTGTCGATCGCCGCGTACGGCATCGTCATATGGGCGATGCAAGCGGGCGCGATGGGCGCGGTATCGGCGTTGCGGGAAACGAGTGTCGTGTTCGCCGCGCTCATCGGCAGGGTGTTTCTGCGCGAGACGGTCAACGCGAAGCGCTGGTTCGCATGTCTGATCGTCGCGGCGGGCGCGGTGTGTCTCGGCTTATGAGGCTCGCATGGCTTATCTGATGGTTCTCACGGTCGGGCTGATGGCCGGCGTGTTGAGCGGCATCATCGGCACCGGTTCGTCGATGATGCTCATGCCCGTGCTCGTCATTCTCCATGGACCGCAACAGGCGGTGCCGATCATGGCGATTGCGTCGATACTCGGCAATCTCGGCAAGGTGCTTTCGTGGTGGCGGGAGATCGACTGGAAGGCGTGCTTCGCGTATGGCGTGACCGCGGTCCCCGGCGCGATGCTGGGCGTTCGCACGCTGCTGGCGCTGCCGTCGCGCACGGTCGATCTCGCGCTCGGCCTGTTCTTCGTGGCCATGATTCCCACGCGGCGATGGCTCGCCCGCCGGTCCATTCGCTTCTCGCTCTTTCAGCTCTCGCTCATTGGCGCGCTGGTCGGCTTCCTGACGGGCATCGTCGTATCGACCGGGCCGATCACGGTGCCCGTGTTCATGAACTATGGTCTCGTGAAAGGCGCCTTTCTCGCGACCGAAGCGGCCGGCTCATTGGCCGTGTACGGCGCGAAGGTCGCCACGTTCCGTGGATTGGGCGCGCTGCCGTCGAGCGTCGTCTTGCAAGGGCTCATCACCGGCGCATCCATCATGGCGGGGACGTTCTGTGCGCGCGGCATCGTCGCGAGGATGTCGGCGAATGCGTTCAGGCTCGTCGTCGATGCGCTGATGCTGTCGTCCGGATTGACGCTGCTCTGGGCCGCCAGCCGATAACAACGGCGATGCCACGGCTTCTCGCGTAGCCGTGGCATCGATGCATCGCTCAGTTCACTGCGAACTCACTGCGAAGCGCATGTAAAGCTGGACGCCACGTTCACATTGCCCGAACCGTTATAGCGCGGGAACGTCGGATACTCGCACAGCGGCCGCGTACGGCCCGGCACGCCCGCCGTATCCGCAACGGTCTGCGCAGGCGGCGTCGTGCCGCGTTCGACCCAGTTTTCCAGTGTCGTCAACGAGTCCCACGATGCGTTGAAGATCGTGCTGATCGAATGCCCGTAGCCGGGAATCTCGTAGTAGCGCACGAAGTTCGCAACCGTCGATGCACCCATCGTCTGCTGCAGCCGCACGTAATACTGCTCGGTCGATTGTGTGCTGACGAGGGCATCGGACATGCCGTGGGCCATCAGGATCTTGCCGCCCTTCTTGTTGAACGCGGACAGGTCCGTCTTGTTCACGTCCTGCTCGGCGGTCAGCGCACTGATGCGCGCCTGATAGGCGCCCGGGTTCTGCGGATCGACGTTGAGCGAATTGACGTTCGGATCGCGCGCCACGAAGTAGCGAATCCACTGGTCCCAGAAGACGCTGAAGTAAGGCGCGGTCGCCGGCATCGGGTTCGTCGGCTGCAGCAGGTTGAGCGCCAGCGCGGTGACGGTCGCCTGCGCCGGCGCCGTGTTCACGACGCCCAGATCCGCGCCCCACACGTTGAAGCCGGGATACTGCGTCTCGCCGCTCGCGAGCGGATACGCGAACGTGATCGGCGTTGCGTACACCTTGAGCGCGTTGATCTGCGCATCCGAGAGACAGGACAGACCCGTATCCGCGCCGCCCGGACAGCGCAGCGGTGCGCCGTTGAGCAAGGCCGTCGACGGATCGAAGGTCGCATTGCACGCGGGAATGTTGCTGATGAGCCCGTCGGCGACGCCGTCGAGTGCATCGCAGGTGGCCGTGGCTGAATCGAGCAGCGCCTTGCGCTTCAGCTGGCTCGGATACGCGCCCGGCTGCGCGAGCGCCCGCGTGATGCGGCCAAACTGCAGATCGAGCGTAGCCGCATTCCACGCCGGATAGAGCGCGATGATGCCGTCCCAGTCCTGCGGCCAGCGCTGCACGACCGCGAGCGCCTCGCGTCCACCCGACGATCCGCCCGCGAAGTACGCGCGCTTCGGCTTGTCCACCGCATAGCGTTTCGACAGGAGATAGACGGCGGTATCGCGCGTCTTCTTCAGCGCGTCGCCGGAGAAGTTGGCGACGGCTTCGTCGTTCGTGCCGAACGAGCCATCGCGACTGCCGAGCGCGCCGGCCTTATGACCCGAATCGCTGCTGAACACCGCATAGCCGCGCGCAAGCGGCGCAGGCTGCGTGGTCGGGCCGGCGGGAACGTTACCGGTCACGGATGGCACGGTGCCGTCGTATCCGCCGCCGCCGAACATCACGACCTTGCTGTTCCACTGCGTCGGCATGGCGACGCGGAAAGTAATCTTCGGCGCAGTCTGATCGACCGGCGCGATGGTGCCGTCGACCTGACAGTATTCGGGCGTCGCCGTGACGCCCGTCCCCGATGCCGCGACGGTCGTTGCCGCCGTGACGGTCGCGCCCGTCGTCTGCAGGCCGATGGCGCTCGCCGGCACCGCCATGCCCGCCAGTTGCGCGCAGGTCAAAGGCGTCGGCGAGGGCGATGGCGGACCGTCGTCGTCCCCGCCGTGACACGCGGCGAGCGCGAGCGCGGCGAGCGGTGCGGCGACGATGACACCACGATGTGCTAAAGAGCGGCCGAGTGCTTCTGGCATGTCCCCTTCCTCCATGTAGTTTGCTTCGCTATGTCGACGGTTGTCACCCGACGCCCCGCTCGCGGCCTGCTGCGGCATCGGCGTGACACATCGTCGTCGCGGCGCATGGAGAAAGTCAATTGGGGTGTTTACTTCACCCGGCCACCCCCGATCAGTCGTAAAGCACGGCTGCGATCTTCGGGTCGTTCATGTTGCTCTTGTCGTACCAGTAGAAGCCGGTATCGACCTTCTTCGGCAGCTTCTCGCCCTTCAGCGCCTTGGCTGCCGAATCCACGACGCATTTACCGATGCCGATCGGGTTCTGCGTGATCGCGCCCAACATCAGGCCGTTGGTGATGTCCGCCTTCTGTTCCTTGCCCGAGTCGTAGCCGATCAGCACGAGCTTCTTGCCCGACTCCTTCACGCCGATCGCCGCGCCCGCAGCCGACCCTTCGTTCGCACCGAAGATGCCCTTGATGTTGGGATTGCCCTGGATCATCGCCTTGGCGATCTCGGCCGACTTCAGATGGTCGCCGGCGCCGTACTGCACCGATACGATCTTGATGTTCGGATGCTTCGACTTCATCTGATTCAGGAAGCCATCGCGACGATCGATGCCCGTGCGGCTCGTCTGGTCGTGCACGATCACGCCGACTTCGCCCGCATTGCCGATGGCGTCGGCCATCTTGTCGGCGGCGAGCGCGGCGGCGGCGAGATTGTCGGTGGCGCACGTCGTGAGCGGAACGTCGCCATCGACGCCCGAGTCGAACGCGATGATCGGAATCTTGTTGTTCTGCGCGCGCTTGAGCAGCGGAATCGCGGCTTTGCTGTCGAGCGCGGCGATGCCGATCGCTTGCGGCTTCTTCGCGAGCGCGGCGGACAGCATGTCGATCTGCTTGTCGACCATCGCTTCGGTTTCAGGGCCTTCGAAGCTGATGCGGATCTTCTGTTCCTTCGCCGCCTGCTCGGCGCCGGACTTCACCGCCTGCCAGAACTGATGCTGGAAGCCTTTGGAAATGAGCGGCACATACGGCTCGTCCGCATGCGCGGCGCCCGTTGCGGTCGCGAGTGCGGATACACCAATCAGGACACCGATGATTCTTCTTTTGAACATGTTGCGTCTCCTCCTAGGGTTTGTATCGCTTCTTACCAGATGATCTTCGCGCAGTTCTCAGCGCTTCCTGCGCCGCAGGATGTCCGCATACACGGCGAGAATGATGATGAGGCCGGTCACGACGATCTGCCATTCCTGCGCCACCGACATGATGCGCAATCCATTGGTCAGCACGCTCATGATGAACGCGCCGATGATGGTGCCGAGAATCGTCCCCGCGCCGCCGCTCAGCGACGTGCCGCCGATCACGACCGCCGCGATCGCGTCCAGCTCGTAGCCTTGACCGAGCGCCGGCTGCGCCGAGTTGAGCCGCGACGCGATCAAAAGGCCCGCGACGCCGCAGATCGCGCCGCCGAGGCCATAGATCGCGATCTTCCAGCGGTCCACGTTCACGCCCGAGAGCCGCACCGCTTCCTCGTTGCTGCCGAGCGCGAACGTATAGCGGCCGAGCGCCGTGCGATTCAGCGTGATGGAACTCGCAATCGCGATGACGAAGAGAATCAGCACCGCATTCGGAATCGGCACGCTCGGGAAGAAATAGCCGATCAGCGAGTCCTGCGAAATCATGTAGAAGTTTTCAGTGTCGGTGAAGTAGATCGGCTTGTTCGTCGACACGACGAGCGACAATCCCTTCAGCAACATCATCATGCCGAGCGTCGCGATGAAGGGCGGTATCTTCATCTTCGCGGTCAGCGTGCCGGAGATGGTGCCGCACAGCGCGCCCGTTGCGATGGCCGCGACGATGCCGAGCCACATCGGCAGATGCCAGTACGTGAGAAACACGCCGCATATGACGGCGGTGAAGGTCATCAGCGTACCCACAGACAAGTCGATGCCCCCCGTGATGATCACGAAGGTCGACGCAATGGCGAGCACGCCGTTGACCGCCGTCGCCTGCAGGATGCCGAGGATGTTGTCCGTCTGCATGAACGCGGGCGAAGCGAAGCTGAAGAACACGAGCAGCAGGATCAGGCTCGCGAAGGCGAGCAGCTTTTGCAGCGCGGTCGGCGTGAAGAGGCGGCCGCGCAGGCCGCCCGCGCGTCGCTCGCCTGCAAGCGCGGCGCTTTCGGATGGCTGGGAAGGCTGCGATGGCTGGTTCATGGTCGGTCCTCGCGGCTCATGCCGCTTGCAGGGTGGGACGACGCGTCGCGAGCTGCATGATGCGCTCTTGCGTCGCTTCGCTAGCGGAAAGTTCGCCGGTGATGCGCCCTTCGCACATCACGACGATACGGTCACTCATGCGCAGAATCTCCGGCAGTTCGGAAGAGATCATCACGATCGCCTTGCCTTGTGCCGCGAGCGAGCGCAGCAGCCGATAGATTTCGCTCTTCGCGCCGACATCGATGCCGCGAGTGGGTTCGTCGAAGAACAGCACGTCGCAATCGCGTTCGAGCCATTTGGCGATGACGATCTTCTGCTGGTTGCCGCCCGAGAGCAGCCGCACCGGTTGCGTGGGCGACGGCGTTCTGATCGCCAGCAGCTTGATGAAGTGCGACGCCGACTTGCGTATACGCCCGCGCCGCAGGAACATGCCCGCCCAAAGGAATTTGCCGAGGTCCGACATGACGATGTTCGATTCGACATCCATGCCCGTCGCGAGGCCGAAGCGCTTGCGATCCTCCGACAGATAGCCGATGCCGCGCGTCACCGCATCGCTCGGCCTTCTGATGCTGGCCTTCGCGCCCTTCACGTAGATTTCGCCGGACTCGATCGGATCGGCCCCGAACACCGCGCGCGCCACCTCGGTGCGGCCCGCGCCCATGAGACCGGCGAAGCCCAGGATCTCGCCCTTGCGAAGCGTGAAGCTCACGTCGCGCACGAGCGGTCCCGCGTTGAGATGCCTGACGTCGAGCGCGACATCGCCCTGTTCGGAACCGCCGAGGAAGGACGTCAGATCGGTCAGCGTGCGGCCCACCATCATGCCGATGATCGTCTCCACGCTCGTCTCGCGCGTGCCGACGGTGGCGACATATTCGCCGTCGCGCAGCACGGTCACGCGATCCGATATCTGTTCGAGCTCGTCCATCTTGTGCGAGATATAGACGATGCCGACGCCGCGCTCCTTCAGTTGCCGGATGATGCGAAAGAGTTCGGCAATCTCGGCATCGTTGAGCGCGGAAGTCGGCTCGTCCATGATGAGCACGCGCGAATCGAACGACAACGCCTTCGCGATTTCCACCATCTGCTGGCTCGCGACCGTGAGCGTGTCGACCACCGTACGCGGGTCGAGATTGACGTGCATGCGCGCGAGGATGTCGTGCGCCGCGCGATTGAGCTTGTCCTCGTCGAGGAGGAGGCCCATCAGCTTGCGCGGCTCGCGGCCGATGAAGATGTTCTGCGCGACGGTCAGATGATTCATCAGATGCAGTTCCTGATGAATGATGCCGATGCCGAGCGCCTGCGCCTCACGCGGACTGGTGAATTCGACGGGCTTGCCGTCGACGGACATTTCGCCTGAATCGCGGCTGTACACGCCGGCGAGAATCTTCATCAGCGTGGACTTGCCCGCGCCGTTCTCGCCCATGAGCGCATGGACTTCGCCCGGCATGAGTTCGAACTGAACTTCATGCAGTGCGCGCACGCCTGGAAAACTTTTGCTGAGCTTGCTGACGGAAATGAGCGGAGTCATGGAGTCCTGTTTCAAGAGGTTCGATACTGTGCGTCGATACCGCTGAACATCCACCTGCCACTGCCACTGCTGTTATTGCTTTTGCTTTTGCTATTGCTATTGCTCGAAGAGGTCCGGCCTCTTTGCGGCAGAGCGATGCAGTTCCGCCACCACCTGATCGAGATGGTCGTGCATCGCCTTGGCGGCGGCATCGGCTTCGCCGTTTCGTATCGCTTCGAAGATGCGTTCGTGTTCCGCGAGCGTATGAACGAGCCGCTCCGGACTGGCGAGAATCTGCCGCGCACGATCCAGCGCGTTGCGCGATACCGCGACGATTTCCTTTACACGCGGCAACGCGATAGCATCGAGAAGAATCTCGTGAAATGCGAGGTCCAGCGCGTGAAACGCGAGGCGCTGATCATTCGCGACCGCCGCGCGTTGCTGCTCCAGATTGCTGCTCAGTGAATCGAGCGTGGCGGGCGCGAGATGAAGCGCCACGCCGCGCACCGTTTCGACTTCCAGCGCACTACGGATAAACAAATGCTGATGAATGTCGCGCAGCGCGATGGGCTTCACCCGCGTGCCGCGCTGCGGCAAGACTTCGACGAGACCCGCGTGTTCGAGCCGCGCCAGCGCCGCCGAAACTGGAAAACGCGAGACGCCCATGCGCTCGCAGACCGCGATCTTGTCGATCATCATTCCCGGTTCCAGCGCCAGCGTGACGATGGCTTCGCGCAAGGCTTCCTCGACCGCGTCGGTCAGGCTGCCCCGCTGCGCGCCGCCGTCGATCTTGTGCAGTGCGTCATACGGAGTACTCATAGTGTTCGTATCGGACGAAGTACTCACAGGGCGCTTGATTTCCGATGAAGATGCTAGCATGCTAGAAAGCAGATTCGATGTTGTCAACGCGTGCAAATGCCTAGTCGTCGTTAAACGCTTATGACGTCATCGAAACTCATTGGTGTTTTCCCGCAGACCGAAGTCGATCGCCATCGCCCCGGAGGGCGCCCTGATGACCACGATCACCAAACTGTCCGTTCGGGACATTCGCTTTCCCACGTCGCGCTCGCTCGATGGCTCGGACGCCATGAACGCCGCGCCGGACTATTCCGCCACCTACGTCACGCTCGAAACGGATTCTTCATCCGGGCTGACGGGACACGGCCTCACCTTCACCATCGGACGCGGCAACGAGATATGCGTCGCGGCCGTCCATGCGCTGACGCCGCTCATCGTCGGCAAGACGCTCGAGGACATCACCGCGAACATGGGCGCGTTCTGGCGCGCGTTCACATCGGACAGTCAGTTGCGCTGGATCGGCCCGGACAAGGGCGCGATTCATCTTGCGACCGCGGCAGTCGTCAACGCGGTGTGGGACTTGTGGGCGAAGGCGGAAGGCAAGCCGGTGTGGAAGCTGCTCGCCGACATGACGCCGGAACAACTCGTGCGGTGTCTGGACTTCCGCTACGTGACCGATGCGATCACGCCGTATGAGGCCATCGCGATACTGAATCGTCATGTGAAGACGCGCGGCGAGCGCGAGAAGGAAATGCTGGATCGCGGTTATCCGGCTTACACGACATCGGCGGGATGGCTCGGCTACGACGACGACAAGATTCGCCGGCTCGCACGCGAAGGCGTCGCGCAGGGCTGGACGCATTTCAAGCAGAAGGTCGGCGGCAATCTGGAAGAAGACGTGCGGCGTGCGCGCATTCTTCGCGAAGAGATCGGCCCGGATGCGAAGCTGATGATGGATGCGAACCAGGTATGGGACGTCGATGAAGCCGTCGCCAACATGCGGCGTCTCGCGGAGTTCGATCCCTGGTGGATCGAAGAACCCACGAGTCCCGACGATGTCCTCGGCCATGCCGCAATACGTCGGAGGCTCGGTTCGATCGGCGTCGCCACGGGCGAGCATTGCCAGAACCGCGTGATGTTCAAGCAGTTGTTGCAGGCCGAAGCCATCGACTTCTGTCAGATCGACAGTTGCCGTCTCGGCGGGCTGAACGAAGTGCTCATCGTGCTGCTGATGGCCGCCAAGTTCGGCGTGCCGGTGTGTCCGCACGCGGGCGGTGTCGGGCTATGCGAGTACGTGCAGCACATCTCGCTGTTCGATTACATCTGCGTATCCGGATCGCTCGACAATCGCGTGCTCGAATACGTCGATCATCTGCACGAGCATTTCGTCGATCCCGTCGTGATCCGCAACGGCCGGTACATGCCGCCGCAACAGCCGGGCTATAGCATCGAAATGAAAGCGGCCTCGCTCGACCGGCATGTGTATCCGGATGGCGAGGCCTGGCGTTCGTGAACGCCTGCCCGGCGTTTCGACGGCCGGGCATGTCTTTGCGATCAGCGCAGCCCGCCGCTCGCGATGATGCTTTCGCCGGTCAGCCAGCGTGCATCGTCCGATGCGAGGAACACCGCGACGGATGCGATGTCGTCCGGCTGACCCAGGCGGCCTAGCGGCGTCTGGCCGACGATCGCGGTATCCATCTCCGAACCGATGATGCCCGCCGTGTTCGTGCCTTCGGTCACGACCATGCCGGGGTTGATCGAGTTCACGCGGATCTTCTTCGGACCGAGTTCGCGGGCCAGCGCGCCGGTGATCGCGTCGACCGCGCCTTTGGTGCCGCTATACACGGCGCTGGCGGGCGGCGTGATACGGCTTACGACCGAACTCACGTTGATGATGCTCGCGCCTTCGCCGAGATGCTTCGCGGCGGCTTGCGTCACGAGCAACACGCCGAGCACGTTCACATTGAACTGCTTGTGGAAGTGCTCTTCGGTGATTTCTTCGATCGTCGAGAACTCGTAGATGCCCGAGTTGTTCACGACGATATCGAGCCGGCCATACGTCTCCACGGCGGCATTCACGATGCCTTGCGCATCCGCCGCTTTCGACACATCACCGCCGACAGCGATCGCGCGTCCCTTCGCTGCGGTGATGTCGGCCACGACCGCATCTGCGCCGGCCTTGCTGCTCGAATAATTCACCACGACCGAAGCGCCTTCCGCTGCGAGCTTTCTGGCGATTGCAGCGCCAATACCCTTCGATGCTCCCGTCACGACGGCGACCTTCCCTGCGAGCTTGCTCATCATCGTTTCCTTTCAAAGATTGTTTGCGGCGGTTCATCGGATGAACCGATCTGCTAAGCGCAAATGTAGACAGGTCGATCGTTCGGATAAAGCGGCTCAAAGCGAATTGACTGGCGGGGAATCGCGAACAATCAAGGATTCTCTGTAAGCGCCCGCTTCAAAGCACTTGGTCGCAGGTCCGCGAGGAAGCCACCGCGGTTCGGCATCTTCACGAACGATGTGGTTCAGAGACCGCACACACTCGCTCACGGCATGGATTTCGTCCGCCGACAGCGACTGCCGCGCTTTAGGCGACCATGCCGGCCGCGCCAGCCGAAAGCTTGCGCATGGCCTCGCGCCGCCCTTGCTTCATATGGAATCCGAATTGATTGCGTTAGCTTCCCGATTAGCGATCGCCAGCGTCGCCACAGAGCGCAGGCGCATCATTCTAGTGAGCGGACGTTCGTCCGCTAACCAACGAGGATTCATATCGTTATGAAGAAGGCCGTGCGTTCAGCAGACCAGCAACTGCTCGGCAGGAATGCCCGGCGAACGGCCTGCGAGCTTTTCGAATTCGAACGGATCGTGACTGCAAAAGACGGTCAACCCGGAGCCCGCGCTTCGGCATAGCTCGCGCAAACGCGCCTGATTCTGCAAACGCGCCGCGCGATCCTTCTCCATCATCCATTGATAGAACGCGAGGCCCGGCGTGCAACGCGGGCGGTCCCAATCCATCTCGGTATGGAAGAAGTAGGCGTCGGCAGCGAGCAGCAGCCATCCGGCGCCGTCCTTGCGCACCGCGATGCCCGCGTGCCCGAACGTATGGCCAGGCAGCGGCACGAGCGCGATGTCGTCGGCGAAACCGGGCAGCGGACGGACCGAGTCCAAGCCGCGCCACTTCTCGCCGCCTCCGCGATGCACCGTCCAGTTGCCGCGCGTCGACCATTGCTGCGGGCGAAAGCGCTGCCGGTCGAGCCACGTCTTCTGCGCGAGCGCATAGTCGCGCTCGATCTCCAGCATATGAACGGTCGCGTGCGGAAAGTCGTCGAGACCGCCTGCGTGATCGAAGTCGAGGTGACTCATCAGGATGTGGCGCACATCGCTCGCCTTGAAGCCCAGGCGCTCGATCTGCCGCACCGCCGTCATTTCCTCGCGGAAGTCCGGCTTCAGCATGAAAAGAAAGAACGTGCTCAGACGGCTCCGCGGATTCGCGACGTCTCGAAGGCCGAAGCCTGTATCGACGAGCACGAGGCCATCGTTCGTTTCGACGAGCAGACAGTGGCACGTGAGTTCGCCGCGGCGCAACAGGCTCGGCGTGCGGCCGTCGAACAGCTTGCCGCCGAGCGGACAACTCGATATGCAGTTGAGGTGGTGAACGCGCATGAAAGCCGCTCGCGCGCCTTCAGGACTTGTCGCCGTCGGCCGGCTTCACTTCCGACAGATCGTCCGCCCTCACCTCGGCCTCGCGCACGGTCGTGCCTTCGTCATCGGTCTCGGAGACATCGGTCGTGAAGGTTTCGTCGCTGCCGGTTTGCGCTTCGTCGTCGGCGTTCTGCGATGCGTCCGGTTTGCCGTTCTGGGGTGACGTGCTCATGATTCGCTCCTGATGACGTAGGTGGAAGGACGGGATGCGGCGCCATGAGGTCTGGAAATCCGCACGCTGATGGTCAAAGCAATCGCAGTGCCGCGCAATCCAGAGCCCGCGAGCGCCCCGGCGGAACACTTATTGCTGCCCGACTGACGAAGCGAATGCTTGATGAAAGGGAGGCATGGATGACGAACCGGCGTGTGCTGTCGAACGAATCCGACTCATTGATGCCGCTTGCCGCGGGCATGGTGGCGGGCCTTGCGGCGGCTGCGGGGCTGTTGATCGGCCGCCGCGTGAGCGCGCTCGCTCGCACGGGCGAAGGTCACTCGGCGAAGCATCGTCTGCTCGATCTGGCATCGGGCGTGATGCAGCCGAAGTATCCGCTCGCGGCGATGAGCACCTGGCTCAACGGCTTCCATATGTATGCGGACGACATGGGCCGTCAGGTCGAAGCGCACCACTTCTGCATTCATCTGAAACATGACCTGCATCAATGCGTGATCTTCGATTCGAACCGGCCGGATGCGCGGCTCATCGGCATCGAATACATCATTTCGGAAGAGCGCTTCCGGCAGCTGCCCGAGGAAGAGAAGCGCCTGTGGCATAGCCATCATTACGAGGTGAAGTCGGGCACTCTCGTTGCGCCGGGCATCCCGGAGATGGCGGAGCGCGCGTATTTCAACGATCTCGTTTCCACGTACGGAAAGACCTTCCACACGTGGCAGATCGACCGCGACGACTTTCCGTATGGCCCGCCGCAACTGATGATGGGCTTCACGCAGGACGGCCAGCTCGATGAGTCGATGCTCGCTGCGCGCGATGCGCGTCTCGGCGTCTCGTGGGAAGACCGCAGGCGCAAGCGTTACGACATACCCGTGCCCGACATCGTGCCGGGTGCGAACGCGTGGGAAAGCGGCACCTCAGTGCAGACGACGCTCATGGACGTCCCGTTCCGGGACCGGCGCGACGCGTCGTGAGCATCCAAACGCAGTCCAAAGCCATAACGGAGGAAGGACAAATGCGCATGAATTCCATCACCCGCATCGCAGTACTCGGTGCAGTCGTCGCGGCGATGTCGCTCACTGCCGGCTGCAAGCGCGGCTCGGATAGCGCGGGCGCAGGCGGCGCGGCAAGCGACACGTCCGCGGCATCGGCGCCCATGGCATCGGCGCCCGCGGCAACGAGCTTCCCTGCGACCGCCGCCAGCGACGCACCCGCCGGCGCGAGCCAGTAAGCGGAGCGGCATCGCGCGGGCGCCGTTCGAATCATCATCTCAAGGAGAAACGCGATGGCCAAAGACGAGTCCAGCGGCTCGAACAACATGTTCATCGAGATGCAAAAGGCGCTCAAGGGAATCGACTATCCCGCGGACAAACAGACGCTCCTCGACACCGCGCGCAGCAACGGCGCGAGCGAGGAAGTGACCAACGCGCTCGATGCGCTGCCGGAGCAGGAGTACGACAGCCCCGCGGCCGTATCGAAAGCGGTTGGCCAGGAAGAGTGACGGTCTTTCCATCACCTGCAATGCGCGGACTTCGCGCTGCTTCAATCACAGAGGGAACACAATGAGCATTTTCTCGACCATCCTGAACAAGATTTTCCCGCATGACCATCCGGCCGCGACGACATCCGGTGCGGCCACGCCGCCGGCGGCATCGAACGCGGCAGGCGGCGCGGCGGCGGCGACGCAGGCCAATCCATCGGCTGCGCCGGCAACGTCCGGCACCGAACCGGCGCGTCCTCCCGTCACGCCGATGCCCGAAGTCGACGTCGAAGCGATCCTTGTTCAGAAACAGCAGCAGAACGGCGCGAACCTCAACTGGCGCACGTCGATCGTCGATCTAATGAAGCTGCTCGACCTCGACAGCAGTCTTCAGGCGCGCAAGGAGCTCGCCATTGAGCTGCACTACACCGGCAACACGGACGACTCGGCTTCGATGAACATCTGGCTGCACAAGGAAGTCATGAAGAAGCTCGCGGAGAACGGCGGCAAGGTTCCCGACGATCTCAAAAACTAACGCAGGAATCGCCATGACCGGTTCTATCGTGCGATCGGCGGCGGAGAGGTTCGGCACGCTACGTGCTGAAACTTTGCGCCGTTTCCCCCGAGGGATGTGATCGCCATGAAAGAACCGGTCTCGCGTCGCGCGAAACTTGTCCTGTTTCCCTGGAAGAAGAACGTGTCGGCCAAACCCGGCCTCACAGACGATGACTACGCGATCTACGCGTCTTATCGGCCGCATGTCAGCGGCGCGTTCGTCGGCACACTGAAGGTCGTCCGCCTGACCGACGGACGCCTCCTTTATCCCTTCGACGGCGCCGAAGAGATCGGCCCGTTCACGCTCAAGGACGACGCAAAAAACGCGGCGCAAGCGCGCGGCAAGGAAATCGTCGAGGCCGACCTGCGCATGCCGGAACTGTGATCGCGGTCCGGCTTAGAGCTAAATTGCTGCACCGCACCTTGCCTAGCGCGGCTCCTTCTTGCCGCCAACGCGCGCTCGCGCACATCGCCGCGCGATGACCCAGCGGCACGCTCGCACGAAGAAGGGCACAAGCCGCTAGAATGTCCGGTTACGACAACTCCCCGTCCATGCTTTGCGAATTGCCGCGTGAAGGGTCAACGAGTACAAGAACCGATGACAATTGCCATGCGCAAGAGCGGGAATCCGAACGACGATCACGCCCTTCAAGACTGGGCGCGCATCTGGGTCGAATCGACGACGAACCTTGCAGCCTTCTGCCTGTCGCCGGAAGGCTTCGTTTCCACATGGAACCCCGGCGGTAGCGCCATTTATGGCTATGCGCCCGACGAAATCGTCGGGCGCCACTACTCGATCTTCTTTCCCGACGAGGCCCGCGAGCACGGCATCGTCGAAATAGAACTGCGCGAGGCGCGCGAGCACCGGAGCTTCGAAACCGAGGGCTGGCGCAAGCGCAAGGACGGCTCCGTCTTCTGGGCAAGCGTGCTGACGACGTCGCTCGTCGATCACGACGGCTCCCTGCTCGGCTTCGTGAAGGTCGTCCGCGACGAGAGCGACAAGCGCAAGGCGCACGATGCGGTCATCGAAAGCGAGCGGCGCTTCAGGCTGCTCATGGAGGGCGTGACCGACTATTCGATCTTCATGCTCTCGCCCGAGGGCCTCGTGACCAACTGGAACAGCGGGGCGCGGCGCATCAAGGGCTATACCGCCGACGAGATCATCGGCGCGCACTTCTCCCGCTTCTATTCGCCGGAAGACGCCGCCGCCGGGATGCCGCAACGCGCACTGGACACCGCCGCCCGCGAGGGACGCTTCGAGTCCGAAGGCTGGCGTTTGCGGCGCAATGGCACGCGCTTCTGGGCGCACGTGATCGTCGACGCGATCCGCGACGAGAAAGGCACGCTGATCGGCTTCGCGAAGATCACGCGCGACGTCACCGAGCGGCGCGAGGCGGACCAGCTACTCGAGGAAACGCGCGCTGCGCTGTTGCAGGCGCAAAAGATGGAGGCCATCGGCAAGCTGACGGGCGGCGTCGCGCACGACTTCAATAACGTCCTCCAGGTGCTGCGCGGCAATCTCGAACTGCTGCGCACGCGCTGTCTTCACGACAGCTGGAGCATGGACCGCGTGAGCAGCGCGATCGACGCCGTGGAGCGCGGGGCCAAGCTCGCCTCGCAGTTGCTCGCGTTCGGCCGTCGCCAGGCGTTGCGGCCGGTATCGGTGAATCTGGCGGCGATGGTGCGCGGCATGGACGACCTGCTGCGCCGGGCGCTCGGCGAAACCATCGAGGTCGAGACGGTCGTATCGGGCGGGCTGTGGAACGCGTTCGTCGATCTGCATCAGTTGGAGAACGTGCTGCTGAATCTCGCCATCAACGCGCGCGACGCGATGCCCGAGGGCGGCAAGCTCACGCTCGAACTGGCCAACGCCATGCTCGATGACCGCTACGTGCGCAGCTTGTCCGACGTGCCGCCCGGCCAGTACGTGATGCTCGGCGTGACCGATACGGGCATCGGCATGCCGCCGGAAGTGGTGGAGCGCGCGTTCGATCCGTTCTTCACGACGAAGCCCGAAGGCGAAGGCACCGGCCTCGGATTGAGCATGGCGTATGGCTTCGTCAAGCAAAGCGGCGGGCATATCCGCATCTATAGTGAAGTCGGGCACGGAACCACGGTGCGCGTGTATCTGCCGCGATCGTCCGTCGAGGCGGCGGAGCCCGTCAGATGGCGCAACGCACCGGTCACGGGCGGCACGGAGACCGTACTCGTCGTCGAGGACGATCAGAAGGTGCAGGCGACGGTCATCGAAATGCTCTCCGAGCTGGGCTATCACGTGCTGAAAGCTGACAACGCCGATCAGGCGCTCGTCGTGTTGAGCAGCGGCGTGCACGTCGATCTCATCTTCACCGACGTCGTGATGCCCGGCACGTTGAAGAGCCCGGAGATGGCGCGTCGTGCGGTCACGATGCAGCCGCATGTGCGCGTGCTGTTCACATCGGGTTATACGCAGAACGCGATCGTGCATGGCGGGCGCCTCGACCCCGGCGTCGAACTGTTGAGCAAGCCCTACAGCCGAGAAGACCTCGCCTTCAAATTGCGGCAAATGCTGGGCTCACCGGGTGAACTGGTCGTCGCCGCGCCTGCTGATAAACCATCGGCGGAATCCGCCCCGGCGGGTGCGAAACGCGTGCTCGTCGTCGAAGACGACGGCGCGACGCGCGAAGCGGTCGGCGAACTCATCGGCATGCTGGGTCATCAGGTGGTCGGCGCGGGCAACGCGCAAGCGGCGCTCGACGCCATGGCGCAAGGCCCATTCGATGTCCTTCTCACCGATATCAACCTGCCCGACATGACGGGCATCGAACTGGCGCGACGATGGATTCAACGCTTCCCGGACGTGCGCGTGATATTCGCGTCGGGGGAAAACGTCCTGCAGGAAGACGTGCGGGACTTCTCGTGGCAGGCGTTGCGCAAGCCCTATACGCTCGAACAACTCGAAAGCGCGTTGAGCGACAACAGCGGAGCGTAGCCGCCCGGCATCGTGCCGTGGCGCATGGCTGAGACTGCGCGCGTCGAGCGCGTCTCAGCCGGTCATTCCTCGTTAATTCATTGCTCACTGCGGAATCGGCCGCTTGGCTTTGCGCGGGAATGATTCCGGTTTAGTCACCGATTTACTACGGCATCCATAGTAATTTAAGGGGCTTGTAATTTCGCCATGGCGCTCGCCCCTTCGAGCGTCGACGGGACGTGCATCGCGTCCCGCGTTTGCGGCACAACCCTTGCGGAAAGTGGATCACCGGACGTGTAAGCGCCGAGTGCGGCCATGCGGAAGGTGTGACCTGTCAGGGGGACATCATGAAACTTCTCACTACGCGCGACGGCCTGCCACGGCTGTCGTGGGGCTCCATCATCGCGGGCGTCATCCTGTCGATGGTCGTCTACCTCATCATGAGCGTGCTCGGCACGGCGATCGGGGCATCGTTGCTCTCTCCGATGTCCAGGCCCGATGCGCTGCACGGCTTCGGTTTCGGCTCCGGCGTATGGGTGATCATCACTACGGTCCTCGCTGTTTTCGTCGGGTCTTACTACGCGGGACGTTGCGCGCCCGTGCTCGGATGGCTGCATGGCCTGCTCGCATGGGCCGTGATGACGCTTCTCATCGTCTATGGAATGACGTCGCTCATTACCGGCGCGGTCAGCACGGCTGGCAGCATCGCCGCGACCAGCGCGCAGGTCGGCGCGACGGCCGCGAATCAATCAGGCGGCGCAAACCAGATGATCGATTCCGCCAAACAGCAAGTACAGGCGGCGCTGGCGTCGGCGGCGTCCGCCGCATCGAGTCCCGAAGCCGAGCAGAACGCGCGTCAGGCCGCCGACACGGCCGCTCGCAACGTCGCTCGCGCAAGCTGGTTCTCGTTCGCGGCGCTGATCGTCGGCGCGATCATCGCCATTGTCTCGGGCAACGCCGGATTCAGGCATCAGCCGCCGTTCGAAGAAGGCGGCGGATCGGCGACCACGCGCGACGCCGCAGCCGCGCGCAACCGTCCTTTGCAAGCCGGCGGACGCGCGTGAGCGTCGACGTTACCCACACTCAAGCAACGGAGAACCCGATGAACCCGGACGAAACGCCCAGTCACGTCACCCCATCGACGGATTCCTCCGACGAAGTTCGACTCGCGGCGGTGCAGGAAGAACTCGCCGTCGGCGTGCGTACGACCGAGACCGGCTCCGTGCGCGTGCGCAAAGTCGTGCACGAAGAGATGCAGCCCGTGTCGATGCGGCTTGCCACCGAGCAAGTAGAAGTCACGCGCGTGCCCGTGAACCAAGCTGTCGACGAACGAGCGGAGCCGCGGCGCGAAGGTGACACGCTCATCGTTCCTGTCTACGAATACGTGCCGGTAGTTCGCATGCAACTCAGTTTGAAAGAAGAGGTGCATATCCGGACGATACATACCCAGCAGGACGTCGTGCAGCAGGTTCTGTTGAACTCGGAAGAGTTGATCGTCGAGCGGCGCGAAGGCCCGGACGGCGAATGGAAGCCCGATCAGACGGCCGAATGATCCAAGCGGGAACGCGCGTTGCGCTTTCTGTGCACGCGCTTCAACTTCGGCCTGCGTACGCCTTTATTGTTAAGGAGATCATGCAATGACTCAGACCATCATCGGTGTATTCAACACCATCCAGGATGCGGAAGTTGCCCAAGCCCGCCTCGAAGCGGAAGGCTTCTCCAGATCGGACATGAGCGTGCACGCGCAGGACGCGACGAGCACGACTGACGCCGATCTGACCACGCGCAATGTCACCGCCGGCACGTCCGACACCGGCTATCACGAAGGCGCGATGTCGCGTATCGAGCACTTCTTCAAGAACCTGTTCGGCGATAACGACCGGCCGGAAGAGATCGGTCACTATCAGGAAGCGGTTCGCCGCGGCGGCGCGTTGCTGGCCGTCGATATCGTGAACGAGTCGGATAGCGAGCGCGTGCGCGATGCGCTCTATGCAGCGGGCGCAATCGATATCGACGCGCGCGTCGCCCAATGGCGCAACACCGGCTATACCGCCTACGACAGCAGCGCCCCCGCCTATACCGCCGACGAAATCGCCGCTGAACGCAAGGCGTTCCCGGTGGTTCAGGAGTCGCTCGAAGTCGGCAAGCGCGAAGTGCAGACCGGCGGCGTGCGTGTCTACTCGCGTGTGACCGAAACGCCCGTCAGCGAGTCGGTGAACCTTCGTGAAGAACACGCGAGCATCGAGCGCCGTGCTGTCGACCGTCCCGCGACGGCCGCCGATCTGAAGGAAGGCTTCGTCGAGATCCGCGAAACAGCGGAGCAGCCGGTCGTGGCGAAGACGGCACGCGTCGTCGAGGAAGTGGTCGTCGGCAAGGAAGCGTCGAACCGCACGGAAACCATCACGGACACCGTGCGCGGCACCGAAGTGGAAGTGGAGCGGACCACCGGCGTTGAAGGCACCGCCGACGTTCCTCCGGTGAAGAAGACGCCGCTCTAATCGCGGCAGCGTTCAGCGGTTCGTCACGTGCGGGCCGCTGAACGCGAGCTTATTCAAAAAATTGTTGACCGGTCCGATAGAGTTCGGCATAATCCACTGTGAAGTTCAAGAAGTCGATTGCTGTTCATCAATAGTCCGATTCCCCCCGGTATTCGTTGTCCACTCCCTCCTTGCTGCTTCGCCCTGCTCACTGAGCGATCACACTTATTCATTTCAGGATTCTCATGGATACCGGTACGGTTAAATGGTTCAACGACACCAAGGGTTTTGGCTTCATCACGCCGGATAACGGCGGCGACGATCTTTTCGCCCACTTCTCGGAAATTCGCGCGGACGGCTTCAAGACGCTCGCAGAAGGCCAGAAGGTGAGCTTCGAAACGAAGCGCGGCCCGAAGGGCATGCAAGCTTCGAACATCAAGCCGGTGTAAGTTTGCTGCACATCGGGAGCTGAATAATCGGCTCCCGATTTCTTGCTGGTCCGCTTTACTCCCCTCCGCGTTCCTCCGGCCAAGACGTTCTCAGGCCCATTCCCCCAAGCGTCTCTCAGGCGCGGCATTTCAAGACTTTCCGTACTTTGACGGAAGGCATTTACCTACAAAATTAAAATGACATCAAATCAACATTACCGCGGTTATGCGGTGCATCCCTTCGCACATCGTCTCGGCGACAACGGCTTTTCCGCTAACTTGCTGCTCGAGCGCGCCGACACAAATTGCGGCGACCCGGCCTATCAGTTTTATTCGCTCGACTACTTCTCGAAAGAAGCCGACGCCATTGCTTATTCGCAGCGATGGGCGGAGGACTGGATCGACGCGCGAGGCTAAATCGCCCCGCTGTGCCTTCGACGTGCCGTTCGGTAACGTCGACACTCACCTTTTCCCGCCTTGCATTTTTCCCTCGCAGAACATTATCGGCCTCCCATTCCGATAATTAAGATTCAACGCGCCAAACGTTTGCCCGCGCAGGCAACGCCTTCAGTCGCCGCTGCAACTGCCGTTATCGGTGGAAGGAGGCTTATCCGGCTTTAGCCGTCGATACCTCTTCCCCGACCCTGGCTTTGCAGTCGCATCGTTCCGTCGTTTAAGAGCGAATAAGAAAGGAAAACATGCGCGTTGCCTCTAAAACGACGAATCGGCAGTTGTTCAACACAATCTGGCCATTCCTGGCAGTCGTCATCTCCCTATTGGCGATGGCGGCTACGAGCCTGGCGATCATGTCGTCGGTGCGTGCTTATATCGGCGGGGAAAGTACCTGGTCGAAGGGGCAAAAGGACGCAGTGTTCTATCTCGTCCGCTACGCACAGACCGGCGATGAACAAGCGTTCTCGGAATACCAGAGCGCGATCGCCTATCCGCAGAATCTCAAACGCGCCCGTCTCGCGCTCGACCGCCCCGATCCCGATGTGCCCGAAGCGCGCGCCGCCCTGCTGGCGAGCGGCGTGTTTCCGGCCGATGTCGGCGCGGTCATCTGGGTCTATCGCACGTTCCGCCGCGCAAGCTATTTTCAGGAAGCCGTGGCGTACTGGACGGCCGGCGACCTGCTCGTCGACCAACTCGCCGATGCGGGCCGCCAGTTGCGCGCCGCCATGAAACGCGGGGACGCCGGGCGCGCCGACGTCGACCATCTCACCGACGAAGTCTGGAACATCAACGGCGCGATCGCCCCGATCTCGCGCGCCTTCGCCGACGTGCTCGGCTCCGCGTTCCGCCAAACCGCAATGCTGCTGTTCACGGTCAACGTCGTGATCGCCGTGCTGCTTGTCTGCCTGTCCGGTTGGTACGCGCGGCGCTTCATCACCGCGCGGCTCGCGACGGAGAACGCGCTGCGCCGAAGCGAAGCGCGCGCCAAGGCGACGCTCGACTCGATCGGCGAGGCGGTGATTTCGGTCGGTCCGTCCGGACTTGTCGAGTTCATCAATCCGGCTGCGGAAAAGCTCTTCTGCCGGGAAGCGGCGGCGTGCGTGAACCGGCCGCTCGGCGCGCTCGTGACGGTGGCGCGCGAATGGGACCGCCGGCCCGTCGACGTGATCGACGAGGCGCTGAAGGAAGCGGAGCCCGAAGACGTCAGCGGCGACCTGATTCTGACGAACGCGATGGGCGTGGATATCGTCGTGCAGGCCATCACGTCCGTCGTGCGCGATCAGTCGGATGTGCTGACGGGCGTCGTGCTCCTCCTGCGGAACATGACGCGCGAGCGCGAGTACGTGTCGAACCTCGCCTGGCAGGCGACGCACGATGGCCTGACGGGCCTGCTCAACCGCACCGAATTCGAGCGGCGTCTCAGCAACGCGCTCGATCGCGAATCGGACATCGATCCGTCGCATCGCGCGCAAATGCTGATGATGCTGGACCTCGACCAGTTCAAGGTCGTCAACGATACCTACGGTCACGCCGCTGGCGACGCCATGCTGCGCGAAGTCGCGTTGTTCATCGAAGAATGTCTGCGCGAAGACGACGTGCTCGGCCGTCTCGGCGGCGACGAGTTCGGCGCGCTGCTCTGCAACTGCGACAAGCAGACCGCGATGCAGATCGCCGAGCGCCTGCGAAAGGACGTCGCCGCGTTCGAATGGTCGTGGGAGACGCATCGCCTGTCGACGAGCGTGAGCATCGGCGTGGTCGATCTTCGGCAAAGCGGACTCGATGTCGAGACCGCCATGCGTTATGGCGATATCGCGTGCTATCTCGCGAAGGAGCGCGGCCGCGATCGCGTGCATCTCGCGGTGCCCGGCGACAAGGAACTCACGCGCCACGCGAGCGAAATGTCGTGGTGCGGACGCATCAAGGACGCGCTCGCCAACGACCGCTTCTGCCTCTACATGCAGGAGATTCGCGCGACCGAACTGGAGGCGGGCGATCCCAGCGGCATCGCATACCCGCGCCATGCGGAAATTCTCCTGCGCATGGTGGGCGAACGCGGCGATATCGTGCCGCCGGGGCTTTTCATGCCGGCAGCGGAGCGTTATGGCCTGATGTCGGCCATCGACCGGTGGGTCGTGCGCGCGGTGTTTTCCACGCTATCGCAGATGCCGCAAAGAGAACGGATGGAATACGCGATCAACCTCTCGGGCGCATCCATCGGCGACGAACGCTTCCTCCAGTTCCTGAACGAGCAGTTCGCGGTCAGCGGTGTCGCGCCATCGTCGATCTGCTTCGAAGTCACCGAAACCACCGCTGTCGCCAATCTCGCCGCCGCCGCGCGCTTCATCCGCGAACTGAAAAAACGCGGCTGCAAGTTCGCGCTCGACGACTTCGGCGCGGGCATGTCGTCGTTCGGCTATCTGAAGCACTTGCCGGTCGACTACATCAAGATCGACGGCGGATTCATCAAGGACATGCTTAAAGATGCCGTTAACCGAGACATGGTGGCGGCAATTAACGACATCGGTCATTCGATGGGCCGTCTGACCATCGCGGAATACGTGGAAAGCGAGGCGATTCTTCGCGCGCTTCGGGAGATGGGCGTCGATTTCGTACAAGGCTTCCATGTCGGGCGTCCCGAACCCTGGGCGCAGCACGTCGAACCTATCAACATCTAACAGGAGAGTATGTTTTGGATCCGACTTTTCAGCGGGTTGGCGATCTGAAGGATATCGCCAGCTACCCGGCATGGCTTGGCGACGTTTTGGCCGAGACGAACGAAGCGAAACAAGGCGTCGTCAGGCATCCGATTTTCGCGGCAATGCGCGAGGCGAAGCTGGAAGCGCGTCAGGCAGAGGCGTTCCTCGTCAACGGATGGCCGGTCGTCGAGCAGTTTCCGCAATACATGGCGATGAACCTGCAAAAGGTGCGCTACGGCCACTCGCGCGGCGAAGACCTCGCACGGCGTTATCTGACGCGTAATATCCGCGTCGAGCAGAACCACGCGGATTACTGGGTCGACTGGGCCGCTGCACACGACGTCAGCAAGCGCGCGCTGATGAAGGCCAATGGCCCGACGCTCGCGTATGCGCTTAGTCACTGGTGCTGGAAGAGCAGTAGCACGGACGCGCTCGCGGCCAGCATCGCGGCGACGAACTTCGCGATCGAAGGCGTGACCGGCGAATGGGCGACGCTCGTTTGCAGCAGCGACACGTATGCGAACAGCTTCCCGGTATCGATCCGCCGCAAGGCGATGCGCTGGCTCAGCCTGCATGCGCATTACGACGACGCGCATCCGTGGGAAGCGCTGGAAATCGTGGCCACGTTGCTCGGCAATGCGCCGGGTGTCGACGAGGTGCATACGGTGAAGCGCAGCATCGAGATGAGCTATGAGTACTTCAAGATGAGCCTCGACTGCTGCCTGTAGCAGACGGCTTCCCGCTGTATCAAGAGCGTTATCCGCATCCGTACACGCGATGTCGTGTGCGGAGTGGATACGCTCTGCCCGGCAAACTGGAACCAATCTGGACAAGAGATGAAAAAGAAGCAATTTGCGTGTGCTGCCGCAGCGGCCCTGTGTGTCACGGGCGCTCACGCACAGGCGGCGGGAAGTGTCGTCGTGAACGCCGGGTGGATGCATTTCGCACCGCAGGAATCGAGCGGCCCGTTCAAGATCACCGCGTTGGGACAGACGACGACGGCGCCGGGTGCGGGCGCATCCGTGAGCGATGCCGACACGTTCGGTCTCACGGCGACGTACTTCATCACCGATCACATCGCCGCTGAAGGCGTGATGGGCGTGCCGCCGAAGTTCGATCTGTACGGCACCGGCACGCTGGCTCCGTTCGGCAAGCTCGGCTCGGCGCGCGAATGGAGCCCGACGCTGCTCCTGAAGTATTACTTCGGCGGCGCGCAAAGCCGCTTCCGCCCTTACCTGGGCGCGGGCGCATCGTACGTGTGGTTCTCGGGCGAGAAGTTGAACGGCGCGATGTCGAGCGGCGCCTTCCTCTATTCGAGCCAGTTCGGCAACGCGCTGACCGGACCGACGACCGTCAAGCTCAGCAGTTCGTTCGCGCCTGTCGTCAACGCCGGTCTGTCGTACAACTTCAACGAGCACTGGTCGGCCGCGTTCTCGGTGTCGTACATGTGGCTCAAGACCCGTGCGACGATGGAGACGCAATCGGCGGTGGGCACGGTCAAGAGCGAATCGAAGATCAAGCTCGATCCGGTCGTGACGTTCCTCTCGGTCGGCTACAAGTTCTGAGTGTCTTCGCGATGCCGCCGCCGTCACGGGCGGCGGTTCATCGCCGGCTCAAGACTTTTGTCCGCGGCCTGTCTTTTCCTGCAGTTCTTCGATCCTGCGCGAAGCGTCCGCCTTCGTCAGCGACGGATCGAACGGCTCCTTCGCCTCTTCCGATAACGTCTTCAGATACGACGCCTGTGCGCCGGTCATCGGCTCGTCGCCCGTTACCCAGTCGTCGGGGTCTTTCTCCGCATTCGAAGTAGGCGATGCCTTCGGGTTGTCGCTGGGCGCGTTGCTTTGAGCGTCGTCGCGTTCGGTGTCTTTCTCGTTCATTGCGCGGTTCTCCTTGCGGGTGCTTGGTCGATGATGACGGGCGCAAAGAACGTGCCTTGCCTCATCCACGCGACAGCGCCGCGCGCACATGCGATACGAATCGCGCCGTCACCGGATTTTCCCGCGCCGATGCCCACGCCAGCCCGACGCGCCATCTCGCGTCCCTGCCTGGCAACGGCAGAACGGTTGCATCGCGCAACAGATATTGCGCACGCGACGGAATAAACGCGACGCCGACGCACGCCGCGACCGACGTCAGCACGGACTGCACGTCTTCCGCATGCTGCGTGATGTTCGGCACGAAGCGCCGCGCGCCGCACCACCGGTCGATCTGAGCGGCGAGACCCGGCCCGCGTGCGCGCGACAGCGCGATGAACCCGATGTCGTTCAGCACCGCAAGGTCTGACGGGAGGCGCTTGTACTGGCTGTGCGGCGGCATCGCCAGTGCGAGGCCTTCATCGACGACCTTGAACGACGCCAGTCCCGCGCCCGCCGGCAAGCGCAGGAAGCCGGCGTCCAGCTTGCCCGCGAGAAGCCGCCGCTCCTGCTCGGCCGACGACAGATCGCTCAAAGTAATGACCACGCCCGGATTCGCGCGCCGGAAATCCGCGATGATCTTCGGCACGAGCGTCAGCACGGACAGGCAGATGCCGATGCGCAGATGCCCCGTCCGGCCACTGCTCGCGTCGCGCGCACGCGCGAGTACGTCGTCGGCGTCGCGGACCAGCGTCTGTGCGTCGGGCAGGAAGCGCTCGCCAAACAAGGTGAGTTCCGCGCCATGCCTTCCTCGCTCGAACAGCTTGCCGCCGATGCTCGCCTCGAGCACGCCGATCTGCTTGCTGAGCGCCGGCTGGCTCATATGCAAGGCGTCGGCGGCGCGGCTGAAATGGCGCAGTTCCGCGACCGCGAGAAAGGTTCTGAGCAGTCTGATTTCCATTCGATTTGGTGATTGAACGCCGCAAATCATTCATTTTACAAATCGGACGCCGCAACGTTCAATGGCTACCTGAACTTTCGATCGAGGTAGCGTCATATGTCTTCTGAAAAGTCTCCGCCGAGTGTGAGTGCGCCCGATGCGCGCACTCCGTCGAAGCCCCCGGCACGCGTCAGGCGCATTCAGGTTGAAGAGGCACCGGCGCAGGACCGGCCTTCGACTGGGTCCATCGCGCTGAGCTTTGCGGTGGTTAGACGGAATATCGGGAGTTCGGCGAAGTAGAGGCGCGGTGAACGCCTGTCTAACCGGACTACGCCGATTGCGGCTGCGGAGCGCGACGTTGATGGTGGGGTGGCGCGACGCAAACGAGTGCCCGAATCCGCTCAAACCCCCGGCATCATCGGATAGGCAACCGTATGATCCTCCACGCGCTCCACGCCGGGGATATTCTCGGCCGCGATCCGCATTGCGTCGACTTGATCCGTCGACCACACCGCGCCCCACAAGTGCACGACGCCATCCTGCACGACGATATTGCGCCCCGGAAACGCCCATCCACGCCCCGCGACCTCGCCCATCAGCATCGCGCGAATGTCCTTGTCGGCTGCCGGGGTGTCCGTCGCGCCCTTCGCCACCGTCGCCGACGCCAGCGCCTGCACGAGATTCGAGCGGCTCACGATGCCGACGAGCCTGTGCTCCCGCAGCACCGGCACCCGCTTGATATGCCGCGTTTCCAGCACCGAGGCAATCTCGGCAAGCGACGTATCCTCCTGCACGCACACCACATCGCGGCTCATGATTTCGCCGACCGTGCGCGCATGCGACTTCACGTAGTCCGCTGCGCCATCGGAGCCGATCAGATCCAGCCACCACGAACGCCTGCCTTGCCGCTTCTCGGTGTCCGTCTCGCTGCGATGAAGCAGGTCGCCTTCGCTGACCATGCCGATCACGTGCCGGTCTTCATCGACGACCGGCGCGCCGCTGATGCGGTGCTTGACCAGCAATTGCGCCAGCTCATGAACCGTCGTGCCGGGCGTGGCGGAAAGGACGGTCGAGGTCATTACATCGCGTGCTTGCATGACGGGCTCCGGTAGCGAGAAATAGTCAGTTGATCGAAACGATGCCGGCTTCGCTATTTACGATACGCCTCGCGCAATGCCCGGCGTTGACAGGCGTCAATTGCGGATGAGATGCGAAGCATCAACCGTCCATGCGCAACACCGCCGCACCGGAGACGCGGCCCGCGCGCAGATCGGAGAGCGCGTCGTTCGCATCGTCGAGCGCGTAGACGCGTGTCCGCAGACGAAGCACGATGCCTTCCGCACGCGCCATGAACTCCGCGCCGTCCGCGCGCGTCAGGTTCGCCACGGACACGATCCGCCGCTCGCCCCATAACAGCGCATACGGGAACGCGGGAATGTCGCTCATATGAATGCCGCCGCACACGACGACACCGCCCTTCGCGACCGCTCCGAGCGCGGCCGGCACGAGCGCACCGGCGGGCGCGAAGATCAGCGCCGCATCGAGCTCGTCGGGCGGTGGTTCGCCGCTGCTGCCGGCCCAACTCGCGCCCAGCTGCAAGGCCAGCGCCTGCGCGGCCGCATCGCCGGGACGCGTGAACGCATAGACCGTGCGCCCCTCGTGCCGCGCGACCTGCGCGACGATATGCGCCGCCGCGCCAAACCCATAAATGCCGATGCGCTTCGCGTCGCCCGCCATCTTCAGCGCCCTGTAGCCGATGAGTCCGGCACACAGCAGCGGCGCGGCGTCGAAGTCCGGGTAGCGCGACGGAAGATGCAGGCAGAACCGGCTATCGGCGGTCATGCGCGTGGCATAGCCGCCATCGAGCGTATAGCCGGTGAAGCCGGGCGCATCGCACAGATTCTCGCGACCGCTCGTGCAATAGCGGCATCGTCCGCATGTGTGGCCGAGCCACGGCACGCCGACGCGCTCGCCTGTCGCGAAGCCCTCCACGCCCGCGCCGATCGCAGCCACGCGCCCGACGACTTCGTGGCCCGGTATCACGGGCCGCTTCGGATGCGCGAGTTCGCCATCGACGACATGAAGATCGGTCCTGCAGACGCCGCACGCCGCGACGTCGATCAGCAGTTGCCCCGGACCGGCGACGGGATCATCCAGCTCGACGGCGCAGAGCGTCGGCGAACTGCCGTCGAAGCGCATCGCATGCATCATCCGGCTCCGTGCGTATCGCGTTCGGCGCGCAGCTGGTCCGCGGAAGGCGTCTGCTCTGGCAACGCAGGTTCGGGTGGCGACGGCGCGTCGTGACCCGTTGAATCCATCTGTCGATGGGTATGAACGCTCGCCGGAAGGTTCTCGCTGAACCGGAAATAGCCGCTGCGAAGCATCACCGGCTTGCGTGCGACGCTGGTCAGCAGTTGTTCCGCGGCCCTTTCGATCGCGGCGCGATGGTTATCGAACGCTCGCCGCAAGTCGTCTTCCCGCGACGACGCCGCACCGAGATGGTCCCTCAGGGCTTCCGCCGATATCGTGCATTGAACCCGCTCGCCGCCCGCGACGGCGCCGAACACGAGCGCGGGCTCGTCGCCGTGATAGACGGGCGCGGCGGTGGAGAACGTGATGTCCATGATGGCGAGCCCTCGCTGGACCATGACAAGCGAACGGCATGCGCCGTGACTTACGCTTCCAGTGTTCCCGCGATGACGCGCACAAGCGTTGATCCAGATCAATGCCCGGACGCGCTATCTGCGCAGAATCGATGACTGTGCGCATGCCATGTTGTCGATGGCGGGCATCGCATTCGCCCACGAGACATCACGCGCCAGGTTCAACGCGATGCCCGCGCGCCGCGCCGAGGCGGCGCCACTTCTGCGAGCAACTCGTAATGCAACTCGCGCAGGATTTCGACGAACGCCGAAGTAAGCCGCTCGCGCGGCCGATGCGGCGGAAACAGCAGATATGTCGGGAAAAGCGTGGCCGGAAGAAACGGACGAATGACAATCTCCGGACCCGCGAAGTCCCGCGCGACGATCGGATGCGCGAGCGTCACGCCCATGCCATGCCTGACCATTTCGCAGCTTATGGCGGTGTACTGCGCTTCGATCGCGAGCACGCGTTCGACGCCGGCGCGCTGGAATACCTCGTCCATCAATGCGCGCGTGCCGTCGCCATGACAGAGCGATATGAACGATTCGCCTTCGAGATCTTCTGGCTTGATGCTGCGCTTCGCCGCGAGCCGATGCGACGCCGGCATCACACAGACGGCTGCGACACTCGATAACTGCTCGACCTCGCAATCGGACGCCTCGCTGACATAGACCGCGACGCCAAGATCGCAGAACTGCGAAGCCGTCCAGTGATTGACGGTGCCCGACGTATTCACGTGCAGCGACACCGTGACTTCCGGAAACTGCGCGACGAATCGTTTGATCGCGTGCGGCACGAGCGTCATGCCCGCGGATGGCATCGCCGCAATGCGCAGACGCCCGCTGCCCAGATTGCGTATTTGCGCGGCAGCATTGGCGAGCCCTTGCAGGCCCACGAACGCGCGCTCGACTTCGCGAAAGAAAGCCGTGCCTTCGCTCGTCGGTATCAGACGCACGCCGCTGCGCTGAAAGAGCTGCAGGCCCGTATCGCGTTCAAGCTGCGAAATCAGCCGGCTCACGTTCGGCTGCGACGTGAACAGCGCCTTGGCTGCGGCGGTCATTGATCCCGAGACCATCACCGCGCGAAAGGCCTCGATGTGCTTCAGATTCATGCGCGTTTTCCCTCATCGGAGCAACCATGGTCCATATCATTCCTGCATGGATAGGTATTTTATTCGTATTGGACGATATGACACGCCGGCGCGACACTGCATCTCAACGACAAGATGCAAAGTCCCCCACACATCCCGGTACTGGAGATCGTCGTCATGAAAAGAGCGCTGCATCGCCGTCTTTCCGCCCCTGCCCGCACCGCCATCGCGGCGCTTTCGCTGGCTGCCCCGCTTCTCGCACACGCCGAAACCACGCTCTACGTGGCGAACGTCGGCGGCTCGAACGAGCAGTTGTATCGGCAGAAGGTGATACCGCCGTTCGAGAAGGCGCATAACGTGAAGATCGTCTACGTCGCGGGCAATTCGAGCGATACGCTCGCGAAGCTGCAGGCGCAGAAAGGGCATCAGCAAATCAACGTCGCGGTGATGGACGACGGCCCCATGTATCAGGCGATGCAGCTCGGCCTGTGCGCGAAGGTCGAAGACGCGCCCGTGATGAACGATCTTTATCCGCTCGCGAAGCTCGGTCCGACGGCGGTCGGCGTCGGCATGGTGGCGACGGGCATCGGCTACAACGAGGAAGCGTTCAAGAAGGCGGGCCTGCCGCCGCCCGATTCGTGGAAGGTGCTGTCGGACGCGCGCATCAAGGGCAAGCTGGGCGTGCCGCCGATCACGAACACGTATGGCCTGCATACCCTCGTGATGCTCGCGCGCATGAACGGCGGCGGCGAAAAGAACATCGATCCCGGCTTCAGCGCGATGACGAAGCAAGTCGCGCCGAACGTGCTTTCGTGGGCCCCGACGCCCGGCGAAATGGACGGCCACATGCAATCGGGCGACGTGATCCTGGCGCCGTATGGCAGCGGCCGCGCGGTGGCCCTGCAAAACACGGGCTTTCCGCTCAAGTTCATCTACCCGAAGGAAGGCGCGGTCGCGTTGCAAGTGGCCGCATGCACGCTAGCCGAAAACGCGCAGCCGCAACTGTCGCAGCAATTCGTGCAATACCTGCTGACCCCGGAAGTGCAGACGATGCAGGCGCAAGCCATCGGCCTCGGTCCGGTCAACAAGACGGTCAAACTCACGCCGGAGATCGCGGCGCGCGTGCCTTACGGTCCCGAGCAGATCGCCAAGCTGACCGCGATGGACTGGACGAGCATCAACCAGCATCGCACGGAATGGACGGAGCGCTGGAATCGTTCGGTCGAACGCTGATTCCCCGCCCGCCTCGTGCACGTGACTCGATGAAGGAGCAAGGCGCATGGCCTTCCTGACTTTGCAGGGCATTTCGAAACGCTACGGCGATTTCACCGCGATCGAGCAGCTCGATCTTTCTGTCGAACGCGGCGAACTGTTGTCGCTGCTCGGGCCTTCGGGCTGCGGCAAGACGACGACGCTGCAAATGGTGGCGGGCTTCGTGACGCCGACCACGGGCCGCATTCTGCTCGATGGCCGCGACATCACGCACGAGCGTCCGGAGAAGCGCGGCATCGGCGTCGTGTTTCAGAGCTATGCGCTCTTTCCGCACATGACGGTGGCGGGCAACGTCGGCTTCGGACTCGAGATGCGCAAGGTCAAGCGCAAGGAGCGTGAAGCCCGCGTGGCCGAGGCGCTCGCGCTCGTGCGCCTCAACGGCCTGGGGCATCGCTATCCGAAGGAACTGTCGGGCGGTCAGCGGCAGCGCGTGGCCATTGCCCGCGCGATTGCGATGGAGCCGGAGCTGCTGCTGCTCGACGAGCCGATGTCGAACCTCGACGCGAAGCTGCGCGAAGAGATGCATATCGAGTTGCGCGGTATCCAGAAGCGCCTCGGCATCACGACGATCCTCGTCACGCACGATCAGGTCGAAGCGATGACCATGAGCGATCGCATCGCGGTGATGCATCGCGGCACCATCGCGCAACTGAGCACGCCCTACGACGCCTACGAACGCCCCGCGACGCCGTTCGCATCGACGTTTCTCGGCCGCACCAACGCGTTCGCCGGCGAAGTGCTGCGGCGCAATCCGCGTTGCGCGGAAGTATCGGTTGCGGGCGCGACGCTGCACGTTCCGCACGAAGGCCGTCATGTCGATGGCGCGGTGAACGTCTACATCCGCCCCGAAAAACTGCATCTCGCCAATGGCGATGCCCGCGTGCGCGGACGCATCGCGACGCGAGTGTTCGTCGGCAATCAATGGCTGCTCGAAGTGGAGACGCACCTCGGCAAGCTGCGTGTCGCGCAGCCGAATCACGGCGCGCCGCCGCCCGAGGAAGGCGATGAAGTCGGTCTCGACTGGACCGACGACGACTTGCGCGTGCTCACGCAAGACACGGCCGGAGGCGCTCATGGCCACGCTTGACGACGCCCGTCCGGGCGCCGCGCCCTGGCTGCTGTCCGGTCCCGCGCTGCTGCTCTTCATCGGCCTGCTGCTGGTGCCCCTGCTGCTCACGCTGATGCTCTCGTTTCGCGTGTTCAGCGATACCGCCGGCGTCCAGAGCGGCTTCACGCTGTCGAATTACTGGGAAGTCGTTAGCGATCCGTACTATGGGACGATCTTCCTGCGCACCGCCGGCCTCGCATTCGCCGTCACGTTGCTGTCGATCGTGCTCGGCGTGCCGGAGACTATCGTGCTTGCGCGCATGAGGCGGCCGTGGCAGTCGCTGTGCCTGCTCATCGTGCTTGGCCCGCTTCTGATCTCCGTCGTCGTGCGCACGCTCGGCTGGCAGATTCTGCTCGGCAACAGCGGCGTGCTCAACAACGTGTTGCAGGCGCTGCACATCACGGACGAACCGATCCGCCTCGTCTTCACGATGACCGGCATGATCATCGCCCTGACACATGTGCTGGTGCCGTTCATGGTGATGTCCGTGTGGGCGAACATGCAGAAGCTCGACAGTCAGGTCGAATGGGCCGGCCGCTCGCTCGGCGGCTCGTCTTTCGCGGTGTTCCGCCGCGTGGTGCTGCCGCAGATCATGCCGGGCGTGCTGTCGGGATCGATCATCGTGTTCGCGCTGTCGGCATCGGCTTTCGCGACGCCTGCGCTGATCGGCGGACGACGCCTGAAAGTGGTCGCCACCGCCGCGTACGACGAGTTCCTCGGCACGCTCAACTGGCCGCTCGGCGCGAGCATCGCGGTGCTGCTGCTGATCGCTAACGTGGCGATCGTGATGGGCTGCAGCCGTCTCGCGGAACGCCGCTTCAAGCACATCTTCGACTGAGCGCGAGAGGACTCCCATGAAACAGAACGGCATACTTGGCCTCGTCTATAACGCCTTCTTCCTCTCGTTCATCATTGCGCCGCTCGCGGTCGTGATGCTCGTCGCGTTCACCGACAAGGGCTTCATTTCGATGCCCTTCGAAGGCGCGTCGCTGCGCTGGTTCCGCGCGATCATCGAGAACGGCGACATCGTCGCGGCGTTCTGGCTCTCGGTGCGTCTCGCCTTCGCGGCGGCGACCATCGGCGTGCTGCTCGCGGTGCCCGCCGCGCTCGCCATCGCACGCTATCGCTTTCCGGGCCGCGCCGCGCTGACGAGCTTCTTTCTCTCGCCGATGATGATTCCAGCCGTCGTGCTCGGCATCGCGTTTCTGCGGTTTCTGTCGCTGCTGCACCTGTCGGGATCGTTCTGGTCGCTGGTCTGCGCGCACGTGATCATCGTGCTGCCGTATGCGCTGCGGCTCGCGTTGTCGTCGGCGGTCGGGCTGGATCGCGATGCCGAACGCGCCGCGCTGTCCTGTGGCGCGAGCCGCTTCACCGCGTTTCGCCGCGTGGTCCTGCCGATGATCCGCACCGGCGTGGCGGGCGGCTGGGTGCTGTCCTTCATCCAGAGTTTCGATGAACTGACGATGACCATCTTCGTCGCGACGCCTGGCACCACCACGCTGCCCGTCGCGATGTACAACCAGATCGCGCAGACCATCGATCCGCTGGTCGCCTCGGTATCAGCCGTGCTGATCGTCGGCACGGTGCTCCTGATGGTTCTGCTCGACCGCATGGTCGGACTCGACCGCATTCTGATCGGAGAAGCGCGATGACACACACAAGCACCGCCAGCGCCGACGTACTGGTTCTCGGCGGCGGCCTCGTCGGTTCGGCCGTGGCCTACGGGCTTGCCCGCGAAGGCGCACGCGTGACCGTGCTCGACGAGGACGACGGCGGCTTTCGCGCCTCGCGCGGCAACTTCGGTCTCGTCTGGATTCAGGGCAAGGGCTACGGGCTGTCGCCTTACGCACGCTGGTCGCGCAGTTCGGCCACGCGCTGGCCGGCGCTCGCCGAGGCGCTGTTGCGGGAGAGCGGCATCGACGTGGCGTTGAAGCAGCCGGGCGGCTTCCATTTCTGCTTTAGCGACGACGAACTCGCCGAACGCGAGAAGCGCCTCTCGACGCTGAAGGCCCAGCTTGGCGACTATCCCTACGAAATGCTCGACGCCGCCGATGTGCGCGCGCGCATCCCGCAAGTCGGCCCCGCTGTGCTCGGCGCAAGCTATACGCCGATGGACGGCCACGTGAACCCGCTCAAGCTCCTGCGTGGGCTGCATGCCGCGATGCAGGCGCGCGGTGTCAAGCTCATATCGGGCGAACGGGCGGAGCGCATCGAGCCGCAGGCTAACGGCTTCGTCGTGCACGGCAAGCGCGGCACGTATCGCGCGGCGCGCGTGGTGCTCGCGGCGGGCCTCGGCAATCGCACGCTCGCGCCGTTCGTCGGGATGAATGCGCCGGTCGCGCCGAATCGCGGGCAAGTGCTGGTCAGCGAACGCGTCGCGCCGTTCCTTCATTACCCGACGCTCAACGTGCGGCAGACCGACGAAGGCAGCTTGCAGTTCGGCGATTCGATGGAAGAAGTCGGCTTCGACGACTTCACGACGACGCACGTGCTCGCGGACATCGCGCGTCGCGGCGTGCGCGCCTTTCCGATGCTGCAAAACGTGCGGCTGGTCCGCATGTGGGCCGCGCTGCGCGTCTACAGCCCCGATGGCTTCCCGATCTACAACGAATCCGAAGCGCATCCCGGCGCGTTCGTCGTCACGTGCCATAGCGGCGTGACGCTCGCCGCCGCGCATGCGATGCGCATCGCGCCGTGGGTCATGGGCGCGCCGATGCCCGACGAACTGCCCACGTTCTCCGCGCGCCGTTTCGAAAGCGCCGAGCAGCTGACACTTGCACATTGATCCCGACATGACTTCACATACAACGTTGTTCAAGCCGCTGAACGCCGAAGGCGCGCCTATCGACATCTGGTTCAACGATCAGCGTTTGTCCGTGCCGGGCGGGCGCTCGGTGGCGGCCGCGTTGCTGGCGGCGGGCGTGTCGCGGTTTCGTGCGACGCCGGTCTCGGGCGCACCGCGCGCGCCGTACTGCATGATGGGCGCGTGCTTCGAATGCCTCGTCGAGATCGACGGCGTGCCGAGCCGCCAGAGCTGCATGGTGGAAGTGAAGGCCGGCATGCGGATTCGCTCGCAGGAAGGCGCACGCGATCTCCCGCCGATGGATCTGACCGATGCTCCACTGGAGAACGCGCATGGCCGCTGATTTCGCATCCGAAGCCGTCGATGTCGTCGTGATCGGCGCGGGCCCCGCTGGCATGAGCGCGGCGACCATCGCGGCGCGCGCAGGTCTGAGAACCGTGTTGCTCGATGAACAGGACGCCGCCGGCGGGCAGATTTATCGCGGCATCGTGAAAGCCGACGCGCAGCGCAAGCAGATACTCGGCCCCGACTACGCGGCGGGCGCATCCATCGCGCAGGCCTTCGCGGCTTCCGGCGCGCGCCACGTGACCAACGCGACCGTGTGGCAAGTCACGCGCGAGCGCGGCGTCAACTATCTGAAGGACGGCAAGATCGGCAGCTTCGACGCGCAGCGCGTGATTCTCGCAAGCGGCGCGCTGGAACGTCCGTTCCCGATTCCCGGCTGGACGCTGCCGGGCGTGCTGACGGCGGGCGCGGCGCAAATCCTTCTGAAAAGCGCGGGCGAAGTGCCCGCCGCGCCGCCCGTGCTCGCGGGCTGCGGGCCGCTGCTCTATCTGCTCGGCTGGCAATACGTGCGTGCCGGCGTGCCGATCCGCGCACTCGTCGATACGACGCGCCATGAGGATCGCTGGCGCGCGAAGCGTCACATGCTGTCGGCGCTGCGTGCGTGGCCGTTCCTGTCGAAAGGGCTGCAACTGATCCGCACCTTGCGCGAAGCCGGTGTGCCGATCTTCGAAGCCGCCGACGATTTGCGCGTGGAAGCGCGCATCGGCACGGACAACGTGGAGCGCGCCGCCGCACTGAGCTTCACGACGCAGGGCGCCGCGCATCGCATCGAAGCCGATGTGATCCTGCTGCATCAGGGCGTCGTGCCGAATACGCAGTTCACGCAGGCATTGCGCGCATCGCACCGATGGGACGAGGCCCAGTTGTGCTTCACGCCCAAGGTCGATGAATGGGGCGAGCTGGATGTGCCCGGCATCTTCGTCGCGGGCGATGGCGCGGGTATCGGCGGCGCGCAGGCGGCGGCCTTGCAGGGCACGCTCGCCGGCTTGGCCGTGGCCGCACAGCTCGGCGCGGTCGGCCACGCGAAGCGCGATGCGGAAGCCATCGCGATCCGGCGTGCGCTGGCGGGCGTGCTGCGCATCCGGCCGTTTCTCGACAGCCTCTATCGTCCGCGCGACATCAACCGCATTCCGCGCAACGAAACCATCGTGTGCCGCTGCGAGGAAGTCACCGCCGGCGAGTTGCGCAAGTTCGTCGAACTGGGGTGCGTCGGGCCCAATCAGGCGAAATCGTTCGGGCGCTGCGGCATGGGGCCGTGCCAGGGCCGCATGTGCGGTCTAACGGTGACGGAAGTCATCGCGGATGCGCGGCGTGTATCTCCCGCCGATGTCGGCTATTACCGCATTCGTCCGCCGATCAAGCCGCTCACGCTGGGAGAACTCGCCGGTGAATGACCCACGCGCGGTACAGGAAGCGGATGTGCTCGTGATCGGCGGCGGGCTGCACGGCACGAGCAGCGCGTTCCATATGGCGCGGCGCGGCGCGAAGGTCATCGTGCTCGAAGCGGACTACGTCGCGCGGCATTCGTCAGGCGTGAATGCAGGCGGCGTACGCACGCTCGGGCGTCCGCTGCCGGAAATACCGCTTGCGCTGATGTCGCGTGAGATATGGCATGACATGACGGAACGCATCGGCGAGGACGGCGGATTCGTTCCATCCGGACAACTGAAGATCGCCGAAACCGACGATGAACTCGAAGACTGCCGCAAGCGTGTTGCGCTGCTGGAATCGCACGGTTTCACGCATGAAAAGGTGATCGACCGCGAGACCGTGCTGGATCTCGAACCGGCGCTCGCGCGGCACGTGACGGGCGGCATATGGGTCGAGCGCGACGGCTATGCGCTGCCCTTTCGCACGACGACGGCGTTCCGGCTCGCGGCGCAACGGCTCGGCGTGCGCTTTCTAGAAGGCACGCCGGTGCGCCGCATCGAACAACGGGGCACGCGCTGGTTCGCTCACACGCCGCAGGGCGCCTTCAGCGCGGAGAAGCTGCTCGTCACGGCGGGCGCGTGGTCGGGCGAGCTGGCGAAGCAAGTCGGCGAATCGGTGCCGGTGCATCCGGAAGGGCTGATGCTGATGGTCACGCATCGCGTGGCGCCGTTCTGCCGCGCGACGCTCGGCGCAACGGGCAGGCCGCTATCGTTCAAGCAGTTCGACAACGGGACGGTGGTGATCGGCGGCAAGCTGATCGGGATTGCGGAACTGGCGAACCGGCATGGCGAAGTGGATTTCATGCGCCTCGTGCGCAGCGCGCAGACGGTCACGGATTTGTTCCCGCATCTGCGTCATCTCGGCGTGAACCGCGCATGGGCCGGCGTCGAGGCGTTCACGGAAGACGAACTTCCGGTGATATCCGCGAGCCGCAAGGCATCGAATCTCTATTACTCGTTTGGCTATTGCGGCAGCGGCTTCCAACTGGGACCGGGCTGCGGACAACTCGTTTCCGAACTGATGCTCGACGGCACGCCGTCCATTTCGCTCGATGCCTTCGCGGTCGATCGCTTCGATCGGCATGAAACGGCATCGGCGGCAAGCGCGCGCCATCTGGCGACTCACTAACTCAACTACTCTTTAACGGAGAGCATGCATGACCGACATCCAACGTATCGAAACGAACCAGCGCATGAGCCGTGTCGTCAAGGCGGCGGGCCTCGTGTTCATCGGCGGCCAGACTTCCGCCGATCACACGCCCGATGTGAAACTTCAAACCGCAAAAGTGCTGGACAAGATCGACGCGTTTCTGGAGAAAGCCGGCATCGACAAGACGCGCCTCGTTTCCGCGCAAGTGTGGCTCGCGGATATCGACCGCGACTTCGCCGGCATGAACGAAGTGTGGGAAGCATGGGTGCCGCAAGGCCACGCGCCGACCCGCGCGACCGTGCAGGCCAAGCTCGCGGCGCCTGAGTTGCTGGTCGAGATCGCGGTCATCGCGCTGGCCTGATGTCAGGCGATGAACACAGGCGCGACAGCAACGCGTCTAGTTCATCGCCACCGCAGCCGCGGCGCCGACCGGCGATCCTTCTATCGCGACGGACGCCTTGCCATCCGGCCCGACCGGCACATCGCCAACGAGCGTCGTGCGATAAAGCTGGCGGTCGAAGTCGAGATCGAAGATATCGGACGGCGCGAGATGCGCGGTCGCGCGGTTGTCCCAGAACGCGATGCTGCCCGCCTCCCACTTGAAGCGCACCGTGAACTCCGGGCGCGTCACGTGCTCCCACAAGAGTTCGAGCAAGACCTGGCTTTCACGCGGCGAAAGCCCGACGATCTGCTTCAGGAAACTCGGACTCACATACAGCGCCCGCTCGCCCGTCTCGGGATGCACGCGCACGAGCGGATGCTCGCTCACCAGCGTGCGATCGTCGACGGCCTTCGAGAACGCTTCGGTGCCGCTCGCGCCTTGCGGCGGCGCGAAGCGATGCAGGCCACGCAAGCCATCGACGAATGCGCGCAACGGCGCCGACAGCTTTTCATAGGCAATGACGAGATTGGTCCACTGCGTATCGCCGCCATAGGGCGGAATGGTCACGCCGCGCAGTATCGACGCAAACGGCGGATTGACGGCCGCCGTCACATCCGTATGCCATCCGGTCCACGGGCGCAGCAACGCCTGCCCTTCGAATCGCGTCGCCTTGCGAAACTTGGAGATGGAGTAAATCTCCGGATGTCCTTCGACATGACCGAACACCGGATGCCCGATGGTCAGCTCTCCGAACTGTGCAGAGAACGCGACATGCTGTTCGTGGCTCAGGAACTGCTCGCGGAAGAATACGACACGCCACTTCAATAGCGCGGCGCGTATCGCCTCGACCTGCGCGCGCGACAAAGCCTTCCTGAGATCGACCCCGCTGATTTCCGCACCGATGTGCGCGGAAAGCGGACTGACTTTCAAACCGGCTACATGCTCATTGACGACAACGGCTGCATTCACGAATGTGTCTCCCTTCGAATGATGGACAGGCGCCCGGCTTCAACTGCCCTGCGCGGCGGGATCGTCGGCGAAGAAGTAATCCCGCCACGACTTCGGTTCGTGCCGGATCACGCCGACCTTGTAGAGAAATGAGCCCAGCGGTAGCGTGTTGTTCGGCGTCGTGGCGAAGCTGACTTCCTTGTCGTTGAGAATGCGTTCGACGAATGCGGGCGAGAGCTTCGAGCCGTCCTCACGAATGTAGATCGCCGCCGCTTGCGTCTTGTCGGCTTCGATGAGCTTCGCTGCGTAGGCAAGCGCCGCGCGCACGGCGGCATAGGTTTTAGGATTGTCGCGACGCCACTTGTCCGATGTGACGGCGACACTGCTCGTCGCGAGTCCGCCGAGTATGTCGGTGGAGCTCAGCACCTTGTGGATCTTCGGATCGTCGAGTTCCTGGTACTGATACGGCGCGTTCGAGAAGTGCAGGTCGATGACGGAACTGCCCGAGAGCATCGCGGTGGTAGCGTCCGCATGGGGCATGTTCACTTCGAAGCGATCGAGCCGCGCGTAGTGGTCATTGCCAAACGCCTGCGCCGCCGCCATCTGCAAGAGGCGGCCTTGCTGCGATACCGCGACGGACACAACGGCAATGCGGTCTTTCTCGCCGATATCCTTGATGCTGCGGATGCGCGGATCGTTCGATACGAGATACACCGGCACCGCGCTTTGCGCCGATAGCGCGCGAAAATCCTGATGCCCGCGCGTGCGATCCCAGATGGTCATGAGCGGACCGATGCCGAGCGTCGCGACATCCGCCGCGCCGGACAGGAGCGCTTCGTTCACGGCCGCGCCGCCGGAGAGCGTGGTCCATTGCACGTCGATGGCAAGGCCCGCGCGTGCGCCCTGCTTCTCGATCAGCTTTTGATCCTTCGCCACCTTCAGCAGCAAAGAACCGATGCCGTATTGATCGACGATCTTCACACTGCCTTCGGCCTGAGCATGGCTCATCGGCCAAACGAATGCCGCAACCAGTGCGATCAGCGAAGGGAAACGCGTGAGCCAGAGAGATAACGTCATACAGTGACCGTCCAGGCGATATGCGCCAAGAGGATTCACTGTACAAGCGGCATCCTTGCTTCCCAACGAAGAAAGGATGCTACGGATATGCAGTCACGCGAAAAGCGGGCGTTGCTTACTGGGCGGAAAGATAGAACGCGGCATTGCGTTGCGGCGTGACGCCGACGACCGTGAGCAGGCCGTTGACGACCGTCGCTTCCACGGCGACCGATACGTTGTCGAGATAACACGCCGGGCCTGAAAATTTGAGCGTGCCGTCGAGCAGATGCTTGCCCGCAGCGCGCGGCCTGAAGCTGCCGGCGAACGCGCACGTGCCGCGCGCGTCGGCGGCTGTGCCATTGGCGGTGCCGTCGGCGGCGACGGTGATCGTCGCTACCGGCGATACGCCCGATGCGCTGGTCCACGTGCGGGCGACGTCGCTGATCGCGAGCGGCGTATCGTAGGCCGTGCTGTAGTTGCCGTTAAAGGCGGTCGCGGCCGTGTCCGGCAACACGTAGAGGCTCGTGGATGCTGCGAGCGTGCTCTTTGTCGAGAAGTTGCCCGACAGCGAGCCGGCGCGTATTACGTTCGATATCGCGCCGACCGTCGCCTGATCGGAGAAGGCGCCGTTCGACGCTGTCATCGTGCCTTCGATCATCCAGGAGAACGAGCCTTGCCGCGTGAACACGGTGTAGTACTGCCCCGTTTCCAGCACGATAGTCTGCGCCGCCACGGACAAATCGTTGTTTGCCGCGCCGTACCAGATGCCCTCGGGAACCGCGTGCGAGACGCAGGTCTTTTGCAGGTTGCTGAGATCGGAGACACAGGTTTTGTCGTCACCGCCGCCGCCACCGCAAGCGGCGAGCACGACGGGCAGCGCGAGCAGCATCGATCTGAAAAGCAGTTTCATGAGGCGTCTTCGTTGTCTGATGGGAGATCGTGGCTGCCGCGTCTTCAACGTGCCTATGTGCTTCACGTCCTCTGCGGCCTGCCGACAACGGGATAACGGTTCGACGCCGGAAATCTTGAATTGCCCCGTTATGCGGGATCGCCCCACGCGCCGAACCGTGCAATCTCGTCGAGCGGCAATCGCGCACGAGGCGCAAGCTCGCGTTCGGCCAGTTCGGCGGGCAATGCCTGCGCGTCGCCGTGACGCGCCACCGAAATCATGCTCAATGCGGCGTAGCGCTCGGGAATCGCGAAGGTCTCGGTCAGGCCGCTGCCGTCGAAACCGCCCATCGCGTGCGCGGCGAGGTCTTGCGCGTGGGCCTGAAGCAGCAGCGCCATCGCTGCCGCGCCCGCGTCGTAGCTCGCGCTCGGATTGACCGTGCCTTTGGCGGTGAGGGTATCGGCGAGCACGGCGATCAACACTTGCGCGTGCTCGTTCCACTTCTGATTGAAGGGCACGAGCAAGGCGAACGCGCGATCGAACGCCTCTCGATCCTGCGATTTCTCGAACACGAGAAAGCGCCACGGCTGCACGTTATATGCCGACGGCGCCCAGCGCGCCGCCTCCAGCAACGCGACGACCTGCGCGTGCGCGACGGGACGATCGGCGTAGGCGCGCGGGCTCCATCGTCCGGCGATCAGCGGGTGAATGGCGATATCGGTCGGTGCGGGACGGTGTGTCATAAGCCTCTCGTGATGGATGTGAATGGCGGGTTCGAGCATACCGCGCGCAAATACGTCCGCAGAACAGGCATCGAACGAATGGTTTGCGATATGCAATTCACGATTGGCGCTATCGCCGCGCGCCGAGCGTACGCTGCCACACCGATGCATATCCTTAGCGGAATTCGTGCGTTCCGGTGCGCGTGCGCGCTCGTTATGATGGCTGGCTCGGGGCTTGCAACATTGCCGATATCATCCCAAGGGAGCCTGATCTTGACTCAGATTCAATCACCGCGCAGACCGCTCGTCGTCGGCATTGGCGGCACCACGCGCCCGGCGTCATCGACTGAACGCGCGCTGGCTTTCGCATTGAAAGGCGCGCAGGAAACCGGCGCGCGCGTGCAATTGTTCGGCGGCGCGTTCCTGCACAGCCTGCCGCACTACGCGCCCGAAACACGCGAACTGACCGATGAACAACACGAACTGATCGAAGCGGTGCGCGCCGCCGATGCGTTGATCATCGCGACGCCCGGCTATCACGGCGGCATCTCGGGCCTGGTCAAGAACGCGCTCGATACGCTCGAAGAACTGCGGCTCGACGATCGCCCGTACCTCGATGGCCGCGCGGTCGGCAGCATCGTGACGGCCTATGGATGGCAGGCCGCAGGCACGGTGCTTACGTCGCTGCGCTCGATCGTGCACGCGCTGCGCGGCTGGCCGACGCCGTTCGGCGCAGCCGTCAACACGCTCGAAACGCGCTTCGAAACCGCCGATACGTGCTCGGACCCGAAAGTGGTCGAGCAGCTTCGCACCGTCGGGCGGCAAGCGTCGACGTTCGCGCTGGCGTTCGGCGCGCATGCATCGTCGGATGCGTATCACGCGGTCGAGCATCGCGTGGCTGTCGCGCAGAGTTGACACGCATGAGCCAGACTCAATTCGCGGTGCGGACGTATCAGGACGTGCGCGAGGCGCTTCTTGAGAAGCGCGAGATCGCGCTGCTCGACGTGCGCGAGGAAGACCCGCACGCGCAATCTCATCCGCTGTTCGCGGCGAATTTTCCGCTGGCGCGCATTGAACTCGATGCTTATACGCGCCTGCCTCGCCGCACTGTCTCCATCGTATTGCTCGATGACGGCGAAGGGCTTGCATTGCGCGCCGCGCAGAAGTTCGCGGAGCTGGGCTATACGCACGTCGCGCTGCTGAAAGACGGCCTCGCCGGCTGGATTCGAGCAGGCGGCGAGGTGTTTCGCGACGTGAATGTGCCGAGCAAGGCGTTCGGCGAATTCGTCGAAGCGCGGCTTCATACACCGATGCTGTCCGCTCCGACACTGCACGAGTTGCAGAAAAATGGCGATGACGTCGTGGTGCTCGATGCGCGCCGCTTCGACGAATATCGCACGATGAACATTCCGGGCAGCATCAGCGTGCCGGGTGCGGAACTGGTGCTGCGTGCGCGCGCACTCGCGCCGGATGCGGCGACGCGCATCGTGGTCAATTGCGCGGGGCGCACGCGCAGCATCATCGGTGCGCAATCGCTGGTCAATGCGGGCTTGCCGAACCCGGTGGCCGCGCTGCGCAACGGCACGATCGGCTGGACGCTTTCAGGGCAGGCGCTGGAACACGGCAGCGAACGGCGCTTCGATACCGATGCGGGGCGCGATGCGTCGTCGCTCGACGCATCGCGGAAGGCGGCGCACGCGCTTGCCGATCGTGCGGGCGTGCGGCGCACGTCGCTCGAAGAGGCGTCACGATGGGCCGAGGATGCGGCGCGTACGGTCTATCGGTTCGATGTGCGAACGCCGGAAGAGTATGAGGCGGGGCACGCGCCGGGATTTCAGAACGCGCCGGGCGGCCAGCTCGTGCAGGAAACCGAGATGTTCGCGCCGGTGCGCGGCGCACGCGTCGTGCTTGTGGACGACGACGGCGTGCGTGCGAACATGACGGCGTCGTGGCTGGCGCAGATGAACATCGAAACGTATGTGGTCGACGGCGTATCGTCAGGATCGCTAAACGAAACGGGCCCGTGGCGGCCTGATCGGCCTCAGCCGCCGAGCGTTCCTTCGCTTGCGCCCGCTGAACTGTCGGCGCTGCTAGCTGATCCGGACAGTGGCGTCGTGTTGCTCGATGTTGCGCCGGGCGCGAGTTTCGTGAAGGCCCATATCATCGGTGCGCGCTGGATTTTGCGATCGCGTCTTACGCCGGCATACGATCATTTGCCCGATGCGAAGCGTTACGTGGTGACATGCGGCACGAATGCGCTTGCACCTTATGCCGCCGCCGACGTTGCTGCGTTGACGGGCAAGCCGGTGCATGTGCTGGAGGGCGGAACTTCGGCGTGGGTGCGCGCGGGATTGCCCACTGAGGGCGGCGAGAGCGGGATGGTGTCGCCGCGTATCGACAGGTATCGGCGTCCGTATGAGGGCGTGGATAACGCGCGGGAAGCGATGCAGGCGTATCTCGAATGGGAGTACGGGCTGGTCGCGCAACTGGAGCGTGACGGCACGTGCGGATTCTTCGTGGTTTGAAGTCACCGAGGCCGCGCCAATAGACCGGCGCGAAACCAACAGCCGCACGTATAACCATATCGCCCGATATTATTTGCCCCTTGCGCCCGCGCTAATTAGCATCACGACTTCCATACCAAGTCGCGGAAACCGCAAACCATGAAGCTAAAAGCGCCCATCAAAACCGCCCTGTTCTCCGCATTGATTGCATTGGGCATCGCAAGCGCACAACCGGCGCTCGCCGCGGACAAGACAATCCGCGTAGGCATCATGTCGGGCGAAGACGAAGACGTGTGGCGCGCAGTCGCTGCCAATGCCGCGAAGCAGGGCATCAAGGTGAAGGTGACGACGTTCTCCGACTACACCCAGCCCAACGAGGCGCTCGCGCAACACGACCTCGATGCCAACTCGTTCCAGCACAAGCCCTATCTCGACGCACAGATCAACGCGCGTCATTACGACATCGTGCCGGTCGGCTTCACCTATGTGCAGCCAATCGGTCTCTATTCGCGCAAGGTCAAATCGGTAGCGGAATTGCCGCAGAACGCCGCCATCGGCGTGCCGAACGATCCGAGCAACGAGGGCCGCGCGCTATTGCTGTTGCAAGCGAATGGCATCATCAAGCTGCGTGAAGGCGTCGGCCAGCTGCCGACGGCGCGCGATATCGCAAGCAATCCGAAGCATGTTCAGATCAAGGAACTGGATGCGGGCATCGTCGGACGCGCGATCGGCGATCTCGACGCAGCCGTCGTCAACACTGACTGGGCGATCAAGGCCGGCATCAAGATCCCGCAGGAACGCATCGCGCAGGAGAGCGTGAACGGCAATCCGTATCGCAACTTCATCGCGGTGAATGCGAAGGATGCGCAAGCGCCCTGGGTCAAGACGCTGGTGCAGAGCTATCAGCAAGCGAACGTGGCGTCGGCGATCCTGACTGTCTATCACGGTGCGACGCTGCCCGCGTGGGACGGCGCACCGCAGCACTGAACGCACGCCACGGGTTGTCCGCACGCTTATCGCCGTGCGCGGGATCGATAGCTGAATCCGTCAGTTAGCGCGGGATCGTCGCATTGCTACGATGACGATCCCGCGACCTCGCACACGACGAAAGGACACCCGCAATGGCGCCGATGACCCGACGCACCTTCACCCGCCTCGCGCTCGCTTCCACGCTCGGCGCCGCGCATTCGTTCGCGTTCGCGCAGGCATCGCCGCAAGTGCTGCGCATCGGCTATCAGAAGTCATCGACGCTCATCACGCTGCTCAAGACGCGCGGCTCCCTCGAAAAGGCGCTCGCGCCGCTGAACGTGCGCGTATCGTGGAACGAATTCGCAAGCGGTCTGCCGCTGACCGAAGCGCTCAACGTGAACGCCGTCGACTTCAGCGCCGATGTCGCCGACACCGTGCCGATCTTCGCGCAGGCCGCCCATGCGAGCTTCGTCTATGTCGCGCAGGAAGCGCCGTCGCCCCACGCGCAGGCCATCATCGTGAAGAAGGACGGGGCTGTCCGTTCGCTCGCGGATCTGAAGGGCAAGCGCATTGCTGTGACGAAGGCCGCCGGCAGCCATTATCTTTTGTTCGCTGCACTCGCACGCGCCAAGCTCGAACCCGCCGACATCAAGACCGCCTATCTCACGCCGGCCGACGGACGCGCCGCATTCGAGCGCGACAGCGTCGATGCGTGGATCACGTGGGACCCGTATGTCGCTTCGGTGGAGAAGACGAACGATGCGCGCGTGCTCGTCGACGGCGCAGGGCTGGCCTCGTATCAGCGTTACTACCTCGCATCGCGTTCGTATGCCGCTGCGCATCCGCAGATCGTGCAGACCGTGTTCGACCAATTGAGAGGCGCCGGCGAGTGGCTGCTCGCCCATCAGCAGGATGCCGCGAATGCGCTCGCGCCGGTGTGGGGTCTCGATGCCGCGACCATCGAACGCGCGAATGCACGCCGCAGCTATGTCGTGCGCGCGGTGACGGCGCAGAACTTCGGTGAACAGCAGACCATCGCGGACACGTTTCATCGCAACGGCTTGCTGCCCGCGCGTATCGACACGAAAGAGTCGCTCGTATGGGATTTCGCCGCGAAGCAGGCCAAAGCCATCGCGGCGTAACTGCGTTGCGGGCCTTCAGCGAAGGCCCGCCTGTTTCCCTTTAACCCTGCTTCAGAATCCGGCGCAACACGCGCTCTTCGAGTGCCGACGCTTCCGCCGATGCCTGCTTGCGCGGCCGTGCCAGTGGCACGGGCTGATCCAGCGCGATACGCCCTTCCTCGATCAACAGAATGCGGTCACCGAGCACGACCGCCTCATGCACGTCATGCGTCACGAGCAGCGCGGTAAAGCGATGCTCGCGCCACAGCCGTTCGATCAACGCATGCATTTCGATGCGCGTGAGCGCATCCAGCGCGCCGAGCGGTTCATCGAGCAGCAGCAGTTGCGGCCGATGCACCAGCGCGCGCGCCAGCGCCACGCGCTGTCTCTGGCCACCCGACAGTTGCGACGGCCAGTCGTTCTCGCGTTCCAGCAGCCCGACTTCCGCCAGCACCGCCCGAGCCTGATCGCGTGCGCCGCGCTTGAGGCCGAGCATCACGTTTTGCAGCACGGTCTTCCACGGCAACAGCCGCGCGTCCTGAAACATGATGCGCGTGTCGAGCGCCTCGCCGTTGCTCGCGCGCATCGACAGCGCGCCGCCGCTGGGCGTTTCGAGGCCAGCGATGAGCCGCAGCAGCGTCGACTTTCCGCATCCGCTGCGTCCGACGATCGTCACGAAGCTGCCCTGTTCGATCGACAGGTCCAACGCCGACAACACCGTGCGATCGCCATAACGCTTCTCGACGCCGCGCAGCTCCACCGCGACATCGTGCGCAATCCGCGCATGCGGTTGCGCTCGCTCGATCGTCGAGCGCTCGTCCACTCTGAACGACACAGCAGCAGTCGCGCTCATGCCTTCTCTCCTCGTTGATACGCCGGATGCCAGCGCAGCGCCGCGCGTTCGATGCCTTTCGCGAGCACGTCCGCGAGCTTGCCGAGCACCGCATAAAGCAGGATGCCGACGACCACCACGTCCGTTTGCAGGAACTCGCGTGCGTTCATCGTCATATAGCCGATGCCCGATTGCGCCGAGATGGTTTCGGCGACGATCAGCATCACCCACATGAGGCCGAGCGCAAAGCGCACGCCGACGAGAATCGACGGCAACGCGCCCGGAAAGATCACATCGCGATACAGCGCGAAGCCCTTCAGGCCATAGCTGCGCGCCATCTCGATCAGGTTCGCATCGACGGAACGGATGCCGTGGAACGTGTTGACGTACACCGGAAAGAACACGCCCAGCGCGACGAGAAAAATCTTCGCTTCCTCTTCGATGCCGAACCACAGAATGACGAGCGGAATCATCGCGAGCGCGGGGATGTTGCGGATCATCTGCACGGTGGAATCAAGCGCGACTTCGAACGGACGAAAGAGTCCGGTCCAGAGTCCGAGCACCAGCCCGACGCCGCCGCCGATAGCCAGGCCCAGCAACGCGCGCCAGGCGCTGACTTTCACGTTCGCCCACATATCGCCCGACTGAATCAGCGCCCATGCCGATTTGACGACGGCAAGCGGCTCGGGCAGCACGCGCGTCGAAAGCACGCCGGCACGCGTCGCATATTCCCAGAGCAGCAGGATGGCAATGGGCACGAGCCACGGCGCGATCGCCGCGCCGATCCGCCTGAAAATGAGAGCGCCGTATCGCTTGTTCTGCGCTGCGGCGGGTATCGCCTGAGTGAGGGCATCGGCCATGCTGCTAGTTCCTCCGATGAGATTGCGATTGCATGTTCAGCTCTGGCTCGCGTTAGGCAGATAGCTATTGCCGACGATTTCGCCGAACGGTCCCGACAACGGACCGGACTTCTTCTCGGCCTGCACCCCGCGCTCGCCGAGAAGCGGGAACACGAGTTCGGCGAACCGGTACGACTCTTCGAGATGCGGATAGCCGGAAAGAATGAACGTCTCGATGCCGAGGTCCGCATATTCCTTCATGCGCGCCGCCACTTGTTCCGGATTCCCAACTAATGCCGTTCCAGCGCCACCGCGCACGAGGCCCACGCCCGCCCAGAGGTTCGGATAGATCTCGAGCGTCTCGCGGCCGCCGCGCTTGCCGCCGTGCAACTGCGCCATGCGGCGCTGGCCTTCCGAATCCATCTTTGCGAAGGCAGCCTGCGCACGCGCGACCGTCTCATCGTCGAGATGGCTGATCAGGCTGTCGGCCGCCGCCCATGCTTCCTCTTCGGTCTCGCGCACGATCACATGCAGGCGGATGCCGAAGCGAATCTTGCGACCCTGCGCTTGTGCGCGGGCGCGTATATCGTCGAGCTTCTTCCTGACCGCTTCGGGCGGCTCGCCCCAAGTGAGATAGGTATCGATATGGGTCGCGGCGATGTCATGCGCCGCCGCCGACGAACCGCCGAACCACAGCGGCGGATGTGGCTTCTGCACCGGCGGATACAGCACCTTGCCGCCCTTCGATTGCAGATGCTTGCCATCGAACTCGATGGCTTCGTTCGTATGCGATGCGCTCAGCAGATTGCGCCAGATATGCAGGAATTCATCGGTGATTTCGTAGCGCGTGTCGTGATCGGCGAAGAGGCCGTCGCCTTCCAGCTCGGCTGCGTCGCCGCCCGTCACGACGTTGATCAGCAGACGACCGCCCGACAGTCGATCGAACGTGGACGCCATGCGCGCGGACAATCCCGGCGACGACAAACCCGGGCGGATCGCGACGAGAAACTTCAGCTTCTTCGTGGCCGCGATGAGGCTCGATGCGACGACCCATGCGTCTTCGCACGAACGTCCTGTGGGAAGCAGCACGCCTTCATAGCCGAGCGTATCGGCGGCGGTTGCAATCTGCTGAAAATACGAGAGGTCAGCGGCGCGCGCCCCTTTCGACGTGCCCAGATAGCGGCTGTCACCGTGGGTCGGGATGAACCAGAACACATTCATGCGCTATTCCTCTTTGCCTTCGTTGAGCGTTTTTTGACGGCGATGCCGTCGCAGACGAGTAGGCCAGTTTAAGGACGCGCGTGACTGCCGCGAACGATGGAATTCAGCTTTGGTTTTCTGCTTTAGTGCTTTGCAAGCGGGAGCGGCGCGTCTATCGCCATGACGGTGATTTGCTTAGTCGAATAGATCATTTCACGGCGCTCGTGCGCCTCGTTAGCATGGCGGACCGGCCGTCTCGCTGAAGCAGGCGGTCGCGTCACTCATATGCCGGAGGCTTTGCACCATGAATCGCACGACATCGAAAAGCCGCCGAATTTTCCTGGCCGCGCTCGCCGGAACGCTCGGAGGAATGGCGGCGCCGTCCTGGGCGAAGTTCGAGAACGATCGCTTCAGAATCGGTTATCAGAAGGCCGCGAGCACGCTCGTGTTGCTCAGGGCGAACGGCACGCTGGAGAAGCAGCTCGCGCCGCTAGGCGTAAAAGTGACGTGGACCGAATTCCCCGCTGGCCCGCAATTGCTCGAAGGGCTGAATGTCGGCGCGATCGACTTCGGCTATGTCGGCGAAGCGCCACCCGTGTTCGCGCAAGCGGCGGGCGCGGACTTCGTCTATACCGCCTACGAAATTCCGACGCCGCACGCAGAAGGCGTGATCGTCCCGCAAGACTCACCGATCAAAAGCGTCGCCGATCTGAAGGGCAAGAAAATCGCCTTCAACAAGGGATCGGATGTGCACTGGTTCATCGTCGCGTTGCTGCGCAAGCACGGGCTCGCCTATACCGACGTTCAACCCGTGTTTCTCCCACCCGCCGATGCGCGCGCCGCGCTCGAACGCCGCTCCATCGATGCCTGGGCGATATGGGACCCGTTCCTCGCGGCGGCGCAGGCGCAGAGCAATGCGCGTCTGATCGCGGATGCAGACGGCGTGGCGAGCCATCATCAGTTCTTCCTGAGCCAGCGCGAATTCGCCCAGAAGCGCAAGGACGTGATCGGCATCGCGATGGATGCGCTCGGCAAGCAAGGCCAATGGGTCAAGCAGAATCCGGCGGAAGCCGCCGCGCAGCTCGCGCCGATTCAAGGGCTCGACGCCGCGATCATCAAGACCGGACTGGAGCATTACGAGCATGTGTATCGTCCGATCGATTCATCCGTGCTGGACCAGCAGCAGCGCATCGCGGATACGTTCTATGAACTCAAGCTCATTCCGCGCAAGATCGTGACGAAGGACGCGGCGCTGGCCTGATTCACTTCGACCGCGCCACCGCAACGACATCGACCACGAACGCGACGCCGAGCGCCGCCGCGCCGATCGCGAACAGCAGGCGGTAGTCGCCGCCGCTGTGCGAGAACAGGAACGACAGGCCATAGGCGGATGCAGCCTGCATCACGGCGAAGCTCGTCGTCGCGGTGCGCCAGGCGCGTTTTTGCGCGGCGGGATGATGCGCGAGCAATTCGTTCACGCGGCCAAGCACGAGCGGCACGATGCCCGGCGTGAACGCGCCGACGACGACACTCGATACCATCAGCAGCGCCGCGCCCGATGCGATCACAGGCAGCACGACCGCGACGAGCTGAAGCACGAGCGCGACGCGCAACGCACGGCCAAAGCCCGCGCGATCCGCGAGATGCCCGCTCAACAGCGGCCCCGCAATCGCGCCGAGTCCATACAGCACCCAGTATTGCGCGCCCGCATCGACACCCTTGCCGAGCCCGCGTGCGACGTAATCGACGAGAAAAATCATGTGCGGCACGAGGCCGACCGCGTTCAGCCCGTACTCCGCGAAGAGCGCGCGCAACGCGGGCGCCGGCGGCGATTTCGCTTTCGGTTGCTCGTTGACTGGCGATGACGGCGCATCTTGCGCAGGCCATCCATTCCACGCGATGACCGTCAGCAGCAGCGACACCGCCGCAAGCCCGAGCCACGTCTGTCGAAGCCCTTCTCGCAGCAACAGCGGCACGATGGTCCCCGATGCGGCGATGCCCAGGCCGATGCCGGTGAAGATCGCGCCGCCCGCGAAACCGCGCCGCGACGGCGCGACGTGCGCGAGGATCGTCGGTGCGGCGAGCACCATCAGCGCGCCGCCGGATATCCCTGACGCGAGCCGCCACACGAAGAACCACGCGAACGACACCGGAAACGCGCACGCGATGAACGCGATGGTCGCGAGCAGCATCATCGCGCGCAGCACGGTTGCCGGACGCGCATGACGAACGAGCGCGCCCGCCGACAGCGCACCGACCAGATAGCCGCCGAGATTCGCCGCGCCGAGGTAAGCCGCCGTCGATGCGGGGAACCAGTGCGCGCCGATGATCGCCGGCAGCAGCGGCGTATAGGCGAAGCGAGCGAGCCCGATGCCGACGAGACTCGCGCTCGCGCCCGCCAGCACGCCGCGCCACACCTGAAACGTCGCGCCCTCCGGTTGATTCGACACTGCGTATCGCATGCTCCCTCCGTACCATTGCATGCAGTTTATATTCGCGCGATTCGCGAGAGAATCGGCGGGATACGGAAGAGACTCTTTCGCTAAACGGTCGACTGTCGCCGCGTGGCGATCCGCAATCGCTTGAACTGGCGGCGCAAACGCGGCGTCGCGAAGTCGACGAACGCGCGCACTTTCGGCACGGCGAGCCGTCCTTGAGGCGTCAGCAAATGGACCGGCAACGGCGCGTGCTCGCTGTCGGGCAGCACGATGCGCAGCGCGTCGTCCTGTACTTCCTTCGCGACGTGATACGAAAAAAGCCGCGTCACGCCCTGCCCGTCGACGGCGGACGCCACCGCCGCCCACACCGTGTTGACGATGATGCGCGGCGCGAACTGCACGACCTGCGGAATCGCGGAGCCGCTCGATGCGGGAAAGCTCCACGAATCGAGGCCGAAATGCGTCATCGAGATGATGCGATGCTGCGCAAGATCGGCGGGGGTATTGATAGGCGGATGGGCGTCAAGGTATTCCGGCGACGCGGTCACGACCCGCCGCACTTCGCCCACGGGAATCGCGATGAGCGTCGAGTCCGCGAGATGCGCGATGCGCAGGGCGATATCGATGCCCTCGTCGATCAGGCTCACGGGCCGGTCGAGCAATTGCAGGCGCACGGATACGGCGGGGAAGCGCGCGAGGAAGTCGTCGAGCATCGGCGCGAGCAACGCTTCGCCAGCGGCCACGGGCGCGGTGATCGTCAGCAGGCCGCGCGGCGCGGAGCGTTCGTGCGCGACGAGCAGGTCCGCTTCCTCGAGATCGGTCAGGATGCGCCTGCACGCGGACGCATAACGTTCGCCCGCTTCACTCAGCTTGATGGTGCGTGTGGTGCGATGAAGCAGCGCGGTGCCGGTATGCGCTTCGAGAAAGGCGATGGCGCGGCTGACGGCGGCGGGCGAACGTCCGAGCCGCCGCCCCGCGCCCGCGAGACTGCCTTCGTCGAGGGTGGCGATGAAGACTTTCATCGCGTCGATTCGATCCATGAAGTGTGCGGGCGATGGTTGAGTGATGCACGAAGTCTAACCGCGCACTGCACGCATCCGCCGATGCGTTGTACGATGCTTCACCATTGCGCATTCACGGAGCATGACCGCATGTCGTCCACGCACGCAAGCCCGGCAAGAACCTTCGTCCTGATTCACGGCGCATGGCATGGCGGCTGGTGCTGGCGCTTCGTCGCGGACCGGCTAACGGCGCGCGGGCATCGCGTGTTCGCGCCTTCGCTGACGGGTCTTGGCGACCGGCGTCATCTCCTGGGCGCGGCGACATCGCTCGATGTGCCGATTGCGGACATCGAGAATCTCATCGAATCGGAAGAACTCAGCGATGTGGTGATCGTCGGTCACAGCTTCGGCGGGCTGGTGGCGTCGGGGGTGGCGGACCGCAGGCCGCAGGCGATACGCTCGCTCGTCTTTCTGGATAGCCTGCTTGTCGAAAACGGACAGGCCGCGTTCGATGTGCTGCCGGCCAATGTCGTGAAGGAGCGCTTGGACTCGGTCGAAGCGAGCGGACAGACGCTTGCAATGCCCGTCAACGGACTGGCGGGCACGGCCATACCCGACGATCACCCGCTCGCGGACTGGGTGCGCCGCCGCTTGACGCCGCATCCTGTTGCGACGTATCGCACGCCGTTGCATCTGAAGCATCCGCTCGGCAATGGCTTGCCCTGCACGTACGTGCATTGCGCGAATCCTTCTTATGACACGCTAGCGGCGGTGCGGGAACGGGTTCGCGCGCTGCCCGGCTGGGGATGGGAATCGATCGATACCGGGCATGATGCGATGATTCTCGCGCCCGACTTGCTGGTGGAAGTGCTGGAGAGGCTGGCGGGCTGAGCCTCCCCGCATGAGTGCCGCGAACGCAAGTTTTCGCTCGCCCGGTATCCGCCCAGTGTGAGCGGATACCGGGCGGCTTCACGCGACCACCGCCTCCCTCGTCCGAAACGTCTTCGGCACCCCCGCCCGCGCGATCGCACCGGTAAAGGCCTCGCCCGGCAACCATTGCGCAAGCGTCTCGCGCATCGCCAGCAGCTTGTCCAGGTCGATACCCGTCTTCAGCCCTTCGGCTTCCAGCAGGAACACCGTGTCCTCGGTATTGATGTTCCCCGTCGCGTTCGGCGCGAACGGACATCCGCCCAGTCCGCCAAGCGACGAATCGAACACGCGCACGCCGGCATCGAGCGCGGCGAGCACGTTCGCCAGCCCCAGGCCGCGCGTATCGTGGAAATGACACGCCACCGGCACCGCGCCGGCCAGCGCGCACACCTTGCTCATCAGCGCACGCACTTGCCCGGGATTCGCATAGCCGACGGTATCGGCGACGGTGATCTCGTCCGCGCCCGCCTCGATCAGCTTGTCGACGAGACCGAGCACCACGCTCTGCTCGACCTTGCCCGCGATGGTGCAGCCGAACGCCGTCGCCACGCCCGCGCCCAGCACGACGCGCGGCGCGCGATCATCCCGCTCCGCGACGATGCGCCCGAAGTCCTCCAGCGACTCCGCCGTGCTGCGGCGCACGTTCTTGAGATTGTGCGCATCGCTTGCCGACAGCACGTAATGCACTTGCGCGACGCCCACATCGAATGCACGCTGCGCGCCCTTCAGGTTCGGCACGAGCGCCGACGCGTGCAGGCCGTCGATCGCGAGCGCGCCGCGCGCCACATCGACCGCATCGGCGAACTGCGGCACGACCTTCGGCGGCACGAACGACGTGACCTCGATGTCGCGCACGCCCGCATCGACCATGCGGCGGCACCAGTCGAGCTTCTGCTCCGTGGTGAGAATCTTGCCGACCATTTGCAGGCCATCGCGCAAGCCGACTTCGCGCACACGGACAGCGGGCGTTCCAATCACTGCATCGTTCATCTCGATGTTCCTTTCAAAGCGTCGCATCCGCGACAGTCGCGCCGCCTTCGGCACGGCTTTCTTCCTTCGCGGCCGCCGCCGATGTCACCGGTGCCAGGCGCACCGCCGCAATCGCGCCGAGCACCATCAGCAGCGCAATCGCACCGAGGCCGCCGACCATGCTGTTCGTGAGCGTCTTGATGGAGCCGATGATCATCGGGCTCACGAAGCCGCCGAGCAGGCCGAGGCAGTTGATCATCGCGACGCCACCGGCCGCGCCGCTGCCGCGAATGTAGTCCGTGGAGATCGCCCAGATCAGCGGATTCGGCGCGAGAATGCCCGCCGTCGCGATCGAGAGCGCGACAAGCGACAGCGCGAGGTTGCCGGTCGTGAACGCCGCGATGACGAGGCCCGCCGCGCCGCACACCATCGGGATCGCGCAGTGCCAGCGGCGCTCCATCGTGCGGTCGGAATGGCGGTTCAGCGTGACGAGCGCAACCCAGCTCACGAAGTACGGAATCGCCGAATAGCAGCCGATGGCAAGCGAACTCGTCACGCCCGCGCTCTTGATGAGCGTCGGCAGCCAGAACCCGATGGCGAACACGCCGGCGATCTGCGTGAACCAGACGAAGCCCATCACGTAGACGCGGAAATCGCGAAGCGCGCGGGAGAACGTATGCTCCGCGTGCGTCGCGGAAACGCTCGACGTCTTGCGGATATCGCGCAGCACGAGGTTCTTCTCGGCTTGCGTGAGCCACTTCGCCTGCTCGGGGCCGTCCTGCAGATAGAAGTACGCCATCACGCCCAGCACGCTTGCCGGCAAGCCCTGCACGATGAACATCCACTGCCAGCCGTGCAGCCCGGCATAGCCATTGAAGTAGGTCATCAGCGCGCCGGAAAGCGGCCCGCCGAAGAGACCGGCGATACCCGTCGCACACGTGAAGATCGCGATGACTTTCGCGCGGCGCTCGACCGGATACCAGCGCGTGAGATAGAAGATCACGCCGGGATAAAGACCCGCTTCCGCGAGCCCGAGAAAAAAGCGCACGGTGTAGAGATGCGAAGGCAGCGTGACGAAGGCCGTCCCCGCCGCAATCACGCCCCACAGAATCATGATGCGCGAAAACGTCCGCTTCACGCCGATGCGCGCAAGCAGCAGATTGCTCGGCACTTCCATCAGCACGTAACCGAGGAAGAAGATGCCCGCGCCGATGCTGTAGGTGAGATCGCTGAAGCCGACATCGTGCTTCATGTCGAGCTGCGCAATGCCGATGTTGATGCGATCCAGAAACGCGAACACGTAGCACAGGAACAGGAACGGGATCAGCCTGCGCGTGATCTTGCCGTAGGTCTGTTCCGCGTCGGGCGCGTCGAAACTGCCAGGGTTGGGGGTCATGTCTGTCTCCTCCGGTGAGTCCGGGTGTCGTGCCGGCCAGTCGATGCCGGCCGGTGCTTGCTTCATGCCGCTTGCTGCGTGCTGCACGTGGACATCGGCGCTCAGCGGCCCTTGAACGCGGGCGTGCGCTTCTCGTTGTAGGCGCTGATGCCTTCCTGTCTGTCCGCCGTCGGAATCAGGCGGTTGTACGCCTCGATCTCGACGTAGAGGCCCGTGCGCAGATCGCCCTGAATGCCGAGGTCGATGGCCTTCTTCGCCTGCGCGACAGACAGCGGCGCGCTTGTGCAAATGTCGCGTGCGGCTTCGATGGCATCGGCGAGCACGCGGCCGCGTTCGCACAGCCGGTTGACGACGCCCCACGCGAGCGCTTCATCGGCAGTAAAGCGCGCGCCGCGGAAGATCAGCTCTTTCGCGCGCCGCGTGCCGATGGTGCGCGGCAACTGCTGCGTTCCGCCGCCGCCCGGCATGATGCCGCGCTTGACTTCGGTGAAGCCGAAGACCGCATCCTTCGCGGCGTAGGCGAAGTCGCACGCGAGCAGCAGCTCCAGTCCGCCCGCCACCGCCGATCCGTTCGCCGCGCAAATCAGCGGCAGCGGGCAGTACGTGATCGCGCGGTTCATGCGCTCGAAGAGATAGTGCTGCACGCCGAAGTCTTCATCGGTCATGCCTTCGCGCTGCTTCAGGTCCGCGCCGCCGCAGAATGCGCGATCGCCCGCGCCCGTCAGGATCACGCAGCGATACAGCGACGGATCGGCCTCCAGCGCGCCGAACACGCGGATGATCTCGTGGCCCATCGCCGTGCTGATCGCATTCGATACGGCCGGACGGTTGAGCGTCACGACCAGGATCTGCTGATCGATTTCTTCGAGCTGCAGCGTTTCGAGCGGCGCGTGGCCGAGTTGCTTTGCCAGTTTCAAGGTGTCTCCAGTGGCGTCTTGGCCAGCAGATGATTGTGTTCGCCGAGCCGGGGCGTGCGTCCGACGTGCGCGGGCCGCGCGCCGCCGAATGAAATCGGCACGCCGACGACCGTTGCCGCGCCATCGTCGGTGGTGCGCAGCAGGTCGAGCGCCTTCGTCTGTTCGTGCGCGACGACCTGATCGATCGTCTGAAGCGGTCCGCTCGGAATGCCGGCGACGTCGAGCGCGGCGAGCCAGTGCGCGCTGCCCGCCTTGCGGAACTCGGCATGCAACAGGTCGATTAGCTCGACGCGATTCTGCACACGCGCGCCGTTGGTGGCGAAGCGCGCATCGGCGGCGAGCGCGGGGACCGCGAGCACGTCGCATAGCCGGCGGAACAGGCGGTCGTTGCCGGCTGCGACCATGATCGTGCCGTCCGCGCATTCGAACGCCTGATGCGGCACGATCGCGGCCGTGCCGGAGCCCCAGCGTCCCGGCAGCACGCCCGATGCGAGATAGTCGGCGATCTGAATGCCAGCCCAGCTGATCGCCGTCTCGTACAGCGATACCGAGACCACTTCGCCCTCGCCCGTGTGCTGCCGCCGGAACAGCGCGGCCAGCACGCCGATGGCGGCCCACAATCCGGTGCCCATGTCGTTCACCGAAACGGGGATGCGGCTCGGCGGCTCGCCCGGCTGCCCGAGAAAGCTCATGAGGCCCGACAGCGCCTGCACGAGCGGATCGTAGCCGGGCTTGTCGCGCAGCGGCCCCGACGTCCCGAACGCGCCGAGATTGCAGTACACGAGCGACGGTTTCATGCGCAGCATCTCGTCGGCGCCGAGACCGTACTTCTCGGTGCCGCCCGCCTTCAGGTTTTGCAGCACGACATCGGCGCGGGTGCGGATGAGCGCGCGAAGCGCATCGGCTTCATCCGGGTTCGACAGCGACATCGCGATGCTCGACTTGCCGTGATTCACTGCATGAAAGAGCGCCGCCGCGCCGTCGATGAACGGCGGACCCCAGTCGCGCGCATAGTCGCCGCCGTCCGCGCTTTCGATCTTGATGACCGTCGCGCCGAGCGAGCCGAGGATCATGCCCGCATACGGCGCGGCGAGGCTGTGGCCGATCTCGACCACGCACACGCCTTCGAGCGGCAACGGCTTTGCCAGGTCGTCGCGCGTGCTCATTCGGCGGTCACCGCGAGCGCGGGTTCGTCGTGCGCCACGGTCTCGCCGTAGCCGTAGAAGCGCTGCGCGGCGTCTGCGCTGATGTAGCCATCGGCGATATCGGCGGCCACGCGTTCGCGTTCGCGCGTCGCGGGATCGCCATAACCGCCGCTGCCCGCGGGCTGCACCGTCACGCGATCGCCGCGATACACCACCGTCTGCCCGCCCTTCGCGGCCACTTTCTGTTCGCTGCCGTCCGCGCGCTGCACCGTGCACTGGAAGCGCGTGCCCGGCAATCCACCGAAGTGGCCTTCGGGCGCGGAGCGGCCGCGTTCGCCGGATACCGTGAAGGTCGCTTCGTCGTATTCGATGCGATACACGCGCCGCGACGTGAGCCCGCCACGCCGACGCCCCGCGCCGCCGCTATCGGTGACGAGCGACCATTCCTCGACGACGAGCGGCGAGGTCGCTTCGATCATCTCGATCGACTGGCTGCCCGCATTGCCGACATACACGCGCACGCCGCTTACGCCGTCCTTCTCGGCGCGCGCTCCCATGCCGCCCGCGTGGACGTCGTGCATCGTGACGAAGGCCTGCCCCGTCTGCGCGACGCGCGCCGCGTCGGTATCGCGTCCGCTGAAAATGCCCGCGCACGACGCGCAGTTGCTCTGGCCCGTGATGCGTTCCGGCACGGCGGGCGCGAGCGCCTTCAGCAGCAGGTCGATCACGCGCGGCGAGGTCTCCGTATTGCCCGACACGACCGAGGCCGGATACTGGCAATTCAGCACGCTGCCTTCGGGCGCGATGATCGTCACCGGGCGATAGCAGCCCTGATTGATCTGGATCGCCGGATCGGTCAGCGCCTTCACGGTGAACCACGTGCTGTTGCAGGTCACGGAAAGCGGGCAATTGATGCCGCCGCGCACTTGCGGACCGGTGCCGGTGTAATCAAAGGTGATGTGATCGCCTTCGACCGTCACCTTCACCTTGAGGAGCGGCCGCTCCTGCTTCCAGCCGGGCGCTTCGATCGGATCGAGATACTCTTCCGCTTCGTAGACGCCGTCGGGAATGCGCGCGATCTCCGCGCGGATCAGCTTCTCCGAATGATCGAGGCTCTGGCTCATCACTTCGGCGAGCGCGTCCGCGCCGTACTTCGCGACGAGTTCGCCGATGCGCCTGTCGCCGACGAAGGTGCCCGCGTATTGCGCCTGAATGTCGAGCAGCAGCTCGTGCGCGTTGCGGCTGTTCTTGGTGAGCAGGTTCAGCATGTCCTTCACCGGCTCGTCGTTGCGATACAGCAGCACCGGCGGAATGCGGATGCCTTCCGCGAAAATGTCCCAGGTCGTGACGGTATAGCTGCCGGGCGACTGCCCGCCGATATCCGTCCAGTGGCCGCGCGTCATCACGAACGCGACGATCTTGCCATCCGCGAACACGGGGCGCGTGAACTGCACGTCCGGCTGGTGATTGCCGCCGCCGACATACGCGTCGTTGCTGACGATAACGTCGCCGGGGCGCAGGTTCTCGCGGCCCACGGCTTCCACCGATACGCGCGTCGAGATGACGGCCGAGCCGAGCATCGTCGGGATGTCGTTGCCCTGCGCGACGAGCTGCATGTCGGCGTCGAAGATCGCGGCGGAGGAATCGCCGCTTGCGTGCATCAGCGGGCTGCCCGCGGTGCGCATCATCGCGATTTTCATTTCGCGCGCAACGGCGAAGAGACTGCTGCGGATGATTTCGTAGGTGACGATGTCCATGAATCAGGCTGCCAGTTCGATGACGAGGTTGAGATCACGATCGACGCGCGCGACGTGCGACGCCTTCAGCACCGCGCAACTGCTGTGCTCTTCGATCACGGCCGGCCCTTCGATCGCCGCGCCCACCGGAATCTCGGTGCGGGCGAACACGGGCAGCGTGCGGACGTTGCCGTCGAAGTACACGTCGCGCGTGCGGGTCGGTGCGGGCATCGCGCCGCCGTTGCGTTGCGCCGCGCTGCCGCGCCAGCCGGTCGACGTGACGAGTTGCAGCCGCACGTTGGCGACGACAACCGGCTTGTCCTTGCTGACGAAGTTCCATTGCCGCAGATGCGCCGCCTCGAAGTTCGCCGCAAGCGCATTGCAGACGCCTTCGGCTCCGTCCTGCACTTCAACGGTGATGACATCGGGCTGGCCGGCATAGCGGCAATCCGCGAGACGCACGACCTTCACGCCTTCTGCATCGACGCCATGACGCTGGAGTTCTTCCATGCCTTGTGCGCGCAGATCGTCGAGCGCACGGTTCAGCGTGGCGTCGTCGATCTTCGCGAGATCGCTTTCGAGGGGACGCTGATAGTCGTATTGCTGATCGGCGACGGTCATGCCGAACGCGCTGAACAGTCCCGGCAGCGGCGGAATGACGACGCGGCGAATCCCCATTTCCTGCGCGAGATCGACCGCGTGGACCGGGCCCGCGCCGCCGTAGCAGATGTAGCTGAACTCGCGCGGATCGTAGCCGCGCTCGACGGTCATGATGCGAATGGCCTGCGCCATCAGCGCGTTCGCCACCGAGCGCACCACTTGCGCCGCTTCGGGCACGGAAAGACCGAGCGGCTTGGCGATCACCTCCTCGACGACACGCCACGCGGCCTTCGCATCGAGCTTGAATTCGCCGCCGAGGAAGCTGTCCGGGTCGATATAGCCGAGGACGAGATTGCAATCGGTGACGGTCGGGCGCGAGCCGCCGCGTCCGTAGCAGGCGGGGCCGGGATCGGCACCCGCGCTTTCCGGTCCGATCCGCACGCCGCCGCCCGCATCGATCCACACGATGGAGCCGCCGCCCGCGCCGACCGAATCGATATCGATGCTCGGCGAGCGCACCGTGTACGTATGCAGCACGCTCTTGTTGCGCAGTTCGGGGCGGAAGTCGCGGATCAGCGAGACATCGAACGTGGTGCCGCCCATGTCGCCGAGAATCGCGTTCTTCAGTTCGCTCTTCTCGCAGTTGCGGATCGCCGCCGACACGCCGCCCGCCGGTCCTGATTCGAGCAGCACGATGGGCCGGTCCGCGACCATCGCCGGGCTCGCGAGGCCGCCGTTCGATTGCATGAACAGGAACTTGCCCGCGAAGCCCAGTTGCGCGAGCGCATTGATGAGCCGGCCGATATAGCGGCCGCAGACCGGGCCGAGCATCGCGTTGATGACGGTGGAGCTGGCGCGCTCGTACTCCATCGCTTCCGGATTGACTTCGTGCGATGCGCAGATGAAGCGGTCCGGCAACAGGCGGCGCAGCGCATCGACGGCCTCGCGTTCGTGCTGCGGATTCACGTGCGCGTGCAACAGGCAGACGGCGACGGCTTCGACATCCGATTCGCGAATCTGCGCAGCGATGTGTTCGAGTTCGGCGTAATCGAGCGGCGTGGCGACGAGGCCGTCATAACGCATGCGCTCGGTCACTTCGAGCCGCCAGCGGCGCTCAACGAGCGGGCGCGGGTTATCGAAGAGCAGATCGTAGAGGTCGGCGCGGTCGTGGCGCGAGACGCGGCGCAGTTCGAGGATGTCGCGAAAGCCGTGCGTGGTGACGAGCGCGGTTTTGGCGCCGGTGCCTTCGACGACCATGTTGGTTGCCATCGTCGTGCCGTGTCCGAGGAACGATACGTCCGCGCTCGCCGTCCCCGACAGTTCGAGAATCTTGCGAAAGCCTTCCACGGTGCCGACGACGCGATCCTTCGGCGTCGTGGGAACCTTGGTCGACCAGATGCGGCCCGTTTCGTCATCCACCATGACGACGTCGGTGAAGGTGCCGCCGACATCGATACCGATTCGTTTCAATTGCGTCTCTCCATGTACGTTGTGCTGTTTGAGCGCCATGCGCGTTGCGGCTATGATCTGCCGCACTGAAGGCATCGGGCATCGACGGACTCAGTGTAGAGAGACATGGCCCGGCCAGATAATGAAACGTTCCGATCAGGTGAATCAGTGGAGTTATATCGGTGATAACCAGTATCGACGCGATCCTGCGGCGCTTGCGCGGGAACCATGTGGCGCTGTTGATCGCGCTCGACGATCACGGCTCGCTCCGCCGTGCGGCGCAGCAGGTCTCGCTTTCTCAGCCCGCGACGACGAAATCGCTGCGCGAAATCGAAGCGATGTTCGGCGCGGAACTGTTCGCGCGGTCGCCGCGCGGCATCGTCGCGAATGAGCTGGGGCGCTGCGTGATCCGCCATGCGCGTGCGGTGCGATCTGAGATCGGCGCATTGCGCGATGAACTCGCGGCGATCATGCGCGGCGGCGGCGGGACGCTTGCCATCGGCGCGGTCATGGGCAGCATGCCCGTGTGGCTAACGCCGATCCTGCGCTCATTGCGCGAGGTGCAGCCGGATATATCGGTGGAAGTGTGGGAGGACAACAGCGCGCGGCTTTTGTCGATGCTCGATCAGCGCCTGCTCGATCTGGTTATCGGCCGGCCGAGCATCAGCGTGCATCCCGATGCTTACGACTTCGTGCCGCTCGAAGCGGAGGAAGTGTGCTTTGTCGTGGACGGCGCGGACCCGCTTGCGAAGGTGGAGCGCATCGAGCTTGCCGATCTGACCGGCAATCCGTGGATCGTGCCGCAAGCCGCGCTGCCGATGCGCTCCTTGCTCGAACAGCTCTTCGACGACAGGCAGTTGCCGTTTCCGCGCTATGCGATAGAAACGTCATCGACATTTGCGACCTTGTCGTTGCTGCGCTCGGGAAGCGGGACGGTCGGCCTCGTGCCGATGAAGGTGGCGCGCTACTTCGAGGAACACGGGCTGGTTGCCGTGCTGCCGATCATGATCGACCGGCGCGGGCCGCCGTATGGCATCGCGACCCGGCGGGGCGCGACGCTGCCGCAGCCGGTGCAAAGGTTCATCGATCTATGTCTCGCGAAGCGTGATGCCGATGCTTGATGCTTGATGCTTGATGCTTGATGCGTGTTGCGCTAGCGTGATCAGGCTTTCTCGGTGGCCCACTCCTGGCGGATGGTTTCGAGCATGCGGCCCCATTCGTAATCGACGCTATCGGGCGACATCCGCAACACGCCCGCGCCCGGCGTGAAAGTAAGCTCGCCGAAATAAATGTGCTCTCTCAGCGAGTACAGATCGACGCGCACGTACTCGAAGTCTCTTGCTAGTTCACCGGCCGTCTTCAGCAACGCATCGAGATTCGCGGGACGCGGCACGGGTTTGTCGCTCGGCTTGTAATGGCCGAAGCGAATGTTCTGCAGGTTCCAGTTTGCATCGAAGGTGTCGCCGTGCGGCGTTTCGCCGAAGCGATCCGATATCACGAGGACGTAGATCGTCTGCTTGCCGGACTTCTCGTTGAAGACGTGGAACTTGAGATCGGGCGGAACGGTGCCGGTATCGTCGAGCAGCAGCTCTTCGAAGAAGATGCGCGGCTTGATCGCGCGATAGTGCCGCTCCCGCGCGATGCGATAAAAGTCCGTCGATAACCACGACTGCGCGAGTTGCGACAGTTCCTCGAACGAGGTGGTCGATTTGTCGCGGACCACCTTGACGAAACCGCTGCCGTGATTGGCCTTCATCACGAAGGCGTTAGGCAGTTCGTCGAAGACAGTCCTCGTGAAGACCGATGGGGCAGCGAGCAATGGAATCAGATATTGCGGGCCGATTTTTCTTGCGATGTAGTCGCGGACCGCGAGCTTGTCGCTCAAGTCGACATAGCGCGGATCGGGGTGCAGACAGCGCCGAAGGATCTGCTCGTTGAACGTCAGGGGACGCCGCAGATTCGGGAATCGCCCAATGCGCCTGCGATGAACGAAGCTCAGGAACACATCGTCCGGCAACCACACCTTTGCGCTGTCAAAGAGCCGTTTCGAAAGCGACATCCGGTATTCTCCGTGTGACTAATTTTGTAATCTTGGTCGTAGCTCAAGCCCCGTTTCGTTAGCGAGCGCCTGACGTCGTTCACCGGTGCGGTGGACTCGAAATCGTCCCAAGCCGCCGATGCCCCGACCGTGCGGCAACCAACAAAACGAAACCAAAAGACTTGCCTGCCGATTTTGCTTGTATTAAGCGGCTGGTAAAGCGCCGCTCCTCGTTGAACGAGCGTAGCAGACGCTTAGTGGGAACCGGAGCGCGTTTCCACACGCTGTGGGGCATATTTTCGTCTTGACGGTGCATTAGCAAGACAAATTCCCGGCGGATGTGCGGGTGCGCGGATGTGTCGGCTGTCGCGACGTTAGGGGTTCGAAAGGTTTAGCAAGTGCGGTAGTCGTGGATGACCTGTTAGTCCGCCAGGTTGCTGAAGAGGTCGGGGGTGGCGTCGCTCGCGGGCTGCCTGCGCTGCAATGAGCCGCCGCGCGCTTGCTCGAGCATGTCCGGCGGCAACCACGTTTCTTCCATCTGAGCGATGCCGCGCTCGATCATCTGCTGCAGGAAAAACGACTGCTTGTGTCCCGTTACTTCTGCCAATAGCCGCAATCGCTGTTCGATCGCTGGCTCGACACGTACCGCGACCACCTTCAACTTGTTTTCGGCGGTCCTTCTCACGTTTGCTCCTTTTGCTGCCTTGTTAGTGCTACGGTTCGCGCCGGTTGGGACGCGGATGCAGCGGTGCTTCTACCATGAAGGTTTGGTGGGGGGCAATGGTTTTTTGGGCGGGGGTGGGGGCTGTTCGCGTTTGGAGCGGCTTCTTGAGGTGCTTTTTGCTGTCCAGTTCGGCGATGCCGCGCTGTAAAGCCTTCGCAATAACGTAGTTCGTGAATCAAATACGCGAGATCGCTGGGGCATCCATGATCAGTTTAGTGACTCGATGGGGCCGTCGATCATCCCGATTATTCGTTGCCGTTAGTCAGACGCGTTGCAGTGATGGCCATCGTGTCAGTCTGGTACCTTCGTCAGATTTTCGAGACCCTGACCGCCCTGCACATGACGCGCGATTCTACGCAACCAGAACAGGAACAACAGGTTCGTCGCGCCATGCTCGACGCACTCATGGTTTTACAGTGTGATCGTGCGCGTCACCCAACGAAAAGCGACACCGCCATGCAGAAGGTAGAGCAAGTAGTGAAGCACCGTTGTACGAGACGCCAGGGCCGTGAGTACGTCGCGTTAATGCGCGTCCACCGCACGAAACGCGCTAAGACCAGCGCACAGTCATGGCGTATCTATACGTGACGTGGCTACGATGGCTGTTAAAGACGCCCGGGAGATAACGCACGTCGCTCGGATGCTTCTTCAGAACTGACCGATTACCTTTTCGGCACACGGCCACGTTCTTTCAAATATAGGTAGTACATCGTAATATCTGATTTCGTGCTAACGGAGCGTCGGCGGTCGCTCCTAACTGCGGCCGATGCTTTCGCTCCCGTTGAGGAAGCCGCTCGCGACACCGCCGCAAATTCGCTTGCCTAGGCGAAAAGGCCACGACATCGTGCAGTCGATCCCACGCCGTCCCCGACAGTTCCCACCGTCCGACGACACCTACCATGAATCCGCCTCGATCCGGGGGTGCCAAAGAACTGGCAGCACGGCTTCAGCGTCTGCCGGCCCCGACCTACCAACTGACGAATAGCGGTAGTCACCCGCCGCATGTGAACCCTTCGTCGCAACTACACTCAAACGAGATTCATGACGTTTGGAAAAACCGCGAGAAGCACACGTAACTAATTCATTACGCCGTCACTAACCCGGCAATATTTGCAGACGAATCGCGTCACTAATTCAAGCTGATTCACAAACGATCGAATCAAAGCTAGCATTGCATTTGCTTACGTTTCGCTTTGCGCCTTCTCAAGCATTTTGGCTTATCCTAAACTCCTGCTTACCGGCTGGAGCGATGCCGCAACTACGCTGTCATGTTGTGCTTCTAATCCGAGATGGCTGCAGCGGTGCACCCCTTGCCTTCTGGTAACTGTCTTCGGGCCGACAGCGAGGGTGCCTTATCGTAGGACGACGACACTACTTCAAACGCCGTGAAAATACTCATCGTCAACACGTTGTACTATCCGGACAAGATCGGCGGAGCTGAGGTATCGACCCAACTGCTCGCCGAGGGGCTCGTCAGGGCAGGCATGGACGTGTGCGTCGCCTGTGCAACGGGAACAGGCAACGATAGCGTCACCGAATTCAACGGGGTCAAGGTTTATCGTCTGCGCTCGGCCAACCTCTATTGGCCGCATGCGCCCAAGAAGCGCTCACGTGTCGCCAGGTTCATCTGGCATGCCATCGACGTCGTCAATGTCGTCATGTCGCGCAAGCTGCGCGAGATCATCGCGCGGGAAAAGCCGGACATCATTCATACGAGCAATCTCGCATGTCTGTCCGTCGACGTGTGGCGCGCTGCGCGTGCCGCCGGCGTGCCGATCGTTCATACCGCACGCGACTACTATCTGATGTGCCCGGCGACGACGATGTTCGCCGACGTCGAGCCCTGCAAACGGCAGTGCGGTTCATGCGCGTTGTATTCCGCGCCGAAAAAAGCCGCGTCGACGCGCGTGCAGGTTGCCGTGGGCGTGAGCCGCTTCGTGCTGCAAAAGCATCTGAACAGCGGCTATTTTCCCGAAGCGACACGCACGGCTGTCATTAACAACTGCTATGTCCCGAGCCAGGACGCCGTTACGCACATGAAGCCACGCTACCAGGGCGGCCCTGTCCGTCTTGGCGTGCTTGGCCGCGTGGCGCGAGACAAAGGCTCGGAAGTCGTGCTCGAACAGCTCGCCGCCGACAACACGCTCGACTGGACGCTCGTCTTCGGCGGCAAGGGCGACCCGGATTACATCGACGGCCTGAAGCGCAAATACGACGATCCGCGCGTGCAGTTTCTCGGCCACGTGAAGCCCGAAGACTTTCTTCGCAGCATCGACATTTTGATCGTGCCGTCGATCTGGCATGAGCCGTTCGGCCGCGTGATCGTGGAAGCCTATTCGTATGGCTTGCCGGTCGTCGGTGCAAATCGCGGCGGCATTCCGGAAGTGATCGAGCCGCGCTCCAATCTCGTCTTCGACATGGAGCGTCCGCACACGCTGATCGAAAAGATTCGCGAAGCCATCGAGTTGCTGAAGGAACCGTCCGTGCACGACAGGCTGCGCAAGCACGCCGATACCTTCAGCCCCGACTCGATGGTCAACGCCTATCTCGACGTCTATCGCAGCGCGCTCGGCAACGCCATTAAAAGAACCGTCGAACCCGTCACGCCCGCGATAGCGCCGAAAGCCCGAATGGACTGAGCCGTTACTGGAACTTCACCGGCACCGGACTCGTTAGCAAGCCCACGTAGAAATTAAAGAAGCGGTCGTTGTCATACCGCGTGACGTAGGTGATTTTTTGCGGCGACGCGCCGGGTGCCGGCGCGTCGGGATACACACGCACATGCCCCTGATCTTCGCCGGGCGTCGTATCGATATCGAGGTAGGCGCTCTGCGTCTCTTTGGCATACGTGGGATCGAGAAAATATCCGATGGTCAGCGTGTCGTAGATATTCGTATTGCTCGCGAATGCGCCCGCATTCGCGATGGCATAAGCCTGCGTGACCGGCGTCTGTCCCGTCGGCGGATTGACGATCTGGTTATAAACGCTCTCCGTTAATGGAACCGTATTCGTTACATCGAGCGGAATAACCCGCTGCGGAATGGTGGTTTGCAACAGCGTGCGCACCGCCACCGGATCGAACCACCAGTTCAGTTCGCCCACTGCATTCGCATTGCCGGGCACGTTCATCGCGCCGCCCATATACACGATCTCCTTGATGAGCGGCACGATCTCCGGCGCTTTCTTCACGGCTGTCGCGAGATTCGTCGGCGGTCCGACTTCGATGATGGTCACCTGATTCGGATAGCGCTTGATCGTATCGATCATGAAATCGGCGGCGGCTTCGGCCTTGAGCGTCGTCGATTGCGCGAAGCCGTCGGGCGGCGCCGTCAATTGCGACGACTGCGTCGGCTCCGGACGCATCCACGCGCCGAAATAGCCGTTCGGATTCGCGGCCTGCTGCGCGCGAATGCTCGCGACGTCGTATTGCAGCGGATAATTCGCGCCGGCGTACACGCCGACCTTGTCCTGCACGCCCATGCGCTCGACGGCTTTCAGCGCATCCGCCTGTTCCTGCAGCAGCCAGTCGTTGCCGGTGACGACGCACAGCCCGAGCAGGTTGACCTTGCCCTGCCCCATCAACTGCGTCGTCATTGCAAAGAGCTGGCCGTCGTCGCCCATCGTGTTGAAGTCGGAATCGATGATGACCTTCGGTGCGTCGTTGTAAGCATCGTGATGATCCGAACCGCCGCAGCCGGCGACGATGCCGGCCACCACGACTGTGACGAGTCCTGCTGCATTGCGAGGCGCCATCGTTGTCTCCTGAGTCGTTCGACTTATCGCGCGAATCGTGGCCGCGGATGTCAGCGGCTTCTTCATTCTAGGAGCATTCCGTGCAATCGTCGGCTGGACTATGATTTGCTCGCGCGGCTTGCCGCCCGGAACAATGAACACAGGACTTGCGATGCTTCTCTCACTGACCGTGCTGCTGCTCTTCCAATGTCTTGGCGAGGGTCTTTCGTATCTCTTCCGGCTGCCGGTGCCCGGCCCGGTCGTCGGCATGTTGCTGCTGCTCGTGTTTCTGATGGCGCGTCCGCGCGCCGCCGATGCCATCGAACCGACCGCGAACGAATTGCTGCGTCATCTCTCGTTGCTGTTCGTGCCGGCAGGCGTCGGCATCATGGTGTCGGCGAGCGCGTTGCGCGGCAATTTGCTGGCGATCGTGCTCGCGATCATCGTCAGCACGACGCTCAGCATCGCCGTGACCGCACTCGTCATGCGCGCGCTGATGCAGCGTCATCGTGAAGGGAGCGCGAGATGACAGCGTTCCCGCAAATCAATGCGATATGGGTCTATCTCGCCGCATCGCCGCTGCTTGGGTTGACGATCACGCTTTTCGCGTATCTCATCGCGCAGTGGATCTACGCGCGCTGCCAGTTCAATCCGCTGGCGAACCCGGTGTTGATCGCCGTCGCCATTCTGGTGGCCGTCTTGCAGATCAGCCGCACGCCGTATCCGACTTACTTTGAAGGCGCACAGTTCGTGCACTTTCTGCTGGGACCCGCAACGGTCGCGCTGGCCTTGCCGCTCTATCGGCAACTTGGGAATCTGCGCAAGCTCGCCGCGCCATTGATCGTGGCGCTCGTTGCCGGGTCGATGACGGCGATCGTGTCCGCTGTCGCGATCGCATCGTGGCTCGGCGCATCGAAGCAGACGATCGCCTCCCTTGCGCCGAAGTCCGCGACGACGCCTATCGCGATGGCCGTCGCCACGTCCATCGGCGGCATTCCATCGTTGACCGCGGTGCTCGTGATATCGACCGGCATCTTCGGCGCGGCATTCGCACGCGTGATCCTCAACGCGCTGCGCGTGACGGAGCCGGAAGCGCGCGGCTTCGCGCTCGGCGTGGCATCGCATGGCATCGGCACGGCGCGGGCGTTTCAGGTCAGTCAGCAAATGGGCGCGTTCGCCGGCCTCGGCATGGGGCTGAACGGGATACTGACGTCGATACTCGTGCCGCTCGTCGTGCCGATGCTCACCGCGTGGCTCTGAGCGGCTCGCGCCTCACTCGATCGCCATTGCCTCGACCGCATCGCCGATGCGGCCGGCATCGTCGTAATGAACCATGTGTCCGCCATGCCGGATCACCGATAGCACGCTCTGCGGAATGTCCCGCGCAAGACGGCTGGAATGCGCTTGCGGATCGACCACGACATCGTCTTCGCCCGCGAATATGCGCACGGGGATATCCACCTCACGATAGTGCTTCGACAACTCACTCGCCGCCGGCACCATGCACGCCGCATCTTCGCCGATGGCCCGCATTTGCGACGGGCGAAGCACGATCTGGCCCTGCACGTAATGACCGAACTCGGGCGGCACGTCGGAGGGCGCGAACATCGCACGCACGTTCTGGTCGAGCAGCAGGCGTCCCATGACGGGCGACACGGTGTAGCGAATGACGTCGCCGACCACGGGAATCGCGGCGGGCGCGGTGAGCAGAACGTCGTATCGCGCGGTCGGATAGTAATAGCCCGAGATGAGCGTCAGCCCGCGAATGTCGATGCGCGGCTCGATGGCCATTGCCAGTGCGATCAGGCAGCCGAGCGATTGCCCGACGACGACCGCGCTCGTCAGACCCATGCGCCTGAGCGCGTTTTGAAAGAGCGCGGCCTGCTCCTGCGGCGTCCAGACGCGATCGCGCGGGCGCGTGCTGAAGCCGAAGCCCGGACGATCGAACGCAATCACACGATGACGCTTCGACAGGCGCGCGACCAGCCCGCTCGCGATGAAGTCCTGCAGCGTGACTAGATTGCCGTGCACGAGCAGCACCGTGGGCCCTTCGCCTTCATCGATGTAATGAAGGCGCACTCCGTCGACGTCGATGAACTGACCGATGGGCGGATGCTCCCGTTCGGCGCGTCGTCCACGCCACGCGGCCCACGCCGCGATGCCGACGGATGCGGCCGCGATGCCGGCGAGAAGTGGAGGCGATGAGGAAGCGCTGGATCGTGATGGACGCATATAGGAGAGAAGGAGGCGGAGGACGAGCCAGCGAAGTAAGCAGCCGGCGTGCCACGCATCGGAACATCGCTTGCTCGATGAGGCTAGGCACATTGCTCACGCTGACGAGGCACGCGCGATGAACCAGCAAGACCACATCGAAGGTCAACCGGTTCCCGGCCGTACCGAGAACATCCCGACCAATCCAGCGGATGCGCCGCAACGCGGCCCGACCGAGGACCGCGCGCCTGACGCGACGCCCGACGACAAGCCCGGCACGCCGCCCGGCACGCAAAGCGAGAGCGACCGCCTGAAGACGCCGGAAGACGGCAATCCGGTCTGACTTGCGCGTGCTACCGGTCGGGCACGGACGGCGTGGAGATCGCCTGTATCGTCGATGACACTTCGCCGTCCGAGTAGACCGCGATATCGCCCAGCGCGAGCATGCCGACGAGTTTCCCCTCGCTGTCCACGACAGGCATGCGCCGGATCTGCAACTGCTCCATCCTCTGCACGGCGGACTCGATCTCGTCGTTCTCCCGGCACCACTCCACCGGCTCGCTCGCAATTTCCTGCACTGTGCACGACGCGTCCTTGCCCGCCGATACCGCACGCACGACGATATCCCGGTCCGTGATGAGCGCCTTGAGCCGCTCGCCCTCGCATACCGGCAGCGCACCGACGTTGAGTTCGTCCATCAGTTCGGCCGCGCGGCGAATGGTGTCGCTCGGCGCGACGCTTTGCACGCCGCGTGTCATTACTTCAGCAACCTGGGTCATGACGTCCTCCGTTGAATCGTGGATGGACATCGAATGAGCATGCGGCATGCCGTCGATACGCCGCGCAGCGATCGTCGGCCCGGAGATTGCTCACTGAGCGCATCGAACGACACAAACCATGCATCGGCGTGGCCGACACCGGAATTCATCGATGAAAATCGCACAGGTCGCACCGCTCTACGAGAGCGTCCCTCCTATCGCATATGGCGCCACCGAGCGGATCATCTCTTACCTGACCGAAGCACTCGTCGCTCTCGGGCACGACGTCACGCTGTTCGCCACCGGCGATTCGCGCACGCGCGCCCGCCTGATAAGCGGCACGCCCACTGCGCTATGGCGCGACGAACGCGTATGGGATACGACGAGTCATCACTTGCGCCAGCTCGATGCGGTCATCAAACGTTCATCGCAATTCGATGTAATCCACTTTCATACCGAGCCTTTGCATCTGCCGATGCAGCGCCTGCTCGCATGTCCATCCATCACGACGATGCATGGCCGCCTGCTCCCCGCCGATCACGGCCCGCTCTTCGATACCTTCAGCGATGCGCCGCTCGTCGCCATCTCCGATAGTCAGCGCAGCGAAATGCCCGACGCAAACTGGCGCGCGACCATTCATCACGGTCTCGCGCTCGACGAAATGCGTTACTCGCAGGAAGGCGGCGACTATCTGCTCTTCGTCGGACGCGTGATGCCGGAGAAGCGCATCGATCGCGCAATCGAGATCGCACGCCGCGCCGGGTTGCCGCTGAAGATCGCCGCCGCCGTGCATCCGGGTGAGCGCGCGTACTTCAAGGAGCAAATCTGCCCGCTGCTCGAAGCGTCGCAATCGTTCGTGGAGTATCTGGGCGAAGTCGGCGGCGAAGCGCGGCGCGCGTTGTTCGCGCATGCACGTGCGCTTGTTTTTCCGATCGACTGGGAAGAGCCGTTCGGCCTCGTGATGATCGAAGCGATGGCGTCGGGCACGCCGGTCATCGCGTTCAGGCGCGGCGCGGTGCCGGAGGTGATCGAGCATGGCGTGAGCGGCTTTATCGTCGACGATGTCGATGAAGCCGTGCAGGCGGTACGCGACATTGGCGCGGTCGATCGCGCGGGCTGCCGCAAGACCTTCGAGCAGCGCTTCTGCGCCGAGCGGATGGCGCGCGACTATCTCGCGGTCTATCGCGATCTGATCGAATCTCACGCGCCCGCTCCGGCTGCGAATGCCGACGCCGCCGATCTCGACACCGGCGCGCTACAGGCATAGGGAATGCACCGCATCGATCGTCCTTTCATCGAATAGTCATGCGCATCGCCCAGGTATCGACGTTATATGAGAGCGTACCGCCGCAGCGTTATGGCGGCATCGAGCGGATCGTGTCCTACCTCAGCGAGGAACTCGTGAAGGCGGGCCACGATGTCACGCTGTTCGCGAGCGCGGATTCACGCACGAGCGCGAAGCTGGTCGCGGGAAGCGATTGCGCGGTGCGGCTCGTCGAAGACACCGCCGACCCGCAAGCCTTTCACTTCGCGATGCTCGAAGATGTCGTGGCTGCGTCGAAGCAATTCGACATCGTCCATTTTCATACGGACTACCAGAGTTTTCCGTTCGCGCGGCGGATGCAGTGCGCGCATGTCACGACCCTGCACTGGCGGCTCGACGTGCCCGGCCTCGAGCCGATGTATCGGCGCTTCGCGGACATTCCGCTCGTCTCCGTCTCGGATGCTCAGCGCGCCCCGCTGCCGTGGCTTTCGTGGGCGGGCACGGTGCATCACGGCTTGCCCGCCACGCTGTACCGCTTCCATGAACGCGCGGGCGAGCACCTTGCGTTCGTCGGCAGAATTGCGCCAGCCAAGGGACCGGATGCCGCGATCCGCATCGCGCGCCGTGCGAACGTGCCGCTTCGCATCGCCGCGAAGGTGGACGAAGCCGATCGCCCGTATTTCGAACGCGCCGTCGCCCCGCTCGTGCAGGCGCCGCTCATCAGCTATGCGGGCGAACAGGACGATACCGGCAAGAGCCGGCTCATCGGCCATGCGCGCGCATTGTTGTTTCCGATCGACTGGCCGGAGCCGTTCGGGCTCGTGATGATCGAGGCCCTTGCCTGCGGCACGCCGGTGATCGCGTTCGGGCGCGGCTCGGTGCCGGAGATCATCGAAGATGGCGTGAACGGCTTCGTCGTGCGTAACGAGGACGAAGCGGTCGAGGCGGTCGGGCGCCTGCCGCAAATCAATCGCCGCCGCTGCCGCGAAAGTTTCGAGCGGCGCTTCACGGCCGAGCGCATGGCGGGCGATTACGTCGATGTTTATCGGCGCCTGCTCGATGCGCGCGCCGCCCGTCGCGCGCCGCCGCCGCATCTGGTGGCGCACGACGCTTAACCGAGGGATACCGCTATGCGATGCATGGTGCTTGCCAGCGATTACGACAACACGCTCGCCGAAGAAGGCCGCGTGAGCGATGCGACGTGGGAAGCCGTCGACCGGCTGCGCGCGTCCGGGCGTCATATGGTGCTCGTGACGGGCCGTGAACTCGACGATCTGCTCACGCTGTGCGATCGCGTCGATCGCTTCTCGCTGATCGTCGCGGAGAACGGCGGCGTGATCTACTCACCGGCGACGCGTGAGCGCACGCTGCTCGCGCCCCCGCCGCCGCCCGAGTTCGTCGAGGCGATGAAGGCCAGCGGCGTGCGGCATCTCGGCGTGAGCCAGACGCTCGTCGCGACCGTGAAGCCCTACGATGAACAGGCGCACGCCGCCATCCGCGATCTCGGTCTCGACCTGCACGTCGTCTATAACGGCGACGCGGTAATGGTCCTCGCGCCCGGCGTCAGCAAGGCGAGCGGCCTGCTTGCGGCGCTCGAGAAAATGGCGATGTCGCCGCGCAATGCGGTCGGCGTCGGCGATGCGCAGAACGATCACGCGCTGCTCGATGCGTGCGAGATATCGGCCGCCGTCGGCAACGCGATCGATGCGCTGAAAGCGCACGCCGATATCGTGCTGGATCGCGAATGCGGCGCCGGCGTGACGGAACTGATCGAAGCGATCCTCGAAGACGATCTCGCCAGCGCGAGCGAACATCTCACGCGACGTCACCTCGTGCTCGGCGAGCGCGTGAAGGCGGAGGACGACAAAAGCGATCAAAGCGGCGACACAGAAACGCTCGCGCCGCAAGACACGGTCGCGCTGATCGCGGGGCAATCCGGCGGCGGCAAATCCACGCTCATCACCGGATTGATGGAGCGGTTGTCGGATTCGGGCTATCAGTTCTGCGCGCTCGATCCCGAAGGCGACTTCGACAGCCTCGAAGATGCGCTTCCCATCGGCGACGCGGAAACCGCCCCGAAAGCCGATGATGTCACGCGGCTCATCCATCAGCCGAGCCAGTCGGTCGTCGTCAATCTGATGCGCGTCTCGTTCGCGGAGCGGCCGACCTATTGCGCGACCGTGCTCGCGCACATGCAGAAGACGCGCGCGCTCACCGGGCGTCCGCACTGGATGATCTTCGACGAAGCGCATCACTTCTTTCCCGCGAGCATCAACGCCGCCGATGAAACGCTGCCCGACCAGCTCGCGCCCGCGCTGTTCGCGACGGTGCATCCGAATCAGCTTTCGGCGCGGCTGCTCGATCGCGTGACGGTGTTCATCGGCGCGGGTCCGGGTGCGCAGGAAACGCTGCAGGAGTTTGCGCAGGCGGCGGGCATCGACGAACCCGCCGGACTTCCCGACGCGATCGAGACAGGCGAGGCGCTCGTGTGGCGTCGCGATCGCGAGGGACACTGGGGCACACCGATCGTCGTGCGAATCGAGCCGGCGAAAACACAGCGCCGGCGGCACGTGCGCAAGTATGCGGAAGGCATGCTGATCCCGGAGCGCAGCTTTTATTTTCGCGGCCCCGATGACAAGCTCAACTTGCGCGCACACAATCTCGTGCTGTTCCTCGAAATCGCGGAAGGCGTCGATGAGGACACCTGGCTCTTTCACTTGCGCCGGGGCGATTATTCGACGTGGTTCCGCGACGTCATCGGCGATGCCACGCTCGCCGACGAAGCGCGCGAGATAGAAGCCGACGAAGCGCTTTCGGCCGCTGACAGTTTTGAAGGAATCCGAAAGGCTGTCGAGCAGCGTTACACTCAGCCGGAGAATCCGGTGCTGCCCAATATTCTCGCGCCGGGAGCGAACAACGGCAGTGGCACGTCAAGTGCTTGACGGGCGCCGGTAGCGACGCACGTCCCGCATTTGGCGAATGCTTCGCCAACGCGTTACGCTTGTCCTCCGCCTGCTCGCGTCGCATGCGTATCCAGTCGCATGCGACGCTTCATGCTGGCCGCATGATCCATTACTCATAGTTGCAAACAGAGGTGTGTGAATGAATACGAACTCCCCGCCGGCGCGGCCGTCCACCGGCTCGCCGTCGCCTGTCGTCAAGTGGCTCACCATCGCGTTCCTCGCGATATCGGGCCTATATCTTGGCGGCGTCGGCATATGGCTCGTCGCGATCGGCGGATCGCCCTATTACGTCATTGCGGGCCTGCTCATGCTGGCGGTCGCATGGCTCATCATGCGGCGCAATCCAACGGCGCTCTTCGTCTATGCGCTGCTGCTTTTCGGCACGCTGATATGGGCCGTCGCCGAAGCCGGCTTCGATTTCTGGGCGCTCGCGCCGCGTCTCGACGTGCTCGTGTTCGTCGGCATATGGCTGCTGCTGCCGTTCACGTATCGCCTGTATGCGAGCCCGGTCCGCAGAGGCGGGCTTGCGATTGCGGCGGCGCTCGTGCTGACGGGCATCGTGCTCGTGTATGCGGTGTTCAACGATCCGCAAGAGATCAACGGTTCGTTCGCGCGTCAGGGATCGGGCACGCCCGCCGCCACGGCTGGCCGTCCGGGCGACTGGCTTGCTTATGGCAACTCGCAGGGCGGCACGCGCTACTCGCCGCTTGCGCAGATCGACGACAAGAACGTCGGCGATCTCAAGGAAGCGTGGAGCTTTCGCACCGGCGACATGAAAGGCCCGAACGATCCCGTCGAAATCACCGATGAAGTCACGCCGCTCGCGGTCGATGGCACGCTGTTCTTCTGCACGCCGCATCAGAACGCGATCGCGCTGGACGGCGCGACCGGCAAGGAGAAATGGCGCTTCAATCCGGAACTGAAGCCGGACCCGAGCTTTCAGCACGTGACCTGCCGGGGCGTCTCCTACTATGAGACGCCGGCCGCCGCACAGGCGCGCCAGGCGAACAAGGCAGCTTCACTGCCGATGTGCGCGCGCCGCATCATCCTGCCGGTCAACGATGGCCGCCTCTTCGAGCTCGATGCCGCCACCGGCCAGCGCTGCGCCGGCTTCGCGGTCAACGGCGTGCTGGACCTTCAGCATTTGCAGCCGGTCAAGACGCCGGGCCAGTACGAGCCGACATCGCCGCCAGTCGTGACGTCGAAGGTGATCGTCGTTGCGGGCGCGGTGACGGACAATTACGGCACGCGCGAACCGTCGGGCGTGATTCGCGGCTTCGACGTGGATAGCGGCAAGCTGCTGTGGGCCTTCGATCCGGGCGCGGCGAATCCCAACGCGATTCCGGACGATCAGCATGCCTACACGTTCAACTCGCCGAACTCATGGGCGCCCGCCGCCTACGATGCGCAACTCGATCTCGTTTATCTGCCGATGGGCGTAACGACGCCGGACATCTGGGGCGGCAACCGCACGCCGGAACAGGAACGGTATGCGAGCGGTCTGCTCGCGCTCAACGCGACGACGGGCAAGCTCGCGTGGTTTTATCAGACCGTGCATCACGATCTGTGGGACATGGACCTGCCTGCGCAACCGACCATCGCGGATATCAAGGATGCGAGCGGCAACATCGTTCCGGCCATCTACGCGCCTGCCAAGACGGGCAACATCTTCGTGCTGGACCGTCGCACCGGCAAGCCGATCATCCCCGCGCCCGAACAGGCGGTGCCACAGGGTCCGGCGAAGGGCGACCGGCTTTCGCCGACGCAGCCGTTCTCGGAACTGACCTACCGGCCGCAGAAGAACCTGACCGGCGCCGACATGTGGGGCGCGACGATGTACGACCAGCTCGTGTGCCGCGTGATCTTCCATCGGCTGCGGTATGAGGGGCCGTTCACGCCGCCGTCGGAACAGGGCACGCTCGTGTTCCCCGGCAATCTCGGCATGTTCGAGTGGGGTGGGCTGGCTGTCGATACGGATCGACGGATCGCGATTGCGAACCCGATTGCGTTGCCGTTCGTGTCGCGGCTCATTCCGCGCGGGCCGGAGAATCCGATCGAGCCGCCTCAGGCGGGCCGGGCCGGCACGGGTACGGAAGTCGGCGTTCAGCCGCAATACGGCGTGCCGTTCGGCGTCACGCTGAATCCGTTCCTGTCGCCTTTGAATCTGCCGTGCAAGCAGCCTGCATGGGGCTACGTGTCGGCGCTCGATCTGGATACGCACAAGGTGATCTGGAAGAAGCGCATCGGCACGACGCGCGATTCATCGCCGATTCCGCTGCCGTTCAAGATGGGCATGCCGATGCTGGGCGGGCCGATGACGACGGCGGGGCGCGTGTTTTTCATCGGCGCGACGGCGGATGACTATATCCGCGCGTTCAGCACCGATACCGGCAAGGAGTTGTGGCACGCGCGACTGCCGGCAGGCGGACAGGCCACGCCGATGACGTACGAGGCCAATGGCAAGCAATACGTGCTGATCGCGGCGGGCGGGCATGGGTCGTTCAATACCAAGCTCGGTGATTACGTGATCGCTTATGCGTTGCCGGGTGGGCGTTAAGGGGTGTTTTGCTTGGCGCGTTGCTGCCTTCTCCGTCGGCTGGATGGCGGAGGGCGGCGACGCGCTGGCTGGAGCGGTGACGTAAGGCCGGTCGTCTCGTCGTGTCTTGCTCGAAGTACACGCGAGCGGCCCGCAATCGCGGTGACAGTCCAAGATTCGATGTCGATGGCGTAATCGTCGCGCGGGATCGCTGCCGCCCGGTTCGGAGCACCTTCATGTCGAGCCGGCCATCGTCGCGAGCACGGTGAAGGCGGCGCTCGGCGACCGTTTTTTCTATTGGCACGAATCGGCCGGGATTGAAGCCTGAGCGCGCGACTCGATCGAAGCGGTTTCTTCTGACTTCGACCGCGTCACGAGCGCAAACAGAATCGCGGTAGTCGTTGCTTCTTGAAGGCGCGAGTATCGATGGCGCCCGCCGGGCAGATGCACGCGATCTAATCCGCACAGTGGCGCGCCTTCGTACAAGGCGATACCTGTTCTGCCTACGCTTGGTTAAGGCGGATCGCGGAGGGGCGTCGGTGCGCAAACGTGACGCCAGCGATGAACCTAGCGACAAGACAACGGCGCTGTGACGGCTGAAGTGTCAGCGCATCGGCCGAAGATGCGAGTGCCGTCGCTATTGTCGCGACGGCACCCCAACGCGGGAGAAACGGCGCCCGTCCCGCGCCCTTCTCAAGCCTTCACCGACCGATGCCTTCCGTGCGTCCGCTGCGATCCCTTGGTGAACAGGAACAGACCCGCCCCGGCCGCCGCGATCGCGATGCGGCTCGGATTGGACTTCAGCGCATCCCTACCTTTCGCAAGAGCCAGCGCCCAGGACGATGACGGCGTCGCAACCACGCGCTCGTCAAGCGGCGCGGGCGTCACATCGTCGAGATGCTCGACGCGCACGACAGGCGCAGGCGTCGGCATGGCGCTGTTGCCTTTATCGGCAACTGAGGGCGCATCGGCGGCAACCGCGTTGGCCGCGCCGCTGCCTTCGCGCACCTCGACTCGCGTCGCCGCGGCTTCCGCGCCGAGCAGCACCACGGCTGCCGCGAAGTACAGCCACATCAGCAGGACCGCGAGCGAGCCGGCCGCGCCGAACGCGTTGGCGGTCCCCGCGTGCGTCAGATAAAGCGCGAACAGCTTCTTGCCGACGGAGAACAGCACGGCCGAGATCGCGCCGCCGACAAAGGCGTCGCGCCACTCGACGTGACCATCGGGCAGGTATTTCAGCAGCGCGGCGAACGCGGCGGACAGGATCACGAGCCCGAGCACGAACTGCACGATATCGCCGATGATGACGAGCGGCGACTCGCCGAAAACCCACTTTCCGGCGGCCTGAACGGCGGTATCGAGAACGAGCGAGACGATCAGCAGGAACGCGACGCCCATTACGAGGCCGAAGGAAATCAGCCGCACTTTGACCAAAGTGGCGACGCCAGATTTTTCTTTTTTCTCGGCGGGCCAGATGATCGACAAGGCCGTGTTCAGCGATGAAAACGTCGCCGATGCGCCGACCGCCAGCAGCACGAATGAAATGATCGCCGCGATACCGCCCCCGCCACTGCGATGCGCATGCTGGACGATCGTCTGCACGCTTTCGGCGGCATCCTTGCCGAGCATTCCGCTTATCTGATGGAAGAGTTGCCCGCGCGCCGCTTCTGCGCCGAACACGAGCCCGGCGATGGCGATGACCATGACGAGCGTCGGCGCGAGCGAGAACGCCGAGTAGAACGCGATGCTCGCGGCCATCGGCGCGGCGCGGTCGTCGCTGAATCGCTTGAACATGCGAACGGGCCACGCGATGGCGCGGCTCATCAGGGATTTGGAATCCCGGGTGGGGGTCTTGTCCATCGCTTCCTCCTTGTTGGCTTGCTGAAGGCTTATAGCATCGGGAATGCCAGGGGGATGATGAATGACGAGGGTGGACCGTCCAGCGCTTCCCGGCGCGTGACCGTTAGCGGGTTCCGACCGCACGGGACATGGGGAGCGCCGCTTTGCGGCCTTCCGACAGCGCGTGACGAATCAGTGGCTGGGATCGACCATGAGCACGCTGCCAGGCGTGAACGTCTCTTGTACGCTTGCAAGCTCTGATAGAACTGCAGATCGCGTCCGTTTCGGGCACGCCTTCAGCGCCGGCCTCGCCGTCCCGGACGGCCTCTGGCGGCGGAAAATCAGCCGTCTGCACCCGGCTTGGACAAATCCGGCGTGCCGCGCACAGGCTGCTGATCCGGCTGCAAGTCGGTGTCCGGCAAGGTCTCGGGCGTGCGCGCGGGCGGCGTGCCGCGCGCTATCTCCGCTTGCGATGGATCGGGCGTTTGCGGGTCGGAAGCGTCGGGCATGACTGTTCTCCTTTGCGGATCGTAGGGCAGCACCGACGTGCGCTGGTTCTGGAATTGCGCGATGGACGTCGGGTTCCTTAGATTCGTAGCAATGAGTGTGCTTGCAGTGTCCCGCGCCGGATTGCCATGCGACATCACCCCCGACCGGCCATATCAAGTCCTCGCGCGAGTCATCGTTTCAAAGCATCTGACGAGTTCTCTTCGTTATGTGGCAGCGACCACCAACCCCTCACCCCATCGAATCATCGCTTTCCCACTGCGCAAGCATTTCCGGGCTGATCGCTTTCACGACTTCCGCGTATCGCTTGCCGACGAACTGTTCCGCACGCCGCAGCAAGACCGGGATCGGGCTGCTCGGCTCATGCTGATTCGCTGATTGTCGCGCTTGTCGTCTTCCGTTGTTCATCCGGTTGCCTGGACCGTATCTCGCAGTCGGCAGGCTCAAGCGGCTTGCCGGTATCGGCACGTGCGGCATCATCACGTTGCTGTTCGTCGGGGGTTGCTGTGGCTGTAGGAATTGTCGAGTAGCCCCCTGTTTGTCGCACTGCTTTGCTTGCCCGCTGCGCCGCTCCGTTTCCCGGCATGGTCGTCGCCGAGACCGGCCCCTGTAGCCAAGCCGCTCCTGCGTCGGATGGTCATCGAAAATTCCATCCATCGGCGGACTTACCGCTCGCTGGTTTGGGGGGCGGTTGACAGACATAGCAAACGTGGCGGCTGCTTCAGTGTGGGTCGAGCGGGCGATTCCTTCTCCGCCCCGCCTCGCTTCTTCACCGCTGCAGGCCACTGCTGTCGGCCCGGCAGCAAAGTCCTTCGACCGACCTCTGAGTACGATAGCCCGGCCGCACGTGCCCTCCCTTCCGTGACGAGTTCATTCACGAGCTTGTGCACACTCTCCCAGCGCTATCGCGCGTGCGCCCTGATCTGGTTGATCTTTTGACTGAGCGGATGTGCCCATCGCTCGACGGCGCGGCGCGAACGGTCCGAGCCTGAAGGCGACGCTTGTCGAACAGGTGCTCTTCCGGCCACACAGATGCGGGAAGAATGCAGTCGGTTGTGGCTACGATGGTCTCGGGTAATGTTAGGCAATGGCGCAACGTACAACAACGCACGCGCTCGAAATACTTTTCAAGGCATCGTCATTAGCGGAAGGCTAAAGGCATGCAACCCATCCCTTTCCCCGCGTTACCATACCCCGGCAAGCCCTCCGGTCGCCCCGTCGACCGCCGATAAGCGACCAGCCAAGCCTCAAAGGACCACCACGCGTGAAACAACGTGACGACTGCAGGGAAGCCCTCGCCGACGACGCTTCCGCGCAAGTGAACCGCGTCGCCCCTGTCGATACCTCATTCAACGCCGAAGCAACCATCGCCCGCCACGCGCCCGCCGTCGCCATAGCGCTCTCGCTTGGCAGCGCCATCGCGCTTGGCTTCGCGCGCTTCTCGTACGCCCTTCTCTTGCCGTCGATGAAGCTGGACCTCGCCTGGAACTTCGCGCAAGCCGGCGCGATGAACACGGCAAACGCGTTCGGATACCTCGTCGGCGCCATCGCGTTCGCCCGCCTCTCCCGGCGATGGGCGTCGCAGACGTCGTTTATCACCGGCTGCTTCGCAACGGCCGTGCTCATGGCCGTCAGCGGCGCCTTCACCGATACGAATGCCCTTCTCATACTCCGCGTCGTCTCCGGCGCAGCCAGCGCGCTCGTCTTCGTCAGCGGAGGCGTGCTCGCTGCGCGTCTTGCGTCGCTCTCGCCGCGTCGCGCGGGGCTCATCATCGGCCTGTACTACGGCGGCACGGGCTGGGGCATCGTGATGTCATCGATACTCGTGCCGATCACGATTGCGCCCGTCCCGCACGGCTGGCGGTATGCATGGTTCGCCCTCGCGGCGGCTTGCGCGGCCAGTTCGCTCATCGCCGTCGCGGCTGCGCGACGGATCGAACGCGAGCAGCCGAGCGTCGCACCGGAACGCGCGACGGACGCGATGCGGGGCGACGTGATTCATCGAAGGCGCTTTGCCCTTGCGCTCGCGGGATACGCGTGCTTCGGGATCGGCTACATCGGCTATATGACGTTCATCGTGGCGCTGCTGAGAAACGCGGGCATGTCGGATGCCGTCGTCACGGGCTTCTACATGCTGCTCGGCGTGGCGACGATCGTGTCCGCGCGCATCTGGTCGGGACTGCTCGACCGGATGCGCGGCGGTCAGGCGCTCGCTCTGCTCAACGCGCTCCTCGCCGTGGCCACGGTCATCCCCGCCATGATTGCGCATCCGCCCGCGGCATTCGCATCCGGCGCGCTGTTCGGGGCGACGTTCCTTTCGGCAGTGGCGTCGACGACCGCATTCGTGCGGCATAACCTGCCGGCTAGCCAGTGGGGCAGCGGGATCAATGCGTTCACGATCGTGTTCGCGGCGGGGCAGATCGTCGGTCCAACTGTTATCGGACGCATATCCGATAGCGCAGGACTCACGCGCGGTCTCGTCTATTCCGCGCTGGTGCTCGCCGCGGGAGCGGCGCTTGCGGCATGCCAGAAGCCGTTGAATGACGTATCGCGTGCAAGGGAATGAGACGTACGCCGCATTATTTCGGCATCCGAATCATACTCACGACCTCGCCTTCTTCATCTTGACGAATACGTGGGAACAGAAGGCATCGGCGACCACGCGGTTGACCGTCAGAATATTTTCTGCACTCAACGACTCGCGCGATAACCCCTGCTTTTCGATGAGACGCTGCGGAATCAGCTGGCTCACGAATGAGTGGCAAAGGTCCTTGCGCATCTGGGCGTCGGCGGATTCGAAAAACTCGCGGCCCGCGCGAATTTCCTCGCTCATCTTGGCCCGGGCGGAGTCGTTCTGCGCCTGAATGGTCGCTTCCAGTTGCGCCTGTGCAGACTCGCGCTCGCGACGATGCTTCTTGTCGTCCTCGATCTGCTTTGCCTTGATCTCGGCCATTCTCCGGTCCGCTTCGCCGATACGGTAGTTGCCTTCCAGCGCCTTGAACAGATAGCCGCGAGGACTGACGGTCACCTTGCCTTCGTTGAGCTTGAATCGCGTGTATTCGATGGCCTGCTCGAGGCGTTCGTCCGTCCAGACATCGCGATGTTTGGCGAGGCGCTCGAAGTCGGGGGTATCGAATGCGAATTCGTTGTGCAGCAGGAGGTACATCGAATCCTGGATGCCGGCACGCGCCGCGTCCGCGCCCTGCTTCTTGGTGAAGCGGAAGCGAATCTTGAGCTTGTCGCGCGTGACGCGATCGGCATTCGGCTCCCAACTCACATCGAAATCCGACACTTCGTTCAGCTGGTCGATGGCAGGTTCCAGGAAGCGCTTCTTGAACTCCTTAACTTCCTTCCTCGATTCGCCCACCTTCCCCGGCCATTCGAGGACTTCGTCGAACGGGAACCACTCAGTGACGCCATGACCCTGGCACGGGATGAGGCGGTCGTAGATGGCGCGTGCGAGGGACAGCGAAAAGGCTGTCGATGCCCGCAAACTGAGCCAGTGCGCCTTGTACGGGCTGATCAGATACTTGATGACGCGGCCGGAAAGCAGCACACAGACGACGTTGCGCTCGATATAGCAGTCGCCAAGCAAGCTGATGGTGCCCCACGAATCTTTCTCGGTGAGCTCCTCGATCGACGGCGCGGTCATGATTTCGACGCGCGCCCGCGCTGCTGCCCGCATTTGCGCAATCAGGTGGCTATGGTTGCGGCTGTCGTACCGCATGAGCCACTTGAAGTAGTTCACATCGGCGGTGAAGGTGTAGACCTTGTCGTCGATGAGCGCGTCTGGCGCTTTCGTCGCTACGATGAAGTAGGCCGCATCCAGGACGCGCCGCGCGGCGATGCCCAGCCCTCCGACGCGCGTGAAGATATTGTTTCTGAGAAACCCGATATCGCGTGTCGCCTCTGAGATGGCCGTGCCTTGACCGGACATGTCTTCGTAGATGTCCAGCGCAAGTTGCTGAGGCGTAACGGTGAAATCTTGATCTTCCATTCTTCGATTCGGCGGCGGTCCCCGGCACTCTAACAGGCAAGGAAAGCGTGTCAACACAAAAACCGCCCCTGAATCGCGCTCGAATTCGCGCACAAAAACCGTCCCGCCAAAAAGACCTCGGCCCAATTACCACCCCTTTGCACACAAAAATCGACCCGTGCGGCCCAACTTCCACTCCAGCCCGCACAAAAACCGCCCTCGCCTTCACAAAAAGCACCCCTATCCACAGGTGTTTCTGTTGATTCGAAAGGAAAAGTGCGGCGTTGTTGGTTGGTGGGTTGGTCGAAGTTTACAAAAAACAAAACTGACAGAACCACGGGTCTAAGTGACATGCGCTCGAGACGCTGATGCAAGTTCTTGACATCAAAGGGAAAAATCTCCGAACAAGACTTGCGCACAAAAACCGCCCCGGGGTGGTTTTTGTGCTGGACGGACTTTCCTTTTCGGGGGACGTCGAGCGGCCGTGTATCGACGGCGGTTTTGTGGCACCCCAAGACATTTATCAAGGTTGATTTGAGCTTTCTGCGGCTAAAAGCGGCATTTTTCGACGCTATGTAACCCCGTTTACACGTATTCGTGTATTCTGCGCTTCAGCGTCAATACATGGAGAAAGCGCAGAATGGCCAACGTAGGCAGCCTACCTATGGAAGACCGCAAGGTCTCTCTTCGCGAGGTCGCGGAATTCGCGGATAACCTCGAACCCTTTTCCGACAATCTTCGGGAGCAAATCCTCGCGCCTCGGCCACGCAAGACTGCGCCCTTCTATACGATCAGCGAACTGGCCGAGATGTGCAATCTCACTCGGCAGCAAATTCAGTATCTGGTGACAAAGGGGGAGGGAGGGTTGCCGCCTGGAACATTGAACGGCAATGGTCGCAGTCGTACGTTCACGCTGCCCGAGGTTCGCATGTGGGTAAAAATGGCCTCGGACATCTATCAGACTCGCCTCGACGATGGCCACGGCGATTTCAAAGGCAAGGTATTGACCACGGCGCAACTGAAAGGCGGGTCGGCGAAGACTACAACGACGGTCTGCCTCGCACAAGCGCTCACGTTGCTCGGCCGCAAGGTGCTGCTGATCGATCTAGACCCGCAAGCGTCCGCGTCCGAGTTGTGCGGACTCTATGCGGAGAAAGAGATCTCCGGGGACGATACCGTACTCCCCTATATATATGATCAGAATATCGAGGGTGGTCTCGGCGCCAGCGTCCAGTCGACATACTGGGACGGTCTCGACATCATCCCCGGTCATACGTTTCTCTATGGCGCCGAGTTCCTTCTGCCGGCGCGCCAAAAAACGATTCAGGGCTATCGGTTCTGGGCGGTCTTGCGTCAGGGACTTGAGCCGCTGCGTGCTCAGTACGATTACATCTTGATCGATACGTCGCCGTCGCTGTCGTACATGAACTTGAATGCGCTGCTGGCCGCGGACGCTCTCGTCATGCCGATGATTCCCGAGAATCTCGACTTCATCAGTTCACTCGCGTTCTGGCGTCTGTTCAGCGATGTCGCGGAAGATTTTCTGCCGTACGAAGAAGACAAGGTCTACGACTTCATTTCGATTTTGTTGTCGAAGGTCGACTATGGCAAGACTTCGTCGGCACCGGTTGTTCGTCAATGGGCGCAGAGTGCTTACGGGCGGTGGCTCGACCCGTTCGAAATTCCTGCCAGTTCGGTGATGAGCGGCGGCGCCCTTTCGTTCTCGACGGCGCTCGATGTCGTCAGCACGCATTCGACCGCAAAATCCCTGCAGCGAGTCCGGCAGCCGATGATGCAGTACGCCAAGTGGCTCGACGATATGTTCGTCAAATCCTGGAAGGAGGCGGCATGAGCAACAACATCCGAGAACAACTCATGGCCAAGACGGCCAACCTTCCCAAGCCTGCTGATTTCAAGGGCGAGAACAAGAAGGATCGCACGAACCGTGGTCCGCAGACTATGCCGGGGATTACTAGCGCTTTGGCGGCGGCGCAGTTGCGGATTCAAGAGCTGGAATCGAAAGGCGTCGAGACGGATATTCCGCTTGACTCTATTGCGCCGAATCCGTGGCAGCCGCGACGTCAGTTCAACGAGGCCAAGCTGTCTGAATTGGCCCGTTCGATCGATGAGGTCGGACTGCTTCAGGCGGTGACTGTTCGTCGTATCGGAGAGGCGTTTCAGCTTGTTGCCGGCGAGCGGCGGTTTCGCGCGCACAAGCTTATCAATAGGGAGACGATTCGGGCGGTCGTTATTGAGTGTTCCGATCAGGATATGGCCGCGCTCGCTCTGATGGAAAACGTCACGCGAGACGATCTGTCAGATTATGAGATCGCAATTGCCATACGTAGAGCGGAGGCGGAATTCCCCAATCGGACGCGTCTTGCTGAAGCTATGGGGATCTCGCGCAGCGACCTCTATCGCTTCCTTGCATTTGATGCACTGCCGGATTTTATGAAGCGTGATCTGGATCTGACGCCATCGGTGCTTGGAGCGTCGTCGGCGCAGGATGTTGCGAACGCGTTGAAGAAAGCCGGCGAAGCCGGACTTCGGGCGCTTCACGAACTGTGGCCGCAGGTGCTGTCCGGAGACTTGGTGCAGACGAAGCTGGCCGCAAGTTTGGTTGCTCAGGTTACTAGAGGTGAGTCGGCGACTGATGCCGGCGGTCGAAGCATCTTGAAGATTTTCGCCGGCAAGGTTCAGGCTGGCAGCATCACCAAGGACGTTAAGGGACTCACCTTTAAGTTCAAGGCGGGGGTCGTCACGGAGGAGCAGGAGAATCAACTGCGAGAGCACATTGGGAAAATGTTCTCGATTCGCTCAGAATGAAATTAAACCCGCGCGAGCGGGTTTTTTCTTGTGCGCGTTTGACGGGCGTGTTCGGTCCGGGTCGGGTGGTGAGCCGGTGGCCCGCGCCAAGTGTCCGGATTCGGACAGGAAGGCTAAGGATAGCCGGTGTCTGCCCTCCTTCCCCGCGCGGAGTCGCCGGCGCATACCAACGTTTTGAACGCAGGCAGGCCATCAGCGCCGACGCTGAACCGCGTGACCGGTGCGTGTTGGTCGCAGACGCCAAGTTCAACACGTTGCAATGCCTTTACCGGTAAAGGGTAGACATCACCAAGAGGGCCCGGTAGCTGAACGCCTTCGTTCACACGCTCTACCACCGGGATCTGCTGATGCAGATGTTGGCATCGCAGCGTGGTTGTTGCGCGTGGACCTGCCCCTGCCAATGCGAGACTCTGTGTCCGAATTCGGACGCTTCAGCGCCGCCGCTGCAACGGCGTGCGACGTACGAGCGAAGCGACCACACCAGGAGTAGTCGTGACGGCTTTACGTGGAGCGCGAAACTAAGGCCGTGCGATGACATCCTCGCAGCAATGGTACTGTCGTCGGCACGTGCTCCGACGTTGTGTCCGAATTCGGACAGTCGATTCCTGCGATGAAGGGTCTGTCCGACACGCCGCGCCAATGCATCGAACTCGCTTGAAACATGCAATGCGGTGACCCGCAGTGGCGAGCCTCGTGCTATGCAACTAGTGTAGTTCGCCCGCTTCAGAGGGGAGACGTCTACGACCCTCCACGTGCAGATCGACGGCCTTCCTCCACACGGCGCTGCGTCCGCCACCACAGCCGCCAGTCCGACCACCTCACTAGAGCCAACGCACAGATACCCTTTGCATACCGTCATTAGCGTTGCTCGAACCGCCGCCCAGCTTTCTAGATTCCCTCCGTGAAACACAAACACTACCGCACGGCAGGGCTCGACACCGCACGGCACCGCACGACACCGCACGGCACCGCACGGCACCGCACGGCACCGCACGGCACCGCACGGCACCGCACGGCACCGCACCGCGGTGCGACACACAGACCGGCTCCCATTAACCACGCTTAGCCGCGCAGTTAATGCACGCCTGAAGACCGCCGGCGCTGGTATCAGGCCGCAGGCACCGTAGCTACGGCTAACGGGCCCGGGAAGGGCAGTACGAGAAGGTGTGGCCGCGTGCGGCAAGCGGCAAGCGGCAAGCGGCAAGCGGC
>Ga0153929_1000012_pt1 | contig 204597 bp, 189 predicted proteins | sample TSNJ013MetaG_FD_104689 | JGI IMG/M metagenome (GOLD analysis project Ga0153929, IMG submission 104689) | Attine ant fungus gardens microbial communities from New Jersey, USA - TSNJ013 MetaG | ecosystem: Host-associated > Fungi > Mycelium > Unclassified | place: USA: New Jersey, Wharton State...
GAGGTTGCCTATCCGGTGGAGATGGAAGCGCCGGGCTTCGCCAAGAAGGCGATTCCAGCGTTCCGCGACGCCGTGAGCAACGCCCCGCAGGTTCCTTCGGCGACGCGCATCACCGTGACGCGTTCGCCTGAGGGCACCGATGAGTGGCCGGTCCGCTGTGCGGACGAGCTTGCAAGGACCCTCGGCCTTGTGGCAGAGGGTGAATGTGCGCCGGCTGTATTCAGCTTTGCGTTCGGCGACTTGCTCAATCGCGAAGACACCGACCGGCTGTTGTACGGTTTGGGTTCCTTCAGCGATGGGCAACTCCAGTGGGAGCTGCCCGTCACGCGCGCAGGCGCCGAGCCGGATCCTGCATTCTTTGCGGCTGACGTTCAGCTCTCGCTGTGTCTCGCTTAGTGCTGTATTGATCAACGCCACGCCCCGGATTTTCGGGGCGTGGCTTTTTTTCGCCCGCTAGAAGGCGAAGCCCGCTTGCGCCGGGGCTGACGCGGCTGCTGGTACGGTGGCATTTGCGTCGATAGAAGAGGCCGCGCCTTGCCGCTGTGCCAGCAGTTCGTCGTACCGGCGCATAACGTCTGCCGCGCTGGTGTAGCCGACCTCGATGCCTACTGTCTGGGCGACGCGGCGGCGCACGCTCGCGAGCAATTCCGCTTCGTCGGGCGTCGGGCGCGCCGTCGGCCACCCAGACGAGAAGAGCAGGTGCGCAGGAATCTCCGCCGCGATCGCTTGGCGCTCGATGGCGGCAGCCTTCGCACGCGCAACCTCCGCGGCCAGTTCAGGCGGCAGGAGATCGGGCGCGACGTCGGCCAACCACCGTTGCCCTTGGAAGGCGAACGTCGATTCAGCTTCCAGGCGCACCATTTCTCGATAGACGTCGTGGTTGTCAGCGCAGCTTGCCGCGGCGCGCAGGCCGTCGAGCGAACTCATGATGCAGTACGCGCATGAGACGCGCGACGCGCCGTAGACCGTGTACGCCTCATGCAGCGCCAGTCCAGCCGCAGCAATCTCAGTGAAGACTTCGTCAACGGTCCATTCGATGATCGCATTCCACGTCACACCGGTGCGGCCCTTGGTCGACAGGGGAGCGAGCGGGGCGGCGACAGCCATCTTGCTCCGAGCATTGCTTTCCTGACGGGCGCACACCGGTGACACTAGCGATGTTGTGCGTCGGAAAACGCTTGTTCAGCACAGAATTGATTAGGCGTCCTTTCAATTCTGAGGTGCAAAAGCGCATGGATGGCGTGCTCCACGGCAGAATCAGCCGCACGCAGGAGAGATCGCGATATCGCTCGACATTGTTCGACCAACGCTTCTCCCATCTAGCCAGCATGTCGCCTGCTTGCCGACGGACGGTCAGCAGTTCCCAGCCGAGGTGGGCGGCAAGCCGCTCACAGGCGGGACCACTGTCCTTCCACTCGACACGGCCAAGATCCGAATGAACAAGGATACGAGGTCCGTTGTGGCCGATGGCGTCAAGGTGGCGGGCGACCGCGAGTGCGCAGGCGACACTGTCCTTGCCTCCGCTCACGCCGATGGCGACGACAGCATCGGTCGCGAGTAGCGCCGACACGTCAGGCGTGAGTGCGACGTTACGGGCACGCGCTGGAGCGTAGGCGTTTGAACGGGGGCGAAGCGAGGACAGGTCGATGATCTGGAGCATGGTCGAAGAAGAATCGGAGTAGATGATTCATCTTCGCAGCTACAGCGCAAAGTCAAGCTGGGCGGCGCTGAGAGCGGGGTTGGCCGAAAAAAAGCCCGCGTCGCGGCGAACGACAGCGGGCTACTGGATGAGATCTACAACAGCGCGCCCACAGCCAAGAGGACGCGCAGTAATAGCTTAGTTGTTAATCGCTGACGCGCAAGGGAAAGTCGGCCTAGAGGTAACGACGCGCCGCGTTGCGGCCCTGATCACCGAACGTTATGTTGCTAACAGTTCGACCGGATTTGTCAGTCTATATTGTCCGTACCCGCTAAGAAGGGTGCTTGAGAGACCAGACAACACAAAACGACAAACTGAGGCCACCCAGGGCACATCCCCTGGGTGGCCTTTTCTTCATTTGAATTGCGACGCTTTTAGCTGCCTTTTCGACGCATCGGTTCGGGTGTCGATGGCTAGAATGGGCACGTCTCTCAGATTCGTCGACGGCCTCGGAACTGTGACGAACGTTCAAGCGCCGCTCCAAATGGAGCAGGCGCTTTTTTTTGCCCTTGCTACGTGGTGTCGGTCCCGAGTCGGGCGACTCGCGTCAGGTCGAGTCACCGTCTAGGGGCCGTTTCATGGCGGTTCTGAGCGAAAGACATAGCAAATCGCTGAGCTTTCCGTTTCCCGCTGCGCGGGTGTCTCCGTAGACTGGCTTCATTCCCCGCGCTTTAGCGCATCGACCTACCCCTCCAGCGTGCTGGAGGACCATCTTCTCTCCAGCCGTCCATGACGGCAATCTTCTAGGCGACCCGCGTTGGTCGCCTTTTTTCGTCCCGTTGGGAGCCTATCCCTCCGGGAGACAGCTCCCATTATTTTTTTGGAGTTGTCTATGTCTCGCAATCTCGCACCTGTCGTCAAAGTTTCCAGCAAGAACGGTTTCATGGCGGATCAGCGTGTGGTCGGTCAAGACGTCGAGGCCAACCCGCCGCAGCTTTACACCGGACGCATTCATTCGGTGTGGAGCGACGGCACGGCGATGGTGGATTGGGACGATTCGCTCAACCATCAAGCCGAACGGCATTTGGTGCAAAGCGGTCGTGTCAGACTGCATCACCTCAGCCATACCGCCTCGTAGGTCTTCGTAAATGACGCGTCCAGTGCAGTTCGCTGGACGCCGTTTCTTCAGATCCAAATCTTTCCTTGATGGGAGCCGCCCATCGAGGGCGGCTCCTACCTTTCTCAGTAGTTGCCCATGTTTCCGATGATCAAACACGCTCTCAGCAGCCTCGCCTGGTACGCCAAGCAGGACGCGGAAGCCTGGAAGATGCTGTCGTTTCTCGTTGTCGTTGTGTACGTCTCGACGGCAATCGCCTCGTTCACCCACTGACTCACGTAGCTTGACGCTGCGTACTTCCCGCTTCTCTTCCCTTTGGGGCAAACCAGCCCCTTCGGGAATGGATTGCCTCACATTCAATCGAGGTGATCCATGATCAAGTTTTTCTGTTCCGTGATGCTTCTTTCGGTTCTGACTGGCTGCGCCACGGCGGACTTCGGCTCACCGGATACCTACCAGCGCTACGACGTTCAACGCATCGGCCAGTTCGAGCAGGCAACCATCCTGCGCGTGCGTCCGATCACCATCGAGAGCAATTCGGGCTCGTCGGGCATTGCATCGATCGTCAGCGCAGCGGCAGGTGCCTTCCTGGGCTCGCAAGTCATCGGCAACGGTAGCGGCCGTTATATTGCCGGCGCGCTTTCCGGCTCCGTCTCCGGGTTGGTGGCTCAGCGCGTAAGCGCCGCTATGTCTCGTCACAGCGGTGTCGAGGTTTTCCTTCGTCGCGCCAACGGTCAGACAGTGGTTGTTACACAGGTCGACGATCAGCAGTTTGCTGCTGGTCAGCAGGTGTTTCTCGTCTCGAATGGGTCCGGCTATCGGATCACCCACTAACTGGCGGCAACGCCTCCGACCACTGGATGAACCAACAATGAACCACTATCAGTTGATCACCCACGGCCAGACCAGCGGCTGGGACGCGTCGACCAACGATGTCAACGGCAAGAACTTCTACGGGATGGTTCCGGTGGAAGTTGCTGCGCAAGCAGGCGACGTTGATGAGTTCGCGGCGATCGTGTCTCACCCCCGGTTCAGTCCGTTGGGCGCGCGGCCGCATATGTTCGCCGAGGTTGGGCGTATCAGCGACGGTTACGGCGACGACAGCTTTAAACGCTTGAAGCCTGCGCTCGACGCTTACAAGGCGCGATTCCTCTAATCGGGCATCGCAGTACGCATCTCCTGAATGCGCGGTGAAAACCGCGCCAACCCTTGCGGGGCAGGCTCCCCGCAAGGGACCTGCCTCGTCTGCAATGAGGCAATCATGAAATTCCCCCGAGTGTTCTACGCTGACCGCAGTAGTGCCAATGCTGGCGCAAAAGCGGCTCTGCAACGTCATGCGACGCGCGTTCTGCGACGCGTCGCCCACGACTTGCGTCTTCCGGCGCATTCACACGAGATCGTCGCCGATACGCGCCGCGGCAATTCCGAAGTACGGGTGTCGCTGCGCACCGAGACGTTGTTTGTCGACGTGCTCGAACGCCAAGGCGGTTCGGGTGTCGCGCTGAGCTTCAGAACCCGACGCGGCCGCTCCGACCTGACGGGCGGTGGTGAGAATCACGTCGCCCTGACGCAACTCGAGACGCCAACGGGCTATCGAGCGATGTTGGACGGCCTGCGTTTGGCCGGTGGCATCGACTTGAAGTGCGGAGGTCGTCGATGAAACTGGCGAAGGTGAAAATCGAGTACAGCTCCGGCACCACGATCGTGGACCGGGTCACGCTCGATCCTGCGACAGGCCAAGTTCATCTGGCGCCGCGCGTACTCGGGCTACTCAACAAGATGGAGGAGTCCGAGTGCTCGCCGTCGTTCAGTCTTGAGTACAAGGGCGACGTCTTGCCGGTGAACACGGCGGGCGACGGCGGGTATTTGGTATCAATTCCCCCTGAACCCGGTCCTGGCTTCCGCCGGCTGCTCCACGCTGTCGCGACGCCATCCAGGGACCAGCGGCACCAGAACGGCCGCTATCTACACACCCTATCGGCGGCATCGATCGGCGGTGCAGTCGGCTACGCGCATTCCGCGTCGTCTTGGGATCCGCTGACGATTGCAGGTACGAGCGCACTGGCTGCCCTTGGAGTAGTATTGTGGTATGCAGGCCATTACGTGATGAAAGGAGAATAACGTGGGCGCAACAATTTTCACGGTAGTGCTTGGCGTGTCCATCGCGGCTTTCTTCATGTGGACCGCGAATAACGGTCGCAAAGCCGATCGCGAGCGCGATTGGGGCAAATGACTAGACGCAGCGTAAGCTGAGTTCAAAGACAGGACCGCACCCTTGTAGGTGCGGTTTTTTTTCGACTTCTTTTTTCTCGCGCGCCCTCGGGCGCGTTTTTTATTTCAGGAGCTGGTTATGTCTCAAGCGAACGTAGATCTGCTGTCGGGCGCCGTCAGCAACGGTATCAGTGCCAATGGTGCGGTCGATATCAAGTCAGTCGCCCGGCTGGACACCGACGGCAAAACGGTCGATCAGGTCTTCCAGGACCTGTGCCGCTTCGTGCGCGGAACGGAGCTCGAACCCGAGTGGCTTTGTCACGCGAACTTGCAGGACGACGCCAACGAAGCCATGTACGGAGCACGCCACAGCAGACCGTGGCCTGAACCGTCGGCATATGACCGGATTTCCGTGTCGGTGTGCATCGGCAATTCCGAAGGCTGGATCGTCCATGTGGACTTCGTCAGCCGACCACAGCTCAGCGATTCGCTCGACCGCACCTACGCGATCATGCCGTTGCTCCGCGCGAAGGTGTTTTTGACTGACCACGCGTGGTCGCTCGCGCGTCTGATCGCCCGTCTAGTCGACGCGGCCTAATAGCTTCTCAACTCACCCAGCGCCATTCGGCGCACTTAACCCTTGCCGGGCATCGACCCGACAGGGAGCGATTGCCCGCATTTTTTCTGAGGCAATCGACCATGTATCAGCTTTCCTTCTCGGGCTCCGCTCACTCGTTCCGGACGATGCTCGAAGTGCTCCGTTTCCTGCGAGACGACGCGAGCGTCCGAGCAGTCGACGCGGCAGAGATCGCGCTCACGTTCTTCGGCCACCCTGTAACCGTTACCCGCTATAACGGCGAACTGACCGTTCGTCGGCCCGGGACGGCGGCAAGCCTTTTCCTGTCGCTCATCGACGAGATCGACGCGGCGTACTTCAGACCGTCGTTCACAGCGCTGGAGCCGTGGCAAATCCGGCGCGAGCACTGGCAACTGCTTTATCTGGCTTTTGATCTGGCGCGCGAGCCGCTGTATTTGTTCTCCTCGGACCAGATGGCGCAAGCCAACGAAGAGGCGGCCAAGAGCGGCCGTCGCGGGCTGGACCTGTTCGAGCTGCTGCAGGACGAGTCGCAACGCCGGTTTGGCTTCCGCTACGCGGGCCCGGTCCTGGACAACCGGCAGAGCAACGGTCGGCACGAGGTTCATGTGGCCTACGCGCTCGCGGCAGGCAAGCCCGTTCCGCAGGCGGTGATCGATGACTACGCTTCGTTGTCGAAGTTCGATTCCGACCTGCAATGGGCCAAGCCGCTTCTCGCCGTGCCGGAGTTGCGTGGTGCGTTGCCGCTTGCGAAGCTCGTGCCGCTCGCAACGGTGATGCGCCATTCGAAGCAGGCGATCACCTCTGACAATGCCGCGCTGCTCTCTATGCTGATGGGTCTCGTGCCGAACTCGCCAACGACGGTCGAAGTCGACGATCTTCTGTACGCGAAGGGCATTCTCGAAGCGCATCCTTTGCCCGAGGCGTACCTGAAGCCCGTCGATGTCGGCCTGCCGACCTGCCAGTTTGCGGAGGTACTGCGGCGCACGCTCGCCGACAGCGCGCGTGATAACCGGCTAGCGGAACTCGAGAAGGCGCGGAAGTCGGGCAGCATCAGCGCCCGCCGCTTCCACCTGGACTCGCAACTGGCCATTCTCGATCACGGCAGGCACACGCACACGTTCGCCAACGAGTTTTCGAAGGCAGTGCAGACGGCCGACATGTCCTATCTCCTCAGTATCCTGGACCGGCCCGACGATGCGAACCGCGCGAGCAAGCAAGCGGTGCGCGAGGTGTTCGGGATCAAACTCATCGGCGTTCGCGCCGCGGCTCGACGCCGGGGCATTTTTCAACTGGCAGGTATGGACGCCGCGCAGCAAGCAGAGTGGGAGGCGTTGTCGGTTTCCCAACGTGAGGCGAGGCGCGTCGCCCGCGAGGTCGCTCGCGCTCGCGAAGCGGCTGAGATGTCGCGCGTTCGTGCAGAAGACGGCGCGGTGCTGACCGGTGCGGAGTGGGTAGATCGCACGATCGCCGACGGCTTCTCGCAGATCGTCAGCCTGCGGCAGGGGACGAGCGTGCGCTACGCGCTCGCCGATCCTGTGCGGCAGTTGCAGGTCTCGCTTCGTGCAAACGACGGTACGCTCGCCTACGCGCGCGTGGCGCTCGAACAGCGCGCGAGCTAATTCACCTTCGACGAACCCGGCTACGTGCCGGGTTTTTTTTCGTCGGTTGCGCCAGCGCCAAAGCTTAAGACGATGCGAAATAGTGACCTTTCCGCAGATTGTCTGACCGCCCGACCCATACACTGCATCTATCACCCGCGTCACTGACGCATCGACCCAGCCGGCTACGAGCCGGCTTTTTCATATCTTGCCCCTAAGGGACCACGTCCCTACGGGCGTAGTCTTTATGGGGCTTCTCTTTGGAAGCCATCATGAAAGTCACGCCCGCTCAACTCACCGAACTCCTCTCGCTGTACGTGCCGAAGCGTCTGCCGGTGCTCATCACTGGCCGCCCCGGCATCGGCAAGAGCGATATCGTCGAACAGACCGCGCACGCGACTGACCACGAACTGCTCATCAGCCACCCGGTTGTCGAGGATCCGACCGACTCGAAAGGGTTGCCGTTTCCCTCATCCGATGGCACGACCGCCAAGTTCCTGCCGTTCGGGGATTTGGAACGCGCGATGACGGCCAGACGCCCGCTGATCTGGTTTCTGGACGACCTTGGGCAGGCCTCGCCAGCCGTGCAAGCCGCGAAGATGCAGTTGCTGCTCGCGCGGCGTGTCGGCGAGCACGTCCTGCCGCCGCAGGTGACGTTTCTCGCGGCCACCAACCGCCGCACCGACAACGCCGGTGTCTCCGGGATTCTCGATCCGGTGATCTCGCGTTTCGCCACGGTGGTCGAGCTCGAGCCATCGATCGACGGCTGGACGCAATGGGCCGTGCGCGAAAACATCCCGCCCGCGCTCATCGCGTTCCTGCGCTTCCGTCCGGACTTGCTGTCCGTGCAGAAGACGTCGCGCGATATCGAGAATGCACCGAGCCCGCGTAGCTGGGGGTTCGTGGCGAAAACCATGGATGTAGTCCCCAAGCACCTGGAGCACATCTGCTACGCCGGTTCGGTAGGCGAGGGTGCCGCGACGGAACTGGTCGCGTTCCTCCAGATCTTCCGCGAACTGCCGAATCCGGACGCGATTCTTCTCGCGCCCGACACGGCCATGATCCCGACGACGCCTTCGGCGTTGTACGCGATCGCGGCAGCGCTTGCGGCACGCGCGAACGAAAACAACTTTGATCGCGTCGTGCGCTACACCGAGCGTCTTATCGGTGAAGGGCACCGCGAGTTCGCGGCGCTGCTGGTGCGAGACGCTGTTCAGCGCTCGCCGCAGATCCAAAACTCGTATGCCTTCATCGGCGCGCAAGGCGGGGAGATCGGCAAGATCATCCGCGGCGAGTAAGACACTTTCCCCACACCTCTGCTTTCTCGGCATCACCCATGTTGGCCCTGTCGTGTCTTCGGACGCACAGGGCCTTTTTTCGTTTTGCTTCATCCATTCCATTTCTACGAGGTTTCTCATGGACATCACTTCCATCCAATCGAAGGTCATGCTCTGCTCGGTCACGATTTCGACCTGGGTTGCCCGCCGTTTCGACGGCAAGGTGACGCAGGAAGTCGAGAGCAAGCACCACGCGAAGGGCATCGGCAGATTCAATAAACGCCTGTTGCCCGAGCATGCGCCGAGCTTCGCAGAAGTCGTGACGCTCGCCGGCCGTATCCGCTCGTACTTCTACGACCACACCCTGAAGTACGATCAGTTGGGCGTGCGGCTCCTCCCCACAATGGTCTACATGGACTTCGCGGAAAAGATGCGCTCGTTGAAAGACGAGTTCGACTTGGCGGTCTCCGTGTTCCTCACCGACTATCTGAACTTGAAGGAGGCGGCTCGCGAAGAACTGAACGGACTTTTCAACGAGGCGGACTATCCGACCCTCGCTGAACTGTCCACGAAGTTCGGCGTGAAGATGGCCGTTCTGCCTTTTCCCGACGCCAGCCAGTTTGGCGTCGAGCTGCCGGCGAACGTACTGAACACACTCAAGAGCGAACTGGACCAGCACGTTCTGGCCTCGATCACGACCGCGAACGAGGACCTGGTGCGGCGCCTGTACGAAGCCGTGTCGCAGATGGCTAACCGGCTGTATGCGACGGGCAACGTCCGACTGGATGTCGCCAACAACGTGCGGGAACTCTGCGCGTTGCTGCCGAAGCTCAACTTCGCGAACGACCCGCAGCTCACGCACATCCTCGAGCAGGCCAAGACGCATCTGGCCGTGCATACGGGGGCGGAACTGAAGGACTCGCGCGTGCTTCGTTCTCAGGTGGCCAGCAAGGCACAGGAGATTGAAGGGCTGATGGCCGCGTTCATGGGCATGCAGCCGGAGCCGATGGAAATTGAATCGGCGCACGCGAGCCAACTGCGCCTCGTCGCGTAAGGGGGCGTCATGGACCGCAACGATGTGGTGTTAGGCAGTAGCGCGGTCCATCCGCGCATTGCCCGGCAGCGGACCGAGCTTGTGCTCTCGCAACCGTTTTTCGGGGCGCTCGCGCTCCGATTGAATGTCCGCGAGGATCCGACTGCCAAGACGTTCTGGGTGGATGGCGAAACGCTTGGCTACAACCCGACGTACATGGAGTCACTCAGTGACCTCGAAGTGCGCGGCGTCGTCGCCCATGAAGTGCTGCACGTGGCCAACGGCCATTGCTGGCGTCAGGGCGCGCGTGATCCCGACCGATGGAACGATGCCTGTGACTACGCGATCAACCCGATCGTCGTGTCGTCAGGGATGGTTCTGCCGAAGGGGGCGCTCGTCGATCCGCGCTATACGGGAAAGTCGGCAGAGGAGATCTACGGTCTGCTGACGCAGGAGGCGAAGGAAAAGCAGCAGAAGCCGCCGCAGCAGAATCAGCCGCAGCCGCAGCCGGGTCCGCAGGATCAGCAGCCGCCGAACGGCAAGCAAGCTCCGAAGCCCGGTGGCCAAGACGGCACCGCGCCGGGGCAGTCGCCGGCCGATCAGCCGGGGAAGCCCGGCTCGTTCGGCGAAGTACGGTCCTTCAAAGGTCCTGACAAGCCAGTGAAGGAAGCTGAGTGGAAGGTTGCCGTCATCCAAGCCGCAAAAGCGGCCGCGATGCGCGGCAAGCTTCCCGGCGATTTGCAGGCGATGGCCGGCGAAGCGGTTCGGGCTGTCGTTGACTGGCGTGCGGTGCTGCATCGCTTCGCGCAGCAATCGTCGCCGTCGGACTACAGCTTCGCGACGCCTAACCGCCGGTATCTGCATCTCGGGTTCTATCTGCCCGCGCTGCATACACCGGCGATCGGCGACGCGGTCTTCGTGCGCGACTCCAGCGGTTCGGTGTTCGACGAGACACAGGCTCAGTTCGACGCAGAGATCCTTGCGGTTTTCCACTCGTTGAAGCCCGCGCGCTTGGTCGTCATGGATTGCGATACCCGCGTGACGCAGGTGCAGATCTTCGAACGGGGCGACTCACCGGAGATTAAGCCCGTGCGTGGTGGTGGCGGGACGGCGTTCGTCGATCCGTTCAATCGAGTCGCGGAAGACGGCATGAACCCCGCTTTTCTGGTCTACCTGACAGATATGGTGGGGCGCTTTCCCACCGTCGCGCCGCACTACCCGGTGTTGTGGGCATCGACCACCCCTCTGACGCGCGCCCGCAAGGCGCCGTTTGGGGAAACGATGGAGGTGATCTGCTAGACCCCGGCTAAGCCGGGCATCCCTTGAAGAACGAGCCCGGCGATTTGCCGGGCTTTTTTTTCGTCTTCAAAAGTTCAAGGCGCGGCGTTTTTGCAGAGGCTGATATACCTCGCCACCTTTAAACCGCTCAAGGCGCTCGCTGGCCGCGGTGAGTGCGCCGAGGCTCACCGTCTGCAATTGCTGGTCGTACATGCCGACGACTGCGGTCAGCAAAGCGAACGCCGCGTCCGAGGAAACCCGCCAAATCCCGCGCTCTCGACCGCCTTCGAAAAGCTGGGCCATTGCGCGGTCGGCCGCCAGCAGCGTTTCGTGCGAAAACTCACCGTGGCCTGCCTCGGAAAGAAACTTGGCCAGTAGTACCACCTCGGTGATGTGCTGCGCGGGAGCGATCTCGTCGCAGTCGCCGCGGAGGGCTTCCAAGGAGAGATGAGCCCGGAGCGCCAGGTCGTTGGCGACCGCGCGGGGAATCGGGAGCAATTGTGCTTTGTTCAGGCGCGCGCGGGCGGCTTGAGACGAACGCTGGAAGGGAAGGGTCCGGGACATAGGAAACGCATATTTGACTGCCTGGGTTAACGATCTTCCCAAGCCGGTTCTGAAGAGGCGGTGGCTGTGCGGGCGCGCTGGAACTCGTCGACGACCGCTATCGCCCGCTCGCACTGGTCCGCGTCAAGGGTATGGCTCGAGCACTTCTCGACGTCCGCGCCGATCTCGCCAGCCAGCCATTTCATCGCTTTCGCGCGCGCTTCGAACACGTTGCAGCCGTCGCGGCGGACCTTCGCCGCCACCAACGGCTCGAGCGCCGTGTGGAGCTTCGCCTTCAGATCGCGTAGGCGAGCGTCGGCGAGACGGCCGAGCGGTACGTGGCGGGCGCTGCGCGGAAACACGCCGACCCACGCCTGGGAGTCCGCGCAAAGCCACAATGGACCGTGATCGTCCCGGTAAGGGTAGGTGTCGTCACCGGCGTGCACGAGCGTCGCGGGCGTGCCGCAGTAGTCGCAATTGGGGCGGGGAAGAGGCTTGACTGGTTTTCCGACGCGCATCGCCGAGAACTCCGGGCGGAAACGTTGAATATAGCAAGGCCGGCGGTGCCGTAACGCCAATAGACAACGTTTCATAATATGAAAAGCGTGCCGAATAAGGGGGAGGTGAATATTCGGCACGTTTTGTAACAGATGTTTTTTCCTTTATTTTCAGTAACCTAAGAAAATGACCAATCGCGACGGGACACTCTCCGGAGAGCGTTGGTCGCCTGCCTCGGGGAAAGAATCGCCCGATCTCTTCCGTGTCAATCGCGGAGATATCGCCGCAGTCGCCGCAAAAGCTGCTCAATTTGACGCCTCTTTCGCTGCCTGCGCACGATTGCCAACACTAACAATAGCCGACATGTTAGATCGCCCACAAAGCATCGCATGTCCGAGTCTGCCGACAATCACATCCTAAAGCTGCGCCCCCTCGAAGCTGAAGCCGTGCGCATGTTCTTCCATGCGCTTTCGCCGCTGCGCGAGCTGCTGGAATCGCCCGACCTCGCGGAAATCATGATTAACGATTACCGCAACGTCTGGGTGGAGCGTCGTGGCGTGATGACACGCGAAAACATCGACCTGCGCCCGGAACAGCTCGAAGGCGCAATCCACTCGCTCGCCTCTTCCGTTGAGAAGTCGGCAAAAGCGGGCAGTGACAAGGGCATCATCAATGCCGGTCACCAGAACCTGCGTATTGCGGCGGTCATGAGCCCGACGTCGATCGACGGGCATGCGCTAAGCATCCGGAAGCACCGTGAATCGAAACTCACGCTGTCGGACTACGTGAACATGGGCGCATTTTCGGCAGCCAACGCCCGACCGGAATACGCGGAAGCCATTCATTTCGAGGACGGCATCGAGGACGAAGCGCTCATGCGCGCGCTCGTGGCTCTCGTCCAGTCGCGCAAGAACGTGCTCGTCGCCGGCGGCACGTCGGCGGGTAAGACGACGTTCCTTAATGCTTTGATCGAGCAGATCCCGTCGGACCAGCGGGTCATCTCAATAGAGGACACGATGGAACTGAAGCTGCACGTGCCTAACCGCGTGCGGCTGCTCTCCAATGCCGACACGAACGTGACGACGCAGCTGCTCGTCGCGCTGTGCCTGCGCTTTCGCCCCGACCGCATCATCGTTGGTGAAGTCCGGGGCGGTGAAACCTATGACCTGCTGCAGGCACTCAACACCGGCCACGATGGCGGCCTCGCTTCTATTCACGCGAACAACGGGCGCACGGCGTTGAGCCGCCTTGAATCGCTCGCCATGCTCGGCATCCCGACCGGATCGCGGTGGGAGCTCGAAGACATGCGCAAAAACATCGCTGACTGCTTCAACTACGTCGTGCACTTCAAGCGCACCGGCGAGATGCGGCACGTTTCCGAAATCCTCGAAATCCGGGGATTCAAAAACAACGATTACGACCTACAACGCGTTTTTTAACGGGAGCATCAAATGAAGGGCAAGAAGGTACTGAACAGAGCAGCAACGGTGGCGAAGCATTTGCGCCCGGGCAAGTCGATGCTTGTCGGCGCGCTGCTGAGCGTGGTGTCAGTGGCCGCAATGGCAGCGGGGGACTTTTCTAACCTGACAGGCCTGACGGACATCATCTGCACGATCAGCAACCTAATCAGCGGCCCGTACCTGTATGGCATCGGCATCGTGCTGATCACGCTGGGCGGCGTCGCGGTGGCGAACTCGGAAAGCAATATCGCCAAGACATTCTCGGTGGTGCTGGTCGGCCTCGGCATTGCGTCGGTCGCCGTGCCGATCATGCAGAGCCACTTCCACATGGCCAACGCCTGCTGATATGCGCCAGCACAAGGTTAGTCGAGGCCTCTCATTGCCGCGCCAGATGGGCGGGGCAGACCGGGGACTCGCCATTTTCAACGGGACGATGACGGCGCTGCTCACCTACACGAGCTGGAGCCCGGCGTTCCTCCTCGTCGGTGTGGTGGTGCATGTGTTTTTGCGCTGGAAAAGCTCGACTGACCCGTGGTGGCGAATCGTGATGCTCGTCTACAACCGTTACCCGGACGTCTATGAGCCGGGGCCGAGCAGCCGTTTTAGCGCGCGCTTCAAGCGCCCGTATGGGTTTGATCAGGACCTTCCATGCTGAAAATGATGTTCACCAAGCGCGCGGTGCAGGAGATAGCGCCGTGGGCGACGATGGTCACGCCCGAACTGGTGCTCAACAAGGACGGGTCGTTGCTGACCGTGTTCGAATTCGAGGGCATCGACGCCGATTCGCCGAATCCCGGCGACATCACCGCCGCGCGCGACAACCTCGATCACGCGTGCCGTAACTTCGATCACCGCGTGACCGCGTGGTGGCGCATGTCGCACCGGCGCGTGCGCGGTGGCATGGACGGGACCTTCGCGTCGGAGGCCGATGCGCGCGTCGACGCGATCAATCAGGCGATCATCGGCAGCGGCAAGTACTTCAAGAACTCGCACTCGCTCGCGCTGGCGTTCACGCCCGAGACCGGCATCTCGCGGATCTTTGACAAGATCAGCTATCACATGACGGTCGGCGGCAAGAACCTGGCTGTGGCGATGTTCGAAGCCGCGAAGGACACGATCCTCGCACGCAGCGCCTTTGCGTTCGACCTGACCAAGATTCAGAACGAGATCAAGCGATTCGAGTCGGTAATCGACGGCTTTGTCGGCGGTGTTACGCGTCTGAAGATGAAGCGGCTGCAGCTTCAGAATGTGCTGTCGTTCCTGCATCAGCGCGCGAATCCGTCGACGCCCAAGCGCCGCGTGCGCTATCCGGTCACGATGCTGGACACGCACCTGACCGAGACCGAAGTCACGATCGGCGCGACCGAGCTGATGTTCGAATCGGCGCACGGCAAGGTGTACGCCCGCATCATCGGCATCAAGGAGTGGATGGGCTTTCAGGAGGCGGCGCTCGACGTGCTCTCTCAGGTGGACGCGGAACTGGACGTCTGTGTGATGTTCCGCTTCCTCGATACGTCGCGGGCTAGCGGCTACATCAAAAAGATTCGCGGCTTCTATAAGGTCGCGGCCTTCAATCCGGTCGCCATCCTCAAGCAGTGGGCAACGAAGGAAGAGCAGAAAAACGACGAAGGCCGAGAGATTCTCGCGAAGGAAGCTGGCGACGCGCTGGCGAAGCTCGACGCCGAAGGCCAGCAGTACGGCTTCGCGAACATTTCGGTAGTCGTTTATGGGAGCACTCCCGAGGAGTGCGACGACGCAACGCGTCAGGTGGTGGGCGTCATCGGCAACGCCGGCTTCGGTGTGATCCTGGAGAAGACGAACCTCTTCGCCTCGTGGAGCGCAACGCTGCCGGGCCGCTGGGACCAGCAAAGACGACTGCAGTTCGTTGAGACGCCCGCCGTGTCCGACATCGCCCCGCTTTGCAGCGTGGGCGAGGGTTCAAAGGTCAACGAATGGCTGACGCAGCAGTCCGGTACGAAAATCGGCCCGCTCACATGTTTGCCGACCCGCCACCGCACGCTCCAGTATTTTGACTTGCACCATCCGGGGGGTAAGGCGCACACACTCGTCGTGGGCCCGATCGGCGCGGGTAAGTCGGTGTTTCTGAACTACTTGATGACGCAGACGGGCCGCCACGGCGCGCGGCGCATCCGCTTTGACAAGGACCGTTCGACCCGTATTCCGACGCTGCTCGGTGGCGGCCGGTTCATCGATGCCACGGGGCGATTCGAGGCCGCAACTTCGGTCAATCCACTCTCGCTCATCGGTGAGCAGAAGCACTGGTCGTACGTCGCGGATTGGGTGCAGCTTGCCATCGAGGGCGAGGACTACACGTGCACGCCGCAACAGCAGACCGAAATCTACGACCGCATTAAGACGCTGGCGCTCGGCTTCCCGCCTGAAAAGTGGCGTCTGTCGAGCTTGATCACGTTATTGCCCGCAGATCTGCGTGAGCGGTTGCAGGTTTGGACTGAAGGCAACAAGAACGGCAAGTTCTTCGACCATGCTGAAGACGGCTTCGCCATCTCCGACGACCTGTCAATCGAGATGGGCGACCTGTTCCAGAACTTCCCGGTGGCCGCTGCGTTGTTCATGGACTACGCGTTCTACCGGATCGCGCAGATTCTCGACGGCAAGCGCTACACCGTGATCGAAATCGAAGAAGCAGGCTTCTTCTTCACCTACCCGAAGTTCTATGCGCGCCTCGAAATCTGGGCTGTGACGATCCGAAAGCTCAACGCGGCGCTGGTGATGGCGACGCAGTCGCTCGGCCAGTTGGCCCGTGTGCCGAACTTCGAGATTCTGAAAGAGAACATCCCGAACATCATCTACCTGCCAAACAGCGACGCGATCAACAACCAAGGCTTGTACAGCGACGTGTTTGGTCTGACGCAGCACCAGATCAAGATGATTTCCGACGCGGTGCCAAACCGCGACTACCTGTGGGTTACGGCCAAGCAAAGCCGGATGCTGCAGGCGCAGTTTCCTAAGGAGGCGCTCGCCTACCTGCGCTCCGATGGTCGCGCGCAGGCGCTCCTCGACAAGCACGTCAAGTCAGGCAGCCCGCAATGGCGGGAGGACTACGTGCGCGACGTGCTCGTCAACGCTTGAACGCATTAAATAAAGGTATCGCCATGATGAAAAAATCGCTCCGCTGCATCGCAGCCACCGGCGTCCTCACGCTCGGGTTTGTGCAACACGCTAACGCGAACATGCCCGTGTTCGACGCATCCAACTTCATTCAGAACACCATGACTGCGGCGGCCGCGGTGAAGGGTGAGGTTTATCAGGACTCGAACCTGGTGTATCAATATCAGATGATGCTCAACCAGCTCAAGCAGGCGACCAACCTCGATCCGGCCGCGATGCTGGCGCAGTTCAAGAGCATCACGGGCGATATTTCGAGCCTCAGCAAGTACACCGACGCCTTGAAGGATCTGTACGGTGGCCTGCAAAGCAACGCCGAGTACGCGAACAAGGTGCAGGCGCTGATTACGCAATCGGGGAAGACGGCGGACCAGTGGTTCACGGACCAGAACACGCTGCTGCAAAACAACGACAAGACGGCCAAGCAACTGTTTCAGCAGGGCAACGACGTCATCTCGCATGTGAGCACGCTCGCCAAGCGTCGGCAGGAGATCCAGGACCAACTGAACATGTCGCCGACGATGCAGGCCACCGCTCAGTTGACCACGCACATGCTGGACATCATCTCGAGTCAGAACAGCGACCTTCTGACGATGATGGCAGCCAAGCAGCGCAGCGATGCGGTTAAGGATTCGGCGACGGTCGCGGACCAGCAGGCGAACAACGCGACGCAAGCGGCAATCAAAGCAAAGCAAGACCAGCAGCGCGCTGCGTTCGACGCGCAAATCGGGTCGTCTAAGGTTCTGGGGCAGTGATGGCGCGTTCTTGCATAGCCACGCTGCGGATCGTTGTCCTGCTGTTGGCAACGATCGTCGCCACGGCGATCTTCCCGACTGGCGCGCTTGCACAAGCGGCTAATGCGTCGGCGGGTTCTGCGACCGCCGCTGGATCGGCGGCTCTCCTTGCCAGTCCGGACGGCGACTTTGGCAAGGGCGCGCAGACAGCAGTCACCCAAATCGATTCGCTAGTGGGCAATTTGATACCCAACGCGATCACTGCGAGTTCGGGCGTGATGGAAGAGGCGAACAAGTTCGCCTGGGGCTTGGGCGTCATCTCGCTGGTCCTCGTCGGTGTTCGATTCGCCGGCACCCATCACGCAATCTCTGCTTGGGTCAACCTATTCGAGGAGGTCGCTGTACTTGGCATCTTCGTCGCGCTCTACCTCGGCTACACGTCGAGCGCCAGCGGGTTTTGGACATGGTTTCAGCAACTGGCGGCTCATATCAGCGGCGCCTCGGACTCGTCGACGGGTGGCCAGATGGCGCATTTGGCGGGCGTCATCTTCGACGGGCTAAAGGAGAAACTGAAGTCAATCAGCCTTTGGAACTTTCCCGCGGTCTTGTCTGATGCGATGGTCATGTTGCTCGCTGCGTTCTTGATGTGCTTGGCGGCGATCGTTTTCATCTACTACTCGGCAGTCGGGCAGATTCAGTCGGCCATTGGGATCGTGCTGGGCCCAATCGCGATCGCTCTCGGCTTCTCGTCCTACACCCGAAACTACTTCGTTAAGTGGCTGGACTGGATGATCAGCGCCGGCATGTACGTCGTCGTCGTCGCGATCCTCATGAAACTCGTCGGATCGTCGATCGGCGACGCGGTGTCGAAGGCGTCGGGCGTCGGTGGGGCAACAACAGTGAACGCGATGTACGTCTTCAACTTGGCGATATTTATTCTGTTGCTGTCGCTCGAGATTCCAAAGCTTGCGGCGATCTTTGGCGGCGGCGCAAATGCAACGGGCACTGCGGCGCTGAAGCTGGCAAAGGGTTTGGTTTAATGATCGCCGCTCACCACGCGATCCTCGCTGAGGACCTATTCGCGACGCATCAAAAGCGCATTGAGCTCGTTCGTCAGTGCGCAAACGAGAGCACGGAAGCGGATTTCGCGCGCAAGTGGCTCGCAGTGTTACGTCGCTGCGCCAACTGGTTCTCTTCCATGCCGCTGACGCCCGAGTTGCATTGCGAGCCGGGTGGTGCATTCCGCGCGACGATTGAATCGACGTTCTATGCCATGCGGCTCGCGGGTGGACAGAAGTTCGCGGCTGACCTCACGTCTGATAAGCGTCGCCGGCTGGAGCCGCAGTACAACTACGCCGTCTTCCTGGCCGCTGCATGCTCGTTGCTTGACGAGCCGTTTCGTCACTTTGAGATGGTGCGGCTTTCTGACCGCACGAAGTGGAATCCCGCGGCGCACGGGGCATTCGGCACGTGGATCGGAGTCGGTCAGTTCGCGCTTGAGCGGCGTGTGACGCCGCTGAAGAACGAGCGCATGCGCACCGCCATGTTCGCCCAGACCGTCATCTCTCCCGAGCTGCTCTCCGGGTTCGACACAGCGGTGCTGGACGACCTCTTCAACGCGATCAATCCAGAGCGCAGCCCCCAAGGCTTCGAGCCTCTCGTTCACAAGGTCGTGCGGCAGGCCATGGACGTTGCGGTGGACTTCGAGCGCAAGGCTCAGCGCGCCGTTTTCGCGCCGGTGAAGTATGACGTTCCGTCAGCCGTGCACGTCGCGCTCGCGCTTGAGCCGCAGTTCGTCGCGACGCCCGCCCCGTCCAGTGTCAATTCGTCCGCGGAGCAGGGACAGCCGACCGCGACGGTCGCGCCCGTACCGCCGGCGACCACCTCAGAGCCGCAGTCTGCCGTTGTTGGAGCAACGGCCGCATCGGAGCAGCAGGCAAGCGCGTCTGCGCCGAAGTTCTCTCAGTCGTTGCTCGATGCGTTGGAGCGCAGCGAAGCACAGGCCGCTGGTGCGGCTGCGGCTGAGCCGTCGCCCGGCCCGAGCGCGCCTACGTCGCGCCCGGCGCCGGTCGACCCTGCCGCAGCGCGTCCAACGAGGTCCAGTGCAAACAGGATCGGCCCGTCTGACGAAGAATTGACGGAGCTCCTGGGACCCGGCGCTGCAATGCTGAAAGAGTTTTTCAAAGCTCTTGCTGGCGACGTGGCGACCGGAAAGGCGGAAGTGACGTGGGAAGAGAAGGGGCTGGCGGTTAAGAAGCGGCTCGTCGGCGGATACGGCATCACGAGCGATACCCTTGTCGAACAACTCAAGAAGCGCAGCCTCCTGATGCGCGCACACGGCAATGACATCTGCATTGTTGAGCGCGCCGGCCGTCTCATCGTGGAGCGACCACCAGCATGAACTACGTCAATCACTTCCGTCCGATCTACGAGTTTCGTCCGTTTCTTGTTTGGCCAATCGTCATCGTTGGCATTCTGATCTCTGGAATGCCGTACGGATGGGCGTTCGCGCTAGCTGGTGCGGTGCTACTGTCGATCCGCGCGCTCCAGATATGGAAGGCACTGAGCTTCCGTATGGCCATCTCAACGAAATGGCTGAGCAAGATTGGGATCGAAAAGCTCCTTGCCACGCAAAGCGCGATGCGGAAAAGAGCGGATTCGATGTATCTAGGCATCGGATACGAGTGGACGCAGAAGCATACGCAGATTGCCCACGAAATCCTCCGGATGCCCGTAACCGACATTCCGTCGTTGCCGAAGTGGCTGGCGAAAACCGAGATAGGCCGGACGGTGGAGGAGCGCATCGAGCGGCTATTCGGTCCGCGCGACAGCATTCGCGATCGCATGCCGCAGGGATCGTCCTGGATCCACGGTATGGAGCAGAAGAAGGTCGAGGTGCCGTTTCACTATAAGGCGATGGGCGGACACACGCTGGTGGCGGGCACGACTGGCGCAGGAAAGACCCGCACCTACGAAGTCATTTCCACGCAGGTGATCCACAACCCGAAGGACGTCCTGATCATCGTTGACCCCAAGAATGATGACGAGTGGAAAAAGCGCGTGGAGAAGGAATGCGCGCGCACCGGTCGCAAGTTCCTGTACTTCAATCAGGCGAAGCCGCATGAGTCGATCCGCCTGAACCCGCTCGAAAACTGGTCGCAGCCGTCGGAAATCCCGTCGCGCATCGCGCAGTTGATGGAAGAAGGTCAGTTCCGTGACTTCGCGTTTCTCTTCATCGACCGTGCGGTGAAGGGTGAGCTGTACGTCGGCGACAAGCCCAACCTGCGATCGATTCTCAAATACGCACAGTCAGGCATTGGCAATTTGCTCGACCGTGGGCTGCGACGATTCTTTATCGAGAACGGCCTGACGGACTGGGAAGAATTGACCGTCACAGCGACGGTAAAAGACGCGCAGCGCCGCAACGACGTTTCGATGATTGACGGAATGGTGAAGCTGTATCTCGACCGATTCGCCGCTCACGACCGCGGGCACGAGACGATTGATGGGTTGATCGCCACGCACACCCACGACCGCGAGCACTACATGAAGATCATCGCGTCGGCGTTGCCGCTGCTACAGATGCTGGCCACAGGCGAAACGGGCCTCATGCTCGCGCCAAAGGCGGACGACTTCGAGGACGAGCGCGAAATATGGGACATCGACAAGATCATCAAGCAGAAGGCAGTCTTGTACATGGGGCTCGACTCGCTGTCGAACAACATCGTCCAGAAGGCGATCGCGTCCATGGCATTGTCGGACGTTGCGGCCGTCTGCGGCGCGATCTACAACTTCTACGCTGAGAAGCCCGACGTCGTACTCATCATCGACGAGATCGCCGAGGCCATCAACGAGCAGGTGATTCAAATCCTGAACAAGGGACGCGGGGCAGGGTTTAAGGCTTTCGTCGCATTCCAGGCACGCGCCGACCTCGAAGCGAAACTGGGAAACGCAGCGAAAATGCTGCAGGTTTTGGGTAACCTCAACAATCAGGTGGTGCTTAGACTAGAGGACTCAGATACAGCAAAGTGGTTCTCGGACAAGGTCGGAGAGACGGCGATCCGCGTAGTCAACGTGTCGAACAGTACCAATACCACGACTGAGGCCCATGCGCTTGAATTCAGCGGATCGCAGTCCCGGTCTATCCAGTTGGAGAAAGTGCCGCTCATTCCCGTGAAGCTGCTTCACAGTTTGCCTAATCTGCAGTACTTCATGCGCATCTCTGGCGGTGCCGTGTATCAGGGTCGAATTCCTATCATCGAAGGCTAAAAACACAAGATTATGTCCGCTGCATATAAAAACATCATTCGCGATCACAAGCTCTCACACAGGCTGGTTGCGGTCTTCAATGTCGCACCGGAGCTGGAGCTCGCGTGCTCGCGGGTGGCCGACTTCATCGGCGAGCGGTTTATGGGAGACAAAGGGCCGCTGGCCGCGGAGATGATCGAGTCTGCGCTAGATGGTTTCCGGCGCGCGAAGCGCACGGGTGACCAGCATATCGCGTTCATGCAAGGTCTGTTCGAGCCATCGAAAGCTTTGTACGCCCGCCGGCTTGTGGCGCGGTTTGGCGACAAGGTGTCGGTGTGGTGCCCGATGGTCGAGGCAATTCCCGCGTTCGAAGCGCGCCACTTCGAGTACCAGTTCGAGATGGTCGATGAGCGGTGTCCGGACGAGATCACTGAGCGCACGGCCGCGTTTCAGCTCGCCGCACGCGTGCTTCAAGGGGAAGCTTTCCGCCGTTACTTCGAGGAATACGATGTCGCTCACCGTTACGATCATAGCGAAGCTGTCGGGAGTTGAGCCGCGCACGGCCCAGCGGGCGCGCGATACCGCCGCGGCATTCGACGGCGACGTGAACGCGGCCGTGCCTGAGGAATTCACTTACGGCGCGGGGGCGCGGTGCTACGCGTTGGCGACAATCGCCGAATTCCGGCCGGCGCTGTTTTGGAGTGGGCTTTTAGCGCTCGTCGCGGTGCCCGCTCTCACGCTAGTCAAGGTGCTGCATGGCTAGTCGGTTCGGTTCTCACATCAAGGTGTGGTTTCTGCTCGTGCCGGTGCTAGCCATCGCGGTCATGCCGGCGATCCCGGAGCGTAAGCTCTTCGAGGTGCCGGAAACGGAAACACATTCTCTCGTTGAGTCCGTCGGGCAGGACCGGGTCGACCGCGCGATGCGCAGCGCCAACGAGGAGTTTCGCCGCGCATTTGTCGATAGCGGGCTGCTGCACCGCACGCTGAATGCCTCGGGGAAGGTAGGCGGCTTGGACGACGGTGGGTTCTCATCGTTTGCCCATACCTGGACCGAGAACTTCTGGCTGCTGGTGTATCGGATGCTGTTCCGCGCGATGGTGATGAAGATGTGGATCATCGGGACGCTGCTTTTTGCGATCGGCATGTTCATCGACGGTGCGGCGCGCCGCAAGATCAAAGCGTCGGCAGCGGGCTTCGTGAGTCCCTTGTCTTTCCATTTGGCAGGGCACGGGTTGCTGCTTGTGACCGGCACGCTGTTCGCGGTGCTGGTGGTTCCGTTGCCTGTCTTGGTTGGCTACTGGGTCGCCGTTGCTGCGCTCCTCGGAGGTCTCCTGTGGAAAGCTGCCGAGTCCTTCCAGTCGTCGAGATAGGGAAAAACGTCGTCCGGCGCATTAGCAGTTCATCAAATTTGCATTATTTCTCTTAGGCAACGCTACCCGGATAGCGTTGCCTTTATTTTTTCCGCCTTCGTCTTGCCGCTGCCTGCCGAGAGCGCGCCGATAATTCGGCGAAAGGCGCTTCAAATAGCCACCGTTTCGGGCATTTTCACGGTGCCACCGCCGCAACAATGCTAAATATGGGCAACGCGCTTTGCTTGCCTGATCCCCAACGATGAAACGGGACCGATGCGGTCCAGACAGGAGAAACGGCGAATGAGCACGGTTGTCGAACCCGGCAGTGAAGAGAATGTCGCGCTGAGCGCGCTTGAACAAGGTACGGTCGAGGCGTCGCTGACGACCGATGGCGCTGACGACGGCGAGCTTGAGCGCGAGTTGACGCAGATGGAGGCGGACGCTGATCGTCTCCAGAAGGAAGGCGTGATCTCCACCGACGACGCCGATATGAAGCGGGCGGAAGTTGCGAAGACGCGCAAGCTGTTCCGCGACCTGCCTGCCGCCGAGCGTATCGCCATCATCAAGCGCCGCCGCGAAATCGGTCGTCAGTTGCTTGACCGCCAGCTTTCCGGCGCAGCAGTCGTGACCGCGCGCGTGCGTCTGAACCATACCCGCCTGAAGCCGCTGTTCGAACAATGGTGGCCGTACATCAACCGCATGAGCATCAACATGCAGCGTTTCGGCCGCTCGACGTTCGGCGAAAACGACAAGGACGTGGTCAACAGCGCGCTCGAAAAGCTGCTCGGAGGCATCGAGAGCTACGTTGACGAGCAACTGCGCGTGGCCGAAGGCTTCCGCCAGCAAAAGGAAGCGGAGCTTCGGGCGAACAAGGAATTCGTGTTTGAGCCGACGATTCCGATGCCCGCGATGGACATCGAGGTCGAGGCGTATTCGCGCTTTTCGATGCGTGTCCTGGGCGTCATCATGAAATTCGACCGGGCGATGGATCATTTCGACTTCATGGTCTGGAACGGCATCCGGGATCAGTCGGACGTGGACGATGAAGCGGTCAACTTCCTTAAGCGCTTCAACCCGCTTGGCATTCGCGGGTACATGACGCACCTGAAGCTGATGACGACGGTCCGCGGCAACTAAGGAGGCGCGATGCTGGACGAACTTAATCCCCAGCAACGGGAGGTCGCCCAGTTGCGCCAGCATTGTGTGGCGATCGCCTGTCCGGGCGCGGGCAAGACGAAAACGATCGCCACGAAAGCAGCCCTGCTACTTCAAGACAGCGCCGCGACGGTCGGCGCCGTCACGTTCTCGAAGGACGCCGCGCTCGAATTGCGCGAGCGCATCCTCGCCGCTGCCGGCGAGTCGGTGAAGAAGCGCCTGATTGCAGGCACCTTCCATTCCCTGGCCTTCAAACAACTGAAACGCCCCGGCGCGCGCCCGCTCGATATCGCCTCCGATGGCGACAGGCTTGGCCTGCTCATTCGAGTGATGCAGGAACTCGGCCGCGACGGCAAGGCGGAAGACGTTATCCCAACGATCGAGAAGATCAAAACGAATTTCGGGCGGTGCGACCGGAACACTGCCGACGGCGAGCTGTATCACGCCTATCAGGACGCGCTTGCGCGTAACGGCAAGATCGATTTCCAGGACATGCTGCGCCTCGCTGTGGAGGGGATGGAACAGGGCACGATTGCCCCATACGCGTTCACCTATCTGCTCGTTGACGAGTTTCAGGATACCGACCCGCTGCAATACCGGTGGATCGAGCTTCATGCAAAGGCGGGTTCGATCGTGACGGTCGTCGGCGACGATGACCAGAGCATCTACGCTTTTCGGGAAGCGTTGGGCTATCGCGGCATGGAGTCGTTCATCCAGTCGTTCGCGGCAAAGCCCGTCGTCTTGGGCAGCAACTACCGGTGCCGCGCAGAGATTCTGGGCGCAGCGGACCGGGTGATTCGCAACAACGCTGACCGTATTGCCAAGGTGCTGCGGGCAGAGAAGGGCATGGGCGGTAGCGTGCAAACGTCCCGCCATGCAGACGAATACGAGGAAGCGACCGTAGCGGTTGAGGTGCTGGGGCCGCTGCTAGCGAAAGGGCAGTCTTGCGCCATCCTAGCGCGCACCAACCGCATCCTGGACCCGCTCGAATCCGTCTGCCGCTCACACGGCATCAAGTACTACCGGGCGTCTGGTGCCTCGGTGCTGAGCCGGCCGGAAGGTGCCCTCATGTGCAATCTTCTGGAAATCGTAGAGCGCATCAAGGATACGGGCCTCGATGCAGTCCTCGCGCACCTTGGGCTGACCGCCCAGCAGCTACGTGCACTTCACGCCGATATGGGTGCGGAACTGACGCAGAAGGGCCGGGCTGAGCTGGTGGAGCTTGGGCTGCCCGAGGACGTGGCGACCAACTATCGCGAGTTCATGAAGCGGCTCGCCGAGTGGCAAAGCCTGTGCGATCGCAAGTTCTATTCGCTTACGCTCTCGGGCGTCGCAGAATGGATGCTGAAATACGCGAAGAAGGATTCCGCAATCCGCGCGATTCAGGCGACCAACGACGTCCTGTCGCGCTTGTCCGGCAGTTTCGCCGAGCGACTGCTCTTCCTGCGCCAAGACAACAATGAGCCGACGCCAGGCGCGCTCATCCTTACGACGATGCACAGCTCCAAAGGGTTGGAATGGGACCACGTCTGGATCGCGCGCAGCGAGGAGACGATCGTGCCGGACCCGAAGTCCACTGAACCGGAGGAGCGGCGGTTATTCTACGTTGCAATGACGCGTGCGAGAGAGTCGCTCATGATCTCAGGGACGGCGAAGAACTTTGAGTCCCGATTTGTCGTTGAGGCCCAGCTCAATCAAAGCGCTATCGCGGCCTAACTCCACATCTGCAGAGCCCCATTTGCTGAACGCATTTGAACGAAGGGCGGTTGGAGCTCGAAACGCATAAAGCGAGCCTCGAACGTCTTTCACATTACGAAAAGCGTGCCGAATAAGGGGGAGGTGAATATTCGGCACGTTTTGTAACAAGCCTTTTGTGCTTTATATACAAGGCGTTAATCCCATGCCCAAAGAAAACGGGACACTCTCCGGAGAGCGCCCCTCAGTGCCTACCGGGCGAGGTTGACCGGCGGCATGAAAGCAGAAAGCCCGCTCGAGGTGGCCTTAGGGCCTTCTAGCAGCCGAGATGAAGAAGGCAAGCCCGCAGACGTGCCTAACCTGAAATCTCTTACTTCTTCGCCGCGTCTACCTTCGCATCAGCGGCCTTCTTGTTCGCGTCGTTCTGTGCCTCGACCTTCTTCTAGTCGGCCTTGGCTTGCGCCACATTGGCGTCCTTAGCCGAGTCTTGCTTCGTCTTGTCTGCCTTAACCTGGGCGTCGTGTTTCTTCTGATCGGCCTTTGCCTGAGCCTTCGATGTTTCGGTGTTTGCCTTAGCTTGTGCGTTATCCGTGGTAGCGGCGGTCTGTGCGAAAGCCGAGGTCACGAGCAGCGTGGATGCGAGAGCAGCGACGATCTTTTTCATGGATTGACTCCTGTTTTTCTGGCAGTGCGCAAGCCTATTTTGGTTGCGCTGCGAATAAAAACGCCAAGCGCCTAGGGCCGTTGACTCTCACTAAGTTACGAAAGGTAAGCAACGCGAGTAATTGCTACCCTACGCCGATACCTTGGTCTAAGCCCTATGCTCGCGCGCTTCCGCTTCCAGCATGCCGTCAATGACAAAAGCCCATGATTTGGGTCCGATCGTGGCGCGATATTAGTTCACAGCGGCGGCGCAGACGGAGTCGACATTGCTAGCGCTTGGGTCGCAGGGCGCGTTTATACCTTGCGACGGACTGGTAAGCTGGTCGATTCCAATGAGGCGTGTCGACGGGCATCGACTGGCTATTTACGAGTCGTCCGGTATCGAGCATGCAGAAGCAGTGGCCTTCGAAAGCAGCCTCTTGCGCGGCCGCGTCCCACGTCACGGTGAGGAAGTCGAAGATCGGGTCAATCGGTTTCATGGTCGGCTGTCGCGTCGCATCCTGTGGTCGTGTCCTTGTCCAACCGCGCATACTCACGCACTTGCGTCTCCTTTCCCGGGTGCAGAATGTAAAGTCGGTGCGTCGCGTGCCGGCGTCTTTTCGTCGCCGTTAGTGGATGATTTGACACGAACGAGGCCCATGTTTGCGAACTGTATGCCGATCGCGAGGGCCAGTAAGAGCGCGAAAACGAGGGACTTTCCAACAAGGTCGAGAACGTTGGGGGAGATTCCGAAGAGGTGAACGAGGGTTGTCATACTTGCATCCAACGGTGGCCAGGAGACCTTGGAACGAGGCGCGGGCGGGGCTTCGAGATCGTCGGCCGAAGTACCGAAAAGCTCGTCCAGTTGGGCGTCGAGCGCTTTCCGCTGCGTATCCGTCCGAACCTGTGAACCGGCGGGCGGTAGCCGCCACCGGCGGCGCAATGGGTTCTCAGAAAATTTGACCGGTTATCGGTAAAGCATCGGGCTTATAGGGTTCAGGCCTTTGCGCGTGAGAGCTCTGTCACATTTGATTCCGCGCGCTCCTGGCCTTTCACGTCGTCCAGGCGCGGACCGGCGATCGGCCCTTCGTCCGGCGTCGAATCCGCCTCGATCGTGAGCATTCTGGCAACGCGCTTCAGCGTGCCATTCAAAGACGCGCGCGGACCAAGGCGGATCGTGCCGGAGTAAAAGATGTCGCCCGAGACTTGGCCGTTGATTTCCAGCGAGCCCCGAGCGTGCACATCGCCGTCGACGCGCCCGTCAATGCGAACGTGCTCGCCCTGCGCGGAGCCCTTTACGAGTCCGCCTTCGCCTATGTGCAGCAGACCCTGCGTCGAGATGATGCCGCCGTCGAGCAGGCCGAAGAACGAAATGCCGTGATCCACGACCATGTCGCCGGAGATCGCGCAGCCGCGCGCAATAAGCGTGATATTGAGTTCGGTTTTCATGGTGTCGATTCCTTAAAACATTTGCACTTCGTTCGCCCCGCCGCGGTTCGCAGGCGCTGACTTCTTGCTTGCAGCCGAACCCGTTTCGCCATCGCTCACCTGCTCATCCCGCGAATGCGAGCGATGACGGTAGCTGTGTGACCGGGCCGGCGACGGGTGTTGTTGCGACGCTTGTTCGTCGGCGGCAGGCTGCGCCGCAGCTTGCGCGGGCGGCACTGACGCCGCGGGTTGAGTGGGAGCCTGATTAGCCACCTCTGCCTCGCGACGCGCTTGATGAATAGGCGAGGCAGCCGCGCGTTGCACATCGTTCGAGACAGGAGGAACGGATTTGTTGGCGGTCGCGCTCGCAGCTGGGCCGCTCGTTGTATCCAGCGAATTCTTGAACTGATCAGCCGTCAGACCGATTGGGGAAGCGGCAGCAACGTCTTTTCCCGTCAGCATCGGGGCGAGCGCTACCGGATGAGGTGGCTCCGCGTCGATCGGGCGCGTCGCCGCGGCGACTGCCGGTCCTTCCGTTGCTGGCCGTTCGCTTCCGTTGGATTGTGGCTGCGCGGCGGTCTTCTTTACGTCGTGCGCGGAGGTCGCGCCCACCGACTTGTACAACGACGCGGCTCCCATGCCCGCCATAGCCACGACGGCGGCGATAGCGACTGCGACGAGACTTCGGCGAGCGACAGGCACGGCCTTCGGAAGCCGCAATTTCAGCGTGGGTTTTCTGGCGTCTGCCGTTAGATCGGCCGGTGCCGGAAGCGCAGCGATCTGTCGCGGCAGATCGATGGTCATCGAGTCAGGTGCGAACTGCGCATGCAGTCGTTGAATTTCGCGTAAGTCCATGCGGGGTCCTCCCGTCGTTGTTAGGTCGAGCAGTCCAGCGCCGCCGTGAGTTCAGGCGGAAACGCAGGGACGTTCAAGTCGAATGTCAGTGAGTCCGATTCGAGTCCGCAAGTAGCACACCCTCTGGCGCAAAGCGGTCGTTGTCCGGCATGCACAAGAAAGGGATTTGATTGATGCGTGCCTCGGCAGCCTCAAGCGCGGATTGGCGCACTTGAGCCGTCATGGTTCTCAGCATCAGCGCTTCCATCGTCTTCAGGAAAAGCTGGTCATACATCGAGAGGAGCCGCACGAGGCGGCCGGACATAGCGTGCTTGATTTCAAGCGTGACCATCTCTGGCGGAGTCGGTGCGCGTCGACCAGGAAACTTGCTAGCCCATGCGAGCGCCTTTTTCATGAACGCCTCGGCCGTGCGAAACTCCGATTCAATGGCGATCAGCTTGCCGCCGCGCGCAACGGTCATCTTTGCGGCCGCGAAGTTGAAGTCAGCTCGAAGGAATTCACGCGCGAACAGCGAGTAGTAGGGCAGTTCCGTTTTTGCCAGCGTGTCGCCGTTAATGCGTGCGAGACGACTGTCGTTCGTCAGTCGGTGTAACGGACGAAGACCGCTCTGCACAGCGATCTCGTTGCCAAGCGCAGCAGTTTGCTTCGGGTCGTCGTCAGGCGCTTCTAGGTCGGTTGCAGCCATGGGATTTTCGGTATGTCTGTGTTCTCTCTCACATAGAATTTTCATTGATTAGGCAAGAGTCGAACGGGCGAAAGCTATACGAATTTCGTGAGCTTTCGAGCGCCCGGGAGCGTCCAATACCCGGATACTCAACTCCATTCCCCGCGTCACCGACGCATCGACCTCGACTCCAAGCCCGGAGTCCATCTTTTTTCTGCAAGTCGTGCCCGCCTCGTGCGTTGGCATGCGCCGACCGGATAGCTACCGGTGTGGAAATCTTCCTTGTGCTGAGTGTGCTCGCTACACGCTCCCCAATTTCAGCCGTGATACTCGTACCCTGTGCTGCATTCATTTGCGCCGGTACATCGTTCGAACCCGGGTTTTCGGGTGTTCTCTCTCCAGAGCCTGATCTGGGTAGAACGATCGAAGTTGGCTGATCCGTGATTCCTGCGGCGGAAGTAATTCCGAAAAGGGCTGTTGCGCGGCGTGACCATGCTGCGCGAGAACGACTTTACGTTCTCTGACCGAGCGACACCGGCTTATGCCGGCCGCTCCCTGCACGCCACGTCCCCGGAAGGGACGTGGCGCGTAGGTCTCTATATCGATTTCACGAAGCTCGCTCCCTCACCGGAGCGGGCTTTTTTTTCGTCCGTCGCTTCCTGCGGCCGGACCTTTCTCAACGGAGGTGCTGTTCTATGTTGTTGCCCGACCGCCTCAATCAACGTATCGCCGAGGCCATCACGCATCAAATCAATAGCGAGCGCGAGCAGGCGGACACCACGTCCCCCGTTTGGCGTGAGCGGTGCGAAATAGCTCGGGTCGCGATGTTCAGCGACGCGGAGCGCTCTGTCTTCATTTCCCATATCAGCGAACGTCGCGGCAGTGCGGCAGCCCGAGAGATGCGATCTCAGGCCGAATCACTGCGGACCAACGCCATCTTCTTTCTTGCAAGGAAACCGTCATGAACGCAGTCGCTCAGATGTTCGATCACGCGCCGCGTAGCCTCGTTGAAGAACGAGCTATTCGCCCGCCCACGATCGGCAAGATTCGACCCGGTATCAAAGTGCTCACGCGGGCGCACCAGTCCAACGAAAAAGCCGTCAAGCTGTACAACGACATGGTGGCCGCGGGCGAGTCGTTCGGAGCCATCGGCAAGCTGCTCGAAACGTCGCTGAAGCTCCGGAACGCGCTGGTTCCCAGAAACGTCGATTACTTCGTCTGCAGACGCTCGGACTTCGCTAATCCGGACACGGCCGACGAAATCCTGCGGCTGTATGGCGAAGATCGCGGGCAAGGATTGCGGCTCTACCGTTTCCCGATCATGTTTGCGTTCGACGACTGGCTGCGCAATGTGCCAAATCAGATGGCCGCGTACACGACTACCGGGCGACAGTATTTCTCGGAGTACGACCGCGACGGCAAACGCTATTGCAAGACGTACGCGCCGGTCGAGCGTAACGCACGCGCACAACGCGCGCGGCGATCCTTCGGTGGGCGACTGGTCGTCCACCGGCAAGACGACGACATTCCCGATGGCGTCTGTGATCCTCACGTCTGTCCGCAGTATCAGGACCGCAAGTGCAACCTGACCGCAAACTTCTTGTTTGCAGTTCCCGACGTAAAGGGGCTTGGGCTGATCGAGCTGCCGACCAACTCCATCTACGTGCTGCAGAAGGCGTATTCGGCGATGCAGACCGTGGCATTGGCGCGCGGCAGGCTCACCGGCACGCGCTTCTGGCTCTCGAAGAAAGAGTTCGACATCACGCGGATTGACGACAATGGCCAGGCCGTGCGTCAGAAGCAGATGTTGACGGTGCTCGATGCCGACATCGACCTAGGCGCGCTGCTGGATGGCGCGGACGAGGCTCAACCGGCGCTCGATGCTGCCAGTCCTGCAGTGGCGCTGCTCGAGTCGGACGGAACGGTACAGTCGATCGGCGATTCGCTCCTTCAGCCAGAGCAGCAGACCGGGGAAGCACTGACAGGCGATGGCGCATCATCGGGCATCGACGGCGCCGATGGTCACGACGACGACTCGCCGGATCCCGACGAGACGCTGGAAGACAAGCGTCACCGCATGTCGGACCTGCTGCATCGTCTGGGCCTCAGTCAGCCGGAACGACAGAACGGCTTTCGCAAGTACGCGCACCAGACTTACGGTCGCGGTTGGATCGAACGCATCGCTGATGTAGATGCGATGAATGCGCGTCTCAAAAACGCGCTTGACGATCCCGCCTCGCTCGATGTCGAAATTCAGGACGCGATTGCACAAGCTGCCTACGTCTAACCTTGGCCAGTCCCCTTCGGGGGCTGGCATCCTTTCTTCTGCGCTCGCGCATGAGAGCATTTCAGCAAGAACCGCTTGCTCAAATGTTTTCGACCGCGCTGTACCTGCGCATCGAATTCGTCCGCTTCGGCGGCCCATCTACTTGTTCACGCGAAGGAGCTTCCAATGCGTAGAGTCGGCAACTTCACGCTGTTCTTCGGCGCGGAGGACGCTTTTAGTAACTGGCATCCGTGCCGCTTTACTTACCATGACGTCGATTTTGTGTCGGTGGAACAGTTCATGATGTTCTCCAAAGCCAAGCTGTTCAGCGACGAGGACATTGCCAAAGCTGTACTTGCCACGCATTTGCCGAAGGAACAGAAAGCCCTCGGCCGCAAGGTTAGGGGCTTCGACCTCGATACGTGGAAAGCCAAGCGTGAGTCGATCGTCTATGTCGGGTGCCGTGAGAAGTTCGCGCAGCATCCGGGTCTGCGGACGTTGTTGCTCGCAACGGCGCCGACCGAGCTTGTCGAAGCAAGTCCTTACGACACGATATGGGGCGTGGGTCTCGGTGAGCACCATCCAGACATCACGGACAAATCGAAGTGGCGCGGCCAGAACCTTCTGGGCAAGGCGCTGATGAAAGTCCGCGACACGCTGTCAACGTAATCCCTTTCTTAGCGCGCCCTAGCGGTGCGTCGGCAAATACTGGCTACCTTCGGGTGGCCTTTTTCATTTATAGGAGGCGATTTGAAGATCGCACATTTTTCTGACCTGCACTACGCGCCGGGCAACATCGAAGAGTCGGACCGATGCTTCGGTTTCGGCATCGACCATGCGGTGCTGGCCCATGCCGACGTGGCAGTCATCTCGGGTGATGCGACGGACCATCGTCTCGACGCACACGCGCCGTCGTTGAACCGCCTCGCACGCCGCATCAACGGTCTGAGCGGCAGCATGCCGGTCCTGATGCTGCAGGGCACGTTCTCGCATGAGCCGCCGGGCACGCTGCGCAACTTCGAACTGATGGCAACGACGCATCAGATCTATGTTGCGGAACGCGTGCAGCAGGTAAGCCTCCACGAGGGGCGGTTCTACCCCTCGGACGGCCCGGTGTTCTCGGACGACGAGCTGCGCGAGGTTCTGGCAATCGGCGCTGATGTCGTGTTCACGTGTCTGCCCACGGTCAATAAGGGGGCGCTGGCGGTCGCTGTTGGTGCTAAGGAAGCCGGGACGGGTCTGGAAGGCGTGCTGGGCGACTATCTCGCCGCAGCAGGGCGCGTCAACCAGCAGCTTCGTGCCGCAGGCATTCGAACTGTCGGGGTGTCACACGGCACGGTCAACGGTTGTACGACCGAGCACGGCGTGACGATGGCAGGGTTCGACCATGAGTTCTCGCTTGGCAGTTTGTTCGACGCCGAATGCGATGCTTTCATGCTTGGACACATCCATAAAGCGCAGCAGTGGGAGCGAGCGGGGCGCGTCGTGGCCTATCCCGGTTCCATCGGGCGGTTCCACTACGGTGAGGAAGGCGAAAAAGGCTTTCTCATGTGGAATGTTGAGGTCGGAAGCGCGCACGCCGATCTGGTCGTTACGCCTTCACGGCAGACGATCTGCGTCGACTTTAATGGACCGCCCGACATGCAGCGCCTCACGGCAATCGCGCTTGATGCGACCGACAAGTTTGTGCGAGTTCGTTGGCAGGTCGACGAAGAGCACAAACAGTCAGTGGACCGTGACGCGATCGCCGCGCTGTTCAGCAACGCGGCCGCGCTGAAGGTCGAAGCTCGCATTCTTCCCGTCGTCCGGTCACGCGCCCAAGGCATCAGCCTCGAAACGTCGATTGACCGGAAGCTCGAGCGTTGGTGCGAGCACGCTGACGTCGATCCGGCGCCCTTGCTTGACCGGCTGCAGTTGCTGGAAACCGGGGACGCGGAGGCAATCGCCGCTGGCGTGCTGGCGCGACTGAGCGACGCTGACGCATTGTCGAGCATATCCGAGCCTGCGCCGGTGACGGCCCACGTCGCTCCGGATAGCGATGTTGGCGACGATACACTGCCCATGCCCGATGCGACGGTGGAAATTGTCGAGTCGGCTTCGGCAGGTCAGCTTTCGTGGCTCAAAGATGATTCGTTCGCGGCTTAATTAGCAAATGAAGTAGCCGCGCATGCAGAGGAGGCCAGTATGGCTCCTTCGCCTGAACACGCGAGCCGTGTTCCGATAGTCGACTTTGATCGTCGCTATCGAAACAGAGGTTTCACCGCGTCTTTGACGCATCGACTAGTAGTGGCAGGACCTTTCTCTAGCAGTTCATCTTTTCTTTCACCCTGGCGGGGAGCGATCCCTACCGGGGCCGCATTCCGCCCACCATAACGGAGTGCATCATGTTTGGTCTTTATCCCGCTGGCCCGAACTGGGTTCGCACCTTTGCGTTGGGCGACTGCTCATCGCGTGATCTTCAAAAGTCGTTGGTCGATTTGGCCGGCTTTACCGCTGCGATTCAGCATCAGCCGTTCGGTCAACACCGCGGCGCGGTACTGGCACAGTCCGGTCAGACGCTGTTGCTGGTCGCGACGACGCCCGGCGCGTGCGAAGTTGCAGTGACGCCCACGGTCGAAATGCAGCACCTTCTCTGGTCGTATCAGGAAGGGTATGCAAGCCAGTGGTCTGCTGCCGAGATCCGCAGCCTCACCGGGTACAGCGGCTGGTCAGAGCTTCTGACGAACGCGCGTCGCGAGTTCGGCAGAGTCTGCGACAACGTGGCGGCCGCACTAGACGGAACGCTTCAAGCGCCCAAAGCGCCGGTGCGATCTGTGTCGTCCGTCGTGATGAACGAGCCGTTTCCCAACGAGGACGACGACGCGTTCTACTCGCAGATGGCAGCGATGTCCGCCTCGATGATCGTGTCGGAGGACCTGTCATGCGGCCTCTGAAACTGACACTGGAAGGCTTCGTTGGTGTGCGCGATGGCATGAAGCGCGAATGCGTCACGCTGGATTTGGAGACGTTGCCGGATGGTTTGATCGCCTTGACCGGCCCTAACGGGGCGGGCAAGACAACGATCATGGACAACTTGCACCCGTATCCGATCATGCCGTCGCGAGCGTCGAAGCTGTCGGTCGACGCCTTCTCGTACTGGGATCACATCTGTGGCACCAGTGCGTTGAAGGAACTCGAATGGGAGCATGACGGCATTCGCTATCGCTCGTCCTTCACGTTTCGCAAGCCCGGCAAGACAGGCAAGGCGGAGTACTACCTTGCCTATCGCGGCGTCGACGGTACGTGGCGCCCGGTGTCGCTGCCTGACGGAACCGTGTCGGACGGCAAGGCGGAGTCGTATAACCGCTGTGTCGAGGCGATCAACGGTTCGTTGGAAACGTTCTTTACGAGTGTGTTCTCGGCTCAGAACCGGCGGCCGCTCGCGTCCTACGGTGCGGGCGAGATCAAGACGCTATTGGCTGAACTCCTTGGCATCGACCACCTAAAGGCATTGTCGGCGAAAGCCGGTGAGGTCGCGAAGGTGCTCGGCAAGTCGCTCGAAGGCATCCAGTCTGAGCTTGGTGCGCTCGCAGGAAAGCGGCAACGCAAAGCGGACGCTGAGCAGGCGATCGTCGCGCAGGGCAGCACCTTGCGTGCCGCTCGAGAGCAACGCGATTCCGCGCTTGAGCAAGCGAGCAAGCTGACTCAAGAGCGGGCGACCCTTGCGGCGAAGCAGAGCGAATCGGCTACGACCGAGGCGCGCCTGCGAGAGCTGGGCGTGCGCCGCGACGAGTTGGGGCGTGCCGTGAAAAGCGCGGCTGGCGACGAGCAAGCAGCAGCGGTTCGCTGTCAGCAGCGCGTCGCCGTGGTGAGTCGGACGGTGGCCACGCACCAAGCAACGCTGGCCCGCCGTGAGGCTATCCTCGGTGCGGCGGCGAAGCGCGAGGAGGCGGAGTTGGCGATTGCGCGTGAGGAAGCGAGGTTTGCTCCCCTGCAGCGCGACATTGCCGATTTGGAGGTGAAACGCGCGACGTTGACCACGCTCGATGCGACGCTTACCAGCTTGATGAGCCAGGGCACGACGAAAGCCGCGCACTTCGACACGTTGAACAAGCAGGCTGCGGTGGCGGAGCAAGTGCCGTGCGTCGGTCATTCGATGCATGCGCAATGTCCGCTGCTCGCGCAAGCCTTTCAAGCGAAAGAGCAAGCGGAGGTCCAGCGTGTTTCGGTGGCGAATCTTCGCGCGGAGTATCGCGAGAAGAAAGCGCAGGCCGAAGCCTTGGCGCTCGTGCCGGCTGAGTTGGCGGCGAAGCGTGTAGAGATGCTCGCCATCACCGATGCGGCCGCACAGTTGCGCCGTGCCTTGCAGGCGGCGGCAGAGCTTGCCGCCACTAAGCCATTGCTGGATGCAGCCGTGTCAGGACTTGAAGCGGCGCAAGCTGAGTTGCGTTCGATCACCGAGGAAAGTGCCGCACGTACCGCCAAATACCAGTCTGAGAAGACGCGTATGGAAGCGGAGCTTGCTCGCATTACCGAGGAAGTCGGGCGACTGGCCGCCGTCGATGTGACAGCCGCCATTGCGAAGCTGGACCGTGACATTGCAGCGAACCGGGAGACCATCGCCGCACTGGATGGTCGAATCGAGCAGTCGATCCGCGCGCAAAGTGTATTGCAGGCCGAAGCGGAAGCGTTGGCGTTGGAGTTGGCGAAGTTCTCGGCCACGCAGTCGCGTGCCGATCGCCTCTCCGACGAGATCGCGCAATGGAAGCTGCTGGCTAAGGGCTTGGGCAACGACGGCGTGGTCGCGTTGACGATTGATGACGCGGGTCCGGCGCTGACGCATACCGTCAACGAGCTGCTGCTCGCTTGCTACGGGATGCGCTTCACGGTGGAGATCCGCACGCAGCGCACGCTTGCGAGCGGTGAACTGCGTGAGGGCTTCGAGATCCTCGTTCACGATGCCGAGTCCGACAGTAGCAAGTCGGTCTCCGTTATGTCCGGCGGTCAGAAGGTCTGGATCAACGAGTGCCTCACGCGGGGCATCGCGCTCTATCTCGCGCAGAACACCGGTCAGCCGTATCAGACCTTGTTCAGCGACGAGTCAGACGGCCCGCTTGATCCCGAACGGAAAGTGCAGTTCATGCGCATGAAGCGCGAGGTGCTGCGCCAAGGTGGGTATCAGCGGGAGTTCTTCATCTCGCAGACGCCCGACCTTGTTGCAGAGGCCGACGCAGTCATCGACGTACAGGCGCTTGCCGCCTGATCTCTTTTTAACCCTTGTGGGGAGTTGCCCACAAGGGCGCTCCCTTTTCCCTTCTTTCTCGCGCCCTTCGGCGCTGTTCCCACTATGGCAAACCTTTTGATGCTGCTGCTCGCGGCAGCCGGCAGTCCGTCTCACTCGAATGCGGCGCCTCACCAGCCGCCTTCGCAGCAAGCTGCACCGGCTACTGCTCAGTCGCAGCCGCGCCGTCCGCCGACCCTGCGTCGTGCGGCTGCGTTCGATACCGGCCGTTTGCGTCGCATCTGACAACGGCTCTTCTTCTTTTACTTCTTAACTGGAGCCTTCCATGACCTATTCCTGCACTGATTTCGTCGACGACGTTCTTAACGACATGGTGATCCGAAACTGGATCAAGCCCGCGCAGTACGGGCCTGATGACCCGCAAGCCCAGTGCGATGCGGTGTTGGGCGCGATCGGCGATGCCGACGTTTCACTTCGTCTGGCCGCTGACGCTAAGCAGTTTCATGCCGAACTGCTGGATGCCGTCGAAACCCTGACCGCCATCGCCGAGCAGCACGGCGCGCTTGCCCTCGCGAATGTCGTCTATCTTCAGACGGCCTTCTTGAAGGGCGGGGTGATCGAGCTCACGCGCGATGAGGCGGAGGCACTCTCGTTTGTCAGAGAGCTGCCCTCAGGCGGTCGCTGGTGGCAGAGCGTCAAGGTGATCGACTAAGCGGCACAAACGCTGTTCAATTTCTTTTCTCAACCCTTGCGGGCAAGCGACCCGCTGGGGTCGCTCCGCATTCTTTGTGTGAGTGTTTCTATGTTTGAAGCAGCGAAGCTGGGCGCATTGCCCGAACGGTTTCCCAACCTCGAAGCGGCGATCGATTACATCGCCGGCACCGCGACGTACGCGGGCGAAGTTCGCCCTTGGGTCCGGAACGTCGAGACGAAAGTGTTCTTGGTGATCGGCGGCAGAGTGCAACCCCAAAACGGGGTGCGCCAATGACGCCGCCGTGGCTGGAGCAATACGCCAGTGGCAAGAAGACCGGCTACGCGCAAGCCTTCATGGCGTACGCCGAGTACTACGGAGTCGATGGATCTGCTGACGATGACCCGGAAATTGAGGAGCGGATCGCCATGCATCGGCAGCCGCTCGTCGGTTACGCCAGTCGCACAGGCACACGCCGCAACCTGGCCGCACTGAAGGGCGCCGACTGGCGCTTGTTGGTCTCGGCTAAAGGCGAATTGCGTACTGAGGGCTTCGATCGCTACGCGTTGGATAACGGCGCTTGGACCGCGTACCAGCAAGGTCAGCCCTTCGATGAGCACGCGTTTGCGGTCGCCGTCGAACGGCTGGGCGAGCGGGCCGATTGGCTTGTCCTTCCGGACATCGTCATGGGCGGGATGGCCTCGCTCGACTACTCGTTGAAGTGGATGGAACGACTTCGCGGGATGCCGTGCCGGATGCTGATCGCAGTTCAGAACGGTACGCAGGTTGAAGATATCGCCTCGTTGCTGTCGCCTGCTGTGGGCATCTTCATTGGCGGTTCGACAGAGTGGAAAGAGCAGACGGCGCACGTGTGGGGGTCTCTCGCGCGACGCCGTCACTGCTACTTGCACGTCGGTCGCGTGAACTCGGCGCGGCGCATCCGCATCTGTGCGGCCGCGGGTGCCGACAGCTTCGACGGTACCAGCGTGAGCCGGTATGCGAAGACGCTTCCTCGGCTGGATCGAGCAACGCGCCAAGCCGACATGTTCGCCGCAGCGCACGACGGTCTGAAAGAGGCCCAAGGTGCTACGGCTGACCTTTTGATTTGAGTTGAACCATTAACCCTTTCGGGAGCGCATCCCGTTAGGGTCGCTCCTATTCTTTTGGAGCGAGCAAGATGGAACAGGAAATCCTCTCAAAGATGGAAGCTGCGATAAGCGTTATGCAGCGTTACATCGAACAGGGCCATAGCTTGAGCTGCGCCTATTCAGGCGGCAAGGACAGCACGTGTACCCTGGTGTTGATGATGGAAGCTATTCGCCGTGCCGGCGGGACGACGATCACCCACCATGTTCAGTCGGCGGACACGACGATCGAGAATCCGACAATCGCAAACTTCTTGCACTCAGTGTTGGACGAGCTGCAGTTGTATATCGAAGGGTCGGTGTTGCCCGTATAGGTTCACGTCACGACACCGTCGTTGGCTAGCCAGTTCGTCGTCTCCACGATCGGACGCGGCACCTTGGTACGCACACCTGAGAATGGCGTGCGTGACGGTAGACGGACCAGGGCGTGCGCGGACGAGTGGAAGGTACGCCCGGGAGGTCGGCTTCGAACACTGCTTGAGCGCCGGGCGGCAGATGACGGCGCCCGCGAGGTTATAACGGTGATCAACTCGTCCAGCGCGTAGCCGACCATGATGACGGCGTCCGCAGGCTCGCCGCGTCCGAGCCGGTTGGGAATCGCTTCGGGCGATTTGCCCATCGACGGACCGAGCGCGGTCTCGAGCGTATTGTCCGTCTGCGACGCAAACTTGGGCGCGAGCACCTTGTACGCCGCAGTGAAGCCGCCCGAGCTCATCACGTGCAGGTCGGCAGCCTGCACGTTCGACGCGGCGGCCGAGGTTGCGACGAGCGCTGCCGCGCCGAGTTTCAGAAGCAGTTTTCTCATGGTCGTGATTCGTGCAGGGTCGTGTGGGTCCAGAAGCGTGCGCAAGGGATTGCGCTTCAGTGCGCCGGAGTCAGCGTCGTGGCGCGGCGGCGATAGAGCGCGAACGTCGCCAGTAGCGCACAGGCTGCGGCAAACGTCATCCAGTAGCCGGGCGCGGCCTTGTCGCCGGTCATATGAATCAGCCCCGTCGAGATGACCGGCGTGAAGCCTCCGAACACCGCCGTGGCGAGGCTGTAGGCGAGCGAGAAGCCAGCAACGCGCACGTGCACCGGCATGACTTCCGTGAGCGCGACGACCATCGCACCGTTATAGATGCCGTACATGAACGAGAGCCAGAGCAGCACGAACAGCATGTTGAGGAAGCTCGGCGCGTGGGCGAGCAGCGAGAGCGCCGGATACGCGGTCGCCATCGCGAGCACGGTCATGCCGACGAGAAGCGGACGGCGGCCGATGCGGTCGGAGAGCGCGCCGCCGATCGGCAGCCACGCAAAGTTGGACACGCCGACGCACAGCGTCACGAGCAGGCTGTCGGCGGTGCTGAGGTGCAGCACCGTCTTGCCGAAGGTCGGCGCGTAGACCGTGATGAGGTAGAAGCTGGTGGTGGTCATCGCGACCAGCATCATGCCGGCGAGGACGACGGTCCAGTTCTGAGCGAGCGTGCCGAACACTTCCTTCATGCCCGGACGATGCCGGCGCGCCTTGAACTCCTGCGTTTCCTCGAGATTGCGGCGCAGCATGAAGATGAACGGCACGATCATGCAGCCGACGAAGAACGGCACGCGCCAGCCCCACGCGGCGATCGCCGGTGCGGTCAGCCATTGATTGAGCGCGAAGCCGAGGCCCGCCGCGACGACGATCGCCACCTGCTGGCTCGCGGACTGCCAGCTCGTGAAGAAGCCTTTGCGGCCCGGCGTCGCCATTTCGGCGAGATACACCGATACGCCGCCCAGTTCCGCGCCTGCCGAGAAACCTTGCAGCAGCCGTCCGAACAGCACGAGCGCGGGCGCAAACAGGCCGATGCTGGCGTATCCCGGCACGAACGCGATGAGGATGGTCCCGCTCGCCATGATCGAGAGCGTGACGATGAGGCCCTTGCGGCGGCCCACTTCGTCGATGTAAGCACCCAGCACGATGGCGCCCAGCGGCCGCATCAGGAAGCCCGCGCCGAACACGGCGAACGTCATCATCAACGAGGCGAACTCGCTCTGCGCGGGAAAGAACACGTTGGCGATCTGCGTGGCGTAGAAGCCAAACAGAAAGAAGTCGAACTGCTCGAGGAAATTCCCGGCCGTGACGCGGAAAACCGCGGCGGCCTTTGAATGCCCGGGGGGAAGACTGGATGAAGGGTGCATTGAGGTGTCTCCTGAAATGCAGAAAGTACGCGGTGTCTGGTCGACTGTATTTTTCGCCATATTCGCCCGGGACGGCCTTAACGATAAGTGCAATTTTCGGAACGATTGATGTCGTGCGGTTATCAATCGCTTTTGCCGCCGCCCTGGTCACGCACTGAATGCGTCGGCCATTGTTGTCGCCGGGACAACATCCTGTGCGCCTTGAGGACGCTACTGGCGATCGAGGTCCGTCACTACAATCGGCCACACGATCGCGGCGCGTAAAAAACGAAGCGCGCCGCAAGACGTGATCGTGTTCGCGAACACTCGTGACCCGTGCGCTTCGCCGCACTAACCGAAGAGGATTACTGAATATGAAAACGACGAGAAATGTGCAGCCCGTTACCGTCGATCTCGGCAAGGAAGGATCAGGCGAACTCGTGCCTTCGCGCTATGCCGTGCGCGTGGGCGACGTCGACGTCGTTCTGATCAGCGATGGCGTTCTGCCGCTGCCGACTTCCACCATGTCCACCAACGTGAGCGAAGCGGACCGCAACGAATGGTTCGACGGCCGCTTCCTGCAGCGCGACACGTTCGACTGGGCGCTGAATATCGCGCTCGTTCGTAGCGGCGAACACCTGATTTTGATCGACTCGGGCGTCGGCGACGGATTCGAGTACTTCGCGCGCGCAGGTCAGTCGGTGCGACGCCTTGAATCGGCTGGCATCGACCTGGCGGCGCTCACCGACATCGTCATCACGCATATGCACATGGATCACGTGGGCGGCCTCAATGTCGACGGCGTCAGGGCCAAACTGCGTCCCGATGTGCGTATTCACGTCGCGGCGGCGGAAGTGGCGTTCTGGAAGAATCCGGACTTCAGCAAGACGGTGATGCCGGAAGCGGTCCCGCCCGCGCTGCGCAAGGCCGCTGCGAAGTTCATGCAGCTCTATGGCGAAAACGTCGTGCCCTTCGACCGGACCGTGAACGTTGCGCCGGGCGTGTCGGCTCGCGTGACCGGCGGGCATACGCCGGGGCACTGCGTCGTGGACGTCGCATCGAAGGGCGAGAAACTGACCTTCGTCGGCGACGCGATCTTCGAAGTGAATTTCGATCATCCTGAATGGCAGAACGGCTTCGAGCACGATCCCGAAAAGGCGAGAGACGTGCGTATTGCGCTGCTCGACGAAGCGGCCGAGACCGGTGCGCTGCTGGCCGCAGCCCATGTCGGGTTCCCGTCCGTCTGTCACATTGCGAAGGACGGCGATCGCTTTCGTTCCGTGCCCGTCGTGTGGGATTACTGAGTCGGCAATGAGCGCGCGCTCGGCGTCCCGTCTGCGCATGAACGGCTCAGGTTCGCTGCTATTCTTCCGGGGCGAGCGTCGGCGTTCGCGCAATGCCGTTGTCGAACCATAGGGCCATGAGCGATGAAGAAAGCCGTTTCACCGACTTCCTCCCCCGAGAACGTGGACGATGCGACGCGCACGTTCGACCGGTTGCGCTCACGTCTTCAGGGCATCGCGTATCGGATGCTGTCGTCGGTCGCGGAAGCGGAAGACGTGGTGCAGGACGCCTGGCTGCGTTGGTACGGCGCGGATCGCACGCAAATCGACAACGGCGAGGCGTGGCTCGTCGCTGTCACCACTCGCCTGTCCATCGACCGTTTGCGCGCGGCCAAGGTACAGCGCGAACACTATGCGGGCATCTGGTTGCCCGAGCCCCAAGCGACCGACGCCCCGCATACCCCCGAACAGATACGCGAACGCGCGGACGATATTTCCGTGGCGTTCCTGATGCTTCTCGAACGTCTGACGCCCGAGGCGCGCGCCGCGTTTCTGCTGCGCGAAGTGTTCGACGTTGACTACGACGAAGTGGCCGCCACGTTGGGAAAATCCGAGGCGGCCTGCCGCCAGCTGGTGAGCCGCGCCAAGAACCAGCTACGCGAAAGCCGTCCGCGACTGTCCGTTCCGCGAGAGATACATCTGCGTTTGCTGACGCAGTTCGCCGAGGCGCTTCAAAAGGGAGACTTCGCCGGAATCCACAGCATGCTCGCCGACGATGCAACGCTAATCGGCGACGGCGGCGGGCGCGTGCAGAGCTTCCCGAAGCCGTTGGAAGGAGGCCGGCGCATCGCGCAGTTGTTCTATGCGGCGCAGCTCCGGTTCAAGGACCAGCTGCGCATCGAACTGGCTGTGCTCAACGGGCAGTGGGCGCTTCTGCGCTTCATCGATGGTCAGCTCGAATCCGCGCAATCGTACGAGACGGACGGCGAACGCATCGTCCGCATTCAGGTGCAGCGCAACCCGGAGAAGCTCGTGCGGCTTGCTGCGACCTTCGGCGGTTGCTAGACGCTGCACGTCGTGACGTCACGTTTGTTGCGGCTTGATCAACAGCGTGAGTCCGCGCCCGTGGCTTTCGAAGCCGGTCGCCGTTCACTACGATGGTCTCCGTGCGATATCGACGCGCCGGTGCCTTGAAACAAGGCATCGAACGATACTTTCGACTGGAGCAACCATGAGCCAACGCATCAACTACGTGCAACAATCGCCGGAACTCTTCAAGCGGTTCATCGCCTTCAGCATGGCAACGCATGAAGGCAGCATCGAGAAGTCCGTCTCTGAACTGATCGCGCTGCGGGCGTCACAGATGAACGGCTGCGGCTTCTGTGTCGACATGCACGTCAAGCAGGCGACGATTCACGGCGAGCGCGCATTGCGTCTCCACCATGTGGCGACCTGGCGCGAATCGACCTTGTTCTCCGCACGCGAGCGTGCCGCGCTGGCGTGGACCGAAGTGCTGACGAAACTCCCCGAGCACGGCGTTCCCGACGAAGTCTATGAACGCGTTCGCACGCAGTTCACCGAAGAGGAGCTGTCCGAGCTGACGTTCAAGGTGGTGGAGATCAACGGCTGGAACCGCATGAACGTGGCGTTCAGAACCGAACCGGGCTCGTCCGACAAGGCTTACGGACTCGAGAAAGCCAACCTGACCTGAGCGTGCGCCGCGGATGGAGGACCTCATGTCCATACTGAAGAGAGTCGCTTGCCTCGCGCTGCTGGCTTGCGCGCCGCTCGTGCAGGCCGCACCCGAAGCGGTCGTCACGCCGGTGATGGAGCAGCCGTTGCCTGACTATCCCGGCAAGGAAGCATTGATGATCACGGTCGATTATCCGCCGGGCGCCGTCGATCCCGTTCACGTTCATCGCGCGCACGGGTTCATCTACGTGCTGGAGGGTTCCATCGTAATGGGTGTCAAGGGAGGCAAGGAGGTGACTCTGACGCCCGGACAAACGTTCTATGAAGGCCCGAACGATGTTCATACGGTTGGCCGCAACGCCAGCGACACGAAGCCGGCGAGGTTTCTCGTTCTGTTGCTGAAGGACGAGAAAGCGCCTGTGCTGATACCGGTGAAATGAAGCCCGCAGTCACGTAGTAATTCACCGGCACGCCCGTCAGAGAAAAAATGGCGGGCGGTGTCACAACTTGCTCGTATCGGACGTCTTGTGGATGTGCTTTCTTCGATACGGGCAAACTCATGTCAATCACTCAACTTCCGTCTCCGCCGGCCAGCGATGATTCGCTCGCCAGCAGTTTCGCGACGAGCTACGCAGGCGTGGTCGCTTTCCTTGCCGTGGCGAGCGAAGGCAGCTTCGCGAAGGCGGGCGACCGCCTCGGCATCGGCCGATCCGCCGTCAGCCGTAACGTTCAAAAGCTCGAAGCACAGCTCGACGCGCGGCTTTTCCTGAGGACGACGCGCAGCACATCGCTCACGCGCGAAGGCGAACTCTTCTATGAGCATTGCCATCCGGGCGTCGAGCGAATCGTTCAGGCACTGGAAGAGATGCGCGAGTTGCGAAACGGCCCGCCCCGTGGCCGCCTGCGCATCTGTTCGACGACGTGCTTCGGTCGCGCGATCGTCGCGCCGCTTCTGCGTGGATTCCACGAAGCGTACCCCGACACCTTGAACTGCCACTCGGCGATTCGCCCTGTCGTTCAACTGCCCGGAGCTGGTCCTGCAAGCGGTGCTCGCCGGACAGGGTCTTGCGCAGCTTGCGGCGTTTCAGGTCTGCGATGCGTTGCGCGACGGACGCCTCGTGACGTGCCTGTCGCAAGATGCGCCCGATGACAGCGGTCACTACCTGTGCTACCTCAGCCGCAAGCACTTGCCGGCGCGCATTCGCGTGTTCGTCGATTACATGACGGAGCAGATACGCGCGCTCGATCTCGATTGCCTCGATGCCGTGCCACTCGCCCAGCCGAGCGATTGATGCCGCATCGGCAACGGTGCGAGTCCTCGAACGGCTCTTCTGAACCGCACATTCGACGCCTACCATCCGTCTTATACGTTGGCCGCTCGCGATACCGGTCTGCAAGAAGGGCAGCGCGAATCACGCGGCGCTGGCGCGGCTCCATGCCGCTTCGAAGTCATCGAGGAGAACATCATGAAAATCGTCGTCATTGGCGGTAGCGGGCTGATCGGCGCGAAGGTCGTCGGGCATCTGCGCGCGCGTGGTCACGAAACCATCGTGGCATCGCCATCTTCGGGTGTCGATACCCTCACGGGCGAAGGTCTTGCCGAAGTGCTGACAGGCGCACACGTCGTCGTGGATGTCGCCAACTCGCCATCGTTCGAAGACGAAGCGGTGCTGGCGTTCTTCGAGACCTCGGGCCGCAACCTCTTTGTGGCCGAAAGGGCGGCGGGCGTCGGTCATCACGTTGCGCTGTCCGTGGTCGGCACCGACCGGCTGACTGAAAGCGGCTACTTTCGCGCAAAGCTCGCGCAAGAGAAGCTCATCCGCGAATCGGGCGTGCCGTACACGATCGTGCGTTCGACGCAGTTCTTCGAGTTCATCGGCGGCATTGTGCAAGCGGGTTCCGAGGGCGATGCGGTGCGGCTCTCGCCCGCCGACATTCAGCCGATCGCATCCGACGATATCGCGCTGGCCGTCGCGGATTTCGCGCTCGCGGCGCCGCTCAATGGCATGGTCGAAGTAGCGGGCCCGGGGCGGATGCGGCTCACCGAACTGGTTCGACGCTACCTCGTTGCAACCGGTGATCCGCGCAAGGCGATCGAGGACGCTCAGGCCCGCTACTTCGGAGCAAAACTGGACGACGACACGCTCGTACCGGGCGCTGATCCACGGCTTGGGAGCATCGGGTTCGACGCGTGGTTCGCCCGTTCCCGTGCCGCAGCAGCGCACTGATCGGAGCGGCAGTTCTACTCATGGCCTCCTTGCGCCCGCCGCCGACATCATTGCTCGACAAGTTCCACGGGCAGGACCCGCGCGAGCTGTATTCGACGTCCGTTACCGTCTCAGGCGGCGACGCCGGGCACGGCCGCGCTTCAGGCATCGCCCGTTCGGATGACGGCAACCTGAACGTGCATCTGCGCCTGCCTGCCGAACTCGGCGGCTCCGGCGGCGGCGCCAATCCGGAACAGCTTCTCGCCGCCGGCTACGCAGCGTGCTTTCACGGCGCGCTGATTCTTCTGGCGGCGAGAGAAGGCGTGAAGACGAACGGTGCCGCAGTCGTAGCGACGATCAGCTTTTCACGCGATCCAATGGACGGCCTCTTCATGCTGGCAGCCGATATCTGCGTGCATCTGCCGGGCGTCGAGCGTGAACTCGCCCGTGCGCTGGTTCGCAACACCGAGCGGTTCTGCCCGTACGCGAAGATGGCGCGGCAGGGCATCGTGAATGTCGTCAGGCTGGCATCGCCTGACGAAGAACTGCCCGACGCCGCCCGCATCGGAACACCCGGCCGGCGTGCGGACTGAACGCGGCTTACTTAGCGGCTTACTTGGCCACTTGCTCGCGCCACTTGTACGCTTGCTGCCAGCCCAGTGAACGTTTGAGCTTTTCGTTACTGAGCAGCGTTTCGTATTCGCCCAGCTCCTTTTTGACCGGCACGTTCGGATAAAACCGCTTGAGCAACTCGGCCGTGGGCAGATCGGAAGACACGTCGTCGGCGGCGACGTTCATCACCTGAAAACCCAGCCCGTCTTTCTCGATGGCGAGACGCGCCGCCATCGCGAGATCGCGCCCGTCGATATAGCTCCACGCGATGCGCTTGCGCAACGCGGGGTCAGCGAGCCACGTCGGGAATTTCTGGTAATCGGCAGGATCGAGCACGTTGCCGATGCGGAAGCAATAGATGTCCGCGCCGGTGCGCGCATGGAACGCCTTCGCCGTCACTTCGTTGATGACCTTGGACGTGGCATAGCTGTCCATCGGATCGACGGGATACTCTTCATCGAGCGGAAAGTACACGGGATCGCGATGCCGGTGCGCGAACACCACGCCATACGTCGTCTCGCTCGACGCGACGATCACCTTCTTGATGCCGAGCTTCGACGCCGCATCGAGAATGTTGTAGGTGCCCATCACGTTGATGCGGAAAACCTCGTTGTCCGTCGTGACGAGAATGCGCGGAATGGCCGCGAAATGCACGATGGCGTCGATCGGCTTCGGCTCGATGTCGTCATCGAATTCCTTGGGCGTCGTCGTCGAGGCGAGCGCGTTGAAGACCTGTCCCGCATCGGTGATGTCGGTGATCAGCGTTCTCGCGGTGCCCTTCGCCATCGGCACGCGGTCCACGTTCAGCACTTCATAGCCGTGCGCAACCAGATCTTCCACCACCCACTTGCCGGCCAGCCCGCTGCCGCCCGTCACAATCACTCGCTTCGTCATGCTGTGGCTCCTTTTGAGTTCGACACTGTGTGAACTCATCGTAGCCTTGCTTCGCGTTCGATTTCTGTGACGCGCGTCATAGCGGCGTGCGTGTTCGTCTACGGGTCGACCCCGATATCCGACTATGACGCGCGTCACAGATTTCACGCTTGCCGCGCGCCTATCATCGGCCTCAGTAAAAACGGAGGTGGACCGGTGAGCGACTTATCGTCGAACAAAGCGTCAGACAAGCCGCGGGCGCAATCGCCGCGCGGCATCGAATTCCTGCGCGCCTGTCTGCGCATCCGCGAGTTGAACGTGCTGTCGGTGCTGTTGCTGGTGGGCCTGCTGATCAGCTTCTTCTCGCCGTATTTTTTCACCACCAACAACCTGATGGGCGTGTTCCGCTCGTTCTCGCTGGTCGCGCTCATGTCGATCGGCATGATGCTCGTCATCATCACGGGCGGCATCGATCTGTCGGTCGGCTCCGTGATGGGCCTTTCGTCGCTCGTAACCGCGCTGGCGTTTCAGCACGGCCTGTCCGCATTCGTCGCGGTGCTGTCGGGGCTTGCCGTGGGCGTGATCGCCGGCAGCTTCAACGGCATCATGATCACGTGGATTCAGTTGCCGCCGTTCATCGCGACGCTGGGCACGTTGTCCATCGGGCGCGGGCTGATGTACATCATCACGAAAGGCGTGCCGGTCACGCCGGACGTGCCCGATCCGTTCACCTTCATCGGCCAGGGCTATATCGGCTTCGTGCCGTTCCCCGTCGTCATTCTGCTCGCGATGACCGTGGTGTTCTCCGTCGTCATGCGGCAGACGCGCTTCGGCCGTCATGTCTACGCGACAGGCGGCAACGAAGTGGCCGCGCGGCTGTCGGGCGTGCGAACCGCTCGCGTCAAGTTTGCAGCCTATGTGCTGTCCGGATTGATTGCGTCGATGGCGGGCGTCATCGCGTTCTCGCGCTTCGTATCGGCAGAGCCCGCCTCGGGCTTCGGCGCGGAACTCGACGTGATCGCGGCGGCGGCTATCGGCGGCGCGAGCCTGTCGGGCGGCGCGGGCAGCGTCGAAGGCGCGATCATCGGCGCGGCGCTCGCCGGCATCATCACCAACGGTGTGGTGCTTCTCAACATCGATACCTATGCGCAGCAGGCCATTACCGGCTGCGTGATCCTGATCGCAGTCAGCATCGACATCTGGCGCGTGCGCCGCAAGGGACGTTGATTCCTGTTCATTCCAATAAGGAGACAAGCATGAAAACCACGCCAAGGATCATCGCGAGCATGATGTTCGCACTGTGCGCCGCGTTCGGTAGCGCAGCCAATGCGAAGGAAGCGAAGGACATTTCGGTGGCGGTCATTCCGAAGGTGGCCGTACCGTTCTTCGACGACTGCAACAAGGGCGCGCAGTCCGCCGCGGACAAGGCGGGCGTCAAGTATCAATGGGTCGTGCCGCAGAACACGCAGGGCTCCACGCAGGTGCAGATCATCGAGGACCTGATATCGCGTCATGTGGACGGCATCGCCATTTCGGTGAACGAGCCGAAGTCGGTCGAGAGCGTGATGAAGCGCGCGGCGCAAAGCGGCGTGAAAGTGCTGACCTACGATTCCGATTCGCCCAAGAGCGGACGTTCGATGTACATCGGCACGAACAACGTGCAGGCCGGCGAGACGATGGCCGACACCATGGGCCGCGCATTGAACGGCAAAGGGGAAGTCGCGATCATCACCGGGCAGCTCGGCGCGGTGAACCTCAACGAGCGCATCACGGGCATCAAGAAGGGCTTGGCGAAGTATCCGGGCATCAAGATCGTCGAGACGCAAGGCACGGATGATGACCTGGCGCGCGGCGTATCGGTCGTGGAAACAACGCTGCGCGCGCATCCGAATCTCAACGGCATCTTCGGCGTGAGTCAGGTCGGCGGCCCGGCGGTGGCGAAGGTGCTCAACACGAAGGAATTCGGCGCGATGAAGGGCAAGCTCCAGGTGCTCGCCTTCGACGATCTGCCGGATACGCTCAAGGGCCTGAAAGAAGGCTATATCCAGGGGATCATGGTGCAGCGTCCGGTGACGATGGGCTCGCTCGCGGTTCAACATCTCGTCGCGCAGATCCAGGGCAAGGAGACGCAGGAGAAGGACATCGACACGGGCGTCACGGTGGTGACGAAGGACAACATCGGCAGCTACACGAAATGACGTCCGCCGGCGACCGCCCGCAGCCCTTTCTGACGATGCGCGGCATCTCGAGGACGTTTCCCGGCGTGAAGGCGCTAGACCGCGTCGATCTCGAGATTCACCGTGGCGAAGTGCTCGCGCTGGCGGGCGAAAACGGCGCGGGCAAGAGCACGCTCATGAAGGTGCTGACGGGCGTGTATGCGCCGGACCCGGGCGGCGTCATCGTCGTGGAAGGCCGTGAAGTGACGATCGCCGACAACAACCATGCGCGTGCGCTCGGCATCAACATCATCTATCAGGAACTGGCGGTAGTCGAGAACCTGACGGTCGGCGAGAACATCTTCCTCGCGACGGAGCCGCGTACACGCTTCGGCCTGATCGATCGGGCGCGCATGTATCGCGAGGCGCGCGATGTCCTCGAGACGATCGACATGGACGTCGATCCGGCCACGCGCGTCAGCGAACTGAGCGTCGGACAGCGGCAGATGATCGAGATCGCGAAGGCGCTGTCCGCGCAGTCGAGAGTCATCGTGATGGACGAGCCGACTGCATCGCTCAGTCATCACGAGACGAGCGTGCTGCTCGGACTCGTCAAGCGCCTGCGGGAGCGAGGCATTGCGGTCGTGTACATCTCGCACCGGCTCGAAGAGATCTTCGAGCTTGCGGATCGCGTGACGGTGCTGCGCGATGGCCGCACTGTCAGCACCATGCCGATCGCGCAGGTCACGCGCGAAACGCTCGTGCGCCAGATGGTGGACCGCGAACTGAGCGAGCTATACGGCGAGCCGCAATCGCACGCGAGCGAGGAGCGGGTGCTCGAAGTGCGCAACCTTACGCTCAGGCAGAAGAAGGCCGCCGACGCGCGCATTCGCGATATCAGCTTCACGCTGCATCGCGGAGAAGTGCTGGGCATTGCGGGGCTGGTCGGCTCGGGGCGCACCGAGATCATGGAGATGATCTTCGGCATGCGTCCATCGACCGGTTCGATTCTGATGGAAGGCGTTCCGGTCGCGATACGCAATCCGCATGACGCGATTCGCGCGGGCATCGGCTTCGTCACCGAGGATCGCAAGGCGCAGGGCCTCGTGCTCGGCATGAGCGTGCGCGAGAACTTCAGTCTCACGCATCTCTCGCGCTATTCGCCGTTTCAGTTCGTGCAGCATGCGCGCGAACGTTCGAGCTGCATGGAATACGTGCGGATGCTCGGCATCAAGACGCCCGGCGTCGAGCAGAAAGTCGTGAATCTGAGCGGCGGCAATCAGCAGAAGGTCGTCATCGCCAAATGGGTGGCGCGCAATCCGAAGGTGCTGATCGTCGATGAACCCACGCGCGGCATCGACGTGGGCGCCAAGGCCGAAGTGCATGCGCTCATTGCGCGGCTTGCGGCGCAAGGCATCGGCGTGATCGTGATCTCGTCGGATCTGCTCGAAGTGCTGGCCGTGAGCGACCGCATTCTGACCGTGCGCGAAGGGCGCATCAGCGGTGAGTTGCAACGCGCCGAAGCATCGCAGGAGAAAGTAATGGCGCTTGCCACGGCCTGATTTTCAACCGAAGAACGTTTGAGCCAAATATGACCAAGATCGTCGTTGTGCATACCGGACCCGTGACCGTCGAGCCGCTCAAGGCGCAATTCGCGCAACAGATGCCGGATGCGCGCGTCGTGAACATCGTGGATGACAGCCTGCTCGTCGACGTGCGCGCAGCCGGCCGCCTGACGCCCGAAGTGACCCGGCGTCTGTACAGCTATATGTCGAGCGCGCAGGATATGGGCGCGGACATCATCCTGAATGCGTGCTCGTCGGTCGGCGAGGCGACGGATGTGCTGCGCGGACTCATTCGAACGCCCATCGTCAAGGTGGACGAAGCCATGGCGGAGGAAGCGAGTGCGCTCGGTGCGCGTATCGGCGTGGTGGCAACGGTGTCGACCACACTCGAACCGACGGTCCGTCTCATCCGCAAGAAAGCCGCCGAGCACGGACGCGAGATCGAGGTGACCGAATGCATCGCGCAAGGCGCATTCGAGGCGCTGCTTGCGGGAGACGCCGCGCGCCACGATGACATCGTGAGGCGCGCGATCATCGAGCTTGCCGATCGTGTCGACGTGATCGTGCTCGCGCAAGTATCGATGGCGCGGCTGCTCGCCGCGCTCGGCACGCTGCCCGTGCCGGTGCTGTCGAGTCCGCAAAGCGGCGTGGCCGCAGTCAGGCGCACACTCGCGCAGAGCGCCTAGACAGCCGCGAGCGCGTGCGTCTTGCCGATGAAGCGCGATACGAATGCGGGCGTCAGCACGATCTTTCGTTCGCGCATATCGACGAGACCTTCGGCCCGAAGATCGCTGAAATGCCGGTTCACCGATTCGCGCGACGTGCCGATGAATTCCGCGAGCTTGTCCTGCGCGATCGGCAAGTCGATGAGAATCGCGTCGCCGTGATCGGCGTAGTCGCAGGCGGTGCCGACCTGTCCCGAGAACATCACGAGGATGTTGGTCAGCCGCTTGCGCACGTCGTGCAGCGAGAGGTTCTCGATCAACTGCTGCGCTTCCTGCCAGCGCAGATAGTGATTGCGCAGCACGAACTGATTGATGACGTCATAGCGCGCGAGCAGGTTCTTGAAGTCCTGCTTGCGGATATAGCAGACCATGCTCGGCGCAAGCGTCTGCGCATGATGCGAATAGTTGGCCTGATTGAGCACGTCGCCATCGCCGAAGATCATGCCGGCCTTGACGAACGCCAGCGTGATTTCCTGACCGTCCTCCGTCAGCCGATACAGCCTGACGCTGCCGCTCTTGAGCAGATAGACATGCTCGCTGGATTCGTCCGGACGATAAATGATGCTGTTCTTGCGCAGCGTGCGATGGTCGCTGAAGGCGGGCATGACCTCGTCGAGGCAATGTCGCTGGATGAGAGAAAGCAGTTCGCTCTTGCCGACAAACCACATTGCCGTCTCCTTAAGGTTTCCTTGCTATGGGCTCTCTTTCCGCGCGCTTGTAATCCGCGCACGAGGACCCTTGCTTCAGGACGCGCCCATTCTACACATCGAACGATTTCGCGCGCTTGGGGCTTGAGTGTGTTTTACCGCGCATTGTCATCGGCGAAGGCAACGCGCGTTATTGCATTGCGACAGGCTCGCGACGCAAGCAAGGTCGATGATTCGCCCGGGAAATTGCTGCGCCCGCGAAAGAAAAACGCCCGATTCGGACGCCACGCGTCTACGGGAAAGTCCTAGCAAGAACATCAGACGTCTGATGTATATTTGACGCCGGGCCACTTACGAGAGCACCATGCGTCTAAGCGTCGAACGTTCGATGAGCGACAAGATTCAGGACTCGCTCCTCACGATGATCCGCGAGCGCAAGCTCAAGCCCGGTGACCAGATACCCACGGAAATCGAGTTGTGCGAGTTGCTCGGCGTCGGACGTTCGAGCTTGCGTGAAGCAGTCGCGCAGATGATCTCGCATGGACTGCTGGAACGCGTGCAGGGCCGAGGCACCTTCATCAGACAAATTTCGCTCAAGCTGCAGGGCGGGCTGGATGATCTGATGTCCGTGACCGACATGATCAAAAGCGTCGGCGCGGTGCCGTCCACGAGCCGCATCCAGATGGACACCATCGCGGCGTCGGAGAGTCTTGCGGAAAAGCTGGGCATTCAGGCGGGCGACGCATGCCTGCGCATCGAGCGCGTGCGCCGCGCGGACGATGCGATCGCGGCGTACTGCATCGACACCATCCCGAAGACGCTGTTCGATGCCGCGGACGGAGAGTTGGGCGAATCGTTGTTCGGCATGTTCGCGCGTGCCGGGCGGCGTTTGTCGCATACGCATACGTCGATACAGCCGACCATTCTCACGCCGCGCGATCTGCCCGAACTGGGCGATGGCTTCGGCCTGTTTCTGCTGCTGGACGAAGTGGATTTCGATCAGAGCGGCCAGCCGCTTTGCTATAGCAACGACTACTACAACACGAGCATCTTTAAGTTCGATCTGGTGCGCAAACGTCGCTGAAGCGTGTCGATGGCTTGCGCTTTGCAACACATCGGAGGAGACACCGATGGAGTTCGAGGCATTCACCGCATCGGCGCTAGCCGATTACCTGGGCGGCATCGCCGAGGTGCGCGCCCGTCTGGGCGATCCCGACGATCTGGAAGTCGTCGAAGTAGGCGACGGCAATCTGAACTTCGTGTACTTCGTGACCAACGCGAAGGCGCGGGAGCGCAGCGTCGTCGTCAAGCAGGCGCCGCCGTTCCTGCGGCTCGTCGGGAAGAACTGGCCGCTCTCGTGTCAGCGCATGGACCATGAAGTCGCGGCGTTGCGCCGCTTCGGCGCGCTCTGTCCGCAACACGTGCCGCAGGTCTATCACGCCGATGGCAAGCGCTTCCTGATGGTCATGCAGCATCTCTCGTCGCATCGCATCTTGCGGCACGGGCTGATGGATGGCGTCACGTATCCGCTGATGGCCGATCATCTGTCGACGTATCTCGCGCAGACGCTGTTCTTCGGCTCCGATCTGTATCTCGCGCCCGACATCAAGAAGCAGGCGGTGGGCGGCGCGGTCAATGCCGAGCTGTGCCGCATCACCGAGGATCTGGTCTTCACGTTCCCGTTCGAAGACCATCCGTCCAACGTCTACAGTCCGGCGTTGCCGAAGTCGGCGCTCGAACGGCTTCGCACCAGCGACGCGTTGCGCATGGCCGCAGCCGACATGAAGTGGGCCTTCATGAATCATGCGGAGACCTTGCTGCATGGCGATCTGCATACCGGCTCGATCATGGTCAACGAGCGCGAGACCTATGTGATCGATCCGGAGTTCGCGTTTTACGGGCCGATGGGTTTCGACATCGGCGCGCTGATCGCGAATCTCTTGCTCGCGTACTTCTCGCGTGACTATCACGGCCGCCTCGATGGTGGCGATCCCGTCGCGTATCAGGAATGGCTGCTGGAGCAAACCACGCGCATCTGGAACGGCTTCAGCGCGAAGTTTCTCGCGCTGTGGCGCGATCACGAGAACCGCAGCGGCCGGCCTTTCATCGGCGGATCGGCGGACAGCCGCGCGGTCGATGCGTATCGCGCGCATTTCATGCGGCGGCTGCTCGCGGATACGCTGGGCTTCGCGGGGTGCAAGATGATCCGGCGCATCGTCGGCATGGCGAAGGTGGTGGAAATCACGCGCATTCCCGATGCCGAATTGCGTGCGCAAATCGAAGTGCGCTGCCTGCGCTGCGCCGAAGCGCTGCTCGTGCAGCGAAATGCGCTCACCGATATCGAAGACGTCGTTATGCTCGCGCGCGATATGGCGCGCGATGCCCTCGCACAACGCTGACCGGAGCATCAATGAATTCGCAGACCTTGTTCCCGACGCTGGCCCCGACCATCGAATGGCGTGACGGCAAGCTGTTGCTGCTCGATCAGACGCGCCTGCCGCACGAGATCGTCGTGGAACACGTCGCCGATGCCGCCGAGGTGTGGCGCGCGATCCACGAACTGCGCGTGCGCGGCGCGCCGGCCATCGGCGTCGCGGCGGGCTATGGCTTGTGCGTCGCGATGCAGGACGCCCGCACGTTGCCGGTGGCGCAGTTTCGCGCGGAACTCGAACGGCGCGCCGCGTGGCTCGACACCGCGCGTCCGACCGCCGTGAATCTCAGCTGGAGCCTCGGGCGCATGATGAAGCGCGCGCGCGAATGCGATACGCAGGACACGGCGGTGCTGTACGACGTGCTCGTCGATGAAGCGACGCGCATCCACGACGAGGACATCGCGCTGTGCGAAGGCATCGGCGTGCATGGCATGTCGCTGATCGGCGAGGGCAACGGCGTGCTCACGCACTGCAATGCGGGCGCGCTCGCGACGACCGGTCTCGGCACCGCCACGGCGCCGATCTATGCGGCGCATCGCGCGGGCATCGCGTTTAGCGTCTTCGCCGATGAAACGCGCCCCCTGCTGCAAGGCGCGCGCCTCACCGCGTTCGAACTGCAGCAGGCGGGTGTCGACGTCACGCTCATCATGGATGGCGCCGCTGCATCGATCATGTCGCAAGGGCTGGTCGATCTCGTCATCGTCGGCACGGACCGGGTGGCCGCGAACGGCGACTTCGCGAACAAGATCGGCACGCTGGGCCTCGCGATCGCCGCGCGCCATTACGGCATCCCGTTCTATGTTGCGTGCCCTTCGTCGACGCTGGACTTCTCGACGGCGACGGGCGAACGCATCGAGATCGAGGAGCGCTCCGGCGCCGAGGTCACGCACCTTGCGGGGCAGCGTGTCGCGCCCGAGCACATCAAGGCGCGCAACCCCGCGTTCGATGTGACGCCGCACGCGCTCGTCACCGGCTTCATCACGGAACGCGGCATCGTCGAAGCGCCGTTCGAACGATCGCTCAAAAGCCTCTTCGCCGCCGAAGGCAGCGCGGCATGAACGCGACGAATGAAGATGCGCTGCGCCAGCGCATCGTCGACACGGCGCTCGAAATGGAACGGCTCGGCATCATTCAGGGGACGTCCGGCAACGTCAGCGCGCGCTTCGGCGATGGCCTGCTGATCACGCCGAGCGGCGTTCCCGCGCGTGAGCTGAGCGCCGAGGGCATCGTCTATTTGCCGCTCGACGTATGCGACGGCGACGACGTGCTGCGCGTCCAGCGTCCGTCATCGGAATGGCGGATTCATCGCGACCTGCTGCGGGCGCGTCCCGAGATGCATGCGGTCGTGCACACGCATTCGACGGCGGCAACGGCGCTCGCCATTCAGGGCCGCGAGATTCCGGCTGTGCATTACATGGTCGCAGCCGCGGGCGGCGCGTCGATTCGCTGCGCGCCGTATGCACTGTTCGGCACGCAGGCGCTGTCGGATCACGCGCTCGCGGCGCTCGAAGGGCGGCGGGCGTGCCTGCTCGCGCATCACGGTGTCGTGGCGCTCGGCGCGGATCTGTCGCGGGCCGTGTGGCTCGCGCATGAAGTGGAGGTGCTCGCCAGGCAATACCTGCTGGCGCTGCAACTCGGCGCGCCGCCGGTGCTGACCGGCGAGCAGATGCATGAAGTGCTGGACAGATTCAAGACGTACGGCAAGCGCAGCAAGGACGACTGACATTCGCGACAAGACATCAAGCTAACTGCAATGAACAACTCGTAAAAAGGAGACAGTCATGGCCTGGAGTTCAGCACGGTTCGATAGTTGGGGAACATTCGGCAAGTCCACCGGGGCATTGCTGCTGTGCGCAGCGGCGCTCGCGGGATGCAACAAGAGCGAGAACGCGTCGTCGGGCAGCAGCGCCAGCAAGAGCGCGAGCGACAGCGCAAGCCCGCCGGCGAGCGCGCCGGCCCCGGCCTCGGCTGCGGCGAGCGGCAGCAAACCGAAGATCGGCTTCTCGATCGCGACGTTGAACAACGCGTTCTTCGTGGGCCTGAAGGCCGGTGTCGAACGCGGCTCGAAGGAGCAGAACTTCGACCTCGTGCAGACCAACGCCAACGGCGATGCGCAGCAGCAGGTCAACGACGCGCTTAACCTGCTGAGTCAGGGCGTGACCGCGCTCGTGCTCAATCCGATCGATTCGAAGGCGATCATTCCGGCGGTCGAGAAGGCGAACCAGATGAACATCCCGGTCTTCACGCTGGACCGTGGCTCGGATGGCGGCAAGGTGACTTCGTTCGTCGCATCGGACAACGTCGCCCTCGGCCAGACGGCGGCGAAGTGGATCGCGGAGCAGTTGAAAAAGCGCTACGGATCGGAGAAGGGCAACGTCGTCGATCTGATCGGTCTCGTCGGCACCACGGCGGCGACCGACCGCGAGAAGGGCTTCAGCGACGAGATCGCGAAGTATCCGGACATCAAGGTCGTTGCACGTCAGGAAGGCGCGTTCGATCAGGAGAAGTCGCTCAACGCGATGACCAACATCCTGCAGAAATATCCGCAGATCGACGCGGTGTTCGGCGCGAACGACGACAACACCGTGGGCGCGGAGAAGGCCATCGACAACGCGGGACGTTACAAGCCGCTCGACGACAAGGCGCACATCATGGTGATCGGTGCGGACGGGACTGCGCAGGCGCTCTCGGCGATTCGCGCGGGCAAGCAGGACGCGACCATCTCGCAGAACCCCATCAAGATGGCGGCGAAGTCGCTGCAGTTCATCGCGGACTACAACGCGAAGAAGGACGTGCCCGCGAACTATGCGTGGCCGACCATGCTGATCGACAAGTCCAACATCGACTCGGATGCGGTCAAGCAGTATGGCCTGTGGTCCGAGGAAGTGAAGCAGTAAGGCCAACCGGCGGCCGTGCGTGCAGCACACGCCGGCCGCGAGCGGAATGCGAACATGACAGTCGAAACCGAAGCGCGGACGCGCATGCCTTCGAGCACGAAGGCGCCGCTGCTGCGCATGCAAGGCATCGTCAAGAGCTTTCCTGGCGTGAAGGCGCTGCGCGGCGTCAGTCTAGAACTGCACGCCGGTCACGTGATGGCTATTGTCGGCGAGAACGGCGCGGGCAAGTCGTCGCTCGTGAAGACGCTGTCGGGCGCTTACGAGCCGGACGAAGGCGACATCGAGATAGACGGCAGGCCGCTTGCGCGCGGCACGAACGCGGCGATCGACGCGGGCGTGGCCGTCATCTATCAGGAGCTGTCGCTCATCAACGACATGACGGTCGCGGAGAACCTGTTTCTCGGCCGCATGCCCGCGAGGAAGGGCTTCGTCAGGCAGCGCGAGGCGCATGCGATGGCCCGCGAGGCGCTCGCGCGCGTGGGCCTCGACAACGTGCCGCCGTGGATGCGTCTCGGCGATCTGCCGCTCAACAAGCGGCAACTGGTGGAAGTGGCAAAGGCGATTGCGCGCGATGCACGCATCCTCGTGATGGACGAGCCGACCGCCGCGCTCCAGAGTCACGACATCGAGAACCTGTATGCGGTCGTGCGGCGATTGCGCGAAGAGGGCATGGGCATCATCTTCATCTCGCATCATCTGGAAGAAGTCTTCGAACTGGCGGACTCGGCAGTCGTGATGCGGGATGGCGCGACCGTCGGCGCGCGCCCGATGTCCGAATGGACCGAAGCGGAACTCGTGCAGGCGATGGTCGCGCGCAATCTCGAATCGTTCTATCCGTGGGAGCCGCGCGAGTATGGCGACGTGGTGCTCGACGTGCGAAACCTCGCGAGCGCGCCGCTTCTGCGCAATGCGAGCTTCACGGTGCGCGCGGGCGAAATCGTCGGCATAGCGGGCATTGCGGGCGCGGGACGCACGGAGTTGCTCAAGACGATTTTCGGCGCGCTGCCCGCCACGCATGGCGAGATCGTCGTGAAAGGCAGGAAGGTCACGAATCATTCGCCGACGGAAGGCGTGCGCCACGGGCTCGTCTATACGTCGGAGGATCGCAAGCTCGAAGGCCTCGTGCTCGATGCCAGCATCGAAGAGAACATCGCGCTGTCGAGTCTCAAGGCGCTGGCGAGCGGCGGCTTCGTGCGCGGCGCGAGAAAGCGCAAGCTCGCGCAGGAAGCGAGCACGCGCTTCGGCGTGCGCGCTTCGTCTGTGTTGCAGGTCACGGGCACGCTGTCGGGCGGCAATCAGCAGAAGGTCATTCTGGGCCGCGCCACCGCGACGGATCCCGCCGTCATCATGCTCGACGAACCGACGCGCGGCATCGACGTCGGCGCGAAGACCGAGATTTACGCGCATATGGTGAAGATGGCGCGTGCGGGCGCGGCGGTCATCATGGTGAGTTCCGAGTTGCCCGAATTGCTCGGCATGTCGGATCGCGTGCTGGTGATGTATCGCGGCAGCATCGTGACCGAAATTCCACGCGACAAGGCGAACTCGGAAACAGTGATTCAATGGGCAACGACAGGAGCAGGCGCATGACATCCACGGCAGCCAACCGGGCGGACACGGAAGCGCTGTCGCGCCGCGTGATCCGTCAATTGAGAAGCGGCATCGGGCCACTGTTCGCCGCGCTCGTCATCATTTGCGTGGCGTTGTCGATCGCATCGCCGGAATTTCTGACGACGAGCACGCTCACCAACATCATGGTGCAGGTGTCGGTCGTCGGCATTGCGGCGGTCGGCGGCACCTTCGTGATCATCACGTCGGGCATCGATCTGTCGGTGGGATCCCTCGTCGCGCTGACGGGCATGGTCGCCGCGACCTTCATGGCGGGATCGAGCCCGGATGCGGTCAGTCTCGGCATCGGCGGACTCTTAATTGCGCTGGCGACGGGCGCGGCGGTCGGCGCGATCAACGGCTTCGCGATTTCATGGCTTCGGCTCGTGCCCTTCATCGTCACGCTCGCCGCGATGGCAATGGCGCGCGGCCTCACGCTCGCCATCTCCGACGGCCGCACGAAGTTCGATTTTCCGAACGCGTTCACGGTCTTCGGCGCAAAGGCGATCGCGGGCCTGCCGATGCCGATGATCGTGATGCTCGTCGTGTTCGTCATCGGTCATGTCCTGCTGCGCAAGACGACGTTCGGCCATCAGGTTTTCGCGGTCGGCGGCAATCAGGAAGCCGCGCGGCTCGCGGGCATTCCGGTGCGGCGCGTCGTGTTCCTCACGTACATGCTCGCGGGCGTGACGGCGGCGATTGCCGGCATCGTGCTCGCGGGACGCCTGAACTCCGCATTGCCTTCGGCGGCCAACGGACTCGAACTTCAGGTGATCGCGGCCATCGTGATCGGCGGCACGTCGCTCGCGGGCGGACGCGGCTCGATCGTCGGCACGTTCATCGGCGTCGTGCTGATCGGGGTGATCAACGTCGGCCTGTCGCTGCTCGGCGTGAACCCCTTCTGGACGCAATTCATACAGGGCGGCGTGATCTTCGCGGCGGTCCTGCTCGACGCGTTGAGTCAGCGGCGCAAGCTGTGACGCGCGCATGCCCCTCGCCAAACACGCAATCAAAGGAGACACGAGAATGAAGAAGATCATCAACAACCCGGACACCTTCGTCGACGAAATCATCGACGCGTTGTTGCTCGCGCATCCGAAATGGATCAAGGCGGCGAACGCGGACAAGCGCGCGCTGGTTCGCGCCGATGCGCCGAAAGAGGGCCGCGTGGGTATCGTGACCGGCGGCGGCTCGGGCCATATGCCGGGCTTTCTCGGTTACGTCGGCGAGGGCCTGTGCGGCGGCGTGGCGGTGGGCAACGTGTTCTCGTCGCCGTCGTCGGATCAGATATTCGAAGCGACCAAAGGCGTGAACGGCGGCGCGGGCGTGCTGCACGTGTACGGCAATTATGGCGGCGACGTGCTGAACTTCGATCTCGCATCCGACCTCGCGGACGCGGAAGGCATCGACATCAAGACCGTCGTATTGACGGACGACGTGGCATCGGCGCCGAAGGAACGCGCAGCCGACCGGCGCGGCGTGGCGGGCATGGTGTTCGCATTCAAGTGCGCCGGCGCGGCGGCCGAGCGCGGCGATTCGCTCGATGAAGTGGCGCGCATTTGCGCCAAGGCCAACGCGAACTGCCGCACGATGGGCGTGGGCCTGTCGCCGACGATCCTGCCCGCAGCGGGCAAGCCGACGTTCACGCTGCCGGATGGCGAGATGGAGATCGGCATCGGCATCCATGGCGAACCCGGCACGCATCGCGGCGCGCTGCAATCGGCCGATGTCATCGCGGACAACATGATGCGCCAGATTCTCGACGATCTCGACGCGCCGAAGGGTTCGCGTCTTGCGCTGCTCGTGAATGGTTTGGGCGCGACGCCGCTCGAAGAACTCTATCTGCTGTACCGGCGTGCGGCGAAGGTCATCGCCGGCGATGGACTGACGGTCGCGTGGTCGTATGTCGGCGAGTATGTGACGAGCCTGGAAATGGCGGGGGCATCGATCACGGTCATGCTGCTCGACGATGAACTCGAAGCGCTGCTGGCAGCGCCGGCGCATTCGCCGTTCTTCCGCGAAGGCACGCGCGCTTGATGAGGATGGCGAAATGACGACGACGAAGCAACTGATAGACGTTCTGAGCCGCGCATTGAGCGCGCTCCCCGCGCATGCCGACGAATTGCGCGATCTCGATGCCGCTCTCGGCGACGGCGATCTCGGCATCACGGTGCGCGCGGGATCGGAAGCGGTCGTGAAGGCCATCGGCGTGCTGCCGGAGGAGGCGAGCGTCGGCGACGTGCTGCTCGCGGCGGGGAAGGCGTTCTCGACGGCCAATCCATCGACGTTCGCGGCATTGGTCGGTGGCGGGCTGCTCGCTGCGGCCAAGACGATGCAGGGGAAGAACGAGATCGGGCGCGATGATGCGCTCGGCATCGGGCGGGCGGTGGCCGCGCGCATCATCGAGCGCGGCAAGAGCAATATCGGCGACAAGACCGTGCTCGATGCACTCGTGCCGAGCCTCGACGTGCTCGAGCAATCGCAGGGAAGCGCGACGGATGCTCTGGATGCGATGATCGCCACGGCGGGCGAGCGTGTCGCCGAGACAGCGAAGATGCAGTCGCAGAAAGGGCGCGCGGCGTGGGTGCAGGAACGCAGCATCGGCCATCCGGACCCGGGCGCGACGGCTTATGTGCGGTTTCTTGAGGCTCTGCGTAGGGCGGTGGATGGGAGCGTTTGACGTCGATGGTGGGGCGCGGCGGCTATGGCGAGAGGCTGCGCCGCGTCTGCGTTGCGGAGCAATGGTCCGGCTATGCGAAGCCAGAGTTCGCGTCGGTGATGCGTGCGTCGTCCATACCGGTTCAAGCCCCGCTCCAGTTTCAGCGGCGTGCCAGGTCCGAGGTTCCGGTCGAACATCTCTCCGTAGTTGCCGACGCTTCGCACTGCGCGCGCCATCCGCTTGTCGTCGTAACGAACGTCAAAGCCGCGTGGCAATCGCGGCGAGCAGCCTGTCGAGATTGACAGGTTTCGTGAAATGAAGATCGAAGCCGGCGGCCTTCGCCTTCGCAAGGTCGTCTTTCTGGCCCCAGCCCGTTATCGCAACGAACAGGAGGTCAGAGCCCTGAGCGCTTTCCCGGATGCGCGCTGCAAGCTCGTACCCGGACATGTCGGGCAAACCGATATCGAGCAGCGCCACGTCGAGCTCGTTCTCTCGCGCGATCAGCAGAGCGGACTTCGCATCGTCTGCACGCAAGACGGTATGACCATCCAGTTCAAGAAGCATCGAAAGGCTCTCGCCCGCGTCGCGGTTGTCGTCAACCAGCAGGATTCGACGCGGCCTGTTTTTGTGTGAGGACGCCGGCGGACGCTCGCTGTGCGACTGCGGGAGCGTCGACAAAGGCAATCGCACGATGAATTCGCTTCCCTGGCCGATGCCGGGACTCCGTGCCGAAGCAGTTCCGCCATGAAGGTCCGTGAGCATCTTGACGAGCGCCAGTCCGACGCCGAGCCCGCCCTCGGCGTATTGTTTGCCGCCGGAGAGTTGCGTGAACAGGCCGAACAGGGACGGCAGATCGGTTTCATCGATGCCAATCCCCGAATCGCGGACGACGATGACGGCCTCGCCGTCTTCCCGATACGCCGAGAACCAGATGTTTCCGCCGGGCGGCGTGTATTTCGCCGCGTTGTTCAACAGGTTCTGCATGATCTGCGACAGCCTCGTCGGATCGGCATCCACGGTGAGCGGTTCGGGCGGAGCGTCCACGGAGATGTGATGCGATGCCGCGGTTATTCTTGGCCGCGACGCTTCGAGCGCCGTTTGCATCGCCTCCGCGACATTCACTGGCGCGCGGCGCAATTCGATTTTTCCTGCACTGATGCGCGACACGTCGAGAAGATCGTCGACGAGATGCGATAGCTGATTCAGTTGGCGATCCAGAACACCGTATCCCCATTGAACGCGGCCGGCATCGAGGCTCGGCGTTTTAAGCAGGTCCATCACGCTGCGCATCGGGGCCAGCGGATTTCTCAACTCGTGCGCCAGGGTGGCCAGGAATTCGTCTTTCTGCCGGTCTGCCCGTCTCAGTTGGTCCTTGACCTGCCGTTGTGCCTCGAGCGCGCGCTCGGCACGCGCTCTCGCCTCGACGAGCTCTTGCTCGAATCTATGACGGTCGGTGAGCACCATGAACGCATAGTGGTCGAAGTCTCTGTCCTTGCTTCGAACACGGCGCACGTTGAGCAACATGGGAATGCGGTTGCGTTCGCGGCCCAGCAACTCGAGCTTGAGTTCGGCGACAGAACCTTGCAACTCCAGCAGCGGTCCCCAGTGCGTTTGCTGAAATAGCTTTGCACCGACAGTCAGGATATCCGACACCTTGCGGACATTCACCAGCTCGTGCTGGCCGTAGCCGAGCCAACGGCACAGTGTCGAATTGACACGGAGGATGGTGCCGTCGATATGCGCGCTCAGCAGGCCGCATCCGGCGTGTTCGAAGGAGTCGTCGATCGTGAGCAAGCTAGGCCCCGCTCTGAAGGCCGTGACTATGCAGGAACCGCTGAATCGCGTCGATGCTCGCGCCCGCTGCACTCAGGTGAGGGCAGTGCCCGATGTTATCGATGGTGCTGAGCGTGCTGCCGGGAATCATGCGATGCATGTACTCGCCTACGGATACCGGAGCGAGGAAGTCGTCGGTCGATTGCAGGATCAAGGTCGGCGTCGTCGCCTTGGGCAGATCGCTCCGATGATCGGCAAGGAAGGTGACGCGCGCAAAGTGCCTGGCGATGTCGGGGTCTGTCCTGCAGAAGCTGTTGACGAGTTCCGCGCTCAGTTCCGGCTGGTCCGGCGCACCCATGATGGCCGGCGCCATGCTGCTCGACCAGCCCAGGTAGTTCTGCTCGAGCGTCTCCAGAAGCTCTTCGATATCTTCCGGGTTGAATCCTCCGACGTAGCCCGCTTCGTTGATGAAGGAGGGCGAAGGTCCAACCATGACATTGGCGGCAAAGCGTTCGGGCCGCTCGATGGCGGCCAGCATGCCGATCATCGCGCTTACCGAGTGGCCGACGAAGATGACGGGACCGTCGCAGAGTTCGTCGATCAACTCCAGCACGTCCCGAGCGTGCCCGTGCAACGACGAATACTTGTTCCGATCATAGGCAGACAAATCAGATTTGCCGCTGCCGACGAGGTCGAACAGGAGCGTGGTGTAACCCGCGCTGAACGCTGGAGTCATTCTCCGCCACATGGTCTGGTCGCATCCGAATCCGTGCGCGAAGACCATGAATGGCCCGTGGCCGCTGATAGAAACGTTGTTTCGTTTTTGAATATTCATCGGGACGGCGGCGCCGTGTGACTGTTGAAAAGGCGACCAGCAAGGCGACGGGCTGAAAAGCGCCGTGAAAGGTAATACGGACAGAAACTTTGCGCCCCTGCCTGCAGTGAAATAATGTACAGCGCAGTTCACGAAGCGTCATCAATCATATCAGGGTGTGCTCGCGCGAGCCGGCGCGGTGCCAGGAGCCGACGCCGCCAACCGTTGTCATCGAAGCCGCGTTCCCTGAAGCCGCCCGCGCGACGCAAGACATGATGCTCGCGCCCAACACGGGAGCCTTTGTTGGCGGCGTCGCCGCGCCCGATCAGGGGTGACGTGATATGCTGGGCGGGTGTCACGCAGGAGGTTACAGTGTCATGGTTACGTCCACCGTCCATCGTGCTTTCGAGCCGGGCAAGCTGTGCCACCCCGGTCGATTGCTTAGCGAATTCGTGCTGCCGCAACTCGGTCTATCCGTGAGTCAGGCGGCCAGAGACCTGGGCGTATCCCGACAGACGCTCCATCGAATCTTCGACGAGAGCGCTGCCGTCACGCCGGTGATGGCAATGCGGCTAGAGGCGCTGTGCGGCATTCCAGCCATGTTCTGGCTTCGACTCCAATGCGCGCACGATCTCGGCGACGCCCGCACATCGTTAACTGATGTGCTGCCTCTCATTCCCAAATACCGGCTTTCTCGCATGGCGATGAGGCAGCTCGGAGCAATCGATGGACACTAAGACTGTGACGCCGCACTACGCCCAGACGGGCGTGTCGGGACTCGACGACGTATTAGCGGGCGGCTTGACGAGGAAGAACGTATTCCTGCTCGAAGGAAGTCCGGGCACGGGCAAGACGACTATCGCGCTGAGTTTCCTGATGACCGGCGCCGCGTTAGGCGAGCCGTGTCTCTACATCACGCTCTCGGAGACCGAGATCGAGTTGCGAAACGGCGCGCGCTCGCACGGCTGGGATCTCGGGCATGCAATCAAGATTTTCGAAGTTAGTCCGTCGGAAACTTTGCTGGACGCCGACCAGCAGCAGACGCTTCTCTATTCCTCAGACCTCGAACTCGGTGAAACGACGCGTTTGATACTGGCCGAATTCGAGCGCGTGAAGCCGAAGCGGGTGGTGATCGACAGCCTGTCCGAAATTCGTCTGCTCGCTCAAAGTTCGCTGCGCTACCGCCGGCAGATTCTTGCGTTCAAACACTTCTTCGCGAGTCGCGATGCGACGGTGTTGCTGCTGGACGATCTGACGTCCGAGGCAACGGACATGACGGTCCACAGCGTGGCGCACGGCGTCATCAAGCTGGAGGAGTTGTCGCCCGAATACGGCGCGGAACGGCGTCGCCTGCGCGTGCTCAAGTACCGGGGACAGCGGTATCGCGGCGGCTATCACGACTTCGCCATCAAGCACGGCGGTGTGGCGGTGTTTCCACGGCTCGTTGCGGGCGAACATCGCACCGGCTTTGCCCGCACCCAGGTGACGAGCAACGTGCCCGAACTCGACGCGCTTCTGGGCGGCGGCATCGAGCAGGGGTCGAGCACGCTCATTCTCGGGCCGGCAGGCACCGGGAAAAGCCTCTACGCCATACAGTTCGTTGCAGCGGCCATCAAACGCGGTGAGAAAGCCGCGCTTTTCGTGTTCGATGAAGAACTCGGGCTGCTGTTCGACCGGGTCCGCGTCATGGGCATCGATCTCGCGGCGATGCAAAGCTCGGGCAATCTCCATATCGAACAAGTCGATGCCGCTGAACTGTCGCCGGGCGAATTCGCGCATCGCGTGCGCACCAGCGTGGATACCGCGCGCTCGAAAACCGTCGTCATCGACAGTCTGAACGGCTATCAGGCTGCGATGCCGGAGGAAAACGCGCTCGTCCTGCACATCCATGAGTTGTTGCAGTACCTGAACCGTCAGGGCGCCAACACCTTTCTCACCGTGGCCCAGCACGGCCTCGTGGGCGACATGAAGGCGCCGGTCGACGTGACTTACCTTGCGGACACCGTGATTCTGCTTCGCTACTTCGAGGCGCTCGGCCGGGTCAGACGCGCCGTCTCGGTCATCAAGAAGCGCACCGGAGCGCACGAGGAATCGATCCGCGAGTTCCGCATCGGATCGACCGGGCTCGTGCTGGGCGCGCCGCTCAAGGACTTCCAGGGCGTGCTGCGGGGCGTGCCCACGTTCGTTGGCAATTCGGGACCTCTGCTGACACCGAACGCAAGCGCGGAACCGAATGCCTGAACTCGATCGTTGTCCCGTGCTGATCCTGACGCCTTTCGGTCGGGACTTTGCTGTCGCCCAGGCGCTCCTCGAGTCAACCAGCATCAGCTCCGAGGGCTGCGCGGATGTGCCGGAGTTAGCCGCCAGGTTAGGGGACGATGTCTGCTGCGTGGTCGCCGCCGATGAAGCATTGAACGGCGCCGATCTCACTGCGCTCACGCATTGGGTTTCGTCGCAGCCGGCGTGGTCGGACCTCCAGTTCATCGTCCTGACGCAGCGCAGCGCGGGAACCGACCGCAGGCCGATGGTGGCACGGCTGACGAAGGCGCTCGGCAACGTGGCGTTCGTCGAGCGGCCGTTCCATCCGACGACGTTCGTCAGCGTGATTGGAACAGCGGTGCGCGGCCGTCATCGCCAGTTCGAGGCGCGCGCCCGAATCAGGGAACTGCACGAAGGCGAAGCACGTTTGCTTACCGCGCTCACCGCCGGCAACCTCGGCTCGTGGGATCTGGACCTGGCGAGCCTGACGCTGACGGCATCGTCCACGTGCAAGGCGATTTTTGGACGAGGCGAGCACGAGAGTTTCACGTACGCGGAGCTTCTTGCCAGCGTGCATCCGGAAGACCAGTTGCGGATGCAGGCAACCATGAAGCGCAGCCTCGATACGGCCTGCGACTTCGCGATCGAATTCCGCAATGTCTGGCCGAACGGCAGCGTGCATTGGGTCGATATCCGGGCGCGCGTCGTTCGCGACGACTCGGATCGCGTGTGTCAGCTTGTCGGCGTGTCATCGGACATCACAGCGCGAAAGACGTCAGAGGACGAGTTGCTTCGTTTGAACGAGTCACTCGAAGTGAAGGTAAAGGAGCGCACGGCGCAACTCGAACATGCGCATCAAACGGTCCTTGCCGAGATTCGGCAGCGCGAGCGCACGGAGGAGCTTCTCCGGCAAGTCCAGAAACTCGAAATGATCGGCCAGTTGACGGGCGGCATCGCGCACGACTTCAACAACCTGCTGATGGCGATCATGGCGAACCTCGAGTTGGTACGCAAGGACGTGGCGCCTGAGGAGCGGATCGGACGCCTGGTCGAAGGGGCGCTTCGAGGCGCTCAACGCGGCGCGGCGCTCACTCAACGCCTGCTCACCTTCGCGCGGCAGCAGGTCTTGAGAGTCGAGCCGGTACAACTGACGACCCTGATGCATGGCATGGCCGACCTGCTCGAGCGCTCGATAAGCTCGACGATCGAACTAACGGTCGATACGGCCGATGAGCTTCCCTACACGATGGTCGATGCGAACCAGGTCGAGCTTGCCATTCTGAACCTCGTCGTCAACGCGCGCGATGCAATGCCTCATGGCGGCAAGATCAGCATCGCTGTGGACGATGTCCATACATCGGGCGATACCGAACTGCCCGCGGGCCACTATGTGCGCATCATGGTGAGCGACACGGGAACGGGCATGGACGCCGCGACGCTCGCGAAAGCCACGGAACCGTTCTTCACGACGAAGGAAGTAGGCAAAGGCACGGGGCTGGGTCTGTCGATGATTCACGGCTTGGCGCGCCAGTTGAACGGCGCGCTGCACCTGGCGAGCACGCCGGGAGAGGGCACGTGTGCATCGCTATGGCTGCCGGCGTATCAGCACGACGCGGGCGATGCCGACGTGAAGCGGGAATCGCTCGACGATACGTCGCCTGACACGCTGACCGAGCGCGCAACGATACTGGTGGTCGACGATGACCCGCTGATCTCATCCAGCACCGCTTACCTCTTGCAAGACCTGGGACAAGACGTTATCGAAGTGAATTCCGGCGCTGCGGCGCTGGAGATTCTTCGCAGCGGTCGCGCGGTCGACGTGCTGCTGACCGACTATTCAATGCCGAGAATGACGGGCCTCGAACTGGCCGGCGCGGCGCGCGCACTCCGTCCGACGCTGCCCGTCATTCTCGCAACCGGGTACGCCGAGCTTCCGGAAGGACCCGAGGCTGCGCTTCCGAGACTGCGCAAGCCTTACGAGCAAAGTCAGCTTCTCAGGGAGATTGCAAGAGCCGTGTCGATGGGACGCTGACTTCACGGGCGATGCGTCGATACAGTGCAGACGTGCGGCATCGCGATGAACGGCGACGCCGCGAGGCAGGGTCTCTTCCGTGGGCTGCTTCTGTGGCATCAGCCAACGCGCTGTTGCAGACGCCCAAGCACGGGAATTGCTGCTGCACGATAAGGAATGGCTCGAAACAAAGACGTAGGGGGAGAGGGTGAAGCCAACAGACGTTCTGTTTTTGATCGAGTCGTTGAACCGGCGCACGCGCGAGTCGCCGGAATGGGCCGATAGATACCTGAGAGCCGAAGTACTTTTGCACGCTGAACTGAGCGAGCAATGGTTGCAAGAAAGTGACCAGCTTAAAGACGGGCTGGCCAAGACGCGTTCGTTAGCGAGGCTCGGTCGTCCTCGTGCCGCACTTGCCCGGCTTGCGCTTCTCATGAAGACGCTGGCAGCAGTGAGCCTGAAGGCGGAGCATGGCGTTGCTGCGTTTAGCGAGCAGCAGGCTGCCGGTTCTATGGCAACGCTGCCGCAGTCAGTCTGAGGAAAGGTTTTCTTCAAAAAGAGCAGTGATCCGCCGAGGGCGGGCCTGCAGAATGCTCTCATTATGTCCGATGCATCGCCGGTTGCCGACGACGCCCATTACCGAGGCACTTCCAAATGACCCCGATCATCGATACGTTCGGCATCGACCCGACGCCACGCAGGGCAGACGGCGAATTCATGGCGCATGCAAAGATCACGACGCCTCGCAGGGACGGCGAACACCCTCAAGTTCTGATGAGCGGGGATCTGGCCGGATTCGATCAGCGAGACGATGCCATCGCCTACGCTCGAGCGTGGGCTGCCCAATGGATTCACACTTACGTCCAGGAAGGAACTTCCGCGAAGCAGTAACGCGGTCGGTAGTCACTGCATCCGCCTTTCGACAGGAAGGGCGGGAATCCTTATTGAAAGCGCGTGACGTTCCGCGTTATTCCTTGCGCGGCTTCGATACCTGAATTGCACTAGCAGCTTCCCGCTCTTCAGCGACTTAGGCGTGGCGTATGTCGCGTCGCGCGCGGTAAAGACCCGTTCGTCGGCGATCATTCTGCCTCTTTGCAGCACGCGGACGGGCAGCAAGCGGCATCCTCTTATCGGACGATTGAACGAAGAGTCGTGCCATAGCCAAATCGCCGAACGCGCAGCGCATCAAAACCCCACTTCTGGACATGGACGCAATGGAACTCTACGTGAGCTCGAACGGCGACAGATGGTATCTGCACATCGATGGCGACGCTCCCCCCGTGGTCCGGCACGTGCCCAACCTCGCATCCGGTGGCCGGCCGAGCGAACAACCGGTCCCGGACTTCCTGGCGGCTAATCGTGCAACGCCGCAAGGCGAGGCGCTTCTGCGATCCATCGGCACGCTCGCCGATAGCCCCGACAAACAAAGCGCTGCGCCGAGCCGGCCGATCGTCGAAGGACTCTTGCTTGCGGCCGTGCGAGTGCGGACATTCGCCGATGCGCGCCATCTGACGAACGCCAGCGGCTTTTTCTTCGCTCGCGACGATCGGCTGTTTCTCGTGACGAGCCGGCACGTTGTGTACGACACGCCGAGCGAACATTTTCCCGACCGGCTGGAGATCGAGCTTCATGTCGATGGCGCCAACCTCGGCGCGTCGACGTGGTTCTCGCTCCCGCTTTATGCCAATGGCGCCAGCCTCTGGCGCGAAGGCGCGGATGGAGGGGGCGACATCGACGTTGCCGTGCTGGAAGTGTTCAAGGAGCGGCTGCCGCCAACGGCCGTCTTTCAGGCGTTCGGCCCGGCGCATCTCCCTGATGCCGATGATGTCATGCCGGTCGGCCATTCCGTGCTGATCGTCGGCTTTCCGCTCGGGTTTCACGATTCCCTGCATCATCTTCCGGTGGTTCGGCAAGGCGTCATTGCATCAGCCTTCGGCCTGCGCTTTCAAGGCAAAGGCTGCTTCATCACCGATGCGCGGACTCATCGCGGCACGAGCGGCGCGCCGGTTGTCATGAGCGATTCGACCGCCGATGCGCCAGATGGCAGTCGCGCCTTGCCGTGGAAGCTGCTCGGTATCCATTCGTCGACGATCGACATGGGAGGACGCGATCTGCAAGTCGATGAGTCCCTTGGCCTGAACAGCGCCTGGTATGCCGACATCCTCCTCGCATTGACGGAACCCACTGAAGCTGCAGCAACGACTCAGCAGCCTGACGGAGACAACGCGCACGCCGCCCTGGACGCAGACAAGGAAAAGCTGGCGCGTGCCCCTCGCGATCCCGGCGACATGGAATAAGCTCAGCGCCGCGCGTTCATGCGGAGCCTTCATTCAGCGCTGACGATGTTTCGGTAAGCGAACTATTCGACGCAAGATGCAGTTCATCGCCGATGATCCCGATGAGCGCTTCCGCCGCCGCGCTCAACGGGCGGCGCGGGTGGCTCACACACAGAATATGCCGCACGATGCGCGGCGCAAGAATCGGGCAGGCGCGCAAGGTGCCGTGCCGCGCGGTACGCTCGACCACGATGCGCGGAAGGATCGTCGCAAAACGCGTACTTTCGACGAGCTTGAGAATGGTCGACAGCACGTCGATTTCGAAGCGCGGCGCGAGCAGCACGTCTTCATGCTGCGCGGCGCTATCGAGCACGCCGCGCAGCCCGTGGCGCTTCGTCGGCAAGACGAGTTCCAGCTCGGGCAGCTTCGCGAATTCGATTGCGTGCGGAAGGTCGGGACCGTGCTCGGCGCTGGTGGCGAGCACCATCTCTTCATCGAGCAGCGGACGCGCATCGAGTGAAAGGCGGGCGCGCGGCTTGTTGATGATCGCGGCATCGAGCTGACCGCCCGCCACCCAGTCGATGAACGTCGCGCTATAGCCGTCGGCGACGGTGACGTCGACATCCGGATAACGCGCATGAAAGCGCGACAGCGAATCCGCGAGCACGCTTTCCGTCACCGACGCGATCAGTCCGATGCCCACGTGCCCCGTCACGACTTCCTCGCGCTGCACGAGTTGCTGCCGTGCGTGAGCGAGGTCGCGCATGATCGGCAGGAACAGGCGATACATGAGCCGTCCCGCTGCGGTCGGCGCCATGCCGTGCGCGCCGCGCTCGAACAATTGCTGATGCAATTCGTCCTCTAGCTTGGCGATCTGCATGCTCAATGCGGGCTGCACGATATTGAGCCGCTTGGCCGCCCGCGTGACGGAGCCATCTTCGAACAGCGCGATGAAGTACTGAATCTGTTTAAGGTCCATGTCTCGCTTGCGGCATCAGTGATGCTAATAGCTTTCGCTGGTTTTATCACGCGGCGTTCGTTGGCGTTACCGGACGCCCGTTAGGTTCCCGCCCTCAAACAGGGCATATGTGCGCAGTCCATTGATACGCACCTGTAAGGACACTGTCATCCGGGCTAATACCAATATAAGCGGTGTTGATTCGGAGCATCAACAAACAGTATTAGAAGTTATGGGGCGATCTCGCTACGCTTCATCTCATGCGATTGCTACGGCAAGCGCGCACGGATGGAGACACTAATGAATTTACGCGATGCCGCAACGAACGGCATGCCCTCGTTCTCGTGGGCCCCGGATCACGCCGACAGCGGATCATTATCGCTGCGCGACTGGCTCGCGCATCTCGCGAAAACCGGCCGCGTCGCGACCATCGACAAACCCGTTGCACTCGAACACGCACTCGCTGCGACCGCGAAATGCCTCGATGGCAAGCAGGCGGCGATCTTCATGCAGCCGGGCGGCCATGCGATGCCTGTCGTGAGCGGTTTCATGTCGAAGCGCGCGTGGATCGCGGAGGCAATGGGCGTCGATGAATCCGGCGTGCTCGCGCGTTTCTCGTCTGCGGCCGCTGCGCCGGTGGCATCGAAACTCGTCGCACGCGAAGACGCGCCCTGCCAGCAAGTGGTGCATGAAAGCGGCATCGACCTGCACGCGCTGTTGCCCATCCCCACGCACAGCGAACACGACAACGGCCCGTACATCACGGCAGGTCTCGTGATCGCGCGCAATCCGCGCACGGGCGTGCAGAACGTGTCGATCAACCGAATCCAGGTGCACGGTCCCGATCGCATGGCGATCCTGCTGCTGCCGCGCCATCTGTACGCGTTTCAGCGCGCAGCCGAAGAAGCGGGCGATGCGCTCGATGTAGCCGTTGCCATCGGCGTCGATCCGCTCACGATGCTCGCGTCGCAAGCCATTACGCCGATCGATCACGACGAGCTTGAAATTGCAGGCGCATTGCACGGCGCGCCACTGCCGGTCGTGCAATGCGTGACGAACGGCGTGCATGTGCCGGCGTTCGCAGAGATCGTCATCGAAGGGCGCATTCTGCCGAACGTTCGCGAGCCGGAAGGCCCGTTCGGTGAATTCCCGAAGTATTACAGCGCGAAGGAATCGCGCGAAGTGATCGCCGTGACGGCGGTCACGCATCGGCGCGACCCGATCTTTCATACGATCGTCCCGGCGGAGATGGAACATCTGCTGCTCGGCGCGATTCCGCGTGAAGCGACGCTCCTTTCGCACCTTCAGCGCAGCCATCCGAACGTGAAGGACGTGCATCTGTCCGTAGGCGGCGTGTGCCGCTATCACCTGTGGGTGCAGTTCGACAAGAAGCGCGAAGGCGAAGCGAAGAACGTGATTCTCTGCGCGTTCGGCGCGCATTACGACATCAAGCAGGTGGTCGTCGTCGATCCCGATGTCGACGTGCACGATCCCGCCGAAATCGAATGGGCCATCGCGACGCGCTTCCAGGCAGACCGCGATCTCGTCGTGATCGCGGGTGCGCAAGGCTCGCCGCTCGATCCGTCGACGACCATCGGGCAGCCGGCAGACGCGCCCGCGCATCTGCAAGGCGTCAGCACCAAGATGGGCCTCGACGCGACGCGGCCTGTCGTGTATCCGGAGCACGTCTTCACGCGCGTACGCATTCCCGGACAGGACTCGGTCGATCTGGACGCGCTCGTCGCTGCCGACAACAGCGCATTCGATGCCTACCTCGCGCGCAATCATGGCTGAACGAAAGAAACGCATCGTCGTGGGCATCTCGGGCGCGAGCGGCGCGGTGATCGGCGTGCGCCTGCTTGCCGCGTTGCGCCGCCTCGGCACGCACGAGACGCATCTGATCGTGTCGGCGTCGGGCGCGGTGACGGCGGCGCAGGAGCTCGACCTCGCTCGCGGCGACATCGACGCGCTCGCGGACGTCGTGCATAACGTGCGCGATATCGGCGCGGCGGTGGCGAGCGGATCGTTCCTGAGCGACGGCATGGTGATCGCGCCCTGCTCGATGAAAACCCTCGCCGGTGTCGCGAACGGCTTTGCGGACAACCTGCTCACGCGCGCCGCCGATGTGATGCTGAAGGAACGCCGCCGCCTCGTGCTCGTCGCGCGTGAAACGCCGCTGAATCTCGCGCATCTGCGCAACATGACGCTCGCCACCGAAATGGGCGCGATCGTGATGCCACCCGTGCCCGCGTTCTACGCACATCCGCAGACCATCGACGATGTCGTCGATCACACGGTAGGACGCGTGCTCGATCTTTTCGGCATCGAGCACGGCGAAATCGCGCGCCGCTGGAGCGGTCTCGGCGATGAATTCGCGAGCCGTGGCGAACGTAAAGGAGCAAGCGCATGAACCAGCGCGAAACGGCATTCGCGGGCCTCAACGCGCGCGCGGCGCCAAGCGACGGCGCAAAGCCCGAGCGCCACGTCGGCCGCCCGATGGAGCGCCTCGAAGACCCGGCGATTCTCACGGGCCGTGGCCGCTATGGCGACGATATCGCCGTCAAGCCGGGCACCCTGCACGCCGCGATTCTGCGCTCGCCACACGCGCACGCGGAGATCGTGTCGATCGACACCGACGCCGCCGCGAAGCTCGCGGGCGTGCGGGCGGTGCTGACGCGCGACGACTTGCGTCCGTGGTCGCGTCCGTTCGTGGTCGGCGTGAAATCGCCGATGGAGCAATGGGCGCTCGCGATGGACCGCGTGCGCTACGTGGGCGAGCCGGTCGCGGTCGTGATGGCCGAATCGCGTGCGCTCGCGGAGGACGCGATCGATCTCATCAAGGTCGAATACGCGATGCTCGATCCGGTGACGTCCATCGAACAATCGCTGGCCGACGCCGCCGCCGTGCTGCACGAGCGCGTCGGCAGCAACGTGATCAGCGACCGGCATTTCCGCTACGGCAAGCCGGAAGCCGCGTTCGGCAATGCGCCGCATCGCGTGAAGCTGGTCGCGCACTATCCGCGCAATACGTGTGCGCCGATCGAATGCGGCGTGGTGATCGCCGAATACCTGTCGGGCGACGAAGGTTACGACGTCACCTCCAATTTCATGGGGCCGTTCTCGCTGCACGCGGTGATGGCCATGGCGCTCAACGTGCCCGCGAACCGCCTGCGCCACAAGGCGCCGCGCGACTCGGGCGGCAGCTTCGGCGTAAAGCAGGCGGTGTTTCCGTATGTCGTGCTGATGTGCCTCGCCTCGCGCAAGGCGGGCGCGCCGGTGAAGTGGGTCGAGGACCGGCTCGAACACCTGAGCGCGGCGACATCGGCGACAGCGCGCTTATCCACCATCGAAGCCGCCGTCGAAGCCGATGGCCGCATCGTCGCGCTGTCGTACGATCAGCTGGAAGACGTCGGTGCTTACGTTCGTGCGCCCGAGCCGGCGACGTTCTACCGGATGCACGGCTGCCTGACCGGCGCATACGCGATACCGAATCTGCTCGTGCGCAACCGCGTCGTGCTGACGAACAAGACGCCGACCGGCCTCGTACGCGGGTTCGGCGGGCCGCAGGTGTATTTCGCGCTGGAGCGGCTGATCCAGCGCATCGCGATCGAGCTGAAGCTCGACGTGCTCGACGTGTATCGCCGCAATTTCGTTCCCGCCGATGCGTTTCCGTATCGCGCGGCAGCGGGCGCGCTGCTCGACTCGGGCAACTATCAGGAAGCGCTGCGCCGTTCGATCGACGAGGGCGGCTATGGCGAACTCGCCGCACGCCGCGATGCCGCGCGCAAGGAAGGGCGGCTGTATGGCATCGGCTTCGCGGCGATCGTGGAGCCGTCGGTGTCGAACATGGGCTACATCACGACCGTGATGCCCGCCGCCGCGCGCAAGAAAGCCGGGCCGAAGAACGGCGCGATCGCGAGCGCGACGGTCAGCGTCGACTTGCTGGGCGGCGTGGTCGTGACGATTGCATCGACGCCGGCGGGGCAGGGTCACATGACCGTGTGCGCGCAGGTCGTCGCCGATGTGCTCGGGCTGGACCCGAAGGATATCGTCGTCAACGTGGAGTTCGATACCCACAAGGACGCGTGGTCCGTCGCGGCGGGCAATTATTCGAGCCGCTTCGCCGGCGCGGTGGCGGGCACGGTGCATCTCGCGGCCACGCGCGTGCGCGACAAGCTCGCCCGCGTGCTCGCCAAACAGTTCGGCTGCACCCCGGATGACGTGCGCTTCGAAGGCGCGCGCATCTTTCCGCAGGACGCCGAAGACCGCGCGCTGCCGTTCGCTCGCGCCGCGAGCAATGCGCCGCACTGGGCGCCCGCGCTGCTGCCCGAGGGCGACGAGCCGGGCCTGCGCGAAACGGTCTTCTGGTCGCCGCCGCACATGGACGCGCCCGACGAGCAGGACCGCATCAACACGTCGGCGGCATACGGTTTCGCGTTCGACATGTGCGGCGTCGAAGTGGATCGCGCGACGGGGCGCGTGCGTATCGACCGTTATGTGACCGTTCACGACGCGGGGACCATCCTCAATCCGGCGCTCGCCGATGGCCAGATTCGCGGCGCATTCGCGCAAGGCGTCGGCGCGGCGCTGATGGAAGAGTTCCGCTACGGCGCGGACGGCAGCTTCCAGTCGGGCACGCTCGCCGACTATCTGATGCCGACGACCTGCGAAGTGCCCGATCCGCGCATCGTGCATCTGGAGACGCCGTCGCCGTTCACGCCGCTCGGCGCAAAGGGGCTGGGCGAAGGCAACAACATGAGCACGCCGCCGTGCATCGCGAATGCGGTGGCCGATGCGCTGGGCGTCGAAGACATTCGCCTGCCGCTCACGCCGCCGAAGGTCATGGCGATGATCGGCATTGACGATCCGGAGCCGTCGCGGCCGGAATATCGCGAAGCGCCCGCTACGAAGCCCGCGACGCCGGGCGGCGGACGCGCGCTGACCGCGCAAGGCACGGTCGATCTTCCCGCGCCGCCCGAAGCCGTGTTCGCCGTGCTGCTCGATCCCAAGGCGCTCGCGAAGGTCATTCCGGGCTGTCATGCGCTCGACGAGACCGCGCCGAACCAGTATCGCGCGGACGTGACGGTGGGCGTCGGCATGATCAAGGCGCGCTTCGAGGCACGCATCGGCTTGTCGGAGATCGAGGCGCCGCATCGCTTGCGGCTGGCGGGCGCGGGTATCTCGCCGCTCGGCAGCGCACGCGGCAGCGGTCTCGTCGAACTCACGCCGCACAGCGGCGGCACACGGCTCACGTACGACTACGAAGCGCAGGTGTCGGGCAAGGTCGCGGCGGTCGGCGGCCGCATGCTCGAAGGCGCGGCGAAGGTCGTGTTGAAGCAATTGTTCGAATCGCTCGGACGGCAGGCGGCGGGCAAGCCCGTGCAGCCCAGCGGCTCCTGGCTCGCCCGGCTGTTCGGCAGACTCAGGAGACGCGCATGAAGCCCGCATCGTTCGATTATCTGCGCGCCATGACCACGCAAGACGCGCTCGACGCTCTTGCACAGCACGGCGAAGACGCACGCGTGCTCGCGGGCGGCCAGTCGCTGATGGCCGTGCTGAACATGCGGCTCGCGCAGCCGAAGCTGCTCGTCGACATCTCGCGCACCGCCGAACTGGGCGACGTGCGCGTCGACGAGAAAGCGGGGCATCTCGTCGTGAACGCGGCGGCGACGCAAGGCAGCGTCGAATGGCGCGCGACGCTCGCCGCAGAAGTGCCTTTGCTCGCGATGGCCTTCCCGCATATCTCGCATTTTCAGATTCGCAATCGCGGGACGGTGTGCGGTTCGATCGCGCATGCCGATCCGAGCGCGGAATTGCCGCTCGTGCTCGCCGCGCTCGGCGGCGACGTGATGCTGCGTTCGAAGAAGAAGCGCCGCACGTTGCCCGCGCAGGACTTCTTTCAGGGCATGTTGATGACGGCGCGCGAGCCCGACGAACTGGTGGAAGCCGTGCGCTTTCCGCTGCGCAAGCCGGGCGAGCGATACGGGTTCACGGAATTCTCCGCGCGTCATGGCGATTTCGCGATCGTCGCGTGCGCGGCGGTCGTCACGGACGATGCGATCCGCATTGCGGTCGGCGGCGTCGCGGACCGGCCCGTGGTGGAGAACTGGCCGCGTCTCGCAGGCGACGACCTGCGTGGCGCACTGAACGATTTGAGCTGGAAACTGAACGCGCAGAACGACGCGCACATCAGCGCGACGTATCGCCGGCATCTGGTCCGGCAACTTGGATGGCGCGTGATCGAGGAGGCGAAGTGAGCAAGACGTCGGACACCATCATGCGGCGGGACGAACGGCAGCGCATCGCGCTGACGCTCAACGGCCGCGAACGCAGCGGCCATTGCGAGCCGCGCGAACTGCTGTCGGATTTCATCCGGCACGAACTGGGCGCGACGGGCACGCACGTCGGCTGCGAACACGGCGTGTGCGGCGCGTGCACCGTGCACGTGGACGGCGTCGCCGCCCGCTCGTGCCTGATGCTCGCCGTTCAGGCGGACGGACGGCGTATCGATACCGTCGAAGGTCTCGCGCCCGACCAGACGCTCGGCGACCTGCAGCAGGCATTCCAGCGGCATCACGCGCTGCAGTGCGGCTTCTGCACGGCCGGCATTCTGATGTCGTGCGCGGACTACCTCCGGCGCGTGCCGGACCCGACCGAGCACCAAGTGCGCGAGATGCTGTCGGGTCATATCTGCCGCTGCACGGGTTACACGCCGATCGTCGCGGCGGTGCTCGACGTGGCGGCGCGCCGCCGGGCCGAAGCAGGCACCAGCGAGGTGGAACATGCTTGATCTAGGCCGCACTTTTCTGCAAAGCGTCGAGCGCAGCCCGAACGCGCTCGCACTCGTCGATGGCGACGTGCAACTGACCTACGCGCAGTGGCATCGCGTGATCCTGAATGTCGCCGAGGGCCTGCGCAAGCTGGGCCTCCAACGCGGCGACCGGCTGCTCGTCGTCTTGCAGAACCGCTGGGAAATGGCGACGCTGCACTGGGCGGGGCAATTCGCCGGCATCGTGATCGTGCCGCTCAACTGGCGCGCGAAGCCGGAGGAACTGGACTATTGCGTGACCGATGCGGGCGTGAAGGCCATCGTCTACGAACCCGTCTGCGCCGATGCCGTGCTGCAAAGCGCCGCCGCGCAGCAGGTGCCGCGTATCGGACTCGACGATGCCCCCGGCCTCTCGATGACCTTCGATGCGCTCATCGTCGAAAGCAGAACGGAAGAAGCGGCTCCGCAAGCCACCGCCGACGACCTCTCGCTGATCCTCTACACGTCCGGCACGACCGGCAAGGGCAAGGGCGTGCCGCGCCGCCACCGGCATGAACGCGCGGGCGCGCTCGCGCATGTCGCGCAGAACCTGTACAGGCGCGGCGAACGCACGCTCGGCGTGATGCCGCTGTATCACACGATGGGCGTGCGCTCGCTGCTCGCGATGGCGCTCGTCGACGGCCTGTTCGTGTGCGTGCGCCGCTGGAACGCGAAGCTCGCGCTCGATTGCATCTCGACGCATGCGCTCACGTGCCTTTATCTCGTGCCGACGCTCTATCACGATTTGCTCGCGGACAGCGCGTTCGCGAGCACGGATACGTCGTCGGTCTGCAAGCTCGGCTTCGCCGGCGCGCCGATGAACGACGGCCTGCTCAAGCGCCTGAGCGCCGCCTTCGAGCCGGAGCTGTTCGTCAATCACTACGGCTCGTCCGAGGTCTACACGTTCAGCATCGACCAGGACGCGACGAAAAAGCCCGGCAGCGCAGGGCGCGCGGGCATCAACACGCGGTTGCGCGTGGTGAAGCTCGACTCCATTCTGCCCGGCGACATTGCCGCTGTCGGCGAGGAAGGCCAGATCATCGTCGACCTGCAAGGCGACGAGGCGTTCGAAGGCTACTGGAATCGTCCGGACGCGAACGCGAAGTCATTGCGCGACGGCTGGTACTTCACCGGCGACACCGGCTATTTCGATCGCGACGGCGATCTCTACGTGACCGGCCGCGTCGACGACATGATCATCAGCGGCGGAGAAAACATCTCGCCGGTGGACATCGAATCGGTGCTGTCGCTGCATCCCGCCGTCGATGAAGTCGCGGTCGCGGGCCTCAAGGACGAGCGCTGGGGCCAGCGCGTGGTCGCGTTCATCAAGCGTCGCGCATACGTCGATTCCGGCGCGCTCGATGCGTGGTGCCGCGAGTCCGATCTCGTCAACTTCAAGCGGCCGCGCGACTACGTGTTCGTCGACGATATCCCCAAGTCGCCGGTCGGCAAGGTACTGCGCCGCAAGCTGCAGGCCGGCGAATATGCGAGCGAAGACAACGCTCAACCTACAGAGACCAGGAAGGAGTAACCAACATGAGCGATTTGAATCATCGCGGCCAGACGCTGCTGCAGGACCTCGACGGCTTTTCCATCGAGATCGACGCCAACCGCGAGCGCGCCGACATCGTTCTGCATCGCCCGCCGTTCAACGTCATTTCGATGCACGCACGCGACCAGTTGCGCGCCGCGTTCGAGGCGCTCGACGAGGACGATCGCGTGCGCGTGATCGTGGTGCGCGCGAAGGGCGAGCACTTCTCGAGCGGCGGCGACATCAAGGGCTTTCTCGAAGCATCGCCTGAGCATGTGTCGAAGCTCGCGTGGAATATCGCGGCGCCCGCGCGCTGCTCGAAGCCGGTCATCGCGGCCAATCGCGGCTTCTGCTTCGGCGTGGGTTTCGAGTTGTCGCTGGCGTGCGATTTCCGCATCGTCACCGATACGACCTTCTATGCACTGCCGGAGCAGAAGCTCGGCCAGATTCCCGGCTCGGGCGGCTCGGCGCGCTTGCAGTCGATGGTCGGCATCGGCCGGACCAAGGACATCGTGATGCGCTCGCGCCGCATTCCGGGCAAGCAGGCCTACGAATGGGGCATCGCGGTGGATTGCGTGGCGGATGCCGAACTCGAATCGGCGACGGATGCGCTCGTCGACGAATTGCGCGCGTTCTCGCCGCTCGCGCAGCGCACGGCGAAGAAGCTGCTGAACGATTCGGAGGACGCGCCGCTTTCCATCGCGATCGAACTGGAAGGGCATTGCTATAGCCGCCTGCGGTCGTCGGACGACTTCCGCGAAGGCGTCGAAGCGTTCCACGGCAAGCGCAAGCCGGCGTTTCGCGGCTCCTGACCATCGCGCGGCGAACAAGGCAAAGGAGACAGGCGATGGATCGCTTCGACTACGTGATCGTGGGCGGCGGCTCGGCGGGATGCGTGCTTGCGCATCGGCTGTCGGCCGTGCCGTCGGTGCGCGTCGCGCTGATCGAGGCGGGCGCGGATACGCCGCCCGGCGCGGTGCCCGCGGCGATCCTCGACAGCTATCCGATGCCGGTCTTTTGCGGCGACACCTACATCTGGCCCGGCCTCAAGGCGAAGGCCACGAAGGACGCCGCGCCGCGCGTCTACGAGCAGGGCCGCGTGATGGGCGGCGGGTCGAGCATCAACGTGCAATCGGCCAATCGCGGCCTGCCGCGCGATTACGACGAGTGGGCCGCGGACGGCGCGCATGGCTGGGCGTGGCGCGACGTGCTGCCTTACTTCCGCAAGCTCGAACGCGACGTGAACTTCCCCGGCGGCGAGTTGCACGGCAGCGACGGTCCCGTGCCGATCCGCCGCATCATGCCGGGCGACTGGCCGGAGTTCTGCCATGCGTTCGCGAAGGGCTTGCGCGCCAACGGCGTCGCGGCGCTGCAGGACCAGAACGGCGAGTTCGGCGACGGCTTCTTTCCCGGCGCGTTCTCGAACATCGACGACGCGCGCGTGTCCACGGCCATCGCCTATCTCGACGAAGCTACGCGCAAGCGTCCCAATCTCAGCATCCACGCAAACCTGCGTGTCGAACGCATTCTGATGGAGGGCGCGACGGCGCGCGGTGTCGTCGCCATTGCAGCGAACGGCGAGCGCGTGCGGTTCGATGCCGAGGAAGTCGTCCTGAGCGCGGGCGCGTTGCAGTCGCCTGCGATGCTGATGCGCGCGGGCATCGGCGATGCGCGCGAGTTCGCGGCGATCGGCATTACATGTGCGGTCGATTTGCCGGGCGTCGGACGCGGTTTGCAAGATCATCCGTCGCTCACGTTCTGTCATTTTCTCGAGCCGCGCTTTCGCATGCCGCTCGCACGCCGCCGCGCAAGCATGATGGCGGCGCGCATGAGTTCGGGCGTCGCGGGCTGCGACGAGTCGGACCTGTATCTGTCGAGTGCGACGCGTGCCGCGTGGCATGCACTCGGCAACCGGCTGGGCCTTTTCTTTCTGTGGTGCAACCGGCCGTACTCGCGTGGCCGGGTGCAGCTCGCTTCGCCCGATGCGGCCGCCGCGCCGCGCGTCGATCTGAATCTGCTCGACGACGAACGCGACCTGCAACGACTCGCCGCCGGCGTGCGGATGCTGGCCCGCGTGGTCGATGCATCGGGACTCGGGCGCAGTCCGCGCGATTTCTTTCCGGCAGCGTTTTCGCCGCGCGTGAAGGCGCTGAGCAAGGTCGGCGAAGGCAACGCGCTGCTGACCTCGATGCTCGGCGTGCTGCTCGATACGCCGGCGCCGCTGCGGCGCTTTTTGATTGAACGCTTCTTCACACGCGGCCTGAAGATGGACGCGCTTCTCGCCGACGACCGTGCGCTCGCGGAGTTCATCCGCGCGAACGTGTTCGGCGTGTGGCACGCGAGCGGCACGTGCCGCATGGGCGGCGCGCACGATCGCGACGCCGTCACGGACACCGAAGGGCGCGTGCGGGGCGCACGTGGCCTGCGCGTCGTCGATGCATCGCTGATGCCGAGACTGCCATCGGCCAATACGAACATACCGACCATCATGATCGCCGAGAAGATCGCCGACGCGATGATCGCGCAACGCAGTGCGAGCGTGGCGTCGCCGCTTGCCGCCGCGCACTGACGCTTACCAACGATTTATCAACCTCGACAAGAGCACGCATTCAAACAAGCGTGCCTGCGACACACCAGGAGATGCAAATGCCCGCAGCAGCGCAAGACGGAGCCGCCGTGCTTCCGGTCAACCAGCGGCAGGTCATGGGTGCAGTGATGGCCTCGTGCCTAGGCTGGGCCCTCGATCTGTTCGACCTGTTCGTATTGTTGTACGTGGCGCCGATTGTCGGGCGTCTGTTCTTCCCGTCCGAGCACGCGATGCTCTCGCTCGCGGCGGTCTATGCGTCGTTTGCCGTGACGCTGCTGATGCGTCCGCTCGGCTCGGCGCTCTTCGGCTCCTATGCGGACCGTCACGGCCGCAAGGGTGCGATGATCGTCGCGGTCGTCGGGGTCGGGCTGTCGACGGCGGCTTTCGGCCTGCTGCCGACGGTCGCGCAGGCCGGCGTCATCGCGCCGATCCTCTTCCTGGTGCTGCGTCTCGTGCAGGGCGTGTTCGTCGGCGGCGTGGTGGCGTCGACGCATACGATCGGCACCGAATCCGTCGCGCCCAAGTATCGCGGCGCGGTGTCGGGATTGATCGGCGGCGGCGGCGCGGGGCTTGGCGCGTTGCTAGCCTCGCTCACGTACCTGGCGATGTCCGCGCTCTTTCCCGGCGATGCATTCGATGTCTGGGGCTGGCGCTGCATGTTCTTCACCGGCATCCTGAGTTCGGTGCTGGGGCTTTTCATCTTCAACAGTCTCGAAGAATCGCCGTTGTGGAAGAAGCTCGCCGCTGAAAAGGCTGCGAAGGCCGCGGCGCAGAAGAAGGGCGCGAAGGTCGAAGTGGTGCGCTCGCCGATCCGCACGCTGTTTTCACGCGACTATCGCGGCGTGCTGTTCGTCAATCTGCTGCTGACCATCGGCGGCGGCAGCGGCTATTACCTGACCTCGGGCTATCTGCCGACGTTCCTCAAGGTCGTGAGCCATGCACCGAACGGCGCGGCTGCCGCGATCCTGATGATCTGCAGCGTGGCGGTGGTGATCGCATCGGTTGCGGCGGGGCATATCAGCACGTTCATCGGGCGCAAGGGCGCGTTTCTGTGGATCGGCGCCATCCGGCTGATCGCGTTGCCGGGCCTGTTCCTGCTGCTGCCGACCGCGCAAAGCCTCACGATGATCGGTTTCTACGCGGTGCTGCTGTCCGCGCTCGGCAGCGCGGGTTATGCGCCGGTCCTGATCTTCCTGAACGAGCGCTTTCCGACTGCGATCCGCGCGACCGGGACCGGTCTCTCGTGGAACATCGGCTTCGCGATCGGCGGGATGATGCCGACCTTCGTCTCGCTCGTCGCGAAGGATGCGAGCCAGTTGCCGTCGACGCTCGCGATCTTCGTCGGCGCGATCAGCGTCATCTTTCTGATCGGCGCGTTCGTCGTGCCCGAAACGCTCGGCAAGCTCGACAACGGGGCGGGGCGCAACCCTTCGTAACCGGGTTCATTCCGGCGCGCGCGTGGTCACGCGCCGGATTTCCTCGGTGATGATCGAGATCAGCGCCTGCGCGGCCGATCCGATGGGCCGCTTCGGATGCGTGACCTGAATGATGTGACGCACGATCGGCGGCGACGCGATCGTGTGCACGCGCAACAGGCCGTCGTCGACTTTCGGCTGCACGACGACGCGCGGCAGAATCGTCGCCACGGCGCTCTGTTCGACGAACTGCACGATTGTGCTCAGAAGATCGATCTCGAACTTCGGCTGGATGACGACGTCGGCGGCCATCAGTGCGGCATCGAGCGCGCCGCGCAGGCCATTGCGGCGTGTCGGCAGCACGAGTTCGAAGTCGAACGGCTGGGTCAGGTCGATCGCATCGGGCAACGCGGGGCCGTGCGCCGCGCTCGTCACCAGCACCATTTCCTCGACGAGCAACGGCTCGACATCGAGCGAAAGCCGGCCACGCGGCTTGTTGATGATCGCGGCATCGAGCCGGCCCGCTTCGACGGCGTCGATGAGTTGCGCGCTGAAGCCATCGGCCACGGACACTTCCACTTGCGGAAACAGCGCATCGAAGCGCGCAAGCGATTCGGGCAGCACGCTCTGCGCCTCGGACGACACCATCCCCAGCGACACGCGCCCCGTCACGATGACGTCGCGCCGGCTCAGATGTTCGCGCGCGTGGTCGATGTCGCGCATGATCGGCGTGTACAGGCGGTACATGAGCCGCGCGGCTTCGGTCGGCGCCATGCCGTGCGGTCCGCGCTCGAAGAGCTTCTGGCGGATTTCGGTCTCGATCTTGGCGATCTGCATGCTGAGCGCCGGCTGCGCGATGTTCAGCCGCTTTGCTGCACGCGTGACGGTGCCTTCTTCGAACAGCGCGATAAAGTATTGAACCTGCTTCAGTTCCATGCGTGACTATCTTCAGAGCTTCGGCCTGAAGATAGTAAACGCACGAGGGGTTGCTTGCATTCGAGTCGCAAAAATCGCCGCTCGATGCAAGCAGGCGATGCTGTAAGTCGATGCGAAACGCCGGTCGATGAATCGCTGAGAGCGAAAGCGCGTCGGCACACGCGAGACGCCGGGCAAACACCCAACGCCTCGCGTCCTGCATCAGAACATGTCGGCCATGCCCATCGCCGGATCGGTCACCGAGTGACGGCCCGTTTCCATGCGCCCGGCGATGCGCCGGAAAAAGCTGCGATCCGTGGCGCTGGTGATTTCGAAGTCGTACCAGTAGCCAGTCTGCGCGACGTTCCAGAACAGCGCGACAGGAAGCGCGCCGATGGTGCTTGCCGTCCAGGTGTTGCCCGCGCCGAGGGCGTCATCGCGAGAAAGCGGCGCCGGCGCTGGCCATGCACTGAAGCCGGGCGCGGGGAAGCCGCCAAAGCCGGCCGGATTGCGCCCGAAGCCAGGAATCGGCAGACCGGGGAACGCCTGCAGCACACCGTAGACCTTGTTCGACTTCACGGTGAACTGCGCCGGACCTGCGCCATCGTTGCGCAGTTGCAGGTGCAGCGTTCCCGAAAGCACGCCGTAGCCGACGCGCACTTCGAGACTGGCGCCTCGGTGACCCCGCTGCGCGCCAAGCTCGCCCTTGAATTCACGATGAAAACCGTTCGGGCCGAGCACCCACAGGTCGTACCTTCCCTGGTCCGTCGAAGCGGGCGTCCACACGTCGTCCAGCGTCTTGCCCGGCTCCACCGCATAACGCCTGGGCAAGCGGTCGAGGTGCAGCTTGTCGTAGACGTGGAACACGGCGCCCTGGCGGCCGGTATTGGCGAACAGCAGCCGCACGGTGCCGGCGTTTGCATCGACGTGAGCGTTGGCGTGCAGCTCGTAAGGCAGCGCACGCGACGGACGGAAGCCGCTCGCCTGCTTCGGCATGCCGCGATTCGCGTCCGGCACGATCTGTCCGAGCGCTTGCTGCGTGGCGCGCAGCGCATCGGCGTCGGCCTTGCTTCTCTCGCCGGCGATGGTCGGCAGCGGCTCGTTGTTCGGCGACGCGAAATTGAAGGCCGTCGTCAGATCGCCATTGATCAATCGGCGGTACGGCGAGATGTTGCTCTCCTTGATGCCGAAGCGCGCTTCCAGAAAGCGCAGCACCGAGGTGTGGTCGAAGGTCTGCGAATTGACCCAGCCGCCGCGGCTCCACGGCGAGATCACCCATAGCGGCACGCGCGGGCCGGGTCCGTAAGGCTTGCCGTCGGGGCCGGCCGGCTGGCTGTTGGGCTGCGCGCCGGTGTCGGCGCGGGTCACGTACGGATGCGTGAAATATTCGGCGCTCAGGTCGGCGGTGTTCAGCGTCGTTTTGCCGGCGTAGGTGCCGTCACCGTTCGGCGACGGGACCGCGGCCGGAGGCACGTGATCGAAGAAGCCATCGTTCTCGTCGAAGTTGACGAGCAGCACGGTCTTGCTCCATACCTCCGGCACGGCGGTCAGCGCATCGAGGAATTGCTGCACGAACCACGCGCCCTGCACCGGGCTGGACGGCCCCGGATGCTCGGAGTAGACATCGGTCGGCACCACCCACGAGACTTCCGGCAGCCGGCCGTTTTTCACATCGTCGGCGAAGGCCTCGACGAACGTGCCGTTGGTGTTCGGGTCGGTGTCCGTGGTCGGCAGCGTGTTCGCGTAGGCCTTGATGAGCGGCTGGGCCACGGCGTCGGCGGGGTTGTAGGCCGGCTCGGCGGCCTGCGTCAGCGACGTGTTGACCTGACGCGCCGCCGGCAGCGCCTCGTTCGCCTTGCGAAACTGCCTGAAGCCGAGCAGCGGATTGCAGCCGTACGTGTTCTTGATGTTCTGATAGACCTTCCAGGTCACGCCAGCATCTTCGAGACGCTCGACGGTCGTCTTCCAGTCGAAGTACGCGGAAGCCGATGTGGTGACGTCGAAGTCGCCGCTGAAGTTGTTCACGAAGGTCTTGCCATACGCGGGACCATGCGTGCCGGTCGAATGGATGATGCGGTTCGGGTGCGTGCCCCCGAGAAACGCGCAGTGATAGTCGTCGCAAAGCGTGAACGCTTCGGCGAGCGCCCGCTGAAAGGGAATCTCGGCGGCGTCGAAATAGCCCATCGTCTGGTTCTTCTTGGACACCGGCCAGGCAGCCATGCGGCCGCCATCCCACGCGTTTTGAGTGTCGACCCAGCTATGCGGCGTGCCGGCGACGCGCTGCGCATTGCCCTTGGTTTCGTCGAGATGATAGGGCAGGTCGACATTGCCGTTGGCGTCGATCTGCTGCCACACGTTGCGGCCGTCCGGCAGCGGGATCGTGAAGCGATCGCCGTAACCGCGCACGCCTTTATAGGTGCCGAAGTAATGGTCGAACGCGCGGTTCTCCATCATCAGGATCACGACGTGCTTGACGTCCTTGATCGTGCCGGTGTCGTAATGCGCCGGAATCGCGAGCGCGCGGCGGATGCTCGGGGGAAACACGCTTAGCGCAGCGGCCGAGAGTCCGGCAGTGGCCGTGCTTTGAAGAAATTTGCGACGGGAGTTCACGGGGCAAGTGCTCCTTCTTTTCTGCTGATCCTCGAAACCTTCGATTGCCTTCACCGCAGCCGCTTCTCGCGTCCAACCCGGCATGGCTTGTCACGTCGATGCGCTTGCACCGGCCGCACGCCATGCTCGATGTCGCCCGTTCCGAAAGACCGCCTGCCGAGACCCCGCTCGTGGAAGTTCAAAGGACGTGTTGTTTTCTACGCGCGTTATCGGCAGTGCGTCGACTGCCGGTTCCGGCGAGTGACGAATATAGGACGCGGAAATGACGGGACAGTGTCGGTGCGGAAATCGTTTGCGGTGCTTACATGTCGCTTGCGGCGCAGCGGAACGTGCATGGACGACACGTGAGCGCATGCGTTGCTACATGCGGTCGTTGTCTTTCAGCCAGTCGATGAATGCGCGCAGCGGCGCGGGCACATGCCGGCGTCCCGGATAGTAGAGAAACGGCCCGGAAAACGGCTGTTTCCAGTCGTCGAGTATCGCGACCAGCGCGCCGCTTTCGACGTGAGGCTGCAACATCTCCTCGAACAGATGGATCACGCCGAGACCGGCGACCGCCGCATCGATCATGAGACCCAGCGCCGCGCCCGGACGCACCACGAGACGCGACGGCGGATCTATCCGCACGACTTCGCCGTCGCGCTCGAACTGCCACACGGGCCGCGCACCGCCCGAGAACTGTCCGCGCACACTGGTATGCGAGAGCAGATCCCGAGGATGTTCGGGCGTACCACGCGCACGCAGATAGGCGGGCGATGCGGCGGTCGTGAACTGCTCTATGCGCGGGCCAATCGGCATGGCGATCATGTCCTGTTCCAGCTTGTCGTCGTAGCGTATGCCTGCATCGCAACCGATCGACAGGACATCGACGAAGCCGTCTTCCACCATCACTTCGACGCGAATGTCGGGATACGCCTGCATGAAGCCCGCGAGCAGCTTCGGCAGCAGCGTGCGCGCGGCGCTCGCGGGGACATTGAGCCGGAGCGTGCCGCTCGGCGAATCGCGATAGCCATTCAGAACATCCAGCGCCGCTTCCATTTCACCGAACAACGGCGTCAGCGTTTCGATCAACCGCCGGCCCGCCTCGGTCGGCGACACGCTGCGCGTCGTGCGGTTCAGCAAGCGCAATCCCAGCTTCGTTTCGAGCCTGCGCACGGCAATCGAGAGACTCGACGCCGATACACCGTTCGTGCGCGCGGCGTCGCGAAAGCCGCCTGCGCGGGCGACAGAAACAAAGGCAGCGAGATCGTTCAATTCCACTTTTGGACCGTTTTGTTTATTGAACAACCCGTGCAACTTAGCCCCATTTATTCAACGCCGCAAGCTCGAGATAATGAGCGCCATTGAACCAGTCACCGGGAGCCATGCAATGAAAACGACTTATGAGTTTGCGGGACGCGAAGTGAACCGAATGGGTTATGGCGCGATGCAGCTTGCGGGACCGGGCGTATTCGGTCCGCCGAAGGATCGCGCTGCGGCCATCGCAGTGTTGAGGGAAGCCGTTGCAGCGGGTGTGAATCACATCGATACGAGCGATTTCTACGGCCCGCACGTCACCAATCAGATCATCCGCGAGGCGCTGCATCCGTATCCGTCGAATCTGACGATCGTGACGAAAGTCGGCGCCGTGCGCGACGAGCAGGGCGGCTGGCTGCCCGCATTCGAGCCAGAAGACCTGCGTCGCGGCGTCGAAGACAACCTTCGCAACCTCGGCGTCGATGCCATCGGCGTGGTCAATCTGCGCATCATGGGCGACATTCACAGGCCGACGGAAGGCTCCATCGAACCGCAGATGCACGCGCTCGCCACGATGCGGGAGGAGGGCAAGATCCGGCACATCGGCTTGTCGAACGCGACGTCGATGCAAGTGCGCGACGCACGAAAGATCGCGCCGATCGTTTGCGTGCAGAACCACTACAACCTCGTGAATCGCGATGACGACGCACTCATCGACGAACTCGCGCGGGAACACATCGCCTATGTACCGTTCTTTCCGCTCGGCGGGTTCTCGCCGATTCAATCGGATGCGCTGTCGCAGATTGCGGCGCGTTTGAACGCAAGCGCGATGCAGGTCGCGCTTGCGTGGCTGCTGTATCGATCGCCGAATATTCTGCTCATTCCGGGCACGTCGTCAGTCACGCATTTGCGCGAGAACCTGAAGGCTGCGGATATCGTGTTGAGCGATGAGGTGCTGAAGGAACTCGATGCGATCAGTGGTGGCGCTTCGCGGGCGGGTCACTAGCAAGCGGCGTGAGAGGCGCTTGTTGTGAGGATTGTGGCAATTAAGCGTTGCCGCCGCGTGCGAGCGGCCGTGTAACGACGGCCGTCCGCATCCGCGAGACGCTTCTACCGAATGCTTTCCAGCGCCTTTGCAAACCTCGTCACTGTGCCGTCGATATCGTTGAGCTTGTCCAAGCCGAACAGACCGATACGGAACGTCTTGAAGTCTGCTGGCTCGTCGCACTGAAGCGGAACGCCCGCGGCGATCTGCACGCCGGCATCGGCAAATTTCTTGCCGGATCGAATGCCATCATCGACCGTGTAGCAGACCACCACGCCCGGCGCTTCGAAACCTTTCGCTGCTACGCTCTTGAAGCCGTGCTCAGCCAGAAGAGAGCGAATGCGATTTCCGAGTTCGAATTGTTCCGCCTTCACTTTATCGAAGCCGTACGTCCCGGTTTCCTTGATGGCGTCGCGAAGTCTCGCGAGACTGTCCGTGGGCATCGTCGCATGATAGGCGAACCCGTTGTTTTCATACGCCTCCATGATCTGCAGCCATTTGCGAAGATCACAGGCGAAGCTGGAACTCGTGGTCGCGTCGATTCTCTCGCGGGCGAGGGCGCTCAGCATAACCAGGCCGCAGCAAGGCGAAGCGCTCCATCCCTTTTGCGGCGCGCTGAGCAGCACGTCGATACCGCTCGCTTCCATATCGACCCAGATCGCGCCGGACGCGATGCAATCCAGCACGAACATCCCGCCGACAGAGTGAACCGCATCGGATACGGCGCGCAGATACGAATCGGGCAACAGTATTCCGGACGCGGTCTCGACGTGCGGCGCGAAGACGAGATCCGGCTTGGTTTCCTTGATCGCTGCGACGACTTCTTCCAGCGGCGGCGGTGCATATCGGGCCTGCGTGCCTTCTTCTACTGGACGCGCCTTCAATACCGTCGATTCGGACGGGATGCCGCCCATGTCGAAAATCTGCGACCAGCGGAAACTGAACCAGCCATTGCGAATGACGAGACACTTCTTGTTTGTCGCGAACTGACGCGCAACGGCTTCCATGCCGAACGTTCCGCTGCCCGGGACGATCACGACAGACCTGGCGTTATAGACCTTCTTCAGGGAAGCGGATAAGTCGCGCATGACGCCCTGAAAAAGCCGCGACATGTGATTGATCGATCGGTCGGTGAACACGACCGAGTATTCGAGAAGTCCATCTGGGTCAACATCAGGGATTAACGCTGGCACGGTGGCCTCCTTTGACAGATGAATATAGGTATCTAACACAGATTCTAACGATAGGCGGGCGCGGGGGTGTTGGAGGGATGCTGTCGTCGGCGCTTCGCGGCTTGGGGAGAGCCGACGAATTGGCTGGTTTCGTCGAAGTGCGTTGAGGATGATTCAACCGCAGGCTTCGTGCCGCAACGGGCGCAACCGCGAATAATCAGCGCTTTCAGCGGCGGAAATGACATCCCGCTGAGGGAGGAATCGAAGCTGATGAGCTTGGACCGCCCAGAGAAACGTCAACAATTTCCCTTATCTCTCGAAGTTTCCCTGCGGGCGAGAGTCGCGCGCTCTTCATGATCCGATCCCGCCGCTCCATGCAGAACGTCCGCACCAGATGCCCGTGCCGCGACAACACCTTCGCCCGCCAATCCCCCGAGCGAACGCGTGTAATACGCCACCGCCTTGCGCAGGATATCGTTCACTTCCCTGAGCGCCGCGTTTTCCTGTTCCAACTCGTCGATACGCCGAAGCCGTGTATCCATGTCAGCGATGGGAAAGCGCCTGCGCCGATTGCAGCAGATCGTCGAGCATCGACTGGCGGCGTTCGGGATTCGTGTCGCGGCCTGTCATGAAGCAGAGCGCGGCGAGCGGCATCCCCGCGCGGTCGCGAACGGGCGCTGCCATGCAAAGCCGAAATGCGTTGGACAGGCCTTCCGTGCAGCAATAGCCAAGCTCTCTCGCATTGTGCACATCGCGCATGAATTCATCGAAATCGATGCGCACGCCGTTGTCGAGCACGAAGTCATCGGGGGGAATCAGGGCGCGGATGGCCTCGGCGTTCAGATGGCCGAGCAGCAGACGTCCAGTCGCGGTCCACGGAATCGGCACACGCACGCCGATATCCGAACTGATATTGAACGGCCGCGCACTGTTCTCCGATAACACCACCGTGTACTTGTTCCCTTCGAGCATGCACAACTGCGTGGTCTCGTCGTATTTGCGAACGAGGGCGAGAATCGACTGATGCGCGCGGCTGATGAGGTCGTTGTGCGTCGCATAATCGGAGCCGTAGTAATGCATCTCGCGCCCGAAAAACACGCTGCCATCCGCCGATGTCTCGAGCCAGCCCACGTCGGCGAGAATGGCGACGAGCTCGTAGATGCTCGAACGCGGCGCACCGGTCGCCTCGATCAACTCGCGCATCGTCATGGGCCGCCGCGCGATATGCAGCTTCCTGAAGATATCGATGACACGGTCTACCCCTCGCGCGCGCGACGTTTCTGGAACCGCCATTCGTCGCTTCCTTCAGTGGTCCAGCACGCGGCTCAGAAACTGCCGCGTGCGTTCGTTAGATGGACTAACGAAGATATGTTCCGGATCGCCTTGCTCCGCGATCACGCCCTTGTCCATGAACACGACGCGATCAGCCGTTTTGCGCGCAAAGCCCATTTCGTGCGTGACGACGACCATCGTCATGCCGTCGCGTGCGAGGCCGCGCATGACTTCCGTCACTTCGCCGACGAGTTCGGGATCGAGTGCGGACGTGGCTTCGTCGAAGAACATGATGCCCGGCTCAACCGCGAGTGCGCGCGCAATCGCAACGCGCTGCTGCTGTCCGCCCGACAACTGGCTCGGGTAGTGCGATGCGCGATCCGCAAGCCCCACGCGGTCGAGCGTTTCCATCGCGCGTTTGCGGGCGTCGCCGGGCGACATGCCGCGCGCCTTGATGAGTGCCAGCGTCACATTGCCGAGCGCGGTTTTATGCGGGAACAAGTTGAACTGCTGAAACACCATGCCAACGTGGCCGCGAATCTCGCGTGCGCGCTTTGGATCGTGCAAGGGCACTTTGTTGACCCACACTTCTCCGGAGTCGGTCGTCTCGAGTCCGGCCATGATGCGCAGCACCGTGCTCTTGCCGGAACCCGACGCGCCAATCAGCACGAGCACTTCGCCCGCGCGCACATGGAGATTGATTTCGTTGAGCACGCGCGTCGCGCCGAATGCCTTGCTTACGCCCGATAGCGAAATCACGGGCTCGTTCTGTATCGAATCGCTCACGCAAGTCTCCTGCGGTCATGGTGGCGCACCCATTGCGAAAGCGGGAAGCACACGACGAAATAAATAATCGCGACGAGTCCGTAGATCTCCACCGGCTTGCCGATGCGATCCACGATTGCCTGGCCGCCGTGCATCAGTTCGGACATGCCGATCATGCTGACGATCGACGTATCCTTGATGAGCGACAGATACTGCCCGACGAGCGGCGGCAACACGATGCGCCCCGTCTGCGGCAACACGACGAAGGCAAAGGTCTGCATGCGGGAAAGGCCGAGAATCTGCGAGACGTCCCACTGTCCTTTCGGCACGGACTCGATGCCCGAGCGAAACACTTCCGCGATATACGCGCCTTGATAGACGCTCAGGCCGATGACACCTGCAGCGAAGACATCGATTGCATAACCGAAGTAAGAGACGCCGAAGTAGATGAACATCAGCGTGATGAGCACGGGCGTGCCGCGAAACAACTCTGTATAGAGTTTCGCGATGCGGTCAGTGCCCCACGGCCCGAACGTTCGCAACACGGCGGCGAAGAGGCCAATGAGCGTGCTGCCGACGATCGCCGCTACAGATAAAAGCAGCGTCGTCACGAGCCCTTGCAGCAGGACCGACAGACTGGTTTTCAGCAGTTCGAGTGACATGATTCAGACCCTCATGCACGATTGGCGCGACGCAGCGTGAATCCGCCGAAGCGCGCACGCGGCCTCACGATCAGCGGCGGATGAAACATCCGTGCGCCGAGTTGGCTTGCGATCCACGACAGCACATTGCTCAGCACCAGATACGCCACGAGCACGACGGCGAACGTCTGGATATAGAGGAGCGTGCGCGAATTGATGACGGTCGCGGTGCCGGTAAGTTCGGGCAAGGCAATGGCCGACAACAGCGACGTGCCGAGCAACAACTGAATCAGATAATTGACGATGGCCGGATACACCGCGCGTGCAGCCTGCGGCAACACGATCTCCGCGAATATCTGCCCGCGCTCCAGACCGAGAATGCCCGCTGCCTCGAGTTGTCCGCGCGGCACCGATTGAATGCCTGCGCGAAACACTTCCGACAGATACGCGCCCACGTTCAGGCCCAGCGCGATGACGCCGGCCCAGTAAGCATCGAGCGCAATGCCCATCGACGGCAAGCCGAAGAACACGATGAATATCTGCAGCAATACCGGCGTATTGCGGATGACCTCGACGTAAGCACGCGCGATGAACCGCACGATGGCCGAGGGCGACATACTGGCGAGCGCCGCGATCAACCCGAGCACCAGCGCGAGTACGAACGACAGCAGCGTGACCTGCAAGGTCAGCCAGCCCGCCTTCAGGAACTCGGGCACGTAGCCCCATAAAGTCAGCCATTGATAGCTCATCTGCGCCTCCGCTTCAGAACTGCGGATTGAGCGGATATCTCGGGTCGACGCCGAACCACTTCTTGTACAACTGCGCATTCAGCTTCGACGCGTTGATGTTGAACAGGAACAGATTCAGGTAATTGAGCCATGCCTGATCGCCCGCTTTCACGCCGAACGCGTTGTACTCGAGCGGCACGAGCGCCTCGTTGGTGACGGTCAGTTCCGGATCGAGCTTCGCCTGATATGCAAGGAAGTTGTTGTCTTCGATCATCGCATCCGCCTGGCCTTGCTTGACCGCGAGAATGGCCGCTTGTGAACTGTCGTATTCCTGAATCTTTACGGAGATACCCATCGAACGGACTTCGTCGCCATTGGTCGAGCCTTTTACCGTTGCAATGGTGCGCCCGCTCATGTCTTTCGCCGACTGGATGCCGCTGCTTTTCTTCACGAGCATCGCTTCACTGGCCACTACGTACGGCGACGTAAATTCGACGACTTTCGCGCGTTCGAGATTGCGCGTGAAGTTGCAGAACACGACATCGACCTTGGCAGTTTGCAGGTTCGGGATGCGGTTTGCGCTCGTCGTGTCTACGACTTCGAGCTTCACGCCCATTTGCTTCGCGAGTTCTTTGGCGAGGTCGACGTCATAGCCGTCCGGTTTGCCGTCTTTGTCGTAGAAGCCGAACGGGGCGAACGTGAGGCAGTCGCCTACACGCAGCGTGCCGCGCTGAAGCACGGCTTGTAGCGTCGATGCAGGCGCCGCTGCCGCTGATTTCTGTTCGGGCGTCGACACCTTCGTACAGGCGGAAAGCGCGAGCAATCCGCTCATTGCGGTCATGGCTAACAACAAGGCGGCCTTGGCGCCCTTGGCGGCGAGCTTCATGTTCGGATCCTGTTTTGAGTAAGTTGAGCCGAGCGGATTGGTTGCGGAGTGGCGTCTGATGCGAGTGACGCTGTGCGTCGCAACATCAAACTGTCCGGGATATCGGACAGCTATCCGGGGAATCGGATTGAGGCCAAGTGTTGGACGTAAAAAAAGGCCGCGCAAGCGGCCCGAACCCGGATTGATTCAATGTTTTTGATGAGATAGCGGATGCGTCGTATGGGTTTCTCTCTCATCGGCTTAAAACCAGTCTCGTCGCGTCGTGCTTTTGCGCGAACGTTTTTGGAGACGCGGACAACTTACTTCAGCACGGCTTCTGCAACACCAGCGAATGCACACATGATGACGACCGCAAGCGGCGGCATCTTCCAGCGCGTCAACAACAAAAGGCCAATCGTTGCGATGGCGAAGTCAATCGCGGAGTGAATTGCGCTGGTCCAGACGGGCGAATAAAACGCTGCCGCCAGCAGTCCGACGACCGCTGCGTTCACGCCAGCAAGCACAGCCGCCATTGACGGACGCGCTCGTAACGCTTGCCAATAAGGTAGTGTGGCAAGAACGAGCAACAGCCCCGGCAGAAAGATGCCTACCGTGGCAAGCAGTGCCCCGGCCCAGTGATTCGGTGATTCCGCCATCATCCAGCCGAGAAATGCGGCGAATGTAAAGAGCGGGCCGGGGACTGCTTGCGCTGCGCCATAACCCGCGAGAAAGTCATTCGACGATACCCATCCTGTGGCGACGGTCTCCTGCTGCAAGAGCGGCAGAACGACATGACCGCCACCGAAAACGAGCGCGCCCGATCGATAAAAGCCTTCGAAAACGCGGATGGCATGGCTTGCGCCCAGATTCGCCAGCACCGGAAGCCCGAATAGCAGTACGCAGAACAGCAGCAGCGCCACGGCTCCGGCTGTATGCGAGACGCGGAATTCATGAACGTGTTGCCTTGCGCCGACCGCGCTCGCCGATGCCGTGGTGCGGCAAAAAACGAATCCGGCTACCGCGCCGAAAGCAATCACGATGAGTTGTGCATACACGGTCGTCAGGACACTGAGGGCCGCGAGCGCGGCAAGGGCGATAGAGGCGCGGCGGCGATCGGGGCAGAGGCGCCGGGCCATGTCCCACACGGCTTGCGCCACGACCGCAACGGCAACGAGCTTCAGGCCATGAATCAGGCCTTGGCCGATGGGCCCGTCGAGACGCGGTGCAATGGCCGCGAAAGCCAGCATCAGTAACACGGAGGGAAGCGTGAATCCGCACCAGGCGGCAAGTCCACCGAGCCACCCGGCCCTGAGCAGGCCGATCGAAAATCCAAGCTGGCTGCTGGCTGGTCCCGGAAGAAACTGACACAGGCCGACGAGGTCGGTGAACGTCTCGTCATCGAGCCATCGACGACGCTCGACGAACTCGCGGCGAAAGTATCCAATGTGAGCGATGGGGCCGCCGAAACACGTCAATCCGAGCCTGAGAAAGACTGCAAGCACTTGCGGTGCAGTGCTGCTTCTGGCCGAGGTCGATGGTGTCATGCCAGTTTCCATAAATCCTTGAGTTCTCTTAATACGGCTTGCAGCGCGTCATCCTTCGTCATTGTGCCGTCTCAGAAGCGTCCTTCCCGTACCGTCGCACCGGTCGGCAGTACGATAACCGCGACTAGCGACATTCGCTGGACATGGAGCTCAAGGATTCTACCGGCGCAGGCGAGGGCCGGCGGCACCGCATGAATGGTCCAAGATGCGAGGCCGTTTCCTGATCGGAGCCGACGTCTACGCGCGCAGGCATCGGTGTATCTGAACGTTGCTCAGTAGTTAGCGGGCTTGCAATCGAAGATCCATCAGCTGAAAGTCGCGTCCCTTGTGCAGACGCAACGGCTCGTGTGAGTTCGTGTTAGCCTGCACGATTACAATTGACCTATGCATCCATGGACTTGCCTGTCTGGTTCGGCAACGTAAGCAGCGTAGCGCGACATCTGCATAGCATCGAGTGGGACCAGACTCCCGTGGGTCCAATTGAGCAATGGGATGCCTGCTTACAGGCGTCGGTCGCGAGCTGTCTCTGCTGCGCGTTTCCGTCTTGCGTGCTGTGGGGCCCGGACCTGACGGTTATCCCTAACCAGGCACTATGCGATCGGCTCGACATTGATGCCGCAGTGACCTCCGGGCAGATCTCTGCGCGTGTCTGGGGCGGCGCTTGGGACGCTGTGCGGCCAGCAGTGGAACAGGCTTTGAAGCAGCGCAGCCTCGTTCGCTCACGCGATATTCAGTTCCCGGTCCAAGACGACGGTACCGGAGGCGAAACCTATTTCGCGCTGTCGTGCAGTCCTGTCTACAACAGCGACGGACAGGTCGCCGGTGTCTTCTGTATCTTCAACGAAACCACGGAAATCGTTCTGGCCCGACAGCACGTCGCGCGTGAGCAAATGGCGGTGCAAACCGCACGGCGTCTCGACGAGGGTCGGCTGCAGACGATCATCGACCAATTGCCAGCGGGTGTCGGCCTTACCGACGCGAGCGGCCAATCGACGCTCAGCAACGCACTGATGAGGCGATACATCCCGACGGCTCTCCCGTCGACGCTGCCGGAACGAGCGGCGCTTTGGCAAGGATGGGACGCGCACGGGGCACTTATTCCACCGCACGACTGGCCCGGCGCACGGGCGTTGCGCGGCGAAACGGTGCTGCCGGGGCAGGAAATGCTTTACACCGGCGTTTCGGGACATCGTGTCTGGATGCGAGTGAGCGTAGCTCCGCTGCGCGACGAAGCTGGCAAGGTGATCGGCACCTGCTCGATCGTTCAGGACATAAGCGACCTGAAGGACGCTGAGCAAGCGCTGAAGGAAGCAGATCATCGCAAGAATGAGTTTCTTGCTGTGCTGGCCCACGAGCTTCGGAATCCATTAGCGCCGATACGAAACGGCCTCAATATTCTCGAACATACAGTCGATGTCGAAACGCGTGCACGCGTTCATCGTATGTTCAATCGCCAGATGTCTCACATCGTGCGGCTTGTCGACGATTTGCTTGAAGTTTCGCGTATCACGAGTGGCAAGATCGAGCTGCGCAAGGAGAATCTGAATCTCTCTGCAATTCTATCAACCGCTGTAGAGACGAGCCGGCCAGTCATCGACATAGGTCAGCACCGGCTTACGATCAGCTTCTCAGCCGAACCGTTGACCGTTTTCGGTGATCCGGTACGGCTCACACAGATCTTCGCCAATCTGCTGAACAACGCGGCTAAGTACACTAATGCTGGCGGCCATATTGAACTCACGGCCATGCGAGACGATAAGGATGCGGTTGTCACCGTCCGCGATAATGGTATTGGCATTACCGCGGGCATGCTGCCACGAATCTTCGACATGTTCAGCCAGGAAGAGAACTTCCGTCAGCGCGCCCAAGGCGGTCTGGGCATCGGATTGACTCTCGTTCGTAGCCTCGTTCACCTGCATGGCGGTACTGTCTTGGCCCACAGCGATGGCCTGGGCCGGGGTAGTGAATTTGCCGTCCGCCTACCCCTGACGGATGCACCCACCGACGCGCAGATGTTTGATCCGGACAACGACCCGTTCAGCCGGAAGTCACTTGCGGGCAAGAGACTACTTATCGTTGACGACAACGTGGATGCGGCGGACAGCCTTGCCATTCTGCTGGACATGTTGGGCGCCGAGACACGTACCGCCCACGGTGGACTCGCTGCGCTGGACGCATTGAAGACGATGCCAGCCGATGCCGTCCTGATGGATGTCGGCATGCCCGATATGGATGGCTACGAGCTCGCGCGACGCATCCGTGCGAACGAGGCTTTCGGCGCCGCAACTCTGATTGCCATTACCGGCTGGGGTCAGGAAGAAGACCAACGAAAATCGCGCGACGCAGGGATCGATCGCCACCTTGTCAAGCCAGTTAATATCGATCTGCTGCTGAAAGCGTTGACAGCCAACGGCAATTGACGCGGGACTCGCTTCTGACCATACGTCTCGACGTGGAGCGTGACATCACGCCGACATCGATTCCGACACGGCCATTGAAAACGTGGAAATAACGTTTCAGCTGGCTCCCGCCCGCGATTCAATCCCCACGTCCACTCGCACGCTTCCGTATCTCCGAGTCAAGAATCAGCCGCCCGCGCAACTTGCCTTTCATGCGCTTCACATACCGCGGCGCCTCGGTCATATGAATCACCATTAGCTCGCGCACCTTATCCGCATCCCGCGCACGCGCTGCTTCAGTGATTGCCTTATGGATCTTCACGTTCGCGCGGCCAAACCGTTCGTGTTCCGCCTGCGGCGTATCGTTCCTGAACTCGATCAACTGCCGGATCATCTCGTTGATCAACTCACACGTAAAACGAAGAAAAGGATTGGGATTCGCCGCAGCCAGAATATCGTGGAAGTTCACATCTTCCTGACGTTGCCGCACGATGTCCCGATTCGCATGCGCCGCTGCCGGTTCGTCGCAACACGCGATGTTCGCTTCCAGCGCCGTGAAATCATCGTCGGTGAGATGCGGCACCGCACCCGCCGCGAGTTCCGGCTCGAGCAACTGACGCACCGTGTAGATGTCGTCGATGGTCACGTCCTTGAAGAACAAATAGTTCTGCAAGAGCTGCAAGGTGCGGGCAAGCGGCACCTCGACAATCGTGCCGCCGCCCGAAGGTCCGGTCGTCACCTTGATGAGCCCTTGCACTTCCAGTGACTTCAGCGCCTCGCGCGTCGTGCTCTTGCTGACGGAGAAGAGCTGCTGCAATTCGACCTCACGGGGCAACTTGTCGCCGGGCTTCAGGTCCTTCTCCGTGATGAGCCGCTTGATCTCCTCGGCCACCAGATCGGCGCGCTTCGGCTGCTTGATCGGCTGCTGCGCGATCTGGACTGCCGCGCCGGCGCGCTTCGCACGCTCCATCACCATGTCGATGCTCCCTGTCTCTATCCGTCTGCTTTCGTCATGCGGACATTGAAGAATCCGCAGACTGGAATATTGCCTTATTGACACCCGAATTTATTGTTCCTAGCATCAGGTTCATTCTATTTATCATGATAAATAGAATGAACCGAGCCGAGGCTCGAACGTACCACGAAAAATAACGCCGGGCGGCTGCGCGGGTCATCTTCTCAAGGAGCGTCACTTTGAATCGCCGAAACATGTTGAAGCTGGCCGCGCTGTCGGCCATTCCCGGATCGTTCGAGGCGCTCGTCGCAAGAAGCGCCTTTGCGCAAGGCTCGCCGATTCAGTTCGCGTGCCCGGTCCCGATGTCCGGTCCGTTCGCGGCCAACGGCAAGTATGCCGACCTGGGCATGAAGCTCGTCATCGAACAATACGGCAAGGTGCTCGGGCAACCGCTCGCTTATACGACGCTCGATACCGAGGGGAAACCCGCAACCGCCGTGCGGCGCGTGCAGGAAATCGCGCAGCAAAAGAACGCGCGCTATTTCGCGGGCGGCATTCTCTCATCGGAAGCGCTTGCAATGGGCAAGGAAGCGGAGAAGGCCGACGGCATCTTCATCACGACGGCAGGCGCCGACGAACTCACCGGCAAGGACTGCAATAGCGCGACCTTCCGCTGGTCGGTGCCGACCTTCGGCGCGATCGAGCAGACCGTGAGGCCGCTGGTCGAATCGATGCCCAAGGCGAAGCGCTGGTACACGATCACGCCGCAATACGTGTTCGGGGACGGACTTTTGTCCGCGGCGAAGAACATCTTCAAAGAGAAGGGCATCGAGCATGTGGGCAACAGCTATCACTCGCTCAATGAGAAAGAGTTCAGCGGTTACCTGACCAATGCGGTCGCCGCGAAGCCGGATGTGCTTCTTATCCTCAACTTCGGTTCGCAATCGTCGGACACGTTGCGTCAGGCCGTGAGCTTCGGCATGAAGAACAATTGCACGATTCTTATGGCATGGGCCTCGGGTCTGGAGCAGTTCGAAGCGCTCGGTCCGGATATCTGCGAAGGCGTGTACTTCGGCGCACAGTACTGGCATGCGATCGATACGCCGCTCAATCACGATCTCGTGAAGCGCGTCAACGCGGTTTATAAATCGAACCCGAACTACAGTCTCGCGGGGTCGTACATCTGCACGAAAATTCTTCTCGATGGCATCGTGAAGGCGGGCACCGCCGATCCGAAGAAAGTCATCGCCGCGCTCCAGGGCATGAAGTACGCGGGCCTGACCGGTCCCGAAGAGATTCGCGCGGGCGATCATCAGGTGCTAAAGAATTACTACATGTTGAAGGGCAAGCCCAAGAGCAAGATGAAAGACAAGGACGATTACGCCGATATCGTCAGCTCGGGTCAGTCGTTTCTGCCGCTCGACAAGACGCAGTGCAAGCTGGCCTAAGCGCCTGACGCGCTGACGCGTCGTTCTCATGCGAATGCAGGCAAGCCTTGCATTCGCGCCGCCACTCTTCTGATGCAAGGCCATGAACGTTTATCTGTTGCAGGTCGTGAACGGCATCGGCGTGGGCATGCTGTACTTCTTGCTCGCGGTTGGTCTGTCGATCGTGTTCGGGCTGCTGCGCTTCGTGAACTTCGCGCACGGCGCGTTCTATCTGTTGGGCGCGTACTTCTGCTACCAGGCGATGCAGTGGTCGATGAGCTTCTGGGCCGCGCTCGTCGTCGTGCCCATCGTCGTCGGCGCGTGTGCGTGGATCGTCGAGAAGGCCGTGCTGCGGCACGTCTATGCGCAACAGCACGAGTTCCATATTCTCGCGACGGTCGGTCTCGCGCTCGTGATACAGGAATGCGCAATTATCGCGTGGGGACCGATCGGCGATAACGTCGCCGTGCCTGACATATTGAACGGCGTGGTGATGTGGGGCAGCTTCATCTACCCGAAGTACCGCCTCTTCGTAATCGCGTTCACGGCGGTGCTGGCCGGCATTCTGTGGTGGGTGCTCGAAGGCACGCGCCTCGGCAGCGCAGTGCGCGCGGGCAGTGAATCGAGCGAGATGGTGTCGCTGCTCGGCATCAACGTGACGCGCATCTTCAGTCTCGTGTTCGCGCTCGGCGCAGGGACAGCGGCGCTTGCGGGCGTGCTTGCCGCGCCGATACGCGGCGTCGATCCGTTCATGGGCATCGAAGCGCTCGGCGTCGCGTTCGTGGTCGTCGTGGTCGGCGGCATGGGCAACTTTCTCGGCGCGCTCGTCGGCGGATTGCTGGTCGGCATCGTGCAAAGCGTGATGAGCACGCTATGGCCCGAAGGCGCGCGTCTCATGATTTATGTCGCGATGGCCGCAGTGTTACTGCTGCGTCCGAACGGTTTGCTCGGGAGGACCGCGTGAATTCCAAACCTGGTTCGAAGACATTGGACATGAGTCTGCCCGAACGATCACTCAGGCACTCGCTGCATCGCTATCGGTTCCTGCTGCTTGCGGCGATCGTCGTCTGCATTCTGCCGATGACGATGCGTTCCGGATCGCTGGCAACGGAAGTGCTCGTCTATGCGCTCGCCGCGCTCGGCTGCAATCTGCTGCTCGGGCATACGGGCTTGCTGTCCTTCGGGCAAGGCATCTTCTTCGGACTCGGCAGTTATAGCGCCGGCCTGATCCTCACGAAGTCAGGCTTGCAAGTACCCGTTGCGCTGCTCGGCGCGGTCGTCGTGGGCGCGCTTGCGGCGGCCGTCGTCGGATGGTTTTCGATCCGTCAGCGCGGCGCGTACTTCGTGATGCTCACGCTGGCATTCGGGCAGATGTTCTACTTTCTCGCCTACACGACGCCCGATCTCACGGGCGGCGACAACGGCCTGCTCGATATCCCGCGTCCGGCGTTGTCGATTCTCGGTCAGCCGCTCGTGCCGATCGCATCGCCGTGGCAATACTATGCGTTCGTCGCGGTACTGTTCCTGATCGCGTTCTGGCTGATGCTGCGCGTGTCGCATTCGGTCTTTGGCCGCACCCTGCTCGCCATTCGCGACAACGAAGCGCGCGCCGCTGCGGTCGGTTACGACGTCAAGCGCTTCAAGCTCGCCGCGTTCGTGGTATCGGGCGCGGTCACGGGTCTGGCCGGCGCGCTTCACGCGATGATGACGGGCATCGCGCCGCTATCGAACATCGACTATCACACGAGCGAGATGATCCTCGTGATGACGGTGATCGGCGGCACGGGCAACCTCTTTTCCTCCGTGCTCGGCGCGGCGTTCTACGTGTTGTTCGCCGACTGGCTCTCGACGCTCTGGCCGCGCTGGCTTCTGCTGCTCGGGCTCGTGCTGATCGCCGTGAGCCTCTTCATGCAGCGCGGCCTGTGGGGGCTGGGTGAACGCATCTGGCGCGCGGTGAAGCGCAATGAAGGAGAGCCGGCATGAGCGCGTCGATACTGGAAGCGAAGGGCGTCGCCAAACGCTATGGCAAGTTCTCTGCGCTGACCGATGTGAACCTGCGCATCGAGAGAAACACGGTGCATTCGGTGATCGGCCCGAACGGCGCGGGCAAGACCACGCTCTTTCACGTGCTGACGGGCACGCTGCCTATCACGGCGGGCAACATCGTGTTCGATGGCCACGATGTGACGCATGAGCCGGATCATCGCCGTGTGAAGCGGGGCATCGCGCGCTCGTTTCAGGTGACGAGCCTGTTCACGAATCTCTCCGTGCGCGAGAACCTGCGCCTCGCCGCGCAAGGCGTCGACTCGAAGCGTGCGCTCAATGCATGGACGCCGCCGCGTGGCGCGCTCGAACATCGCGATACGGTCGATGGCATTCTCGAGCGGCTTGCGCTGCAACGCTTCGCATCGACGCAGGCGAGCGCGCTCTCGCACGGTCAGCAACGGCGTCTCGAAGTAGGCATGGCGCTGGCCGCGCGGCCCAAGGCGATCTTTCTCGATGAGCCGACCTCGGGCATGGGCATCGACGATCTCGACGACATGAAGCATCTGATCCGCAGCCTGCGCGATGACTATACGGTCGTGCTGATCGAGCACAACATGGATATCGTGATGGACATCTCCGACACGATCACGGTGATGCAGCAAGGCCGCGTGCTGGTCGAAGGCGAGCCGGCCCGCATTCGCGGCGACGAACGCGTGCGCAGCGCCTATCTCGGCAATATGATCACCGGAGGCCGCGCATGACGCTCATGGTCGATAACATTCACGGCTACTACACCAAGAGCCATGTTCTTCAGGGCGTATCGCTCAGGATCGACGAAGGCGAGACGGTCACGCTGCTCGGGCGCAATGGCGCGGGCAAGTCCACGACGCTCAAGAGCATCGCGGGCATCGTGACACCGCAGCGAGGCAGCGTGACGTTCAAGGGCGCCAGCCTGGAAAAGCTCGCGCCCCACAAGATCGCGGCGCGCGGCGTGTGCTTCGTGCCGGAGCATCGCGGCATCTTCAAGTTGCTGTCGGTCGAAGAGAATCTGCGGCTCGGCGCGCGCAAGGACTCGCCGTGGCAACTGGCCGATATCTATCGCATCTTTCCACGTTTGAAGGAGCGGCGCACGAACGGCGGCGGCCAGCTATCCGGCGGCGAACAACAGATGCTCGCCATCGGCCGCGCGCTGATGAATCATCCGCGCCTGCTCATGCTCGACGAACCGGTGGAAGGACTCGCGCCGGTGATCGTCGAGGAGATCGTCGCGCAACTGAAGCTGATTCGCCAGGCAGGCGTGACGATCCTGCTCGTCGAACAGAACCTCGAAGTGTGCACACAACTCGCGGATCGTCATTACATCATCGAGCAAGGGCGCATCGTGTACGAAGGTGCGAACGATGCATTCATCGCCGATGAATCCATCAAGGACCGTTATCTCGGTGTGGGCGTCGTCTGACGCCATGCCCGCCATTACCTAGCGAAGGAACCTCGAATGCAAGCTCACGATATGCCGGCGCATGCCGGCTTGCGCATCGACGGTGCGCGTCTCTGGAACAGCCTGATGAAGCTGGCGCGAATCGGTGCGACGGAGAAGGGCGGCGTGTGCCGCCTCGCGCTCACCGAGCTCGACAAGCAAGGCCGTGATCTCTTTGTCGCGTGGGCGAAGGAAATCGGCTGCACGGTGCGCGTCGATGCGATCGGCAATATCTTCGCGCGACGTGCGGGCACACGCGACGATCTGCCGCCTGTCGTGACGGGCAGCCATATCGACACGCAGCCGACCGGCGGCAAGTTCGACGGCAACTACGGCGTATTGGCGGGCCTCGAAGTCTTGCGCACGCTGAACGACAACGACGTGCGCACCGCCGCGCCGCTCGAAGTCGTCGTATGGACGAACGAGGAAGGTTCGCGTTTCGTGCCGGTAATGATGGGCTCGGGCGTATTCGCCGGCGCATTCACGCTCGACCATGCGCTCGCGCAGGTGGATCGCGAAGACGTGTCGGTGCGCGATGCGCTCGCGTCGATCGGCTATGCGGGCGAGCGCGTCGCGGCGCATGACGTGGGCGCATATTTCGAGGCGCATATCGAGCAGGGGCCGGTGCTCGAAGCGAACGACAAGGTGATCGGTGTCGTGAAGGCCGCGCTCGGCCAGCGCTGGTACGACGTGACCATCGACGGCATGGAGGCCCATGCGGGTCCGACGCCGATGGAGCTGCGCCGCGATGCGCTGCTCGTCGCGGCTGACCTCATTCGCACGGTCAATCGCATCGCGCTCGATCATGCACCGCATGGCCGCGGCACGGTCGGCTGGATGGACGTGCATCCCAACTCGCGCAATGTGATTCCCGGGCGCGTCAAGCTGACCGTCGATCTGCGCGCCGCCGACGATGCCACCTTGCACGCGATGGACCACGCCTTGCGCGAAGCATGCGCGCAAGCGAGCTTGCCTGTGACGGTAGACGAAGTTGTCTACTTCGCGCCGCAACCGTTCGCGGACGCGCTGGTCGCTTCGGTGCGCGAGGGCGCGAATGCGCTCGGCTTCACGTCGATGGATGTCGTGAGCGGCGCGGGACATGACGCCGTGTATCTCGCACGCGTCGCGCCGGCCGCGATGATCTTCGTCCCGTGCAAGGACGGCATCAGCCATAACGAAATCGAGGATGCACGCGCCGATCATCTCGAAGCGGGCTGCAACGTGCTGCTGCGCGCGATGCTGCGCGCGGCGAATGCACTGGAAGGAGACGCTGCATGAAGATTCTCATCGCGCGGATGAATCACGAGACCAATACGTTCTCGCCGGTCGCGACGCCGCTCGAAGCGTTCGGGCGCGACGGTCCCTGTTATGGCGACGATGCGTATCGCGAGAATGCGGGTATGCGCACCGCGATGTCCGCGTTCATCGATGCAGCGACGCACGAAGGAGCCGAGATCGTCACGCCGATTTCGGCATCGGCGAATCCGAGCGGACGTGTTGCCGCTACCGCTTATGGCGCGATCTGCCAGGCGATCGTCGACGCAGCGCAAGGTTGCGACGCGGTGATGCTCGATCTGCATGGCGCGATGGTCGCCGAGAATTCGCCCGATGGCGAAGGCGATTTGCTCGAACGCGTGCGCGATGTGCTGCCGCATGCGCCTATCGCGGTATCGCTCGATCTGCACGCGAACGTCACGCAGAAAATGATCGACAACGCGAATGTCATCACGAGTTTCAAGACCTATCCGCACGTCGACATGTATGAAAGCGGCGAACATGCGGCGCGGCTCTTGCTCGATCTCATTCATGGAAAGGCGAACCCCGTAATCGCGTGGGCGCAACCGCCGCTGCTCACGCACACGCTCAGAAGCTCCACGGCCGATGGCGCGATGAAGCGCGCCGTCGATGCCGCGCGGGCCGCCGAGCGCGGGGACGGCGTGCTGGCCGTGTCGGTACTGTCGGGCTTCTCGCTCGCCGATATCGCCGCGCCTTGCATCAGCGTGGTCGTCGTAGCGGATGGCGCGCGCGAGAAGGCGCAGGACGTCGCGGACCGTATCGCGCGGCAGATCTGGAACGAGCGCGACGAGTTCGTGTATCACAGTGCGCCGCTTGCGCAGTCGATCGCGGAAGGCGCGGTACTCGCGCGCGAAACGGACAAGCCTGTGCTGTTGCTGGATCACGGCGACAACTGCATGTCGGGCGGAACGTGCGACACGACCGATGCGTTGGAAGAAGCGTTAAGGCAAGGTCTCGATAACATCGTCGTCGGGCCGTTGTGCGATCCCGAGGCGGTGGCGAAGCTCTTTGCAGCAGGCGAGGGCGCGACGGTCACGCTCGGCATCGGCAACAAGCTTGCGAGCGTTGCGTCGTCCGGCAAACCGCCGCTTGAAGTGACGGGCATCGTGCGCGCGTTGACCGATGGCGAGTACATTATCAGCGGCCCGACGTATACAGGACAACGCGCTTACATGGGACGCGCCGCCGTGCTCGAAACGCCGGTGGCACGCATTCTCGTCACGGAGCGGACGCACGAACCGTGGGATCTGGGTGTGTTCGAGAGCGTCGGCATCGATCCGCGTGGCGCGCGGTTTCTGATACTCAAGTCGCGCATGTATTGCCGGCCGGTGTTCGTGCCGATTTCGGGCGGCCTTGTCGAATGCGATAGCCGTGGGGTGACTAGCTCCGACTATGGGCTTTTTTCGTTCGGTAATCTGAAGCGGCCTGTTTATCCGCTGGATTCGGGGATTGCGTATTGAGTGAATGGGTCAGCGGGCGGGCTGTTTTGCGAAGTGTCGTTGCGCTCTGGAGACGGACATCTAGGCCGGCAAGACAGGTCCGCTTGGAACGTCTACCGATTGAAGAGAATCAGCGCCGTGTAGATTGCAACATGGAAGTCCGCACTGCCCTGCGAGGGTTGCTTCCGACGTGTTCGGCGCTTCCTGCGTCCGACGCAGACATGTCGCCGTCCGCGCTGACTGAGCTAGACGCAGCGCGTCAGAAAGTTTCCGTAGAAGCTGTCCTATGACCTCCCTCGTAGCGGTTGTTGAGCATCAGGCTAACGTGATGGCCTGATGCGATTTTTAGGATCGCGGATCGCCGTCATCGCGCGCGCAGCGGCGCCGGCGCGATGCTGGTCGCCAGGGCAGTCCAAACGTAAGGGCAATGCCGATTCGGCGCGCGAACCCACTAAAATCGTGTACCTGGCGTATTCTGTCTGCACGAAGAATCGGCGTTGTCCGTCGATCGCAGTGTATGTCCAGACAGAAGCGATCCTTAGGCGTGCACTCACGATGTCGTGGTGCTTCACGCCTTGCGAGTTGCCGATGGATAGCGCGAAGCGGTCCTGCGCGCGCATGTCACTCGACTCGCCCGCCTGGATAGAATCGACTGGACCGCTCCAAAGTATGCGATAACCTGCGCTTTCGAGGCGGTTCAACCTAGCGACAATGAGACTATGAATAAGGGAAAGACGAAGCTGACCCGTCAGGACGCCGAGCGCCTTTTCGAGGGACTGCCGGCGGCGAAGGTGAGCGCATCGAGCCGGCCCGAGAACCCGTTCGGGCCGCCATCATCCAGCGTCGTCAAGCGAGCCGACGATGAATCGACGCTATGGAAAGACAACCTGATCACGCTGCCGGTGGGAATCGAATTGCCTGCCGGCTATGAATCCGCGTCTCGCCTGCGCGAAGCGATGACGCGAGCCTGGCGCGTAAAGTGGGTGAGGGAAGGCCGGGACGAGCTGGTCGCCGAGTTTCCCGAAGGCTGGACAGCGGTTCGCCGGGAGAACGGCCCTATCGAATTGCGGGATCAATCCGGCGTGGTTCGCGCGCTATGCGGATGGGCGAAGGATGCCGAGCTCAGGCTTCTGCCGAGGTATTCAGTCGAGTCACAAGCAAACAGTTCGACCGGACTGAGCAGCTTGCTTGTCCGCGATCGCGCGAACAGTCAAATCCTAGAGCGTTCATCGGTCTGGTCCGCGCGAACGGGGACCAACCATCCGGACTGGACCAAGCTCGCAGCGTGGCTTGACCTACGCTATCCGGACCATCGCGACCCGCTGCGATACTGGGAAGATTGCGAGGAGAATCGTCGAAGCTGATGCGGTATTCGCAAGCCCTGTTTGCACCGCTAACTCAAAGGCCGCGGTGATCTGTAAAGGCAATAGCTCACACGCGGCAATCGTGATCGTGGATGTTCCATGCTTCGCCACCTCGCATAGCGGCGGCATTCGCGATTGCCCGTATAGCAACTCGCAACGCTGTGTCCCGACCAAGCCTGCCTGTGAGAGCCTATCCGTCTATAATCGGGAAGCCTGCTATCACCCACTCCCGCTAAGAGGCGCGTGTTTCACTCCAAGGAGCGCCTCATGACCCGCGTCATTCCTTATCGCGGCTTCGAAATTCACGTCACGCTGACCGCTTCGTCCGATGATCTCTACGACGCGAGCTTTCAGATCATCGGCGGTAGCAATCTTGGCGTGCTCGGCAAGTCTGGCCATCGCATCGCCCTTCGTAACGGTCCCTTCACGGAGCGCTGGGCTTTTCTCATCGCGGAGTGCGCGGGGCAAGCGGCGATCGACGTGCTCCTGGGTACGGTCAACGAAGATTAGCCATAGGTATTTGTTAAAGAGGCATAGCGCAAGCGCGGCTCGAAGACACGTTGCAAAGCTTCTTTGACTCGTGGATGTGCGGCCATGCCATGCGGCGCCTTATGCCCCGTTTTCTTGACGATCGAAGAGCAGACCGCTCTGCAATTGAAGCACGGGAAAATTTCTTCAAGCAACGCTCTGCGCCTTGAGTGCGCAATCTGCTGCGAGCATAAGAGGCAGAAGCGGGGCGTGCCCTATCAGCCGCTCGCGCGTGTCACTGCCTGTACATCTTGGCGCGTCGTCGCGCGTGAGCTGAACCGCCACCGTAAGCCGCTTCTTCGGTTTCGAATCGAAGGGCGCTCTCGTGACGAACCTCGGTAGCTCTTGGACCGGTGAGATCTCTATCGACGACGACAAACGTGAAGCCGCCCGCATACAGGGGCTGTACCGCGACGTGGAATTCGTGGTTTCCGACCTTAATCATGCGCGCCATGCGAACTCCGACGGTAGGGGAGGCTGCGAGACCCTCATTGTGCGCCGCTTTCGTGGATACCAACGAACGATAGCTTCGGTTTCGTTGGTAACAGGCGTACGACGCTGTGCATCGCGTGGAAAGCGAGTGCCGCTATTGTGTGATTCGGGCGCGGTGATCAGTTGCTGAGGAACGCCGCGCTTCACTTACCGCGTAGGTTCACGCTGACCCTTCAGCGGACGGATGACTTCGCACAGAATGTCGACAGCGCAAAGCCTGTGCAACGGGCCGGCGCACTCAGACAAGCAATACAGCGAACCCTCGATATGACGACGGCTGCACGGCACAGTTCGTCGCCGAAAGCCGCGCTACCTACTACGCTCCCGACGGAACATACCGCCACTTGGCTGCGTGAACATCGATGTCCGCGTCCTTGTCGAGACGCTTCTGCGTGCGTTGCAAGTCCGCCTGCCGAAACGCTTCGATGCGAGCCCTTTGCGACGTCGCGTGGTCTTGCTTTGCGCCTTCTGTAGCTGAACCGAGCGGGGACTTCATCATTTGGGAGACTCCAAAGTAGGTCGCTGTTTATTCTTCACGAGGCTGTTGTACGTGCCGACGGACGAAACCAGAGTCAACCGCATATTGTCAGCAAGCTTCAATGCATATCGCGAGCCGTGCGCTGGCTTTACGAACGGAAAGTACCGCGCCCTTCAGCCTGCGCCGTAAAGCGCTACAAAGCAAGCGCAATCGTCAAAGACTTGTCGATATCGCGGAGCGGCAGGCGTTTGGTCCAAGCAGCCAGCCGGAGTCGGAACATACGACTCCGGATCAGCACACGAGAAGAGCGGCGTTCGGTTCTCTTGACCGCATTAGCCATCGGCGACTAAAGGAACCCAACGCGTCCATAACGATAGCCGCGCCTATCCACCGCCTTAGCCACGCGACGCCGTGTTGAGCGCAACGGTCGCCTTCAGCGCCCCGCTGACCATGCCGCGCACCACGGCTTCGACCTGTCCCGCCTTCCCCGGCAAATAGTCGAACGGCGCATCCTCGCTCATATACGTGGACTGGCACATCTCCAGTTGCACCGCATGCACGCCATCGTGCGGCGCTCCGAAGTGTCGTGTGATGAAGCCGCCCTTGAAGCGGCCATTCGCGATGTACGTGAACGGCCCCGACGCGGCGGCGCGCAGCACCGCTTCCTGCACTGGCGCTGCCGCCGTGCGGCCGTCCTGCGTGCCGATGTTCAGATCGGGCAGCTTGCCCTCGAACAGTCGCGGCAGCACGCTCGCAATCGAATGCGCTTCCCACAGCAGCACGTTCGGATGCCGTGTGCGCAGCCGCTTCAACTCGTCGCGCAAGGTGTCGTGATACGGCTGCCAGTACGTCACGACGCGCCGGTTGCGCTCGGCGGCATCGGGCGCGCAGCCATCGCGATACAGCGGCGCGCCGCGAAACGTTTCGGTCGGACAGAGCGAGGTGGTCGTCTGTCCGGGATAAAGACTTTCGTCGTTCGACGGCCGGTTCAGATCGATCACGTAGCGTGACACGCGCGCACCCAGGATCGTCGCGCCGAGCGATCGCGCGAATGCATAGACACGGTCGAGATGCCAGTCGGTATCCGCGACCGTCAGCGCGACGTCCGTGTACTGGCCGCGCAACGAGTCGGGAATGTGCGTGCCGAGGTGCGGAATCGAGATCACCAGCGGCGCATCGCCGCGTTCGAGCGAGTAAAGATCGTTCATCGTGCCTGGGTCCTGTTAGACGACTGAGTTTATGCGTCGGCGAGAAGTTGTGACAGCGCCCGGCGATAGCCCGCATAGTGGCGCGCTTCATCGCGATGGCGCCGGTCGTGAATCACGCGCTCGCCGCCGACGAACACATCTTGCACGGGCGTTTGCCCATGTTCGCAGAATACGATCGACGAAAGCCACGTCGCGCTCGTCTGCTCCGCAAGATTCGGATGCGCGGCGTCGAGCACGATCCAGTCGGCGCGCGCCCCTGCTTCGAGTGCACCGACCGCGCGGCCGGTCGCGCGCGCGCCGCCTTCGAGCGCGTCCTGAAACAGCCGGTCGGCGACATGCGTCGTGCGTGGCGACGCCAGCACGTTGCGCTGACGCCGCACGAGCCGCTGGCCGTATTCGAGCAGGCGCAGTTCGGCGCGCCAGTCCACGCCGATATGACTGTCCGAACCGATGCCGAACGCGCCTTGTGCGTCGAGATATTCCATCGCGGGGAAGATGCCGTCGCCGAGATTCGCTTCGGTCGTCAGGCACAGGCCCGCAATCGCGCCGCTTTTCGCGAGGGCGCTGGTTTCGTGTGCATCGACGTGCGTTGCATGCACGAGGCACCAGCGCGCGTCCACGTCGAAGTGATCGAGCAGCCATTGCACGGGCCGCGCGCCGAGCGCCGCGAGCGACGCATCCACTTCCGCCGTCTGCTCCGCGATGTGGATGTGAACCGGCGCGCCCGGCGAGATCGTATCGAGCCCTTCGAGCAGGGCGCGCAGCGAAGCCTCCGATACGGCGCGCAGCGAATGCGGCGCGACGCCGTAGCGCAGCGCGCCGTGCTCGGGACGCGCATCGCGCAGGGTGCTCAGAAGATCGAGAAACGCTTCGGTCGTGTTGACGAAGCGGCGCTGATCGTCGCGCGGCGGCTGCGCGCCGAAGCCGCTGTACTGATAGAGGACGGGCAGCATCGTCATGCCGATGCCGGTCTCGCTCGCCGCATCCACGACGCGCTGTGCAAGCTCGGCCGGGTTCGCGTGGCGCTGGCCATCCGCCGCGTGATGAACGTAATGGAACTCGCAGACGGACGTATAGCCCGCCTTGAGCATCTCGACATACAGCCAGCGCGCGATGGCCCCGAGCGTATCGGGTGTGATGCGCGCGGCGAACCGGTACATCAGGTCGCGCCAGCTCCAGAAGCTATCCGCCGGATTCGCGCGATATTCAGTGAGGCCTGCCATCGCGCGCTGGAACGCATGCGAGTGAAGGTTCGGCATGCCGGGCATCACCGGCCCCGACGCGCGGATAACGTGTGCAGGCACATCGCGCGTATCCGGCGTGACCGCGACGAGCGTGCCAGCGTCGTCCCATTCGAGCAGCACGTCAGCGCGCCAGCCGTCCGGCAGCAGCGCGTGCGCCGCGAACAGGGCTTTCGTTTGTGAATTCATGACTGACCTCTCGTATCGAGCGACGCGCACAACAGCACGCCGTCGCCATCCATCTCGACATCGACGCCACGCGCCGCGTCGATCCGCAGCGTGTCCATCTTCGTCAACGTGAAGCGTGTCCGGTCGACGCGCACGTCGAGCGAGCCTTGCGCACAATGCAACAGCACGCTTTCCGCAGCGACGATGCGGCTCGCTGGTGAGCGCCAGCAATCGATCGAAGCGTGCGCCGCGCCGCGATGCGTCATTACATTGAAGACGCGCACCGGTCCGTCCGTCAGACGCGCCTCGACCGGCGTTTCACCAGCGAAGCGCGCGTTGTCGAACGCATGCGTCACGGCATGTTCGCCGAGCGTGAGGCCCGCGCCATCGAGCAGGACGAGCACACGGTCGATGCCGTCGAAGCGCGAAAACGGTCCCGGCCGATCGATCTCCGCGATGCTCACGCGCCACGCATCGGCGCGCGCCGCGACTTCGCGCGTGATGCCGCCGCCGTTCTTCCACGGCGACGCCACGAGATCGGCGCCGCGTATCACTGAGACGTTCATGCGCGCGACAACACCGCTTGCAGGAACGAGCGCGTGCGGGGCTGCGACGGCGTCGAAAAAATCTGCGCGGGCGGACCCGCCTCGACGATCTCGCCGCCATCCATCACGACGACGACATCCGCCACTTCCTTCGCGAAGCCCATTTCGTGCGTGACGACGAGCATCGTCATGCCTTCGGATGCGAGCAGCTTCATCACCTGCAGCACTTCGCCGACGAGTTCGGGATCGAGTGCGGACGTGGGTTCGTCGAAGAGCATCACGCGCGGCTGCATCGCGAGTGCGCGTGCGATCGCGACGCGCTGCTTCTGACCGCCCGACAGGCTCGCGGGCATCGCATGCGCCTTGTGTTCGAGGCCGACTTTCTTGAGCAGCGTAAGCGCGGCCGCTTCGGCATCGGCTTTCGACAGCCCACGCAACATGCGCGGCCCGACGGTGATGTTGTGCAACACCGACAGATGCGGAAACAGGTTGAACGACTGAAACACCATGCCCACTTCGGTGCGCAGCGTGTTGAGCGCGCGTTCCTTGAGCATCGTTCCGTGATCGACGAGGCGATGCCCGCAGATATCGATGGTTCCCCGCTCCGGCTGCTCCAGTCCGTTGCAGCAGCGCAGAAACGTGCTTTTGCCGGAACCGCTCGGCCCGATCACGACCACGACCTGGCTCGGCTGAATATCGAAGTCGATGCCGTTCAATACGCGATGCGTCCCGAACGACTTCGTGAGTTCGCGAATGCTGACGATAGGTTGAGCACTGTTCATTGCACCATGCCTCCTGCGCGCAGCCGTCGCTCGACGCGATGAAGAATGTAGTTCGTCGTCTGTGTGAGCACGAGATAGACGAGCGCGATCACGATATACACCTCGAGCGACCGGTACGACACGCTGATGATTTTCTGTCCTTCGTGCATGAGATCGTGAATGGTCAGCAGGGACACCAGCGCGGAGTTCTTGATCAACGCGATGAACTCGTTGCCGAGCGGCGGAATCATGCGCACGATGGCTTGCGGAAGAATGATCGCGCGCATGGCCTGCCCCGACGACATGCCGATGGAGCGCGCCGCCTCCATCTGCCCGCGATCCACCGACTGAATTGCACCGCGCACGATCTCCGACACGTAAGCCGCCGAGTACAGTCCAAGGCCGAGCATGCCGCACACGAACGCGGGCAACAGGATGTTGAACTGCGGCAAGCCGAAGAACAGCAGGAACAGTTGCACGAGCAGCGGCGTGCCGCGGAAGAAGATCAGATAGCCGGTGCAGAAGCCGTAGATGAGCCGCCGCTGCGGCGCAAGCCGGCCGATGCCGATCAGAAGCCCGAGCAGGCACGAGAGCACGAGCGCGGCGGCGGTCACCTCAACCGTGACCAGCGCGCCGTGCGCGATATCGGCCCAACCGGCGACGGCTGGCGTGAAGTCGAGTTGCATGGTTCAGATCCGCCGCATTACTTAGCGCTCGCGGTGGTGCTGGCGCTCGCGCTGAACCACTTTTTCACGATCGCGTCGTACGTGCCGTCGGCCTTGATCTTGGCGAGCGCGGCATTCATCTGGTCGCGCAATTGCGGCTCGTCCTTGCGCACCGCGATGCCGTACGCTTCCGTCGTCAGTTCCTTGTCGAGCACGCGGAAACCCGGGCGCGTGCGCACGAACTGAAACGCGGCAGGCTTGCCCGTCACGGCGGCGTCCGCGCGGCCGATGCCGACCAGATCGAACATCTCCTGATTCTTTTCCACTTCCACGCGCTGCACTTGCGGATAGTTGTCGCGCAGGAAGTTCACCGACTTCGTGCCGACCTGCACGGTCACTTTCTTGCCGTTGAGATCGGCGAGCGTCTTGATCGGCGAGTCCGCCTTGACGAGCGCCGAGAGGCCGCCCGCGAAGTACGACTGCGTGAAATCGACGACCTGCGAGCGCTCCGGCGTGATGTAGATGCCGGAGATCGCCGCATCGAAGCGACGCGCGACGAGGCCCGGAATCAGCCCCTTGAAGTCGATGTCGGTCCACTGGACCTGCTTGCCCATCGCCTTGGCGAGCGCGTTCATGATGTCGATGTCGAAGCCGGTGCGCTGGCCTTTGTCGACGAACTCCATCGGCGGGAAGGTGGCGTCGGTCGCGACGTTGATGACGTTCGCGTCTTCCGCGCGGACGGCGCCGGGGAGAGCGGCAATCATCATCGCGACGCCGAGACTCGCGGCAGAAACAAGGTTCTTCAGTTTCATGGTGTGGGCTCCAGGGTGTGGTCAGTCGGTGAGTGTCATTCAGGCGTTTTGCAGCCGGGCGGAAATGGCGTTGGCGGTGCGTACGGTCCAGTCGGCGAGTTGCTGTTCGCGGCCCGCGGCGCGCGAGGACGGCGCCATCAGCGTGATCGATGCGCTCGCGCCCGCGCCGCGCGCCGTGCGCCGGAACACGGGTGCGCTCACGCCCCACACGCCCGGATCGATTTCGCTGTCGCTTATCGCGTAGCCGCGCGCGCGGATGCCGTCCAGTTCCGCTTCGAGTGCGGCGCGGGCGGCATCGTCGCCGGCGAACTGACGCCCGAGCGTCTCGGTGCGGGTCTTGTCGGCCATGAACGCGAGCAGCGATTTTGCGGAGGCGCCCGCGCGCAGCGGCACCGCGCGTCCTTTCTCGAACGAGCAGCGCAGCGACTGAGTGCTTTCGACCATCTCGAGGCAGATCACCTGATCGTTCAGGGCGACGATGAGCCCGACGCTCTCCTGTGTTGCGCGCGAGAGCTGCATCATGCTGTCGCGGCTTGCCTCGACCAGCATCGAATTGACGTCGAAGCCGAGCGCGAGCTGAAGACAGATGGGACCGGGCGCGTAGAAGCCGTCGTCGTCGGTGACGAAGCCCCAGCGCTTGAGCAGCGCGACCTGGCGGTAAAGGGTGCTTTGCGCGAGACCGGTTGCGCCGAGCATGTCCTTCACGGACATGGCCTTGCCGTGGCTGGCGAGGGCGGTCAGCACGAGCAGCAGGCGCTCGGCGCCAGTGACGGTGGGGTCTTGGTTCACGCTGTGTTCTGCTCGCCTGGGAATGCGCGTTCGTTTGAATTACATGCAGAATGCCACGGCGCTCCCGCCGGATAAAAATCGTATTCCCATCGTGCGGGAAACAGTCGGTAGGGGTTTACGCTTATCAGGCGCGGGTAGTTAGTTTGATTCGATCCAGAACGGACGGCTGGCCTGACGCCCTAGGTCGGTGAGCTGAGATGTACGGGACGATTGGCGTCATGCGGCACTGGAACGATGAACGCTCAGATGCGCCGACTGCCCATAGCGCGCCGAAAACGGCTAATCGAATCCACGTATCCGCACGCGCAAGGAAGCGAGTTCCTCGTTTGATGGAGCAACCGAAGACGCTCGTGATGCGAAAACAACGAAGGGAGGCAAGCAAATGCAGCGCGAAGACGGTCGCGGGCAAGACGATTGCCCGGAAGACCACGGCTATGAGATGAGCGGCAGATACGGCGAATTGAGGGTCGGGCAGCACGCTTTGTGATGGAATTGCTGCCCGCAGGAAGTAAGTGCGCGCGGACGCTGCCAATCAGCCGGAGAGGTAGACGCGACGCAAGGATGCGAGTCAGCGACGGCGCCGTGACTTGCCACGCGGTCTGCAAAGACTGGAACGGCGTCCGCAATGAGTCTTTAGAGCAACTTGCCGTTGTCTTCCATCACTGTCCCACCGCGCTCGGCGAGATTAAGGCTGGCCTTTCTCTGCCGCAGGCTCCGAGGACGCCGAGGACGCCGACGGCGTCGATGCACGAGCCGTGCGCCTTGCTTCCAGATGCCGCGCGCGTCCGGCATCGGCCGCTGTCACGTTTCCTGTCGGATTCCCAGCGAGGTCGACGCGTGCAGCGTCCTCGACGAGACAACTCCAATAGCGAGCGCCGCGACACCAGACCTTGATGGCTTCGCGGATCTCGGTTTCCGTCAGGCCGATGTCCGATGCCTGCGCGAACAAGTCGTCGATGACACCGACTTTCAACGGCACTTTAGGAGCCGGATTCTTGGGAAAAGCCAGCGGAAAGCGCCGCTGAAGTTTCCCGATTGCATGCACGACCGGATCGACCGGTTGCTTCTGTGCGTTCGTGGCAGGACGCGGCGGGCGCGCCGGCTTCTTCGCCGGAGCGCTCTTCGATTGCTTCGCCAGTTGCGCTTTCAGTTGCGCGAGTTGTTCAAAACCCATAACGGTCTATCCTCGGAATTCGTTTCAGGATTTTATCAGCCGCGAAGGTCCGCTTCTTTCTGCAGCGGCGCGTGTGCAGGAACGGGTGGGCCTTTCCTCGAGCATTTCCCAGTGAAGGGCCGGGAAACTGCCCACGCTTGTGCCGATACGGCCGGCAAGCTGAGTGCTTCGCCGCGTTGCATGAACGGGGCTGCGCGCGGGTCATTCGGAGCCTCGAATCCAGCGAAGAGCGCCAGCCTAGGAAATCCCGGGCAAGGGACTGGAGACAAGAACCGCAGCAGCGACGATCACACCAGCAAGCACGACAGACTCGATGCGCAGCACAACCCAAAAACGTTTCAGCGGTCGAACAGCGGCATCCGAACCTGTTTCGTCGAGAGCGGCAAGCAACCGGGGCATCTCGATGAACCGGTTATGTGCGCCAAGCCCGGCGGCAATGAGCACGAGGGCGAACTTGAGCAGCAGCACTTGCCCATACGTCGACATCAGCAGGCTTTCAGGTGTGTTCACTCCACGCCAGCCGTTGTAAGCGCCGGTGATGAACAGGATGACCAGCGCGACGGTCGCGGCGTCAGAAAGCGACTGAACAAACGCCGAACTGTTGGCACGCTCCGGGACCGGAACACTGAACATGCGAGGCAGAACGACATAGCTCGTTACGAGGACGAGTCCCACCCAGACGCTGATGGCGAACAAATGGAACCAGTCGATCCACACCGGAACGCTGAGCACGCCGGCATCGACGGGATGACCAGCGTGGCTACGGGACAATGCAACACCTGCGAGCGCGAGCCAGAGGGCGCGCTTGAAGCGTATCGGACGCCCCCGCTGCGCAAGCGACAGAATCATCACGACGAGCATGAAGCCCGTGCCTGCGAGCCATGCGTGCCCAAAGCCGGTCTCCACGAGCATCGAGCGGACGGCGGCACCAGCTTCGCCGAGCGTTGATTCGTTCATCAGCGCGCAATGAATCCAGAATGCACTCGCACTGAAGAAGAGCACGGCAAACGATGCGATGCGCAACGTAAGAAGCAGGCGCCAACTGAGCCGGGTCTGCCATCTCGATACGCGGCGAGACAACCACGTATCGCTCAGCAATGCGCCGACGACAATCGCGAAACTGATGTTCTGAAGCGCCACGAAGGCCAACCGCAAAACGCCGAGGAAACCGTCGTTCATCACTTCACCGCAAAGGTGTAGGCGCCTTTAGTCTTGTGGGCGTCATGCGTCATAACGGTCCACTGCACGGTGTAGGTTCCGGGGGCGAGCTTCGGAACCGCAATCGTCAGCACTCGCGTGTTGGCTGAGTCGACCGTGGCTTTCTCCTTGGTCGCAGGCGACCCCGATGCATCGACGACCTTGATGGTGCTGAACGCGGACTCGAGGTCCTCGTTGAACGTCAGGCGAACAGAGTCGGGCGATGTGTCGATGGTGCTGCCCGATGCGGGCGTCGCACTTTCGAGTTTGCCGTGTGCGATTGCGATCGCCGGTGACAGGACAAGAGCAGTGCTTGCCACTGCACGAATCAGAAACTTGATATTCACGACTGTTACCTCTTTGGGTTGATCGACACGCGATAAAGCTGGCGGCCTATTGAAGTCATTGCTTGTGCAGCTCTGTAACGGTGAGTGCGCCGTCCACTTCTTCCGCGACGAAGTCGATCTTGTCGCCGACTTTCACTTGGGACAGCATCGCCGGGTCTTTGACCTTGAACACCATCGTCATCGCATCCATCTCGAGGTTTTCTAGCGGACCGTGCTTGATGGTCAGCTTGCCGGCGGCGGTGTCTGCTTTCTTCACTTCGCCATGCGACATGCTGTGCTTTGCGTCGGCGCCCGTTTGCGAACTGCTTGCCGCGTGTGTGTTTTCTGTGTCGCCCTCCGCATAGGCGCTCGCTGAAATCGCCAATACACAACCCATCGCAATCGAAACAATCGCGTTTTTCATCACGCTCTCTCCCTTAGTTCAGTTATCGACATCGGCCAAAGTCACTGCCCGGCCCATTGAAGAAATCAGCTATCCGGCAGTTCGCCGGTGTATTCGTACGCCACCGTTCCCTTCGGGTGCTTAAACCAGCCCGGGTCTCGATAGTCATTGCGGCCAAGTCCTTCACGCACTTTCACGACCGTGAACATGCCGCCCATTTCGAGCGCGCCAAACGGCCCGGTGCCGGTCATCATCGGCAGCGTGTTGTCGGGCAGCGGCATCTCCATGTCGCCCATCGAACCGCCCGCACTGCCCATCGCCATGTAATCCGGCACGAGCTTGTTGATGCGTTTCGCGAGATCTTTCTGCGGCACGCCGATCATGTTGGGAACCTGATGTCCCATTGCATTCATCGTGTGATGCGACTTGTGGCAGTGGAACGCCCAGTCGCCGGGACGGTTCGCCGTGAACTCGATGATCCGCATCTGACCGACTGCAACGTCCGCGGTCACTTCCGGCCAGCGCGCGGAAGGGGGAATCCATCCGCCGTCGGTTCCTGCGACCTCGAAGCTGTACCCATGCAGATGAATCGGGTGATTGGTCATCGTCAGATTGCCGAAGCGGATGCGGACGCGATCCCCGGCGCGCACAGGCAGCGGGTCGATGCCCGGAAAGACCCGTGAATTCCATGTCCACATGTTGAAGTCCGTCATCTCGTTGACGCGCGGCGTGAAGCTGCCCGGGTCGATGTCGTAGGCGGACATCAGAAACACGAAGTCGCGGTCCACCGGCATGACGCTGCGGTCCTTCGGATGCACGATGAACGTGCCCATCATCCCCATGGCCATCTGCACCATCTCGTCGGCGTGGGGGTGATACATGAAGGTGCCGTGGTTTTCGAGCCGGAACTCATAGACGAACGTCTTGCCCGGCGGGATGTGCGGCTGCGTCAACCCCCCGACGCCGTCCATCCCTGAAGGCAGATGCATTCCGTGCCAATGGACGGTGGTGTGCTCCGGCAGCTTGTTGGTCACGAAGATGCGAACCTTGTCGCCTTCGACCGCCTCGATGGTCGGCCCCGGCGCCTGGCCGTTGTATCCCCAGAGATTCGCCTTCATGCCGGGCGCCATTTCGCGGACCACGGGTTCCGCAATCAGATGGAACTCCTTCCAGCCGTTCTTCATCCGCCACGGCAATGTCCAGCCGTTCAGCGTGGCGACAGGCGTATAGGGGCGACCATTGGGCGGCGTAAGCGGTGGCTGTGTGGCGGTGTTCTGCATCGTCGGCGCCTCTGGAAGCGATGCCGCGCCAGCCTTGCTGACGAGCGCCGCGCCGAGAAGCGCAGCACCCGATCCGCCGATAAAACTTCGACGTGAGACCATGTTCATTTACCCTCTGAATTCGTCGGCGACGCGGGTTGCGTCGCGGGAGCGGGTGTCGGCGGCGCGGAAGGGGGCGCCGCTTCGCTTTGAGATGCGCCGGGAACCTGTGCGGACGCAAGGGGCGCCAGCCGTCCGCCGAGCGACTGCTGCAAGTCCGTCTCTGCAAGCCAGTAGTCTTTGAGCGCGTCAATGTAGGCATTGACGGCTGCGGCCTGGTCGCGCGAATCAGAGAGCAGCTCGAACACGCTCGCGAGCATGCCGTTGTAGCGCAGCAGCTTTTCATCGGAGATCGTCTTGCGTAGAGGCACGACCTCGTCGCGATAGTGCTTTGCCACGTCGTAGCTCGTCACGTAAGCGGCGTACGACTCACGCACCTCTGAACGAGCGTCGATCGCGGTCTGAGCGAGGCGGTTCGCCGACTGCATATAGATGGCGTCGGCTCGCGCGACCTTTGCGCCGCCCCAGTCGAAGACAGGTATCTCGACGCTGATTTCGTATCCGCGCTCATGGCCCTTGTCGGTCTCGAAGTTGTTCAGATAGCCGACATCGAGCGCATTGATGAAACGCGTCGCCTTGCTGAGCCCGAGCGACGACGCGACGCTCTCGGTCCGCAGCTTCGCCGCCTGAATGTCGAGGCGGTTCTGCATCGCAAAACGCTCGAGTTCGTTCAGGTCGGGCCGGTCCTTCGGCAGGTCAGGCAGACGGTCGGGCAACTGGTACTGCGTTCCCGATCCCCATAGTCCCATCGTGCGAGTGAGTTTTTCGCGAGCCGCGACTGACTGCTGCCGGGCTTTGGCCAACTGGGCGACCGACTCCGCGTAAAAGGCCTGCTCCCGCGCATAGTCGAGCTTGCTGGAATTGCCCGCCTGTCGCATGCGCAAGGCCAGTTCCGCTCCGGCCTCGGCCGAGTCCTTGACCTGAGCGGCGTAATGGGCGGCCTGCTCCGCAGCGACAGCGTTGACATAAGCTTTACGGGCGTCGGCGGCGACGGCAAGCATCGCGTTGGCCGTCTCGAGCTTCGTCTGTTCAAAGCGACGGCTCTCGATGCGCGTCGCCACGGGCAGCGTGAGAATCCCCAGGACGCCCATGGAGAACGTCCGGCTGATTCCGAAGCCGTCGCTCCAGTGCGTCCGGCTGAACGTGAAGCCCGGATTGGGCAGGCGGCTCGCCTGCACGAGGTCGGCCTCGGAAATGCCGAGATCGCCGTATGAAGCCTGGAGTCCGCGGTTGTTCAGCAGCGCGACCTGGACCGCCTCGTCGATGCCGAGCGGCTTCGACAGCAGTTCCTGCGTACGCTTGAACGCAGCATCGCGGTCTTCGTCGGTCTTGACGTAGACCGCGTCTTTGCCAAGGCGCTCGGATGCGGTTGTCGACACGGTATTGAATCCACCGTCCTTCGAAAACGTCGTGCAGCCGGCCAGCAGTATCGCCGCGATCGCAATGAATGCAACGCGGTTCGAGCCGAGGTTTCGAATCATTTCGATTCGCCTCCGTGCTCGTGACCGTTCGTTCCTTCGTGTGCCGCGACCGGTTGCCGGCTGTGCCTGACGGCGGTCTTGCCTCGGCTGGGCGCAACGGCACGGTTCAGCTCCTGCCAGGTCGGCGCGTCGCCATCCTGCCAGGACTGATAGCCGCTGAACGCGGACTGCATGATGACAGCCGGCACCGATGTACCGGCATCCGTCGGGTCGGGCACGACGGTCGTGGCGTGCGCGAGCAACGGCAACACTGCGCCTGCGCCCAAAAGCGCCGCAGATAGTGTTCGCATGAATTTTTCTCGTCGTAAATCATCCGGCGGCCGTGAAGGACGCCAGAAAGCTTGCTGGTCGCAGCGAGTGGCTGCGAGTGCGCGGACTAGACGAGAAGGGAGCGGGGAGGCCGTTCGATGCCGTCGGTCAGAAACAACACGACGCCGGCATCAGGAGGCAAGGGGACAGAGAAATGAATCAGATCGGTTGAAGCGGAAACGGTAGGGACGACGGGTAGCGCTGCGCCGACGCAGCACGACGCACACGTCAGACAGGCATGAACATGGTGACCGCCGTTGTGGTGATGACCGGCGTGGTCGTCGCTGTCGGCTACAGCGGCATCTACGTCCGCTGCTGCTGATTCATGGAGATGATCGGAGGGCGAGGCTTCGTTATCGGCTACGTGTGAAGGCACGCAAAACATCGAGACGGCCGCAAACGACTGAACCGGAAGGCTCAGTACAAGCAGCACGACGAGAATGAGTTTGCGCCAGTAAGACATGGGGGCAAAGTCTAGCACGGGGTTACGACTGCTGTAAGACCTGTAATCGTTCAGCGCCTTTGTCACGCTCACCGCGCCGATGACGTAGTTCCTGTTGACCTTCCCAGTGTGGCAGGGTTCATCATGAACGTATTCAGGTCAAGGAGCATGAAAATGGAATTCACCGTAGCCGATATGTCGTGCGGCGGATGTGCCAGCGCCATCACCAGGGCAATTGCAAAGCTGGATGCGACTGCCAGGGTAGAAGTTGATGTCGCAGCGAAGCTGGTGAAGGTCGAATCGCCTTTGGAACAGGGACAGGTTGCCTCTGCAATCGAGAGCGCAGGCTTTCACCCTATCGCGAACGCGCCGTAAGCAAGCGAGGATGCCTATGCCGCGTTCGCGGTCCGGATGAGGCCTTTTCTCCCTGCCACGCAATACGGGCGTAGGTAGCGCGACTGTGCAATCGACCTCTCGGTGCACGCCGCCTGCCGCATCCACGGAAATGCGTGTCGTTGCCGAACACAGCCGATAGCGAGCGCGTAATCAGTATTTGATGTCGCTCGCGGTTTGACGTCCGTGCTGCTTCGATTGGCGCTTGTCCTGTCTGCACTCAGCGTTGCTTTGCTGATTTGCGGCGCGGCAGTCATGCTTGGTATGCCGTGCGCCTTGGCGCGTGTGCTGACGCACATCGCGGCCGGCTCGGCGCTCCTGGGCCTGCTGTGTCGCCGACGACGGAGTCGGCCAGGAGCAAACGAAAAGAGCTGCGGCCAGTGACAACAGCCTGCGGTCAAATGCGCGCATGAATCGTCTCCCGAGTGGTAACGATGATGCAAGAAGCTCGACGAGTCGAGGACACGTCAGAAGCCGATCTCGGACGCAGTCATGACAGCCGAATCGGCACTCGCGTACTCGCGCGGTGCTGCGCCTCCTTGCTGATCCGCGGCTCCCTCAACGACCGATCCGCTGAATTGCCTGCGTTCGCCGCGCCTGTGCGTCCTGAAGCAGACGGTACGAAGCATAGTATTTGAAGATGTTGCGTACATACGTGGTCGTCTCGATGCCGACCTTCTCCGCGACAACAATCTCCACGTTATTGAACCAGACGTCAGGATTCAAACCACGCTCAGCAGCGATTTTTCGCATCTTCGCAATCGTGCCGGGCCCGGCGTTATAGCTGGCGAAAGCAAACAGCGGCCTGTCGACGTCGGAAAAATGGGCGTCCTGGAAGTATCGGGTCATCAGATGATCAAGATACTTCGCGCCAGCATGAATATTCGACTGCGCTATCTTGATGTCCCCGACGTTCAACTCTTTCCCCGTGGCCGGCATGAGTTGCATGATGCCGACTGCTCCTACGCGGCTCTTCGCGTTCTGGTTGAGTTGCGACTCCTGGAATCCTTGAGCCGCCAGCATCAAGGGATCGAAACCGTATTGCTGGCCATATTGCTCGAAGAAAGCGACGGTTTGCTTGAATCGGTTCAGTTCGGCGCTTTCCGCGTTGTTATGAATCTGCTTGATGCCTTGCATGTACTGCTTCATGCGGACTTCCGCCACACTTTGCTTCTTGATGAAGTTGTCGTAGAAGTTGCTGATAACCGCCTGCAGTTGAGGACTTTGTTTGCGAATCGCCCAGCCGATGTATCCGCCTTCACGCACTGCGATGTCTTCGTGCACCTTGACCTGCGGCAACAGCTGCGCCCACATGCGGGCCTTCCAGTCGTCAACGACCAGAATCTGAAGCAGGCCGACATTCAGCATTTCCATCGCGTCCTCGTCCTCGAGGGCTTCCGGAAGCAGAACGACTTGCATGAGCGGCTTGCCTGTCTGACGAAACCGGTTGTTCAGTGCGCTCAGGCTCTCGTAGTAGCTGCTTTGGCGGCGGACGTGCACCGTTTTCCCGCTGAGGTCCTCCACCGTGGACAGCGCCGGCGACTTCGGCCCTGTCAGGATCACTTCACGCGTCGGTTTGAGCCCGCGCGCCGTGACGAAGTCGGCTTGCTTTAGGCGATCGTCTGTCACAGTCAGGTTACCCGCCGCGATGTCGCCGATGCCGTCCGTGAGGCCGGTAAGCAACCTGTCGCGAGTTGTGGGAATCATTACTACAGTGATAGGGCGTTTACCAAGGCGATCGGCGTACGTCTTGTTGATAAAGCGATCGAAGTCACGGACGAAATCGGCAGTCAGGCCGCGTTCCCGTCCGCGGTCATTGAAATACAGGGTGCGGCTGAACGGAACCAGTACGCGAATCACGCGCCGCTCGAGCATCGCGTCGAAGTCGCCGCGCCATGACCTGTTGGTCAGGTCGATCCGACGCGTCGCGCTGGCAGGAAGCGGGGCGGAAGCGGCCGCGGGAGCCGAAGCGGCATTCGATGGCGCGGAGGTGGGCGGCTTGGGCGCGGCGCATACTGCCATCGCTGCAAGGACCGACAGTCCAAAGGAGCATGACAATAAGCACGTATGAACGAAACGCATGTTGGCATACCGTTGTTGTCAGCCCTGTCGCCTGGGGGCGGCAGGCTCATTTGGTTTTGGCGCCATCCGTGACTCGGGACACTCAAGCAAGTCGCGCGCTCGATTAGGCTCCCTTACAGCATAGCTGCGGATGCAAGCGATTCAAGACGCGGGGGCGCTTTGCGGATGGGCGTTGGCTGACGCGGTGCGGCAAACGAGCTTTACGTGGAAGCGGCAACTTACCAAAGGTCCGCAGCGACATTTCCGAACGGATCGACAGTCCCACGGCGGATCATCGACACGAGACGGCGCACCCACGTTGGCAGCCCGCCACGCACGGTAATCGGCCTCTCCGGCATGGCTTCAATGAGCAAGCGCAGCGGCCCAGCCAGCCTTCAGAAACCCCCATCCATGCCGTAATCCGTAATGTTGCGGGGATCGTTCCGCCCGCTGGCCCTTTTCCCCTCTGCAAACGCCCCGCCCGATGCGACGTTTCGATACCAGTTTCCCGTCGCTTCCCTTAGGGCTCTTCGGCCGCCTGGTCGCCCGCAAGCCGATGCTCGCAGGCGCGACCGGCACGGCAATCAGCGCGTGCGTACTCATCCTGACATTCACAGTCCTTGCGATGGGTCGACAACAGGAACTGGACCGCGCTGCGGCCAGTTCGATGAACGTCGCCGTTACCTTGAGCCGCGAGATCGCGCGAAACGTCGAGCTGTACGACCTTTCGCTCGAAGCGGTAGCCGAAGGGGCATCTGACAGTCGCGTCCAGTCGCTTCCGAAAGACCTGCGGCACAGGGTCCTCTTCGATCGTTCAACGACGGCGCGAGACGTGAGCGGCGTGTTCGTAATCGACCGCGAGGGAAACTTCAAAGAAGCCCGGGACGAAACTGCCGTGCACGCCAACGTCGCGGATCGCGATTACTTCGTCGCGCAGATCCCTCGCGGCCAGGAAGGCCTGTTCTTATCGCGGCCGTACCAGTCACGAGCGCGCGGTGGCGCATCTTCAATCGCGCTCAGTCGCCGCATCACGCTGTCCGACGGCTCTTTCGGCGGTATCGCGTTGCTCGCCGTCAACACCGATTACTTTCAGTCCATGATGCAAGCCCTGGCGGTCGGTCCGCACGGCGCATCGTTGATCCTGCAAAAAGACGGTACGGTCGTTGCCCGGAACCCCCGGCTCAAAGCCGGTGAACCAAGCAGCGTCGCGCATTCGCCCACGTTCAAGCAAATGCTGGCGACTGAACAGGGCTTCTACATCGCGCGCTCGCCTGTCGATGGCCTGACTCGCCTGTATTCATTCGCACAAGTGCCGGACACCAATCTCATCGCCGTCGTCGCGCCTTCGTATGACGACGTTCTATCGGGCTGGCGTCACCGGTCCACCATCATCGGGGCGTTAGCACTGGTCTTGAGCACCGCGTTCACTTACGTCGTGTGGGCGCTCGCTTTTGGCCTGCGTTACCGGATAGCACTGCAAGCGCATGTGACTCACGTCGCTCACACCGACGCGCTGACACAACTGTCGAACCGAGGTTCGCTCGAAACGTCGCTGCGACGCGTGTGGAACGAATGCAGCGCCTCCAATGTGCCCATGTCCCTGCTGTTCGTCGACGCAGACCGGTTCAAGGCCTACAACGACAAATTCGGCCACGCAGCCGGCGATGCGGCGCTACGACTGATCGCAGACTGCCTGAAGGCGCAAACGAGGTCGGACATCGACGTCGTCGCGCGTTACGGCGGAGAAGAGTTCGTCATCGTGCTTCCCGGTGCAGGGCTTTCTGACGCGGTCCGGGTCGGCGAGAGCATACGTGCTTGCATCCAGTCCAGTTCGCAGGGGAGAGAGCAAAGCGGCGTGCATCCCGTGACGGTGAGCGTCGGATGCAGCGTGATCATGCCAAGTAACGGAGTAACGACGGCGACGGCCCTGCTCGCGGCCGACCGAGCCGTCTATGCAGCAAAACGGCGCGGTCGCAATCAGGTGAGCGCAGCGACAGCGGCCATGTACGAGCCGACGCCTCGTCAAAAGTCACTGGCCGGAACGGAAACTCACTGAGCGCAAGTGACGATGCCATTTCCCGCCTAGATGTCGTCTCTGGAGTCGCACGTTGCCAGCAGACTGAGCAACGCATCGATGTCGACTGGCTTGACGAAGTGATGATCGAAGCCAGCTGCCTGGGCTTTTAGGCGGTCCTCCGCCTGTCCATAGCCTGTGATCGCAACGAGCACGGGAGACTTGTGTCCCTTGGCGCGCAAGTGTTTCGCGAGCTCATACCCGTTCATCCCGGGCAAGCCGATGTCCAGCAGCGCGACGTCAGCACCAAACGCCACGTATTGTTCCAGGGCTTCGTTGGGCCCATAACAGGCGCGCGTCACATGGCCCTCCGACTGGCAAACCAGTGACAAGGAATCGGCCGCATCGCGGTTGTCATCGACGATCAGGATGCGGAGGCCGTTTCGCGCCGGTCGCAAGGGCATCTGCCCGACGATAGTGGGAACGACATCGTCCGGTGAATTCAAGCGCGGAAACGACATGGTGACCGTTGTCCCGCATCCGGGCCCCTGGCTTTCGATACGAATCGAACCTTCATGCATTTCCACCAGCTTGCGCACCAAAGACAGTCCAATGCCCAGTCCTCCTTTGGAACGATCGAGCGTGCGTTCGCCCTGCGAGAACAAATCGAAAATTCGCGGCAATAGGTCGGCGGCAATGCCAGCGCCGGTATCTTCAACGACGATATGAACTTGCGCAGCGTCCGCCGACACGCGTACACGAATCTCGCCACCCGCAGGCGTGTATTTGCATGCGTTGTGCAGGACGTTGATCACGATTTGCGCCATGCGCGTCGTGTCACCGCATACCCAGACGGTCTCCCTCGGAACATCGATGGTCATCGTCTGCTTGTTCTCGTCGACCTGTTGAGCGACCGACTCCGCGGCGCCGTAGACGACTCCGCCTATCAGGAGCGGCTCGCGCTGCAGAACGATGCGGCCCTGCGTGATGCGCGACACTTCCAGCAGGTCGTCCACCAGCCGCGTCATGTGTGAAATCTGGCGTTCCATCGAAGCGATGAGCGGCTCAGGATCGCCCGCCGATGCCCCGCGACGAAGCAGGCTCACCACGGTTCGCAGCGGTGCGAGCGGATTCCTGAGTTCATGCGCGAGCATCGCGAGGAACTCGTCTTTTCGCTTGTCAGCATCACGCAACGCAATTTCCATGCGCTTGCGCTCGCTGACATCCGAGAGACTGGCGACGATGACGTCGGCGCGGCCGTCTTGTCCGCGCTGCATCACTGCACTGCCGTGCATCCAATGTTCTTCGCCGGACAGATGAATTCGCACTTCGAAATGAATCGCGTCTATGCGGTTCGCCCGCAGCTGTCGAATACCGTCCTCGAGCATGCCGCGGTCATCGGTATGAACGCGGGCCATCGCTTCGTCATACGTGAGCATGGTCGCTGTGGTCGAACTCGGATCCAAAGGCGCGCTCGTACTGGCGCCTTCAATGGAGAAGAGGTACCTGTCGAGATCCAGCGTCACAATGATGATGCTCGCCGCTTCCATCGCCACCGCGAGCCGGAGATTGCGCGCCTCACTGACCGCCTGGGCGTGCCGTTGTTCTGTCACGTCGATGGTCGTTCCAAACCATTCGTACAGTCCGCCGCGTTCGTCGCACAGCGGTACGGCTCTCGCGAGCATTATTCTGTACGCGCCGTCGGCTCTTCGCATGCGGAAGCTGGCATCGCGAACGCCTAGCTCACGCAGCGCCTCGCCCCATTTCGCACTCAGCTCGGCCTTGTCATCCGGATGCACGAGTTCCATCCATGCATGTCCAATCAGCCGCTCCGGCGGCAAACCGGTGAAAGCTTCCCAGTCTCCGTCGATGGGTTGCATCTCGCCATCGCGATTGGCCGACCACACGAGCGCCCCCGACGAGCGCGCCAATTCGCGGTAACGGCGCTCGCTTAGCGTAAGGCTCGCCGCCGCAGCACGAATCTCCGACACATCGGAGGTGATGCCGAATACGCGCTGTGCTCCGGTCTGAGTTTGCCGTGTAACGTGTGCCCGCATCCGCAGCCAGCGGACTGTCCCGCTGCACGGCGAGACAGGGAACTCAAGCTCGAAGGCGCCGCCTTTAGCAAGGGCGTCATCGATTGAGACGAGAAACCGCTGCCGGTCCTCCGGAGGCACCTTGTCCCAAAGCAAGCCAAGCGGCACCTTTACAGGGTCGCCTTCGATGCCATACAGCCGGGCGAGAACGGGCGTTATCCAGGCGACTCCGGCTTCGAGGTCCCACTCCCATGCCCCGAGGTCCGCCGCCTCGAACGCAGACATAAGACGCGCCTCGTTCTCTGCTTGAACTTCGGCGGCATGCTTGCATTCGTGGACATCGACACCGATCACCGTGAACGCCGACGCGCGGTTCTCGACGCACTGAAGGCACAGCCGGTGCCACACAGGTTCGCCGTCCAGTCGAAGCAGTCTCGCGTAGACGGCGTGCTCGGGGCAGGCCGGGCCGAGCGACGCGATGGCATCGTCGAGTGCGGGAACATCGGCGGGGCAAATGAGTTGTCGCAAAGGCACGGCGTCGGCGTGAGCAGCGGGGCCGAAGTAACGCCGCGCGCCTTCGTTCTGGTGCGTCACAGCGCCGTCCTCGTCAACCGTCAGCAGCAGTACGGACAAAGGATCGACAGTGGTGGCTTTACGCTGAAGGTTCATATCCGATAGGCACCCGCCGTAGATAGCGTTATTTGAATGAAGCAAGGCTTCCTCAGCATAGCGCAATCCCAAGCAGGTTCGCGGGTCGGGTGGAGTCGTCGTCGGGTGAATGATCCTCAGGAACTATTCCGCTTGGAGCGAATACTTAAGAGCCGAAATGGATCATCAAGTGGTAGGTGAATCTCGAGCTTATCGGAAACGCTTGAGCACAAAAAAACCGGCATCGTGCGATGCCGGCTTCGTTCAAAAAGAACCCCAATGCGTCACGCAAGCAGAATACGCGCATCGTCGAGCGGGCGCAGCTTGCCCGGATGCACCGCGCGGCACAGCGCCTCGACGAAGAAGAAGTCGCCAAACATGGTCGCCCCGTCCACGCCGATATTGTGCGGCTTCGAATAGCAAGAGTTGTGAAGCAGGCCATGCTGGCCTTCCTTCGTGAACTCATCGCGACACAGCGCTTCGAGCATCGCGGCGCCATGACGCTGCCACTTAGCGGCGGCTTGCGCATCGGGATGCAGACGCGCCATTTCGAAGAGCGCCGATGCAACCACTGCAGCCGCAGCCGTGTCCTTGATCTCGGCGTCGCGGCCCGTGGCGTCGAAGTCCCAGGGAGGCACCTGCCGGCCATCGAGACGACGCATGTAGTAGTCGGCAAGCCGTTCCGCTAGATCCAGATACAGGCGCTTGCCCGTCTCGCGCGCAGAGTTGACGTATCCGTAGATCGCCCACGCCTGGCCGCGGCTCCACGCGGACTCGTCGAAAGCGCCCTGAAACGTGTAGCCGCGTTTGCGTGCGCCGCTTTCGACATCGTATTCGACGGCGTGATACGTCGAGTCGTCGGCGCGCACGAAGGCGCGCGCGGTCATCTCGGCGTGGGCGTCGGCGGCTTGCCGGTAGCTGCCGTCATCGGCATGATTCGCGGCCCAGTACAGCAGCGACAGATTCGCCATCGTATCGATCGCGGATGCGCTGCGGCCACGCGGATCGGAGAGCGGTCCCCATGACGCGAGATACGCGCCGTCGCGTGTCGTCACGAGCCTCGCGCGCAGCTTGTCCGCCGCTTCGAGCGCGATGCTCGCGAACCATTCGTCGCCCGTGATGTGATGCCCCGGTATCGCGCTGCTGTCGAAGATGAAGCCGATGTCGTGCGTGTTCGGATCCTGTGCGCGCTGCGCGACCAGCAGCATGCGGGCACGCGCCCATTCGAGGAATCGTGCCTCGCCGGTATGAACGTACGAGGTCAGCAGAAGCCCAACCCAGAAGCCGCAAAACCAGTTGCCGTGGCTCCAGGCGTCGCCGTCGTAGCCTGCCGAAAGCGAGGCAGGCAGGCGCACCCATTCGCCATCGGGACCCGTCACTTGCGGGAATTCAACGCCGAAGCTCAGTTCGTCGTTGGCCACCTTCCGTGCGGTCTTATCGAGCGTTTCGCTAAAAAGCCTGATCTGTTCTGCGTGCAGCGCCAGCGGATTCGTTGCGTTCGACACGTTGTCTCCTTGAGTTCGTCATGCGCAAGTCGATTCTAAGAACCGCTCATGCGACGGCGTTAGGATGAAACGCGTGAACTGTTGGACATTTCCGCGCTGAAGCGCCAGCGGCCAATCAGATATGCAGTTTCTCGGGGCTGCGCCGGTAGTCGATCGGCGAGCGGCCCGTGTGTTTGCGAAAGCAGCGGCTGAAATAGGCCGGATCGTCGAAGGACAGCATCGCTGCGATCTCCGCGACATTTACTTCGGAGTGCAGAAGCAATCGCTTTGCCTCGAGCATCACGCGCTCGCGGATGAGCTTCGGCGCAGTGCTGCCAAGCGCCTGACGAGTTGCCTCGTTGAGCGCGCGCTCGGTGACGTTGAGCAGGCGAGCGTAATCCGCCGCTTCGTTGACCGAGCGGAAGTGCTTTTCGAGCAGACTCTTGAAGCGGCGCGACAGCAGCACGCTCCGAGACGCAGCGGCGTCGCGCATGGCGGCGGCATCGCACATGCGCGCAACCTTGATGAGAAACACATGCAGCCAGGCCCAGATAGCATCGGTGTAGCCGACCTCTTCATTCCGATACTCTTCGCGGATGCCGTCCATCACGCGCATCAGTTCGCGCACCTGAGCATCGCTCAGATGGAGGCAGGCGTCGAGCTGCTCAAAATTGTAGGCGGGTACTTCGGTTTCGGTATGACGGTTCTGGACTCGAAACGCGAAGAACTCGGATGAAAAGCTGATCGAATAGCCGAGCGTGTCAGCGGACAGGTCCAGATCGTGGATCTGTCCCGGCGTCATGAAATAGAGCGTATGCGGGCGCACGTCATAGCGCACCGAATCGATCACGTGCGAGCCGCTTCCTTCGATTACCCACATCACGTGATAGAAGTCGTGGCGATGCGGATAAACCAGCGTCGATTTCAGCGCCTCGATGGGTGCGAGATGGAAATCCCGTGTCTTGACGTGCGCGCCGTATTCGTAGTCGTCGATCTTGATGACCGGGACGTGGCAGCAACATGCGGTATCCAACTGTCTCCTCCTCGTCGGTGGCGCTCTGTCGTGGCGCCTGCCAGCGGTCCGGCGATTCTCGGACCCATGTAGGAGTGTAGCCGTGCATGGGCCCTCGACGTTACTGGCATTTACACCGTGAAAGCGCGGCGCAAACTCATGCGGCGAGACGCGCCCATGCTGATTTCGAACGGTCGTATCCATTACGAGGATGTGCTTGGCAGGCTTCTTTTCGACGACGCAAACGTTGATCGTGACCGTATCACCGATAAATACCGGCCCCAGGAAGCGCAATTCCTGTCCGACATACGCGAAGCCCGGCCCCGTGAGTTGCGTATGCGCCGCCGACACGAGCGCCGCCGTCAGCAGCCCATGCACGACGCGCCGGCCGAAAGGCGAGCATTCGGCGAATGCGTCTTCCATGTGCAGCGGGTTCAGGTCGCCCGAGAGATGCGCGAACGCGTTGACTTCAGCTTCGGAAATCGTGTGCACGATGACCTGCGTGCGGCCGATATCGACATCGTCGAAGCGCAGGTGGACATGATCATCTGGTTGTGCGCCACTTGCGGATCATGCTCGACCTGCTCATAGTCGTTGACCGGCGCGAACCAGATGTCGTGTTCCTCGATTGCGCGCCATCATCGCTTCGTCGAAACGCAGTTCCTTCAGTGCGGAAAGCCCGCTCAGAACGCTTCGACCATGACGAAGCCGGCCCCGTGCGCCTGCTCGCGCATCCGGTGCGCTATGACGGCGAAGCGCCGGGTCTGCGTCGCCATCCGCCGAAACAGGGACAACATACCCGCGAAGTGCTCGCGGAACTGGGTTATACACCGCAAGAGATCGACGCCTATGTCGAAGGCGGCATCGCATTGACATCGAGGAGAGAAGCGTGAGCGCACAAACGAACAACTGGCCCGCGCTCCCTTCGGATGTGTGAACTCCGCAAGCGCCGGACACGACAACGCGCCCGCGAGCTTTTGCGTCGGCGTGAGCGACATCGCAATGTAGCCATCGCGCGTCTTGTACACACCGTAGGGCGCCGGATGAAAGCGGCTGCCCGTCGGCGGATGCGTACGCGCCCACAGCGGCCCCTTGTTCATGTAGTAGGTGAACGGCTCGATCTGAAGATCGAGCGCAGCATTGAGCAGATTGCTTTCGATGCGCGCGCCTACGCCCGTGCGCTCGCGCGCCTGCAACGCAGCGACGACGCCGAACGCGGCGAGCGCGGCGGCGTGCTGATCCACGATTGCGGAGCCGACCGGCGTCGGCGGCGATTCGGCATCGCCGGAAAGCAGCGTCATGCCGCTCATCGCCTGCAACAGCAAGTCCTGACCGGGGCGCTTCAAATACGGTCCGGACGATCCGTAACCGGTGCATGAACAATAGACGAGACGCGGATTGACTTCGTGGACCTGCGCATAACCGAAGCCCATCTTGTCCAGCACGCCGGGACGATAGTTCTCGACGATCACATCGGCTTCGCGAATCAGACGCCACACAATCTCGCGCGCCGCTTCTTCGCGCAGATCGAGCGAGATGCTGCGCTGGTTGCGGTTGCCGAGCAGAAAGAAGACGCTTACGCCTTCGATAAACGCGTCCGCGCCGGTCCAGCTGCGTTCGAATGCGCCGCCCGGAGGTTCGATCTTGATGACGTCCGCACCGACATCGGCGAGCATCTGAACGGCGGCGGGGCCTTGCAAAAAGTGCGTGAAACTCAGTACCTTGATGCCTTCCAGCATATCCATTCCCCCTCGGTTGCAGCGATCGTTCACGCCAGCAGCGTGCGCGCGATGATCATGCGTTGTATTTCCGATGTGCCTTCGACGATCTCCAACACCTTCGCATCGCCGAACGCGCGGGCGACTGCGAACTCGGCCATCACGCCGTAGCCGCCATGAATCTGCACCGCCTGATGCGCGGCCTTCATCGCGTGTTCGCTCGCAAATAGCTTGGCTTGCGACGCCGCTGCGTCGAAGGGCGCGCCGGCATCCTTGAGCGCGGCGGCGTCGTAGAGCATGAGGCGCGCGGCATGGGCATCGGTCGCCATGTCGGCGATCTTGAACTGAAGGCCCTGAAACTCTGCGATCGCGCGCCCGAACGCGCGGCGCTCCTTCATATAGGCGATGGAACGATCCAGTGATCCCTGCAGAATCCCGAGCGCGAGCGCACCAATGAGAATGCGCCCCGTGCTGATCTGCGCGAGCGTCTGGCGCAAGCCCGCGCCGCGTTCGCCGAGCAGGTGGTCCGCAGGAATCGCGCATCGCTCGAAGAACAGTTCGTGCGTGATCGACGCGCGCCAGCCGATCTTGCGCAGCTTGCGGCCTTTGCTGAAGCCAGGTACGCCCTGCGGCACGATGAAGCTGGAGATCTCCTTGCGGCCGTCGGGTCGCGTGCCCGTTACCGCCGCGATCACCGTCGGCCCGCCGATTTCCGTGCCCGAGTTACTGATGAACGTCTTTGCGCCATCGATGATCCATCGGTCGCCATCGAAGGTCGCGCGTGTGCCGATGTTCGCGGCGTCCGATCCGGCGTCGGGCTCGGACAGCCCGATCGAGCCGATCTGCGAGCCATCCAAAATAGGCCGCAGGAAGCGCTCCTTTTGCTCGGTGGTGCCGTAGTTGCTGAGCAGGCTCGCCACCGTCGAATTGGCCATCAGCGCATTGGCGACGGCGCAATCCACGCGCGCAAGTTCTTCCAGCACGATCACAAAGGATAGCCAGTCGCCACCGCCGCCGCCGAATCGTTCGGAGTAGGGCAGGCCAGTGAAGCCCAGCTCGCATGCCTGTCGCCAGAGCGTGTACGGAAAGGCTTCCTGTTCCCAGAGCGTCTCCGATTGCGGCGCGATTTCCTTTTCCGCGAAGCGTCGGACGGCTTCGCGGATCATCGTGTGCTGTTCGCCAAGCCAGTGCGGTTGATTGATCGAGTTCATCATGGCGTGACCGGTGCAGGTTGGATTTGAGCAGCGTGCCGCGCGCCTCTTCGCTCGATGAATTGCCTGAGGCCGGCGCGCGCGCCTTCGCTCGCAAAGTTCACGGTGTAATGCGCGGCTTCGAAATCTAGCCCTGCGGACAAGGGCAATTCATTCGCACGATTCAACGCGCGCTTGGCCATCTCGACCGCGAAGGGATCGTATGAAGCGAGTGTTTTTGCAAGCGACTGCACGGCATCGAACAAGGCTTCGGGCGAGGCAAACTCATGAATGAAGCCAAACGGCTCGCATTCCTGCGCGGAGAAGCGCCGGCCGCTCAACACAAAGCGCTTTGCGCATGCAACTCCCATCTTGGCGACGGCGAGTTGTGTGCCGCCCCAGCCGGGCATCGTGTTGAGCGTGATCTCCGGGAATGCGAAGCTCGCATTCGTCGACGCCACGATGAAATCGCATGCGAGCGCCAGTTCGAAGCCGCCACCGAGCGCATAGCCGTTGACCATCGCGATGGTCGGCTTCGCACACTCGTGCAGGCGCAGCAGCGCGCGCTGCCCGGCCACCATGTCGCGATAGGCAGCGACGCCATCCATCGAGACGAGCCTTTCGATATCGTTGCCGGCTGCGAACGCCTTCGGGCCGCTGCCTGTAATTGCAATGACGCGCGTGGAATCGTCGGCAAGCGCGTCTTCGATGCCTTCGTCGAGCGAGGCCAGCATTTCGGGTGTGAATGCGTTGAGCTTGTCGGCGCGATTGAGCGTCAATAGACGCAACGGGCCGTGCTGAGTGACGAGAACGGGAAGGGAAGATGTCTGCATAGCGTCACAGCACTTTCAGATAGGTGTTGCCCGATGCCACGACGACGCCATCCTGGCGCGTCACATCGGCGGTGAACACGCACACGTTGCGTTCTTCGTCCTTTTCCGCGAGCGTCAGACGCGCAGTCACGGTATCGCCGATGAACACCGGCGCATTGAACGTGATGTCGTAGCGATACGAGACCGCGCCCGGACTCGGCGCCTTCTGCGCCATATAGCCCATGACCGTGGACAGGAAGCCGACCGACAAGCAGCCTTGCGCAATGCGCTTCTCGAAACGCGTGCCTTTCGCGTATTCCTCGTTGAGATGAACGGCGTAAAAGTCGCCGACGATGCCGGCGAAACCATAGATGTCGTATTCGGATACGGTCTTGGCGAAGTCGGCGGTGTCGCCGATTGCATAGCAATCCATATGAGGACGTTTGGCCATGTCGTGAATTGTCGTGGTGAGTTGAGTCGATACGGCGGGATGCGTTCTCACACCGGCCGTCAGCGTGAAGTCACTTTAAAGAGAGGCCCCATTCAACGGGTAGGACGGTTCGCGCGATCTTTTGGACTTTTTTGCAGCGCGTCGCGAGACTCGCATTCGCGCCGTTAAAAAGTCCAAGAAATCCGAAGCGCGGTCCTAACGCACCTTTCACGCGATCACAAATACTGGCGTCAACCCGCTGGCCTGCAATTGGAAATGTCCAGGCGAGCCATGCGCGGGCCGGTGTCCATATCGAGCAAGGAGACAATATGAGTTCGCTTTCCAAAGCGCAGAGCATGCTGCGCGTGGCGATGAGCGCGGCGTTCGCCGTGATGTCCATCAGTGCATCGTCCGGCGTGATGGCGCAAGGCAAGGTCGTGATGAAGCTCGGCCACACGCTGGCTCCCGATAACCACTATCAACTCACCGCGCAGGTGTTCGCCAAGGAAGTGGCGGCGCGAACGCATGGCCATGTCGAGATTCAGCTCTTCCCGCAATCGCAGCTCGGCGGCGAAGTGCAGATGGCGCAGGCATTGCGCACGGGCACCCAGGAATTGATGATTTCGGCGCAGGCGCCCATCGACAATACGATCAAGCAGTGGCAGATATTCGACATGCCGTATCTGTTCTCCAGCATGGACCAGGCGAACGGCGTGCTGCAAGGTCCGGTCGGCCGCAAGTATCTCGACATGATGAAGCCCGTGAACATGATCGGCCTCACGTGGCTCGCAGTGGGCGAACGCAACCTCTTCACGACCAAGCGCCCCGTGACTTCCCTCGCGGACATGAAGGACCTCAAGGTGCGTGTGATGCAAAGCCCCGGCTACATCGCGGGCTACAAGGCGCTAGGCGCGAATCCGACGCCGCTCGCGTACAACCAATTGTTTCTCGCGCTCTCGCAAGGCCTCGTGGATGGCGCGGACACGTCGCCGGAACAGTTCGTTCAGGACAAGTTCTCCGATGTCGCCAAGCATTTCTACGTGACGCACGTGAACTATCTGCCGGTCGTGCTGGCGATGAGCAAGGCGTCGTGGGACAAGCTCTCGCCTGCTGATCAGAAGGCGTTTCAGGAGTCCGCGAAGATTGCAGCGGACTACGACCTGAAGGAATACAAGCATGAGTACGACGCTGCCATCACCGCGATGAAATCGAAGGGCATTCAGGTGACGATGGTCGATACCGCGCCGTGGGAGCAAGCCACCAAGGCCGCGCGCGATGAACTGATCGCGAAGATTCCCGACGGCCCGGCGCTCTATCAGGAGATGAACGCGGCCAAGCAAGCGTCGGCGGTGGCATCCAAATGACGGATGCGAACGACGGCCGTGGCTCCCACCTGGCATCGGAGATGACACGCATGGAAAAGCTCGCGCGCGGCTTGATGTTGGTCGACGACATCGTGCTGAAGATCAATCTCTTCATCTGTAGTTGCCTGCTGCTCGGGGCGGTGATCGTGGCCGGTCTCGGCGTGATCTTCCGCTTCGTGCTGCACGATTCTCTGTCGTGGTCCGATGAAGTCTCGGCCTATCTGTTCGTGTGGCTCACGTGCCTGGGCGCGGCAGCCGGCGTGAAGCTGCGCGCGCATCCGGAAGTGCGCGTGCTGGCTGATCGCGTGCCCGCTGCGTTCGCGCCGTTGCTCAAGGACTTCACCGACTGCGCGATTCTTGCGCTCGGCGCGGTGTTCGTGCTGTACGGCGCCGACATGCTTGCGCTGATGGGCACCGAGACGGCCGCATCGATTCCGATCTCGATGGTCTACCCGTATCTATCGATTCCCGTGTGCGGCGCGCTGCTCGCGTTTCACTCGCTGGTGCGCATCGTCGTATCGCATCTCGCACCGCAGGCACAGAGCAACGCCACGCTGGTCGAGGGCGTATCCGAACATCTCTAGGATAAATATCATGTGGGCAATCGCTTTTGGCGCAGGACTGCTCGGGCTGGGCGTGCCCGTTGCGATCTGCATCGGCATCGCAGCCACGCTCGCGCTGTCGCTGAACGGCACGCCGCTGCTGGTGATTCCTCAGCAGCTCTTCTCGAATCTGAACAATGTCGGCTTGCTCGCCATTCCGTTCTTCATGCTGACGGGCGCGATCATGGATTCGGGCGGCGTATCGAAGCGCATCATCGAGTTCTCGCAGGCGCTGGTCGGGTTCATGCGCGGCGGCATCGGTCAGGTGACGATCGTCGCGAGCATGTTCTTCGCGGACCTGTCCGGCTCGGCCACGGCCGATACCGCCGCGATCGGCTCGGTGATGATTCCGGGCATGGTGAAGAAGGGATACAACCGCGCCTTCGCGGTGGCGCTGCAATCGGCGGCGGGGTCGCTCGGGCTGCTATCGCCCGTTTCGATGAGCATGCTCGTGTATGCGTACACGGCCAACGTTTCGGTCGGCACGATGTTCATCGCCGGCATCATTCCGATGCTGCTGGTGGTCGCATCGTTCATGATCGTCAACTACGTGACCGCGGTCAGGCACGACTACAGCGCAGTCGAGCCGTTCGATGGGCGCAAGCTGTGGACCACGTTCCGCGAGGCGTTCTGGGCGTTGCTCACGCCGATCATCATTCTGGGGGGCATTCTCGGCGGCATATTCACGCCGGTGGAAGCGGGCGTGGTTGCGGCGGTCTATGTGACGCTGGTGAGCGCGTTCATCTTCCGCACGCTGAAGCTCTCGCATTTCAAGGATATTCTGGTCCGCACTGCGGTGAACACGACGCGCGTGTCCTTCCTGCTTGGGCTCGCGTTCGTGCTCGGCCGTTATCTGATCGAAGCGCAGATTCCGCTTCATGTGGCGAACAGTTTTCTCGCCGTCACGACGAGCGCCATCGTGCTGTTGATCCTGATCAACCTGTTCTTGATCGTCGCGCACACCGTCCTCGAAACGATCTCGAGCATCGCGGTGGTCATTCCCGTGTTTCTGCCGCTGGTCGTGCAGATGCATATCGACCCCGTCGTGTTTGGCGTGATCGTGCTGATCAACTCGGCGATCGGCATCAACCTGCCGCCGATCGGCTTCTGTCTGTTCACGGCGGCGTCGATTGGCGGGGTATCGGTGGAGAAGGCGACACGCGCGATCATGCCATTCATCCTCGCGCTGGTGATCGACCTGCTGCTGATCATTTTCTTCCCGCATATTCCGCAGTTTCTGCCGCATTTGCTGGGGGCGAAGTGAGGGGTTGAGTTTTCGGAAACGCGCGGGCTGGGCAGTGACTCGCGCCTGGCTCGCGTGATTTTGGCTTATACGTGCGATGGCCGAGTGCGAGGCCCATCTCATACGCTTGCGACGGCTGAAGGTTCAGCCGTCGCTTTTCTTTTGTTCTAAGCCCACGCGTGGACAACGGATGGGGCGATTACTCGCTCAGCAACTCCACCAATTACCTCTCGCCGATATTCGGCGGCTTCCGGGTCTCGGCACTGTTCAGCCCCGGAGGCGTCGCCGGTGATTTATCGAACCGCAAGAAAGAATCCGTCGCACTAAGCTACGCGAACAATTCGTTCAGCGCCGCTGCGGTGTTCTCTCGCATCAACAACCCTGCGACCTCGATTTACGACGAAATCGCCAGCCCGGTTGCCGGAGGCACGTGCAACAACCCCAGCGGCTACGCTTCTGCGGGTGTCAATCACCGGTTCGGCCCGGCGCTCTTCGGCTTCACCTACACGAATACGCGCTTTCAGGACGTAGTACGGAGATCATCGATTCTGTTCTCGGGAACCGCGGCCTTCAACAACTACGAGGCGCTCGCGACCTATAACGTCAGCCCGTCGCTGCTGCTGGGCGCGTCCTATGACTAGACGAAGGCGGAAACGGCGAAGTATCTGCAGTTGAACGTCGGCACGCAGTACAACCTGTCGAAGCGCACGCTTCTCTACGCAACGACGTCATGAGAACGCGCCCTGAGTACAGATTCCACCGGCAAGCCGGCTGTCGCTGCGCTGTCGTTCCTTACGCCATTGTCGACTGGGAATCAGGTAGCCGTCCGCGCCGGTATCCGGCACTCGTTTCAAACCACGTCCCCCAGCAATCCATAGCGACACTGCGCCGCCCTGCGCGTCGCCTGAAAAAGCCGTCAGCGCAAATCGCCACTTGACTCTGGATTTTGGATACAGGATATTGTTGTCATGCGCCGCGTTGTTCGCGGCACCCTCAGGAGTTCCGTATGTCTCCAATTGCAGCGCGGCTCGAGCGTCTCCCGTTCAGCCGCTTTCACTTCAAGCTACTCATCATGGGCGGTCTGGGGTTCATGTTCGAGGCCATCGACGCCGCGATCATCGCCTTCATTCTTCCTGTCGTCCGGACGAAGTGGCATCTGACGAGCTTCGAAACCGGCATCCTTGGAAGCAGCACTTATGTGGGCTTTCTTGTCGGTGCACTGTTCGCAGGCTTGCTTGGGGACCGATTCGGCCGACGTGTCGTGATGATGTGGGCCCTGACGTTCTTCTGCGTCATGACCTTCGCCAACGCCTTCGTGAACGACTGGCATACCTTCGCGGCGCTGCGGGCGATCGCGGGCATCGGCATGGGCGCGGAAGGCGCGATCATCGCTCCGTTTCTCGTCGAATTCGTGAGCAATCGCTATCGCGGCGCATTCACCGGCGCGCTGGCTGGCTTTTTCTCTTTCGGTTTCGTCGCAGCGGCCTTGATCGGCTACTTCGTGATTCCTCTTGGTCCGGAAGGATGGCGTTACGCCCTCGTCCTCGTGTCGCTGCCTGTCATCGTGCTCTTGTGGTGGCGTCGTTCGCTGCATGAATCGCCGCGTTGGCTCGAAATTCGCGGGCGGCACGCTGAAGCGGAAGCGGTCGTAGCGGACATCGAGCGGCAAGTCGAAAGCACGGGCGTCAAGCTCGCGCCGGTTGCGGCAGTCAGCGGCAATGTGGCTGCGACCTACGAACACACGGGCTCGTTCTTCGGCAATCTGAAGCTGCTCTGGAAGCCGCCGATGGCGAAGACGACGCTGATGAGCTGGTGCTTGTGGTTGTCGGTTACGTTCTGCTCGTATGCGTTTTTCGTGTGGATTCCGGGCCTGCTCATGCAGCGCGGCATGACCATTACGAAGAGCTTCTCGGTGTCCATCCTTATTTATCTTGCGCAGATCCCGGGCTATTACTCGTCGGCTTACTTCTGCGAAAAGCTCGGGCGCAAGGCAACCATCGTCACCTATATGGGACTCGCGTGCATCGCCGGTATCTGGCTCGCGAACGCGGGTATCGATACATCGGTTGTCATGGCGTCCATCTTCATGTCGTTCGCGATGAATGGCGTCAATGCAGGCGAATACGCCTATACCCCAGAAGTTTTTCCGACGCACCTTCGCGCAACCGGCATGGGTACGGCGTCGGCATTCGGTCGAATCGGGGCAATCTGTTCGCCGATGCTCGTCGGGTACGTCTATCCGATCTGGGGCTTTGCAGGCGTATTCGGCATGACGACCGCCATTCTTATGCTCGGGGCGCTTGCGGTCATCTTTCTCGGCGTGTCGACGAGCGGCAAGACGCTCGAAGAAATCACGGCTGAAGAGTATGGCGACGGAAGGTCCGGTGCGACTGCCGCCAATCTGAAAACGGCAAAGTAAGGGAAACGTATGAAGCCAGATCAGGGATTGGTGGAATTGTCAGCGATCAAGCGCGTTGCTGGGACACTGCAGGCGGGTCGCGCAAATCAGGCGTTCTGGAGCGAACTCGAACGATCTCTGACTGAAGTATTCGGTCAAAGACTCTTCACGGTGCTGGCCTACGACGCTGATTCGAGTCGACTCTGCCGGCTTTACAGCAATCGGCAGGACATCAATCCAATAGGCGGCATCAAGCGAGTGACTCAGAGCCGTTGGACGCAGCAGGTTCTTCAACGCGGCGAGATTCTGATTGGCTCGACGCGCGAGGACATCAAATCGGTGTTCTCGGAGTATGAGGTTTTGTGGTCGATCGGCTGCGAGAGCGTGCTGAACATTCCGGTGCGCAGGCAGGGCGTGACGGTAGGGACTCTCAATCTCCTCGATGCCGCCGGCAAGTACGACCATGCCGACCAGGAGCTTGCGCTGGTCTTTGGACAACTCGCAGCTTCGACGCTCGAAGAAGAAGCGGTCCGTCTGCGCGGCATGCCGGACCCCGAATTCATGGAGCAAGTGTGAGGGTAGGTGCTCTGCGTAGAAAAGTGGATCGACAGACGTGCTCGCCAAAACCGACATGAAGGGCGTGACGAGCGACCACTTCGCCTATGACCAGTACGGCGACCTGCGCGACGCAATCATTACCGTCTACAAGTGCGAGAACGGGCATTGGAAGCCCCAGACGGTGCTTGGCTCAAAGTAAGTATGGCAACGCCGGGCGGCGGTTACGCTGCCTGGCCGGGCAATCTCAACTCACGAAATGACTCAGCAAGCTCAAAACTCACAGAAGGTTTCCGACGTGGTCGTAATCGGAAGCGGAATTGTCGGCCTGTCCTGTGCATGGTCGGCGCTGCGCGATGGCGCGACCGTCACGCTGGTGGACCGCGACTTCGAAGGTGACCGCACGTCGCACGGGAACGCAGGCGGCATCGCGGTGACGGAAAGCACGCCAATCGCAGTGAGCGGGATGTACACGAAGGCGTTGAAGTGGCTCTTCGACCCCTTGGGCCCGTTGTCGCTCGACTGGAAGCACCTGCCGTCGGCGTTGCCGTGGTTCATGGCGTTTCAGCGTTGCGCGAACAAGGACCGCTTCCGGGCCATCTCGTTGGCGCTGGCGCAACTGAACAATCGCGTATACGACGACATCGTGCCGATGTTCGAAGACATCGGAGCGATGGACAGCTTCTACCGTCGCGGTGCGATGACGGTCTATGAAACCGACGAGGCCTTCGCCGCGGATCAGCACGAGTGGGAATTCAAGCGTGAGCTGGGCGTGCGCTGGCATGCCATGGCGGAGGCAGAAATTCGCGAATGCGAACAGTCGCTTGCACCGGTGTTCCGGCACGGCGTGTTTCTCGAAGACTGGTCGCACATCGGTGATCCGAAGCGGCTCGTGACGCTGTTGCGTGACCGCGTTCGATCGCTCGGCGCCAGCTTCGTCACGGGCACGGTGAAGAACCTCGACGTGTCGGATTCGCTTGCCCCGGCTGCACTCACCGAAGCGGGAGAGCGCATCAACGGACGTCGAATCGTAGTCGCAACGGGTGCGTGGTCCGCTGCACTGGCGGAGTCCATCGGCGACCGCGTGCTGCTGGACAGCGAGCGGGGCTATAACACGACGTTGCCCGCGCATGGGATCAGCCTGTCGCGTGAAGTGATTTTTGCGGAACGCAAATTCGTCGCCACTCCGCTCGACATCGGCATCCGCATTGGCGGAGCCGCCGAGTTCGCAGGATTGACAGCGCCGCCGAATTACAAGCGCAGCGATGCGCTGCTCGAACTCGGCAAGCGCTTCCTTCCGGGCATCAACGACGCAGGCGCGGTCAAGTGGATGGGTCATCGGCCAGCGACGCCCGATTCGCTTCCGGTGATCGGCCGTTCACCGCACGCGTCGTCAGTGATTTACGCGTTTGGTCATGGTCACCTTGGTCTTACGCAATCGGCAACCACGGGCGCGCTCGTCGCGGATCTGCTTGCCAACCGAACACCCGGAATCAACCTCGAGCCTTACTCAATTAGTCGCTTTGGACATTAACGGGGTCCCCGCGACCTCTACTTACCAGCGGAAATCCCGCACTACTTAATCAAGAGGTGTGTCATGGCAGTGAAGTGGAAAGGCGTTTTCCCCGCAGTGACGACGAAGCTGAACAACGATGGCTCGCTCGATCAGGAAGCAATCAAGGCAGGTTTGAATCGCCTCGTTGAAAACGGCGTGAGCGGCGTCGTCATGATGGGCATGGTCGGCGAGAACGCGCAACTCACGCCCGAAGAAAAGCGAACCGTCCTGAAGATTGCCATCGAAACCATCAACGGTCGCGTGCCGGTGATCTCCGGTCTGGCGGAAACGAACACGGCAGCCGCAGTGCAGTACGCGAAAGATGCCGAAGCGCTCGGCGTGCAAGGCCTGATGGTGTTCCCGGGCCTCACGTACAAGTCGGAGAACCGTGAAACTATCGCGTTCTACAAGACCATCGCGAAGGCTTCGAAGCTTGAAATCATGCTGTACAACAACCCGCGCGGCTATGGCGTCGACCTAACGCCTGATGTCGTCGCCGAACTGCTCGAAGAGCCGACCATCACGGCCATCAAGGAAGAGTCGTACGACACGACGCGCGTGACGGACCTGCTCAGCCGCTTCGAAGGCCGCCTGAACGTAGTGTGCGGCGTGGATGACCTCGTGCTCGAGTCCGTCGCGCTCGGTGCCAGGTGCTGGGTGTCCGGCATGGCGAACGCGGTTCCGAAGGAATCGGTCGAGCTTATCGACCTGGCGGTGGCCGGCAACTACGAGCAAGCGCGCAAGCTGTATCGCGTATTGATTGACCTGTTCCATCTCGACACGCACGTCAAGCTGGTGCAGTACATCAAGCTGGCCGAGAACATTACCGCCGGTTATTCCGAGAACGTGAAGGCTCCGCGGCTGAAGCTCGAAGGTGATGAACGTCAGAAGGTCGTCGCTATCGTTGAAAAGACGATGGCCGACTTGCGCTCGCTCTCGAAGTAATCTTCAAGCCTGGCGATGTGCTTTGCATCGTCAGGCCACTATCGACACATCCACGACGGAACCGAGTGATGAAATCGACCTTCTTCTGCATCGACGGACATACATGCGGGAATCCTGTGCGCGTCGTCGCGGGAGGCGCGCCGCAGCTCGAAGGCGCGAACATGATCGAACGGCGATCCCACTTCGAACGCGAGTTCGACTGGATTCGCACGTCCCTCATGTTCGAGCCTCGCGGTCACGATGTCATGTCGGGCAGCATTCTCTATCCGCCGACTCGCCCCGATTGCGACGTTGCGATTCTGTTCATCGAGGTGAGCGGGTGCTTGCCGATGTGCGGCCACGGCACGATCGGCACGGTGACATCGGCTATCGAGCATGGCCTCGTTCGCCCGAAAGAAGCCGGAGTGCTGAAGCTCGATACGCCAGCGGGCGTTGTCGTCGCAAGATACAAGATGGATGATGAGCACGTCGACTCCGTGCAACTCATTAACGTTCCGTCGTTCCTTCACTCCACGAATCTGTCCGTGGAGGTCGACGGGTTGGGAGAGGTCAGGTTCGATGTCGCTTACGGCGGAAACTTCTACGCGATCATCGAACCGCAACACAACTACGCTGGCCTTCACACGCTCAAACCGTCGGACATACAGCGGTTAAGCCCGATTCTTCGTCAGAAGGCCAACGAGAAGTACGAGTTCGTGCACCCGGAAAGCCCTGCAATCCGTGGCTTGAGCCATGTCATGTGGACCGGCGAGCCTACAGTTGCGAGCGCACACGCACGCAATGCCGTGTTCTACGGTGACAAGGCGATCGACCGTTCGCCGTGTGGGACGGGCACATCGGCGCGCATGGCTCATCTCGTCGGGAAGGGGAGACTCGCTATCGGCGAGCGCTTCGTGCACGAGAGCATCATCGGCACGCTATTCGCGGGCGTTCCCGAGTCGGCGACTAAGGTCGGTACGTTCGACGCCATCGTCCCCAGTATCGAAGGCTGGGCGCGCGTAACGGGTCATAACACCATCTTCGTCGACGATCGCGATCCTTTGGCGAAGGGCTTCCTGCTCAAGTAGCTAAACGACGCGACTTTGCCGCGTCTCCACTTTGGGGATATCACATGCTGGTCCTGAGGAATGCACGCGTACTCGATGTCAATCACGAAAACGATCACGCGCATTATTCGATCGTCGTTGACGGAGAACTCATCAAGGAAGTCACGCGCGAGCCGGTATCGATCGAAGGTGCGCAGGTCATCGACTTAGGCGGCAAGACCGTGATGCCCGGCATGATCGATTGCCACGCGCACGTCATTGCATCGGTCGCGCACCTCGGCAACAACGGCCGCCTGCCCAATACGTTTGCCGTACTTCGCGCGGTCCCCATTCTCAGCGGCATGCTCAATCGCGGCTTCACGACGGTTCGCGATGCCGGTGGCGCCGACTACGCGCTCTCCCGCGCGATCGAAGAGGGCGTCATCGCCGGGCCACGGCTTTTCGTTGCAGGCAAGGCGCTCTCGCAGACGGGCGGGCACGGAGACTTTCGGGAGCGCTTCGACAATTCGGATCCGGACCCCTGTGGATGCCATCGCAACCTCGGAGCGATTGGCCGCATCGTTGACGGCGTCGACGATGTTCGCAAGGCAGTGCGCGAAGAAATGCGGGCGGGCGCGCATCACATCAAGATCATGGCGTCGGGCGGCGTCGCATCGCCCACAGACCCGATCGGCAACCTCCAGTTCTCGGTCGATGAGGTGAAAGCAATCGTGGAGGAAGCCGCGTCGCACCAGACGTACGTGATGGCGCACGCCTACACGGGCAAAGCTATCGCTCGCGTGGTCAAGCTGGGGGTTCGCACCATCGAGCACGGCAACCTGATCGACGATGAAGCGGCCGACGTCATGGCTGAGTACGGCGCATTCGCGGTCCCGACGCTCGTAACCTATGACGCAATGAGCAAGGTCGGCGCGAAAGCGGGCGTCGCCGAGAGCGCCTTGGTCAAGAATGAGAACGTCCGTGTTCAAGGCCTGAAGGCGCTGGAGTTATTGAAGCGGCACGGCGTCAGGATGGGACTCGGCACCGACCTGCTGGGCGACATGCATCAATATCAAAACGACGAACTCACCATTCGCGCGGAGATTCTTGGTGCGTTCGAGACGATTTGTCAGGCCACCGCCATCGGCGCTGAAATTGTCGGCCAGGCCGGGAAACTCGGCGTGGTGAGCGCTGGTGCTTACGCGGACTTGCTTGTAGTCGACGGTGATCCTTTGAAGGACATTAGCGTACTAACGGGTCAAGGCGAACGGATGTCTGGCGTAATGAAAAACGGAACGTGGGTTCGCCAAACACTGCTGTAAAAACATGGCGCTGGATCTTGTATACCGCATGCGGCACCGTGGTACGATGTTTTCTGTATACAACATTAGAATCAGAACCATGTCCCCGGTTGCCACCAAACGTCGAAGCAAAGAAGCGCCCGTCGTAAGCGACGTTCTTTCAGAGGCGAGCACGCGGAAGATCGTCAGACCCACGACAGTCGAACTGGTGACCACTGCAGTGCGGCAACGCATTCTGAGCGGCGAATACTCGCCCGGGGAAGTGCTGCGGCAGGAGGCGCTTGCCGACGAACTCGGCGTCAGCCGTGTGCCTATTCGCGAAGCGATTACGCGACTGACTGCGGAAGGGTTGTTGACCAGCGTTCCGCATAAAGGCGCTTATGTAGCGGAACTGTCGGTCGGCGAGGTGAAGGAAACCTTCGACATCCGGCTTCGACTCGAACCGTGGATCTTCGCTGAAGCGATACCGCGAATCACCGATGCCGAGATCGGCAAAGCAGAGCGTCTCGTCAAAGAGATGGATAAAGCGGACTCGGGCGTTTGGGGGCAGCTTAACTGGCGTCTCCACGAAACGCTGTACGTGCCCGCTCAGAAAGAGATAACACTCCAGATGCTTCGCGTGCTGCACGACCGCAGCGACCGCTATTTTCGGTTTCAAGCGGTACAGGTGCCTGTTCGGGAACAGTCGCATGACGAGCACATGGCTCTGATCAAGGCATGCAAGGCTCGCGATGCGAAGCTCGGCGCCAAGCTCCTCGAAGAGCACGTCAAGACCGCATCGAAGCAGATCATGGCTGTGGTCGAATCGGTGATGTCCCGGTAATGCCGCTGCCGTTGCGATCGCTGTACATGGCTCGCTCACTGGATGAAGTGAGCAGGCCATTATTGATGTGAAATCTTCTTCTCATTCGCCGCCTTAAATATCTCCTCAGTAAGGCGCTTTTCGATGCGCGGCGGAATCACGACCACGCGTGCCATGTCTGCGAAGATCAGCGATTTCGCCCGTTGAAGCCAGCCGCACGGTCCCTCATTCAGCCTGCTGCACAGGCGCGCAATCGGACTCGCAAGCACAGCGATAATTCGACTGCCCCCATTTGAACAACCGCGACGTCTTCCCGATGCCCGGATTGAACGAGTTGGTCGGATCGAGTTCCTCGTAGAACTGCCTGAGCGACGCCTTCGCCTCGTACAAGTGCCCCACGTTGTGCTCGGCAGGATACTCCGCGCCGCGTGCAGCCAGCAGCGCGAGAATGTCGTCCTTGATCCGGTCGCAATCGACGCCTTTCTTCACCAGATATTCCTGATGCAGCACATGGCAGAAGAAATGGCCGCAGTACATCGAAAACTCGATGTCCTTCGAAATCTCCTGCGGTAGCCGTTCGAACCAGTCGGTGGCGTTGCGCGGCAGGGCGATATCGAGCGCGACGATATCCTCGACGGTCCGGGGATGAACCGCGCGATACCGCACCATCGCGCCGCCGACGGTGAAGCGGTTGAGAAACGCCGCTTCGCCTTCCTTCGCCGTACATTCGAAATAGTCGCCCTGTTGCGTGGGAAACCGCGATTGCAGATAGCTTCGCGCTTCCTGCACGCCGTCGTTACCCATCTTGAGCAACAGATGATGCTCGAACCTGTCGCGGTACTCGATGAGCCGTCGCGGCAGATGTTCGGGCAAGAGCCGGCTTACTGCCTGTAACAGCCGATCGCTGATCGCGTTGCCGAGTCCGGCCTTCTCGGTAAAGCCATCGAAGCGGCTTTTGGCCGCGAACGCACGCGGCACCTTGTCGGTGCCGAAGGTGCGGATGTACACGTACATGTCCTTGCCGTAGCGGCGGCTGATATCGAACGCGCCGCGGTGCATGTACTCACCCGCGATAGGCAGGCTCCTGAAGCCGCCCAGAATGTCGCGGCGAATCGTTTCGAGCTCGGCTGGATCGTTGCTGCCGATGTAGAACACTTGCGTCTGTTCGTCGGCAGGGAAGGTATCGAGACGCAGCGCGAAGACCGCGAGGTGTCCGGCCGACCCCGATGCTTCGTAAAGACGGCGCGGGTCCGCGTTGAACCGCGCGGGCGTCGATGCCGCGATGTCGCGCACATGCGTGCCGTACTCGTGATCGGACGCGAGCAGTCCGTTGGCTTCAAGGATGTTGTCGGGCAATTCGCCTGCATCGAGACGAGCGAGAATGGCTTCGGCGGAATCGCCCAGATCGATTCCCAGATGATTGACGAGCTTCAGTTCGCCGTCGGCGGTGATGCGCGCATGTATCGAAAGCTGAGTGAACGCAGGGCCGCGGCGAATCAGCGAGCCACCCGAGTTGTTGCACACGCCGCCCGTCACCGATGCGCCGATGCAACTCGAACCGATCACCGAATGCGGCTCGCGTTTAAGCGGCTTGAGGCGCTTTTCCAACTGGTCCAGCGTCACGCCCGGCTGACAGATCACCTGCTTGCCATTGCGAATGAGATCGAGCCGGCGCAAGCGCATGGTATTGATGACGACGACAGGGCGATCATAGCCCTCGGCGGCAGGCGTCGATCCACCGGTCAGTCCGGTATTCGCCGCCTGACAGATGACGATGACGTTCGCACGATGACATGCCTGCAGTGCCCGCCACATTTCGACGAGCGTGCCAGGCTGAATGGCGGCGAGCACCGGTCCGCCGCCGTATCGATAGCCCTGGCGGAAGCGGCGCGTTTCAGTCGCGCCCGTAAAGACATAGGCGCTGCCAACGATGTCGCCAAGCGACTGGATCAGTTCATTCATGGTTCGACGCTTCTTTCCTAGAGAACGCTGCCAGCGAAGTCTTTCACGTTAGCGCAATGCATCCGCACGCGCCTCGTCAGTCTGGCTCGCGCGGATATACGAGTCTTCGGTGCTTCGAATATGCGCGCGCAATGCGGTGCAGGCCTTGCGCACGTTGCCGTCGCGAATCAGTTGCATGATTTCCGAATGCGTGTCGTGGCATGAGTCCACGCGTTTGTCGTCGACGGCGAGCCGGGCACGCAACGCCTGAATCTTGTCGGCGACGAGTTGATACGCGGACTGCAGATACGCGTTGCCCGAGCACGCGAGAATCGCGCCATGAAAATGCGCGTCCTGCTGACGACGGCGCATGTCATCGTCCACGCCTTCTTCGCGGCGCATTTTTAGCGCCGCGGTGAGTTGCTTGGCGAGTTGCCCGGCATCGCGACGCATGGCCAGTTCGAGCGCCGATAGCTCGATGATTTCGCGAAAGCGGCAAATTTCGCGCACCTGGTCAATGGTCGGCTTGAACACCAGCGTGCCGGACTGCGGCCACACTTCCACGAGTCCTTCGAGCTTGAGTTGCAGCAGCGCCTCGCGCACCGGCGTCTTGCTGAACCCGAATTCGAGCGCAAGCACGCTTTCCGACAGTTGGCTGCCGAAGGCCAGTTCGCCGTCGACGATCGCATTGCGAATCATGTCCTTTGCAATCGCCGTCAGTGATTTCGGACGCTCCGCAAGTTTCTCGATCTTCATGTTTATGGGGCTTCGACGATCGCTCGTATGAACAAAGGCGCGCAGCAGCGATGCGCCTTTGGTTTGCATGAAATATTAGCACGGGGCGGTCGTTGCCTCGAAGATTGATATCTAAGATATCAGTTGGACCAGTGGGGTCCGTGCCGCAAATCATGACGCTCGGGCGCTCTTCGCTGTCCCTCGTTCTACACACGATAGCGAACCGCCTTACCGATCCTGCGCCAACGTCTGATCCCATTCGAAACGCACTAAATTACGCGCGGAGTAAGCTCAGCCGACCGCTCACTGTCGAAGAACTCGCGAGTGCTGCACATCTGAGCCGGCGGCAGTTCAGTCGGGTTTTGTGATGAGACGGGACAGTCGTCCCGGAAGGCGATGCAAGCGCTGCGAAGCGGCGCGTCTAACGATCGGAAAGAGCCGGCATTCGCTCAAAAGTGATTGCAAAAGATACGGGGTATCGCGATCGTCGGCATATGCGCGAAGCGTTCATGCGCGGGTTTGCCTGCCACCGCAGGAGGTGTGGTGAGAAGCCCGCGCCGGCGATCGAAACGGTGCCTGGCTCCCGTTCGCCGGCAACGGCTCGGGCTTCTCGCCGCGCATGAAGCTCATGGAATCGCCTTCCGCTCGCGGAATTCGTCGAAGAGACGCAGGAACATGTCCGTGCTATCGACGACATCGTGAAACCCGGCCTGTCGGATCTTCGTCGTGCTGGACACCACATCCCAGTCGCAGCGAAAAATGAAGTCACCAAAGCCCCACGCCGCGACGTGCTCGTACGGAATATCGACAAGTCCGTGCTGCTTCACGATACGCTCCCACAGCGGCCCCTTGTCCGCCATGTACTCGCGCAGGTTGATGGTCTGTGGTTCGGCGAGCGGCATGTCGAAGTGATCGGCGATGGCGGGCCAGAGCTGATCCCAGCGGAACACGTCGCCGTTCGTGAGGTTGTAGCTTTCGCCGCCCGGCGCTTCGGTCGCGGCCCAGACGGAGCCTCGCGCGAGCTGCGCCGCGTCGGTGACTTGCGCGAGCTTGCCATAGCAGGTCGCGGTTCCGGGGAAGCGCAGCGGGAGGCCGAGCTCCTTGCTGATCGCTGCATACACGGCGATGACCATCGACAGGTTCATCGGATTGCCGAGCGCGAAGCCACACACCACGTCCGGCCGAAGCACGACGGCATCCCAGTGTTTGCCCGCCGCTTCGTGCGCGAGCCAGTCTTCCATGTCGTAATAAAAGTTTGGCGGCATGTGACGGGCATCGCTTTCTCGCGCGGGCGTTTTGAAACGTCCGAGATGTGCGCCGTAGTACTTCGCGCCCTCATAAAGCACCACACGCCTGAGCGCTGGCGAATGCTCCGCCAGCACGCTCACCAGGTTGCGCAGCATGCCGAGGTTTGCGTCGATGAGTGCTTGCGGCGTCGGCTTCTCCTGATATGCGGCGTGAAAGATGTGCGTTATGTCGTCCAGACCGGCGAGCTTCGCGCGCACGTCGTCGGGATCGAGCAGATCGACCGCGATGTGCTCGCCCGGCTTTGCATCGTCCGGTGTGCGTCGCGACAGGCCGATGACATCCCATTCCGGCCGCGACGCCAGATGATTCACGAGCTGACGCCCGATCACGCCGACGCCGCCCGCCACGAGAGCTTTGTACTGTTTCATGCATGTCCCCGGTGATGAAGTGGTTGCTATCCGGGGAGCAATCGGCGCACCATCTCCTGCGATGCGCCTTATCGGTGTCCTGCACGGCGACTGCTTTCTCCGCGCATCATGCGAGACATCGTCATCATCTGCTTGGCGCTGCTTGTACGAATTGCCGGTCTTTATCGTGGCGGCAACCCGCCGCAACGCAAGCCCCTTTGACAGGAGACGATCATGTGCCGCTGGCTCGCTTATTCCGGCAAACCCCTTCAGCTCGAGACGGTGCTTTACAACGCAAAGCACTCGCTAATCGACCAGAGCCTGCATTCGAGGCTCGGCCAGACGACCACCAACGGTGACGGGTTCGGGATTGGGTGGTACGAAAAACCTACCGACATTCCCTTTCGCTATCGTTGCATTCAACCGGCGTGGAGCGACCGGAACTTGCGCGAAGCCGCGCGCGCTATCCACGCGTCGATGTTCGTCGCTCACGTGCGCTCGGCGACCGGCACGCCGTCGCAGGAAACCAACTGTCATCCATTTCGCTACGGCCGGTGGCTTTTCGTACACAACGGCCTGGTGCGCAACTATCCGGTGGTGCGTCGCGATCTGATGGTCGCGATCGCTCCGGAACTGTTCCCGTCGATCGAGGGTTCGACCGATTCAGAAGTACTGTTCCTGCTCGCGCTCACGTTCGGTCTCGCGTTGGCGCCTGTTAGTGCGCTCAAACGAATGGTGGCATTCGTCGAGGAAACCGCCCGCCATCATGGCGTTGCTGAACCGCTGAACATGACGGTTTGCGCGACCGACGGCGAGCAAATCGTCGCGGTACGATATTCGAGCGAAAGGCGGTCACGCTCGCTGTTTCACAACACGTCGTTCCGTCATTTGCATGAGTTGTATCCCGACGATCCTCGCATCGCGATGGCCGGAGAGGACGCTTTTCTGGTCGTGTCCGAGCCGCTCGCCGATTTGCCGGGATGGTGGCAAGAGATTCCGGAGAGCACAGTGGTGGTCGCGCAAGGCGGCGACGTCGAGCAGTTTCCGTTCGAGCCTCAAGCGGCGTGAGTCACTTGATTCGTATTTTTTGCGGCGTGATCGTTCAAGTACCGCGCGTCTCGTTCGACGCGTAGAGCGTTCCGGTATCCGGCGCATAGGGCATATCACCCGGAGAGACGCCACCCGGTGTACGCGCGGTAATTCGTAAGGTGGCCTCGTTGATTGCGACGACTTCATTTGTGCCTGTCGCTAAAGCTTAAACACGCGACAGTTGGGGAACGACGAGCATCCCATGCACTGCAGCGATGTTACCAATGCGTGCCAGAACCCGAGAAGTTTGTGTCTCGAAGACAATGACTTCGCTGTTACCAGATGCGCGTTAAACAGTCGATGACGCCTGTACGGCTGTTCACGGCAGGCCTCCTTCGCATCCCCGGCGTGCTCGCCGCCATTGTGAACGACCGAGCGAGAGGCATCCATCTCTGTAGGGCGCGCATCGCAGCGCCCCTTAAACACGCGCTCTTTTCGCTAGCCAGTTCATTCAGTGATGAAAGCGCGAATGCGTTTAGCGCATTGGAATAATGCCGCTCGCTCGCCCGTTCAGAACGGTGTGTCCTAAGGACGGAACAAGGAGCGCGCTCATGAAAATCGCAACATTCACAGTCTTAGCCTGCAGCGCCGCTTTAGCGACACTCATGTCATGCGGCGGCGGTTCCAGCTCCAACAGCTCGAGTTCGCCTGTGCAGTCTTCGTTCGCCGCGACAACGCTCGTTTCGAATGGTCCAGTGCCAGCGACTCACACGGACCCCAATCTGAAGAACGCTTGGGGCGTCGCGTTCAATCCGAAAGGATTCGTCTGGGTCGCGGATAACGGCACAAATCGCGCGACACTCTATGACGGCAACGGCGTGCCTCAATCACTGGTCGTGACAATACCCGACGGCAGAAACGGATCAGCGTCGCCAACGGGCATCGTCTTCAATGGCACGCAAAGCTTCAAGGTGACGGAAAAAGGCCAAACCGGCGTCGCGGCGTTTATTTTCGCGGGCGAAGGCGGCACAATTACAGCGTGGGCGCCTGCTGTTGGGCCGACCAATGCGTTCGTCATGTATGACGACGGTGCGGGCGGCGCCGTCTATAAAGGGCTCGCACTTGCGGCAAACAATGGCAACAATTTTCTCTACGCCACTGATTTCCATAACAGCAAAATCGACGTCTTCGACGCCAACTTCGCTAAGGTGGCAATGCCCGGCGGGTTCACGGACCCCGCCATTCCTGCAGGGTTTGCACCGTTTGGCATCCAGTTGGTTGGATCGAACTTGTTCGTGACCTATGCGAAGCAGGACTCCGAAAGGCATGACAATGTTGCCGGCGCAGGACTCGGCATGGTCGACATATTCGATACGTCAGGCAATCTGAAGCGTCGCTTTGCGACGGCCGGCGCGCTGAACGCGCCATGGGGCGTTGCTCAAGGGCCGAGCAACTTTGGCTCCCTGAGCGGCGCGATCCTTATCGGCAACTTTGGCGATGGCAGGATCAACGCGTTCAACGCATCAAGCGGTCAGTTTGTCGGTCCCATCAATGACTCACACGGGAATGCCATCGTGGAGCAGGGCCTGTGGGGTATCGCGTTCGGCAACGATCTCAACAACCAGCCGTCCAGTACCCTTTTCTTCGCTGCGGGGCCCAATGATGAAGCGGATGGCGTTTATGGGAGGATCGATGTTGTGCCGCCGTCTGCGTCGAGTTCGACGACAGGTGGGAGCAGCGGAACCAGTTCAAGCGCAGGCGGGAGCATTGGCATGTAGGTTCGGGAACAACGCGGCCGAAGCAACAAGCGGCCGCCTTGTTGATTGCAGGTGTTTATAGGCGAGCTCTTTCGACGCGATCGTGCGGTCGGAATAAAGCGTAGCCGGCACGTTGCACGGGCGGCAGGTGGATAGGCGATTGGGCGGACGGGCCGGGAAGGCCGATTACGTGCGGATACCCGACCTGTTACTCGCAGGCCTAATGACCCGGGAAACTTGCATATCCTTATTGGTGTTAGACGCCCATTGTCGTCGACGCTCGTAAGGGACGGCCACCTTTTGCTGCCAATGTGCAGGCCGCAGAAGATGGCCACGACGACAGGGAAGGGCCGTTGAACACCAGGAAGGTGCCGAAACGCTATCGGTAATCGAAGGCGGTTTAAGTCTAGCGGCAGTCCGTCTGGAATTTTAAGCGGAAGTCGCGGATAGCGACGTGAACCAGCGACCTGATTCCGGGCACACGATGCCCGGGGCGCCCTTGAACCAGACTTGCTCATCCTCGACTTGCAGCGACGCCGAGCCGGCGATATCGAATACCACTTTCAACGCGTCAGCCACACCGGCGTTATCGATCGGCAGTTCCCAGGTCAGGAATACTTGAGCGAAACTCGGGTCCGGCGAGACAGCCTCAGCGATGAAACGGTCGCTGCTGCGATGAATAACGCCATGCGGCTGACAGGTATCGAAGATCACGGCTGTTCCGTGCTTAAGGGGAATGCGTCGACCCGTATTGGGGAAATGCAAATCCATCCCCTTGTCTTCGCTAAGAAAGAGATTGCAGAACGCCGCAGCGCCATATTGCTCGGCATCATGGTGATATCTCGCGCCGCGACAGGCCATGAGCGCCATGTCGCTATCGGCGAGGACGCCGGGCAGTCCAAGGGCGCGGAGCCAGTCGGACATTGCCTGCACGCAGCGCTTGTACTCAGGCCAGCGCACTTGCGTGCGCGCCAATGGCATGACCTCGACATCCCCGGGTTCGAGAGCGAGCCGCGTCGATGTTTCCCTTTGCCAGTCTGCGAGGACGGGCGCGCCCGGCACAGGCACATCGAGCGTGGTGGTTAGGACGATGTCGCTGATGCTTCGACTGCGCATGGCGTCGCCGCTCCGGAAAAAGGATGTCAAGCTCCTCGAATGTGATGCTGCCGAAGTCGAATTCATTGAGCCATTGTACCGATCGCCGCAGTGTTGCCGCTTTCCGCGGCGGCGCGCTCGAGCATAGCGTTAGTAACGAATCTGTAGCACGCGCGCCGGCGTTTTCATCCTTGCAACGCTCAGGCCCAATACATCGGCCATGCAGAAGCGCGGAACATGCATTGCTTGAATCGGGTACGTCGTCGCGTGACGCTGTACACCCATATCCTCATGCGCCTCGTGCCCGTGCTCTGCCCGGGCAGGGCAGTTGCACCCTCTTTCAATTCCACGAAACAGGACCCGACAATGCCCCACATGTGCGATGTATGCGGCGCGCGTCCGGCGACCGTGCGGCTTGCGGTGCTGCGCGATGGCCGCCGGCACGTCCTCGATGTATGCGACTTCCACTATGCGCAACTGACGCGGCACCAGCGTGCGCTCTCGCCGTTCGAGGCGTTGTTCATGGGCGGCATGCCGGAACAACCGGCCGCGACCGTGCCGGATGCGCCGGCAGAACGCGCGACGGGCGCGGAAGGCGTCGGCCTGGAGCGCTATCTGAGCGACGGCGCGAAGGAGATGTTGATGCGCGCGGCCGAGCGCGCCGCGCAATTCGGCCGCCCGGAAGTCGACACGGAGCATCTGCTTTACGAACTGGCCGACAACGCCGTCATCGAAACCATGCTCAAGGGCATGGGCATCGATCCGGCCGAGTTGCGCCGGGTAATCGATACAACCGCGCAGCGCCGCGAGGGCGCAACGCCGCCCCCCAATGGCACGATCCGCGTCTCGCCGCGTCTGAAAAGCGCGCTCGATCGCGCGTTTATCGCGTCGCGGCAACTGAGGCATAGCTATGTCGCGCCCGAGCATTTGCTGATCGGTCTCGCCGAAGTGCCCGACAGCTTCGCGGGGCTGCTGCTGCGCAAGATGAGCGTCGATGTGGAGGCGCTGCGCCGCGAGACCGCGCAGACTGTCGGCGCGGGCGGGCCGCCGCCCGGCGATGGACCGCCTTCGCGCACGCCGCATCTCGACAAGTTCGCCCGCGATCTGACCGCGCTCGCCCGCGAGGGCAATCTCGATCCGGTGATCGGCCGCGCGACCGAAATTGAAACGATGGTCGAAGTGCTCGCGCGCCGGCGCAAGAACAACCCCGTGCTGATCGGTGAACCCGGCGTCGGCAAGACGGCGGTGGTCGAAGGACTCGCGCAGCGCATGATCGGCGGCGACGTGCCCGAATCGCTGCGCGACAAGCGCCTCATCGAACTGAACGTGAATTCGCTCGTCGCTGGCGCGAAGTATCGCGGTGAATTCGAGGAGCGCGTGAAGCAGATCGTCGATGAAATCACCGCGAACCGCGAGACGCTGCTGCTCTTCGTCGATGAAGTGCACACGATCGTCGGCGCCGGCCAGGGTGGCAGCGAAGGCGGCCTCGATATCGCGAATGTCTTCAAGCCGGCGATGGCGCGCGGCGAACTCAACCTGATCGGTGCGACGACACTCGCGGAGTACCAGAAGCACATCGAGAAGGACGCTGCGCTCGAGCGGCGCTTTCAGCCCGTGCTCGTTTCGGAGCCGAGCGTCGCACAGACGATCAACATTCTGCGCGGCCTGCGCGACAGGCTCGAAGCGCATCATAAGGTGACGATTCAGGACGATGCGATCGTCGGCGCGGCAGAGTTGTCGGACCGCTATATCACCGGGCGCTTTCTGCCTGACAAGGCGATCGATCTCGTCGATCAGGCAGCGGCTCGCGTCAACCTTTCGGCGACATCGCGGCCCGCCGCGATTCTCGAACTCGAATCGGAACTCGCGCAATTGCGACGCGAGCAGGACTACGCCGCATCGCGCAAGCAGTTCGATCGCGCGCATGCGCTCGATGCGGAAATCGCCGACAAGGAAAAGCAGCTCGCCGAAGGCACTGACGACTGGAAAAAGCGCATCGGCACGAATACGTCGAACGTGACGGTGGCGCACATTGCGGAGATCGTCGCGACATTGACGGGCATCCCCGTCACGCAACTGACCGAACAGGAGCGCGAACGTCTGCTCAACATGGAAGCGCGTTTGCATGAGCGCGTGATCGGCCAGGAAGAGGCGGTGAGCGCTGTCAGCGATGCCGTGCGTCGGGCGCGCACCGGGCTGCAAGGGCGCAATCGGCCGATTGCCGTGTTCCTGTTTCTCGGGCCGACGGGCGTTGGCAAGACCGAGCTCGCGAAGGCGCTTGCGGGCGTCGTGTTCGGCGATGAAGATGCGATGCTGCGCGTCGATATGAGCGAATACATGGAGCGCCATGCGGTCGCGCGCCTGATCGGTTCGCCGCCGGGTTACGTCGGCTACGAGGAAGGCGGACAGTTGACCGAGCGCGTACGCCGTCGCCCCTATAGCGTGATCCTGCTCGACGAGATCGAGAAGGCGCACCCCGATGTCTATAACGTGCTGTTGCAAGTGTTCGACGATGGCCGCCTCACCGATGGCAAGGGCCGTGTCGTCGATTTCAGCAATACGCTGATCATCGCGACGAGCAATCTCGGGTCGGATTTGATCGCCGGACAACGGCGCGCGACGCTCGGCTTTACGAGCACGGATGCCGACGCCGACGCATCGGTGCAAAGCGGCGTAATGAGCGTGCTGCGCCAGCATTTCAGGCCGGAGTTTCTCAACCGCATCGACGACATCATCCTGTTCAAAGCTCTTGGGCGCGACGAGATCGGGCAAATCGTGCGACTGCAGCTCGAACAGGTAAAGCGCATGGCGCACAGTCAGGACATTGCGCTCGAATTCGATGAATCCGTGATCAGCCATCTGGCCGAGGTGGGATATCGGCCGGAATTCGGCGCGCGCGAGTTGCGGCGGCAGATTCGCCAGTTGATCGAGAATGAGTTGGCGAAGGAGTTGCTCAAGGGCGATATCACGGAGGGCGCGCGCGTGCTTTGCCGGTACGACCCGGATAGCGGGCGCATCGTGTTCGATGCGGAGCGATCGAATGCGGGGGATCTGGGAACGCCGCCGACGCCTTGATGCACTGACGCCTGAGCGGTGTGCGGACGCGGTGTCGTTCGCCGGTTGGCGCTCCATTTGCGCCGACGGTCGAGACGAGCGGCGGAGAATAAGGTGAAGGTCTTGCGGTGCGCATCGACCCCGTCATCGGACAGCGATTGCGGGTTCAGGGGGAGGCCGCGGGGCGAACGCCGTCTTTCGTCCCCCAGCAGATGATAAGGGACGGCATCGAAGCGGATGAAGCAAATCTGACTGTTGTCGACCGCTGACCCGGATGCGCAATGGCGGCTTGTCCTCGTCGGTGCCGACGACGGCTGTCGACGGTGCCGATGCGCCGGGCGTGGCGGCGGCCCGGGTGCCGATCTCGCGCACGGCGCGGCGACCCGATAGCAAGCAAGCGCCGGTCATCGCTCTCCAGCACCATGCCGGCTCATGCTGGCATGACGAAGTCAGGGAGAACGAACTCACCAAGCTCCTCGATCACCTCACCTGCGGGGCGTTGGCCGTATTTCAGATTGATGATCACATGGTTCACGCCGACCTCCTGCAAGGTGTGCAGCAGCGCGATCAAGGCAGATCGCCCCAGTTGGAAGCCCAGGTGGATCGGCCGTGGTGGTGTCTGCGGGTTACCTGTCAGGTCGATGTATAGCGACTGGGTGAAGGGTTTGAACACTTCACCGCATTCGGCTCGGACCGTCGTGCGCCAGCCCTCGACAATCATTTGCTGAACCTTCGGTGCACGCGGATAGCTGATCCAGCCATGACTGCTCCGGGCGATCCACTCCAGCGTCTGGCGGCTATGGCCGGTGACGAAGAAAGGAATCTCCGCCGTGGTCGGCTTCGGGATCAGATCTGCTCCCTCAAGTCTGCCGCCGGGCCAGGTCAAAGGCACGAAACTGCTGCGCTGAACGTCGCGAAATACCCTGAGGTATTCGCGGAACAGGTTGCCACGTTGCTCCGGGTCAACGCCGAATGCTGGAAACTCTACTGGACGGTCACCGGAAGCCACGCCGAGTAACAGGCGGCTGCCGCTGAGCTGATCGACACTGGTTGCGGCCTTGGCGGTGTGTAGCGGATTGCGGATTGGCAGGATGACCGCCGCGGTACCCAGCGCAATCGAGCGAGTGTGTGCCGCCATAAAACCCAGGTAGACCCAGGAATCGAAGACCTGGCCCGAATCGCCGAAGCTGGGGTCGCGTAACGGCACGTCGCGAAACCAGAGGGTAGAGAAGCCCAGCTCTTCGGCGCGCTGGGCGAGGCTCACCTGGTTGCGCATACTCGGCGTATCGCCGGAAAAGGCTTCGAGGGGGAAGAAAAGGCCCAGGCTCAGGCGGCCTTCGCGGTACGTGCGCTGGAAGCCAGGTTGTTGCTGATAGGGAATGGAACTCGGCGTAAACATGCTCTCTCCCACGGACGGCGAAAAGTCCGTCCGGACTTTTCAGCTTGCTCGTCGCGGGCTCCCACACCGGTCAGGCCGACACTCTGATCGATTCGTCGATCGCTATTTTTGACCACAACCTTTCGAGCGACGGGAGCAAGTCTATGGGCAGGGGGCCGGCGTTTCTTTCTGGTTTCTGTCGGAACGTGTCGGAATCCTGCATCATCGCGACCTTTTTTAAATTACGGGCTCGGCAGAAGAGATGGTCTTTGGGGAGCATTGCACGATGTCGTTCACGACGCTGTCCGGCCGACGCCTCGCGTACGGTCGCAAGCAGATTGAATGGCTTGCTATCGAGATCGAGCGCGGGACAGTGGCACGACTGCCCGCTATTCCACGCCGATCTTCAGCGCTCCTTGCCGGCTGAACAGAACCACTACGTTTCGTGCCGCGGTGCCAACAGACCTTGCATTCCATTCCGACGATTTGCTCGGCCTCTAAAGCGATGAATCACCGCTTACTTACGCCACGGAGCCATCGCCTGAAACACGCCATCACGGCGTATCAGCGCGTGAAACAGCGCCGCCGCTAAATGAACGACGATCAGCGCAAAAAAGCATAGCGCGAGAAACCGATGCGCGTTCCACAACAGCGAATGCAGGCTGTTACTGTGCGGCAGCAACGACGGCAGATGCACGCCGAACACGACTACCGGAAAATCCGCCGCGGACAACATGCCGTACCCGATGAGCGGCAACGCGATCATCAACGCATAGAACGCATAGTGAGACAGATGCGCTGCGAGCTTCATCGGCTCGGGCATGTCGGCCGGCAGCGGCGGCGCGCCACGCACGATCCGCACGGCGAGGCGAATCAGGCCGAGTATCAGGATGACGATGCCGAGCGGCTTATGGATCGAAACGAGCGTCAGATAGTCCGGCTTCACAGTCGACACCATGCCCACCCCGATGAACAGCATCGCCAGGATGCAGACGGCCATGATCCAGTGCAGCGCGCGTTGCAGCGGGGAAAAGCGTGCGTGAACCGGGCGCGCGGCGGTTCGGATCGTCGTACTCATTGCTGCGCTCCTTCGCCGGTGTGCGGATAGTCCTTGTCCTCGGCCGTCCTGCGATTGAACGACACCGAATACGCCGCCGAGCGCGCCGCCGGAAATGGATCGTCGGAGACGTGCATGCCTGCGGGCAGCACGGTCGGGTCGAAGTTGAGGTCGCGACACGGACCGTCCGGTTCGGCTTCGATTTGTTTCACCACCAGCGTGCCCGCGTTCACGGTGCGGCGGTCTTCGGGCCACGCCTTGCTCGGGTCCGCAGTCGGGTCGCCCGGATTCGCCACGGTGACGAGCATCGTCCAGCGTTGCGGAGCGGTTTGTACTCTCTTCGCGATGTCCGCTGCGAGGAAGTTGTCGCCGCGCGCCTTCAACTGATCGCCGGTCAGGTTCTCGGGCTGCGCGAGCGGGACGAAGGACCATCGCACGACCTGATCCTTGCCCGATGCGTTCGTGAAGACGAAGCTGTTCAGTCCGTTGTAACGGTCTTCCGCATACGATGCCGTGAACGGCGCGCTGCCCGCCCACTTGCCGAACGCGCCGATTTCCGGGTGCGCGGCCGCGAATCGTTTCATCGCGTCAGGATCGCGCTTGTCGGCGAGCGCGCGCTGCAGATCGTAGAAGGCTTGAGGCGTCGAGACGGGAAAGAAGGGCGCGTCGATCATGGCGGCACGCCATTCGCTGCCGTCGGGCGTTTGCACGCGCAGGCTGAGGCCGCGGACACGCGCCATGGCGTCGCTCGCTTTCGGATCGGGCGTGCCGAGATTGAAGCGTCCCGTGACCGGATAAGAACCCGCGGCAAACAGTTGCGCTCTGGAGAGATCGGCAGCGGCGCCAGTGGAATCGAAACTGCCGGTAAAGCAGATACCCTTTGCATGATTGCGTCGAAAGCCCGGGGCGGGGCCGCTCGCCGGCGCGAGCGCGTTCACCATCTTCGCGGGTGTGAGCCGTCCCGGCGACAGCCAACCGGCGGTGTACGTAAAAGCGCCAACCAGCACGATCAGAACCGCAGCAATCGTCGCCAGCGACGCAAGCTGGGATGCAGGTTTGCTCGACTTGTCGACCATCGGACTCTCTCTCTCTCGATAGGCGTTGGACCGACAGGTAATCTAGCAGCACGGAAAAAAACGTGCAGAAAAGGCGGCCTCGTTGTCGAAGAGCATGTCTCCTTTCGCCGCTTAGCGTGCCTCCACCGCCTCCACGCCGTCTCGCATTTGCCGGGCTCGCGGGCGGGCGGCGCGCCGGAATTGCCGGGCTCTTTCGCGATCTTGTCGTACTAGATTCGACTTGCGCCGAGTGTCGATGTTGCTATGGCGCGTCGAACGCTGGACGCATGGGCTTGCCCAATGGGTGCAATACGGCGCGGCTTGCAGTGGGCCTGCTTGGCTCCGCCATCCATACGTTCAATCAAGGTCTTCAACAGAGGCAGCTGGGTCCTCCGCGGAATACTGATGCAAAGGTCGTTCGGGAAGAAATGCGAGTTTTCCGCGCGAATTCCGAACTCCGCGTCACCGTTGGTGGTGGAGCAAGGCGTCTCGCGTCGTTTGAAGTCGGCCGTGTCCAGCCGCGTCGAAGGGTACCGAGGACGTAGGGCAAGGAACCGAACAGTGTCGGGCGGCGCGGTGCTTGCCGCGCCGGCAGGCCTATCATTGATAGACGATCTGCGCTGCGAGATCATGCTTGATCGACGTGGCCATTTTGCGGAGGGCGGGGCACTGATCCGGCTGCAAATACGGCGCCCTCGACGTTAGATCGAGCGTCCGCGTGACGGTGATCGTCTTGTCTTCGAGGGCATAAGACGATGTGTACGTGCCGAACGGCGAAGTGATGGTGGCAGGTTTCGGAAGGCTCAACACCTTCATCGTGACGGGCAACTCTATTTTCGTGACTTCCGTTATGTGTCCGGCCTTGAACAGGAACGGCGCTCTGCGTTTGCCGGACCCTAGCCCGTCGAAGGCGCTTGAAATCGTGTTGATGCCGCCCAAACCTCTTGGGACGCGCATGGCGCCGGGACCCGGCAGCGGCGTGTAGTCGGGCAGGTCGAACACGCTGGAAAACGAGAACGCATGACGCAGGTCGTTGATGTTCCCGTGGATGTAGCGACCGGTGCCGTCCGATCCGCTGGCTGTCAGATACGCCTCTGCGAACACCGGTTCGGAACCCGAGGGCAGCCGCGCGAAGATGGAACGCGCAATCCAGTCGTACTCGCCGCGTGTTTCCACCTCGCTACTACCCCGGATGTTGCCGAGCTTGTCGAGCTTGATCCGCGTTGTCGTTATCACCTTGTCGGCGTCCGGATCGGCAACGGGAAGCGTGACGAGGCGGGGCTGCTCGTCGCCGACGCCAATCAGCAAGGCCCGCTTCCCTTCCTCGTTGAACGGAAGCGTGCCGAATCGGGCTATGCCCGCGGTCGAGTCAAGGTAGACGTCGAACTCGGGAACGTAGGTGATGGCATGGTTGAACACGGCGAGCGGACTCGCGACTGACGGCAGCCAGTAACGACTGTCCGCATTCACGAGCACCGTTCCGCTCGATATGCCCTTCGCGGCCAGCAAAGCCTGAAGCAGCGTCGTGTGGTCCTTGCAGTCGCCATAGCGAGCGCGCAGAACGTCCTGGGCGGTATGCGGCACGACCCCGCCGAAACCCAGGAACACGGCGACGTAGCGAACATTCCGACCGACCCATTGATACAGTGCGTCGGCCTGATCGCGCCGGTCCACGATTCCCTTCGTGACTTCATCGGCCAGGGCCTGAATGTCGGGCGTGACGGCCACCTGCGTCTGGGCACGCGCGCGGTATGCCTGAGCGAGCGCTTCGTAGCTCGCAAACGTGGTGACCGATAGCCGTGGACTGCGATCGTCGATGCTCGGCGCGTTGGGCTCGCCGGGTAGCGCAGGCGCATCCTTCATGGACCAGTGCCACGTTTGCTGTCCATCGGCATTCGCCGCGACGAGCCCGCCCGGCATATCGACGACATCCGCATAGAGCTTCATCGACGCCGGCGCATTGATCGTGACGCTCGCGCTCTTGATGGCCTTGTTGTTCGAAAACGTGTCATTGACCGAAAACTGGCCGGGAAATAGCGGCGTGACCTGCGTCTCACGTGTGCGCATCGTGACGGTCGCGCCCGGCTCGACGCCGGGAAAGACGATCGTCTTGACGAGGTTGTCGTCAAAAGTCGGCGCGTAGGCGCTCAATGGACTTTGACGGGTAAAGATCGCACTGGGCGGAACGTCGATCCGCATGCCGTCGCGCGTGGTCGTGTAAGCCTCGATCACCTCGAACTTCTGCAGTTCGTTGCTGTATCGATACGAAATCTGACCGTATGCCCGTACGCCACCTTCCGTTTCAATGCGAATGGACCGTGTTTGATCGTATGTCGACGAGCCGTCGTGATTCACGGTGTAGACGTTGTCGTCGGACAGCACGGTGACAGGCGGGGCGTAATCGGCAGAAAAAGCGACAGTTGCGTGCGTGACCATTGCAGCCGCAGCGAGGTGCGCTGCAACCAGACCGCCTAGTCGAGTTAATCGACTGTCTCGCGCAATCAGCATGTAATTTCCTCTCTGAGGTTTTTTTCTTCCTCTCGCGAGAAGCCGGAAAATGATCTGACAAGGGTTAAGCTAAGCATCGCTTACTGTCCGGTGAACACGTTCGATGTGCGCTGCTATTGGCTGTTTCTTGCATGAGGCGGCCACCCGACGCGATCAGCGCAGTCCGCCGTCGGGCGCTAACCGGCCAGAGCGGACTCCGTTAGAACTTATAAGCGACCGACATGGTTCCGTTCAGATCCAGCCGACGTTCCGTTACCGGGCTCCCTGCGGCGGACCCTTCCAGACGGCCAGCAATCACGGCCGCACTAGCCGACCAATTCGACGAGATGACATAGGTCGCAGCCATGTTCAGATGCACATCTCGCAGTCCCGATCCAGCGGCGTATTGCGGCAGACCGGACGCCGCACTCTGCGACGGCGTAATGGCGAAAAATGTCCGGGCATACTGGCCGCTCGCCCAGGTGACGCCCGGGCCTACAGAAAGCATCAGTCTGCCCAGCGGCGCGGATATGAAAAGATCGGCCATTGCAGTCAGGCCTTGGCCGGTGCCCGCAATGTCCTGATAGACGGCAGTCGAACCAGTGAAAGCCCACCAGGTATAGTCGGCGAAAAGCCGGAGCTTCGGCCCGTAATGGATATCGGAGAGCCCTTTCAGCCTCGCGTCGTCGGAGGACGTTCGCGATTGAAAGTCGAAGCTGATCGAGGCACCGGCGTGGTAGTTTTCGGCTCTCAGGACGTTGACGCCGAACACGTCGGGTCCCTGCGAGAAGACGCGGTCGTGCCACGATATGTCCTGGACCGGCAGTGGAAAGACTTTGAGCTGCGAGGACCCGGGGAAAGCGGGAAACACGTAGACGCCCGGTCCCACCAATATCTTCCATGCGTCGGTTTTGCCCATGTCCTCGTTTGCATACGCGGCGTTGCTCGCACTGCAAAGCGCCATGTAAACAACGCCTGCCAATACGACACTTCGTCTTGTGCTTCGAGTCATCCTGCTCATCGTGCCGCTCTGCTGGTCGAAGCGGGCTGCCGTAGCCGCCGGGCGAGCGCTCGCGATACCACTTGCTTCGAACCCGCGTCTCCATCGGCCCCGCAAGCACTGTCCCGCAAAAAGAGCGCACATTCTCGAGCGACGACTTCCCGCTCGTTATCGGACGTGATCATGTGATATGAGTCGTCGAGCCATATCGTCCGTTGCAGCGATGCGCCGATGTTTTCCTGCACATAACGCGCGTTATGCGGGCTGGACGTCTCGTCGTCGACGGCGTGAATAATGAGGCAGTCGTTCCCGATGTGTTTCAGATCTCTTCGGACGGACGCGGCGAGGCGCGTCGCCTCATGCAGTGCGGGCAGCGATATTGTCGCGGGGCCGACTTCGCTAAGCTCGCCTTTTCGCATCGCCCGCGCGATCTTCGCGCGCAGCGCGCTGTTGCGCAGACCGAACGGCTCCTGTTCGCGATACCGGTAGCGGTGGCGCATCGGCGTCTTGTGCGCCCAGGCGAGCAGGAAGCGATACCACGGGATCGCCCATCCGTCGTAATCGAGTGTGATCGACAGCAGGAGCAAGGCGCGGGTCGATGGGCGCTCGCGCGCGACGGCGGCGGAGAGTGCAGCGCCCATCGACAGTCCGCACACCGAAACGTGCCGGTGCCGCTTTGCGAGCACGTCAAAGGCGTCGACAGCGGCACTCACCCACTGCTCCATCGGCGCATGGCCGTGGCCTGCCGAGTAGCCGGGCAACTCCGGTGCGTGCGTCGTGAAGCCATCGGCGCTCAGGCAGCGCGTGAGATATCGCAGTTCCAGCGGCGAGCTGGACAGGCCGTGCAGCAAAAGGACGGCATGATCCTCGTTGCGGTTCTTCAGGTCTTGTCGGTGCATGGTAGTCACGCTGCGCGAAGGATCAGAAAATCGCCGGTGGGCGTCGCGAAGCGTTCGCAGACGCATTCGACGGGCTGCCAATTGCGCTCGGCGGACTGGAAGCGGATGTTGTGCGAGCCCGGCAGCAGCGCGTCGCTGACGCGAGCAAGGTCCTCGTCGTGAGCCTCCGGATGCTTCACGCCGTAAGTGATGCTGGCGCTCCTCGTATCGGGCTTGCGCGATGAGGTCCCAGACACTGTGTCCAGTGTCTTGATCAGAATGAGCGAACGATTGTGTTCGGAAATGTGTTTCATCATGCGCCCCATCTCCTCGGTCGCGCGGCGGTTGATTAGCCGCTCGTTCTCATGCCGAAGGAGCATTTCATAGCGTGATTGAGCGACGCCGGCAAGCAGCTGTGAACGATATTGCGCACGCTTCAACCGCTCGATAAGCGCGATCAACACGATTGTGATGAGCGGGTATGACACGAGCAGTGTGATGTCGGCGCGATCGATCTCTTCGATACGGCCGTATGGGGGAACGAAGAGAAAGTCGGCAAGCCCCAGCCCGATTAGCATCACGCACGCGGCGGGGGCGAGTCCGCAGTAGTACTCGACAAGCACGGCGGCGATCAAAAACGCCGTGCCCGGCATGATGGGGCCGAGCAACGGGTGCAGCAAGGTGCGTACGAGGGCGGCGATGATGAGCGCCGCGGCGGCGATGAACCATCGGCGGCGACCGCGCGGGGCCCATCGTTGAGAGTTGCGGATGTACATGTGCTTTTCTACGACGACATATGACTTGACTACGACGTATAAGCGTCCTGACTTGAATTAGATCGATGTGGACGTTGGCTTTATCGAGGCGAGTACGATGGGCAGCAAGTCGATGAGATCCGATGCGACGCCGTGATGTCACCCATCTTAACCATGAGCCGCATTTTCAATCGATCGAAAAGACGGTAGTTCGCAAGGCTAACCGGCGATTTCGCTGGCGCCAGCATGTGTGGGAGGCGTCCAGCGCATACGTAGAAGCACCGCCTCGCGATCGACGACGACGAACCGGTCGCTTACGCTTATCGGGTCGTCGCCGCCGACACCTTGTCCAGTCGCCGATGAGCCTTACTGCGCTGCCGCGGTACTTGCGGCAACCGGCGGCGTACCCACGCGATAGCACGAGGGAATGGACTTCGAATCCGGACGCTGGTAAATCAGCTTATAGCCGTTAGTCCCACTGGCCCATGACGCCTTCGATGCGAAGGTCAGCACAGGACCGGCGCTGTTGTTCGAAGTCGCTGTCTGCGTGATGACGAGCGGTGCGAGCACCGGGTCGGCCTGCACCTTGTCCGCATCGATGATACGGCGCACGTGCGAGAGGCTTGCCGCGTACCAGTCGGCTTTCATCGTTGCATTCTGGATGACGAAAGGGCGATAGGCCGGTCCGGCATAGTGACTGTCGATGATCATCCACGGATCCTTGTCCGTCGATTCGCCCAGCTCGGACAATGGCATGCTCTTGCCGTCCAGCGTCGACAGGTACGACCCGATGTCGACGCCCAGACGCGATCCGACCTTGCCCAGCGTGCTGAGATCGAAGTGCGCCGGATCGCTCGCCTTGAGCTCGTTGTAGTGCTTGCCCGTCCACGTGATGACGTGCGAGACATCGTAGCCGTCCGCCGTCGTGACTGCGCCGACGTTGGCCGAGACCTTCGCCTTCTGTGTGACGTACAGCAGGTCGCCCGGCTTGAGATAATCGACCATGCTGGCGATGTTGCCCTGGTTGATGTCCAGCAACACGCCCGGCTCCTTCTTCCCCGAACTCACGAGCGGATCGTCCCCGGTAGAGCAAGCCTGCGAACCAATTCCCGTTTCGAGGTTGTTTGTTTCCTGCGTCAGACCGGCGAAGTTGTACACCCATGAGGTGAAGTTGGAACAATCGACGCCTTGCCACTGAATCTCGTCGCTCGCGGTCAAACGCCGAAGGCTCTGCGATCCATCGGCGCGACGGTTCGCGGTGCACGTCATCTTGGACGTGCTGCCACCGGAAGTGCCGCTAGGAGAAAAGTTGCGGAATGCTGCGGGCGACTTCGGCGGCAACCAGCCGGGAATGTGATGGTGGCAATAGTTCAAGCCCTGATCGACCCAGTAGTTCTCCACGGCCATGACCAGCTCGCGCTGGAACGCGCCGGTATCGCTGCCGCAGGCTGCCGCCGTGACCGGGCCGTAACTCGCGGCGAACGGGCCCCACGTGCCGCCGTTGGCGAAGCTTTTCCAGTTCGCGACGGTGACGCCGTTTCCGAGCTGTGCCTGGACCTCGTTGTTTCGATTGGCGAACAGCGTGCCGAGCTCGCTCAGCAGCTTGTCGCGATCCGTGCACGCCGCGCCGCTGATGGACACCGAGGCCGCATGACCGGGGAGCACGTTCTTGAGCGCCGACATATTGTTGATGCCGGACTTGTTGCGGCTGCCCCCGACGTAAGCGGCCGCGGCCGTCGTGATCGCGCAGTTACCGCTGACTGGTGCGTCGAGCGTGCCGTCCGCATTGATGTTGCCCGCGCCCGCATTGCATTGGGCGAGGTTGTCGCCGTTGCCGGCTTGCGCAACGATATTCTGCGTGCTCTCGCCGATCGAGAGACCGAGCGACGTGCGGCTCTGGGACTCCGCGCCGAGCGCAAGCGCCATTTTCGCGCCGTCGGATACTTTCGGCGTGGCGCCGGTCGAGACGAACGTCGGGATGGTCCCGCTCACGTCGATATCGCCCGCGAAGGCATTCACACGCGACATCGCCGAGGCGATGTTGTCGGCGGTAAGGCCGCCGGCGGCGCGTGCGTCGGCGACGACAGCGTTCGAGTAGGCGGAAACGACCATCTGCGAGGGCGCGGTCAGATACACCGCGTCGAGTTCGCCATTCAGCGTGGTCGTGGCGCCAGTTGCCTCTTCCTCGTACGAACCGCCTGTGACCCGGACGAACACCGGATAGTGCAGCGTCGATTTAAGCACGAAGGAGCCGTCGGACTTGGTGGTTGCAGTCGTGACCGGCTTGTCGGACACGGTGCCGTCTGCCGCGAGTTCATGAACTTCGACTGTCGCGTTACTGAGTGGACCCATGTAGACGCTGCCGGAGGCCGACGGTCCAGAGTTGCCGCCGCACCCTGCAAGAGCGGAGCAGAAGACGGCGAGCGCTGCGGTACTGATAAGGGTTGGCTTCACGAATTTCAGAGTGATCAAACTTGCGTTAATTGAACGGCGGTGCGCTGATGGCGCGCTCGCCAATTTTTAGTTTTCTTGATGAAGCGATCGCACCGCCGATGCACTTTGTCAGTTTCGATACCACTAGTGCATTGACGGCGTACGGACCATCAACGTGATGGTCGCGCGAGCCGATTCGATGCGCGGCATCGCTTGCGCTCGTGGAAGTCATTCCAGTAGAAGCGTTAGGGAAAGACTGCATCGGAGAACGCGTAATACGCATTGCCAGACCCGCTCGACCCGTCCGTCAATCTAACGAAGACTTTACGTCCGATAAAAAAGGGCATGCCCCAGACAAAGGCGCGCGAGTCCTTCCTGGCGATGGTGGCAACGTTTCTGAACGCGCCCTTGCCGCTGCGGACCAGACTGGCCGAATCGCCGACGCGGAAGTTCGCGGTCGCATCCGTGGTTTGGCCCTTCAGCGTTGCCGAGAACTTTGCTTCGGGCGTTGCGCACCAGTGGGAGCCGCACTCGCGCGCGTCGGCCGGCGATGAGGCGAAGTAATATTGTTCGGTGCCCGTATCGAAGTAGCTCGCGGAGTACGACTGGCCGTTCCAGACCGTGGTAAAGGTTCCATCCGGCGCGAGATCGACCACGTTGGTCACGTCGAGCGCATTGTTCGATCGCGTGCCGATACCGAGCGTAAGTGTTCCCCGCGTCGCGATCGCGCCTGACTCGGGCACCGGCTGCACGTCGAGCACGTAGCCATTGTTGTCGGAGGGAAGGGCTGCGATCGGATGAACAACACGGAAATTCGCGGCCACAGGCCTCGCAACCGGCGCGCACCCATCCGCGGTGCATTCATAGTACCGGGGCGTCTTGAGCGAAATGAAGCATGGATCCTTGCAGTCGTTCAGGGATACCGCAGCGATGCCGAGCGTTCCGTTCGACGTCGGCTTGCCGCCCTTCAAGCAAGAGTCGGGGCGTTGATGATCGGCGTACGACGCGCTCGCTTCATCGACGATCTGAATAGGAATACTCGATGCTTGAATGGCAGCCAGCCGGACATCCGCGCGAGTGACGATGCCCCACGCCGCCGAAGACACGAAGCGATAGCATTCGGCCAGCGCATTCGCGCCGGGCCCTGGCATCGCCGAGAAGCGTTCGGGATGCTTGAGCGCCGAACGCTGCAATCGCAAGCCGACAGATCCCGTGTCCACCATGACGTTATGGACCGTTTCGCACTCGGACGTGCCAGGTACGCAGACAGTGACGCTGATCAAAGCCCGGTTGATGTCGTAGTTCGGCGTCTGCACTCTGACGGGTAATACGTTCTTCGCACCGGTCGTCGCGGGATCCGATGCACCGGCAGCAGACGTCCCCACCGTCGAGGAGAAGACGTTGGCCGACGCAGCGGCTTGAATCGACGGCGTATTGGAGTTTCCTCCGCACGACACGAGAAAAGGAAGCGCAATAAAAATTAGAGTGCCGATGAAACGTCGCATGTCCGCTTATGTGAAGAATGGTCGCTGCGCCCGGAGGATGGACGGTGACATCTGTTCCAGTGCCGCGCATAACGTTCGAGGAACGTGCGCGGCTTCGATGCTTTGCAAAGTCATCCAAAGCCTTTCCGAGATAACGGCAGCGCCTTCGTCAGCTTGAACATCTTGTAAGGTGCGGAGCCTTGCCCGTCGATTCACGGCACACCGGCACTCAGCCATGGAGAGGACGTTTTCTCCTGCCGCCAAGACGTGCTCGCACGAGGACGATATGTTCCCGCAAGATGTAAAGCGCATCGGCATAGGCAAGCGGAAGCCGTATGCTGTCCAGTGACTGTTCGACGGAAGCCAGTTCCGCGAGCAGCGGGCGACGGTCGTCGCCAGCGGCCAGTGCGAGCGCCTTGCGCTCGACCGCCAGCAGACGGCCATAGAACCGGTAGATGCGTGATCGGACCCGCCAGCGATATAGCGAGGGAATCAGCCGCAGCGCCGGAACGATCAGCACCATGAGCGGCACGAGCAACAGCAGCGCCCGATCCGTCGCACTCGCGAGCCAGAAGGGCAGCGTGCGGTAGAGGTAGCTCTTTCCGGAACGGTAGTAACGAGTCGCCTCCTCGCTGATCGGAAAATCACGCGCGATCGGATTGGGAAACTGTCCTGCCCGCTGCATGATCGTCGATTTTCCATGGACTTCCTGTGCCGCCTCGATGAGCAGGTCGGACAGCGCGGGATGCAGGCCCTTGCGCGCCACTAGCTCGACAGTCGGCGCGATGAGGTGGACCGTCTGCGGCGGAATGCGCCGGCCGAGATCGAGTATGCCGGGCGGCAGGTCAATCTCGTCGAGATAAGAGAAGCGCCGCGTGTATGCGGGTGCATCGGCGAAATCCATGAGGGAGATGCCTGGAACCCTATAGAGACGCAGCATGAGCGCGCGCGTGGCCGAGTCTCCGCTCAGGATGACGGCATCGGCCTCGCCATCGACGAGCTGAGTGGCCGCTTCGAGCCCGTCGGTCGATAGCAGCATCGTGTCTGCGCCGGGCGTCACGCCGTTCGCCGCCAACAGTTTGAGCGACAACTCGCGCGTGCCGCTGCCTTCCCGGCCGATGGCGATGCGCTTGCCGCTCAGTTGCGACAAGGACGTCAAGACGTTGCCGCGATAGAACACCAGCAACGGCACATAAGTGACGCTGCCGAGCGACATCAGTTCGGCAGCTTGCTGGTCTCTGGCGACGCCACTCTGAACCAGCGCGACGTCGACTTGTTGCCCCGGATCGAGCAGACGCTCGAGGTTCTGCCGCGAACCGTCGGAGGGCACGACGTTGAGCGTGATGCCATAGCGCGCGAGAACTTTGGCGTATTGCCTGCCCATCCAGTACAGCGAGCTGCCGGGCTGACCGGTACTGATGGTGATGCTGCGCGGAACCGCCGGTCTCAACAACCAGCAGCCGAGCATCGTCGTAACGACCACCGACAGGATGCCAAGCGCGATCCTGCCCGAAAGGCTGCATGCCATCTTCCTCACGGAGCGCCATAGGTAAAGAGCACGCATCACTTTTTGTGGCGGTCAGGCTTCGGACAAGCTGATGATCCGGATTCGGTGAGGATGAGGGCAGTCATGGCGTCAGGAGCGATTCTGGGTGGCTGTCACAACGACAGCGTTTCGCTCATCTCTGAGACGGCCATCGGGCATGACAACTTCATCGGAGCTTAAGGCACTGGTCGGCCCGGCGATGCGCCGAACAGCAGTGCAAAACTGCCGTTGATTGCGCGTTTTCTTTCGCTGTGCCGCATTGCCGCAGCCTGCAACGCCGTCAGACCGGCGACGTTTAGTTCAGTGAACGACAGTCGAGCGTTGTATTAGCTCAATCAGCCACTTCTGCCTGCCGTTCGAACGCCGCGACGAGTGCTTTCCCAAACTCCTCAAGTTTTCCGCTCGCATTCCGTAATGCAGACACGTCTTCGGGTGCGAATGGCGCGTCGGCCGCCACGGCTGTGTTCGGAATCCAGTTTATAAATCTCGCAGATATGAAGAAGGCTGTTTTTGCGGACGCCGTCGGTGGTGTCATCCTCACCGTGTTCGTCACCGCCGTGCTCGTGATGCTGCACGCGCAGGTCGGCGGTAACCATGGCATCGTCAACTTCCTCGGCAGCGCTGAACTGCCGATCGTCGCGTCGGTGCTGATGCTCGATTCGTTGCGCGAGGCGATCGGCTCCATCTACGAAGGCGAGCACCGGCAGAACATCTTCGTCGCGGGCATCGTGATCTTTGTCGTTGCATTGCTGCTTGCGTCGAAGGGCGTGGATATCGAAGTTGCTCGGCACCACGCGCTGGAAGACGCGGTGCTCAATGCGGGTGTCATCGCGAAGATGACGGCCGCGGAGCATCAGGCGTGGCTGCGCGGCGCGGAGCAGACCTTGCCGCTGCCCGTGTGGGTCGTTCCTGCCAATCTGCTCGTCTGGGTCGCCGCGATCGCCATTTCGATTTGGAACCGGGCATTGGCGATCAACGAGAAAGCGCGGTCGATATCGCGCGAAAACGTCGCGGCATTCGTGCGTCTGCTCGACGAGAGCCGTCGCGGAGATGCTGTTGTCACCGCATTGCTCGAAGACGAGCGTCAGGCCCGCGCGGAAGTCGACACGCCACTGGCGGGCAGGGACGGCCGCGCGGCGATGCTGCGCCACGCGCGCGCGCTCGACGCGCTGCAACTTTGCCTGCGCGGCAGCATGGCTTCGTACGATGCGCAGGCGTCCGACGAAGCGGGTGAAACTGGCCGCGTCCATTCCCTTGCAAGGTCTGTCAAATGATCCAGCTTCTTTTGCTCCTGCTCGGGGCTCAATTCTCCCAGCGACATCTACCCAAGCTGCTGGCCTTTGGCGTGGCATGGTTTGCGATCGGCGCGTTCGTTGTTTTCGATGCGTTCGACGGCGCACTGTGGTTCCCGTTGCAGGCGTTCGGGTTGCTCCTGCTGCTCGAAGGTATCTCCACGATCGGTATGACGCGCAGCGGGCTTTCGTTGCAGACGAGCTTCCGTTACTCCAAAGGCGTGATCGGCGCGATGATCGGCGTGCTGGTCATCGTCCGCCATAGCTACACGGATTTCGCGCTGGCCATGCTGTTCGGCGTCGGATTCGCGCTGGAAGGTTGCCTGTTGATCGCGGCGGCGTATATCGTCCGCTATCGTCACTGGCGCACGACTGCCGCGCTTGGGGCATTGAGCATCGTACTGGCGATCATCTTCTTTCAGCCGTATCCGACGCATTATCGCGGCACCGTTCCGTATTGCATCGGCATGTGGTTCGTGGTGGGCGGCGGTCGCATGGTCTGGCTCTATCTGCGTCTTCGCACGTCGGCCGCGGGGCAGAGCATGGCATCGCACGCCGGCGAACCGTCGCTCACGCCGATGGTTGTCCACGTCTGGACGCCGGTCGGCTCAGCGCGCGACAAGGCTATTCGACGCCCGGTGATCGATCGTTATATTGCCGCGGTGGATTCGAAGGGCGTGATCTCGACAGGCCACGCCGCGCTCGAAGCGGGCAACCTGTATTTGAGCCTGTATCCTGCGGTCGAAATCGACCGCGCGCCCGAAGAGTTCGCTCGCCTGCTTCGCGCAGATGCGTCGAACGACGTGGCGGGCCGCTACCTGCCGAGCTATCCCGAGGAAGCAGCGAGCTGGTGCGAGTCAACGGTAAAGATCACCTTTCGCCGTTACGACACGAGGCGCCTCGAAACGTTTGCAGATCAGTTCAAGACCAAGGGGATCTATAACCTCACGAGCCGCAACTGTTCGAGCACGGTCGCGGAAGCGCTGGAAGCCGCGCTCGAAGGCACGGAATATCGGAAGGGCGGATGGGCCGACGTGCTACGTCTGGTCGTCATGCCGGAATTGTGGATCGCGGCGCAGATCCGTCACCGCGCGCACACGATGGCGTGGACGCCTGGCCTCGTGCTCGATTACGCGCGGGCGCTGCGCGTGGTCACGCATCCGCCGGCAATCGGATGGCTGGCATTGGCTGCGCTGACGATGCGTCATGCGCGCCGAGCGCGTCGGGCCTGAGGCGCGTCACATGGAGAAGTTCACGCATGTGCGGATCGTCATGGGCATGATCGTCAGCCTGGGTCTGACGCACATGCTGAAAGGGCTTTCTTCGACGATTCAGCATCCGACGCGCACGAATGTCTACGCGATTCACCTTGCGTGGGTCGCGTCGCTCATTCTCAACATCCTGCAGTTCTGGTGGTGGGAATTTTCCTTGCGCGAAATTCCGGTCTGGACTTTCGGTATCTATCTCTATCTGATTCTGTATGCGTTCATCATCTACCTGATGTGCGCGATGCTGTTTCCCGATTCGATTCGTGAGTATCAGGATTATCGCGAGTACTTTCTGTCGCGGCGCAGATGGTTCTTTGGGCTGCTATTGACGGAGTGCGTAATCGATATCGGTGATTCGCTCATCAAAGGTGAAATACACGTCGCGAGTCTCGGCGACGTGTACTGGATCAGAACCGCATTCGTGGCGATAGGCTGTCTGTTCGCCATTCGCACGCGCAATCAGGTTTATCACGCGAGCTTCGTCTCGATGAATCTCGTTACACAAGTCTTGCTGGTGGCGAATATGTCCTGGGCCAGCGCGTGAAAGAAGAGGCGCAATGGGTTTCGGAATACGCCCGCACCGCGTCCGCTGGGTATCACGGCGATGAAGTGCACATTCGCAACATCCGGAATTTCTCGTATCGCACCCGCGACGATTCCATCCCCTCTTATTACGACGCTCGATATAGCCTCGACAGTGTGCGGAGCGTCGATCTGGTGGTCTCTCGCTGGACCCACGAGTCGATTGCGCATGTGTTCGTGAGCTTCGGTTTCGACGATGGCCGCTATCTCTCGATCTCAATCGAAACGCGTCGCAAGCAGGGACAGCGTTACTCGACCTGGAAGGGGTTGTTCCGGAATTACAGGCTGATCTACGTGGTCGCCGACGAGCGCGATCTCATTGGCGTGCGAACCGACGTGCGGCGCGAACGCGTGACGCTTTATCGAGCAGACGTGCCGGTAGAAACCGTGCGTGCGCTGTTCGCGGATTATCTGCGCCGCGTGAACGAGTTGAACGGGCGTCCCGAGTACTATCACACGCTCGTCAACAACTGCACCACGAACATCCTTCGACACGCCCGCACCGTCGCGCCGCATTTGCGCTATAGCTGGAAAGTATTGTTGAGTGGACACGCCGACGAATACAGCTACGCCCTCGGTCTGCTCGATCGTTCCATGACGTTCGACGAACTCAAGGCACGCTGCCTGATCGAGCGGCACGAAGATTCCGTCGTGGATCCGGATTTTTCAGCGGCGATTCGGCGCGCACGCTGAGCATTCGAGTAGAAGATAGTGTAGGGGATCGTCGTCGCACTGACCGACGCCGCATTCGAGCACGGTCGATACCGGAGCGACGGCGACGAGAAGCGTGAAGTTGGTGAGCGTCACTTTTTCCACTTGGTTTTAGGAGGGACGACCGCACTCGGCACACTACTTTGGTCAAGCACAGTACCGTTAATCAGGGCAGTCGCTGATTCGGCTAATTGCACCATGCGCATTGGCGTCGTAAGTGCGCAAGTCGGACGCCGATCTTCGTGGAGCAACGCAGATATTCAAACGCGAAGATCGCGCGCGCTACCTTTTTGCGTCGCACATGCAGTCCGTATAAGGACGAAGGGAAGGTGCTTAAGTACGCTTCCTTGAAACTTTCGGAGGTGCGCCCGATGAGGCTCTCACGATCAACTCGGCGTCCAGTTTGACGCTCCGGGCGGTACCCGCTTCGGCAAGCTCGGCAAGAATGATGTTCGCGGCATTCGCACCGATTTCAGCGCTCGGAACACGGACGGTAGTAATCGGTATGGGCAGCTCGGACATGAGCTCAAAATCATCGAATCCGACGAGACTGAGATCGTCCGGAATCTTGTAGCCCTGATGCATCGCCTCAAGCATGGCACCCATGGCAAACGAACCGTTGCCGCAAATGACCACAGTCGGCGGTTGCGGCGTAGTCATCACTTTCGAAAAGAGCTGTCGTCCGACGCGCGCGCCCCACACGCCGTCGACCATGTGAGCGGCAGATATTCCCAGCCCATGCTCGGCGAGCGCATCGCGAACCCCTTCACGCCGCGCCTGTGCGCGATCGTTGGTATCGGTGTGCTGCGACAGCATTGCAAATCGACGGTGCCCCAGACCCACGAGATAAGTCGTAAAGTCGAAGAATGCCTGGTGGTTATCGACACCCACGCATAGCGCGTCACTGTTCTCTCTATAAACGAATGTGTTGACGAACGGAACCTGACGCTGCCGAAGCAGGGGTTGCAGATCCTGGTGATGAGCTTCGCCCACCAATACGACAGCGTCGACGCCGCGTTCGAGCATGGTCCTGACTTGCCGGTATTCGCGATCGAGGTCGTACTCGGAGCATCCCAGCAGAAGTGTGTATCCAGCTTGTTCGAGCGATTCCTGTAGTGCCTGTATTGCTGAAGCGAAATGCTCATTCGCCAGTGTGGGGAAAACTGCCCCGATCGTTCCGGTCCGCTGAGTTGCAAGTGCGCGCGCCGCGGCGTGCGGCACCCAGCCGAGATGATCGATCGCGACCATGATACGGGAGCGCAATTCATCCGAGACGACCGTCGGATTGTTCATCACTCTGGAAACGGTCGCCGATGACACGCCGGCAAAACGAGCGACGTCGCGCAAGGTCACGCCCGAGCTGCGCGACCGCTTTCCGGCGACGTGCGGTTCGGCCGCTTGTACCGATACTGATTTGCTCTTCGCCATGCTGGGGATGTCGGGCTCGCGGGCCGGGTTCGCGTGAGTTGCCGATTGTATCAACGCCATATCTCATCACTCCGCCCTTGCGCGAATCGGCGGGCGGTGCGACCACGTCACCACACTGCGTGAAAAAGCAGCATCTCTGCTCGACGGTTCAGAACGCCTGCTCACAACGCATGGGCACGCCACTCAAAAAACTAGTCCAGTGCCCGCACGGCTTAGACCCAGAATTCGGGAAACTCCCTACATAGCTTACGGGCAAGATTGAATAGAGTTCAATCAACGAACGACGTAGCAACTTGAAGCGTTATCGAGCGCCGGACGCTAATCCGAACGGTCTGCCCGGGCTACTCAAGCAAAGCCTACAACCGTGCTGCACTTCACTCGCGGGAGGAATACTCATGTCATTGAAGTTATCGTCGCGGCAGGTCGATGGCCTGCAGAGCGGAAACGGAGGGCAACCGGGAGCGGCCGAACGCCCAAAAGCACGTTCGTCCGCCGGGGTGCGCAAACTCAAGCGGCTCGGCTGGAATCTGCTTCCACCGTTGACCTTCGTGGCCATCATCGCAATCTGGGCGGCGGCGGTGCGCGTCTTCGACATTCCCGCGTATGTCATGCCTGGTCCCGGGCTGGTCTTCTCACGGCTCGTCGAGGAATATCCGCAGCTCTGGAGCAACTCGATCGTCACAGTGACGGAAATTGTCTGGGGCTTCGGACTGACGATCGTGACTGCAATCCCGGTAGGGCTCGTCATCGCTCTGTCGCCGCTTGCAAAACAGGTTGTTTATCCGCCGCTCATGTTTCTCCAGCTCGTGCCGAAGATCGCAGTGGCGCCGCTGTTCCTGGTCTGGCTTGGCTTCGGCATCGAGTCGAAGGTGCTGCTCACCGTGCTGATGACCTTCTTCCCCTTGCTGCTGGCCAGCGTCAGCGGCTTTCAGATCCTGGACAATCGTCTGCTCTATCTGACGCAATCCATGGGCGCGAGCTCATGGCAAACCTTCCGCTATCTGCGTCTTCCCTCAGCGCTTCCAGTCATCTTCTCCGGCATCAAGACGTCCGCCACCATCGCCGCCACGGCTGCGATCGTCGCCGAGTTCGTCGGAGCGAACAAGGGGTTGGGCTATGTGCTGCTCCGAGGGACCAGCACGATGGACATCGGCCTGACCTTCGCGGTGATTGCCGTGCTGACCTTCATCGGCATTGCCATCAACTACATCGTCGAATTCGCCGAATGGGCGATGACACCCTGGCAGCGCGATAAAAACTAACGTCGAGAACGAAAGAGCGATTGGCCCTGAGTCGCCGTGGCCGACACCAACACCTTTGGAGACTAAGAAGATGCTTCGTTTTATCAGCCGTACGCTCGCCGTAAGCGCCGTGTCGTCAGCGTTGGTTTTCGGAGTGAGCGTCACCGCCGTCGCAGCGACGCCTGTCACATTCCAGCTGAATTGGGTAGCAGGGGGCTCAAATGCGGGGTTTGCCGCGGCGCTCACCGAGGGTTACTACAAGGATGCGGGCCTTGACGTCACGTTGATCGAAGGCAATGGATCGGGCAATACAGCTCAACTCGTGGCCGCGAACCGCGTGCAGTTGGCGTACGCCGATGCCGTCGCGGTGAGTCAGCTCATCGCGAAGGGCGCGCCGATGAAGGTCATCTCGACAGTCTATCAATCCAACCCCAACGAAGTCTCGGCTCTGAAGAAGACCAATATCAACTCGATCAGCGACCTCAAAGGCAAGAAGGTGGGCGTTCCGTCCGGTTCGTCTCAGACGACGATGCTTCCGCTTTTCCTGAAAGCGAACGGGCTGAAGGAATCGGAAGTCAACCTGATCAACATGCCGTTGACGTCAATGGTCCCGACCTTGTTGCAGGGACAAGTCGACGCGATTCTCGGATCGATCGATTCGTATCAGATCCAGCTGGAAGCGCAAGGCGCACAGCTGACCAATTTTCGCTTCGCGGACTACGGCGTGCCGACCGTCAGCACCTCGATCTTCGCGAACGATACCTATCTGAAGGACAACAGCGATGTGGTCAAGAAGTTCGTTGCCGCGAGCCTGAAAGGCTGGAGCTTCGCGCTCGATAACCCGGCCAAGGCGATCAAGGATCTGAAGGCGGTCTTCCCGAATCTGTCGGAGAAAACGGCGACCGCAGAGCTTGCGGCCATCACGCCGCTCTTCTGCAGCGGCGGCGCGAAGTACGTAGGTAAAGCGGAAGACGCCCAATGGGTCAAGACGCAGGATCTGTTGTCGCAGGTCGGTCTGTTGCCGGCGGGTCGCGACCCGAAGTCGTACTACACGAACGACTTCCTTCCGCCAACGTCGGCCATGCGTGCGTGCAAGTGACTAAAGGATCGTCATGACTGAACAGCGAAACATGGGACTGCGTTACTCGGACCTCGAAGTCGGATTGAAATTTCGCAGCCCCGGACGAACGATCACCGATGCGGACCTGGTTGGATTCGCAGGCCTTACAGGCGACTTCTCCGAACTTCATACGAGCGATGTGTACGCGAAAGCCAGCCAGTTCGGCCGCCGCGTCGCGCACGGCATGCTCGGGCTTGCCTATGCGCACGGCCTGATGTGGGCGCGCACGGGCGAGTTGCGCGAGACCGCGATCGCGTTTCTCGGGATCGACGAATGGAAGTTTCTCAACCCTATCTTTGTTGGCGACACGATCTTCGTCAACTACGAGATCAGTGAGCTTCGCGAAAGCAAGTCGAGGCCGACGCAAGCCATCGCGACCTTCGACGTCTCGGTCGTCGATCAGGACGACCGGGTCGTTCAGAAAGGCAAAAAAGCTTTGCTGGTGTCCAAGGTTCCCCTTTCTGCTGTCGCAGCAAGTGGTTCGTCCGCCGCGAGCGGCGAGGAGCGGAAGTCATGAGCACTCAGGTTGCCGAGCACAGGGACGCTGCGACGAAGTCAGGCGTGCCGATCAGTATCCGACGCGTAGCCAAGACCTTCGGCCAAGACAGCGACAAGCCGTTTCTGGCGCTCAAGGAAGTCAATATCGACATCCAGCCGGGCGAGTTTGTCTCCATCGTCGGTGCTTCCGGATGCGGCAAGAGCACCTTGATGCTGATGATCGCGGGTCTGCTCAAGCAGAGTCAGGGCGACATCCTGGTCAACGGCAAGCCGGTGACCAAGCCGATCACCGATGTCGGGATCGCGTTCCAGGATCACTTGCTGCTCGAGTTCAGAACGGCGCTCGAGAACGTGATGCTGCAGGCCGACATTCGCGGGCTTCCGAAGAAAAAGATTGAGGCACGTGCAAAGGATCTGTTCGAGCAATTGCGTCTGACGCACGCGATGCAGAAGTATCCGCGGCAGTTGTCGGGCGGTATGCGCCAGCGCGTCTCGCTCGTCAGGACGCTGGTTCACGATCCGTCCGTCATTCTGATGGATGAACCGTTCGGCGCACTGGATGCATTGACTCGGCTTCAGGTCCGGATGGACCTTGAGGCGCTGTGGCTGCGTCGCCGCCCGACCGTCGTCTTCATCACGCACAGCGTGGAAGAAGCGGTCGGATTGTCGGACCGCATATTCGTGATGAGCCCGAATCCCGGCGAGGTGGTCGACGAGATCACGGTCGATCTGCCGCGTCCGCGCCCCATCGTGCTCGGCGACGCGCCGGAGTTTGCGGCCTACGTCGACCGTATCTACGGGCATTTCGAACGGATGGGCGTGCTGCATGGTATCGAGGTGCCTAAGGCCACGTCGGCCGCATCGTAACTCTGGCTAACGACAGGACGACATGAGCACAGCAACGGAACACGTCAGCCGGTTGGTCACGACCGCGGTGAACGGTTTTATCGCCACAGTGGGAATCAGTCACGGGCCGCTGAATCTGGTCACGACCGATTTGTTGCGCGAGTTGAACGAGGCCTTCTCAGCAGTATCCACGATGGTCGATATCCGTTGCGTGATTCTGCATGGAAGTCAGTCGCGCGCTTTTTGCGCGGGCAGCGACATCAAGGAATTCGCGCGCATTCGCGAGCAGGCCAGCGAGAAGAAGATCCTTTTCGAAGACATGGTGCTTCGTCAACTGGCGCGCCTGCCGATGCCGACCATCGCGGCTATCGACGGCGCAGCGCTCGGCGGTGGTCTCGAACTCGCCCTGGCTTGCGATCTGCGCGTGGCGCGGCACGGCGTGGCAATGGGCTTGACCGAATCGCGTCTGGGCGGGCTCGCCGGTAGCGGTTCGGTGAGACTCACGCGTCTTGTCGGCCCGGCGCGGGCGAAGCTCATGTTGTTCACCGGCGAGACCATTGATTGCGCGCAGGCGCTGTCGTGGGGTCTGGTCGATCGCGTGACAGATGACGGAACCGCGCTGGATGCTGCGCTCGAACTTGCGGGAATCATCGCCGCTCGAGGGCCGGTGTCGAACCGCCTTGCCAAGGAACTGGTCGATGCCGCGCAGGATTTCCCGCTCGATGCGGGCCTGTCGATGTCGACCGTGGCGCTCCAGAAGATTTTCGACAGCCGAGACCTGCATGAAGGTGTGGACGCGTTCTTCTCGAAGCGCCCACCGTCGTTCACGGGCCATTGAGGCGAAACAAAGATCATGAGTGAGATGAACTTGGAAATCGGCACTACTAAAAACGCGCAAACCGCTGACACAGCCTTGCTCGGGGATGGCGCGGTTCTCGTCTGGAACGATGTGACCTCCGAAGGGCGCGAGCAGTTCTATCAATGGCATGACAAGGAGCACATTCCAGAAAGGCTTTCGATTCCGGGCTTCCGGCGCGGACGCCGGTATGTCCGCCCGGGTCACTCGCCCGAATGGCTGACGATGTACGAGGCGGTCGATCTTAACGTGGTGGTGTCGCCGGCTTATCTCCAGCGCCTGAACGCGCCGACGCCCGCAACGGTCGATACGCTGCGCTACTTCCGCAACACATCGAGAGCGGTATGCCGAATCGTGCACTCGGTCGGGTCGAGTAGTGGGGGCCACGTGTTGGCATTGCGCCTGGACGTGCCCGCCGCCGAGGCCGATGCGATGAAGGCGTATCTGTGCACGGACGTGTTTCCTCGTGCCGTTGCGCTGACCAGCGTCGTCGCCTGCCATCTCTATAAGGCGGATCAATCCGGCAGCCATATTGACACGGCCGAGTCGAGCACGCGTCAGTTCGACGTGCCCGCGTGGGTCGTACTCGTCGAAGCGACCACGCCGCAAGCGGCCGAAAGCGCCCGTGATCTGCTCGACGCACGCAAGCTCGAATCGCTCGGCGCAAAGGTGCGCCCCGACGGCACGACGTATTCGATGGAAATCTGCCGGCTCGCGCATGCGCCGGCGGAATTTTGAACGCTGGACCACTCAAGAGAGACTGCGAATGAAACTCGTAAGACACGGTCAAGCCGGCCAGGAGCGCCCGGGCATCGTCGACGCGCAAGGCCAGATTCGCGACCTCGGCGACCATTGCAAGGATTTCGATCCCGCGTTCTTCGCGGGCGACGGCCTTCGGCAATTGAAGACGATCGACCTGCAGAGCCTTCCGCTCGTCGCCGCCGATACGCGTCTTGGACCGTGCGTCGCGCGACCGGGGACGTTTCTGGCCATCGGGCTGAATTACGTTCAGCATGCCATCGAGACGAACGCGCCGATTCCGACGGACCCCATCATCTTCAGCAAGGCGCCGTCCTGCGTGTCCGGTCCGAACGATCCGGTGCTCCTTCCGAAAGGCTCGACGAAGACCGACTGGGAAGTGGAGCTTGCCTTCGTCGTTGGGAAGCGCGCGCACTATGTCGAAGAGTCCGAGGCGCTCGATTACATCGCGGGCTATTTCATCTGCAACGACGTCTCGGAGCGCGAGTTCCAGCTCGAACGAAGCGGCCAGTGGCAGAAAGGAAAGATGTTTCCGACCTTCGGGCCCATCGGTCCGTGGCTGGTCACATCCGATGAAATCGCCGACGTGCAGAACCTCGGGCTCTGGCTCGAACTGAATGGCAAGCGCATCCAGAACTCGTCGACGAGCGACATGATCTTTTCGATCGCGAAGATTCTTTCCGACACGAGTCAGTACGTGGCCCTGGAACCGGGCGACATCATCACCACCGGTACGCCTCCGGGTGTGGGCCTCGGCATGAAGCCGGAGGCTTATCTCAAGCCCGGCGACGTGATGCGGCTCGGCGTCGAAGGGCTAGGCGTGCAAGAGCAGCGCGTCGTGCGCTGGGGCGAACAGTGATCGGCCTGGCGGCTTCGCGGGACGTCGCCGGGCACGTCGAGTGACCACGAAAGACTGAGCGGATCATGGAAAGAATAAGTGCAGACGAAGCGGCGAAGCTGGTCGAGGACGGGGACGCGATCCTCATCAGCGGATCGGGAGGAGGCCATGCCGTGCCAGAGGCGTTGCTCGCGGCCGTGGAGCGGCGCTTTCTCGCAGAGAACAAGCCACAGGGACTGACGTCAGTCAGCGTAGTGGGCGTGGGCGATCGAGCCGCGTTGGGCGCAAGCCATCTGGCGCACGAAGGCCTGTTGCATCGTGCAATCACAAGCGCGTTGGTCGACTCGCCCGGACTCGTGCGTCTCGCAGCCGAAGACAAGATCGAGGCCTATACCTTACCCCAGGGCGTGCTTTCGCAGTTGATGCGCGATATGGCCGCAGGCCGTCCGGGCCTCCTGACGAAGACGGGGTTGCACACATTCGTCGACCCGCGCCAGCAAGGTGCCCGTCAGAGTCCGCGTACACCGGAGGGCTTTGTCGAAGTCGTCGACCTCGCGGGTGAAGAGTGGCTCTTTTTCAAGCCAGTGCCGGTCAACGTCGCGTTCCTTCGCGGGACGACCGCCGACGAAGACGGCAACGTCACGATGGAAGAGGAAGCGGTCCTTGGTGAAATGCTCGCCATGGCGCAGGCGACTCGCCGTGCCGGAGGTATCGTCGTGGTCCAGGTCAAGCGGATGGCCAGGCGCGGGACCCTGCCGGCCAAGCAGGTGAAGATCCCCGGCATTCTCGTGGATTTCGTCGTCGTGGATACGGAACAGCGGCAGACCTACGCGACGTACTACGATCCGAGCTACTCCGGCGAACTGCGCATTCCGGTGGAGGGCATCAAGCCTTTGCCGTTCGGCCCCCGCAAGGTCATCGTCAGACGCGCGGCGATGGAGCTTTTTCCCGGTGCGATCTGCAATCTCGGCGCGGGCATTTCCACGGGCCTTTCGACGGTGGCCGCCGAAGAAGGCTTGCTCGACGCGGTTTATCTGACCAACGAGCAGGGGATCATCGGCGGCGCACCGATCACCGGAAGAGATTCCGGCGGCGGCCAGAATTTCGCCGCCATGATCGAGCAGCCCGCGCAGTTCGATTTCTACGATGGCGGCGGACTGGACGTCGCGTTCCTTTCGTTCGCCGAGGTCGACGCGCAGGGCAACGTCAACGTCTCCCGCTTCGGCGACAAGATCATAGGCGTGGGCGGCTTCATCAATATCAGCTCGAATGCGCGATGCATGGTCTTCAGCGGCACGTTGACGGCGGGAGAGCTCGACGTGGGCTGGGAGCAGGGACGCACGATCATCAGGCAAGAGGGGCGGCATCAGAAATTCGTGCCGAAGCTCGAGCAGATCTGCTACAGCGCGTCGATGGCGCGCGCAAAGGGGCAGACTGCCTTCTTCGTCACCGAACGCGCGGTGTTCACGATCGGCGAACAGGGGCTCGAGCTGATCGAGATCGCACCCGGCATCGATGTGGAACGTGACGTGATTGCGCACATGGGATTCAGGCCTGCGGTGTCGAAGGCCCTCAAGGAAATGGATGCACGAATCTTCAATCCCTCGCTCATGGGGCTTGGCGCGGACGTGCATGGCAAGGCGCGGCGCTACCGGTCCCAGCGCGTGGCGAAGTGGCATAATTCCCGCAATGGAGGCGTCCAGCGATGAGCACGCCTGCTATCACGGGTAAGACCCGGTTGTTCTGCATCGTTGGCGATCCGATCGTTCAAGTGCGGTCGCCGCAGGTGTACACGGAACAGTTCGCGGCCGCCGGCATCGATGCCGTTCTGGTCCCGATGCAAGTGTCCGCCGACCGATGCGCTGAAATCATCCCGGCGTTGATGGCCCTGGGCAACCTCGATGGCTTGCTCGTCACGGCGCCCCTGAAAGCGCGCGTGGCGGCATTCGCGGACCGCCTCGGACCTACGGCCGCCTGCATTGGCGCCGTCAATGCGTTGAGGCGCGAGGCCGACGGTTCCTGGACGGGCGACATGTTCGACGGCGAAGGCTTCGTTCGCGGTCTTCTTGCGAAGGGCGCGCGTGTTCACGGCCGGCGCGTGCTGCAGTTCGGCGCGGGCGGGGCGGGGAGCGCTATCGCATGTGCGCTCGCCAACGCCGGTGTGCGATCGATTCGTATCGTCAATCCGGACCCACGGCAGACGCAATCGCTCATTGCGTCGTTGGCGAAGGTGTTTCCCGCGTGCGATGTGCAGGCCGCAAGCGACGATCGTAGCGATTTCGACATGATCGTGAATGCGTCGCCGGTTGGCATGCGTCCGGACGACGGCCTGCCGGGCGATCTGGGCGCGCTAACCTCGGACACGTTGATCGGCGATGTCGTCTTGTCCTCGACGCCCACGGCCATCGTTCAAGCCGCGCTCGATCATGGCTGCCAGTGGGCGGACGGCCGTGACATGCACGCCGGCCAGATCGGCGCGATCATGAATTTCTTCGTCGCACGCACATAGTATTTTCTCGACCGGTAATCCTTATGGCTCATATTCCCGCAGAGCGCTGCCTCGACATCATCGAACTGCTGGCGGACGGTGCCGTTGCGATGCCGCTCGGTGAAATCGCAACGCGACTGGAACTGCCGAAAAGTGGTGCGCATCGTTTGCTCGCAACGCTGGTCGACCTCGGATGGGCCGAACAAGACGCGGAGACCGGTTTCTATCGACTGTCGATGCGGCTGGCAATCCTGGGGCAGCGATTTTTCGTTGCCACGGGAATCCCGGATATCTGCCAGCCGCTGGTCGATCGTCTCGCGAGCCAGTCCCGGGAGTTTGTCCGGCTGGCGGTGGTCGACGGCTCTTCGCTGACGTGGGTCGCGCACGCTCAGGGCGCGACGGGCGGGCTGCTTTATCAGCCCACGCTGGGAAGCAACGCGGTTCCGCTGCACGCGACGGCGACCGGCAAGGCATGGCTCGCTACTTTGGGCACTGAACAGGCGGCGGAGAATGTGTTGCGTGTGGGATTCGGCGATTCGGAGAAGTACGGCCCGAACGTCATCCGTTCACTGGACGCGCTCCTGCAAGAAATCGAGGCGACCAGGAATCGCGGATACGGAATCGCGGTGAACGAAGGCGAGCCGGGCGTGAGTGCGTTAGCGGCGGCCATTCGCCCACCGGACGGCGGCGCCGCGCTCGGCGTCGTCAGCGTGGCGGGACCGAGCGCGCGCATGACGGAGAGCCGCATCGCCGAGATGGCGCCTTCGGTCATGCAGGCCGCGACCGAACTGGCATCCTTCTGGCCGCTGCGTACTCGTTCCAGCAAGTTCTTTAGCGCGGGCAGCATGATCGCTGCGTGAGGTAACGGTCGCCCACGCGTCTCAGCCAGGAAGTTGCCGATCCGGTCGGGCAAGCGGCTCGCCGGCTTTGTCCTTCATCGATGTCAGAGGTGCCGCCGGCTTGCCGCACTATTGCCCGCCGCACCATCTTTCAATCAGACCGCCGAACGCGTGTCGATACATTCATGACGAGAATCTTTTCGAAGGTACCGCTTCAGGTGATGACGCGAACAAGTCAGACGCGATGAATATGAAGCCCGCCATCGATATGAATGGCCTCTCCCGTGCTGAATGGAAGACAGCCCGTTGCCAATGACACGACGGCCTTCGCGAGCTCTTCCTCGCGCCCCCATCGCGCGATTGGCGAGAAGCCCTGGTCGATCTTCGTGTCGTAGTCGTTCCTTGCGACCTCCGTCATTTTCGTTTGGAAAATGCCGGGGCGAACTTCGTACACGGGAATTTCGAACTCCGCGAGCCTCGCGGCGAACAGCTTCGTCAAGGTCGTGATCGCCGCTTTCGATATGCAGTACTCGGCCCGATTGGTCGCGACCAGAAAAGCATTTGCCGATGAAATGTTGATGATCGAGCGGAACCACTCGCGCGACGCATTGCCGCGAACGAAACGGCGCGCCAGTTTCTGCGACAAGAAAAAGGTTCCGCGAAGATTCACATCGATAAGTCTGTCGAAACTCGCCGGCGTCACGTCCAGGAGATCGCCTCGTGTTTCCACGCTGATTCCGGCGTTATTGACGAGGCACTCAACAGCGCCCAGGGACGTCTGCACCTGATCCAGCAATGCATCGTGATGGTCGATGTCCGCGATATCGGCTTCAAAGAAGGCCGCTCGCCCGCCTGCGGACCGGATTACGTGAAGCGTTTCGTTTGCATCGTCATCGTGGACGAGATCTGCAATCGCGATATCGAATCCGGCTGCGCTTAAAGCCTTCGCCATGGCCGCGCCGAGACCGCGTCTTCCGCCGGTCACGAGCGCCACGCGTGACGGCTTATCCTCTAATCGTTCAGTGATGCTGATCACGTGATTAATCTATTTGATGAATCGCTCGACGACGGCTTTGGCCACAGCGTGAAAGCCGTCGAACCTGTCAGCCGCGCGTGCGCGACCATTCGGCAACCCGCTCCGAGCGATAGCGCCGCTCCTTGCGCGACATGTCCTCGGCGAGACCCATCGGGCCGATCCCGAAGAGCCGGACGTCCATCTCGCGCACATCGGAAGCAACGGGCGTCCTGAATGCCATTTGCCCGAAGATATCGCGCTCGATATCGATGCCCGGCGCGATTTCTATCAGTTCGAGCCCCGCCGCGCCGGTCCGGAACACGGCCCGCTCCGTCACGAACAACGCTGAGTTTCCGCGCTGTCTCGCGAATGCGGCGCTATAAGAGATTTGTTCGAGTGCGCTGACGAACTTGCGATGCTGCCCTTCGCGAACGACAGTCGCGCGGCCATGCGTCCATTGCACGTCCAGTCCGCCCGCCGTGAACGTGCCGCTGAAAATCACGCGCCGGGCGTTCTGACTGATATTGACGAAGCCTCCGACCCCGACGATCTTGTCGCCGAAGCGGCTGATATTGACGTTGCCTTGCGCGTCGACTTCCGCGAAAGACAGAAAGGCGAGATCGAGGCCGCCGCCATCGTAGAAATCGAACTGCGATGTCTGCTCGATCATGGCGGCGAAATTCTGCGCGCCGCCCGAGTCACGGCCCGTGATCGGCGCGCCGCCGATCAATCCCTGTTCATTCGTGAGCACGACGGCATCGAGGATTCCTTCTTCCGCCACGACGGTCGATAAACCCGTCGAGATGCCCGCTCCGAGATTGCAGATGGCGGACGGATACAACTCCATCGCCGCCCGTCTCACGATTACTTTGCGCGGGCCGAACGCAATGGGCTTGATCTCGGCAACGGGCACGCGCAATTCGCCCGAATAGCTCGGATCGTAATAGGTGGCGTAGGTCTGGCGCTGTTCCGGCTCGACCACGACGAAGTCAACCAGAATGCCCGGAATCTTCACTTGCTTCGGCGGCAACGTGCCGCTGCGCGCCATGCGTTTCACCTGCACGACGACGACGCCGCCTGCACGGCGAGTCGCCTGTGCCATGGCGAGCATTTCGCCCAACACGGCCTCCTGCTCCATCGTGATGTTGCCGTCCTCGTCCGCTGTCGTGCCACGGAGAAACGCAACGTCGATGGGAAGCGGCTTGAATCGAAGCCACTCTTCGCCGTCGAGGTGGATGAGTTCGACGAGTTGTTCTTCCGTTCTCGGGCTTTGCCGCCCGCCTCGCTGACGAGGATCGATGAAAGTATGCAGCCCCGTCTTCGTGATCAGCCCCGGTCGTCCGCCGGCCATCTCGCGCATGAGTTGCGAGAGGACGCCTTGCGGCAGCGTATAGGCCTCGATCTGATCGCTTGCAGCCATCTTCAGCAGGCCGGGCGAGTCGATGAGCGCGCCGGATATGGCGCGCCGGATCAGCCCGACCTGCGCGAGATGATCGGCGCCCAGCGAGATGCGGTCTCCGATTCCGACCACGCTGATCGATGTGAGATCGCGCGGCTGATGTTCGCGACGGAGCCGCCGCCCGACCGCTGCGAGCAATGCCTCGGGTACGGCATGCCCGGCGCCCGATCCGCTGATCAACAGGGCGTCGCCCGTTCGCACCAGGCTCGCGGCTTCGTCGGAGGTGATTCGTTGCATGGCGTTCTCGGCCTCCGGCTGAGGGCAGGGGGATGCCTGTCAAGGGGAAATGTAACCGGTCTCATTATCGACTCAGCGCAGTGAGCGCTCCATCAGGGTAATCTCGTATTTGTGTCTCCTGCGGCGATAAGAGACAGTAGAGCAGTGAGATATTTTGCTGCTGTAACCGCTTCCAAAACGACGAGACTACGCACTGCGCGGAAATGCTTTACGGAACGGGTTTCCCACGCGCAGCTTCGAGGATTGCGTACCAGTCTTCGCGATTCAACCTCACGCCGAGACCATCGAGCGCCTGTTGCAACGACTCGACGCGCCGGCTACCCACGAGCACATAAGGCGCGCATGGAAGCGTGAAGATCCACGCATAGGCGATCGATATCCAGGAGGGCGCGTTGTATTTCTCTGCCAGCGTGGTCAGTTCCTGGCGGAGCCGGACGGCGAGTTCGTCGGTCTCGGAGAAAAGACGTCCGCCTCCGAGCGCGGACCAGATCATCGGTGACACTGCCGCCGATGACAGCGCGGTGAAAACATCATCGTCGAGTGCCTGAAGTTCGAAAGGGGAGAACTCGATCTGATTGGTGGCGAGCGCGATTTTGGCGCGGAGAGAATCGAACTGTCGCGGCGTGAAATTCGACACGCCGAACGCGCGAATATTGCCTTGCTGAATAAGGCTTTCGGCCGCATCGGCGATCTCGTCGTTGTTCGCCAGATGGTCCGGGCGATGAACGAGAAACAGATCGAGATGATCCGTCTTCAGACGCTGCAACGAGCGCTCGACCGCCGCTTGTAGATAGACGCGGCTCGTATCGTAGTGTTTGACTTCGACAGCGCCCGCCGATGAACCACGCGGCCTGATTCCCGCCTTGCTGACGATCTGCATTTTGCCGCGCAATGACGGCGTCTGTGCGAGCGCATCGCCGAACAGCGCTTCGACCTCGCCGCCGCCGTAGATGTCGGCGTGATCGAACGTCGTGACGCCCAACGCCATGCTTTCCTGCACGTACCGATTGAGCGCCGCGGCGGACATGTTCCACTCGCGAACGCGCCACATGCCGGCCACCACCTTCGAGCATCCGATCGCGCGTAGTGTGTCCAGGCTGCGCTTTCCGGCGAGCGCGCTCGTCTCGTCATTCATTCGAACTCCTTCTGTATGCGGTTTCATAAGGCTTAAACAGGACTGACACAACGCGGCTTGAAAAACTCCCCAAGAGCGAATGCTTCGTGTCGTGTATAGATATGATACCGGTTACATGCGACTGCCGTCGTAATGAAAACTAGGTAGATGGCATGCTTTCTGAGTGGTCCGTGGCGGGTCGGCCGCGCGCGCCGCCAGGCCCCCACCGGGCGCTCGATGGGGGCATGAACGAACTGGCAGTACGTCTTAGAACCGGGTCAGCATGCCGACCGCACCCATCACCTGGTTGCTCGTCGCCGAAGTGCCCCCCGCGTTGTACATCACTGCGCGGTTATTGCCGCCGATTGCATGCTGATACATTGCTTCAGCGTACAGTTCCGTGCGCTTCGACAGCGAGTAGCGCGTAATCGCATTCACTTGATTCCACTTCGGATCGGCACCGACCTTCGCCACACCGTTCAGGTGAGCGTCCGTGTACGTATCCATCAGGCCGACCGAGAGCGCCGGCGTCAGTGCGTACTTGAGGTTCAGTTCGTAGTTGTCGAAGTGAGCCGAACCGCTCGACATGCCGAACGCGTTCGTATTCTGGAACTGGCTGTGCGTGTAGACGAAGTTGACCGCTGCCGGGCCGAACGTATAGCCGACGCCTGCACCGACCGTGCGCTGCACATCCGCCGTCAGGTTGCCGCCACCCGCAGTCGACTTGAACTCGCTCGGGTCAGCCGCAACGTTCTGATTCGCTGCTCCGGCAGGTGTACTCGCCGCCGCCGAGCCGTTGATCTGAAGGTAGGCCGCTGCCAGTCGCAGCGGCCCGTTGTTGTAGCTCGCGCCGGCGCTGTACGCACGATCGACCGTGAAACTGGTGCTGTTGCTGAACGCGTACATGCCGCCGATCTTGAAGCCCGCGTAGTCGACGCTCGCAAATTTCACCGAGTTGCTGAAGCGGATGCTGTGTTGCAGGTTGTCGTTGTCGTACACGTGCGCGAAACCCGAGTCGCCGAACGTGCCCGCCGTGCCGGACAGCGGCGCGACGAAGTCGACCATCGAGTCATACTGGCGGCCCATCGTCACGGTGCCGTACTTGTTGGCGCTCAGGCCAACGAACGCTTGACGGCCAAACATGCGGCCACCCTGACCGAGCGCGCCGTTGTTGACGTTGAAGCCGTTCTCGAGCACGAAGATAGCCTTCAGACCACCACCGAGATCCTCCGCACCGCGCAGGCCGAACCGGCTACCGCTGATGTTGCCGCTCGCCAGTGCCACGCGTGAGCTCCCATGGCTGGGGGCACCGTTCTGAACATTGTTCGTATATGCGATGCCGGCATCGACCAAGCCGTACAGCGTAACCGAGCTCTGTGCGTTGGCAGCGGACGCCGCAAAAGCTGCACAGCCGGCGACAGCAAGGGAAATTCTTTTCATTGAATCACTCCAGTTCTTCAAGACGACGGAAAACGCCGTGAGTATAAGAAGCCAGGTCGGGCAAACAAGGGCATTACCTTGCAATGATCCCTTGCTACAGATGCAAGAACGATTCACAAATCCGCAACAATTGACGCGCGGTGCGAAGTTGCGGCGTTCCGTGCGCCCGATCCACTGCTTTGTTTCCATTCGGCGTTGCGCCGCAGCAACGGCCATCTGTCGCCAACCTAATGCACTCCACGGGGTTTGGCTTGCGGTCGTTCACATTGAATTGCGTTGTTCATTCCTACGTGACCTCCACTGAATTGCATGTGCGCGAACTGAGCGCTGTCGGGCAGCAAACGTCAGCCGAAGACATCGGACGTACCAGAGCAAACGGCCATCTTCTCGGTGTTCACGGCGAGGCATCTAAGGGGCAACACAACGCCCACGAGCGCCCCCGCTACATAGCCGTTGTCCGGTCAAGGCGAAGCGTGCGTCCGGCATGAAAAGCGCCTGACTCTCGAACGTATCGTTGCACGTGGTCCCAGCACTTCATTTTCGAATTGAGAATTCCAACGCCGACCAGCCGAACCCGGAGCTTAGTGTTGCGGCACAGCCAGACGACTGAATCTCTTCCACAAAGCCTTCATCGCATCGTGATCCGCTACCGCGTGCGAGGCGAGGTATCCACGCGCGAAACCGGCGCCCGCTGCCGTCTCAGGCTTGCTCTCTCCTAACGACCGGAGCAGTCCGCTCGCTACGACGACGTCGTTGCGCCAACCCAGATCGTCCTGCAGATCGCTCAGCGCAGTGATGTAACGCTTGACCTCGCGTCGATCGAACAGGGAAGAGAAGAACTCGGTCGCATAGCGCAACTTCTTCGCCGCGATGCGCGCGCGATGGCGTGTTTCATCATCGAGCTCGGCGAGGCCGTGGCCCCGTTGGAGCAGTTTCTCGTGGCGGCGCTTCAGCGTCTCACTCGCAAAGCTGGTGATTCGGTGCTCAAGCGCTTTCAGAGATTTTTTCGACTGACCCGTGCGCCATCCTTTCTGGTCGATCCAAAGGGTGAACTGGATGATCAGACGCGTGTATCGCACCGAGTTGACTGCAGCAACGGCGGCCTTGCGATTCTCCGTCGCAATCTTCTGTGCCGCCTGGTGGACGGCGGTCGCATCGGCGTCGCTGGCAGCGGAGGCTAGGGCTTTTTTCAGGGTCGTTCCTGCAAGCACTTCCCAGTCACGTGCTTGGCCTAACTCGCCGGCGATCCATCTGAGTTCGCTGTCGAAATCAGCCGGCGCGGAAATGACCGGCGAGAACAGGTCGAGTGCGGAGCGCAGGCGGCGAAGCCCGACCCGCATCTGATGCACGCTCGAAGGATCCTGTCCAAAGACCACGCCGCGCTCATTGCCGTGGACTTGAGCCAGACAGTTCCTCGCGATGGCCTGAAAGGCTTCTTCGACGGTATCGCGTCTCTTGAGCTTGAGCGGTTCGGCTCTCACAGCGGTAATCTGCTCTTGCACCAGCAGGCCATAGCCGCGGTCCGCCTTGCTGAGATGATCGATACGAAGCGGGATGTCGTGCAGTAAGGCCAGGGCGAGGTTGTAAAGCTGTTCGGGATCACCCTTCTTGAGCTCCAGTTCGACTCCGTGGATCGGAGCCGACGCTCCGGCCGCGGCTTCGACTGCGCCGTCGTCCATCGCAAGCTCGAGCTCAGTGCCATCGGGCAATTGCAAGGTGGCGGCGCACCGATTGATGCGGGTGAGGAAGAGCGGCTCTAGGCGCGCTGCGAGATCAGGCTCGGACAGTATGTGGATGGCCTTCGAGTCTTTCGGTACGAGCGCCAGCAACGCGTCGAGGTCAGGCCGATCGCCGTTCACCGGGCATTCGAATTCATCGCGTGCAAAGAGGCCTGCGGTGACCGATCCCTCCAGCTTCAGCGTCTGCACCCGTTGCTCGCCGACGGCGCGCACGCGCAGCGAGGCGCCGTTCCCGCGCAAATACATCTCGGGGGTGTCGAAGTAAGTGCTCACAAGATCGCTTGAATCGGCTGAGCCGTCCAACAGTCGGCTGACGGCCGGCGCATGCATGATCTGGCTTGCCTTACCTGCGGTCACTTGCAGCTTGAGCTCTTTTTCCATGATGCTTTCGTCGCAAACTCACAGTCACGCGATCAGACCAGCATTCGGTGTGCTTGGTTTACTTTTGCGCAGTAGAAAAAGATGCACAACGTAGGAGATGCGCACGCAGCGCACGCTCGCGAGCGGTGAACTGCGTGAAGGCTTCGAAATCCTCGTCCACGACGCTGAGTCCGATAGCTGCAAGTCGGTCTCCGTCATATCTGGCGGTCAGATCGTCTGGAACAACGAGTGTGTTACGCGTGGCATCGCCAGAACAGTTCGCCAATCTGGAAGCCGCGATCGACTACATCGCAGATACGCCTACAGATGTCGGCGAAGGGAGATTTCCAACGGCCGCTTACCGGCACTCCAGTTCGAAGATTCTTGATTTGGCTACACGCGCATCCAGGCCGATACCTACAGTTACGGCACGAGGGTTGATCTGCTCAAGAAGCTGCTGAGTATCGACGCGGCCGAGCGTGACCGTGCAGAAGCGCACTCCGGGACGTTGGCGACCGGCTTGATTCCCGAACCGCGTTTTGTGTGAGCCGCAGTTCCAATTTGTGACGCCGCAGCAGTTGGTGGCGATCGACTTCTTCCTGTCGATGCATCACTACGCGCCCCATGCACTTCCCGCGCTTGCCGTCTGGCACGACGTCAACGTGTTGGGGCGTCGCTATCCGATCCCGACGCTCGAATCGCTCCCAAAGACGGAGATCGTGCTGCACGGCTGGTACCCAGTCGGTCAGTACGACAAGGAAGCGCCTGCGACCGGGTTGCGCTCGTTCGATGCCGAGCAGTGGAATCCGTATCGGCATCCCGGTCGGCCTGGGCGGTATGCGAGAACACGGTGAGCCGACGGTGTGTGTCGACGAAGCCTCGCAGTTAGAGGTGGATGCGGAAGCGGCGTGCTTGTTCGTCACCTGCACCTACGACACCGCCTTCATGCTGGACACGCAGCATCGCGGCGCAACTGATTCAGCGCATTTGTCGCTGCACGAGGGCATCGTGAAGTTGCTGACCGGCATGTCTCCGCGTCATCAGGACATGGCCACGCGTGGGCCCTACTTCTCGCGCCTGGCTCAACGTTTGAATGACGCCCGCCGAACTTGATGCGCATCTGATCGCGACCGCGGTCGGCGACGATGGGCACCACGCGCTGCTGCGATACGGCTCGACGCGGCTAAGTCTTTTTGCTGAAGCGGCCTAGCCGCCGATTGCTTTACGAAACACGTTCCGGGACTAACACTCCGGGACGTTTTTTTTGCGCGAGTGATTCGCATTTAGAAGATAGGAGGAATGCTTAATGCAGACAAACCCAACTCTGAATAGAAACGTCGAAAGCGCGGCGCGCCATTTCCATGATCGTTCGAATTAGCCAGTTCCCACCGATGAAGCGGCTGTTGTTTGGTATCGCGACTACAGCCGTCGTACTTCTGGCTCAGCAGACGCTGACGATGCTTGCTCATGGCCGCCTGACTTTTCTTCTCGTCAGTGCAGCCCTGCCGTTGGTCACAGTGCTGTTTGGCGCCCGGTCTGGCCTATTGCTGCTGGCGAGCGGTATTGGCTTCGGCGCGCTTTGGATGCCGCCTGCTGGTCTCGCTGTGGGCCAACCGGAGGACCGTGCAGTCCTGCTTGCGTACACCGTCGTCGGAAGTTTTTTGGTGGCGGCCGGCCAACAACTGGCGAAGGTAGCAAAACGGGCGGGAAAAGCGGAAGCGGCTGCGCAGGATACTGCGAATCGACTCCTGCGGCTGGAGCGCGACGCGCGGCACCGGTTCGACGTGGCGTTGAACAGTGCAGGCGTGCCGTTTTTCATCGTGACCCCGGTGGTGCACGAAGGTCGCATCGCAGAGCTTCGATGGGATTACTTGAACGAGGCAGCCGCCCAATTATTCAACAAAGCCGCCGGCGTCGTAGTCGGCAGTTCAACTTCGTATGTTCGTCCGGCCGGGTGGCATGCAGACCTTTTGCTGGAGCGACTTTCGCCGCTTGCGGAAAGGCAGGGGCGCGACACCTTCGACGTGCGTGTTCAAGGGGCCAACGGCGAGCAGTGGTTTCACGTCGTCGCCGCGTCGCTCGAGGGTTCGGTCGTCGCGTGGTTTGGCGACGTGACTGCTCGGGTGCAAGCCGAGCAAGCGCTCGCAGAAGCTGACCGCCGCAAGGATGAGTTCCTTGCGACGCTCGCCCATGAACTGCGCAACCCGCTTGCCCCGATCCGACAGGTCGCGGAGATACTCGAACAACCTGGGCTGACGGATGAACGGAAAGATTGGTGCGTGACCGTGCTGCGCCGCCAGTCAGCAGCGATGGCACTTCTACTGGATGACCTACTGGACGTCTCGCGCATCACGCGTGGAGCGCTGACGTTGCGCAAGGAAGCGGTGGCGCTCAAGGAGGCCATCGACGATGCGGTCGACACCGCCAGGCCGATGCTTGACGGCAAGGGCCACGAGCTCGTCGTTAAGCTCCCCGCCCGCCCAATCCATGTTGAGGCTGACCGTCTGCGGCTGGCGCAGGTGCTGGCTAACCTGCTGACGAACGCGGCAAAGTACACGCCACCGGGCGGCCGAGTCGAGTTGGCTGTGGCGGCCGATGATGGCGAGATCGTTATTTCCGTCGCGGATAACGGCATCGGGATTGAGCCTGAGAAGTTGTCGGCAATCTTCTCGATGTTCTCGCAGGTGAACCCCGACCATCACCGACAGGGCGGCCTCGGTATCGGGCTCGCGCTATCGAAATCGCTGATCGAGTTGCACGGCGGCCGATTGACGGCGTCAAGCGGCGGAAAAGATAAAGGTAGCTGCTTTGCCGTCCATCTCCCGGCAAACACACGCGTAATGCCACCGCCGGTCCCGCCGCACGCCGTCCCCGCCGTTGCGACGTCGGTGGACGCGCATCGCATCCTCGTCGTAGACGACAATGTCGACGCGGCTGACGCGATGACCGCGCTCCTGCAATTAGAGGGGCATGAGGTACGGACCGTTTATTCGGGGGAAGAAGCCGTCGATATCCTCACTCACTACAGTCCGCAGGTAATTTTGCTCGACCTTGGTTTGCCAGGCATGAGCGGACTTGATGTGGCTCGCCAGATCAGGACAACGCCTTCCACGAAGGACGTCACACTCATCGCCATTACCGGGTGGGGACAGCCTCAAGACCGGGCGCGCTCAGCTGACGCCGGATTTGACTTCCACTTCACCAAGCCGGTTGACGTGAGGCAACTCGGCCAAGCGATTGAGGGTGCGGTCGCAGCGCCTTAGCCGACGCCCTCGAACCATGCGCCGGTCTCGTCACTTCACACTGAAGACTGAGAGCCGCACGAACATCCGCAACGCCGTATCGATCAGTGAACGCCCTGCTACGGCGGAGGAGCGCAATACCCGGGCACTGGGAAGGTGACTTGTTGTACGGCTACGCTACGAGCCAGATCGCAACTTTCGTCGAACGTCAAAGTCGATTCGTGATGCGGGTAAAAGTCGCCCGCAAGGATTCTAAGGCTGTGGTTGACGCGCTGATACGACACGCCAGCAAGTTACCTCGGGAACTAAACTTGGGCGGTGGCAGCAGAAAGAAGGCGACGCACAGCAGTGCGATGGCCACTCCAATGCGCGACGCCGCGATCGCGACGGGAACTGCAGCGATCTGAACCAGCGTCGCAACGCCGTAGCGGCGCGTCATCTGCTGGAGGAAATCGGGCGCGAGGCGTTCGTCCATCAGTCGGCGGCCTGCCATCGCATAAGACCACTTCGCCATTCAGGTGCAGGCGGTCAGCGCAAGACCGCAACCAGGGTCAGCGACGCGACCGGCGCGAAATACGTGCCGAAGTGGAAGCACCAGACGCGGATTGGATTAGGAATAACGACGACCGCCAGCAGGAACAGGAGCTTGACCACTTCGAACACGTGATCACTTTTTGAATAAATGCGACCCGAATAATGGTGTTGCAGCCAATAGGCCCGATCACGACATAGCAGAGAACGAGGGCGAGAGATTCGCGCCACTGATGCCCCATGGCCTTTGCCAGGTCGCTGTAGCCATGCGCGCCCTCGACGATCAGCAAGTCAGCGCGATTGCGAAGACCGCGTTGCTGCATCTCTCGAAGCGGTCAAGTCCGCGCTCGGCACCATGTGTTTCCGCGCCGGTTGGTTCACGCCTATCACGTAGCATCGTGTAGGTCCTTTCGTGTTCAGCAACCCCGACCAAAACCGGTCATACTTAGCCGACGACAACTCGATGCTTCCGTTGCTTCTTCCCGCGGCAGAACGTAAGGCAGATCGCCCAGCAAACACCGTGCGTGCCGTGCCGCGAGGAACGACTCCGGCGTGCACATGCCGCGAAGGCTGAGCAGCGTGCGCGGCATTATTCGGATCGCCACAGTCGACAAACGAGACACTGGCGCGGAACTTCTTTCTACTGAAAGCGTGACGCGGCTAGAGTGCGCCACGCATTCGGAAGAGACCCTAAGCGAGTTCGCGTCGATATCTGAAGCGCACCAACACAGAGGCTGACATGGTCAAGACAGCGTTGTTCGTCCGGCTTGAAGCGAAGCCGGGTAAGGAGCAGGAAGTCGAAAGCTTCCTGATGGGCGGATTGCCGCTCGTCGAGCAAGAGCCCGCGACCATCGCGTGGTTCGGCCTCAAGATCGCGCCATCGGTGTACGGCATCTTCGACGCGTTCCCTGACGACGCGGGACGCCAGGCGCACCTATCGGGCAAAGTAGCTGAAGCGCTGATGGCGCGGGCCGCGGATCTTTTCGCTAAACCGCCCGAAATTATGAACATCGATGTCCTCGCGGCGAAGCTGCCAGCGTAGCTTGGTCGGCTTCGGCTTCGGCTTCGGCTGCGGGACTAGGTGCCGTCGCAGGACTTGAACAACTTGGCCGCCGAAAAGGTCTGAAAGGCTGCACCGAAGCGACGCCGAAAAAAATTGCGGCGTTCCACACCTTCCTCAAGCGTTGCGATGGAACACTGCGGTTCACTGTGAGGCAAACCTTGCTCACCATGTCAGGGCCAAACGACGTCACCAAAACAACGCATATCGCTTACATGAGACCGGGCGACCGTCGTCGATTCTCGCAATAGGCGAAGGGCCACGAGTCAGCTACGAATTGAACGACCTTGCTGGAATTGCTGAAGAGCGCCTCGCTGCAAGCGAGGTCGCATGATTCATAGTGCGCCTGCGGTGCCAATCGTTCCGTACGACCGGGGCCCAAGTGGACGTTCGGCTCATGATCCGCAGAACGGAGTTCCGTTTATCACGCTGGAAGAGGAGACGGGCCCAACCACACGGCTGACGAGTGCGGTCGCTGATCGGGTTCAGGTACCCCAGACTACGTGGAGACGGGTCGGCGGTTTCCGACATCTCGCTGCCGTTGCGAGCCGCAAAGTGTCGGCGACAGCTCTACTGCCGTGTCGTAGAAGACAGCTCCAGTTCGACCATCCGAAGCACGTCCGATGCACAGGCGGCCAAGTCTCCAAACAGACGACGCTGCACCGGTTCCAGACGACGAGGGATGGTGTCGATCACGCACAAAGTGCCTAAACGGTGGCCACCCAGCCCTGTCAGCGCCATCCCCGCATAAAAGCGAATCCCCGGACCGCCCGTCACGAGAGGATTGGTACGGAAGCGTTCGTCTTGCGTCGCGTCCTCCACGACAAAAATGGTTGGCTCGACCAAGGCAAAGTTGCAGAACGCCATGTCGCGCGGTGTTTCCGTAGTCGCTAGCCCATGCCTCGACTTAAACCATTGACGGTGAGTGGCGACCAAAGAAACGAGCGCGATAGGTGCGTCGGTGAGGTAAGCCGCCAGCCGGGTGATTCGGTCGAATCGGGGGTCGTCCGGCGTGTCGAGTAGTCCGCACTGCTCGACCGCACGGAGTCTGTCTTCTTCGTTGTAGAGAACTGGAAATTCGGCCATTGTCGCTTTTGGGATTGGATGAGCTGGGTGCAAAGCACTCAACCAACGCTATGTCGGCAGAACGGGCGCAATCTTCAGTTCCAGCATAAAATTTCAGCGTTCTCCGTATTCAAGTTCGGATCTTGAACGCCGTCAACCAATGCTATGGCGTTTCCGAATAAGCGGCGGCGCCTCCAGCACAGGTAGATCATGGACGCAGAAACCAAAAACTTGACTAGCGCACGCAATGCAACCGTCGCGGCAGGAGCATTCCAGAGACCGTTGGAAGAGTTTCGGTCCTTGTGGGCAACGACGGAAAGGGAACGAGCAGTCGTCGAATTCTCCCCGGACGGCGTCGTCTTGCGTGCCAACGCAAATTTCCTGGCGCTCATGGGCTACCGGGCCGATGAGGTCGTCGGTTCACATCACCGCATGTTTTGCGACGCTGCGTATGCCAACAGCGCTGGCTATCAGGACTTCTGGGTCATGCTCGGGTCCGGTCGCGAAATGAACGGCGATTTTCGACGCATCGGCAAGGCGGGTGGCGAGGTCTGGATCAATGGTTCCTACACGCCCGTGATGGACGAGAACGGCAACGTGCACAAGATCGTCAAGGTGGCGACCGACATCACGGCCGCGCGCACCGTGGCGGACGATCACGCCGGCAAGGTACGCGCCATCGACCGTGCGCAAGCCGTGGTCGAGTTCGACCTGCGTGGACACGTTCTCGCCGCGAACGAACGATTCCTCGAACTCATGGGCTATAGCCTCGAAGAGGCGCAGGGTCAGCACCATCGGATGTTCTGCGATCCGGCCTACGTCGCGACCGATGCTTATCGTTCCTTTTGGGACAAGCTCGGACGCGGTGAGTATGACGCGAGCCAGTACAAGCGCCTAGCGAAGAATAACCGGGACGTGTGGATTCAGGCTACGTACAACCCGATCTATAGCTCGGATGGCCGCCTCATCAAGATCGTCAAGTTCGCAACGGACATCACCGAATTCAAGCGTGGTGTCGCGGAAAGCGACGGCCGACTGGCTGCAATCGATCGCGCCAATGCGGTCATTGAGTTCGATCTCGAGGGCAATGTCCTGCGGGCGAATCAGAACTTCCTCGACGCCATGGGTTATACGCTGCGCGAAATCGTCGGAAAGCACCATCGGATGTTCTGCGACCCGCAGGACGTGGCGACCGCTGAATACCGGGATTTCTGGGCGCGGCTGAGCCGCGGCGACTACAACGCGGGCCGTTACGTGCGCGTATCGAAGCACGGCTACCGCGTGTGGCTGCAAGCGACCTACAACCCGGTGTTCGACGAGTCCGGCCGCCCGTACAAGATTGTGAAGTATGCAAGTGACATCACTGCTCAGGTGGAACGCGAGCGGCGCATGCAGGAAAATCTGATCGCAATGAGCGAGAAGATCGAGGAGCTCTCGCAGTCGATCGAGGGAATCGCACAGAACACCCGTGAGGCAACTAGCGTCGCCACCGAAACGCAGGCCGAAGCGGATACCGGCGAACGTACGCTCGCCGAATCCATGTCGGCTATTCAAGCGATCGAGCACTCCTCGGCCGGCATCAGCGACGTGGTGAAGGTCATCAGTGACATCGCGACGCAGACGAACATGCTCGCGTTCAACGCCGCGATCGAGGCTGCGCGCGCGGGCGAGCATGGCTTGGGCTTCTCC